>Ga0209278_1000104_pt1 | contig 127505 bp, 98 predicted proteins | sample JI81BgreenDNA_FD_187504 | JGI IMG/M metagenome (GOLD analysis project Ga0209278, IMG submission 187504) | Wastewater effluent complex algal communities from Wisconsin, to seasonally profile nutrient transformation and Carbon sequestration -... | ecosystem: Engineered > WWTP > Effluent > Algae... | reverse complement strand
GCGCTGCCACATGGCAGCGCCGACGCAAATCAGGGTTGGCACCTAGGTAGGGGCGACTGCGAGGCATTGCTCTACGGTTTCCAGGCTCGATGACTGCAGCCTAACTTCCTTAAGTTGAAGCCAGTGGGTTTCCCCGCCCAGCCCCCGCGATCGCTCGCGACCCCTGATCTGCCGAACCGTGAAGGGGGCTGTGGTGATCCCTCGGGCTCGGGTTGGGAGACCCAACCCCTACGGCAGGGGAAAGTCCTAAAGGCGGCTGACCACCTGACCGAGCAGGTGCGATCGCGGGACCGGTCCAAAGTGGCGACTGTCGGTGCTTGCGGCGGCGTTGTCCCCCAGCATGATCCAAAAGCCGGAAGAATCGTCGGGGGAAGCACTGGGGGCGATCGCCCGCTTAATCAACACCTGGTCCGGCTGGTCGGGCCGCCGCATCAGCACAATTTCCCCCGGCTCCGGGTCGCGATCGCCATAGGCCCGCCGATCCACCCACACGCGATCGCCCGGTGCCAAGGTCGGCTCCATGGAACGGCCCACCACCGCCACCAGCGATCGCCGCCCGATCAAAAAAGCACCCCAATCCCCCAGGGATGACGCCCGCAGGGGAAGCCAAGCGCCTAGCCGAGCCACGGGATCACGCGCCCCGCCACATCCGCCGGATTCGCCCCATTCACAAAGGCGATCGCCGCCCCCGTGGCCCGCACCCGCACCGCCGTGCCGCCGATCCCATTGAGCCCCCCCGGACTCAAATCCAGATCCGCCCCCGTCAGGCCCCCCGCGATCGCCAGGACATCCCCCTCAACGCCGCTAAAATCCGCCACAATATCCGCCTGGGCCAGATCCACCGTAGCCGTCGCCGGATTCAGCAGAAAAACATCCGCCCCCGGCCCCCCCACCAGCAAATCCTGGCCAAAATCGCCGCTGAGGACATCATTCCCCGCCGCGCCGATCAGCGTGTCATTATCCTGGCCGCCCAAGAGCGTATCGTTGCCCTCGCCGCCGTCGAGAATGTCCGCCTCCCGGTTGCCGTAGAGCACATCATCGCCCCCGTCCCCCGTCAGGATGTCATTGTCCCGGCCCCCAAAGAGCGCATCGTTGCCCCCGAGGCCGCTCATGGTGTCATTGCCCCGGTTGCCGTAGAGCGTATCGGGGCGGCTGGTGCCCACCATCAGGTCACTGCCCGCATTAGCCTGCGCCAGGGTGGTATCAATCCAGGGGGCAAAGGCGGACACCCGCGTATCGGCAAAGATTTCGCCAAAGCTGGTGTCATTGGCACGGGTAACATCCACGCCTGCCGCCGTGGGGCTGAAGCCGTAGGACACAATGCCTGCGATGCGGTTGCCAATGAGCCCCGGCCCGCCGGAGTCGCCCCGCGCCACGCCCACTTCTTGAAATCCGAAGCCCAGGTCGTTGAGGCCGTACTGGCGTCCGAGGGCGTCGTTTTGGACCTGGCCGTTGTCGAAGTCGTAGGCCAGTTGGGTACCGGGGGTGACGCGAACTCCGGGGTTGCGGTTGAATACGTCCCCGAGGGCGTCGTAGCGGTTGAGGCCGGTGCGCGGGACGGCGCGGCTGTCGGCGATTTCGCCCCCTTGGCCGGTGCCGGCGGCCCCCCAGCCGACCCGACGGACGGTTTGGCCCACTTCGTCAAAGGTGCGGTAGAGGTCGTAGCGATCGGCGGCGTCGGGGGCGGTGGTGGCCAGTTCGAGGATGGCGATGTCGCTGTTGGAGTCGGGGTCGGCGCGCCAGTCGGGGTGGATGAAGATGCGCTGGACGGGGAGGCGGGCGAGGCCGCTGGGTAGGTTGAAGGTGACTTGGTAGGTGCTGGGGTCGGGGCTGAGGTTGGGCCGATCGCGATCGTCGTTGAAGCAGTGGGCGGCGGTGAGGATGTGGCGACCGGAGAGCAGGAGGGCTCCGGAGCAGGTGATGTCGCCGTTGCTGGTGCCGATGCCGACGATGCCATCGAGGCCGGTGCCCGGTTGGACGTTGAAGTTGGGGTCCGTGGCGATCGCGGTGGGGACGGCAATGCGCGGGTGGCGGGGGGCGAAGAGGTCGGCCATGGGGGTGGGAACGGGTTGGGATGTGAGGACTGGTGCCCCTGACGGTGGCGATCGCGCCTGGGTTTCGCCGGTGATCTAGGGGGCGGTCTAGGTTTCGGGTTGGGGGGTGCGATCTGGGGCTGGCGGGCCTTGGTAGAAGCTGGCGACGATCGCCACGGAGAACCACCAGAGCATGTTCACCTGGGGCCGATACCAGACCGTATCCACAAACCCTTGCCCCAACAGGCCGCCGACGGAGGCGATCGCCGCGATCGCCCAATAGCCGTGGGGATGGTGGGTGGCCCGGAGCCGTCGCATGGCCGAAAGCCCCTGGTGGGCGATGACCATGAGCAGCCACAGGAACGCCGTCAGACCCACCAAACCCGATTCGACGGCCACCTCCAGCAGGACGGAGTAGGCGCTCAAGGCGGTGAAACGCGGCCTTTGGTAGAGGGGATAGATGCTATTAAAGGCGCTGTTGCCGGGACCGATGCCCAACCAGGGGCGATCGCGGATCATTTCTAGCACCGACAGCCAGACATTGAGGCGAAAATTATTGCTGCTGTCCCCCCGCAAAACAAAAATGCTGCTCACCCGCAACCGCAACGGTTCCACCATGGCGATCGCGATCGCAAGAAACGCCGTCCCGCCCCCCAACAGAATCGGCAGCGCCCACCGCCGCCAAAAGGGCGAAAATTTCACGCTCCACCAGTCCACCAACGCGATCGCCGCGATCGTCAGGCCCGCCAGCATCCCAATCCAGCCGCCGCGACTGAAGGTGAGGATCAAGCAAATGCCATTGACCCCCAGCATCACCGCCGCCAGCAGCTTCGCCACGGGCCGCCGCCACGCAAACAGCGCCGCCAAACTCAGCATCACCGCCGGGATCAGGTAGGACGACAGCAGGTTCGGATTGCCCAGGTAGCTGTAGACCCGCGTCGTTTTCGCCAGCGGCGATTCCGCATCCACCCAGGTGGCCAGCGCCGTCGCCCCAAAGAACCACTGGCGCAGGCCGTAGCAGCTCACCACCAGCGCCACATAGAGATAAACCGCAATCAGCGCCGATCGCCACCGAGGTACCCGCAGCACCCGCGCCATCAGGGCAAAAAACAGCAGATAAAGCGTCAATTTACTCCAACCCGCCGCCGCCGCCCTCGGGACGGGGGACAGGGCCATGGCGATCGTATTGAGGCCCCAATAGAGCAGCAGCAGCAGGTGGATGGGCGTAAAACCCGCGCTGATTTTGCTGGCCCCGGCTTCCGTTGCCCCGTCCGTCCCTAGGCCGATCGCCGATCGCCAACTGCGGCCATCCGCCACCGTGAGCAAAAACCACAGGCCCGCCGCCGCCAGCATCAGAACGCCAATGAGGCCGGTGGACACAAACGGCGCGAGGGCAAAGGTCAGGGCGATCGCCCCCGCCCCCAACGCATCCCCGTAGGCCAGCAGTACACTATGGCGCTGCCACGGCCCCAGCAGGCCAATCCAGCGGGCGAGCCAACTGTCGCGCTGCCATTGCTGGAGGGCGGCCCCGGTCAGGAGCAGGGGGGTCCATGGGGCGCGGCCCCCGGTGCGAAAAATTTCCATGGCGGTGGTCTCTGGCGCGATCGCGGCCTTGGCCTTAACAAAATTCAGACTGAACGGATCCAGACCCGCTCAGGCGGAACGTCTCAGGCTGAATATATCAGGCGCGGGGCGGGCATCGTGGCCGGAGTGGTTCGCGCTAATCGATGCGCTAATCGTCCTTCCAGGCGGGGTGATTCATCAGGGCCGCCATCACCCGCACGCCGCGCAGTTGGTTGGTCAGGGGCAAATGGCCCAGGGGCGCATCGAAATGCCACTGGAATTCGTTGGGGTAGCGGGTCCAGCGGTTGCCGGATTTCCAGTCAATCTTGGGCCAGAATTTATCCCACACCTGGCCGACGCCCAGCCAGATGCGCCGCTGGATCGAAAAGCCAAACTTGTCGCCCGAGTAGACCCGCCACAGGGCATCGAGGATTTTGAGCTGCTGGGCGTCGAACCGTTCCACTTCGGTGAAATAGAGCCAGCGCCGCTGACTGGCCCCTTCGCCGGCCAGTTCGCACATTTTCTGGAGGGTGAGGCGATCGGCCTCTTCAAAGTCCTGGGCGATGAGGCGGTCCTGGATGGGTTGATAGTCCACGGGGCCGCTGGGCAGGGCGATCGCGCCGGTGGGGTAATGCTCTTGGAGAAATTGGTGGGCGCGGTCGGTGTCGGCGGCGTGAATCAGTTGGCAGAGGCGACCGAGGATGATGTCAACGGTGGCGGGGGGGACGGGGCTGGGCGATCGCGCGATCGCGGTTTCCATCAGCAGTTCGAGCCCCGCTGCCCCGAGGGCTGCCGCCTCATCGAGGGCGACCAGTTGTTTGGAAGGAGAGTCAACCCGCAGGCGCTGACGCAGGGCCGCAAGGGCTTCGGAGTCGGGGGCGGCGGCGGTGGGCGTGGAATTGCTCATGAAGGGCGAGGGCAACGGGGGCAGGTCGCGACGCGCGGCGGGGGAGCGAAACCGGCGGCGAGGGATGACGTTAATGAAAGTTCAGCTTTCTATGGTACCGCTCAACGGTCGGCTGGGCGCGCTGCGATCGCGGGACTTGGGCTGGCTAGGTCGGATTGGCTGGGGAGTTGCTGGGGGGCGTGTCCGGGGGGATGAGTTGGGCGAGGTGGCCGTAGACGGTGGCGCGGGTGCGATCGCCGCGATCGCGGTAATGGTCCGCCACCTGCCGATAGAGGTCGCCGTTGGTGGGGTCGGCGGCGAGGGCTAGCCACAGGGCCGTTTCCCCCTGGAGGGTTGGGGTTGGGCTGCTTGGGGGGGCGGCGTTGCCGCTGCGGCGGGCCTGGTGGAGCTTGCGGCGCAGGTAGGGTAAATCCTCCTGGAGTTGGGTGACCCGTTCATAGGCGGCGATCGCCTCGGGCCAGCGTCCTAGGGCGGCGAGGGCGTCGGCGCGGTTGTAGTGGTTCCAAACAAAGGTCGGATCGAGGGCGATGGCGCGGTCATAGGCCGCGATCGCCCCGGTGGCATCCCCCAGTTTCTGGAGGCATACGCCGCGATGGTGGTGGGGCCAGGGATTGCCCGGATTGAGGCGGCCCGCCCGTTCAAAGGCATCCACGGCTTCGCGGAACTGGCCCTGGCGCTGGAGGGCTTCGCCGAGGTCTTCCCAGGTCCAAAAAAAGTCCGGCAGTTGCGCCGCCGCCGTTTGGTAATGGGCGATCGCGGCGGCATCGTCCCCCAATTCCGTGAGCAGTTTCGCCAGGTGGTAGTGGCCCCAACCCAACTCCGGCGCGATCGCCACCGCCGCCGCCAACACTGATCGCTCCCCCGCGCGATCGCCCAAGGTCCGCAGCCGCCCCGCCAAATCCAGCAATCCTGGCCCATAGGTCCCATCAAACCGCAGCCCCCGCAGCCCCAGCCCCAACGCTTGCCGAAAATCCCCCCGCCGGAGCGCCCGCCACGCCAGCCGGTAATAGATTCGACGGCCAAAGGCCCGGTTAATGGTGACTCCGGTCGGGTCCGCCGCGATCGCCCTCATGGCCCCACCGTCCCCACCGGCTCGACCCCCTGGCGAATGCCCTGGAGATTGGCCCCCGTAAAGGTTGCCCCCTCCAGAATCGCCCCCGTCAGCGTCGCCCCCTGGAGGTCCGCCCCCGTGAACATGGCCCCCCGCAGGTCGGCGCGGTTGAGCTGGGTTTGGGTGAGGCGCGCGCCGGTCAGGTTGGCATTTTCAAACACGGCCCCGATGAAATTCCCCTGCAACAGGTTTGCCCCCGTCAGGTTTGCCCGCCGCAGGACCGCCAACCCAAAACTGGCGCGGCGGAAATTGGCCTGGGTCAAATCCGCATCGGTGAAATTGGCGGCGGTGGCGATCGCACTGCGGAACCGGCCATTTTTAAACGTTGCCTGGGGAAATTGGCCCCCCCGCAGGTCCGCCCCCTCCAGGTTGACGCCACTAAAATCCGCCCGGTTGGCGACGCCGTTGCTCAAATTGGCGCGGTAGAGATCTGCGCCGGGGAGTTTGGCGTTCGTAAAATTCGCGCCGATGAACTGGGCCTGGGCCGCCGCGATCGCCGTGAGGTTAGCCCCCTGGAAGCTCGATTGCCAGAACCGGCCCCCCGCCGCGATCGCCCCCACCAGGGACGCCCCATCGAGGACGCTGTAGCTCAGATCGACCCCCTGCAAATTCGCCCCGTCCAGCGTCGCCCCGGTCAGGAGCGGCCTCACAAATGCAACCCCTCGCCAGTCCGCCCCCCGCAGGTTCGCCTCCCGGAAAAATGGCCCGGTCCCCTTGGCCCCCGTCCACCGGACCCGCTCGAAGGTGGCTTCCCGGCCCCCAAGGCCGTCGAGGGTGGTATTGCTCAGGTTCACGTCGATGAGCGTGGCCCCCCGCAGGGTTGCGCCGCTGAGGTTGGCCCCCTGTAAATCCACATTTTCGAGGCGTGCGCCCGTGAGGTTGGCCCCTTGGAGATTGGCCCCCTGTAAGTTGGCATTTTGAAGGGTGCGGCCCGCCCAGTTGACGCGCGACAGGTCGCAGTTAGGGCAAGCGCCGCCGCGATCGGCGAGGGTGGGGGCCGGGGCGGTATGGGCAGATGGGGCGATCGCGATCGCTAGGGCGGCGGCGGCCACACCAAGCAGCCAGGGGAAACGGGCGTGCAAAACCATGGGCGGGGAGGTTAGGACGGTGGGGCAAGGGGGCGATCGCGCGGGCCGGTGCCAGCGGAATGCCCTAGACTCCAATTTAAACGTGCCCGTAAATTTGACCTAAACGATTTGAACGGCTGGACCTATGGCTGATCCGCGATCGCGCACTTCCCCCTGGCTCAATCTTCTGGGCGTCCTCGCCGCGATCGCGGTGGTGATCTATCTCCTGCGCGGGATTGGGGTGTTGGGGTTTGTGCCCGGTGTCATTTTGCTGGGGCTGGGCGTCGCGATCGGCGTGGTGGCGCTGCTGGTGATCTGGGGCGTGGGGCGGCGGGCCTGGTAGTGCGATCGGCTAGCCCTGATTTTCAACTAACCCCTGAGCAAGTGTTTGGCAAGTAAAAATCGCGAGAACTACGGGATCTCTTCTGGGGCAAGTAGTTCATAGAACTCGTTCAACTTTCTGCGTAAAACCTCTTTTGGAATGAGTTTGAGTTCATATTCCGCCACAACAGTAGGACTAACCGAGCGGCTGAGCGCATATTCGACCACTTCATCATCCTTATCCCGACAGAGTAGAACGCCGATACTAGGATTTTCGTGGGGCTTTTTGATATCACGATCTAGCGCTTCAAGATAAAATTCAAGTTGCCCTAAATATTCAGGTTGAAATTTGCCGATCTTCAGTTCAAAGGCCACAAGGCTCTGAAGTTCACGGTGAAAAAAGAGCAAATCAATAAAAAAGTCACTATTGCCAACTTGCAGACGATATTCCTGGCCCAGGAAGGTAAAATCCCGACCGAGCTCTAGGATGAAATCCCTGAGGCAGGCGACAAGGGCCATTTTTAGGTCATTTTCGGTGTGGCTAGGGGGCAGATTGAGGAAATCAAGGACGTAGCTATCACGAAAGATTCCAGTCAGTGATTTAGGGTGGCTCGTTTGTGGAAGCTTGGCATCGGCAAGGCGAGTACGCTCAAAAACGCTGCTATTGATTTGGCGATCCAGTTCACGGGTGCTGTAGCGCTCAGTGGCCGCAAGTTCAAGATAGAAGTGACGTTCCGCTTCAGTTTTGCAGCGTGACATGATGATGCGATGGTGGGTCCAACTCAATTGCGTCCGCAGTGCGGTCGTAATGTCAGGGTAGGTTTCATAGAACTGGCGCATTCTTTCAAGGTTGCGCTTTTCAAACCCTTTTATGCCCGGTTCTTGGGTCTGAATAAAGGCTGCAAGCTGCTCGATTGTTTTCTGGCCCCATTCGCTGGTGAGTAGGCGATCGCTGATGTATTGACCAATGGTCCAGTACAGTTTGATCAATTCTTGGTTGGCGGTGGAAATGACGGTTCGCTGAGCAGTTTTAATGAGGGTGAGAACTTCAGCGAATTGAGGTTGTAGAGGATCTGTCATTAATCCCGCCTTCCTTGAGAATAAACCGACCTAAAATTTTCACCTAAGGGCTAAATCTGTGGCTGCCTCGCGATCGCAGCGGCGGCCCTTCTGGTGATCTGGGGTGTGGGGCGGCGGGCCTGGTAGCGCGATCGTCTAGCCCTGATTGCTACCCGACCCATGGACAAAGGTTTGGAAAGGAAACTCCCAACGTCATACGCATTCACGGACAACCCACGCCACGTTTGTAACCACCCAGCGATCACTTCTGGCTGGCCGACGAAGCGTCCAGATATGAGTGCCAGTGATCTCCACTGTGGATTCCTGGTCATCCCCTAATATTCGGGTTCGGAAGCCTGCTTTCTTCACGGCTAACGATCCAGAAATTTCGATCTCGATTTCCGAGATGTCAATGTCTTGCAGCGTTTCGCTTTCCTGCTGACGTAGAAATGAATGAATCTGTTGCTTGCCAACAATTGTCCCGACGCCCGGTACGAACCAGCACACGTCATCACTACAAAGATCCAGTACGCCCTCCGCGCGGCCAGATAATTCCAACGCTAACCATTGGTTGTGAAGGTTAAGAATTGCTTGTCGTTCACTCATTGTAAATTCTGCCAGAGCGGTGCCAATGTCTTGGCGTTGATAATCTAGGATCAAGCGCGATCACGTAGATTTCATCCATGCTGTCCTCGTAGCGCGATCAGCAAGCCCCGATTTTCACTGAACCCCCGGCAGTTTAAGTATCTTGTTCCGTCAATTCCAGTTCATGGATATTCCATAGGGGACCCCCCAATGCGCTGTAGCGTAGCCCCTGGATGCGATCGCGGACCGCCGACATGGATAGCGGATTAACCAGATAAATAAACGGCAAATATTCCTGGGTAAGGCGCTGGGTTTCCGCGTAGATTTCCTTACGTTTGACCGGATCGAGCTCCTTCGCCCCCTCCACATACAGATCCGAAATGCGCTGCTCCCAATCGGCAATGACTCGACCTTCCAGGGGCGGTTTATTCGGCGGCGGCGCTTGGTTGAAGGCATGGAGTCGCCCATCGACGAGCCACACATTCGCCCCATTATTTGGCTCGGTGCCCCCCGTTAAGCCCAGCAAAATGCAATCCCAATCGAAGGTGCCATCTAGCTTTTCGAGGAGCGTATTGAAGGCAATGGGCTGAAAATCTACCTTGATGCCGATCGCGGCCAAGTCCTGCATGATTTGTGAGCCCATGGCCTCGCGGATTTTGGCCCCCGCATTGGTCAGCAGCGTAAACCGCACCGGGTTGCCGTCTCCATCCACTAGGTCCGATCCGCGATATTGAAAGCCCGCTTCCTGGAGCAGTTGCTTGGCGCGATCGCGATCAAGGGGATAGGTTTTCACGCCCGCCTCTTCGCCCACATAGAACGGACTTTGGACAGAAATCGGCGAAATTTGCGGCTGCCCCAACCCCCGATAGATCGTATCAATCATTCCCTGGCGGTTGATGGCGTAGGACACCGCTTGGCGGAATTTGACATTATTAAACCAGGCGGACTTTTTCGGATCAATGAGGGTTTTTCCGTCGCGCGTTCCTTGGTTGAGATTGAAGGCAATCCACGACGTACTCAGGGCTGGCCCCGCCTCATAAATCGTAAATTCCCCCCGCTCCTCCTCCCGTTTCAACAGGGTGAAATAGTCCGGCGACACCCCCATCAAATCCAATTCCCGCGATCGGAATTTGAGGAGCGCCGTATCTTGGGACTCGACAATTTGCCAAATGAATCGATCAATTTTTGGGAGCGGTTCACCACCGTTGGCCGCCGTGCGCCAATAGTAGGGATTGCGGCGAAACACCACCCGCTCACTGGTGTTGTAGCGCTCTAGGACATAGGGGCCATTGAACACAATTTGGCGCGGATCCGTATCTACGCCCCAGGTGGATAGGAAGAGGGGCTGTCCGTCCGCATCCTTGGTTTCCACCGACTGCCGCAGGGCGTGTTCCGGCAGAATTTCTGCGCCGGTGGTTTGGAAGAAGGGGGCAAAGGGTTCGGGAAGACGAAACTCGATCCGGCGATCGTCGATCGCGCGCACGGCGGGCAGCCGCTGGTCCTGGCCGATGCGCATCACGTCCCGGGTGGAGGTGACGATCGCATCATTGAAATAGATTTGGTTGTAGGTAAAATCCACATCCCGCGCCGTCAGGGGCTCCCCATCGGACCAGCGCAGGCCCTCGCGCAGGGTGAACACCACCCGCAGGCCGCCGTCTTCCACGGTCCAACTTTCCGCTAGGGCCGGTTCCACCTCGGCGGTTTCGCCGTTAATCGTGGTCAGCCCCTCATAGGTGTAGGTGAAGACGTGGGGGGATTCTTCGTTGAGGGCCGCGTTAAAGGTTTTGGGATCGCTCAGGACGCTGGTCACCAGGCTGGGGATCGCCGCTTCCGGGGGGGGCTTGATCCACTGGGCGCAGCCGCTGAGGGTGACCGAAAGGGCGATCGCGATCGCCAGGAGCCCCCGCCCCACCGCAGGCCAGCCGCCCCGTCCCCAAGTCCACAATCCCTTCACCACTGAAACCCCACCGCCTAGCCGTGCTGTGTCCCAATCTAAAGGGGCGATCGCGGCCCTTCGCGACGTTAGCGCTAACGCCCGACGATCCATCGCCTCGCCCCTGGGGACCATCCTACGGAAAATCTTAGGAAGAAACCGCCGCACTCTCCTCCGGCCGCGCAAAAATCATCCGCCCCGCCGACGTTTGCAGGGAACTGGTCACCACCACCCGCAGCTCATCGCCCACGTAGCGATCGCCCGTTTCCACCACCACCATCGTCCCATCGCTCAGGTAGCCCACCCCCTGGGACGGCTCCTTGCCCGCCCGCAGGATCTTCAGTTCGATCGCATCCCCCGGCAGATAGGCCGGACGGACGGCGGCCACCAAGTCATTAATATTCAGCACATGGACCTTCTGAACCGTCGCCACCTTATTGAGGTTGTAGTCATTGGTCAGCAGCGCCCCGTTGATCTCTTGGGCAAGGCGCACCAATTTCGCATCCACCGTGGCGATGTCGTCATAGTCGGCGGAATGGATCACCAGGCGATCGGGAAACTGCTCCTTCATGTGATTGAGGATGTCCAGGCCGCGCCGCCCTCGGGTGCGCTTATTTTCATTGGCCGCGTCCGCCACGTACTGCAATTCCTGGAGCACAAACTGGGGCACGAGCAACTGGCCCTCTAGGAACCCCGTCGCCAGCAGGTCGGCAATGCGCCCATCGATAATGCAACTGGTGTCGAGAACTTTGGTGATCGAGGGTTTGAGGGTGCCTTCCGCCACCAGGAGGGTTTCCACGCTGCTGGGGTTGATCAGGCGCAGGAGGGCACGGCCCTGGGCATCGGCGAGGGAAATGCCCGTGAAGCCAACGATGATGCTGCCCAAAATGGCCGTCAGGGGTTTGATGAAGGCAAATTCCCACGGGATCGGCAGCAGAAAGACCGGCGCCAGCATGAGGTTGGCCACCAGCAGCCCCAGCACGAGCCCCACGGCCCGGGTGAGCAAAATATCCGGCGGCATACTGCGGATGCGGTCTTCGATGCGGCGGTAGGTGGTCTGGAAGGCGATGCCGCACACGAGGCCCAGCAAACCACCAAAGCCGGCGGTGACGGAACTGAGGCCGTCCCGGTTGGTGACCTGGGCGAGGACGTCGGCGGGCAACAGGTCTACGGCGAAGAAGCCGATCCCTGCGCCCGCGAGGAAAAATGAGAGGATGATGATGGCATCGAGCATGGCGATCGCCCTTGTGCGGGCTGATGGGGTTGCGATCGCGGCCATGGACTCCCCCAGGACGGTTAGGGGGCGCTTGGGGGTCTAGGCGGTGCGATCGCCGGGAATCCGACCTTGGGGGGGACGGATTCACTGGATATGAATTGGGTTCATTATATCTCTGGCGGTTCTCGCCCCTGATGGATGGGGGGACGGGGCAATCACGGTGGCGAACGGGCAGCGAATGGCGGTGGCAAAGGGTGAGGCGGGGCGGCGAATGGGGCCACAAACGGCGAGGGGGGTGGATCGGGATTGGTGGCGGCGGGCGGCGCGATCGGCCTATGTCCATGTGCCATTCTGTCGGCGGCGGTGTTTTTACTGCGATTTTCCGATCGCGGTGGTGGGGGAATTTCGACCGGTGCGGGGGGGGGATCCGTCCGGTCTGCCGGATCCGCTGGCCCCGAAGGTGCCCCTGAGTGGGGAAAATTCCGGTGCGATCGCCCAATACGTGACCCTGCTGGGGCAAGAGATTGAAACGGTGGCGGCCCAGGGGCGATCGTCCCCAAACGCTTCAAATTCTCTAGAACCGTTAGAAACGGTGTTTTTTGGGGGTGGTACGCCGTCGCTCCTATCGCCGGAGCAGTTGGGGTTCATTTTGGGGTTGCTCGATCGCCATTGGGGCATTGCGGCGGGGGCGGAGGTGGCGATCGAGATGGATCCGGGGACGTTTGACCGAGCCAAATTGGCGGATTTTGTGGCGGCGGGCATCAACCGGGTGAGTTTGGGGGTGCAGGCGTTTGAGGATGAGCTGTTGGCGGCCTGCGGGCGATCGCACCGTTGCGCTGATGTGGATCGGGCGGTGGCGGCGATCGCGGCGGTGGATCTAAACAATTGGAGCTTGGATCTGATTGCGGGCCTGCCCCACCAAACCATCGAGCGCTGGCGGTGGGGTTTAGAGCAGGCGATCGCCCTGGGGCCGCCGCACCTGTCGGTCTATGACCTGACGGTGGAGCCGGGGACGCCCTTCGGAAAATGGTATGAGGCGGGCTGTGCGCCGTTGCCGAGCGATCGCGCCACCGCCGAGATGTATCGCTGTGCCAGTGAGGTTTTGCGGGGGGCGGGCTATCACCACTATGAGATTTCTAACTATGCGCGATCGGGCTTTGAATGCCGCCACAACCGAGTCTATTGGCACAATCGCCCCTACTACGGCTTCGGCATGGGGGCGGCGAGCCACCTCGGCGGGGTGCGCTTCACCCGGCCCCGGAACCGCGCGGCCTATGGGGACTGGGTGGCGGGGGGGTGCGAGATCGCGGCGGACCCCACAACCGACACCGATCGCCTGCTGGAAACCCTGATGCTTGGCCTGCGCTTGGCGGCGGGTTTGTCCGTGGCAACCTTGCGCGATCGCTTTGGATCGGCGGCGATCGCCGCGATCAAAACCGTCCTGCAACCCCACCGCGATCGCGGCCTCGTCGTAGCCCTAGACGACCGGGGAACGGCCCTAGACCCAACGATTCCCCTGGAGGACAGCGATCGCATCGCCCTGACCGATCCCGAAGGATTTTTATTGTCGAATCAAGTGCTGTCCGACTGCTTTGAAGCCCTAGGATAGGGCATGTCACCTGGTACCAACACCCGGTTCCCGAAGGGCCATAATTTTGTTGGAATAGACCTTGAAGCGCCACCCCTTGAAACGTCCCAGCTAAGCGCAAGTTACCGTTTCCTTGGCCCCCCAAATTGCCATGGCCGCGTCACCCCGGACCGCCGTTACCACCGCCCCGTTGCCCCAACTGCTGTCGGCCCTTGAAGTGTGGGGGTTTGGCCTGAGCGGCCTGCTCCTGTGGCTCGGTCCCGGCCCCGCCGCCAACTCGGACCTTGGCCCCGCTGCCCTCTGGGTGTGGGTGCCCTGCGCGATCGCGGGGGCCGTGCTCAATCTCCAGGTGCGCCGCCTCGCGATTGCCTACCCCACCGTGTCCGGCGGCACCCCCAACTACGTCAGCCATCTACTCAGCCGCTATCCCTTCTGGGCACGCTTCAGCGCGATCGGCTACTTCCTCGGCTGGATCTCCGTCCCGGCCATGAACGGCATCATCCTGGCGGAATTCGTCACCAATAATCTCCAAAGCCTGGGCCTCGCGCTGCCCTCGATGCCCCTCAAGGTGATGTTCACGGCCATTCCCTTCATCGTGGCCTACAGCGGCACCCGCGCCATCAGCATCCTGCATTTGTTCTTTTCCCTCCCCGCGATCGGCCTATTGGCGGGCCTGTGTATCCAGGGGATCGGCTGGCTCGCGATCGCGCCGGATAGCCCCGGTTTGCTGCCCTCCGCCGCGACGGTGCCCCCCCTGAGCGCCTGGGCCAAGTGGTATTTCCTGGGGGTCTATGCCGCCTATGGGTGCGAAACGGCGTCCTCCTTCATTGCCGACAACCGCAACCCCCGAAAAACTACCCCCAGTTTGCTCATGGCCGCCGGTCTGCTGCCGCTGGTCTATGTGGGCGGATCGTGGCTGCTGGCCTGTTTGGCGACCGATCGCACCTTGCCGGGGACATTTTTGAATTTGCTGGCGGTGGCGCGGCCCCTGTGGGGGGATGGGGCGTCGGTTTTTGTCACCTTTTTGATTGTGGCCGGGTGTTTGCTCAGTTCCGCCACGGCGGTGGCCAATAGCCCCCGGGTGCTTTATCAACTGGCGCGGGATGGGCATTTGTCGCCCCTGTTTGCGGTGGTGTCGCGGCGGGGGGCCTTTGGGCCGGGGCTGACGTTCACCTTCGCCCTGAGCATCCTGTGTTTGCTGTGGGGGGATGTGGAGCGGGTGGTGATGGTGACGGGGACGGGCTATCTCTGTTCGATGATTGGCACCCATGTGGGCCTGTGGGTCCAGCGCGATCGCCCGGAGGTGCTGTGGCCGCGCTGGGCGTTGGGGTTTGCCCTGATCGAAGGGATGGTGCTGGTGGTGGGGGGCCTTTCCTGGAGTTGGGTGGATTGGCTGGTGGGGCTGCTGCTGCCGATCGCGGTGATGGTGGCCGATCGGCTGCTGGCGGCGGTGCCCTGGCGCTATGGGTCGGTGCGGTGGTGGCAGCGGCAATACCAGCGGCCCGCGCGGGTGGGGCGAGATTTTGCGGCGGTGCAGATTGCGGTGGTGCTGGTGCTGCTGTGCGGGGCGACGATCGCGAGCTGGCTCACCCAGTCCTATTTGCAGCGGGCGGTGGTGGATCGGGGGGCGGCGATTGCCCAGGCGGGGTTTGCGTCGAATAATTTGCTGGTGATGCTGCTGATGATCCTGTCCTTTGTGGGGGTGGCGATCGCCTGCTGGACCAGTTTGCCCCAGTCGGAGGCGTTGGCGGAGTCGCGCGATCGCTCGGAGCTGCTGTTTCAGATTGCCCAGGATGCGATCGTGATCCTCGATAGCCGGGGCCTGATCCGTCAGCTCAATCCGGCGGCGATCGCGCTGCTCAATCTTGATGCCCACGCGGCGATCGGCCATCCCCTCCAGGACCGGTTGATCGAGCTGCCGCCGGAGGTGGACCGCTGGCCCCGCCGCAGTGAACAGCCGTTGCGGCTTCCGGGCGATCGCAAGAACCCTTCGGATCCAGGGCCGGATGCAGAAACGACCGGCGAAGGGATGGGCGATCGCGTGGTGGAGGTGGCCCTATCGCCGTTGGATGCGGGGGACGGGGTGGAATACCTGGTGCTGCTGCGGGACATCACCGAACGGAAGCGATCGGAGGCGGCCCTGCGCCAGTCGGAGCTGCAACTGCGCCAGTGGACCAGCGAACTGGAGCGGCGGGTGCGCGATCGCACGGCGGAATTGCAAACGGCCATGGAGGCGGCGGATCTGGCGAACCATGCCAAGAGCGAATTCATCGCCAGCATGAGCCACGAGCTGCGCACCCCCCTCAATGGCATCCTCGGCTATGCCCAAATCCTGCAACAGGCGGACCTGGACCCCCGCGATCGCCGGGGCATCGACATCATCGAACGGTGCGGCAACCATCTCCTCACCCTGATCAACGACATCCTCGACCTGTCGAAGATCGAAGCGCGAAAGATGGAGCTTTATCCCCAACCCCTGCACCTACCCGCCCTGCTGCAAGCGGTGGTGGAAATGTGCCGCGTGCGGGCCGACAGCAAGGATCTGCCGGTGGAATACATGCCCGACCATCGCCTCCCCGAAGGCATCGAAGCGGACGAAAAACGCCTGCGCCAGGTGCTCATCAACCTCCTGGGCAATGCCATCAAATTCACCGATCGCGGCTGCGTCACCTTCTGGGCGGAATACCAGGGGGATGTGATCCTACCGGAGCCAACGGGCGATCGCCCCGGCGTGCGGCTGCGCTTTGAAATCGTAGACACGGGCATCGGCATGGAACCCGACCGGCTCGAACATATCTTTCTGCCCTTTGAACAGGTCAGCAGCGGCAGCAAAAAGGCCGAAGGGACAGGGCTGGGCCTCACGATCTCGCAGCAGATTGTGCAGTTGATGGGGAGCGAAATCCAGGTGGAGAGCACCCCCGGCGTCGGCAGCCGCTTTTGGTTTGAATTGACCCTGCCCCGCTCCGATGAGTGGGTGGTCCACGGGGCGGGCGATCGCGGGCGACCCCTGGGCTATGGCGGCCCCCGGCGGCGGATTCTGGTGGTGGATGATCGCTGGGAAAACCGCTCCGTCCTGGCCCAACTGCTCACCCCCCTGGGCCTTGAGATCACCGAGGCGGACAATGGCCGCGATGCCCTCAAACAAATGGAGCGCGATCGCCCGGATCTCATCATCACCGACCTGGCCATGCCGGAGATGGATGGCTATGAACTGCTCAAACATCTGCGCCAGGATCCGCGTTTGCAAGCGCTGCCGGTGCTGGTGTCCTCCGCCAGCGTCTCCGTGGACGATCGCCGCAAAAGCACCATTGCCGGGGGCGATCGCTTCCTGCCGAAGCCCGTCAATGCCGGTGAACTGTACGAGGCGATCGCCGCCTTGCTATCCCTGGAGTGGTACTACAGCGAACCAGAGTGCGCACCGGAGCCCGATCCCGCCGCGATCGGGGCAAAGTCCCTACCCATCGCCCCCGTCGAAGCCGCCGAAACCGCCGCCGCCGGTCTTCCCGATGACGCCCTCGACCACCTGTTAGATTTGGCCCGACAGGGGTTAATGCGCGATCTAGCCGTCGCCGCCGAGCAACTCGCGATCGCCCACCCACCCCTCCAGGCCACCTGCGATCGCCTCGCCACCTTGGCCCGCCAGTTCCAGACCCGGCAGGTGCGCCAACTCCTCGACGAACAGCGATCGCTCCGCCCCTGACCGCCCCCTCCCTGACCGCCCCTCCCACTCTCCCTTCCCCCGTCACACCCATGGCCGAACCCAACCGCGCCACCATCCTGGTGGTGGACGACACCCCTACCAACCTCGACATCCTCTGCGACGCCCTCGGCAGTGCTGGCTATCAGGTGGCCGTGGCGATCGACGGCCCCAGCGCGATCGAACAGGTGCAATATCGCCCCCCCGACCTGATCCTGCTGGACGTCATGATGCCCGGTATCGACGGCTTTGAAACCTGCCAGCGCCTCAAGGACGATCCCCAAACCCAAAGCATCCCCATCATCTTCATGACCGCCCTAGCGGACGCCAGCCACAAGGTGCGCGCCCTGGCCCTCGGGGCGGTGGACTACATCACCAAACCCTTCCAAAAGGAGGAGGTGCTGGCGCGGGTGCGGGTACACTTGGACCTCTATCGCCTGCAACGGCACCTGGAGGCGGAGGTGGCCCAGCGGACGGCGGACCTCCAGGCGGCCCAGTTGCAGGTGGTCCAAAGTGAGAAAATGTCGTCCCTGGGCCTGTTGGTGGCGGGGGTGGCCCATGAGATCAATAACCCCGTCAATTTCATCTACGGCAACCTGTTCCACGCCCGCGATTATGTAAAAGGGCTGGTGGAGTTGCTGGATCTGTACCGCTCGACGCACCCCCAGCCGCCGCCGGAGGCCCTAGATCTCGAAGAGGAGCTGGACTATGGCTTCATTCGGGAGGATTTGCCGCAGTTGCTGGATTCGATGCAGATTGGGGCCGATCGCATCCAGAGTATCGTCAAGGCCCTGCGGACGTTTTCACGGGTGGATGAGGCGTCCTATAAGCGGGTGGATCTCCACGAGGGCATTGACAGTAGTTTGATGATTTTGGGCCATCGCCTGAAGGGGAAGGGCGATCGCGTGGCGGTGGAGGTGGTGCGCGATTATGGGGACCTGCCGCCGGTGGAGTGCTACAGCGGCCAGTTGAATCAGGTGTTTATGAACCTGCTCAGCAATGCCCTCGATGCCCTCGATGAGGAACGGGAGCGGCGGCTGCGGATGGCCCTGGCGATGCAGCAGAATTTGCCCATGGGGCCGGAGATGGATCCGGGCGATCGCGGCGGTGGCCCCTGGCAGCCGACCCTCTGGATCCACACGGGCATGATCGAAGGGGGCGATCGCGTGACGATCAGCATCAGCGACAACGGCATCGGCATCCCCGCCGCCCTGGTCAATCGGCTCTTTGATCCCTTTTTCACCACCAAACCCGTGGGCAAGGGGACGGGCATGGGCTTGGCGATTTCCTATCAGATCGTCACCCAGAAGCACGGGGGCGCGATCGCGGTGACCCAAGAGGCGGACCATTTCACCCGCTTTAGCCTCGCCTTGCCAGTGCGGCTGCCCGAGGCCGCGCGATCGGAAACCCCCACCGATGCCAACCCCCTGGTGCTGCGCTAGGGGCGAGCCAGCTTGGAAAGACGGGGGGCTGTCGCCAATGAAACAGATGGACTGAAACCCTTACGGCATCGTGCGTCGGCGGGTGGGGCAAGGGGCTTAAGCCCCTTGTCTCAAGGGTTCTGGGGGATTTGGTGACACGCCCTAGGCTTGAAAATTGACAATGCGCGCAAACCCCGCCGGATCCAAGCTCGCGCCCCCCACCAGCGCCCCATTGATCTCCGGCTGGGCCATGATCTCGTCAATATTTTCCGGCTTCACGGAACCGCCATACTGGATGGGCACCTGGTCATTGCCGATTTGGCGGCGGATCGTGCCAATGACCCGGTTCGCCTCCTCCGATGCGCAGGTGTCCCCGGTGCCGATCGCCCAGATCGGTTCATAGGCGATCACCAATTGGTCGAGGTTCACCCCATCGAGGCCCAGGTCAAGCTGGTGGGCAATCACCCCCTCCGTCTCGCCGCGATCGCGCTGATCCTTCGACTCCCCCACGCACAGGATCGGCAGAAGCCCCGCCCCCTGGGCCGCCTTGAGCCGCCGGTTCACCGTCTCGTCCGTTTCGCCAAAATATTGCCGCCGCTCACTGTGGCCGATCACCACATAGCGCACCCCCAACTCCACCAGCATCGGCGCAGAAATTTCCCCCGTAAAAGCCCCCTCGTCGGCCCAGTGGACATTCTGGGCACCCATGCGGATGCGGCTGCCGTGGAGGCCCTTGGAAAGAACGCTCAGATCGGTGAAGGGGACGCACAGGACGATTTCGCGATCGTCGGGGGTTTCGCTGACGCGGGGGGCGAAATCTTTCAAAAAGTCCAGGGTTTCCCCCTGGGTTTTGAACATTTTCCAGTTGCCGGCAATGACAGTCTTAGCCAAGGGTCGTTTTGCCACGATAACGAAGGGTTTACTTTAGTTAACCTATCGGCTAAGGGGTTACGGGGTCAATCGGGCCTGAGCGCGGCGGGGCGGTTGCCGCTGGGCTGGGCGAGGCGCAGATAGGGCAAGGGATTTTGGGCAACCCAACCGAGGGGGGAACTGTAGCGCACCTCAAAGGTGAGAAAGGCGCGAGAGCTGTCGGGCCGTTCGGCGGCGAGGATGCCGAGGCTGTGGCCCGCCGGGATCCGCTGGCCCGCCTGGACGGCGATGGTGCCCAGGTTGCCGTAGCGGGTTTGGCGGCCCCCCTGGTGGTTAATCACAACGAGGTTGCCGTAGCCCTCTTGGACGCCGGCAAAGGCGACGGTGCCGGGACCGGCGGCCCTGACGATCGCGCCGGGGGCCGTTTCTAGGACGACGCTGCTGTTGAACCGGGGGCGATCGCGGTTTCCTTCCACGTTCCAGCCGTAGCCCAGGGCGATCGCCGCGAGTTCGGGGAGGGGATAGGTTTTGAGGTCGTTGTCCTCGTCGCGGGCGCTGGGGACGGTGCCCGCGTCGCCGGTGGGGGACCAGATGACGCCGGGGATGAAGACGGTGGCGCTGGGGGTGGCGGTGCAGCCGTTGAGTTCGTAGAGCACATTGGCCCGCAGGCCGTAGGTGGTGGCGAGATCGCGCCAGGTGCTGCCCCGTTCGGGGCGGGTGCGGATGCCGTCAAAGGGGGGCAGTTGCAGGCGATCGCCCGGTTCGATGCGCCCATCGCGGGCCAGTTCATTAAAGGCCAGGATCGTGGCGGGCAGCAGGCCATTGCTAGCGGCGACGGTTTCGATGCTGTCGCCCGGTCGGACGGTGTAGGCCGTGAGGCGATCAAGGACGGCGGCGGGGTAGGGGCATTCCACGGCGGTGCCGTCTGCGGGGATGGGGCGGTTGGGGGTTTGGGCGATCGCGGCGATCGGCAACCCCACCAGGCCGCTCACCAGGCCAGTGAATAGGGGGGAAATGAAGGATTTGAGGGGCAATCTTCCGGGGGCCATGGCCATGATTCGGGGCAACTTCCTGCTTTGATTATGCGTCGGGAGGGGGGATAGGCGGTTTTGGGTGGGGTTGGGCGCGATCGCGGATCCGATTCTCCGCCGCCGCCGCCGCCGCCCTTCACTAAACTCCTGAAATGGCCGCCCGCGATCGGGATAGGGAATTCATAGGGGCGATGTGTTGAAGGGATGGCCCCGTGTACTCCCGATGGCCCCCGATCGCTTGGCCCCGACCGTTCGCCGTTGATCTAGTCCCCCGTTCCTGTTCAGGCAACTTCCATGGTCCACCCTTGGCTTTCTCGTCCAATGCGCCGCCGCGATCGACTGCGTGGGGTTGCGATCGCCCCCCTGACGGCCCTGATGGTGGCCCTGGGCAGCGCCGGGAGCGCCGAGGCTGCTGAACGGTTGGTGCTGCGCTATGGCCCCTTTTCCGGCGAGATCGCCACGGCCGATCTGGTGGCCCTGGCGGAGCGCGGTGAATTGTCCCCCGCCCTGGAGGCGTACCTCATTCTGGGGAAACAGTCGCCGGAACGGGTGCGCGAAATTTTGAACCAGGGGGTTGCGATCGACGCGGACTGGCTCGATAGCCAACTCAAAAGTCCCTGGGGTCGCACCCTGCTCGATCAGGTGGGGGAAGGGATCCAAGGCCCCAACGGGGAGGACAATCGCCAAGCCCTGGAGGACGCCCTCACCGCCGCCGCCCGCAATGATGGGCGCATCACGGTCCTGGATGTGCTGCAACAGTATCCGGGCCGCGAGGTCCATGTGCGGGTCGATCGCCTCCTACGAATCTATGAACAGGTCCAGGAATTGCGCGATCGCTTCAATGCCCTCTCGACCCGCCTGCCCCAGGAGCGCGATCGCCCCGCCGACAGCCGCCCCCTCCCCGCGATCGACGTCCTCATCGGCCGCATTGGCACCTTCGCCCTAGAGATCATCGAACAGGCCGCCCGCCTGCTGGATCGTTAGGGGAATCGGTTGGGCCAGGGTTGAACGGGTTTGGGGTGATCGGTTGTGCCAGGGCTGGTCGAGGGTTGGGAGGAAGCGATCGGCGGCCTAGGCGGATTGCTTGCGGCGGGTGATCGGTTGTGCCAGGGCTGGTCGAGGGTTGGAAGACCCAACCCCCACGGTTGGCGATGGACTCTAACGCCGAAATACCGACATGCTGGGGGCCACGGGCCGTCCCCCATGGGGCACCGCCGCCGGTGTCGTCGCCGCTGGAGTCGTTGGCAGGCCACCGCCCCCCGCCAACAGTTCCACATTCAGGCGATAGCCCACATTCCGCACCGTCTGCACCGTGCTGGGCTGCCGGGGATCCGCCTCAATTTTTTTACGCAACGACAGCACATGGGTATCCACCGTACGGGGATTGTCGATGCTGTCCGGCCACGCCCGCCGCAAAATTTCTGCCCGACTCAGGGGCGCGCCCCCCGACTGGGCCAGGGCGTAGAGCAAACTAAATTCCTGGGGCGTCAGGTCGATCGCGCGGCCCGAGAACCACACCCGCCGCTGGATCAAATCAATCCGCAAACTGCCATAGTCCAGATGGGACGGGGCGATCGCACTGCGCCGCCGCCGCACCAGAGCCTGCACCCGCGCCAAAAATTCCTGCATCCCAAAGGGCTTCGTCAGATAATCATCCGCCCCCGCCCGGAGCCCCTCGACGATATCCCCCTCCCCCGCCTTCGCCGACAGCATCAACACCAGCGGCTGCTGCGATCGCTGGAGCCAGCGGCAAAACTCCAAACTATCCCCATCGGGCAAATCCGAATCGAGCACAATCGCCGATGGCTGGGTCTGCTGACAAAGCTCCCGGGCCTGCTGAAGCGTCGCCGCATGGGAAACGGAATAGCCAAGCTGCTGGAGGTGCCAACCGAGGAGCGATCGCAGGTGCGGATTCCCCTCAATGACTTGAATAGAAACCGAGACCACAGCCGAACTCCAGGGCGAATCAGTGCTGTCCGAAAAGCACCGGTAGCCTAACAATCTTTTTGTCAGGATTCTGTAACTGCGGTTACGGGCCTTTGCGCCCCCCAGTGGCCCCGCAATCGCCGCTAAGATAGAACTATCGGAGGAAGATTCAGGTTCCCCCTGCTGCCCCGTTGCCCCTTGGCGACGCGATCGGGTCAAAGCCCTTGCCTCCGCGTGATCTTGCCCCCCCGGCCGCGATCGCCAGGGATCAGCGGGGATCATCAAAAGGCCCGATCCGACGCAGTTTCTACCCCATCGCCCCCCTTGCAATTCTTCTCCTTTGGCCATGCTCCAAGACGCCCGCACCGTTCGACATTTCCAGAAAATTGCCGATCGGGTCGCCGAACTCTGGCATCGCGGCTATCGCTTTGAAGAGATGCGGATGTACCTCGATGGCTATGTCGCGGCCCTGCGCTATTCCGAAGTGCTTGATCCTCTGCAAATTAATCGCCTAGAGGAAGAATCCATTCGCTATATCTACGATCCCTCGAACTATGATCTGGCCAAACCCCAGCCGGATTATGTGGACTGAGGAACCGCCTAAACCGCAATCCTAAGGGCGATCGCCCCCCGTCCCAGGGGCCAATTCATGACCCAGCCACCGCCGCCTAGGTTGAACGGGGTGGGGTGGGTGAAGCTGGCGGGGGTTCTTGGGCGCATACCGGCTGCGATCGCGCGATCGCGTGGGATACCGCAACGGCAGGCAGGTAGTAGGATGATGCTTTCCATACGCGCCGCTGGTCCCCGGCCCAGGCCGCCTTCGGGTGGAGGGGTGATGTACGTGTGGGGGTGACCGGGGCGCGATCGCTATCACCCTATCGCTTTAACAGCACCCTTTAGGCACCATGGAACGGATCCCCGCCGGTTTAAAAGGCCGCAGTTTTTTGAGCTTGCTCGACATCTCCACCCAGGAGCTAGAGGAGTTGCTAACCCTAGCGGCCCTGCTGAAGTCGGGCGACCTAAAACCCCGCTGCAATAAGGTGCTGGGGCTGCTGTTTTATAAGGCTTCGACCCGCACGCGGGTGAGTTTCACGGTGGCGATGTATCAGTTGGGCGGCCAGGTGATTGACCTGAACCCGAATGTCACCCAGGTCAGCCGGGGGGAGCCGCTGATCGATACGGCGCGGGTGCTGGGGCGCTATCTGGATGTGCTGGCGATTCGCACCTTTGCCCAGGCGGATCTGGAAACGTTCAAAGCCTATTCGGGGATTCCGATCATCAATGCCCTGAGCGATTTGGCCCACCCCTGTCAGGCCCTGGCGGATCTGCTGACGGTGCAGGAGGCGTTTGGGGAGTTGGCGGGGCGCACCTTGACCTATGTGGGGGATGGCAATAATGTGGCCCATTCCCTGATGCTGGGCTGCGCGATGGCGGGGATGAATGTGCGGGTGGCGTGTCCTCCGGGGTTTGAACCGGCGCAGGAAATCCTGGACCAGACGATCGCGATCGCGGCGGAGCGGGGGACGGAGGTGACGGTGACCCATGACGCGATCGCGGCGGCCACCGGTGCCCATGCCCTGTATACGGACGTGTGGGCGAGCATGGGTCAAGAGGATCTAGCCAGCGATCGCATCCCCGTCTTTCAGCCCTATCAACTCAATGAAGATCTCCTGGCCAAGGCGGACCCGGACGCGATCGTCCTGCACTGTCTGCCCGCCCACCGGGATGAGGAAATCACCGACGGCGCGATCGAGGGGCCGCAATCGCGGGTGTGGGATCAGGCGGAAAATCGCCTCCATGCCCAAAAGGCCCTGCTGCTGAGCATCCTCGGCCCCGACGCCTAGGGATCACGCATCACACCCGGCAACGGCCCACACCCAACTCCATAACCACGAAAAAACTCCACAGCAAAAGGAGCCCCAGGGGACCGCATTCCTAGCGACAGAACACGCAATGGAATGCACCCCCAAGGGCTCCTTTTTTAACGGACGATTGGGAAAAAATTCCCCAGCTCGCCTACCTAGCTAGCCTTATAGAAAGTCACATCGCGGCCCTTGGTGGCCCAGAACATGCCGTGGATTTTCTCAACGGCGGCCATCAGCTCTTCCGCGTGTTGCAGGCTCACTTCCACCTTGCAGGCGGAGCAGAGCTTGGCGGCATTCCAGAAGGTTTCGTGCAGGTCGGGGCACTGCTCCAGATGCACGGGCTTGAAGTAGTCCGTCCAGAGGATCAGCAGATCTTCCTTGGTTTTTTGGGCCTGCTCTTCCTTGATGGCGATGTAGCGCGACAGGGTGTTTTCGTAGGCCACCATGGCGGCGGCGTCACCGGCGGCGGGCAGTTCGAGGGCGAGGATTTTCTTGGTCATCGACAGGACCGCTTCCGCATAGATGCGCGCCGATGCCGGATCGTACACGCCGCAGGGGCCGTCGCAGTGGGCGCTGGCGGTGGTGGCGGGCAGCCGTTGGGCCAGGGTGCGAAGAAGGTTGGACAGCATAGGTTTGGATGACTCAGAAGGTGAACCGGACGATCGCGCGATCGCCAATGGACGTGCGGGGGCGCTGCGGTGGCCGGAGCCTTAGTCCCCCCTAGGGGCATGTCCGTCAATCATCCTACCGCAGGATCTTTTCGATCCCCTCCCCCTGGATAGGGCGCAATTGAGAATTTCGCGATCGCGCCGCGCCGCAAAAAAACGCTGAAACCTAGATCCCGAAACGGTTTTAGACCCGACGCGAAACGTTATCCTAAAGTCACAATGACTCCGAGCATCCCAGACTCCCCAAGGGTGGAGATGGGGCATGGCGGTTTGGCCCCTGGGGCGATCGCCGTGGCGGGAGCATTGCCGATGAGAGAAGACGAGACCGGAGTTAGCCGGAAAAACCATGACCTACGATCTGCCCGCATTGCCCTACGGCTACGATGCCCTCGCTCCCTATATCTCGAAGCAAACCCTCGAATTTCACCACGACAAGCACCACGCGGCCTATGTGGCGAACTACAACAAGGCGATCGCCGAGACGCCCCATGCCGATCGCGCGATCGAAGACGTGATTGTTGAAATCGCCAAGGATCCGAGCGCCGCTGGCCTGTTTAATAATGCGGCCCAAGCCTGGAACCACAGCTTCTACTGGCAGTGCCTCACTCCGGGCGGCGGCGGCGAACCGAGCGGCCCGTTGGCGGACAAAATTGCTGCTGATTTTGGCTGCTTTGATGAGTTCAAGGGCCAGCTAAAAACCGCCGCCGCGACCCAATTTGGCAGCGGTTGGGCGTGGTTGGTGCTCGATGGCGGCACCCTCAAGGTGACCAAAACGGGCAATGCGGATACGCCGATCGCCCACGGCCAAACGCCGATCTTGACGATTGATGTGTGGGAGCACGCCTACTATTTGGATTACCAAAACCGCCGTCCGGACTACATCGGCGATGTGGTGGAGAATCTGCTCAACTGGAATTTTGCGGCGGATAACTATGCCGCTGCGATCGCGTAGTAATTCATCACCTAATTCATTGCCCAATTTAGGGGCATAAAAAGGGGGCTGGGGAGATTAATCATTTCCCCGGCCCCGATTGTTTTGATTCTTTTGAGATTTTGATGCTTGGTAGTGTTACCTAGGGATTGGCAACCGTGAGGGTGGTTTCCGCCGCGATCGCCTGCCCCTGGTAATAGAGTTCCTGGTGGCGATTGGTGCTCAGGCGCACGGACAGCACGTGGCGACCGGGCGGCAGATCCGAGAGGTAATACCAAGGCCCATAGAGGCGGGCAATTTTCTCGCCGTTGAGGTAAAGGTGGGCGTGGCCTTCGCCCGGATCGTCGCTGGGGTTGGCGAGCCGCTCGGGGGCAAACCGAAACCCGGAAACGAGCACCTGGACATTGAATCCCCGGCCGTGGGGATCCGGCTGGGCCTGGAGGTCTAGGGTGGGGCGATCGCGATCGCCGGGCCACTCTAGGGCTTCATGCCCATGCCCGTGCTGGTGCTGCTGTTGGTGCTGATGCTGGTGGGGCTGCTGCTGCTGCTGTTGGTGCTGATGCTGATGCTGCCCAGTTGGCCCATGGCCCCGAACGGGGCTAGCGGCGATCGCGCCACCGAGGCCAGCCAACAGCAATGGAACCCAGTACCCAGGACGCCGACGCCCCCAAGGGAGAAACCGTTGATGCATTGGAGTTATGGAAAATGGTGATGGGGCGTGTTACCAGCCCTTCTCCGCCTGATCGAGGACATAGGACGCTACATTGGTGATATCGTCCGCCGAGAGCTTGTTACCAAAGGCGGGCATCATGCCTTTCCCTTTGGTGACCTGGGTTTGGATGGCCTCTAGGCTATTCATCTCGAATTGTTCGAGGGCTTCTTTCTTCAGGTTCTTTTCCCGGGCGACCACGTTATTACCCCCCGCATGGCAGGCGGCGCAGTTGGCGGAGAAGATGCGCTTGCCTGCATCCAGGTCCGCCGCGATCGCGGGCGATGCCCCCCACAGGGCCATGAAGGTACCAACGGCGATCGTCAGGAGCACCCAACGCTTCAGGGACGTTTGCAGGCGACGAATGGTGGTTTGCAACATGAAGGTTTCCTCTCTTTCTCTCTTTTAAGTTGCCTTTTAGGTCTCTCGGACGGCGGCGGAGCCGTCTGGGGGAATGGGGGCCGCGATCGCGATCGCCCTCTCCCATAAAAAAGCAGCGCTACCGATGAACATTCAATGAAATTGCCATGAGCCTTCAATGAAAATTCACCCGAGCGCTAGCACGTTTCGCCATTAGCGATTCAATAGCCCTTCCAAAGTCCAACCCATCCCAAGTCCTGTCAAAAGACGTTCAGTCAAAATGACGCCCCGTCTAATCGTTGAAAGGGCTGAATCTGATAGGGTTGAACCCAAGCCATGCTTTTTTTTGAAATCCGTATCAACCGTGGGAGATTGCCGTGGGACTATTTCCCGTTAACCGAGACCCCTCCCCCAAGCGCCTGTCCCTCGGGCCGCTGGAGGCGGAAATTTTAGAGATTTTGTGGGACTGCGACGGGGCCACGGCGCGGCAAATTCTAGACCACATCCTGGAGGATCCCGATCGCGAATTGACCCAACCGTCGGTGATGACGGTGCTCAATCGCCTGGTGGAGAAGGGGTGGCTCCTGCGGGAGAAGCGGGGACGGCATTACTGGTGGCGACCGGCCCTCTCGCGCGATCGCGCCCGCGCCCTGCAAGCCTGTGAGCATTTGGATCGGTTCCTGGCCCTGGGGAATGCCGATGCGGTGGCCGCCTGCGTCGATCGCTTTGATGCGGCGAGTTTGGACAAGATCGAGGCATTGGCGGCGAAGCTCCGGGAGGCGCGGCAACGGCGCGAGGGCGATCGCCCGAATACCTAGGGCAGAAGGTTTCTAGGGCGGAAGGTTTTAGGATCTGGGAATTGGGGTGGCGCTGCGGGATCTAGCCATGGGGGATCTGGGGATGGGTGATCTGGAAATGGCGGGGATGGACATGGCCGGTTCGAGCCTGCACGGCTGGATGTTGGCGATCGCGATCGCGGTGGCCTTTTTGGGGCGCAGTGGCTGGGGGCGGTTCCTGCAACCGGAGGCGTTGGGGTGGCGATCTCGGTGGCGCTGGGCCATGGGCGCATTTGTGGTGCCGCCGCTGCTGTTGGCCAATAGTGCCCTGGCGGTGCTGCTGATGGGTCGCCATTGCCCCATGGCAGGGCCGTGGAGCGGAATTGCTAGCCATGCGATCGCCGTGGCGGTGCTGGGGGGGGCGATCGCCCTGGTGGGGTGGTGCGCGTGGCTCCAGCGGCAGGATTTGCAGCGGGTGCGGGCCTTTCCCGAGGTGACCGTCTTTGGCGATCTCGTGCGGGTGGCCCCGGTGGCGCGGCCCTATGCGGCGGCCCTGGGGGGCTGGCGGGCGGAGGTATTGGTCACCGCCGGGGCGATCGCCCAACTGGCCCCCGAAACCCTAGCGGCGGTCCTGGCCCACGAGCGCGCCCATGTCACCTGCCGCGATCCATTCCTCTTCTTTTGGCTGGGGGGCCTGCGGCGGCTGACCCGCTGGCTTCCCCACACGGACGCCCTCTGGCAAGAGCTGACTCTGCTGCGGGAACTGCGGGCCGATCGCCTCGCGGCGGCCACCGTTGATCCCCTCACCCTGGCGGAGGCCCTGCTGACCCTGGCCCGGAGCGATCGCTGGACCCCAGAGCCCATCGATGCGATCGGCATCCTGGATGGCCATAACCTCACGGAGCGGGTCGATGCCCTCCTGAACCTGGACCCCCAACGGCCCCCCACGGCGGAGCGCGATCGCCTAGATTGGTCCGGCTGGCTCAGCGGCGGCGCGATCGCCCTATTGCCCTTCCTGAGCCTGATCCACCACCACGGCTGAGCCCCCCACCCATCCCAAAAGCCCTTCACACCCACTTACACTGGGGGATAGGCCCAGCCCCCCGCGATCGCGCCCCGACCCCATCCCCATGCTGTTCAACTCCACCGCCCTGCTGATCGACGCCTTCGTTGCCAAAATCCGTGACGGGTACCGGCGCACCTACGGGGGCTGGAAATCCCAGTACAGCGAAATCCTGGCCTGGGCCGGTTCCATGGCCCTCGAAAATATCGCTAACAGCGACGCCCTCTACCACACGGTCGATCACACCATCTGGGTCACCCTCACGGGCCAAGAAATTATCCGGGGCAAGCACATCCGCGAAGGGGGCGTCTCCCCCGAAGATTGGCTGCACTACATCATCTCCCTGCTGTTCCATGACATTGGCTATGTCAAGGGCGTCTGCACGGGCGATCGCGATGGCCACTACGCCACCGGTCTGGGGGATGGGGTGGCGCGGCTGCCCTTTGGGGCCACGGACGCGAGCCTGATGCCCTACCACGTCGATCGCAGTAAACGGTTCGTAGAAGAGCGTTTCGGCGGCCACCAATTGATCGACGTGGACATCCTCAAGCGCAATATCGAAGCCACCCGCTTTCCGATCCCGACGGACGCGCCCCTGGGGGATCCGGGGGACTATCCAGCTTTGGTGCGGGCGGCGGATTTTTTGGGGCCGTTGTCCGATCCGGGCCATCTCCATCGGCTAGCGGCCCTGTTCTATGAAATGGAGGAAACGGGGGCGGCGCGATCGCGGGGCTACTATTCGCCCGCCGACCTGCGGGACCATTTCCTCGATACCTTCTGGAGCGCGATCGAACCCCACACCCGCCCCGCCCGCCGCTACCTGGAACTCACCCAGCAGGGCAAGCAAATCATCGCCAACCTCCACGCCAACCTCTTCACGATCGAGCATGGTAGCCGCCAGGGCCGTCTGGGCCAGTCCTCCGGCGGTTCGGCCTTGGGAACGGGCTCCCCCTCGTCCGCCGGTGGGCATCCGGATCCGGCGCTTCCCCAGGGGACCGAGGAGGGGGCGGGCGGCGGCGGTGGCTCTTCCCTGCAGGAGTCGGCGGCCCGGGTGGCGCGGCTGCTGAGCCAGCGGAAACGGCAGGCGGAACTGCCCACGTCCATTTCCTAGGGATTGATTTCGGTGGGATAGGGGGCGGCGGCGGTGCGATCGCGCAGGTGCGGCTTGGGGGGCAGCGGTGGGCCTGCCGAGATGATCGTCATGTGGTCCGGATGCAGCAGCTCCCGCACGGCGTCCTGGACTTGGGAGACGGTGACCCCTTCGATGCGCCGGGTGAAGTCCAGGGGCGTTTCCCCTTCGAGGCCGTAGGCTAGGGCCATCACCCAGTGGTCCGCGAGGGCGTCCGGGTGGGCGAGGCGCACGGGGTAGCGGCTGGTGAGGGTTTGTTTGGCGCTGGCCACCTCGTCGGCGGTGACGCCGCGATCGCGGAGGGTTTGCAGGATGTGCAGGGCGCTTTGGATAGCCGTGAAGGTATCCTCCGGGGCGGTCTGCATTTCAATGGCAAACGGCCCCGCATGTTGCCCCATCTGGAAACTGCTGAAGATGCCGTAGGCCATGCCCTGGCGATCGCGGATCTCCCGCCCGAGGCGGCTGGTGAGGGTATCGCCCCCCAGAATTTGATTGAGCACCACGGCCGCATCATGGCGGCGATCGCGGCGATCGATCCCCGGATAGCCCATGAGGGTCACCGTTTGCGCCTTTCCGGGCAGGACCGTATGGTGCCAAATCGTGTGGGGCGGCAGGGGGGCCAGGGCCGTAAAATCCTCGGCGGGCGGGGCATCGGTCACCGGCCACGGGCCAAACAGGGTCTGGATTTGACGGCGCACCGCCACCGGATCGAAGGGGCCAACGATCGCCAGGACCGTGCCAGCGGGGCGATAGTGCTGCCGGTGGAATTGGCGCAAATCCTGCTCGGTGATGCGATCGAGGCTGTCGGCGGTGGCGAAGCCGTGGAAGGGGTGGCCGGTGGGATAGATGGCCTGCTGAAGCTGCCGCTGGGCCACGTAGAGGGGGTCATCCAACTGGAGCTGGAGGTCGGCGCGGGCCTGCTGGCGGAGGCGATCGACCTGGGGGGCGGCGAACTGGGGGTGCTGGAGGGCTTGGCTCAGCAGGGTGAGGAGGGTGGCGGTTTCCTCGGGCAGGGCGCGGCCGCCGATGAGGGTGCCCTCGCGGTAGGCGCTGGCGGTCAGGTCGATCGCGGCGTTGGTGAGGCCCTGGCGGAGGTCGGCGGGATCCAGGAGGGCGGCGGCGACCAAATCGGCTAGGCCCGCGCGATCGCTCGGATCATGCTGACGGCCCGCCTGCACATGGCCCCGCAGGGTGACGGTGGGCAGGGCGCGATCGGGCAGCAGCACCACCCGCAGGCCATTGGCGAGGGTGAAGGGGATGGGGGCGGGGGCGTTGGGGGGATTAGGGGCGGTGGTGGCGGCGATCGCGCGATCGGCCAGGGGGGGCACCAGGGCCGCCAGGTTAGCCGGCCGCTCAGCGGGGCGATAGGCCTCGGGGGCATGGGCCGGCGGGCGAGATGCGCCACCGGGGCGGGGCCGGTGGGGGGGGTCTTCCCCTGGGGCGGCGGCGGCGGCGGCGGTCGGGGGGGCGATCGGCTCAAAGCGGCCAATGGTGGCGCGATCGGGCCGCAGGTGGGTCCGGGCGATCCGCTGCACCTGCTGGGCCGTCACCGCGTCGATCGCGTCGAGCACCCCCAGGCGATCGCGGCAATCCCCCAGGGACAGGCAATCTTCAGCAATGCCCATGCCCCGCCCGGTCAAATCCTCCACCGGCAACAGTAGCCGTAGCCGCGCCTGCCGTTTCGCCCGCTCCAGCAGCGGCTCCTCCAGCGCCCCCTGGCCCGACGCCACCGCCGCGATCGCATCCAGCACCGCCCCCTGCACCCGATCCAACTGACCTGGGGGCACCGCCGCCAACACCTGATACCAGCCCCCATCGCGCCCGTGGAACTGGTCCGTCTCCACCGAAGTGGCCGCCCCCCCATTCACCAGGGCCATCAGGGGAGACTCGGCCCCCGCCGCCACCAGCCCATCGAGCACCGCCAAGGCCGCGCGATCGCGCCGATCCAGCGGCGGCAGCGGAAACGTCAGCGACAGCAACGGCGAACCGCCCCCCGCCTCCCGCAGGGTCACGATCTGGGGACTTGAGCGCTCCGGCCCCTGGGCTGTTTTGGGCGCTGGAGCTGGTTTTGCGTCGAGTTGGGCGATCGGCCTCGGGGAAATGCCCCCAAAAATGCGCTCCGCCGCCGCGATCGCCGCCCCCCGATCCACATCCCCCACCACCACCAGCACCCCATTCTCCGGGCGATAGAACCGCTCGTAATAGCGCCGCAGATCCGCCACCGTCAGCCCCTGGAGATCCGCCACCGTCCCCCCCACCGGCAGCCCCATCGCCTGCTGCGGAAACGCCGCCGCCATCACCGCGCGATCGAGCCGATAGGCCGGATCATCCTCATAGCCCTCCAGCTCCGCCGTCACCACCCGCATTTCCTTCGCCAGATCCGCCGCCGCAATCCGCAAATTCCCCAGGCGATCCGCCTCCAGGGTCAGCAGGGCCTCCAGGCGATCGCGCGGAGCCGTATTCACATAGCCCGTCGTGTCATAGCCCGTATAGGCATTCGACTCGCTCCCGAGGGCATCAAACAAATAGCCAAACTGCACCGGGCGATCGCGCGTCCCCGCAAACATCAAATGCTCCAGCAGATGGGAAATACCATTGGACCCCGGCCCCTCCTGGCGCGACCCGACCCCGTACCACATCTGCACCGACACCACCGGAGCCGATCGCGACTCCAGCACCACCACCGTCAGCCCATTGGCCAGCCGCCGCACCGTGGGTTCCCCCAAATGCCAACCGGCCGACGATCCCCCAAGGGAAACGCCGGCCGCCAGCATGGGCACAGATGCACGAGATGCACGCACTGAAATGCGATTGCCTGATGAATTGGGAGAAATCCCGAGCCGCTCGACCGCCGCCGCCGCCGACCCAGCCATCCCCACGGAGATGAACCAGCCCAACAGCACCGGCCAAACGAGAGCAGTACCCAGGCGCGACGGTCGCAGCGCGGCCAAAAACCAAAACGTGGGGAAGCAGACCATGAAAGATGCCAAGGCAACTGCCCAAACCACGGTCAGGGCTAGACCAAAACCGACTGCGGCACCCTGAAGCCTCTACCGCCAACGGGGCCAAGTCCGAACCTCGGAAGGCGTTGGCGCTAGGCCCTGGTGATGCTCGATCCGAAGATCGCACCCCCGCCCTGCGGGCACCCCACTACCATAGCAGGTCTTTTACGGGATTTCACGTAGATGGCAAGGGATTTTTGGGCGATTTTTTCGGAAAGTACGCGATCGCGGCTCCCCCGTTTCCCCCATCCGAATCCTGCAAAGGCCCCTAAATGAACCGCCTGAGGGTTTCGAGGAGCAATTCCTGGCTGAAGCTCCCTTTGGTGATGTAGGCATTCGCACCCGCTTCGGCCCCCCGCTGGCGATCGGCATCGCTGGCCAGGGTGGTCACCAGGATCACGGGCAGATCGCGATATTCCCGATGGCGGCGAATGCGCTCCGTCAGTTCTAGGCCATCGAGGTTGGGCATTTGTACATCGGAGATCACCGCGTCAAATTGCCGCGTCGCCAGTTTGTTGTAGCCATCGAGGCCATCCACCGCTGGCACCACCTCATAGCCCGCCGCCTCCAGTACCCGTTTTTCCTGGGTGCGTGTGGCGATCGAATCCTCCACCAGCAGGACCGCTTGCCGTTTGGGGGCTTCGCTGCCCGCGAGGCGGTTGCCCTTGCCGTCCGGGGTGGTGCGCTGGCCCGCCGCGATCGGGGCAAAGCCCCTACCCATCGCCCCCTGGCCCGCCAGCCGCGCCGACCGGATCAAATCCTGGGGATTCAGGATCGAGCACACATCCCCACTGCCCAGGATCGTCGCCCCCGCAATATTGCGAACCCGCTTGAACAGGCGACTTTGGGGCTTAAGCACCACATCCTGCTCATCTAGCAACTCATCCACCAGCACCCCAAGCCGCGACGCCCCCACCCGCAGCACAATGCAGGGCCACACCTGATCCTTCGGCAGCGCCCCGCCCCCCCCATCCATCTCCAGCAGCCGCGCCAGGGGCAGCGTCGAGACCGATCGCCCCTCCACCAGCATCGTGTCGCGCCCTTCGACCGCAAACAAATCCTGGGGTTCCACCCGGCGAATCGTCTCCACCGCCTCCACGGGAATCGCAAAGGGCACCCCCGCCACCGCCACCAGCAGCACCCGCGCCGTCGCCAGGGTCGAACTCAGGCGCACCCGCAACGTACAGCCACGGCCGGGGGTCGAATCAATTTCCAAGGTGCCCTTGAGGGCCTCCACATTCGCCCGCAGCACATCCAGGCCAATGCCCCGGCCCGACACCTCCGTCACGAAGCGGCGCGTGGAAAAACCGGGGGAAAACACTAGGGCATGGAGCTGCTCCGGCGGCATGGCATCGAGCTCTTCGGCGGTGTAGAGCTTCCGTTCGATCGCCCTAGCCCGGATCGCCGCCGTATCGAGGCCCCGGCCATCATCGGCAATTTCAAGGACCACCGTCGAGGCGGTTTGGTGGCCCCGCAGCCAGATGGTGCCCTCGGGGGATTTGCCCGCCCGTTCCCGTTCGTCGGGCGGTTCGATGCCATGGTCGATCGCGTTGCGCAGGGCATGGAGCAGCGGATCCTTCATGGCCTCTAGGATCTGCTTATCGGCCTTGGTGTCGCCCCCTTCGATGACCAGGCGCACGGATTTTTTCTGATCCCTGGCCAGGTCGCGCACGAGGCGGGGGAAGGTGTTGAAGATGGTGGCCAGGGGCAACAGCCGCAGGGTGCGGATGCCGGATTCGAGGTTGTCGGCGACCACCTCTAGGCGGGCGGTGTCCTCGTGGGAGTTGCCCCGCAGGGTGTCTACGATTTGGTTGAGGCGTTCGAGGCGCTGTTCAACTCGCCGATGGAAATCTAGCAGCCGCTCTAGGGTGACGGTGCGATCGCTGTGGCGCTGGCGGGTGTGGAGGCGATCGCCGGTGGGGCCGGGGCGGATTTCCGTCGGCTGACGCAGGACATCGTTGATCACGAGGCGATGGGCGAAGGCGTCGCGGCTCCACTCTTCGCACAGGTCTGAGAGTTCTTCGAGGTCGTTTTGGCGGCGGGCGATGCGGATTTTGGCGACGGTGAGTTCCCCCGCCTGGGTCATGAGGTGATCGAGCTGGGAGGTGGCGACGCGGATGGTGTCGATGCGATAGGCGGCGCTGCCGGGGCTGGGGCTGTCCCCGTTGGGGGTGGGGGCCGATCGCGGGGCCGTTGGGCTGTAGGCTGTGTCGGCGGTGCTCACGGCGATCGCGGGGGGGGCGGTGCCGTTGGGGGGGGCTTCTGGTTCTGGGCTGGGGTCTGGGTCTAGGTCTGGATCTGGGTTCGGGTCTAGGTCCGGCTCTGCGATGGGCGGCCCCGCGATCGCCTCTAGGGATGGGGTCTCCAGGGGGGACGGATCCGGCCCCGATGCCTGGTCGGCGTCTAGGTCTGGCTCCAGGTCGGTGTCTAGGTCTGGCCCCAGATCCATCGCTGAAGCCGTTGCCGGATCGGGATCTAGATCTGGGTTTAACTCAGCCCCCGCCTCAGCCCCAGGATCTGGCGCAGGGGCCTGGGGATCTGGCCCCCCCATCAGGTAGGCCAGCAGGTGAAACGTATCCACCCCCGCCGGTTCCCCCGTCGTCGCCTCGTCCACCAGCCGCCGCAGGGCATCGATCGCGCGGTAGAGCCGTTCAAAAAAGCCCGGAGTGGCCGCCTGTTCCCCCTGCTCGAACCCCTTCAGGAGGTACTCGAACTGGTGGGCCAAGGTTTGCACATCCTTGACCCCCAACATGCCCGCATCCCCCTTGAGGGAATGGGCCTCCCGCAGCAGCGCCACCAGGGGGCCGCGATCGCCGGAATTGTCCTCCAGGGCCAGCACCCCCGCTTCCAGGTTGTCGAGGCGTTCCCCACTGGCGATCGCAAAAATTTCCCGCAGTTCGTCGTCTTCGATTCGCATCCTTCGCGCTCCAACGGTCAGCCTAGATCGCCCCGCACCGGTGATCGGCTGGCTACATGATCGACTTCAATTCACCCGCCGCCTGGTTGAGCCCATCGGTGCCCAATTTCACCTGGCTGATGCCCGCCGCCATCTCCCGCGCCGCCCCGTTCAGGGAAGTCATGGCCTCCACCACCTGCTGAATCGCGATCGCCTGCTGCTTCGCATTGAGGGAAATCTGCTGGGAACTGATGGCCACATTGTCCAGCGCCCCCGTCATGCCCGCAAAGGCGTCGGAGGTTTCCCGCGCCAGCATCACCCCGTCATCCACGGTTTTGGTGCCCTCATCGGTGGCCATGACCGTTGAATTGATGGCGCTCTGGACATCCGCCACCAGGGCATTGATCCGTTCCGCCGATCGCTTGCTCTGGTCCGCCAATTTCCGAATTTCGCTGGCCACCACCGCAAAGCCGCGCCCATGTTCCCCCGCCCGCACCGCCTCGACCGCCGCATTCAGGGCGAGCATGTTGGTTTGGTTGGCTAGATCGCTCACCAGGCCGGAAATATTGCCGATTTGGCTGGTTTGCTCGCTCAGGTGCAGGATTTGCTCCGCGATCGCCTCCACCTTCACCTTCAAGTTCGCCATGCCATCGAGGGTGCGATCGACCGATCGCGTCCCCTGTTCCGCCAGGGCCAAAACCTTCTGGGCACCGCTGGCGGCCGCCTGGGCCTGCTCCGCCGACTGGCGCGACGAGGCATTGAGCTCATCCATCGTGGTGGTGGTTTCATTCACCGACGCGGCCTGCTGGGCAGCGGTGCGCTCCTGCTGGGCCACGGTGGCGGCAATTTCCGTCGAGGAACTGGCAATGATACCCGCTGCCCCCGTCACGCGACCGGTGATCGTACTGACGAGCCACCAGCCCAGGAGGGATGAGGCAATGACCGTGGCCCCCACCGCAAGGCCAATGGTCCACAGGAGGGTGCTGAGGGCTGCGTCCTGGTCCGATTCAAACTGTCCGACGATCGCCCGCTCGCGATCGCGAATGGTATTCATCAGGGCCACCGCCGCCTCAATCAAAGACCGGTTATCGCTGGTTTTCCAGAAATTAATAGCCGCCTGTTGCTGGCCGCGATCCATCAGGGAAAACATGGTGGCGTTGTTCTGCTCCATGCGCTCGACGATCTCGTAGAGCCGGTTGAGGTCCGCCTGCTGTTCAGGATTGATCACAATCTCACTGAGGATGGGGCGAATGCGCTTAATTTCCGCCTCCGCGCGGTTGTAGTTCTGGCGAGAAACGGGGGCCGGGTCCAGGAGATAGCCGCGAATGGTGCGTGAAAAGGTTTGGATATTGAACCCGATCTCGTTCAGTTGCGTCAGCACCTCGGTGGAGCGTTCCAGATTGCTCGCTTCCCGCCGCACGACGCCCACCTTGTTGGTGACGATGCCGGCGGAGAGGGTGAACAAAATAATGGGCACGGCGTAGCCAATGGCGATCCAGTAGCGCAGGCCCCAGCCTTGGGCAAGGCGGGTGGAGGAGCCATGGTTGAGGGCAAGGGTCATGGGTTGTTGCTGAGGACGAAGGGTGGGTAGCTGGGGGCGATGGGTAGGGGCTTTGCCCCGATCGCGGTGGGGTCGGCGGCCATCGCCCTAGGTGAGGGTTTCATTGATGACAAAGCCCTCTTGGCTAAAGAGTTTGCTCAGGTGCAGGAGGCCAATGACGCGATCGCCGTGGCGCACGACCCCGTGGAGATAGTCGCGATCGCCCCCCTGGAGGGCCGTGGGCACCGGGGCCACGGTGGCCATGTCGAGGTTGTAGATGTCCAGCACGCCGTCCACCGCGATCGCGGCAACGATGCCCTCCGCCTCGACGATCGCCGCCTGCCGGGTGTTTTTGACGGGGGGCAAATCCAGGAAGCTGCGCACATCCACCACCGGCACAATGTCCCCCCGGAGGTTGGTGTTGCCCAGGATGTGGGGGGGACAGCAGGGCATGGGGGCAATTTTGCGGACTTCAATAAATTCCCGCACCTGATCAAGGGGCAGGGCATAGGCTTCATTCCCTAGGGTGATGGCGGCGACGGCCACTTCGTCGGTGCGTTCCGTGAGGAGGGTGCGCTGCCGCAGGTGTTCGGCCCGCCGCCGGAAGACTTCGCGATCGGCGTCGGTGGCGTCGGGACAAAAGATCCAGTCGGCGGAGGGGGGGGCGATCGCCTCCGGGGGTGACTCCAGGGGACCAGGGCCGTTGCCGTTACCGGGGCCGTTGCCGGGAAGCTCCAGCAGCGGTGCCAGGTCCCCCTCCCCCAGGGTGATCAGCAGGTCAGGATCCAGCAGGGCCACCATCTCGCGATCGCATCGCGCCAGGGCCATAATCACGCGGGCACCGCCGCGCTCCGCCGTCCGCTGCCCATAGGTGGGGGTCTCGATGATGTCCTCGGGGGTGATCTCCCGCACCTCCCGCACCCCATTGACGATCGCCCCGAAGGGTCCGGCTGGCCCCTGGAGCACCACGACGCTATCGGTGAGGCGATAGGGGGGCGGACGGCGGCCAAAGCGCCGGTCGAGATCCAGCACCGGTAGGATTTCCCCCCGCAGGTTCAAGACCCCCGCAATTTCCGGCGGTGCTTCCGCCATGGGCAGCAGTTCTGGCAGGTAAAACACCTCCCGGATGCGGCTGGCGGCGGCGGCATAGGCGACGCCATGGAGTTCAAAGATTAGGTAGGCCGTACCGACCATCGTTGTCCTATCGGGTGATTCGGTGGAGGTGGGGGCCGGTCTGGGGGTGGCCCCTGCGATGGCCCCGCTGAAGGTCGATGCTTGGCCGCGATCGCGGCATCCCTTGCATTTAGCTTATCCAAAGGGTTTGGGCCGGTCTGGGCTCTGGGGCTCCCCCGTTGCACTTCTTCAAAAAGGTTGATGGGGGGATAGGAATTGCAAGGTGGGGCGGCCTCAGGGGGTGGGGCGATCGAGGGAGTCGAGCAGGGTGAGGATCTGCTGGCGGCAGGGGGCGGCGGTGAGGTGGCCGTGACGATCGAGGGGGGTGTCGTCGGCGCAGGGTTCGAGGAGTTTGAGGGCGGCGCTGAGGGTGACGCGGGCGCGATCGCGATCGCCGCCGTGCCAGTAGATCGTGCCCAGTTCGGCGCGGGCGAGGATGGCCTCGGGCTGGAGGTAGACGATGCGCTGGAGCCAGGTTTTGGCTTCGTCGAGGTTGCCGCGCTCTTCGGCGATGCGGGCCAGGACGTGGCAGGGGGCGATCGCGTCGGGCACCAGGGTCAGGCAGCGGCGGGCGGTGGCGATCGCCTGGTCATATTGGCCGCGATCGGCGTAGAGTTCCGCGAGCCGCTCTAGGAGGGGGCCGTGGTTGGGGTGGTGGCGCAGGGCGTTCTGGGCGATCGCGATCGCGCCGGTGTGGTCGCCGCGTCCCATGGCGGCATCGAGGGCCACGAGCCACGGTTCCGGTTCCGGGGCCTTGGGAAGGGTGGGGCGATCGCTGGGCCGGGGGTTGGGGGCGATCGTTCGGGGGCTCGATGGGGCAGGCGGCGGCGGCGGTAGGGGGACGGGAACCGCGCGCCCAGCGGGGGCCGTGGCGGCATCGAGGGGGCGGCGATAGGCCAGGGTGCCGGGGAAACTGACGGCCTCAAAACCGGGCAGGGCAATGCCCGACAGTTCCGCATGGCCCGTCAGCAGGTAGCCCCCCGGCCTCAGGGCTCGGTAGAACTTGGCGAGGGTGGCCGCGATCGCGGTGGGGCTGAAGTAGACAAAGACATTGCGACAGAGGATCACGTCAAACTCCCGCAGCCCCTGCCGCTCGAAGTCGGCCGCCATCAGGTTGCCCACCTGGAAGGTCACCCACTGCTGAATGCGCGCCTCCACCTGCCAATGGCCCCCCCGTCCGCTGAAGTAGCGATCGCGCAGGTGCGGCTCCACCATCCGAAATGACCAGTCCCCATAGGTTCCCTTGCGGGCTCGGGCGATCGCGCTGGGGTTGAGATCCGTGCCCAACACCTGGACCATCGCCGCCGCCGTTGATCCTTGCCCCCGCCGCACCAAATCCACCAGCATCGCCAGGGAGTAGGCTTCCTCGCCGGTGGAGCAGCCCGCACTCCAGAGCCGCAGCGGCTGCCCCGGCCGGCGATCGCCCAGGAGCGTCGGCAAAATTTCATCCCGCAGGGCCGCCATCTGGCCGCGATCGCGGAAAAAATAACTCTCCCCCACGGTCAACCCCTCGGCGAGGTGCCCCCACTCATCCGCCCCCGGCCCCAGCGGCCCCCCGGCCAAGCGCCCGAGATAGTCCCCCAGCTTCGCCAGCCGCAAGGCCCGCATCCGCCGCTCCACGGTCTGCACCAGGGTGGTTTGATCCCCCGATCGCCACGCCAGCCCAAATTCCTGGCCAATCATCGCCACCAGCCTGTCCCAGGTTGGCCCCTGGGCGATCGTCCCGGCCCGCACCCCCCCCAGGCCCGACCCCAGGCCCGACCCCAGGCCCGCCGCTCCCGCCGCCCCAGGGTCCGGATCCACCGCCGCCCCCCTGGGGAACCACGGCCCCCACGGCCAGCGGCGCTCCGGCGCTCCCGGCAAGTCTGATGATCCTGGCAGTCGATTCATGGGCGTGTCCCGGCGGAGGATGACGGGTGGAGGGGTGGGGGCGTTGGGGGGGAGCCATCGCCGTCGCCGTCGCTGACCCCGATCGCCTCCGGCAACACCGGTAATTCCAGGATAAATTCTGCCCCGCCTCCGGGCCGCGATCGCCCTTCAATATGGCCTCCATGGCCCTCCACCACGATCTGATAGGCGATCGATAGGCCCAGCCCCATGCCCTTGCCCACGGGTTTGGTGGTAAAAAAGGGTTCAAAGAGACGGTTGACCGCCTCCGGATCTAGCCCTGGCCCGTTGTCCCGGACGCTCACCCGCACGCGATCGCCCGGTTTCGGTGTCCGGCACTCGTCGTCGTCATCCTCGTCCTCGTCGGCGGTGCCCCCTAAGGCCCCATCGCCGCGATCGCCGGTCACGGTCGCCGCGATCGCCCCGGTCGGCGACGTCAGCTCATCGGGCTTAAACCAATGGTGGGCCGGATTGATCCCCCCCTCGATCGGTTCCGCCACCGCCGCCGCCACCGGCACCGTCAGGGGCGACAGGGGCAAAAACTCCGTCTCAATTTCCACGATCCCCACCTCAAGCTGGGCCTCCAGCACATCGATCGCATTGCCCAGCAAATTCATCAGCACCTGGCCGATCTGCCCCGTATGGCACACCACCGACGGCACCGATTCCCCATAGATCCGATGCACCTCAATGCCGGGATGGCGCTGGCGCGGCTTGAGCCGGTGTTGCAGGATCGTCAGGGTGTCCTCCAGCAAAGCGTGCAGGTCCGTATGCTTCATGCCCGCGCGATCGCGGTGGGAAAAATTCCGCAGCGACAGCACAATCTGCCGAATGCGCTCCGCCCCCATCTGCATCGACCCGAGCAGCTTCGTAAAATCCTCCCGCACAAACCCCAGATCCACCATCGCCAGCCGCGCGGCCACCGAATCCGCCGGGGTGGGGTAGGCATCCCCATAGGCATCCAGCAGCCCCAGCAAATCCTGGAGGTACTGGCTGGCATAGGTCAAATTGCCGTGGATGAACGCCACCGGGTTATTGATCTCGTGGGCGATGCCCGCCACCATCTGCCCCAGACTGGATAACTTTTCCGCCTGCACCAGCCGCGTTTGGGCGGTCTTCAGGTCCGCCAGGGCGATCGACAACTGCCGGGAGCGATCGCGCGCCCGCGCCGCCGCCGATCGCGCCTCCTCATAGAGCACCGCCTGATCGAGGGCCACCGCCAACTGATCCCCCACCCCCGCCAGCAGCTCAATTTCCCGGCGGGTCCAGTGGCGCGACTCCTGCTCCTGGAAACAGCACAGCACACTAAAATCCTGGCTCCGCCGCCCAATCACCGGCACCACGGCGATCGCCACCGCCCCCAGCTCCTCCATGAACTTCACCAGGGCAGACGGGGGCCGCCCCCCCGGCCCATCCACCGTGATGATCCCGTGCTGCAACAGAATCGGCAGCATCCCCGCCGTCAAACTGCCCAGGCGATCGGGCAACCGCCGCTGGCCCTCCCCCCGCCGCGCCACCGTCGCCACCACCTCCCAGTAGGACGACTCCTTCGGCACCGGCGTCCCCGCCGCCACGGGCATGGGACGATAGCGCAAAAAGGCACAGCGATCGATCTGCAACAGGGCCGACACCTCCCGCACGGTGGTTTGCAGCACCGCCGTCACATCCAAGGACGTGCGAATTTCGCTAGCGAGCCGCAGCAGCACCGCCTCCCGCTGGCTAGCGAGGGCCTCGCGCACCAGGGCGCGATCAATCCCCACGGCCAGGGCATTGGCCACCCACCCCAGAGCTCCAAAAGCCGCCGTCCCCAGGGGCTGCTGGGAAAAGATCGCCAGCACGCCCACGACACTTTCCTCAACGATCAGGGGGCAGCCCACGAAGGCGGCGACCCGCTCATGGTCAATCCAGGACCGCAGTTCACTGAAGCTGGGGTCATCAAAATCATTGACGGCGATGGTTTCGCGGGTCCGGGCGATCGCGCCGATGGGGAAGGTGCCCAGGGACACGCGGTTAGGGAGCTCCACCAGGAGGGAATGGTGGCCCGCCGCGCCGCGCACCTCCAGCAGGGGCGAGTTGGGCACGGGCACCCACACCCGCACGAAGGGGGCGGCCAAGGCCCTAGATAAAATTTCCGTGCAGCGGCCCAGCATGTCGTCTAGATCGCCCCCCGCCGCTAGGGCTGCCCCCACTTCTGCTTCGAGGCGGGCAAGGCGTGATCGCTCCAGCAGCAGCCGTTCCACCTGTTTCCGTTCGGTGATGTCGTGGCAGTTGACGATCACGCCGCGCACGGTGGCATCGTCGAGGAGGTTGGTGGTGACCGCTTCAAAATCTCGCCAGGTGCCGTCCGCGTGGCGCACCCGGTAGTCCGAGAGGCGCTGGGCTTCACCGGGGCGTTCTAGGGCGCGGGCGATCGTCCCCTGGACCGCCAGCACATCGTCGGGATGGACAAATTGCACCACCGACTGGCCGAGGGTGGCACTGGGGACATAGCCCAAAACCCGCTCGGCGGAGGGGCTGACATAGCGAAAACACCCTTCGTGATCGAGGACGAGGACGATTTCTTCCGCCCGTTCCGCAATGGAGCGGTACAGCGTACCGGACTCTAGACCGCCACTGGAGACACTGGGGGCGATGGGTGGGGGCTTTGCCCCGATCGCGGGGGGGCGTTCGGGCTGCCGATGGGGGTCGCCTGGGGTGGGGCAAGGCGTTCGGGACGGCATTAACAAAGGTGAAGGGCGATCGGGTCAGGGAACGGGCGGTTGTGGATGGGCCACAAGCGGCGGGCCATGAACGGCGGGCCACGGCCAGGGGGAGGTTGTGTGCTACCCCTTTCCATCCTGCTTCTCAGCTTAGCCTAAGGTTTTTGGCGGAATCGGCAAGCTTGCTACCGCCACCGGTCCCTGGGGGGATAACGGGATGCCCAAGGGGGGCTAGAAGGGGGCGATCGCCTCGGGGGGGGCGAGGGTGGATCCGTCGGCGGTCTCCAGGGCATCCATGGCCGCCATCCAGGTTTGATCCTCCTCGATCCAGTTCAGGGACTGGGATTGGGTGCTGGCGGGGACGGCGGTTTTGGCCCCGGCCGGTTGGGGGGCCGCTTGGGTCATCCAGGTGATGCCCCCGGCCACCACGGCGGCATAGGCCAGGTACAGGTGCCAGGGCTGGATTTCGATGGGCAGTTTGGAGGTGCGATCGGCGATCGCCCAGGAGGGAATCACCCCATCTTCGGTCCAGGGGAGGCGATCGGCCAGGGCGCGCCCATCAAGGCCCAGGGCATCGCCAATGCGCCGCACGAAGCCCCGCACATAGACGGGTTCCGGCAGCAGGGTGACGCGGCCCGCTTCGATCGCGGCCAAATGGTGCAACGGTACGCGGGTGCGGCCATGGAGGGCGTAGAGGCTCACCCCCCGGCGGTGGCGCTCCTGGCGCAGCAGGGCTCCGATTTCCTGCACCTCGGCGGCCCAGACCGGATCGGTTTCCACCAGGTCGGCGCGGGGCATGGGGATGATCAGGCGATCGATGCGGCCGCTGTTGCCCAAAAAGTCCAGCAGCTCGACGGAGGGGTCTTCGGGGTGGGTGCCCCAGTCCTCACAAATGGCCCCCAGCAGGGTCGGTTCATAGAAGGGGTTGTCGCGATCGCGCAGGGGGCGATCGAGGGCCACGGGGGCCAGGGCGGCGGGCAGGTCTTCGGTGCGATCGTCGGGCCAGACGGCCACGGCACCGGGTCGGAGCCACGCTTCCGCCAGGGCCGCCGCGTCCGATTGGGTGAGGGCGGCGGGGATGGGATCGGTGGGGGGTAGGGGGGCGGGGGGTGCCGCGATCGCCTGACCGTAGCGCAACGCCTGGGAGATGGCCGCCCGCCGCAGGGGAGCGAGGGCCTGTTCCGCCGTGGTGGTGGTGCCCAGCACCTCCTTGAGGCACTCCATGGCCTTGGCGTAGGCCGGATCCTCCAGCAGGGCGGACTCGATGCGGCTAAACAGGGCGGCCAAATCGTCCCCGCCTTCGGTGGGGGTCAGCGGCGGTGAATAGTTGGGCGTCATGATCATGGCGTTCTCCAAAGACTCAAGGGCGATCGGGTACGGGGCAACAGGGGGGACCGGGCCGCAGGACCGTTCGGCGACGGGGGTTGCGGGGGTACCTACCTGTTCGGGGGAAAGGGGGGCGGTTCCGGAGACTTAGATCGGGGGAATTGGGGGCTGCATAGGTGCCTCAAGGGGGAAAGAAATGCCCTCAAGCCTATCCATGGGGCGCTTGGGAAACTGGCCTAGGGATTCCCCCAAGGGGGCTGGGCGGGGGCGATCGCGCCGATCCATGTCTCCCCTCCGCGCCCTAAAAAATTCCCCCGCCGCCCCGTTGCTTCAGGGGTACCCAGCCCCCCAGGGGGAGAGGGATCTGGATCTGGCCGAAGGGGCGTTTATGCTGGTACTGTTGACAAGCTCAAATGAAGGATTTAGCGCAACCCCATGGCCCGCCAACGTCGTCCCATTGCCATTGATTTGTTCGCTGGAGCCGGGGGCTTGAGTTTGGGCTTTGAGCAGGCGGGGTTTGATGTGGTGGCGGCGGTGGAGGTGGATCCGATCCACTGCGCAATTCATCAGTTTAATTTCCCCCACTGTGCGGTGGTGCCGCGATCGGTGGCGGAGGTGTCCGCGATCGCCCTGCGACAGGCCGCGAAATTGGGCGATCGCCCGGTGGATGTTGTGTTTGGCGGTGCCCCATGCCAGGGCTTTTCCCTCATGGGCCAGCGGGTTTTGGATGATCCGCGCAATCGCCTGGTGCGGGAATTTGTGCGGCTGGTGGCGGAGTTGGATTCGTCCTATTTTGTCTTTGAAAATGTCAAGGGGCTGACGGTGGGGCGGCACCGCCAATTTCTCCACGAATTAATCGATGAATTTGAAGCGAAGGGCTATGAAATTAAGCTGCCCTGGCAGGTGCTAAATGCGGCGTCGTTTGGGGTGCCGCAAAGTCGGGAGCGGTTGATTTTAATGGGGGCTAAAAAGGGACTGCCCTTGCCCAATTATCCTGAACCAAAAACGCGGCCAGCGGGGTCAAAGGAAAATGGTTTGCCGGAGGGGCCAAGCTGTTATGAAGCTCTCCAGGATTTGCCCAATGCGGATGAGTTTGATCTCCTTAAATCCCAGGATTGGATTGAGTTGGTGGCGGAGCGGTGGCGATCGCCGAGTGCCTACGGCCAACAGATGCGCTGTCTGGAGGGGGAGGGGTGGTTTTATGGCTATCGGCGGCCCTGGAATGAACGGCTGCTGACCTCGAGTTTTCGGACGAATCACACGGACATTTCCCGCCGTCGCTTTGCGGAAACGCGGCCCGGTGAGGTGGAGCCCGTGTCGCGGTTTTTTCGGCTGCCGCCGGGTGGGGTGTCGAATACCCTGCGGGCGGGGACGGATGCGGCGCGGGGTGCCTTCACGAGCCCGCGCCCGATTCACTATGAGCACGATCGCTGCATTACGGTGCGGGAAATGGCCCGTTTACACGGTTTTCCGGACTGGTTCCGCCTCCATGGCACTAAATGGCACGGTGCGCGGCAGGTGGGTAATGCGGTGCCGGTGCCGTTGGGACGGGTGATCGCGGCGGAACTGATCCAGATCCTGGGCCACAAACCGACGGTGCCGAAGCAGGCGATCGCGTTGGGGGAGGCGGAACTGACGGCGATGGAAATGTCCCAGGCGGCCCGCTACTGGCAAATTGAGGTGCCCATTGCCCGCCGCGATCGCAAGAGTGGGGTGACGAAGCGATCGCAGGAGGAGGTGGAAGCCACCCGAGCCACGGGCCTATGAATGTGAGAAAAATTAATTCTTTGGGCAATGCCCCCATTCCGAGCCCTTGAAGCGGGTTACAGGGTACTGCGAAAGAGCCCCTGGGGACGGAACAGCAGGACGATAATCGTCACGATCAGGGCGATCGCCAGTTTGTACTCCGTCGGCAGCCAATAGGTGCTGATTTCCTGGGCAATGCCGATGGTGAGCGCCCCAAAAATTGCGCCGTAGGGATTGCCGATGCCCCCGAGGATGACGGCGGCGAACATGGGCAAAATCATGAACCAGCCCATATTCGGACGCACGGCGGCAATCAGGCCATACATGCCGCCCCCGAGGGCCGTGAGCCCCGCCGCAATCACCCAGGTCCACAGAATCGTCCGTTCCACATCGATGCCCGTGACCCGCGCCAGGTCTAGATCATCCGCCACGGCCCGCATGGCTTTGCCGATTTTGGTGGTTTGCAGCAGCCAGTGGAGCGCCGCGATCGCGATCGCCGCCAGCACCACCACGACCACGTTATAGGTTTTGATCGTCAGGCCCGCGATATTGGCCGCCTGCACAATGGGCAGATCGTAGGATTGGTTCGCGCCGCCCCAGATGAAAATGATTCCGTTGCGGATCAGCAGGGCCAGACCGATGGAAATGATAATCAGCGTGGTGGATTCGGCCCGTCGGGCGCGCATGGGTGCCCAGATCGCCCACTCACTCACCAGGGCCACGAGGATGGTCGCCGCGCAGCCCACCGCGATCGCCAGCCAGATATTGACGCCCGCCCCATTGACCACCCACGCCAGATAGGCCCCCAGGGTCAGCAGATCCCCATGGGCAAAATTGGACAGGCGCAAAATGCCATAGGTGAGGGTCAGGCCGACGGACGCGAGGGCGATAATACTGCCGACGGCGATGCCGTTGACGGTCAGTTGGGCAAGTTGGGTCCAATCCATGGGGTTTTGGGGCTGGGGGTGGAAGATCGAGGGTTTTATAGCACGGTTAAGGATTTTTTTTGGATTTCGCGGGGCCGGACGGCGGGCGGGCGGCGGCTAGAATCAGAGTTCAGGGATCAGCAAACCTAGGCCGCGATCGGCCTTGGGGTTCGCAGGAGTGAAGGATTTTTATGGCAGAAACAGTGCAGGTGCGGGTGCCGACGATCGCCTGTGGCGGGTGCATTGACACGATCGCGGCGGCGGTGCGCGATCGCGACCCCGAGGCCACGGTGACGGGGGATGTGGCGACGAAACAAATCACCGTGGCCAGTGCAACCCTGTCGGCGGCGGCGGTGGCGGCGGCGATCGCGGCGACGGGCCATGAAGTTGAAGCCTAGGGTGCGGACGGCGGGGCGATCGTTGGGGATGATCGGCCTAGGGATCGGCGTCCTGGGGCTGGCCCTCGGGCGCGACGATGTTGCCCCGACCCTGGCGATGCCCCATGCCCCGGCCTTGGAGGCCACATCCCTGGGCGCGGCTCCCCTGAGCGCTGTCCCCTTCATCCCTTCGCCGCCGGTGACCGTTGTGACTGAACTGCCCCGTGCCGCCACCGCTTCGACCGCCAATCTTCAGCAGGGCGATCGCATCCTCTGGAATGGCCGAACGATGAATTTGCCCTGGGCGCGCTGGCTCGATGGGGCCAATCAAGCGCGGTTTGGCCTGTCCGATGCGGCCCTGATGCAGGGGCTCGGGGCGGATCTGCTGGACACCACCAACGCTGATCGCCAGCCGGTCCAGTGGTTTGGGGTGCCGATCGCGGCGGCGGTGCGGCGGGCGGGGGCCTATCGCTACGTGGATTTGACGGATCTGGCGCGATCGCGGAATTGGCAGATGCGCCCCAACGGCACGGCCCTAGAAATTACGGCCCCCACGCCGCGCGTCACCGCCATCCGCCGGGGGCGGCAACCCTGGGGCGATCGCCTGGTGATTGATCTCGATGGCCCCGCCCCGTTCCAGCCCGTCGAGGAGCGCAACCAACTCACCCTGGCCCTGGACGCCAACCTGGCCCCGGCCCTGGCGGCCAACCGCGACGCCTTGCCCATCGATAGCACGATCGCGGCCAACCGCACCGTCTTGACCATTCCCTTCGCGGCGGGACTGCGGCCCCGGATCTATACCCTGGCGCAGCCCGATCGCATCGTCATTGACCTGCGGGCCGATGCCCTCCCCAACCGCACCATCCGCTGGGCTCCGTCCCTCACCTGGCGACAGCAATATCTCACCCTCGGGGGCGATCGCTTCCCCGCCGTGTGGCTAGATCTCGATCCGAAGGCGGCGGGCACCCAACTGCGCCCCGTGCCCGTCAACACCAGTTCCCAGACGGGCATCGCGCCCCTGATCCAGACGGCGCAAGTGAACCAAACGGCGGCGGCCATCAACGGCGGCTACTTCAACCGCAATAATCAACTGCCCCTGGGGGCGATGCGGCGCGATGGCCGCTGGCTGTCTGGCCCCATCCTCAACCGGGGGGCGATCGCCTGGGACAATGCAGGTAACTTTAGCGTGGGTCGCCTCGCCCTCACGGAAACGATCGAGGGGGCGGGCCAAACCTGGACCCTCACCCACCTCAACAGCGGCTATATCCAGGCGGGTCTGGCCCGCTACAGCCGCGACTGGGGGGGCTTTTATACGCCCCTGACCGATGGGGAAATTGGCATTTTGGTCCAGGGCGATCGCGTCATCCAGCAGATCAATGGCACCACCGCCGGGGCCGGGTCTTTCCCGATTCCCGACAATGGCTATCTGTTGGTGGCGCGATCGTTCCGCACCGCCGCCAATGCCCTGGCCGTGGGCACCTCCGTCCGCCTCCAGGGCCGCACCACCCCCGCCAATTTTGAGGCGCTGCCCCACATCCTCGCCGCCGGTCCCCTGTTGATCGATGGGGGCCGCGTGGTTCTCGATCCCGCCGCCGAAGGGTTTAGTGATGCCTTCATCCGGGAGCGGGCAGCCCGCAGCGGCGTGGGGCTGACGGCCAATGGGCGGCTGCTGATTGTGGCGATCCATAACCGGGTGGGCGGCTCTGGCCCGTCCCTGGGGGAATTTGCCCAACTGATGGGGACTTTGGGCGCGACGCGGGCGGTGAACCTCGATGGCGGCAGTTCCACGACCCTCTATCTGGGGGGCCAGTTGCTGGATCGCCCGTCCCGCACCGCCGCCCGGGTCCATGGCATTTTGGGGGTATTTTTGAGTCCCTAGGCCGCGCCGGAATCTGGGGGGCGATCGGCGTCAGAGATCCCGCAACAGCCACGCGATCGCGTCCTGCTCGTTGTCAAAGATCCGAAACCGCGCCCCCCGGTTAACGGCGGCATTTTCCCCGAAGCGATCGATGGCCTCGGGTACTGTGAAGGCTGCCATCTTGAACCGGGGCGAGAACTGCTGCGCCAAATACTCCCCCGACAGGAAGCGGGTCATGCCCGTATCCACGTCGGCCCAGGGGGTCAAGTCAAACAAAATGTAGTTATGGCCTTGGGCGATCGCGGATTCCTTGGCCCCATCGATGACCTGTTTGGCGGCCCTGAAGGTCCACGGGGTCAGCACCTTTACCCGGAGATAGGCCGCCTGGGACATAAACTCAGCGAAGGGGCTCATGGAAATACTGGGCGCGTCGGAGATGGATTTTTCCTACTCTATCCCTTGATCCAGGGGCCGCTGGTCCAATGTGGAAATTTTGAAATGGGTCTGGGAAAGGGGCGATCGCGCCGGGGCCGAGCCTAAATCGCAAACCGTGGAGGACAGGTTTTGTCCCCTAGCTCAACGGGGCATTGAACCCATCGCCAACAACCATAATCCCCAGGGTGACTACCCCCATAAAGGCGTCCAGAAGGGGGACTGCAACACCCGCCGCCGGATCGCTCGATGACTTCTCTTGCGGACTTCTCCAGGGGATTGTGATTGTGCTAGGGGCTGTAACAAGGGTGAACTCAAGTTACAATTTCTGGGTGCCTATTCTGGAGGCGCACCTCGGATCAGGGTTGCTGCTGCGGGCGAAACGGGGTAGCAATTCCATCGTTTGCTGCCCAATCGACGGCCATGCCTGACGATATTGATGCCCTAGAAATGATGCGGCGCGAGATTCAGGACTATCCGCGCCTGCTCGGCCAAAAGGCTCTGATCGCGATCGCGCGGCGGCAGGGCTGGTCCCTTGATCGCTACCACGGCTCCCATGCGATTCTGCGCTACGACGCGGGGGGCTACGGCCATTTGTGCATTCAGCATGGCTTACAAAATCAGACCACGCGCGATGCCCTGGAGCGGATCTATCGACCCCAGCGCGATCGCTTCGGTACGGATGCGGCCCAAACGGCGGCCCTTGATGCCCTTCAGGCGGAGTTGATCGAGACCCTGGAGGCGCTGCAACGGGAGTGGGAGGCGGAGAGCTATGGGCAACTGGCGGCCCTGGCGGAACGGTTGACGGCCTATGAGCACCGGCGCATGGTGGAGCTTGATCGCGCGGTGGGTGATCTGTTGGATGAACGGCAGCGGGCAATCCTTCAGCGGGAAACCCGTGCCCGTTTGGCGGCCCAGGAGACGATTCAAGGGTTGCGGCGACGAGAACAGGTTTTGTACCAGCGGTTGCACCAGCGCGATCGCGAGAATCAACGGCTGCTCAAACAGGTGACGACGCTTCAGGAACGGGCGGCGGTGCCGGTGGTGTCGTCGCCATTGCCGCCATTGCCGCCATCGCCATCACCTGCCGTTGGGGCGCTCAGCCCAGGGGTCAGCCAGTTCGAGGTGGATCTTCTCAGGGGCCAGATTGCTGATCGCGATCGCCTCCTCCGCCGTTACCGTATTGGGGTGTGGGTCGCCGCGATCGTGGGGGTGATCACCCTTGGCATTGCTCTGGAACGTCGCATTCCGAAGCCGTCCCCCCAATCCTTGACGCCGATCTCGTCTGCGATCACGCCCCTAATCGAGCAACCAAGCGAATAAATCACGCACCGTCAGCCGCAAACCATCGGCAAAGGGCGGCACCGGCAGGATGTCATCGGGCGCATCCATCACCTCCGGCTGCTGCTTGGGGCGATAGATCAACAGGGTTTGTTCCTCTGGATCAATGAGCCAGCCCATTTGGGTGCCGTATTGCAGCGCGTGGAGGATATTTTTCGTGACTTTGGTTTGGCTTTGGGCCGGGGAGAGGATTTCAATGGTCCAGTCCGGCGCGATCGCAAAGGCATCCGCGATCGCGCCCCTCGAATCCCGAGGAATGCGGTCCCAAAGGAACACCGCAATATCCGGCACCGTCGAACGGCCCCCAAAGGTACAGCGCAACTCCGGAAAGGCGCGGGCAACCCTTGCCGACCTCACAACTCCATTAATGGCCGCAACCAACTCCCCCTGAATCGCGCTATGTCTCCCTTGGGGCATCGGCTTTTGGAGGATCTGACCGTCAATGTATTCACTGGCGGGTTTCGTTTCCGCCAGTTGCAGAAAGTCCGCTAGGGTTAGGGCCGTCAGTGGAGCTTGCACCATGGGGATTTGCCCTCCCAGGGGCATCACGCTTCAGTCCAGCATACCCCCCGCAAAATCACGCGGTTGGCCCCCCAGTCTGGGCTTGTCTACAGTTCCCCAAAGCCCTTCTTTTTCTTGCCCTTTTTCTTCTTACCCGCCGCCGGGTTATAGCCCCGAAACCCCGGAGCCGGACCCTGGCCCATCCCCGGCATACCGGGCATCCCACCGGGGCCGCCCATCCCAGGCATCCCGCCGCCGCCGCCCATCAGGCCCGCCAGGGGATTCATGCCGCCAAAATTGCCCGAGCCCATCTGCTGCATCAGGGTCCGCATTTTCTGGAAATCGCGCACCAGGTTCGAGACCGACTGCTCATCTACCCCGGCCCCACGGGCAATGCGACGGCGGCGGCTGGGGGTCTGGGCCAGCAGGTCCGGGTTGCGCCGCTCCTCTAGGGTCATGGAGTTGATCGTGGATTCCGTTTGCTTGAGTTTGTTCTCGGCTTCTTCGAGTTGATCTGCGCCGATTTTGTTGAGGCCGGGAATCAGCTTCACCATGCCCGCCAAGGATCCCATGTTTTTCATGAGGCGGGTTTGCTTGAGAAAATCGTCGAAGTCGAATTTGGCCGTCAGGATCTTTTCCTGCATCTTTTCGGCATCGGCGAAGTCAACGGCTTCCTGGGCTTTTTCTACCAGGGTGAGCACGTCGCCCATGCCCAAAATCCGCGAGGCCATGCGATCGGGGTAGAAGGGCTGGAGGGCTTCGACCTTTTCGCCGACGCCGATGAATTTGATGGGCTGGCCGGAAATTTGCCGTACGGAGAGGGCTGCGCCGCCCCGGGAGTCGCCGTCCATTTTGGTGAGGATTGCGCCGGTGATGCCGATGCGATCGTGGAAGGCTTTGGTGAGGTTGGCGGCCTCTTGGCCGGTCATGGCATCGACGACGAGCAGGATTTCCTGGGGGGCGATCGCGTCCTTGATGCGCGCCAGTTCATCCATCATCGACTCATCGATTTGCAGACGGCCCGCCGTATCCACCAGGACCGTATCGATGCCATCGGCCTTGGCTTTTTCGATGCCCTGGCGGGCGATTTCCACCGGATCCGCATCGCTGCCCAGGTCAAAAACGGGCACATCGATTTGCTTACCGAGGGTTTTGAGCTGGTCGATCGCGGCGGGGCGATACACATCCGTCGCCACCATCAGGGCCGTGCGCTTTTGTTTGCGTAAATGCAGGGCCAGCTTAGCCGTCGCCGTGGTTTTACCGGTCCCCTGCAACCCCGCCATCAGCACGATCGTCGGGGCCGGTTCCGTATGGGCCAGGGGCACATTGCTCTCGCCCATGAGCTTGACCAGTTCATCGTGGACCACCTTGATGAACTGCTGGCCGGGATTGACGCCGCTGATGACCTCCGCCCCCTGGGCGCGCTGCTCCACGTCGGCCACAAATTGCTTGACCACCTGGAGGTTGACGTCCGCCTCCAGCAGGGCGCGGCGCACGTCCCGTAGGGCTTCCTGGATATTGGTGCTCGAGATTTTGTCTTGGCCGCGCAGCTTTTTCCAGGCGGACTCGAAGCGATCGGCGAGGGCGTCAAACATGGCCAGTTCGTTCTATGGGGGGCAAGGACTAGGGATTTAGGGATTGAAATTGGGGACGCCGCGCTGCCGTGATGGACAGGGGCTCCGGGCGCTGGGGGGTGGGGATTGGTGAGTCTAAATGGTATCGCGATCGCGGGTCTGGCGCAGGGCATCCTTGAGGCGCTTAACCCCCGTGGTGCGTCCCTTGACCGGCGTAACGGCGCGGATCAACCAGTAGCTGATCGCCAGGGCCAAAATCGCCAGGGCCAGCCCAATCAGCTCCACCCCGTCAATCTTCTCGAGATCCAGAATAATAATCTTTCGCGCCACCGCCGTCAGGGACGTGGCCACCACCAACTCCACCTGCACCACATGCTTACGCAGATAGGCCGTGATATTTTCGAGGATCTCCAGGGCAATGAGAATGCTCAGGAAAGCCCCAAAGATATCCTGGAGGGTGGTGTTAAAAAAACCCATCGGCGCAGACATTAACTGGCCGGTCAGCAGCAACACCAAGTCAATGCAGGCGACGATGATAACCATCACCATCGCCACGGAGAGCAGCCGCGATACGAACCCTTCAACCCCCTCCATCACCCATAGGAATTCTTCGTCCCGGTGGAAGGCGGCTAGGAGGCGCTTAAAGGGATTGCGGCGGCGGGGGGGAGCAGTCATGGATTTAGGGATACCTGGTGAATGGAATGGAAGGGGAGGGGGAGGCAACGGGCTGCCGCTTCGCCGATGGGACGTCAGGTGAGTGCCAAGGGGCAAGGCGGATGGCCGTTGAGCGGGGGCGATTGATGGCGATCGATGGCGATTGGCCCGATCGCGGCTTCACGGCGGTTCAATCACTTAGGATTTTGCACGGAAACGGGTCAGGGGTACAGGGATGACGATGGAGATCGGGGATTCGGCGGCGATGGGGCGAGGTTCGGGGGGGGCGGCGGTGGACCTGGAACGGGATCTGGATCTGGACCTGGAGACGGCCCCGGAGGCGGTGCTGGAGTGGGTGGCGATCGCGGCGGATCGGTTGGATCGGGCGATCGCGGTGGCCCAGCCGGACCTGTCGCGATCGCGGTGCCAGAAGCTGATTGTGGGCGGCCAAGTCAGCATCAACGGCGTGGCGGAGACCTCGAAACATGCCACCGTGCAACCGGGCGATCGCCTGCGGGTGGTGCTGCCCGCCGCCGTGCCTTTGGATTTGGTGCCCCAGGAGATGTCGCTGGATATCCTCTACGAAGATCGCCACGTCATTGTGCTCAATAAGCCCGCTGGCGTCGTGGTCCATCCGGCTCCGGGCCACTGGGACGGCACGTTAGTTAATGGTCTGCTGCACCATTGCAAAACCCTGCCGGGGATGGATATGCCCGCGATCGGCGGTGTCCAGCGCCCTGGGGTGGTCCATCGGCTCGATCGCGACACCACCGGGGCGATCGCCTTCGCCAAGACCGACCTAGCCAATCAGCATCTGCAAGCGCAATTGCGTCACAAAATCGCCCATCGGGAATACCTCGGCGTGGTCTACGGCTGCCCCGCTGGCGATCGCGGCATCGTCGATCAACCCCTCGGACGGCACCCGAGCGATCGCAAAAAGCAAACCATCCTCCCCGAAGACAAGGGGGGCCGCCGCGCCATCACCCACTGGTTCGTCGAAGAGCGGCTGGGCAACTTCACCCTCCTGCGCTTCCTGCTCAAAACCGGCCGCACCCACCAGATCCGCGTCCACTGCGCCCACCTGGGCCATCCCATCGTCGGCGATCCCGTTTACGGCTCCGGGCGCAGCCTCGGCGTCAACCTCACCGGCCAAGCCCTCCACGCCTGGAAACTGCAATTCCAGCATCCCCAAACCGACGAATGGATCTGCACCGAAGCGCCGCCGCCGCCGGAATTTAATAAATTGCTCGACGTGCTGCGCCGCCGCTGCTGATCCAAAGCCGGTTCCGCAACGCGCAAACAGCCCCTAAAAATGCAGGGATAGCGAATTTTCGTCAGCCATCCCTGCATCGAGGTTATTAAGCGGAGACTAAAGTCTTCAATAGCCTTCGGCGCGATCGCGTCGCCCCATCCCCCAGCGTCAGATCCCAAGCATCAAGGACCCAAACACCAGGGGCCGAACCCGCGATCGCCCCAACCCTAGCGCTTGCGGTAGGGAACCTGGGTCGCAATGTTGATATTGGCCGTCGCCACCCGAGGCACCGTCGTCACCGTCGGAGCCACCGCCCGGGCCATACCCAGGAAATTCACCGGGCTGCCCGCCGCCGGAGCCTTCTCCTGCGGAATAAAGCGACGCACGGAATTCTGCCAGATCACCTGCGGGAAGCCCAACTGGCTGCGGTGGTAAGCACCGTAGCGCGGCGTCTTCAGGTTGAACGGCGTTTCACCCGCCGTCCGCTGGGGCAGGCTGCGGCGGCGCTGGTAGGGCACCACATTCTCCCCAAAGGCCCCGTTGTATTCGTCGCTGGCCAGCACCGCATCAATGAAGCCCTGGTAGCCACGGGTGGGGATGAAGATCGACCAGGCGATCTCCTCGCGCTTGTTGTACACCTCACGGCCCAGCAGCCGCTCCACCACCAAACGCACAAACCGATAGTTATCATTCGGCTCGTAGTTGAGACGGCGGAACGAATCCGAAGTCGCCAAACCGCGAATGAAATCTTTGACGGTAATTTGGCCGTAGCGCAGTTGCGACTCCAAGAAGGTCTGGCGGTTCGCCGTGATCATCTGGTGTTCGCTAAAAACTTGCCGGTAGGCCGCCCAGATCAGCGCTTCCATGTCGCTGTCGGTGCCCACATTATCGGTGGAATAAATCCGATAGTTATCATCGTTACCCACCTCAAAGCCAGCTACCCGCTGGTTCTGAGAGGAGGGCGCATAGTTCAACAGGGGTAATGCCACGTCAGAGTCTCCGTAGTCTCAAAGTCTCAGGCTTTATTATGGGGCGCTTGTTAAAGGCGCGCTAGGGATGCTGGATCTGAGAAGGGGTCGAACTGACGGGACCATTTCAACCAACCGATCCAGCCAACCTTAAGGGTAGAAGATTACCGCGATCGCTTCTCGCCTTTAATGAGGTCGGTTAACAATCTTTTACAGTTCTCCCCGGTTGCTCCCGCTGCGATCGTTACGATTTTGTAGGGGCGATCGCCTGGGGGCCTGATCGGGGGGAGGGGCGCGATCGCGGCTTTACCAGCCCAGGGCAGAGTAGACCGGGGCGGCGGCAGGCGCAGCATCCGGGGCCGCTTGGGGAACGTTGCCATCTTCGCTGACGCGCACCTCGGTGCAGAAGGTGGCGGTGTTGTAGCCGCCAAAGCGCTGGAGGGTGCTGGTGCGCATCCGCAGGTTGCCCGAGGGGAACCAGAACCGTTCGGTGGAGCTCATGGTCTCGTATTCGGTGGTGAGGACCATGCCGTTGTCGTTGTCGATGTGGTATCGACCGGCGACGGGGGCCGTTTCGGCGTAGCCGCGTTCGCGCAACAGTTGGCCGCTGCCGGGGGCGTCGGGGTCGGGGACGATGACCATGACGCTTTGGCCTTCGTGGTTTTCGTCGGCCTTATCCCATTCCATGAGTCCTTTCCAGGCGATGTGGGCTCCCCCGGCGGCCCGGTTGGGGTCGATGGCGTGCATGGCGCAGATTTCGGCGATGCGGGGGTCGCTGTTGTCGAGCATTTCGACGCGGATGGTGGATTCGCCCACTTCGGCGCGGCGGAAGGCGAGGTGGTGGGTGACGCGCTGCGATCGCCAGGTGCCTGCGCTGTTGCGGAAGAAGTCGAGGGCGTCGAGGGGGGCGTTAGGGTTGGGATTGATTGCGGTTTGGGACACGGTGACGGGGATTAAGAATGAAGTAAATGGGCGGTTTGTTGCGGTTTTCTAATCTTCTAATAATAGAACTGGGGCTACGTTTCGGGAGGGGGCGATGGGGTTAATGGCGGGGCGATCGCGATCGCGAGGGGCGGTTTTGGGGCGCTGGGGCGTTTGGGCGGTGCTGTCGATCGCGGTGCATGGGGCGGTGCTGTGGGGGGTGGGGGCGATCGCGGGGCGGGGCCGTCCGGGGGCGATCGCGTCGGCGGTGCCGGTGACGTTGATCGATGGGCCGGTGGCGGGAACGGGGACGGGGGGAACCGGTAACCGTCAGACTGTGCCCGGTGCGGGTTCGGTGGTGTCGGGTGGGTCGCCGGGGACTAGGACGCCGCCCGAAAAGACTGACAGTAATAGCGGGGAAAGTAACCGGATCAGTGATGGGGCGACGGTGCCGGTGCCGGAGGCGGTGCCCCTTGCGCCGGAGGTGACCAATGGAGCGCGGGTTAACCGATCGTTGACTCGCCCTTCTGGGAATCAACCGGGGCAGTTGAGGCCGCGATCGCAGGGCCAAACCCAAACGCCGCCGTCTCCAAATCAACCCCAAACGCAAAATCCAGACCAACCTCAACCTCAAAATCCTGGCACTGGCGGGCAATCGGGGACAGGATCGGGCTCTGGGACGGGCGATCGCGGCCCCACCGCCGAACCTCCCGGCAATTCTGAAACTCCCGGCAGTTCTGGGAATTCTGGCAACGGTTCGGGTAATGTCGGCGGCTCGGGTGACGGTACGGGCAACGGTGCGGGCAACGGTGCGGGCAACGGTGCGGGCAACGGTGCGGGCAACGGGTCGGGCAACGGCTCCGCAACGGGGGGCGGCGAAACCCTGGTGGGGGGGCGGTTGCGGTTGGAGGGGGCGACGCCAACCCAGCCGCTGATGGGGGATGTGACGCCGAGCGATCGCATCGAAGCATGGCCCGTGGTGGCGGCGGCGACGGTGAGTGATCCGGCCCTGCAACTTCCGGCGGGGGCGATCGCCCTGGGGATCATCACCTGCCGCATTGCCGTGTTGCCCGATGGCACGGTGCCGATCGCGGGGATTGCCATTACGGCCCCGGATAACCTCGACGGCGCGATCGCGGATGGCGTAAAACGGCTGGTGTCGCAATTGACCTTTTCGCCCGCGCGGGCCGATACGGGGCAACTGCTGGCGGTGAATCTGGAAATTCGGGTGCGCCTGTCGGCCCTGGAGTGACTTGGCCGGAGCCGGGGCGATCGCGCGATCGCCAAGTCTGCTAGCATAGGGTCTGGCTGAGGAATCGTCGCGATCGCGCGAAACATTCCCAAGCGTCTGCGGGCATAGTTTAGTGGTAAAACCATAGCCTTCCAAGCTATTGATCCGGGTTCGATTCCCGGTGCCCGCTCTTTCAAGGTTTTGGCCTAGTTTTTTCAAAATTCCCCTGTGATGGATTTGGATCATCCGGCGTCGGGCGATCGCCCCTGGCGGCTGCTGTGCCTGAGCAATGGCCACGGTGAGGACGCGATCGCGGTGCAGATTTTGCAAGCCTTGGCCCGCCGCCCGGACGGCCCGGAGGTGGCGGTGTTGCCCCTGGTGGGCGAGGGGGATGCCTATCGGCGGACGGGGTTTGCGAGCTTGGGTCCGGCGCGGCAACTGCCCTCCGGTGGCTTCATTTATATGGATGGCGGGCGGCAACTGCTGCGGGATGTGCGGGGCGGTTTGGTGGCCCTGACGCGATCGCAACTGCGGACGGTGCGGGCCTGGGGAAGCGCGATCGCTCAGGATGTTCGGCCTGCGGCGGTTTTGGCGGTGGGGGACATTGTGCCGCTGCTGTTTGCGGCCTGGTCGGGGGCGCCCTACGGTTTTGTGGGTACGGCGAAATCGGAATATTACCTGCGGGATGATGACGGCAAATTTTTAGGGATGCGGCGGCTGGAGGGCTGGTCCGGTTCGGTCTATTTGCCCTGGGAACGGTGGCTGATGGGGCGATCGCGCTGTCGGGCGATTTTCCCTCGGGATGATTTGACGGCGCAGATTTTGAGCGGCTGTCTGGGGCCGCGATCGCGCGCAATGTCCACCAGCACCGGTCCCGTGTTCAACTGCGGCAATCCGATGATGGATGGCTTCGAGGTGCCGCCGAATTTACCAAAACCTCCGGCCCCCGGTGAACCCGTCGAGGTGCTGTTGCTGCCCGGATCGCGATCGCCGGAAGCCTACGGCAACTGGGCGCGGATTTTGGTGGCGGTGGCGGCTCTGCTGGATCAACACGGCGATCGCCCCTGGCGGTTTCTGGCGGCCCCGGCCCCGTCGTTGGAGCTTGAGCGCTTGGCCGATGCTTTGCGGGACCACGGCTGGCAATGCCTTGATTCCAACTCGCCCCAGTCCTGGCACCGCGATCGCGCCACCCTCAACCTCGCCAGCGATCGCTTCATCCCCTGGGCCGAACGCTGCCACCTGGCGATCGCCACCACCGGCACCGCCACGGAACAGGTGGTGGGTCTGGGCAAACCCGCCTTCACCCTCCCCGGCGACGGACCCCAGTTCACCGCCGCCTTCGCCGAAGCCCAAACCCGACTGCTCGGGCCGCCCGCGATCGCCTGCAACTCCCCAGAAATTTTAGTGAATGCCGTCAACGATCTCCTCAACAATCCCGACCGCTGGCACCGCCTCGCCGCGATCGGTCGCCGCCGCCTCGGCCCCCCCGGAGCCGCCGATCGTATCGCCCACCACCTCTGCCAAACCTTTGGCGCAAACCGATAGGGAAAACCGCCCGCGCCCACCCCGGAGCCCTTTCTGAGAACTCCTTAGAATAGAAGCCGACCCGTTCCCCGTTCCCCGCACCTTCCCTTCCCATGACTGAACGCCCATCCACCGCCGATTCCACCACCCACCGGGGCGATCGCGTCGTGATTCTTGGCGGCGGCTTCGGCGGCCTCCATGCGGCCCTGCGGCTGGCCCAACTGCCCTGGCACAACGGCCACAGCCCGGAAATTACCCTCGTGGACCGGAGCGATCGCTTCGTCTTTTTGCCCCTACTCTACGAACTGGTGACGGGGGAGCTGGAAACCTGGGAAATTGCCCCGTCCTACGATGAATTGCTCGCCGATACGCCCATTCGCTTCATCCAGGGCAGCGTCACGGTCCTTGATCTCGACGGCCACCGGGTCACCCTCGCCGACGGCCAGCACCTCCCCTACGATCGCCTGATCCTGGCCCTCGGGGGTGAAACGCCCATGGATACGGTCCCCGGCGCGGCGGACCATGCCCTCCCCTTCCGCAGTTTGGCCGATGCCTACCGCCTGGGCGATCGCCTGCGGGCCTTGGAACGCAGCGGCGCAGACAAAATCCGAGTGGCGGTCATCGGCGGCGGCTACAGCGGCGTGGAACTGGCCTGCAAACTGGCGGACCGCCTGGGCGATCGCGGGCGACTGCGGCTGGTGGAACGGGGCGATCGCCTCCTGAGCAACTCCCCCGAATTCAACCGCACCGCCGCCGATCGCGCCCTCGAAAAACGCAGCATCTGGATCGACTGGGAAACCAGCGTAGAGCGCATCGAAGCGGACACCCTGTACCTCAACTATCGCGGCACCGCCGAAGCGATCCCCGTCGATCTCGTCCTCTGGACCGTCGGCAACCGCATCCCGGCCCTGATCCAAAATCTGCCGCTACAAAAGGGCGATCGCGGCCAACTGCTCACGGACGCCACCCTGCAAATTCGCGATCGCGCCGACCTCTTCGCGATCGGTGACCTAGCCGAAATCCGCGACGCCGACGGCACCAGCGCCCCCAGCACCGGCCAAGCCGCCATGCAGCAGGGGGACTATGCCGCCTGGAACGTGTGGGCGTCCCTGCGCGATCGGCCCTTGCTGCCCTTCCGGTACCAAAACCTGGGGGAAATGCTCGCCCTCGGCAACGACAGCGCCACCCTCACGGGTCTGGGCCTGGAGTTGGACGGCCCCCTCGCCTACCTGGCCCGCCGCCTGGTCTACCTCTACCGGATGCCCTCCCCCAGCCACCAACTCAAGGTGGGCCTGAATTGGGTGGCGCGGCCCCTCCTCGATGCCCTGGGCCTCAATCCCTAGGGGGGAAATCCCGACTGCGTAGGGCGGGCGGCGATCGCGGGAAGCTCGTTAAACTAGTTAACGTTCCGTTACAAACTTCCCCATCCCCACCCATGCCCGTCCTCGATCGCCAAACCCTCGAAGCGGCCCCCAGCGTCCCCGGCAAGCACTGGCTCTGGCGCGATCAGCCGGTGTACTACGTTCGGGCCGGTGAGCCCCGCCGCGATCGCCCGCCCCTGCTGCTGATCCATGGGTTTGGGGCCTCCACGGACCACTGGCGCAAAAACATCGCCGAATTGCAGCAGGATTTTGAAGTGTGGGCCATTGACCTGCTGGGCTTTGGCCGCTCCGCCAAACCCAACTGGGAATATAGCGGCGACCTCTGGCGCGACCAGCTCCACGACTTCATCCAAAGCCAAATCGGCCGCCCCACCGTCGTGGCCGGAAACTCCCTCGGGGGATACGCCGCCCTATGCGTCGCCGCCGAACGGCCCGAATCCGCCGCTGGCGTGATTTTGCTCAACAGCGCCGGTCCCTTCACCCCCACCACGCCCCCCGCGCCCCCCAATCCCCTCAAACGCGCGATCGCGGACGCCACCAAAGCGATCGCCCTGAGCCCCATCGGCAGCTACCTGATTTTCCAAAACGCCCGCCGCAAAAGCACCATCAAAAAAACGCTGCAAAAGGTCTACGTCGATCAAAGCGCCGTCACCGATCGCCTCGTGGACGAAATCTATCAGCCCTCCTGCGATCGCGGAGCCGTCCAGGTCTTCGCCTCCGTCTTCAAAGCCCCGCGCGGCAAAAACATCGACCAACTCCTCGCCACCTTGGCCTGCCCCCTCCACACCCTCTGGGGCGAAGGGGATCCCTGGATGAAATGCCGCGATCGCGCCGCCCAATTCCGCCAGCACTACCCCCAACTCACCGAAACTTTTCTAGAAGCCGGCCACTGCCCCCACGACGAAGCCCCCGAGCAGGTCAACCAACTCATCCGCCAGTGGATGCACAGCCTCTAGGCGCGATCGCCGTCCCCCCCACCAGACCCCAACGCACCCCCCCCCAACAACCCAAACAAAAAGCCTAAAAAAATCCCCAAAAAACAGTGGGGGCAGACCTAAAACCTGCCCCCACTCCTATCGCAGAAAACCCTTGATCTCAGTCAGCGGTCGAACGAACCCCAACCGATCAAAAGCCCCTACGCATTCACCAACTGCTTCTGGGTCAGACGCTCATAGGACGCCCGCATCTTCAGACCCGCCAACACCTGGAACAGACCCGACCCATTATTCGAGCCCGGATAATCCCGGTGCTTCAGCAACAGTTCCGTCATCTCGCCCGGATACTTCGCCGACGTATTGCTGAGGTGATTCTCCACATAGATCATCTCTTCGAGGTTATCGAACTGGCCATCCACCTCCAGCACCGACACCTCATGGCCCATGTACTCCTCCGGCCCGTAGTACATCTTCAGACCCGGATAGGGGCACGTGAGCTTGCGGCCGCACGGCGTCCAGTAGATCGTCGAACCCTCATCAAACAGGTACACCGGCTCGAACCCTTCCACCCCCTCGCGCTGGATCAGGCGGACACGCAGCACCTTGCGCTCCGTATCATCCTTGATCAACTGGGTCGGCAGAATTTGGATCACCACATCCGCATGGGCACGCTGGGGATCAATGTAAGCCTTAAAGTCCGGCTTACGCGCCTCGATCGACGCCAGCACATCCTCATAGGTGTGGCCCCGTTCCGCCATATCTCGCTGGATCTTCCAGGCGATTTTTACCTCATCGCTAATGTCGAGATAGACGCTGAAGTCCAGCAAAGACCGGACCCGCTCATCGTAAAGGGGATGAAGCCCTTCGATCACCACCACGTGATTGGGTTCAATTCGTTCCGGCGGATCAATTTCCCCCGTCTCGTGGTTGTAAATCGGCTTATCGATCGCCTGACCGCCCTTGAGGGTCTTGATCTGCTCATACATCAGATCAAAATTATTTGCCCGAGGATCCAGCGCCGTGACCCCCGCCTCCTTACGCCCTTTGCGATCGAGGCTGTGGTAATCGTCCAGGCAGATCACGGTCATGAACTCTTCGCCGAACAAATCGGCCAGCCGACGGAGGAACGTCGATTTTCCACAACCGGAGTCTCCGGCAACCCCAATCAAGACGACGCGATCTGGCTTACTGGTCATAAGTTCCCTCTACAGAGCTATTGATGAGATCGTGGACTAACCTTTGAATTATTCCAGAGGTGCCTATTAAAACAAACCGTCCCCAGGGCCGCGATCGCTAACGGAGGCGAAGATTGATCGCCTGCGGATTCCGACAAAAAGGCCGGGGCAATCCATGCAGTCAATCCCGCGATTTGGCTAGCATCGATCATCCTCGGTTACGGGCTCGCAACGGCGCTGCACTCGTCAACGGGGGCGATGGTCGCGATGCGATGGCCTGTTAAGTATTGTTTCCTAAAATTACCCCCCAGTAGACTATCAGCAGTCGAGACGCGCCGCAAGGGCGATTGTCGGGGCGTCGTGGGCGCATGGTTAACATGCTAAAGCTTTAGCGCCCCCTGCGATCCCCATTGCCAAAAAGATTCTGAAGATGCACCCCAAACGGCCCAGGGCGATCGCCGCGAGCAAAGGAGGCGCGAAGTTGCTTGCTACAATCTCTTCTACATATGACGATGTGATTGGAGCGTCTTAGCAAGCATGTATAGTCCCAGTGCAGCCGGCAGTGCCGACAACACGACGGCAGGGAACCGCGCGTTCCGGTATGAAGTCACCGGTCTGCGCCAAAGCAGCGAGTCGGACGTCAGCCGCTATGACATCCGCCGGAGTGGCAGCGTCTATTTTACGGTTCCCTACAAGCGCATGAATGAGTTCATGCGTCGCATTCTCCGGCTCGGGGGAACCATTGTCAGCATCACGCCCGTGGGGCCTGGGGTGGAAACGAACCCGAGCCGTCCCCTGGCGTCCAGCGACAGCAGTCCGGCCCCCGCTGCGGCTCCGGCGGCTACGGCTCCGGCGGCCAAGGCGGCTACCAAAACGGTGGTGCCGGTCAATACCTATAAGCCCAAAAATCCGTTCATCGGCAAGTGCCTGTCCAATGAACCCCTGGTGGCGGAAGGGGGCTCGGGCATTGTGCAGCACCTGATCTTTGACCTGAAGGGGAGCGATCTGACCTACCTGGAGGGCCAGAGCATTGGCATCATTCCTCCGGGCAATGACGCCAACGGCAAACCCCACAAGTTGCGGCTCTATTCGATCGCGTCCACCCGCCACGGCGACAATCTGGACGATCAAACCGTGTCCCTGTGCGTGCGCCAGTTGGAGTACGATTCGCCGGAAACGGGCGAGCGGGTCTATGGCGTTTGCTCGACCCACCTGTGCAACCTGAAGGCGGGGGATGATGTGGCGATCACCGGCCCGGTCGGCAAGGAAATGCTGCTGCCGGAGGATGAGGACGCCAACATCATCATGATGGGGACGGGGACGGGGATTGCGCCGTTCCGCGCCTTCCTGTGGCGCATGTTCAAGGAAAACAACCCGGACTACACCTTCAAGGGGTTTGCCTGGTTGTTCTTCGGGATTCCCTACACCGCGAACATTCTCTATAAGGATGACCTGGAGAAGATGGCGGCGGAAAATCCGGATCTGTTCCAGTTGACCTATGCCATCTCCCGCGAGCAGAACAATGCGGACGGCGGCAAGATGTACATCCAAGATCGGATTAAGGAAAACGCCGACAAGCTGTGGGAGTTGATCCAAAATCCGAAGACCCATGTGTACATGTGCGGTCTCAAGGGCATGGAGCCGGGGATTGATGAGGGGATGACGGCGGCGGCTTCTAAGTTTGGGGTGGATTGGACCCAATACCGCAGCCAAATGAAGAAGGAACACCGCTGGCATGTGGAGACCTACTAGGTCTAGAGTCCGACGCAACCGATTCGCCGTCGTGGGGGCGGGGTTTCCCTGCCCTGCCCCCGTGATTCCCGGTATTCCCAAGGGTGAACGGGTTTGGGGCGATCGGTTGGGCTAGGGTTGGGAGATTCAACCCCTACGATCGCGGGATTGATGATAAGTCCTGGGATCTTTGATACGCGAAAAGCGCACCTTGGCTGATGGGCTGGGGTGCGCTTTTTGGGGATTGATTGTTGTGGGCAATCCCTGGAAAGATGGGTGGTCTAGGAATGCCTGATGAGGGATGCCTAGAGGAATCTAGAGAGATTTAGAACAACCTAGACGCTGCCGCGAATTTCTTCGACGACGCCGTCGCGCAGGAGGATTTCTACCTGCATTTTTTCGACGAGGTTGTCGCCCGGTTGAATGGTGAAGAAGCTGTCGATTTGACCTTGGCTCACTTCCTGGTCAATTTCGAGGACTTGCACCTGGCTCAGTTGTTGGAGCAGTTGGTTTTTTTGCTCCAGCATTTTGCTTTTGCCTTCGTTGACTTGCCCTTTGACGTTTTCGATCTGGCGGGTGACTTCGGGGCCGGGGGGTTGGACGCTTTGTTTTTGGATTTCGGCGATCGCCCGTTGCCCTTGGGTGTCGAGCTGCTGCATTTGGCGATCGAGGCGGTTGACCTGCTCTTGGAGTTCCTTCTGGGCTTCTTCTTTCCAGAGGGGGGTGACCACGGATTTGACCGTGATGGCGCGCTTGATGAGCAATTGGCCTTGGGACATTTCCATAGGTGCTGGGGTTGTGTGATGGGTCGGGGCGATCGCCCCGGACGTGGGGCCGGGATTTTTGGTTGAGGCCCTAGGACAGTATCCTAATGTACGCGATCGCGGTGGGGGCGTCCGGTTTGGCGGGCGGGGGTCAGGCTTCGGTGAAGATGGCGGCGATTTCGGTGGCGTAGCGATCGGCGATGACGGGGCGGCGGATTTTGAGGGTTTGGGTCATCATGCCGTTGTCCTGGCTGAAGGGCTCGGGCAGGAAGTAGAGGGGGCCGATGCGCTCTTCGGGTTTGTAGCCGGGACGGTTTTTGACTTCCCTGGCGAGTTCCTGGCGCATCAGGGTGTGCAGGGCGCTGTTTTGGTTGGCGGTGGCGGGGTCGGGGGGGGCGTCGCCGCGATCGCGCGCCCAGCGTTCGAGGGCTTCCCAGTTGGGGTAGATCAAGGCCCCGAGCAGCTTTTGATCCTGGCCGACGAGGGCGATTTGATCGATGTAGGGGCTGCGGGCGCAGGCGTCTTCGATGGGCTGGGGTTCAATATTTTCGCCGTTGGTGAGGACGATCGTATCCTTGGCGCGGCCCGTGATCACGATGTCGCCGTTGGGGGAAAGCCAGCCCAGGTCGCCTGTATCGAACCAGCCGTCGCCGTCGATCGCCTTGGCGGTGGCGTCGGGATTATGGAAATAGCCCGCCATGACCTGCGGCCCTCGGGTGAGGATGAGACCCTTTTGGCCCGGTTGCAGGGGCGATCGCGTCTCCGGATCCACGGCGCGCAGTTCGGTGCCGGGGATGGGGCGACCGGAGGAACCGCGCAGATTGGCCCAGGCGCGGCGGGCGCTGAGGACGGGGGCCGTTTCCGTGAGGCCGTAGCCCACCAGGACATTGATGCCGACGATTTCAAAGAACAGTTCTAGATAGCTCGCCAGGGAACCGCCGCCGCTGATGGCGTATTGAAATTCGCCGCCGGTGGCCTCGCGGATTTTGCCGTAGACCAGTTTTTCCCCCAGTTGATGGACGGGCCAGAGGGCGGCGGCCGTGGCGGCGGCGGCGAGGCGATCGCGCTTGCGGACGGGGGTGATTTGGTGATCCAGTTCCAGATTTTGGAGGCGGCGCTTGGCGAGGATGTAGCGTTCGCTGGCCTTGAGGAGCCGCCCCACGAGTTTTTGCTTTTTGGCCGGTTGCGATTGCAGTTGCTTTTGGATGCCTTCGTACAGCGATTCCCACAGGCGCGGGACGGCGGTCATGTACTGGGGTTTGTGCTTTTTAAAATCCGTTTTGAGGTTGCGGATGTTGGTGTAGGTGAGGCTGCATCCCTGGGAGAGGAGGTAGTAGTCGCCGATGCGGCCAAAGGAGTGCCAGGTGGGCAGCAGGGTGAGGACGCGATCGCCGGGGTTGGGGGCCGCGATCGCGCGGAGGCTGGTGAGTTGATGGAGCAGATTGCCGTGGGAGAGCATGACCCCCTTGGGCTGGCCGGTGGTGCCGGAGGTGTAAATCAAGGTGGCGAGGGTTTCGCGATCGCAGGGGGGCGCGGTCCAGGGCTGATCTTTGCCGAGGGCGAGGATGTCATTGAAATTCAGCAGGCGGACGGTGGGGGCGATTTCCCCCTTCATTTGCGGCTGCTCGTCCGACAGCAGGGCGATCGCGGTCAAATCAAACTGTCCCAGGCGCGGGGCGAGGCGATCAAGGAGGGTCTGGTTTTCGACGATTAGAACCTTTGCGCCGCTGTGGCCCAGGATGTAGAGCAATTCCTCCGTTTCCGCCGTGGCGCTGCGCACCGCATTGGCAAAGCCCGCCGCGATCGAGCCCTGATCCGCCACCAGCCAGCGGGCGCAATTGTCCGCAAAGAGGGCCAACCGGGGCGGCACCCGCAGACCCAACTCCGTTTCCCAGGGCTGGACGGTGGGATCGGTGATGTTCTGACTCAGATGCTGGAGGCCCGCCGCGAACTGCTGCACCTGCCGCCAAAATTCCCCATAGGTCAAGCGCACGGACGGTTTAGCGCCGGGATCATTGAGGGCCAGCAGGTCGCCAAATTTCTCCGCCGCGATCGCCCAGACCTCCGCCAGGTTAGCCGCTGGGCCGTAGTCCACCAGGCGATTGACGTATTCCTGTTCCTGGGGCGTGAGGGTCTCCGTGGTCGTCATGGCAATTGCTCCCACCGCGTATGGCACTGTCCGTCGATGCACGTTTAACCTAAGGGGTCTGGGGTTGCCCCCGGAGGTGGAGCGGCCACTTGCGCGATCGGCCCGATGCGATCGCCCCGCCCCCGCCCCGAAACTGGTAGCATTTTAAGCGCCCGTTGCCCGACTGCCCCCTACTGTAGAGACCCCGATGGGGTGAATTTTGCGCCATGACTACGCCCTGGTTTGAGCCGTGGATTTGGGCTGACTTCCGCGTTGCCGTGCTGTTCACCGTGTTGATCCCCCTGGGGCTGCTGCTGTGGGCGGCGATCGCCAAGGCCGAAGCGGTGCAGCAACTGCTCGTGGTCTATTGGCGGGTGGCGAGCCTGTTGGCCATTACGGTCTATCTGATGATTGGCTCGTTCCCCATCAGTTTTGTCACCGCGATCGCGTCGCGGATGTTGATCCCCCTGGGCCTGTGGTACTGGGTGGACCTCAACGAGGAACTGGAAGAACTGCGCCAGCCCAAGCTGAAATTTGCGGTCAAGGCATGGCGCTTTGCGATCACGGCCTACTGCGCCGTGGGGGTGGTGGCGAACCTGTTCTCGCTGCCCTGCGCCGCTAAAAATGCCGCCGCGATCGCCGAAGACAGCCTCTGCCGCGCGTGGCTCGCCCCCACCTGGCTATACCGGGAATATTTCCACGCCAACACCAACCCCAGCTTCCTTGGCTTTTTGGGCATCCTGGGCCTGGTGATTTATGTGCTTTATTTGGGCACCTTTGTCCTGTTCCGCCTGCCGAAACAGGGCCGCCTCGCCCAGCGTTAATTGAATAATCTGCCCTGATCTGATCTAAATTCCTGCACCGTTTGGCTGGCTGACCCATGGCGATCGCGCCCCACCCTCTCCTGCTGCGCTGTGAACGCTACACCCTGGCCCATCCGGGGGAAGTGCTGCTGCTGCGGGCCGAACGCCAGGACATCGGCGAGGACGAAGAAACCGGCGCGGATCTGGTCATGATCTTTCGCGGCTTTTCCAGTTCCCTCATGCGCCCCACCGCCTTCGATCCCGATGTCCCCATTCTCGCCGCCACGGATCGGGTTCTGGGGGGCGATCGCCTGCGCGCCCCCTACCGGCCCGACACCCCCAACTATCTCGCCGCCGACCTGACCCCCGAAGCCCTAGCAGACCTCCTCACGGCGGCGGGAATTGATGCCTAGCGGGGGCGGGCCGCCTCGGGGCAAGAACATCCCAACCGCTCAAAAAAATCCCAAAATCCCAAAATCCTAAACGCCTCAGGGAACCCGATGGGCCGCGCAGCCCTTCAGGGGCAACGCCACGATGAAAACCGCCCCCGAAGGCGTCGCCGGTTCATAGGTCAGCCGTCCGCCGTGCTGCTCCGTCACGATTTGGTAGGACATCGACAGGCCCAGCCCCGTCCCCTGGCCCACGGGCTTGGTGGTGAAGAACGGATCAAAAATCTTGGCGCGCAGGGCCGGGGAGATGCCTAGGCCATTGTCGATAATGCGGACGATCGCCATGGGCTCCGGGGTCGATGTATCAAGGGCCGTCTGAATGGTGATGCGCCCGCGATCGTGGCGGCCAAGCCAGGTGGCATCCCCCAGGGCCGTGTGCAGGGCCTCGAAGGCATTGTCAATGAGGCTGACAAACACCTGATTCAGTTGCCCAGGGCAGCAGAGCACGGGCGGCAGGGTACCGTAGTCGCGCACCACCTCGATCGCGGAGCCAATGCCCGCCTCATTCCACCGCGCCTGGAGAACCATCAGCGTACTGTCGAGGCTGGCGTGGAGATCAATTTCCTTGACCGCCGCCTCATCAAGCCGCGCAAAGGTCCGCAGCGAGGTGACGATATCGCGGATGCGCTCGGCCCCCGATTCCATGGAGGTCAAGATTTTGGGTAAATCCTGGCGAATGAAGTCGAGATCAATGTCCTCTAGGGCATCGCCGTCGGGGGAGTTGGGGTCCCCATCGAGGAGGTTGAGGAGGTCGTTGGCGTAGGAGCGGACGTAGCGCAGGTTGCCGTAGATGAAGGAGACGGGGTTGTTGATTTCGTGGGCGATGCCGGCGACGAGCTTGCCCAGGCCCGAGAGTTTTTCGCTCTGGACGAGGCGACTTTGGTGCCATTGCAGGTCTTGCAGGGCTTCCTGGAGGCAGCTTGCCTGGGCTTCGATCTGGGCTTTGGAGGCTTGGAGCTGGGCTTCGATCGCGCGGCGATGTTCGATTTCCGCCTGGGCCTGTTCGTAGAGTTCCGCCTGCTGCACCGCGATCGCGATCTGGTCCGCCAGCCGCTGGATCCAAGCCACCTCCCCATAGGTCCAACGGCGGGTGGAGCGGCACTGGTGGCAGATCAACAGGCCCCACAGGCTGGTCCCCTGGAGGATGGGCACCACCAGATTGGCGCGCACCTCGAACTGGCTCAGCAGTTGGTGATGGCACGGATCGAGGTTGATCGCGTCGATATCTTCGATGACCTGGGCCTTGCCCCGCACGTAGTTGCTGCCCCGGGTGGTCTGGAGGCAGGTGTCTTCGATGCGGGCATTGAGGGAAGGGGTCCAGCCCGGCGCGATCGACTCCGCCACCACCGTGCCGCTCCAGTCGCCATTGAAGCGATAGACCAACACGCGATCGGTCACCAGGAGCGATCGCACCTCCGCCACCGCCGTTTCGAGCACCGCATCGAGATCGAGGGATTGGCGAATCCGTTCCACCACCCCGCTCAGGAGCTGTTCCCCCCGCAGTTGCCGCGCCTTCTGTTCGTCCGCCTGCTGCTGCTGGGTAATATCAGTCTGCACGCCGATGTAGTGGGTCAAAACCCCCCGACTGTCATGGACGGGCGAAATGGCAAGGTTATTCCAAAAGGGGGTGCCGTCCTTGCGGTAGTTCAGCAGGACCACTTCGCAGGGCTGCTCCGCCTTGACCGCCTGACGGATGCGATCCACGGTGCGCGGATCCGTCTCTGGCCCCTGCAGAAAGCGGCAGTTGTGGCCGATCACCTCATCGCGCCCGTAGCCCGTCATGGCCTCGAAGGCTCGGTTGCAGTAGATCAACGGGCGATCAGGGTGCTGCATACTGGCGATGACGATGCCGCAGCTCGAGGCCGCGATCGCCCGTTCATACAGATCCAAGGTGGCCCGCAGGGGCTCGCTCAACTCCCCCGCCTCCACCGTATCGAGGGCATTTAGGGACGGCATGGCTCGATCCTGGGGGGCGATCGCCTCCACGGGAGCCCCTGAACACTCCTCCGTGGGGGACAAATAGCCGGTGCTGGGGGGAAGATTTCCGCTGCCCCGGCGGGTACTGTGGTGGGACATGACCATGGATCGGTGCGGCGTAGGGTGCTCAACGGGTGAGAAACGGGGCAGGGCAATGGCTAGGGGGAACCACTGCCGGTAAAAAATGGTCCCAGAATCACTGGGCCGTCAACCCCAAAGAGGATTGACGGTCTCCATGAGGTTTCAGGGGCTTAGGGAACATTTCAGGGAAGTTCTCAAGACTCGGGTCCGGGCGCTATCCCCAGGGGGCTACCCCAGCGGTCTGGGCGATCGCCAACCCTCGACCCGATGGCGATGAAAACTGGATGCACCGATGCGATCGCGGGACGATGGCCCCAGGGAGCGGCTGGCAACGGCTCCCGAGGGCAACGTGGGGGGCAGGGGGCAATGCTGACGAGAACCTGAACCTGAAATTGATCTGGAATTTAGCGCGGCCCTGGAGCCTTTGTGCTTGGCAGAATGCTACCCCTAGCTTAACGAACCCTAGGGAGCCAACACAACCGGGGATCCAAACGCGGATCTGGGGATTGTCCCTCGGGGATACCCCCGGCCCTTGGCTCCGGGCGCTGCGCTACGGCAAAAGCGCGGCGAATGTGGCACACTCTGGCACGGAAGCGGGGTTCGCTGGACAGCCCCTGGCCCTGGCCACCCTGTCTTGGATCCGCCGCCGTTCTGCTGTCACCTTCCCTGGAGCCCTCGCCCATGATTCCCCAGCGCCGCTGCCACCGTCATCGAGTTGCCCCCAGGGCGATCGCCGCGATCGCCTGCACCCTAGTCGGTCTGGGGCTGGGGGGCTGTGGCGGCGGCAGTGGCCCTAGCGGCGGGGATCCAAGCGTCCTTCGACTGCTCTACTGGCAAGCGCCGACCATCCTCAATCCCCACCTGGCCACGGGCTTCAAGGACTTTGAAGGGGCGCGCATCACCTACGAACCCCTCGCCACCTATGATCGCGACGGCAACCTCATCCCCATCCTCGCCGCCGAAATCCCCACGGCAGAAAATGGCGGCATCGCCCCCGACGGCACCGCCGTCACCTGGAAACTGCGCGAGGGCGTGAAATGGTCCGACGGCCAACCGTTTACCGCCGAAGATGTGGCCTTTACGTTTGAATACCTCTCCAACCCCGAGGTGGCCGCCACCACCACGGCGGACTATGCGGAGGTCGATCGCGTGGAAGCCGTCGATCCCACCACCGTCAAAATCACCTTTAAGCAATCCACCCCCGCCTGGTCCCAGCCCTTCGTGGGCCTGGGGGGGGCGATTCTGCCGCGCCACGTCTTTGAGTCCTACAGCGGAGCCAACGCCAAGCAAGCGCCCGCCAACACCCAGCCCGTGGGGACGGGGCCGTACCGGGTGGTGGAATTCCGGGCGGGGGACATTATCGTCTACGAACCCAATCCCCATTTCCGGGAGCCGGTGCCCTTCCGGCGGGTGGAGCTGAAGGGGGGCGGCGATGCCACCTCGGCGGCGCGGGCGGTGCTGCAAACGGGGGATGCGGACTATGCCTACAATCCCCAGGTGGAAGCGCCGATCCTGAAGCAACTGGAGGCGGCGGGCAAGGGGCGGCTGGATGTGGCCTTTGGGTCGGACATTGAGCGGCTGTATTTCAATTTCACGGATCCCCGGCGGGAAACGGCGGACGGGGAACGCTCGACCCGCCAATTTCCCCATCCGTTCCTGAGCGATCGCGGGATCCGGGAAGCCTTTTCGCTGGCCATTGACCGGGACGCGATCGCCCAGCAGCTCTACGGCCCCACGGGTAAGGTGGCGGTGAATTTGCTCGTGTCGCCCCAGCAGTTTAATTCCCCCAACACCACCTATCGCCACGACCCCGCCGCCGCGATCGCCCTGCTCGATCAGGCCGGTTGGCGCGACAGCAACAGTGACGGCACCCGCGACAAAGATGGCGTTGAAATGGCCGTCACCTTCGTCACCTCCGTCAACCCCCTGCGGCAAAAGGCCCAGGAAATTATTAAGCAGAATCTCACCGCGATCGGCGTCGGCGTCGAACTCAAAACCATCGATGCCAGCGTCTACTTTTCCGGCGATCCCAGCAGCCCCGACACCGTGAATCGCTTCGAGGCGGATTTGCAGATGTTCACCACCGGCAACTCCAGCCCCGATCCCGGTTCCTACATGAAATGGTGGACCTGTGATGAAATCGTGACCAAGGCCAACGAATGGAGCCTCAATAACTACGCCCGCTACTGCAACCCGGAGTACGATCGCCTCTGGACCGCCGCCGCCGCCGAATTGGATCCCGAGAAGCGCCGGGAGCTCCTCATCCAAATGAACGACCTGCTGATCAACGATGTGGCCCTGGTGCCCCTAGTGGTGCGCGCCTCCGTCGGAGCCGTCAGCAACCGCCTCGAAGGGGTGCGCCTAACCCCCTGGGACGCCGACACCTGGAACATCAAGGACTGGAAACGGCCCACCCAGTAGGGGCGGGGTTTCCCCGCCCAGCCTCCACCGACAACTCCCAGCCCCCGATGATCCCCTGATCCCCCGATGATCCCCAGCCCCCTCCCCGCCTCCCGCGATCGCCTCTGTTGATGCCTAATTGCGAGGGCTAGGGCGCGATCGCACCACACCCCCTAGCCCATCCCTCAAGTTTTGTTGCTTGATGTGACAGAATTGCAATGAACCCCCGTCCTGCCAGGGCGAGGATTGCCCACCCTGTTCCCCGCCCTAGGACCGCCCATGCTGCGCCTCGAACACATCAAAAAGATCTATCCCACCGGCGAAGTGCTCCGGGACGTGACCTGGGAAGTGAAACCCGGCGATCGCATCGGCCTCGTGGGGGTCAACGGGGCGGGCAAATCCACCCAACTGAAAATTGCAGCGGGGGAAATCGAGCCGACCGCCGGCCAAGTCATTCGCCCCAACGGCCTCAAAATCGCCTACCTGAACCAGGAATTTGACATCGATCCCTGCCGCACGGTGCGCGAGGAACTGTGGACCGTTTTTGAGGAAGCCAACGCCGTCCATGCGGACTTCGCGCGGATCCATCAGGCCATGGAAAACGCCGATCCCGACACCCTCGATCGCCTCATCGCCGAACTCGATCGCGCCCAGCGGAAATTTGACGCCCTTGATGGCTACGGCCTCGAAGCCCGCGTGGAAAAACTCCTCAAGGATCTGGGGTTCTCCGCCGATGATGGCGATCGCCTCGTCAGCGCCTTCAGCGGCGGCTGGCAGATGCGCATGTGCCTGGGCAAAATCGTGCTGCAAGAGCCGGACCTGTGGCTGCTCGACGAGCCCACCAACCACCTGGATCTCGAAACCATCGAATGGCTCGAAGGCTACCTCAAGGGGTTATCCAACCCGATGGTGATCATTTCCCATGACCGGGAATTTTTAGATCGCCTCTGCACCCAAATCGTCGAAACCGAGCGGGGCACCTCCACCACCTACCTGGGCAACTACAGCGCCTACCTGGCCCAAAAGGCCGAAAACCAAGCCGCCCAGATGGCCACCTTCGAGCGGCAGCAGAAGGAAATCGAAAAACAACAGGCCTTCGTCGATCGCTTCCGGGCCAGCGCCACCCGCAGCACCCAGGCCAAGAGCCGCGAAAAGCAACTGGACAAAATTGAGCGCGTGGACGCCCCGCCCCCCAACGTCCGCACCCTCCAGTTCAAATTCCCCCCCGCCCCCCGCAGTGGCCGCGAAGTCGTCCACATCGAAGACCTGACCCACACCTTCGGCGATCGCATCCTCTTCCTGGGGGCAAATTTACTCGTCGAGCGGGGCGATCGCATCGCCTTCCTCGGCCCCAACGGCTGCGGCAAGTCCACCCTGCTGCGCATGATCACCGGCAGCGAACCCCATCAAGAAGGCCGCGTCGCCCTCGGGGAACACAACGTCCTGCCCAGCTACTTCGAGCAAAACCAAGCGGAAGCCCTCGACCTCAGTAAAACCGTCATTGACACGATCCACGATGAAGTCCCAGACTGGACCAACGAAGAGGTGCGATCGCTCCTCGGGCGGTTTTTATTCAGCGGCGAGACCGCATTCAAACAAGTGGGGGCCCTCAGCGGTGGCGAAAAAGCCCGCCTTGCCCTCGCCAAAATGCTCCTCGCCCCAGCCAATCTCCTCATCCTCGACGAGCCGACCAACCACCTAGACATTCCAGCGAAGGAAATGCTGGAATCGGCCCTACAGGAGTATGACGGCACCGTGTTGCTCGTCTCCCACGATCGCTACTTCATCTCGCGGGTGGCCAACAAAATCGTGGAAGTCCGCGACGGGGAATTGCAGGTCTACAACGGCGACTATCACTACTACCTCGAGAAGCTAGCCGCCGAACGGGAGAAGGCCGAGCAAGCGGCCAAGGCCGCCGAAAAAGCAGCCAAAGCCTCAGAAAAGCGCGAAAAACAGCGGGAAAAGCAAAAGCAAACTAAGGCAGCCCGCTCGCGCTAGGAACCGTTCCGGGACGCGCAACCTCGGTGATATCATGGCGGGGAATTTAAACAATCATGAAGAATACGCAGAGTATGGCGGAGTTACCTGTCTCCCCCGTGGTCCTGGTTATCCTCGACGGATGGGGTTACCGCGAATCCGACGACGGTAACGCCATTGCGCTGGCCAAGACCCCGGTCATGGATAGCCTTTGGGCGGCCTATCCCCACACCCTCATTCGCACGTCGGGGAAGGCCGTGGGGCTGCCGGATGGGCAAATGGGTAATTCGGAGGTGGGCCACCTGAATCTGGGGGCGGGCCGGGTGGTGCCCCAGGAGTTGGTGCGCATCAGTGATGCGGTGGAGGATGGGTCGATCCTGGAGAATGAGGCCCTCAATAGCTGCTGTCGGGAGGTGAAGCGCCGGGGCGGCAAGCTCCACGCCATTGGCCTGTGTTCCGATGGGGGGGTCCATTCCCACATTGACCATTTGGCGGGCATTTTGGATTTGGCCCGGACGACGGGGATCGAGGATGTATGCATCCATGCGATCACCGATGGCCGCGATACGAAGCCCAGCAGCGGTCGGGAATATCTGGCGCGGCTCCAGGAGCTGTTGGATACGGCGGGGGTCGGGCGCATTGTGACGGTTTCGGGGCGCTATTACGCCATGGACCGGGATCACCGCTGGGATCGGGTGCAGTTGGCCTATGACGTGATGGTGGATGATGGCCCCGGTTCGGGGGAGTCGGCGATCGCGGCGTTGGAGGCGGCCTATGCGGCGGAGATCACGGATGAGTTTGTGAAGCCGACGCGGCTGGCTCCGGGGGCGATCGCGCCGGGGGATGGGGTGATTTTCTTCAATTTCCGCCCCGATCGCGCCCGCCAATTGACCCAGGCGTTTGTGGATCCGAACTTTAAGGGGTTTGAGCGATCGGCGATCGCGGATCTGAGCTTCGTGACCTTTACGCAATACGATCCCGAACTGCCGGTGCGGGTGGCCTTCGAGCCCCAGAATTTGGAGCACATCCTGGGTCAGGTGATCGCCGACCATGGCCTGCGCCAGTTGCGGACCGCCGAAACGGAAAAGTACGCCCACGTCACCTACTTCTTCAACGGCGGCCTTGAGGATCCCTTCGAGGGGGAAGAGCGGGTGCTGATCCCGAGCCCCATGGTGGCCACCTACGATCGCGCCCCGGCCATGTCTGCCCAGGCGGTGACGGAGGCGGTGACGGAGGCGGTGAACCAGCGGGTCTATTCCCTGATTGTGGTGAACTATGCCAATCCGGACATGGTGGGCCATACGGGCAAGATGGACGCTGCGATCGCCGCGATCGAAACCGTGGATCGGTGCCTCGGCCAGGTCATCGAAGCGGTGGGCAAGGCGGGCGGCACCCTGCTGATCACCGCCGACCACGGCAACGCCGAATGTATGTACGATGAGCAGGGCAACCCCTGGACCGCCCACACCACCAACCGGGTGCCGTTTATTGTGGTGGAAGGGGAGCGGCGCAAAATCGTCGGCCATGGGGCGGAGGTGGCCCTGCGGGAGGACGGCTGTTTGGCGGATGTGGCCCCGACGATCCTAGAAATTCTGGGCTTGCCCCAGCCGAAGGAGATGACCGGGCGATCGATGATCGCAGCGCCGGCCTACGAGGCTAAGCGCAACCGCACCCCCGTGAGTGTGGCCCTTTAGGCGTCGGCCTGTTCTCGGCAAGCTCGCGGTAAGGCGATGGGTTGCCACTCCAGTTCAAGTCATTTTCAAGTCATTGGTTAGGGAGACCTGGTTACGATGCTCGTCAAGGTTTTGGAATTCATTTGGATGGGATCGGGCGCGGGGTTGATTGCCCTGGTGTTGCTCCACAGCCCCAAGGGGGACGGCCTCGGGGGGTTGGGCGGTCAGGCGCAACTGTTTACGAGCACCAAGAGCGCTGAAACGGCCCTCAATCGCATCACCTGGGCGCTGTGTGTGTCGTTTATGGTCCTGACGGTGGTCCTCAGTGCCGGTTGGCTCCAAAACTAGAGTCGAGCCCCCTAGATCGGGTGTTCTAGGCGCGGGAGGTGGCTGCTGAGGCGATCGCCTCCCCCTGCCGAACGGGTAGCTCCAGTTGGATTTCCGTGCCCGCCCCCGGCCCCGGTGCGACACAGCGCAGGTGGCCCCCGTGCTGCTCCACCACGATTTGCCACGCGATCGCCATCCCCAGTCCCGTTCCCTTGCCGGGGGGCTTGGTGGTGAAAAAGGGATCAAAAATCTTGTTTTGGATGTGGGGATCGAGGCCCGGACCGTTATCCCGCACGCTGAGGCGTACGCAGCCGTTGTCTAGGGCGCGGGTTTTGATCCAGATCCGGGGGGTGTGATCCGCAGCGGTGCGGGTCAACTCCTCGAGGGCATCAATGCTGTTGCTCACCAGGTTCAAAATGGTTTGCTCAATCTGACCGAGGGCGCATTCCACCGGTGGCAGCTCGCCGTAGTCCCGCACAATTTCAATGGCTCCGCGATCGCCCGTGGCCTGGAGCCGAAACCCCAAAATACACAGCACATCCTCGATCGCCCGGTGGAGATCAATCGGATCAAAACTGCCCGCCGATCGCGAGAAATTCCGCAGGGACAGCACGATTTCCTTGATCCGCTCCGCCCCCACCCGCATCGAGCGCAGGAGCGGCGGCATGTCCTGGGCGATATAGTCCACATCTAACTCCTCAAGGACTTCGGCCACCGGGGCCGTTGGGTCCGGGTAGGCTTGGCGATAGGCCGCGATCGCCCCCAGGAGACTGTCGGTATATTCCTGGGCGTAGACCAAATTGCCGTAGACAAAGCTGACGGGATTATTAATCTCGTGGGCCACCCCCGCCACCAGTTGCCCAATGCTGGAGAGCTTTTCGGTTTGGATCAGCTGCGCCTGGGTATTGCGCAGTTCCGCGAGGGTGGTCTCCAGACTTTGGGTGCGATCGCTCAGGGTTTGGCGAGACTGCTCCAAGGCCCCATTGGTGGCCGCCAGTTCGGTCACCAGCAGATCCCGCTCCCGACTGCGCCGCTCCTCGATCCAGAGGTACGCCGCCAGCAGCAGGGTCGGCACCAGCCCCATGGCCAGCACCGCCAAAGTCCCTCCCCAGGGGGAAGGCCGCCAGCGGGCCTGCACCATCAGGGTCCATTCCTCCCCCCCCAGGCTGAGGGCGGCGAGGCAGTTGCTCCAGTCGCCCCCGCCGGGACAGGCGCGCTCCCCGACGGCGAGACTGCGCAGCAGCTCAGGGGAACCCACCCGGCCCAGTTCCGCATCGCCCTGCACCCGTTGTTGGGCCGGATCAAAGGCAAAGCGCAGGTGGGGGGTGACGGCGGCCTGCTTATGGAGGGCGGAGTGGATATAGTCCACCGGCTGGGCCAGCAGATAGAGGCGCATTTCCTGGCGATCGGTGCCCTGGGGAGCCTGCTGCAACACCTGACCCAGGTCAAAGCTGAGCATGGACCAGCCGTCCCCTTCGCCAGCGCTGGGGGCGAGGATGGGGCGGTAGACTCGCACTTGGGACCCCTCCTGGTGGGTGATGGGGCGCAACATGCGGCTTAGGGTGCCGGTGGCGGGCGGCCCTTGGGGGGTGCAGGTGGGGGGATATTGGGCGGCGGCGGGGGCCTGGGGGTCGATGGGGAACCAGGCGAGGCATTGGATACCGGGAAGACCGGCGGCGGCTCGCTGGGCGATCGCCTGAAACTGCTCGGGGGGGGAACTGTCGAGGGAGCTGTAGAGGACGCCGAGTGATCGCGACAGTTGCCCATACTGTTCGAGGGATTGCCGGAGGGCGTGGGCGCTGCGCAGGGTGACTTGGGTGATCTCTTGACGAAGGGCCAGTTGCTGATCTCGCCAGTGGTTGAGGGCGTTGACGACGGCGAGACTGCCGCCGCAGAGGAGCACGAGGAGGGCAACGCCGGGTTGGGGCAAGGGTTTGAGATGGCGAGACAGGGGCCGAGCAACGTTGATGAGACTAAACATGGGGAACGGGTTGGGAACGGTCCACTCGACCGACGGCAGGGTTGGGACTTGCACCTGGGTTCATCTTGCCATAGGGTGAGGATCAAATGAAAATAATTGTCGATAAAGTGTCGATGAAGTTTTGGGGGGAAAGACCGGCGAGGGGGCGATTTTTCGTTGCTAGATCAAGGGGGTGGCGGGGGGTGTGGCGATCGCGGCGGCGGCGTCTGTGGCTGTTGGCTATTGAGATTTTGATCCTGCTATTGCTTGGCCTCGGGGCGGTGCGGGGGGCGATCGCGGTGGCTCCAGAAGCTCCATCCCCAGAATCCCTCTCCCCAGGGGCCTACCGGTTGCCGATCGCGGCGGTGCATCCGTTGCCCCCATCCCTGGCTGCGTGGCGCGATCGCGCGATCGCCCCGGCGGATCACTACCTCGATTTGATTGAACCGTCGATCGCGGGGCCGCTTTTGTGGACCCGGTTCCCGATCCGTGTGGCCCTCGATTTTGGTGAGGATATCAATAGTCCGCCCCCCAGCGAACAGGCCCGCCGCGATCGCTGGACCCAAGCCATCCGCCACGCGATCGCCGAATGGAGCCCCTACCTTCCCCTCACCCTCATCGAGTCCCCCACCGATCCAGAAACCCCCACCCCGGACATCACCTTCCGCTACCAAGCCCCGCCCCTGCGCCTTGACCGCGCCAACCCCAGCGGCATTCGCCCCATCGCCGCCGCCGGCCGCGCCACCTATCGCCTCGTGCCCATCCCCGACCCGGACCCCCGCCAGCCCATCCCCCGCCTTGGCCACCGCTGCGAAATTTTCCTGACCCCCGGACGCCCCGATCCCCAACTGCTCGACACCGCCCGCCACGAACTCGGCCACGCCCTTGGCCTCTGGGGCCACAGCGATCGCCCCACCGACCTCATGTACTTCCGCCCCAGCAATCCCCCCAACCCCATCCGCGATCGCGACCTCAACACCCTCGCCCTCCTCTACCAACAGCCCACCCACCTCGGCTGGCCCCTCCAACCCAACCCCTCCCCCGATCCACCCAACCGCCCAGCACCGCCCCCCTAAACCAAGACCATCAAAAACAAACCACGCAAAAAGCGGCCCCCATCCAGGAGCCGCCCCGCCAAAGCTTCATTCGCCAACCCCCATCGGGAGCCTCCGAAGAACCTTCGATTTATGGTTAATGAATTTGAATTCAGAGAAATTCCAGAAATTCCGAGAACCCCTGAGAGCCCCAGAAAATCCTAAGAATCCTAGAACAGACCCAACGTCAGGGACTTATCAATCGGCATCACCGCACCGATCCCCAACCACAGGGTAAACGCCGTCCCAAACAGGAACACCGCCATCGCCAGCGGACGACGGAACGGGTTTTGGAACTTGTTGACGCTCTCAATGAACGGCACCGACATCAGCCCCAGCGGAATCGACGTCATGAACGCAATCCCCAGCAGCTTATTCGGCACAATCCGCAGCACCTGGAACACCGGGTACAGGTACCACTCCGGCAAAATTTCCAGCGGCGTCGCAAACGGGTTCGCCGGTTCACCAATGATTGCCGGGTCCAGCACCGCCAGCCCAAAGCACATGGCAAACGTCCCCAGAATCGTCACCGGGAACATATACAGCAGATCATTCGGCCAAGCCGGCTCACCGTAGGAATTGTGGCCAATCCCCTTCGCCAGCTTCAGGCGCAATTGCGGATCACTCAGATCCGGCTTCTTCATTACGGCAGACATCAGGCAGCGCGCTCCTTAAAAACTTTTCTCTCACCCTTAGGAAACTCCCTCGGGGCAGCGGGAATGCAGTAAACCGATTGATCCATTCTAGGCAAGGGCCGCTGGAGTTTTCAAGGAACCCCAACCGCCCTCGGAACGGCACGAACCGGTTGTCCTTTGCCCTGCTTGCAAACCCAGTTCAGGGAAGGGGATAAACCCCCTCAGCCGAGGTCCTGATTTCGTTTTTACAGGGGACCGGAGATGCCCTGCTTGCGGATCATCAGGAAGTGGGCCAGCATGAACACCGCCATGAACCAGGGCAGCACGAAGGTGTGCAGGCTGTAGTAGCGGGTCAGGGTGCCTTGGCCGACGCTTTCGCCGCCGCGCAGCAGTTCAACGATGGTCGAACCGACGACGGGGATTGCTTCAGGAACGCCGGACACGATTTTCACGGCCCAGTAGCCCACCTGGTCCCAGGGGAGGGAGTAGCCCGTCACGCCGAAGGAGACGGTGATGGTGGCCATGATTACGCCGGTCACCCAGGTCAGTTCCCGGGGTTTTTTGAAGCCGCCGGTCAGGTACACCCGGAAGACGTGCAGGATCATCATCAGCACCATCATGCTGGCGGACCAGCGGTGGATGGAGCGGATCAGCCAGCCGAAGTTCACTTCGTTCATGATGTACTGCACCGAGGTGAACGCTTCCGCCACCGTCGGTTTGTAGTAGAACGTCATGGCGAAGCCAGTGGCGAACTGGATCAGGAAGCAGGTCAGCGTGATGCCGCCCAGGCAGTAAAAGATATTGACGTGGGGCGGCACGTATTTTGTGGAGATGTCATCGGCCAGCGCCTGGATTTCGAGGCGCTCGTCGAACCACTCGTACACCTTGGACATAGCTCGCGGAGTCCCTAAAACTGGAGGGCATTTATTATTGCTGTTCTTAAAAAATGTAACATACCTAAATCCAGGATTCGCGGCCCCGCCGCGATCGCAGCCTCCCCTGGGTCTATGGTGGGTCCGATTCGGGCGGTAAGATTAACGACATGCAAAGGCAACGAGTTTGGTCGGGTTTCCTGGCGCTGCTTCTGGCGTTTGGGTGGTGGTGTGGCGGCTGGGTGGATCCGGCCCTGGCCCTGACCCAGGAGCAAAAGTTGCTCAATGAGGCTTGGCGGACGGTGAATCGGGCCTATTTGGATGATTCGTTTAATCATCAGAATTGGTGGTGGGTGCGGGAACGGCTGCTGCGGCGGGGCCTGGGCGATCGCGAGGAGACCTATGGGGTGATCCGGGAGATGCTGGCGTCGTTGGGGGATCCGTTTACGCGGTTCCTCAATCCGGAGCAGTACCGCAGTTTGCAGACGAATACGTCGGGGGCGCTGACGGGGGTGGGGTTGCAGATTGCCCTCAATGGGGACAGTGGCCGCCTGACGGTGGTGGCTCCATTGGTGGGGTCTCCGGCGGAGCGGGCGGAGATTTTGCCCGGTGATGAGGTTTTGGAGATTGATGGGGTGCCGACGGCGGATCTGACGCTGGATGAGGCGGCGGAACGGATGCGCGGCCCCCAGGGGACGGCGGTGGTGCTGCTGGTGGCGACGCCGGGGAAGGCTCCGAGGCGGGTGTCGCTGGTGCGGGCGCATATTGAGATCAATCCGGTGATTTGGCAGGTGCGATCGACGGCGGATGGCCTGAAGGTGGGCTATTTACGCTTGAGTCAGTTCAATGGCAATGCGCCGGAGGAGGTGGCCCACGCGATCGCGGCCCTGGAGCGCGAGGGGGTGGCGGGCTATGTGTTGGACCTGCGGAATAATCCGGGGGGGCTGTTGCAGGCGGGCATCGCGATCGCGCGGCAGTGGATTGATGAGGGCACGATCGTTTATACGGTCAACCGCCAGGGGGTCTTGGATTCCTTCGAGGCGACGGGGGATGCCCTGACGGCCCTGCCGCTGGTGGTGCTGGTGAATCGCGGCACCGCCAGCGCGAGCGAAATTTTGGCCGGGGCGCTCCAGGACAATGGTCGGGCGGTGCTGGTGGGGGAGCGCACCTTCGGGAAGGGGCTAATTCAATCCCTCTTTGACCTGTCGGATGGGTCGGGGGTGGCGGTGACGATCGCGAAATATGAGACCCCCAACCGGCGTGATATCAACCAATCGGGCATTGCACCGGATATCAAGGTGGAAGGGGTGCCGCCGACGGTGACCGAAACTCGCCGGTCGGACACCCTGGAGGCGGGCCAAGATCCCCAGTACGATGCGGCGGCGGCGGCCCTGCGCGATCGCGTAGCGGCCCAACCCAGCGCCCCCAGTTCCCGGATGGCCGCCCGCGTGTGATGGGGCCGTCGCTGGTCACCTTTGTGTTGAAAGATGGCCAGGATTTAAACCAACCCAAACCGATTTAGGTCAAGATCAAGACCAGGATCGGGGCTGTGATCCACGGCCTCACCCCGCAGCTCCCCTTTGGCCGGAACCGTTTTGACCCCTGTGCTATGACCGCCCCCGCCTCTTTCAATCCGCTCATGAGCGTCCTTAGTCAGGGGGCTCTGCTGCGGGCCGTTGGCTGCTCGGTGCGTTTTCTGACGGCCCTGGATGATTTGCGGCTGTTGGTGGTGGGATCGAGTCTGGAGAGCTTACCCCTGGAGCAATTTTGCCTGGGGAGTGGGGAGTTGGTGGTGCCGGAGGGGGAGGAGTCCGCCGGGGCGGGGGCGTGCCTAGAGGGGAATGCGGCGATCGCGCGGGCGGGGGGAGCCGTGGGGGGCGGTGAACCCCTGCGGGCCTACTACTGCCTGGGGGGGGAGGCGGTGACCCTGACCATTCCCCTGGGGGAGTCGTCCCTGCCGGAGGGGGCCGTTCCGGGCTGGCACCCCCTGCCGACCACGCTGCAATGGGATTGGCCCTGGGGGGCGGAGGGCCAGGGGCCACGGGGCGATCGCGGACAGGCGGTGGTGCTGGGCATTAGCGATCGCTTTAGTGTGCTGCTGCGGGCTTCCACCTTGCCGAAGCGCACCGATCAGGCGGCCCAGAGCTATCAACTGGCCCTGACGTTTCAGCCCATGGCCCTGGTGCAAACCTGCACGCATCTCCAGCGGCAGCTACAGCAGCGCCCCGCCCTGGCCCGTCAGATTGAGGCGTCCCTGGGTCGCTGGCCCGCCCAGGCGAATTGGCCGGAGCTGCAAAGTGATTACACCCTGCATCTGCTGGCGGCCCTGGACTGGTCCCAAACCCAGCATTCCCTGGGCGATCGCCACGCGGCCCGGACCGTGACCCAAAAGATTGCCCAGCGGATCCGCCAGCGCTATTCCAGTGCGATCGCGGCCCCCATTTCCTCCGAAGATCGGCCCTGGATGCAGCAGGGGCAACTGCTCCAGCGGTTGCTTGATGCCAGTAACCCCACCTTTGGCCCCCAGGGCTGTCTGCGGCGGGCGGCGGAGGCCATTCGGGAATTTTTTGCCGTGGGCTGCTGCCAGATTGTGTTCTATTGCCCCAAAACCTACCGGCCCCGCTGGTCCACCGCCGCGCGGGATCCGGCCCTGCTGGGGGGCGATCGCCCCTGGACGCCGTTGCCCTGGGGGGCGATTGAGCGGGCCATGCGGGCGGCGGCGGATTTGCCCATGGGGGTGACCGATAGTCCCCTGGATCTGGCCCCCGGCGCGGTTCCCCCCGAGGCGACCTTGACCAGTTGGATCCGCCCGGAGGTGCCCCAGCCGGATACCTGGGTGGCCGGGGCGATCGCCCTGGAGGAGTGGGCGCGATCGCGATCGTGGCAACCGGCGGAAATGTACCTGTTGCAGATGGCGGTACAGCAGGTGGAGCAGTCCCTCTATCAGGCCGTGCTGTATCAGCAGGCGGAGGAACGGTTCCAGCGCACGAGTTTGCTGGGGCAGTTGGCGGCCCAGATCCGCAGCTCCCTGGACCTGTCGCAGATTTTTGAAACGGCGACGGCGGCCCTGGCCCAACTGCTGCTGGTGGACCGCTGCGCGATCGCCTGCTACCTGGAACCCCAGGAATGTTGGCAGGTGGTCTCGGAGCACCGCACGAACCTGGAGCGGCCGTCTACGCTGGGCCTGTCGGTGCCCGATCGCGCCAATCCCTACGCCACCGCCCTCAAGCATCGCCAGGTGGTGCAATTGGCGGACGCCCACGACGGCAGCGGCCCCCAATCCTCCCTGCGGCGATCGCTGCGCGATCGCTACCCCGGCGCATGGCTGCTGGTGCCCATCCACTATGGCGACTGTCCCTGGGGGGCCTTGGCCTTCAACCAGGAGGGCTATGCCCGCCACTGGCACGATTCGGAAGTGTCGTTCCTCTGCACCGTTGCCGATCAGTTGGCGATCGCCATCCACCAGGCCACCCTCTATCAGCAGCGCGCCCAGGGCACGGCCATGGGGAGCCACCCCTTCGATCGCCTGCCCATTCCCATGGTGATCGTGGCGGCGGACGGGGAAACGGCGATCGCCACCAATGGGGCCTTGCGGCGGCTGGTGCGACCGGGGGTGCGGCCCCTGGCCCTGGAAACGGAGGGGGCACCGCGATCGCTGGCGGATCTGCTCCCGGCGGCGGCGGCGGCCCAAACCATGGCCAACAATCGCCAAGCCCTCGCGGAGGCCAGTCCCCGGCGGGATTGGGAATTTTGGGATTTGGGCCAGGGTCATCCCCTGGAACTGGAGGTGGAGCGGCTGCCCTTTAGTCAGGCGGACGGGGCGCGATCGCTCCTGTGCCTGTATCGCACCCTGGGGCCGATGGCCGATGGCGGTGGTGACCTCGGCGGCGAAGGGGGGCTGCCCCTCAATGACAACGTGACCTACCTGCGCGAAGCCCTGCGGGTGGCCTGCGAAGCCAGCGCCCTCAAGGGGGCCTGCCTGGGCCAAGCGAGCAGCAACCTGCGGGGGGCCTTAACGTCGGTGATCGGCATGTCGTCGGCCCTTCAGCAGCAGATTTTTGGCCCCCTCAACCCCAAGCAGGAGGAGTATGTGCGCATCATCTACGAGAGCGGCACCCACCTGCTGGCGACCCTGAACCGGCAACTGTCCCTCAAGGATTTGGCGGCCCAACTGGATTGGCGGGGGCGCGATCGCCTGCCCTGGGACGCCACGATTCGGCTGGCCCTGCGGCAGTTGGGGGGGGAACTGCGGGGCTGGACGGTGCATTTTGAACCCAGCATGGATCCGGAGATCCTAGGGGGCACCGGTGGCCAGGTGGAGGGCTATGCCCCCTTCATTCGGCAGGCGATTCTCGGGGCGATCGCGGCGGCCCTCCAGGAGGATCACGGCGGCGTCCGGGGGGATCTGTGGCTCTACAGCCGCTTCAAGGGGGCCTATGCCACGTTGCGCATCATGGTGCCCTCCTGCTCCACGGCGATCGCGTCCGGTTGGGTGGAAGCGTCCCCGGAGCCGAGCGGCCCGCCCCAGGGACCAACGGCCCCCGCGAACGATTCCCCAGCGGCCCAGGGCGATCCCCAGCCCCGCGACACCCCGCCGGACGCGCAGCCCATCGCGTCCCCCTACTGGATCCTGTCGGTGCAACTGGTGGACCTGCTGGGGGGCAGCCTGCGCCAGGATCGCCTGTCCGATGGCAGCATGATTCTGGACCTGACCCTGCCCGGATCGCCCCCCCGCCGCAGTCCTTAAGGGTTTGAAGTGTTTGGGCATCGGTTCCTGGGATTCCTGGCAATCCCCAGGGACTCCCCACATTGGCCGATGCCTTGGCCCTACAGCAGTTCTGAGCCTTCCCGCGATCGCGATCGCTCCACGGGCAACTCCAGGGGCTTTTCAATGGGAATTTCATCGAGGCGCGGCAGGGCGATCGGCTCCTTCTCCTGGGATTTGACGGAAATCGGCAGGGCCACCCGGCTGGCGCGCTTCTGGGCCTGCTGAGCCACCCAATGGTCCGCCAGGGGCATCGCCCGCTCCAGATCTTCCAGGGCGCGGGGGATCACCATAATGGCGTGCAACTCCCCGATGCGCTCCGCCTCATACATGCCCGCCTCCACCGCCACGGCCACACTGGCGACGGAGCCGCGAATAATGGCCGTACAAAGGCCATCGCCGGTGGTTTCATAGGCCGCCAGTTCCACATTGGCCGCCTTGAGCATGGCGTCGGCGGCCCCCACCATGGCCGGAAATCCTCGGGTTTCCAGCAATCCCACGGCCCGATTGGCAAAGGGACTTTCCCCCGGCGCGATCGCCAGTTCCGCAAACCGCGCGCTGATGGGTAGGACCGCCTCCAGATTGGGCAGGGGGCGCGGGATCACACTCTTGCTGACGAACTGGCCGAACTGCTGGGCCGTTTCTGCGCCCGCCTCCACGGCAATCCGCACATCCGCAATGCCGCCGCGCACGATCGCGGTGCAGTAGCCGCCGCCAATTTTTTCAAAGCCCACCAGCACCACCCCCGACGACTTCAGCATCATGTCAGCGGTGCCGACAATGGCGGGGAAACTGCGGGCGGAGACCATGCCCAGCGCCCCTTCACCGGATGGCGAAAATTGGCTCATATTCCTTTGCTCTGGCACCTTGTGGCGGGGGCTGATCAAAATCGGTGCTGTTCTACTTTCTGTGATTATTCTGGCCCATGGGGTTCGGTGGCCCTGGGTTCCCCTGAGCCCATCATACGGTTGAATTCTAGGGGCTGATGGGGAGGGGGGCCGGTCGCGATCGCCCTAAGGTCCGGGCTAATTGCCCCTAAACCTCATCATTCCAAGGATCCTCGGCGGCGGCTCCGGCCCCGAATGGCCCTGGGGAATCGGGATTTTGAGGTTCGCCGCGATCGCCCAGGCCGTTGCGGTGGGGGAACATCATGGTCATCAACCGATCCAAATGGCTCTTGCCGTAGAGGGGCGTGCCGCTGGGGCGATGGACCGACAGGGTAGCCGCCTCAGGATCGGCCTTGGGGGCAGCATCGGGCGCGATCGGCGGCTGGAAGCCATTTGAGAAAGTCGAGGAATCCGAGGAATTGACCCCCTCCGCCCCGGCCGCCTGTGACGCTTGGAACGGCTGCGGTGAGGGCAAATCGGGAATTTTTGGGGCCGCCGGTTCCGGGTGGGGGCGCGGCGAACTCGATGCCACGGACGGATCCGTAAACCCAACGCTGAAGGCCGTGGCCGCCGCCGAAAATTGGGACGAAAAAATCACCCGCTTGGGGGGCGTTTCTTCGGGATCGGGCGCATTGCCCAAAGGATTTGGAAGGTTTTGGTCGGCCTCGGGACTGGCTTTGGGATCAGGGCTGGGGTTGGCTTCCGCGATCGCCGCCTCCGGGCTGGGCTGAGTGATCGACGGCGGCGCGGTATCCGTAGCCCTAAAACCGTTGTTGTCAGGGGAAGGAACCACCGTAGGCGCTGACTGCTGGACCTCAACAGCCCCCAATAGCGCCCCCGACGGCACAAGCTGGCCATCGGGCACCTGGGCATCGATCACCGTCACCCCCATCCCCAACCGGGCACCGCTGCCCACGGTCACGGCTCCCACCAACAGCACTCCCGCCCCAAGGGTTGCCCCCCGACCCACCGCGATCGAACCCGATCGCGCATGGAGCACCGAGCCCATCCCAATAATCACCCCCGCCGCGATCGCAATGCGACAGCCCCCATCCGCCTGGAGCAACACCCCAGGGCCAATCACCGCACTCGGGTCCACCACCACATCCCCGCAGATCCAAGACTGGCGTTCATCAACGGGATGTAGGGACTGCAACTCCACAGGCGGATTCTCCTTGGGCGGATAGGGGCATCGGTGCCGTCAGTGCGGGTCTGTGCCGCCTTTTAACGACGGGCCGCAGGCCGCTGGACAATCGCCTCGAAGGCACGGCGCTTCTGGTTCACATCGATCCCCAGCAGGCGCACATACTCCCCATCGTGATCCCGCAGGCAAGCTTCCAACTCCGCCAACACCTGGGACGGTTGCTGGGATTCAATGGGACGGCAGCTATTCCAGGCCCCAATGCGGAACCGGCGCGCATCCGCGTGCTCCGTCCCCACCGACAGGCCCTGGGCCAACAGTTGCTTCACCTGCTGCACCACCGCCGGATCCAAGCGCCCGGACCCATTGCTAGAGGCCGCCGAAGCGCCGTTATAGCTCGCCGCCGCGCCGTAGCCACCGTTGTTGCCGCTCGCCACCGCCGTCGGACGGGCTTGACCGGGCCGCTGGACGATTTCCTGATACACCCGACGCTTGCTCTTGGTGTCGATGCCAATCACGCGCACATAGTCGCCCCCATGGCCCGCCAAGCAAGCCTGAACCGCCGTCAGGGCCTCCTGCTCATTGGTGCTGTAGACATTGCCGCAGGTCTCCCAGGCCCCCACCTTGAACCGGCGCGGGTCCGCATATTCTGCACTGACGGCGTAGCCCTGGCGGGTCAACTGACGGATGCTGTCGGCGAGGGAGCCCCCCACCGTCGGCGCGGCGCTGCCATTGCTGCTGGGAGCCGAACCGTTGCGGCTGCCATTGCGGCCGTTGCCGTTGCTGACCACCGCCCCATCGGGCCGCTGGACAATTTCCTCATAGACCCGGCGCTTGTTCTGGGTATCGATGCCGATCACCCGCACATATTCGCCCCCGTGCTCCGCCATGCAGCCCTCAACGGCGGCGATGACGCGATCGACTTGGTTGCTGGGGATCGGCTCGCAGGTGTACCAGGAGCTCACCCGGAAGCGGCGGGCGTCCGCATGTTCCGTGCCGATGCTGTAGCCCTGGCCCAGCAGTTGCCGGATGCGGTCAACAACATGGCCCGCCAGCCGACCCGTTCCACCGGCACTGGGTGTACTGGCCGCGCGATCGCGCCCCGCCGCAGGCCGCCCCCCATTCACCGCCCCATTTTGGGACGCGCCACTGAGCCCCGGAGCCTCACCGGGCCGCTGAATAATCGCCTCATAGACCCGACGCTTCGCCTGGACATCAATGCCCAGCAGGCGGACATAATCGCCCCCGTGGTCCCGCAGGCACGCCTCAATGCTGCCCAGCACATCCGCCTCATAGGCCGATCCCGTGAGCCCACAGCTTTGCCAAGACCCCAGCCGGAACCGGCGCGCATCCGCATATTCGACCCCAACGCCGTATCCCTGCGCGAGCAGTTGGCGCACCTGTTGCACTAAGGCTGGGCTGAGAGATGTAGTCACTGCGGAACCCCCGGAAACTTCAAAGTCACGTTCAATTGGTTTTTGATCATGGGGCGATCGCCCATTGCCAGTCGATCGCCCAAGCGTCGCACCGCCAGCGGGGGCGGCCACGTCAAAACTTTCGCTACCCAACAGCTTCCGCACGAACTCGCGATCGCGCGGCCCCACCGACGGCAACCCATCAGCGGCCTCCTGGGTGAGAATCGTCGCCCCCGACGGCACAAAACGCCCCGGCGGCACCTCCACATCTTGAATGAGGGCATGCATCATGACAATGCAGCCATCCCCCAGTCGGGCATTAAACACCGTCGAACGGAACCCGACAAAACAATCGCTGCCCACATAGGCCGGCCCATGGACCAGCGCCAAATGGGCGATCGTCGCCCGATCGCCAATCCAAACGGCATAATCCCGCCGGTCATCCCCCAACACCAGACCGCTCGCCAACCCATGGATGACAGCCCCCTCCTGGATTTGAGAGCCCCCCCCAATGTGGAACGGCGTCCCGCGATCCGCACGGATCGACGTCCCCGGACCAATCCGAGCCCCCGCCCCCACCGTCACGGGACCGATCAAGTTAGAGAACGGATGCACCGACGCCACCGGATGAATCACCGGCTCACCCCCCGAAGGGGCATCCTGCACTCCCGTGGCACTCGACTGGGCTCTGCGCGAGACCATCGCGACTTCCTCCAAACACTTCGTCTCTCAAGGGATCGCTGGGTCAAAGGATCGTCGCCCAAGACGCAGCAAACCGCCCCCGCGCCCTAGAATCACTCGCCCTAGCCATCGCGATCAGGCAACAGCAAACGGTCATCATCCCGCTTGCTGTACAGGCGCATATTCTCGACGCTGACGGTATCGATGATGGCAACCACCGCCGCATCAATCGGGCGATCGGCCCCCCGGACCACCTGCCGCGCCGCGCTGCCGCGACTGACAAGCACCCACTCATCGATGCCGGCCCCCACCCCATCCGCCGCCACTTCGTATCGAGTGGTCGGTTGACCCGTATCATCCACAAGCTGAACCAGCAGGAACTTGGTCCCCTGCAAGTTGGGTTCTTTTTGGGTACTGACGACGGTTCCGCGTACCCGAGCAATCTGCATGGTGACCTTCCCAACAGCAAAAATCCTGGTGGTGCGCCCTTGGGCCATGGGCTCGCATACTCAAGGGCATCCGAAGCTCCTGTCTAGGAACCGGATTAGACCCTTGATCTGACCCCCATCCCATTCAGAAAACCTGAAGAAATGGGCAATCTTTCAACGGCGAACGCTACAACCCTGGGGGCAGTGAAGTGGTCAGTCGGATGCCACGGAAGGGCGATCGCCCTGGGCATCATTGCTGATGGCGCGGGCGGTAGGCGATGATGACCTCCCCCGCCCCGGCAGCCGACCGATGGGACTGTTCCCTACTCGGAGAACTGCTGAACCGCTTCGGTGTAGCGAATCGGCAGCACATACTCCAGGTTTTCGTGGGGACGGGCAATGATGTGGGTCGAGACCACTTCACCACCGTTCACGCGACGCACCGACTCGACGCCGGCTGCCACCGAAGCTTGCACTTCCGAAACGTCGCCACGGACGATGACCGTCACGCGGGCGCTCCCGATTTTTTCGTAACCCACCAGCGTTACGCGGGCCGCTTTCACCATGGCGTCAGCTGCCTCAACAACGGCGGGGAAGCCACGGGTTTCGATCATTCCCACTGCAATTGGCATTGCCGAACTCCTCTAGATATCCAAACTGAAGAAACTGGGGCAAACGAACGCTCTACGCTACGCCTGGGGGTTGCTGCCTGGGGGGACTGCGGTGAACCGACGGTTCCTCTGGGCGGCTTGCTCTAGGGTAGCGATCGCGCAAAAAGCCATGGAAAATCCCGAGAGATTCCCAAGCAAGACGCGATTTTCACGATTCCTGTTGACGGTTTAACCCCCGAGAGGGCATACCTTCCAAGGTACCACTGATGTCGCCCGAACGCGGTTAACTGACACAAGTCTCAGTCCTGCCCCAGTTTAGTGAAAAGCGGTCCCCTACTACTTTGCCAATTCCAATCGCTTCGATAACGTGGGATTAATTGGCCTTGACTTCGTTACGTTTCCCTACGGCGGGTTAAGAAATTGATACCTAGGGCTGGAGTCCTAGGGGGCTGGGGGGCGATGGGGCGTGCGGTGGGGCGATCGCTCGGGGGGCTGCCCCGCCGTCTGATATCGTAAAGGGCACCCCCAAAAGGGGCAAAGTAAGGGCTATGGCATGGCTCTGGGCGGGTGAGGTGGCGGTGGTTTCCGTTGGGGAAGGCCGCGATATCGCCAAGGACCGTTGGAGCCCTCCCTGCGCCACCCTAGAAAGTTGCAACCATTTTCCAAGTTCCCCGGCCATCGGTCGAGGGGGCATTTTTGGCTATTCCAAAGCCGTTTGATCAACCCCGTGAGTTGAGCCTGCATCCCGATGATCGACCTGCTCCTGAAAACCAGTTGGCTGGTGCCCTGCTACGGACTGTTTGGGGGGCTGGCGACGCTGCCGTGGTCCACGCGCGCCATCACCCGGACGGGGCCGAGGCCAGCGGCCTATCTGAATTTGATGATGACCTGTCTGGGGTTTTTGCACGGGGCCTTTGCCTTTCGCAGTTTGTGGGGGCAGCCGGCCCAGTCCCTGACGGTGCCTTGGTTGAATGTGGGGGAGTTGCACCTGTCCCTGATTCTGGAGTTGTCCCCGGTGAGTTTGGGGGCGCTGGAGCTGGTGTCGGGGTTGAGCATCATTGCCCAGGTGTTTGCCCTGGGTTACATGGAGAAGGATTGGGCGCTGGCGCGGTTCTTTGGCTTCATGGGGGTGTTCGAGGCGGCGATCGGCGGTCTGGCCCTGAGCGATTCGCTGCTGCTGAGCTATGGCCTGCTGGAGCTGTTGACCCTTTCGACCTATTTGCTCGTGGGCTTTTGGTATGCCCAGCCCCTGGCGGTGACGGCGGCGCGGGATGCGTTTCTGACGAAGCGGGTGGGGGATATTCTGCTGCTGATGGGGATGGTGGCCCTGTCGAATTTGGCGGGGAGTTTGGATTTTACGGATTTGGCCCGCTGGGCTCCGACGGCCCATTTGCCGATGTGGCAGGCGACGCTGCTGGGGTTGGCGCTGCTGGCGGGGCCGGTGGGGAAGTGTGCCCAGTTCCCGCTGCACCTGTGGCTGGATGAGGCGATGGAGGGGCCAAATCCGGCGTCGATTATGCGGAATTCGGTGGTGGTGGCCTGCGGGGCCTATGTGCTGGTGAAGCTGGAGCCGGTGCTGTCGATGTCGCCGGTGGTGCAGGGGGTGGCGATCGCGCTGGGGACGATGACGGCGATCGGGGCGTCGTTGGTGGCGATCGCACAGGTGGATCTCAAGCGCGCCCTGTCCCATACCACCAGTGCCTATCTGGGGCTGGTGTTTGTGGCGGTGGGGCTGCACCAGTCGGATGTGGCGCTGCTGCTGCTGCTGACCCATGCGCTGTCGAAATCGACGATGTTTTTGGGGGTGGGGGGGGTGATTGCCACGACCACCTGTCAAGATGTGCGGGAGTTGGGGGGCCTGTGGTCCCGGATGCCTGCGACGACGACGGCCTTTTTGGTGGGGGCGGCGGGGACGGTGGGGCTGCTGCCGCTGGGGATGTTTTGGGCGATGTACCGCTGGATGGTGGAGCCGACGGTGCCGCGCTGGACGCTGCTGCTGCTGCTGGCGGTGAATTTCTTGACGGCGCTGAATTTTACGCGGGTGTTTGCCCTGGTGTTTGGGGGGGTGCCCCAGCCGAAGACGCGCCGCGCGCCGGAGGTGCCCTGGCCGATGGCGGTGCCGATGGTGTCGATGACGGTGGTGACGCTGCTGGTGCCCCTGATGCTGGAGCGGTGGCAATTGCTGCTGAGCCGGGTGACGACGGTGACGGAGGGGGTGCTGATGTTGGATGTGCCGCTGATGGTGGCGCTGGTGGTGTCGGGGGCGGCGGGGGTGGCCCTGGGGGCGTGGTGCTACCTGCGGCGGGGGGCGGTGCGGCCGGTGCGGTTGCCGATCGCGGCGGTGCAGGATTTGTTGTCCTATGACTTTTACATCGATCGCATCTATCGCCTGACGGTGGCGGCGGGGGTGGGGGCGATCGCGCAGATCACCGCCTGGATCGATCGCTATGTGGTCGATGGGTTGGTCAATGCCGTCGGGGTGGCGGCCATCTTTGGCGGTGAGGGGCTCAAATACAGCACCACGGGCCAGTTACAAGCCTATGTGCTGGTGTTCCTGCTGGGGGTGAGTGGATTCGTGGCGATCGCGACCCTCTCGCGGGGGGTGATGCCCTTCTAGCCCCCAACCCTTACTCAAGAGTTTTTGAAGTTTTGTCGCCCTGTCCCTGTCCCTAGCCCTGATTCCCTGTGCCATGCTGCTGAGTTGCTTGATCGGAGTGCCCTTGGTTGGGGCGATCGCCCTGGGTCTGCTGCCATTGCCGGAGCAGGAGGCTAAACCGGCCCGGTTGGGGGCCTTGGCGGTTTGGTTGGTGACCGTGGGATTGACCGTCGCCGCGATCGCCCAGTTCAACCCCGCCGACAGCCAGATGCAATTGCTGGAGACGGTGCCCTGGATCGATCGCCTCGGCCTGGGCTATCGCCTGGGGATCGATGGCCTCTCCCTGCCGCTGCTGGCGCTGAACGTATTGCTGACGGGCATCGCCATTTTTGCCACGGGGGACAAGATCCGCCGCCCCCGGTTCTACTACGCCCTGCTGCTGCTCCTGAGCGCCAGTGTCAATGGGGCCTTTGCGGCGCGGGATCTGCTGCTGTTTTTCCTGTTCTATGAATTGGAATTGATCCCCCTCTACCTGCTCATTGGCATTTGGGGGGGCGATCGCCGGGGCTATGCCGCCACGAAATTTTTGATCTATACGGCCCTGTCCGGCATTATCATCCTCGCCGCCTTCCTGGCCCTGGCCGGTTTGGCCGGTTTCCAGACTTTTGAGTACGGGCCGCTGCTGGCCTTCGTCACCGGGATGGACTCTCCTTTGGGGGTGGCGGGCCTGCCATTGGGCACCCAGGTGCTGCTGCTGCTGCCGATCCTGATTGGCTTTGGCATCAAAATTCCCCTGGTGCCGTTCCATACCTGGCTACCGGATGCCCACGTGGAGGCATCGACGCCCATTTCGGTGCTGCTGGCGGGGGTGCTGCTGAAGCTGGGTACCTATGGGCTGTTGCGGTTTGGCCTGGGGCTGCTGCCCGGTGCGTGGCATGCGGCGGCCCCCTATCTGGCGATTTGGGCGACCGTGAGCGTTCTGTATGGGGCCTTCGCCGCGATCGCCCAGGGCATCACCAATGGCGACATGAAAAAAATGGTGGCCTACAGTTCCGTCGGCCATATGGGGTTTATTTTGCTGGCGGCGGCGGCGGCGACCCCCGTGAGCCTGATGGGGGCGGAATTTCAGATGATCGCCCACGGTTTGATTTCGGCCCTGCTGTTCCTGCTGGTGGGCATTGTCTATAAGAAGGCGGGCACCCGGAAGCTCGATGCCCTCAGCGGTCTGTTCAATCCCGAGCGGGGCTTGCCTTTGGTGGGGGCGCTGATGGTGCTGGGGGTGATGGCCAGCGGCGGCATTCCCGGCATGGCGGGCTTCATTTCGGAATTTTTGATCTTTAGCGGCAGTTTCAAGGATTTTCCGGTCCATACCCTCATGTCCATGGTGGGAACGGGGCTGACGGCGGTTTATTTCTTGATTTTGCTGAATCGCGCCTTTTTTGGTCGCCTGAGCGATCGCGCGGTGAATCTGCCGTCAGTGAGCTGGTGGGATCGAGCCCCGGCGATCGCCCTGGCGGTGCCGATCGCGGTTCTGGGATTGCTGCCCAGTTTGCTGTCGGTCTGGAGTGAAGCGGCCACCAACTCCCTCGCCGCGATCGCGCGGTTGGGCATTGCTGGCTAGCTAAGAATTGGATTCGATTCGATCCTGCATCGACGAAGGAAATAATTGAAGATGCCCGGAAGCCGTCGCTAGAATTTTATTTTTTAACCCCCTTTCCATACCCTGATCCTGCCGTGACCCTTGCCCCCTCGAACCCTCCCCAACCCCTCGCCCAGTTGCCCCTCGGTGACATCATTGATCGGCTGCTGCGGGGGGAAGCCCTGCTGCTCGATGGCCCCCAAGCCGTGGTGGAAGTGGTGGGGGTTTTGCATAGCTATGGCATTGTGCTCGATGCCTATTCGCGCAATTTGATCTACATTGCCGACAACACGTTTTTGCAGCTTTTCCCCTTCTTTAAATATTTCAATGGCCAAATTTCCCTCGGGAAATGGCTGAAGCACCTGTGGCACGATCGCATCAACTATGAATATGCCGAATACTGCATGAAAAGCATGTTCTGGCACGGGGGCGGTGCCCTGGATCACTTTGTGGATTCGCCCGAATTTCGGCGGCTGGCCCGCACCGCGATCGCAGCCAAAATCAAAAGCAATCCGCTCATTCAGGGCATTGATCGGGCCTTTCCAGAATTTTTGCTAGAGCAGGTGCGCCAACTGGCCTACTACAGCGCCCTGGGCCAGTTTTGGCGGATCATGAGCGACATTTTTATGGACCTGTCGGCGGCCTACGATCGCGGCCAAATCACCCAAATCCCCGACGTGGTGACGTTAATCCAGGACGGCCTCGTGGCGGCGGCGGCAACCCCCGTGACCTACGGCGTCGAGATTGGCGGCCAGCGCTACGATATTTTGCCCGCCTCGGCCAACTTGACCTTTTTGATGGACACGGCGGTGCCCTATGTGGAGGCGGTGTTTTTCCGGGGGACCCCCTTCCCCGGCACCATTTCCTACAACGCCCAGGCGGGCCAGGTGCCCGTCGCCCAGGAGCGGTTCAGCTATGGGGCGCTCTACGCCGATCCGTTGCCCATTGGCGGGGCGGGCATTCCGCCGACCCTGCTGATGCAGGACATGCGCCACTTCATCCCCCCCTATCTCCACGAGATCTACGAGGCGGGCCTGCGCCATGAGGATGACCTGCTGGTGAAGATCTGCGTCAGTTTCCAAAAGTCCATGTTCTGCGTGACCACCGCCGCCATTTCGGGCCTTGCGCCCCACCCGCTGACCTCGACGGTGCCGGAGGAGCGATCGGCCAATGTGGCCTACCTCACGGGTTGGATGGAGCGCCTCTCCCATTCCCAGATCCGCGCCGCCAATGGGCAACAGCCCTAGGGGGTGACGAGGGCACCGCGATCGCGCAATTCCCCCAGGGCCGCGCTGGATAACCCCTCATTCTCGCCAAAGCGGGTGCCCGTGACGATCGCCCCGCGCAGATTCACCTGGCTGAGGTTCGCCCCCCGCAGATCGGCGCTGGTCAAATCCGCGCCATTGAGATTCGCCAGGGCGAGGCTAGAGCGCCGCAGGTCCGCCCCGCGAAAGTTCGCCTCCGCCACATAGGCCCCGCTGAGGTCTGCCCCGGCAAGGCGCGCCCCCGTCAGATTGCAGTGGCTCAGGTCCGCATCATTGAGGGTGGCCCCCCGCAGGTTGATGCCCGCCAGAGTCGCGCCGCTCCAGTCGAGACCGGCCAGGGATGCCCCCATCAGGGAACCGCCCGCAAAATCCGTTTGGCAATTGAGCCCCGCGATCGCGGCCAGGTCCCCCAGCGATCGCCCCCCCTTCGCCAACAACTCCGGCAGCGGCCCCCCCTCCCCCAGGATCGAGGCAAGGGCAGCGAGGGACTCCGGCGACAGCAGCAGGGCCGGGGCCAGGGATGCCGAGGGGCCGAGGGTCAGGGCAAACTGCTGCGCCCCCCCCGCCGCCCGCCACACCTGCTGGGCCAGCCACCGCTCGATCACCCCATGCAGGATCGGCCCCGTGGCGGGGGACCATAGGCCGCTGGCGGACTGAAAATGCCAGTGCTCCAGGGCGATCGCCCCGGTCACCGTCAGCGGGGGCGGGCAATCGCGCCAGGACGCCAACGGCCACCCCTCCGAGGGCAGCGGCACCTGGCGATCGCGCGACTCCAGCCGCCAATGCAGCCGCTGGGGCTCCCCGAGGGCACCGCCCCCCCCCTCGCTGCGGGCCACCGTCCCCTCCGGCGGCAGGGCGAGCGCCGGTAGGGCCACCATCGTCGCCGCCTGCCAGCACAAATCGCAGCCCGAAAAATTCCAGCTCACCCGCTGGCCCTGGGGCCACACCACCGTCAGGGGCTCCACCGTCAGCCCCAGGGCACCGCCCGCCCCCTCCGTCGGAAACCAGTACAGCCCCGTTGCCCCGGTGGCCGTGGGGGTCTGCTGCGAATCTTGAGTTGGTGACAGCGGCATAGCCTCAAACGCCCATATGACAATTGATCTGCTTCGAGCTTAGCGCCCGAGGCCCCATCGGCTAAACCCCCAGGGAGTCCCCACAATAAACCTTTACGCGCCCTGGCCTTGGGATCCTTGCCGTGGCCCTACCGCTGACTGGAGCTGGCCCGCGATCGCCCGCGATCGCGATCGCCCCCGCGCCGTTCAAAATGCTGCCGAGCCGCCAGGGCCGCCGGGGGGCCTTGCTGGAACAGCCGCTCCAGATGGGGTTGAATCGCCGTGGCCAGGTAGTCATCCACCGAAGCGGTCGGCGGCAGGCGGCCAATCAGCCGGGGCACCTCCGTGAGTATATATTCCACCATGGCCCGGTTGGCCCAGCCCTTGAGCACAATCCAGTCCCCAAAGCGCAACCGTCGGGGGTGCTGCTGCCAGTCGCGCACCGTGGCCACCTGCCGTGTGGTCAGAAGGCCCGCCTGCTGGAGGGTGAAGCCCAGGGGTATGGCGGGGTAGCCCTCCACCAGGGCACGCTTCAGAAACGAGACCGTGACGGCACTGACCCAGCCCCGCGCGATCGCGGCGGCCTCCGCACTGATCCCCTCCGCCTCCGCCGCCCGCTGGGCCTCCGCCCCCTGTTCCGCCGACAGCAGCCCCGCCTCCAGCAGCACCCCCAATAGGGTCGCCCCGGCCCGCTGGGGCAAATCCACCAACTGCTCGGAGAAAAATTCCACCGTTTGATGGGGCAGCCACCCCCTCACCACCACAATTTCCCCAAAGCGTAGGTAGGGCTGGGGCTGCTGCTCCTGTAGATCGAGGACCATCTGGAGTTGGTTGACGGTCATCAGGCCGAGGCGCACGAAGAGTTCGCCGTTGGGGATGCGGTAGTCGTAGCAGCCCAGCTTTTGCCGCAGAATTTCGCCGAAAAAGGGCAGACTTTCGACCAGGTAGCGCCGCCACAGCCGCCGGGGTTCGGAGCAGAGCCGGAAGGCCCATTCCAGGCCGCAGTTGCTCATCCAGCGGGGGGCTCGGGCCACCTGGCCGGCCTCGAAGTCGATGGATGCGCCGATCGCGAGGAAGGTTTTGACCTGGGGCAGGCGATCGCGGTAGTGATAGATCCACTTTTCCTGTTTGGGTGCTCCGAGGCCCACCGCCAGGACCGTCGCGCCGGAGCGATTCACCCGCTCAACGATCGCCTCACATTCCGCCTCATCCTTCTCGAAGCCATAGGGGGGCGAATAGACATCCACCACCATCTCGCGCCCCACCTGGCCATTGATGTGATCGCGCGCCCGGGCCGCCACCCCCTCCGCCGCCCCCAGCAGGAACAGGGTGATGTGGTCATCGGCGGCGTAGTAGCGATAGAGGGCGGGCAGCAGATCCGAGCCGGAGATTTTTTCGCAGATGGGCGCTCCGAGCAGGCGCGCCGCAAACATCAAAATTTGGCTATCGCAGGTCAAATAATCCGCCGCCTGATAGGCCCGGAACAGGTCGCGATCGTAGCGAAGTTTGACCAGGTGATCGACATTGGGGGTGTAGACCACGCCGCCGCGATCGCCGAGGGTCTCTAGCAGGGGCTTGAGGGCAATATTATCAATTTCAACGTTGAGGACTCGGACTTTTTTCATGGGTTACCCCACACGATGGCTGTCGATGGGCGGGGCGCGATCGCGCCTGGGATGGCTAAGGATCCCACGGGGAGGATGGCCGCATGGGGGGCTTTGGAGATCGGCTAAATTGAGCAGTGCCCCTGATGAACTGAACCTAGCATGGGCCGTGGTATTTTCCGGTGAATTTTGTGTGGAGATCTTGCATAGATTTTTAAAAGCTTTGGTGAAGCGATCGCGGGTGTTTAGGGTTGCTTAATTTTTGGAAGGGGGGAACCCATGCCTTGGGGGGGGGCGGGGTGCCAGGGGATCAGGGCTAAATCCAACCCAGATCAGCCCTAGACTAAGGTTAGATCCGGGTTGAAATCGGTTGGGGACACTGGGGTTAGATTAGGGTTAAACCGGGATTGAACCCGGCTTAAGGCAGGGTTGAAAGGGGTTGGGGATAGGGCACTGAAAAGTTGAGGACAAAAGGGTTAGGAGCTTGAGTGATTTTGCGGATGATTGGGACTGATTTGAAGGGAAAGAGATCTGGGAAGTTTGGCCCGGCTCCGGGGGGGATTTCTTCGGTTGGCGGCGGAGGGAATGGGGGGCCATTGATGCCCTTGATCCGGGGGCGGGGGAGACGGTTGGGGGCAATGGTGCGGTGTGGACTGGAGGAGATGCCATGATGCTGGGTCCGTTGGAGCTTTTGGGGGTGGTGGTGGGGGCCGGGGCGATCGCGGTGGCCCTGCCGATCGCGGTGTTTGCGGTGGAATGCGGGGCGGCCCTGTGGCCCCTGGGGCCGGATCTGGAGCGCAATCCGGCGGCGGACGATGGGGAACCGGCGCGATCGCCCCGACTGGCGATCTTGGTGCCTGCCCACAATGAGGCCCTGACCCTGGGGCCAACGCTGGCGGCGCTGAGGCCGGAACTGGGGCCGGACGATCGCCTGGTGGTGGTGGCGGATAACTGCGAGGATGCGACGGCGGACATCGCGATCGCGGCGGGGGCGATCGCCCTGGAGCGCACGGACCCGATCCGGCGGGGCAAAGGCTATGCCCTGGACTTTGGCCGACGCCATTTGGCCCAGGATCCGCCAGCGGTGGTGGTGGTGATTGATGCGGACTGTGAGGTGACCCCCGGCGCGATCGCGCGCATCGCCCAGCTTGCGGCGGCCCGCCAGCGACCGGTCCAGGCCCTATATCTCATGGAAGTGCCCCCCAACCCCAGCCCCGCCCGCCGCGTCTCGGCCCTGGCCTTTGCGGTCAAAAACTGGGCGCGCCCGAGGGGACTGCGGCGGTTGGGGCTGCCCTGTTTGCTGACGGGCACGGGCATGGCCTTCCCCTGGGCGGCGCTCCAAGCCATTGATCTCGCCAGCGGCAACCTCGTCGAGGATATGCAGATGGGCATTGATCTGACGATCGCGGGGGCTCCACCGCTGTTTTGTCCCCAGGCGCGGGTCACCAGCCGCCTCCCGTCCGGCGACGCCGCCGCCACCGGCCAGCGCACCCGCTGGGAACACGGCCACTTGCAAACCATTCGCCAGGTGGTGCCGCCGCTGCTGGGCCGCGCGATCGCCTCGGGGCGGTTTGACCTGCTGGCCCTGGCCCTAGAAATCAGCGTGCCACCCCTGTCCCTGCTGGTGGGGCTGTGGCTCGCGATCGCCCTCCTCGCGGGCATCCTGGGGGGAATCGGTGGCCCCCTCTGGCCCGCCGCCATCAGCGCCACCTCCGGCCTAGCCCTCACCCTCGCCGTCGCCAGCGCCTGGTGGAAATTTGGTCGCCCCTTTCTGCCGCCCCAGCAAATCCTGGCGATTCCCCTTTATCTGCTGGGCAAAATCCCCCTGTACCTCGGCTTCTTCAAAAAGCCCGAAACCCAATGGGTCCGCACCGAGCGCGATGCCCACCCCCCCGACGGCCCCTAGGCGCAACCATCCAGGGGGCACCGCCGCGATCGCCCCCAGACGCTAGTTCTCCAGAAAAACGCGGCGAATCAAATCAAGCGGATTGAGCACCTCGCCAATGATCGTAATAAGGTCCCGCGTTTCCGCCGTGGGGCTGTCATAGCAAACCACCCCATCCCCAGGCATCAGCACCGGATTGGCATAGTCGTCCCCCTCCGACCCCGCCGCCAGAAAATCCTCAATGGGCACCGTCATCACCTGGGTTTCCCCCGTTTCCCGGTTCGTGTGGATGTGGGCCACCCGCCGCTTCGCATTGGCCGTGCGGCTACCCCCGACGCACCGGGCGGCGACGATCGCATTAGAAAACCGCATCCCATATTCCATTTCATAGAAACTCAGGCCGCCCCCCGCCGCCGGTTGGGCCAGGTTCGAGAAAAACACCGTCACCTTTTCCGGCGTGATCGCCGACGGACGCAGCAGCCGAGGATCGATACCGCTGGCGAGGGCGGGCACCACGATCGTATCCCCATCAATCAGGGGGGTGCGATCGGCCCCGGTCCCCGTAATGAACCCCGTCAAATCCAGGGGAATCTCGCGGCCATTGCGAACCAAACGCACCTGGCTCAGGTCAGCCTCGGGACGCACTCCCCCCGCCAGGGCCAGGGCGGCGGCCACCTCCCGCAGGGGCGGCGCATTGCCCGATCGCGGCATTTCCCCCCGAACGCTGGGGTTGTTGGCGATCGGATCTACGGGGTTGGCGACGATCTGCCCTGGACGGAATACGGCCCCCTGCACATTGACCCGAACCGGCCCCCAACTGACCGGCGCGACCACCAGTTGCAAAAAGTCTGCTTGGAATAGGCGTGAATTGAGCAGTTCCTGCCGCAGGAGATCGGCGAGCTCCTCCACCTCTAGGCCCCCCGCCGAGACGCCGCCCACGTAGGGCACAATGATGCGTCCGTCGAAGTCCAGCTCATAGAGGCCGCTGACGGTGGCTTCGCCCTCTAAAAACCCTTCCTCGGGGATGGTGACGCGGATGCGATCGCCGGGGGACAGGGGCAGGGCCAGGGCTCGGGGGGCCAGAACGAGGGCAAAGGCGATCGCCCCCCAACTGGCCAAGGCCCCCGCGATCGCCCCTCGCCAAGGGCCAACGCGATCGCGTACAACAGCGACAGGGGAACCAACCATGGAACACAAAGGCCACGCAGCCCAACGTAAAGAACCAATCACCGCCCAACATAGCCCAAAGGCCCAAGACACCGTCTGACAGGCCATCCGACAGACGGCCCGATCCATCCGCCGCCGCCAGGGTGTTTGTAACATCCCCAAGGGCGGGGAACCCTCAGGAATATCACGGGATTTAGCAATGGCCCGCGATCCATTGGCTACCCTAGAGAGCAGGGACAGGGTGCGAGCCCAACCCCCAAGGTGCAGGGGAGTCGGGTGTGGATTGAGCCTCCGGGACAAGGGTTCACCTCGGCGATGCCCTCCAGGGGCTAGGGGTGCAGACAGGTTGACAATGGGACGCTTGGACGGGCCATGGGCCACCGGATCGATCCTGATCCGGAGGGACAAGGGGATGGAAATTGACCGGGGAGGGCGCTTGGATTTCCCCCACAACCGACCGGTCCATCGCCAACCCTGGGGCCAAGGGGCTCGTGTTAGGATTTAGACACCTTAGACTGGCGACAGATCGGGTAAAGAATGGAGCCCAAAAACGCGGCGGGCGTGGTTGATCTTGAGAAGTATGCCCTCATTTTGCGGCGACGTTGGTATGTGGTCGCCATTGTATTTTTGGGCATTGCAGGATTAGCCAATCGACAACTGAATAAGCAGGTGCCGCTCTATGAAGCGAGTGGCAAAATCCTGGTGCAGTCGGGTCGCCTTGCGAGCTTGACGGGGGTGGGCCAAAGTGTCAGCGAGGTGCGATCGCTGACGATGGACAATAACCCCCGCTCCACCCAGGCGGAAATTTTGCAGTCGTGGCCCATTGTGCAGACGGCCATTGAAAAGCTGGATCTGCGGGACGATGACGGCAATCCGGCGGATCCGGTGGATGTGCGCGGCGGCCTCGCGATCGAAGAAATCATGGCGACGGACGTGCTGCGGGTGTCCTATCGGGATCCGGATCCGAAGCGGGCTAAGGAAATTGCGAACGCGATCATGGAAGCCTACATCGTCAACAACATCGCCAGTAACCGGGCGGAGGTGACGGCGGCGCGGAAGTTTATTGCCCAGCAGGTGCCCAAGGCCAAGACGGAACTGGATCGGGCGGCGGAATTGCTGCGGCAGTTTAAGGACCGTAACCGGGTGTTTGATCTGGGGGTCGAGAGCCGCGCGGTGGTGGAAAACATGGGCGTGGTGGATCTGCAATTGGGGCAGGCGCGGGCCCAGCGGATGGAGGTGGCGGCCCAGTTGCAGGAACTGCGGCGGCAGGTGGGGATCCCGGTGGATCGGGCGGTGATCTTGGGGGAGTTGAGCCAGGATCAGGGGATCCAAACAATTCTTAATGATCTTGAACGGGTGCAGGGGCAGTTGGCGACCTTGGGGACGCGCTATGGCGATCGCCACCCCCAGATGGTGCGGCTGCGGCGGGATGAGGCGGCCCTGACGGCGGTCCTGGCGGAGAAACTGCCCGCCTCGTTGGGGAATGCGGACAATGTGAGCCTGCGGGAGATGCGTCTGGCGGAATTTGGCCTACAGACGGTGCAGAAGCTGGTGGAGTTGGAAGCCCAGGATGTGGGGCTGGCCCGCCGGGAGATGGCATTCCAGCAGTTGCGCGAGAGCTATGAGCGGCGCGGCGATGTGTTGCCCCAGCTCGAGAAGCGCCAACTGGAGCTGGAGCGGGATTTGAATGTGGCCAAGGAGACCTATGAAACCCTGCAACGGCGTTTTCAAGAAAGTACCGTTGCGGAGAATCAAAATGTGGGCAATGCCCGGGTGATTGAGCCGGCGCGGGAGCCGGAGTTTGCCCTGGCAACGAAAAAGAAGATGTATTTCGCGATCGCGGTGTTTGCCGGGGCCTCGCTGGGGGTGGCGGCCGCCTTTGCGGTGGACATGCTCGATGGGCGGGTGCGGACGGTGCTGGAGGCGCGCCGGTTGCTGCCGGATCCGCTGCTGGCGATGATTCCGCGCCACCGGCGACGGGATGTGCATCGCAACTCATCAAGGGGGGTGACCTTGCCCCAGGCGGTGCTGGCGGGGCAGGCGAGTGAGGATTTGCTGACGGCCTATCAACTGCTCCAGGCGAATTTGCGCTTTGCGAGTACGGATCGTCCCCTGCGGGCGATCGCCATTTCCAGCGCGGCGGGCCAGGAGGGGAAGTCGGAGGTGACGGCGATTTTGGCGGCCCTGATGGCCCAGTCGGGGCGGCGGGTGCTGGTGATTGATGCCAATTTCCGGCAGCCGTCCCAGCATTGGTTCTGGCAGTTGGATAACCAGATCGGGGCGATCGATGTGCTCAGCGATGGGGTGCCCCTGGAGGCGGCGCTCCAGTCGCCTGCGACGGATCTCGATGTGCTGACGGCGGGGGAGTTGGCGGTGAATCCGATGGCGCTGATTGATTCGGATGCCATGCGATCGCTGCTGGATGAGGTGATCCGTCGCTATGACATGGTGCTCATTGATACCCCTGGCCTAGGGATGTTCCCGGATGCGGCGGTGCTGGGGCGGCTGGTGGATGGGCTGGTGCTGGTGTTTTGGCCGAAGCGGCTGAATCGGCGGGCCTGGGCGGCGGCGCAGGTGGTGCTGGAACGGTCTAACCCGAGGCTGTTGGGCATGATTGCCAATGGGGTCCGGAGCCAGCGGGAGCCGGGGAGTCAGGTGTATCAGGAGCGGCGGCGATCGCCCTTGCCCCTGACCCCGCGAGCGGCAACGGTGCCCCCGCGATCGCCAGAGCCGCAGCCGGACCTGGTGCCCCTGGGGTGGGGCCAACGGCTCAAGGGGGTGGTGCATCGGCTCGGTGCGAGCCATGGGGAATTTCCGCAATCGGAGGCGTTGCCCGAGTCGCGGGTGGCGGAAGTGCTGCCGGACCAGGTGTCGGTGCCGCGACCGGGCGATCGCACCCCCTAAGTCCCGAGTTCCCCGAGTTCCTGCAAAAACTACAGTAATTAATAGAACGTTGTTGCGATCGCGGACAGACTATCTGCGTTGGGGATCTAGCGTGAAATTGAAGGGATGCCCCAGGGTAGACCGTTTGCCCACCGCGTCCCTGGAATGTTCTGGAAAATTGTTATTGATTTCGCCGCTTCGTTAGACCGCCCTGCGATCCATCCCAAAAGCCCCTGGGGGCTCCCTTGACCCATGCGAGACGCCCTGCTGTTAGTGAACCATGTGTACATTCGCACCGATCGCGGCCGGATCGAAATCGATGACCAAACCTGGCGCGATCTGCTGCAATATGCCCACCACTTCCCGGCGGTCACCATGGCCGGTCCCCAGTGGCCCATGGACCAGGAGCAGAGCATCAGCAGCACCCGCTGGCTCGCGATCGATGAGCTGCCCTGCGCCGATCGCGTCACCGTCCTTCCCCTGCCCTACGCCTATGGATTAGGCACCTTTCTGCGGACCTATGGCAAAATCCGCCGCCGCCTAGGCCATCTGCTCGAAGACCATCGCTATCGCCTGTTCACCCTCGGCTCCCTGGTGGGGGACTGGGCCGCCGTGGCAGGACTCGAGGCCCAGCGGCGACGGTTGCCCTATGGGACCCAGTGCGATCGCGTCGAGCATGAGGTGATGCGCCTCGCCGCCCGCAACGGTTCCCTCAAGGCCCGAATTGAGGCTGCGATCAAAGTGCCCCTGACCGAGCGCTACCACCGCCACCTGTTGCGCCATAGCGCCGTCACCCTCTGCAAGGGCCAGGAAACCTACCAAGCCTATCGTCCCCATGGCCGCGCGACGGTCTGTATCTACAACACCCATACCCAAAAGGAAGACTTCATTCCCGAGGCGGCCCTGGGGCAAAAAATCACCGATGCCCTAGCCCTCAAGCCCATTCAGGTGTGCTATGCGGGGCGGGTCGTTGATGAAAAGGGGCCGCTGGACTGGGTGCGCGCCCTCCATTGGGCCATTGGGCGGGGGGCCAATCTCCAGGCCACTTGGCTCGGGGACGGTCCCCTGCTGTCGGCCATGGCGGCCCTGGTGGATGAACTGGGGCTGGGCGATCGCGTGCAACTACCCGGCTTTGTGGGGGATCGCACCCACGTCCTCGAAACCCTGCGCCGGAGCCATGCGATCGTCTTTTGCCATCTGGTGCCCGAGTCCCCCCGCTGCCTGGTGGAATCCCTGGTGTCCGGCACCGCCCTCCTGGGCTACGGCAGCCCCTACCCCGAAGGGCTGGTGCAGGGCATCGGCGGGGGGCGCTTCGTGAAGTTGGGGGATTGGCAAGCCCTCGGGGAATTGCTGCTGCAACTGGACCGCGATCGCCCCGCGATCGCCCACCTCGTCCGAGCCGCCGCCCAAGCGGGCCGCCAATTCGATGAAGACACCCTCTTTAGGGACCGGTCCGAGCTACTGAAGCATCATCTGGGCTGAGACCCCGCTCCCGATCCAAAGCGGCCAAGCGTTCCAGCGATCGCCGCTCATAATCCTGGGCCATCTCCTCGCGCACCTCCCCCTCCCGAATCGCCCGATTCATCGTCTCCTCCCGCTTAATCGACAGGCACACCGTCGTCAGCAGCACCCAAAATAGATTACTGCTCGTCATAAAAAAGCTTTCCGTATTGTTATTGAGCAGCATCAAAATCATCACCGCCAGGGCAAACACATCCCCCGGCGTCTTCGCATCATAGGCCCGCAGAACCGCCGCCTTCATCCCCTGTAGATAGGCCATCAAAAATAGCCCAAAGCCCCCAAAGCCCACATCCAGCATGATATCGATGTAGCCATTGTGGGAGTAGGGCGGCACATAGGATAAATTCGTCGCAAACTTATAGGCCGCCTCAATCTTATAGGGGCTATCCGGCGCATAGAATGCCCCTCGCCCAAAGCCCAGGATTGGCCGCTCCTGGAGCCTGCGCATGGCCACCTCCCAGATCAGGGTGCGACCGGTCAGGGTTGGATCTTTCCCCAGTCCCTCCACGATCGCCACCCAGTCCCCCAGAACCGTAACCCCCACCATCACTAGAATTGTCGAGCCGACGGCCATGCCAATGATGGTCCATTCCCCCTGCCATTTATATTGAATAAAAAACCAGGTGATAACGAGGCTAAGGATGCCAAAAATGAGGGAACTTTTGGAGGTGGACAGTTGCACCATTGCCAAGGATGCGAAGATGCCAATGGCATAGAAATGGCGTTTATCCCGGGGACCGGTGGCGAACATGGCGGCGGAAATGAGGGCCGCAAGGACCATGTAGGCTCCGGTGGTATTTTTATGGGAAAAAATGCCGCGCCAAGCCCCGTCAAAGGGACCGCTGGTGTGTTTGCCGACACTGGGTTTCGTGAAGACAAAAAAGACCGACATGGCGATGGTGACCATCATCGCGTAGAAGGCGAGGACTGCCTGCTGACGGAGGGAGAAACGGGTGGCGAAATAGAAGGAGAAGCTCATCATAATGAAGAGGTCTCGCCCCCGCTGGACCGTTTCTTCGGGCTGGATGGACCAGGCGACGGAGAAGAGGGCCATGAGGTTGAGCAGGACGATCCAGGGGTTTTGGCGCAGGGTGAAGAGGATGCGCCCAAGGTTGAGGCAACAGTAGCCCAGGGTGTAGGCCAGGGTGAGGTAGCGCATGAGGGTGACGACGAACCGGGGGATGCATTGCTCCAGACCGTTGTTGCCGCTGTTGAAGAAGATGAGGGCCATGATGACGAAGGCCGCTTCGATCCAGTGGATGGGGGTTTCGGGGATGCCTTTGCCGAGGCGATCGCTCAGGCGTTGGGGGGGCTCGATGGGGGTGGCCGGTTGGGCGGCGTCGGTGGGGGACAGGTCGGTGGTGTTGGGGGGGCTTCCGGGGGCGATGGTCATGGTTCTGGGATGGCCGGGGGCGATGTGCTGGGGCGATCGCGGGAATGAGACCCTAGACTGATACCTACTCTAGCGAGGGGGGATGGGATCCGATGGTGTTGGCTGTGAACGGTGGCGGGGGGAGATGATGGGCCGCTGGATGGGACTGCTGGGGCGGGTGGGCCGGGTGGGGCGATCGCGGTGGCTGTGGGCCGTGGTGCTGGTGGGGCCTGCGGTGGCGGGGGGTAGCTGGGCGCTCCAGGCGATGACGGCCCGGGCGATCGGTGGCTGGACGGCTTCGACCTATGGGGTGTTGCCGGATGTGCTGGTGCTGCGGCTGGTGTCGCCGCCGGCGGTGCGGGGCCAGCAGGTGGTCTATCGGCCGGGGCTGGGCGATCGCGTGGCGGAACCGCAAAAGCCGGGGGAGCCTGCGTGGTTGAGTCGCTGGGGCCAGACGGTGGGGGCGCTGGTGGGCCGCGATCGCGCCCTGCTGTACGAACTGGATCGCTACGACGGACCGGGGGCGGCGGCGGAATTCTTAGATGAGTTGACGGCCTATCGGCTGGTGCCCGTGGAGGATGATGGGGCGGTGCCTTTGGATCTGTGGCCCGAGGGGGGCGATCGCCCCACCGACGACCCCAACGCGCCTGATCCCCAGGAAGCAGAGGCCGGAGCCCCCGCCCAGGTACTCAGCCCAACGTCAAACCCCAGCAATACTGCCAGTTCCCCGTCCGCCCCTGCCCGCCCGCCCCTGCCGGTCCAGCGCATTTCCCGCAAATCCATGCCCACGGACAGCGCCCGCATTGGCCCCTGGTCCTTCGCGTGGCCCGTCGAGCATCGGATTTATCTAAAACTTGGGGAGCCCCTGCAACCGGGCCAAACCTATCGCCTGCGCTATCCCACGGCCGCCGAGGGGGAGGAAACCCAGGCGGAAATTACCTTTCGCTATGATCCCCGCCGCGATCGCTCCGAAGCCGTGCGGGTGAGTCAGCTTGGCTTTCGGCCCGACGATCCCCTCAAGGTGGCCTACCTGTCCGAATGGGCGGGCAGTGGCGGCGGCCTCAGCTTCCCGACGGACCTCAGCTTTTGGGTCAAGGATCGCGACCATGTGCGCCATTGGAACGGCAAAATCCAACTGGCTAAGGGGGCCGACCAAGCCGAAGATCCCTACCGCAACTACACGGGCACCCCGGTCTATCGCATGGACTTCAGCGGCCTCGATCGCCCCGGTCGCTACCGCCTGTGCGTGGAAACCGTGGGCTGCTCCTTTGAATTTGAAATTGGCGATCGCGTCTGGGACCGCGCCTTTGGGACCGCCATGCAGGGGTTTTTGCACCAGCGCAGCGGCATCGCCCTCGGCCCGCCCCAAACCCCCTGGCGACGGCCGCGCCCCTTTCACCCCGAGGACGGCGTGCAGGTTTACCAGTCCACTGCCCGCCTGATGGATGTGGACATGGGCCTGGGGAAAACCTCCGCCTTCGAGGCCCTGGTGGCGGGCAAAACCGATGAGGTGCTGCCGGACGCCTGGGGGGGCTATTTCGATGCGGGGGACTGGGATCGGCGCATTCAGCACCTGGACGCGGCCCACCTGCTGATGGAGTTGGTGGAACTGTTCCCGGACTGGGCTAGCCAAACCGTCCTGGCGATCCCCGAGGCCCAGGGGAGCCCCCTGCCGGACCTGGTGGATGAGGTGCTGTGGGGGGTGGATCTGTTCCGGCGGCTGCAAAAGGCGGATGGGGGCGTGGGGGGCGGCATCGAGTCGGCGGAGCATCCGCGCCATGGGGAAGCGAGCTGGCAGGAGTCCCAGATGGTGTTGGCCTATGGGCCGGATCCGTGGTCGAGCTATGGCTATGGGGCGGCGGCGGCGCGGGTGGCGCGGCTTCTGGAACCCTACGATCGCGAGTTGGCGGCCACCTATCGCACCAGTGCCCTGGGGGCGATCGCCTGGGCGGAGGGGGAATGGCAGCGGGCGAAGGGCCAGTTTGACCACCACGGGGTGCGCGATCGCCGGAATTTGGCGGCGCTGCTGGCCTATCAACTGACGGATGAGGAATCCTGGCACGACATCTTCAAGGAAACGACGGTTTTCGCCAATAAGGATGCGCCGACCTATGAATGGCAAAGCCACGATCAGCGGCTGGCGGCGTTCCTCTATGCCCAACTGCCCCGCGATCGCGCCGATGAAACCCTGCAAAAACAGGCGCGGGCGGCCCTGCTGCGGGAGGCGGACACGGCCCTGGCCCAGGGACAGCGGACGGCCTTCGGTTGGACCAAGCGCCATCCCTACGATCCTGTCGGCTGGGGCATGGGGTTGGGGGCTCCTAGGGCCGAGGCGCTGCTGCGAGCCCATGCCCTGACGGGGGACGTGAAATATCTGACGGGGGCGATCGCGGCGGCGCAATTTTCCCTCGGCGCAAACCCCAACAACACCACCTACACCACCGGCCTGGGCTGGCGATCGCCCCGGAATCCCCTGGCGATCGATTGGCGGATCCTCGGGCGCGGCGTCCCTCCGGGCATCACGGTCTACGGCCCCATCGATACCCAAAAAATGCCCCAGGATTGGGCCACGGACCTGCTCGCCCCGGCCACCTTTCCGCCGCCGAAGACCTGGCCCGTGGCGGAGGCGTTTTTTGACGTGTATTTCATCCCCGCCATCAATGAATACACGCTCCATGAAACCATCGCCCCCAGCGCCTACACCTGGGGCTATTTGGCGGGACGGGCGGCCATGGTACCCAAGGGGCCTCAACCGCCGGAGGGTTTTGAGGGGGCCAATCCACCGGGGGGGACGGAGCGCCCTGAGCCCGATGAACAGCCATGATTGCGGCGATCGCGCCGTTTGGTCGCGCCGTTTGACCGCCGGGTTTGATCGGGGGAGGCCCGGATCGCCACTGGCCCTGGGCGTATGCCAGGGTTGTCAGGGGAGCATCGTGGTTCCTGGTCCTGTTGTCAGTCCTGTTTTCAGCGTGATTTCCGTCGTTCCATTAGCCGTAGTGAATCGATCGCCATGGGTCAGCCGCTAGCTCCGATTGGGGTGGTGATTATTGGTCGCAATGAGGGGGAGCGTCTGATCCGCTGCCTCAAGTCCGCGATCGCGCAGATTCCCGCCGGTTCGCCGTTGGTGTATGTGGATTCCGGCTCGACGGACGGCAGTGCGGCGGCGGCGCGGGATTTGGGGGTCCGGGTGATTGACCTGGATCTGTCGGTGCCGTTCACGATGCCCAGGGGCCGCAATGCGGGGTTTGAATATTTAACGGAGCAGTTTCCCCAGGTGGAGTACGTGCAGTTCATTGATGGGGACTGCGAACTGTTGCCGGGATGGATCGATCGCGCCTTTGAGGCCATTCAGCAGGAGGGGCGGATCGCGATCGTCTGCGGGCGGCGACGGGAGAAGTTTCCGGAGGCGTCGGTCTATAACCGGCTAGCGGAGATGGAGTGGAATACGCCGGTGGGGGAGGCGAAATACTGCGGCGGCGATATCCTGGCGCGGGTGGCGGCCCTCCGGGAGGTGGGGGCCTATGACCCGACGATGATCTGCGGTGAGGAGCCGGAAATGTGCATCCGCCTGCGATCGCGGGGGTGGCGCATCCGTCGGATCGATGCTGATATGACCCTCCACGATGCGGCGATGCTGCGCTTTGGCCAGTGGTGGACGCGATCGGTGCGGGGGGGCTGGGCCGTGGCGGAAGGGTTTGATCGCTACGGGGCCAGTGATGAGCACTACATGGTCCAGGAACACAAGAGCGGCTGGATCTGGGGGGCGATCGTGCCGCTGGTGGCGATCGCCCTGGCATGGCCGAGCCGGGGCCTGAGTTTTGTATTGCTGTTGGGCTATGGCTATTTGGGCTGGCGCATTTATCAATACCGCCGCCGCTTTGGGGACGGGGCCGCCGATGCCCGCTTGTATGCGATTTATTGCACAATCTCGAAATTTCCCCAGCTTATCGGGCAAATTAAGTACTGGCTGACCCGCTGGCGGGGGCGCACCGCGACGCTCATTGAGTACAAGTAAGCGTAATCAATCAACCCCGACCGGGCCTCCGTAACACGGGCGATCGCGCGGGGGCAGGCCACCACCGGAGCCGCCATCCGGACCAGGCAGGGTGCATCGGGAAATTAACGCCAGGGGACACAGCGGGCATCTTCCGGGCGATCGCGGCCCCTGGGCACCGTTCTTGCAGCAATATCCATGAAACTTGCCTTCGTCGGATGCGGGTTTGTGGCGGACTACTACGTTCGCACCCTCGAAAATTATCCCCACCTGGAACTGCTGGGGGTGATGGACCGCGATCGCGCCCGGGCCGACAAATTTTCCGCGTTCTACGGCGTCCCGACCTATGGCGATCTCGACCAGCTTCTAAAGGACGATCGCGTGGACCTGGTGGTGAACCTCACCAATCCCCGCAGCCACTTTGAAGTGTCCCAGGCGGCCCTCGCGGCAGGGAAACACGTCTACTCCGAAAAACCCCTCGCCATGGCCTATGACGACGCCCTGGCCCTGGTGGAGCAGGCGGAGGCGTCGGGCCTGTGCCTCTCGTCCGCCCCGTGCAGCCTGTTGGGGGAAACGGCCCAGGGTCTTTGGAAAGCCCTGCGGGAAAACGCCATCGGCCAGGTGTATTTGACCTACGCGGAAATGGACGATGGCCTGGTTCACCGGATGCCCTACGAGCATTGGAAGAGCGAATCCGGCACCCCCTGGCCCTACAAGGATGAATTCGAGGTGGGCTGCACCCTAGAACACGCGGGCTATTACCTCACCTGGCTGCCCGCGTTCTTTGGCCCCGCGCGATCGGTCACGGCCTTTTCCGCCTGTTTGGTGAAAGACAAAAAAACGGCGGTGCTCCTGGAGCAAAACGCGCCGGACTTTTCCGTGGCCTGTATCCAGTTCGAGTCGGGCATGGTGGCGCGGCTGACCTGCGGCATTGTGGCCCCCCACGACCATGAACTGCGGATTTTTGGGGAGGAGGGGGTGATGTATATGGACGACTGCTGGGATTACCGATCGCCGATCCACCTCAAGCGGTTCCTCAAAATTCGGCGCAAGATGCTGCTCAATCCCCTGGCGAAAAAGTATCCCCTGCCCCAGAGCCCTTACGGAAAACTGACCGATCGCGGGGCGCAAGCGATGGATTTTTGTCGCGGCATTGCGGAAATGGCGGATGCGATCGCGGCGGGGCGATCGCCCCGGCTGTCGGCCCGGTACTGTTTGCATGTGAACGAAATGGTGCTGGCGATCCAAAATGCCCTGGACTCCAGCGCCCCTTACCATCTGAAATCGACGTTTGATCCGATCGCGCCGATGCCCTGGGCCGAATGAGCGGGGGGCACATCGGTCCGCCGGGGCAGCCGTCGGGAGAGCAATAGATCAAGAGAGCGGGTGACAGCATGGAAGTGGCCATAACCGGGGCGGCGGGATTTTTGGGGCAGTACGCGGTGGCGGCGGTCCTGGGGCGGGGGTATAAGGTGCGGGCGATCATGCGGCCCGATACGGACCTGGGGGCGATCGCGTGGCGGGATCATCCGGCGGTGGCGGTGGTGCGGGCGGACCTGACGGAGACGGCGGGCCTGACGGAGGCGATCGCGGGGGTGGAGGTGCTGGTGCATCTGGCGGCGGCCAAAACCGGCCCCTGGGGCCACCAGCGGACGGTGACCGTCTGGGGCACCGATAACCTCTGTGCGGCGGCCCTTGCCGTGGGGGTGCGGCGCTGGATTGCCATCAGTTCCTTTTCGGTCTATGGCTACGGGCCGCTGCGATCGGGCGCGCTCCTCGATGAAACGACGCCCCTGGAACAGCACCCGCGCGATCGCGACGCCTACGGCCGCGCCAAACTGGCCCAGGAAAACGTCTTCAACCATTACCGGGACATCCACGGGGCCGAGGTGACGATCCTGCGGCCTGGGATCATCTACGGCCCCGGTGCCCTCTGGAATGCCAGCCTGGGGGCGGAAATCAAGGGGCGGCGGATTTGGGTGGATTCCGGCGCAACCCTACCGTTGATCTATGTGGAACATTGCGCCGACGCGATCGCCTGTGCCATCGCCCATCCCGAGGCGGCGGGGCAGGTGGTGAATCTAGTCGATGACGATCTGCCCACCCAGCGAACCTACCGCCGCGCGATCGCCCAGCAGGATCCCACCTGGCGCGGCGGGTTGACGATTCCCTGGGGACCGCTGCGGCTCAAGGCGGGGGCGATCGCCGCGATCGCCAAACTCCTCGGCCAACGCGATCGGCTGCCCGGTTTACTGGTGCCCGCGCGGCTCGATGCCCGATTCAAACCCCTGCGCTACTCGAACGATCGCGCCAAACAACTGCTGCACTGGAGCCCCACCTACGACTTCGCCACCGCCCTAGATCGCAGCCTCAACCCCCGCGAACCGCAAGCGATCAAGCCGCCCGCCCCCCAATCCCCCTAGCCCCCGTCGAGACAAGCCCGTGCGCATTGCCTACCTCACCGGCGAATATCCCCGCGCCACCGACACCTTCATCCAGCGCGAAATTGCCATCCTGCGCGATCGCGGCCTGGAAGTGCGACCCTTTTCGATCCGGCGCACCGGGGCCGAACATGACGTGAGCCCCGAGATTGCCGCCGAACGCCAGCGGACTTTTTGCATTCTGCCCGCCGCCAAAAATCCCCTGCGCCTCATCGGCGATCACCTCACCCTGCTGCTGCAAAATCCCGCCCGCTACCTCCGCGCGATCGCCCTGGCCTTCCGCAGTAGCCAACCGGGCCTCAAAGGCGGCCTCTATCAATTTTTCTACTTCCTAGAGGCGGGCATCGTGGCGCGGGAAATGGCGCGATCGCGGCTCAGCCACGTCCATAACCACTTCGGCAGCTCCAGCGGCACCGTTGCCCTGCTGGCCGCCGAACTGGGGGGCTACGGCTTCAGCATGAGCCTCCACGGCCCCTACATTTTCTTTGAGCCCGATCGCTGGCGGCTTGATCTCAAGGTCCGCAAAGCCCTCTTCGTCGCCTGTATCAGCTACTTTTGCCGCAGCCAGGTGGCCATCTACACCCCCCCCGATCGCTGGGACCGGCTCCACATCATCCACTGCGGCGTCAACCCGGATTTATTTGAGCCCGTCGATCACCAGGGACCGGGCCGCAACTTGCTCTACTGCGGTCGCCTCGCCGCCGTCAAGGGGTTACCGATCCTGCTCGAAAGCCTTGCCCAACTGCGCGATGCCCTGCCCGACGTGCGGCTCAACCTCATCGGTGACGGTCCCGATCGCCCCCTCCTCGAACGCATGGTGCAGGATTTGGGCCTGGGCGATCGCGTCCACTTCCTCGGCTACCGATCGCAGGACGAAGTGCGCGCCGCCCTCCAGCAAACGGACATTTTTGTCCTGCCCAGCTTCGCCGAAGGGGTGCCCGTCTCCCTGATGGAAGCCATGGCCGCAGGCGTCCCCGTGGTCACCACCCGCATCGCTGGCGTCGCCGAACTGGTGGAAGACGGCGTCAGCGGCTACCTCGTGCCCCCCAGCAACGTGGACCAACTGGGCGATCGCCTCAAAACCCTGCTGTTAGATGGGGATCTGCGCCGCCGCTTCGGGGCCGCCGGACGGGCCAAGGTCGCCGCCGAATTTGACATCCGCCAGGAGGGCGATCGCCTCCACCAAATTTTTGCAAACGCCCTCGACGGGAAACCCTCCCCCATTCGTCCCTAGCCCCCTTTTCCCCCTCTCCCTATGGAATCCATCCGCAAACACGCCCTACGGGGAGCCGTCTGGACCCTCGGCGGCTATTTTCTAAACCAGGTGCTGCGCCTCGCCAGTAACCTCATCCTCACCCGCCTCCTGGTGCCGGAATATTTCGGCATCATGGCGATCGCCAACACCATCCGCATCGGCCTTGAGCTGTTTTCTGACCTGGGCATCGGCCAGAGCATTATCCAAAACAAAAACGGCGAAGATCCCGACTTCCGCAACACCGCCTGGACCGTGCAGATCCTGCGGGGCATGGCCCTGTGGGGCATTTCCCTGATTGCCACCTGGCCCCTGGCGAAATTCTATGGCGACGATCGCCCGGAATACTTCACCATTCTCCTGTGGCTGATCCCCCTGGTGAGCCTCACCTCCTTGATCGACGGCTTCCGTTCCACCGCCGTGCCCGTCCTCAAGCGGCGGATGCAGTTGGGCAAGCTGACCATGTTCGAGCTATTTGCCCAGGTGGTGTTTTTGGTGGTGCTGGTGGTGTGGTGCTACTTCAGCCCGAGCGTATTCGCCCTAGCGGCGGGGGGCCTGTTCGGGTCCACCTTCCAGACCGTGGGTACCTTTTTTCTGATGCGGGATCATCGCCATCGGCTGGCCTGGAATCCGGTGGTGATGCGCGAAATTCTCAAATTTGGCCAGTGGATGTTTGTGGCGACGGCGCTGATGTTTGCGGCGGGGCAGGCCGATCGCCTGATCCTCGGTAAGCTGCTGACCTTCGGGGAGTTGGGGGTTTATACGATCGCGTACACCATGTCGGACTTTCCTCGGGCCATTTTTCGGATGCTGGGCGATCGCGTGCTGTTTCCGGTGGTGGCCCAGCGATCGGACCTGCCCCGGAGTGAACTGCGGCTCAAACTGCTGCTCCAGCGGCGCAAACTGCTGTTGGGGGGCATTGCCCTGCTCACCTTTCTAACGGTGGCGGGGGACTGGATTATCTATTTCCTCTACGACAATCGCTACGAGGCGGCCACCTGGATGATGCCGATCCTTTGCGCGGGCATCTGGTTTTCCCTGCTGTATCAAACCACTGGTCCGGCCCTGCTGGGTTTAGGTAAACCGGTCTATGCGGCCCAGAGTAATCTGGCGCGGCTGATCACGGTGGCGGCGTTGCTGCCGGTGGGGTTCTATTTCTATGGCATTTTGGGGGCCATCGGGGCGATCGCGATCGCGGATTTACCGTCCTACTGTATTCTCACCTTTGGGTTGCGCCATGAGGGATTGGGGTTAATCAGCCAGGATCTCAAGGCAACTTTGCTATTTTGCGTGGTGCTGTCCCTCGCGATCGCGGCGCGCTATGGCTTGGGGCTGGGGCTGCCCATTGACGCCCTGTTCACGGCGGCGGTGCCCTAGGGGGAAGGGCGGATGATTCCGGTGACGTTGGCGATCGCGGGGCCGGACCGGGGCATACTGTTAGGGGAAAAAATGGCGCAAACCCGCCCTTAATCCTCAAATAATGCCCCCTGGGAGTCTTTAGACCGATGCCGCAGCCACAGCCCCTTCCCCTGTCCCCGGAGCCGGGATCGGCCCAGCGTGCCCATATTGTTGGCCTGGGGCGATCGGGCATGGCGGCGGCGCGTTTACTAAAAGCCCAGGGGTGGCGGGTGACGGTGGGCGATCGCGCGGAAACGGCGGCGGCCCAGGCGTTGGCGGCGGACCTGGCGACCGATGGGGTGGCGGTGACCCTGGGGAGTACGTTTGACCCGGATGCGGTTCCGGCGACGGATTGGCCGGATCTGCTGGTGGTGAGTCCGGGGGTGCCCTGGGATGCCCCTGCGATCGCGCGATCGCGGGAGTTGGGCATCGACACCATCGGCGAAATGGAACTGGCGTGGCGCGCCCTGGCGACGGTGCCCTGGCTGGCGGTGACGGGCACCAATGGCAAAACCACCACGACGGCCCTGGTGGCGGCCATGTTTGCGGCGTCGGAGTTGAAGGGACCGGCCTGCGGAAATATTGGCTACGCGGCCTGCGAGATTGCCCGGACGGCGCGATCGCCCGAGGCACCGGATTGGATCGTGGCGGAAATCAGCAGTTTTCAGATCGAGTCTTCGATCGCCCTGGCCCCGCGCATTGCCCTGTGGACCACCTTTACGCCGGATCACCTGAACCGCCACTACACCCTCGAAAACTATTACGAAATCAAGGCGTCGCTACTTGATCGCGCGGCTCTGCAAATCCTCAATGGCGATGATCCATACCTGCGGGAGCACGCCCGCGATCGCTGGCCCGATGCCCTCTGGACCAGTGTCCACGGGGCCGAGGCTCTGCCGGCGGGATGTCGGGTGGGGGCGTGGATTGAAGGGGGCCAGGTGGTGGTGGATGGCACCGCGATCGTGGCCGCCGATGCCCTGGGAATGGTGGGGGATCACAATCTCCAAAATCTGCTGATGGCCGCCGCTGCTGCCTACCATGCGGGGGTGCCCGTCGCCGCGATCGCCCAGGCGGTGCGGGACTTTCCGGGGGTGGCCCATCGCCTCGAACGGGTGGGGGCTTGGCGCGGCATTGAGTTGATCAACGACAGTAAGGCCACGAATTATGACGCGGCGGAGGTGGGCCTGTGCGCGGTGGCGGCTCCGGTGGTGTTGATTGCGGGCGGTCAGGCGAAGGCGGGCAATGATGGGCCGTGGATGGCGGCGATTCGCGATCGCGCGGTGGCGGTTCTTCTGATTGGTGAAGCGGCCCCGGCCTTTGCCCAGCGGTTGGCGGAGGAATCCATCGAGCGCTTTGAAATCGTCGAAACCCTAGAACGGGCGGTGCCGCGATCACTGGAATTGGCCGAACAGTTGGGGGCCAAGGGGGTGCTGCTGTCCCCCGCCTGCGCCAGCTTTGACCAGTTCACGAGCTTTGAGGCGCGCGGCGATCGCTTCCGGGAACTGGCCCAGGCCCACTGCAACTCGACCGATCAGCCGTAGGGGTGATCGGTTGGGGCAGGGTTGGGAGACCCAACCCCTACGAATTCTTGAAACTTTCGGGATCGAGGATGGGCCGTCGTCGCGGTTCCGGCGGATTGATCGCCCGCGATCGCACCAACCACACCACAATGCCCCCCTTGAGGGCTCCCGCCACCAGCCCATCAATCGCCCCGTTAAATAAACCCAAACCCCAGGGGTGGCCCCCATTGATCCCATCCCCCATCCCCAGGGACATCACGGAATAGGCCCCCACCACCACCACCGCCGCCGCCGTCAGGCCCCAGGCCGGTAGCCCCAGAACCGCCCACAGCCACGGTCGCCGCACCCAGCGCCGCCACAGCATGTATTGGCTGGCGATCAGGCAACTGGGCACCAGGGCCAGCAGCCACCAAACCAGCGGCAAATCTACCAATATGCCCTTGGGAACCAGCAGGGGCAGACTTAATCCAATTCCTAGGGGCAGGGCCGTTGCGATCGCCCACTGGCGGCCACTGGGTACCCAACGCCGCAGGGCCAATCCCTGTAAACCGCCATCGATCGCGGCCCCCAGGGCAACCATGACTACCCCAATCCCGCGCCACAGGAGCGTTGCACCAACCCCGCGATCGCCCCCATCCCCATTGATCAACAGCGCCCCGATCAGCGCCTCCCCCAACAGCGCCGCCCCCAACCCATAGGCCAAGGTCCACAGGCCCCAGAGGCGAAACAGCGCCGCCCGCGACGGACCCAGGGGCATCGCATCTGTCGCCGCCGTTGGTGCCGGTGCCGCGTCCATCTCGGGTTCCGGCTGGGTGGGTGGGTTCGTCGTCATCGGTCTGAGCTCCCCGTGGCAATGGCGTGGTTTCCCTCAACCCTAATCCATCGATTCTGGGGTCGGTGGGTCAGTTGCGGTTGCGGGCAGGCGATCGCTCAGGGCTACCCATTGGGCGATCGAGAGGTCTTCGGCCCTGGCGGTGGGCGTGATCGCCAGATCCGTCAAAATGGGCAGCAATTGCTCCTCGCTGACAATGCCCTTGAGGTTATTTTTGAGCATTTTGCGGCGGCTAATAAATCCCATTTTCAGTAGCGCTTCCATGCGCTTGGGATCCTGGGGCGGTTCGGCGTAGGGGCGCGGCGTGAGGCGGACCACGGCGGAATCCACCTTCGGCGGCGGCACAAAGGCTTTGGCGGGCACATCGCAAATGAAGTCACAGTCGGCCAAAAAGCCCACCCGTACGGACAGGGCGGCGTAGTGGCGGCTGCCCGGTGGGGCCGCGAGCCGTAGGGCCACCTCCCGCTGCACCAGCAGGACGATCGCCTCGAAGGGGCGCGATCGCGGGCTAGAAATGGTGCCCAGCAGCAGCTCCAGGATCGGGCCGGTGATGTTGTAGGGAATATTAGCGACGACCTTGTTCGGGTGCTGGAATTTTGGGAAGGCGGCGGTTTCCGCATCCCAGTCCAGATCGAGCACATCCCCCTGGAGCAGGAGGAAGTTGTCGCGATCGCCAAAGCGCCGCACCAATTTGGGACACAGATCCCGATCCAGCTCCACCGCCAACAGCGCCCCGGCCAAGGGCAGCAGCCGCTCCGTCAAGGCCCCGCGCCCCGGACCAATTTCCAGGACGCGATCGCCCGGTGCCAGGTTTGAGGCGGCGACGATGCGATCGAGGGCCTTGTCGCTCTGGAGCCAATGTTGACCAAACCGTTTACGGGCGCGCGGTGCCATGGGCAAAGGGGAAAAAAGGGCAGCGTTTCAGTGTAGGGCGATTTGGAGTGGGCGGCACGCGCGATCGCGGGGGAACGGGGGATTTTTTGATCGCGTCAGCCCGCGAGCCCCTGGGGAACGATCGCCCCATCGAGGATCGCCCCCGTCAGCTTCACCATCAGCCGCCCGGACACGGTGATGCGCGCTCCCGTCAGGTCCGCCCCCGTGAGATTTGCGCCGCTGAGGTCCGCGCTGATGAGGTTAGCGCCGCTCAGATCCGCCCCCCGCAAATCCGCCTGGAGCAGATTCGCCCGAAACAGTTTGGCCCCCGTGAGCTTGGCCCCCTGGAGGTTGACCTGATGCAAAAAGGCATCGCTCAGATCAGCCCCGCTGAGGTCCGCGCCGCTGAGGTTACGGCCCGAAAAGTCCCGCTCCCGCAGGTTGGCCCCGCTGAGGTTGCGGCCACTCAAGTCGGGGCCGGTGCGACGGGGGGGACGGCTGCCCATGGCCCAGTCCGGCGGCACAATCGGCGGGCGTGAGCGCGGGGGCGGTTCCGGCTGCGAGGGGTGGGGACTTTGCCCCGAGGGGTGGGGGCTGTGCCCCGATCTCGGTGGCGTCTGGTGCCATTCAAAATCCTTAGGCCGCTGGGGCGCTGCCGCCGTGGGCCGTTTGGGGGGCGCACTGGCGGTGGCGGGTTCCGCCGGGGGCCGCTGAAAACCGCTGCTGTTGTCGGGGCTGGCGTTCGTGTCCTGGGGCGATTCCGCCGGGGGCCGATGGCGCGATCGCGCCGCCCGATAGAACGGATTGGACCGGAAGCCCGAACTCTGGGCCGTTTGAGCTTGCTGGGCTTGCGCCGTCTGGGATGCCCCCTGGGTCGCCGCTTGCCGGAAATAGTCCCGAAAAAATTGCCGTGCCTCATTCAATCCCTTGAGCTTATCCTCCGCCTTTTCCTTCAGGCGCGGATTGTCATCGGGCATACGGTCCGGGTGCCAAACAAAGGCCAAATCTTTGTAGGCTTGGTGTACCGCCTCCTGGGACGCACCGGGCGCGAGTTCCAGGATTTGGTAGTAGTACTGGCTGTCGTTCATGGGCAACGGCTGGGCGATCGCGCCAGCGTAGGGGCAGCCATCGGGACCGGGCGGGGCAAACTGCGCGGTGGACCCGTTCAATCCAATCGTTGAACCATTGTATAGCGCCGGGATCGACCGCCGTCACCCGTCCGGCCAGGAGCGGGAAACCGAACGATCGCGCGATCGCGGCCCCTAGGGCAACTGGCCGGTGGGTTGATAGCTGTCCAGGATCCGCCCCGCCCCCCGTCTTCGCTGGCGGTAGTATTGGGCGATCGCGTCATCCCCCTCGCCCCCCTCGATCAGGGAATCAATGGCCATGCCGCCGCGCCCGTGGTCATAGCCGGAACTGTGGAGATAGCGCCCTTTCCCGAGGTAGATCGCCACATGGTCCGTGCGTTCAGGGCTGCCAAAAAAGAGCAAATCCCCGGCCATCAACTCCTCGTCCCGCGCGATCGCGGCGGTGAAATCCTGCTGAAGGTAAGAGTCGCGCGGCAGCCAAATCCCAACCGAGACAAAGGCCGCCTGCACCAACCCCGAACAGTCATAGTCCGGGGCCGTCGATCCCCCCCACCGGTAGCGATTGGGCACCGCCAACGCCGCCATGCCAAAGGCGATCGCCTCGGGAATTTTTGCCTCAATCTGCGATCGCGTCACCGTCGGAGCCTGATAGGACGCATCCGCCACGGTCAAATGCGCCAACTGGGCGATCGCCATCCAGCCCGGATAGTCATCCTCACAGCCCTGGAGCTGCACCATATCGGTTGCCGCATCCACCGCGATCGCCCGCACCTGTCGCCCCGCCGCGATTTGCGTCGTCAAGGATTGCCCATCGGGCCGGCTGTAAAGATCCAACGTCCTCCCACAGCGCCACTGGGGCCGCTCCACCACCGCCCGGTCCAGCGCCCGCCCAAGGTCCTCTCGCGAAACCATGCCCAGATCCTAGCTAAGCTAAATCAATCAATTCATTTCAAGCCACCATTAGAGCCCATCCCCGGCCGCCGCAACCCGAACGATGCCCTTCTTCCAAAAAAATGATGAGCTGACCGCCCTGGGCGATCGCCTCATTGAAACCTGCCTTGATCGCTACAGCGCCCTGGCGGCGAACCAAATCGCCCTGACCTGGGTGGTTTACGATCCCCCCTGCGTGGTCAACACTGGCGGCGCGATCGCCCCCACCGACTTTTGGACCTATCCCGTGCGGGGCTACAGCTATCGCGGCGTGGAGCGCGTCTATCCCGCCAGCCTAGTGAAATTGTTCTACGCCGTGGCGGTGCAGGAATGGCTGGAGCGGGGCATGTTGACCCCCTCGGAGGAGCTGGATCGGGCCTTGCGCGATGCCCTGGTGGATTCGAGCAATGACGCCACGAGCTATCTGGTGGACTGCCTGACGGGCACCACCAGCGGCCCGGAACTGCCCCCCGGTCCGGCGGACACTTGGGCCCAGCAGCGCCAGATCGTCAACCGCTATTTCCAGAACCTGGGCTGGCCGGAACTGGCGACGGTGAATATCTGCCAGAAAACCTGGGGGGATGGCCCCTTTGGCCGCGATCGCCGCTTCTATGGCGACGACTACAGCAACCGCAATTACCTCACCACGGATGCGATCGCGCGGCTGTTCCACGCCATTGCGGGGGGGGTGGCCGTGTCGGCGGAGCGATCGCAGCGGCTGATGAATTGGCTGGCGCGATCGCTCGATCCCGCCGCCGTGGCCGCCCTCGATCCGTCCTACGACCAAATCACCGGTTTTTTGGGCCAGGGGCTCCCGCCGGAGGCCAAACTCTGGTCCAAGGCCGGTTGGATGAGCCGGGTGCGGCTGGACTGTGCCTATATTGAACTGCCGGACACGCGGCCCTATCTCCTGTCCGTTGCCATTGACTCACCCCTGGGCGATCGCGATCGCACCCTGCTGCCCTGGCTGTCGGCGGAAGTCGCGATCGCCATGGGCACCCTCTAGGGCAAAATGCGCCACCCTTAAATCATCGCCCCTCCACCCATCGCCGCTACGGATCCATGCACGACCAAATCTCCTCCAGTCACCCCCCTGAAACCCTCCCAACGGGCCACCCCTCCGCCCCCGACCCCCACCACGACCATGGGGGCCGCCACCACAGCCACGGCCATGGCCACAGCCACAGCATCGAATCCCAGCGCCGCATTATCAACCGCCTGTCGCGCATCGAAGGCCACGTGCGCGGCATCAAAACCATGGTCCAGGAAGATCGCCCCTGCCCCGATGTGCTGATCCAAATCGCCGCCATTCGAGGAGCCCTCGATCGCGTGGCCCGTGCCATCTTAGATGAGCACCTGTCCGCCTGCGTGGTCCGGGCCGCCAAGGACGGCAACATCGAGGCGGAACTTGATGAACTCAAGGCCGCCCTCGATCGCTTCCTCTAGGCCATTGTTCTAGGTCGTTTGGGCGAACAACTCCGCGATCGCGCGGGCGGGGGCATCCGGTCGGGCCACCACCTCCACGGTTTTGCCATAGGACGCCTCACACTCCAGGGCCTCCACACAGACCGCCGCCACCTGCGATCGCGGAATACTGCCCTCAAACAACGTATCCGCCGAAGCCATCACCACCGGCGTCGGTGCATCTTCATTTTTGAGGCCCCCCGGACGCACGATCGTGTACGTCAAACCACTCTCGCGGATGTACGCCTCCGCCTGCTGCTTCCAGAACAGCACCAGCCAGAACAGGTTCAGGGGGTGGAAGAAATTGGACACACACATGGACGACACCAGAATCAGGCGATTAATCCCCGCCCCCTTCATGGCATCGACTAAATTTCGCGTCCCGAGATAGTCCACCCGCAGCGGCCCCGTCACGTCAAAGCTAGGCCGTGCCCCCGTGGCGCAGATCACCGCGCGGCAGCCCGCGATCGCCCGATCCACCGCCGCGCGATCGCCCACATCCGCGATCGCCACCTCGACCCCCGGCATGATCTCGGCCGCACGATCGCGATCGCGCACCACCGCCCGCACCGCCAGCCCCCGCTCCTGCAACGTCCGCACCACCCGGCGACCCGTCTCCCCCGTCGCCCCAAACACCGCCACCGGACCCACTTCAACGGCCATTCCACGCCCTCCCGGCTAAACCCTCACACCCCAAAGGATGCCTCAAAACCAATGAAAAACCGCGATCGCCCTTAACGCGATCGTTGGAAATCGTAACCAAGCGCAACCCTCCACGCCAGCGATTTCGGTAGGATCGGTAACAGGCCATTGCCCCCCAAACCTGCTATCACCCAAGGGCAGCCCCTAAAATGGCGGTCGGCCCCCAACCGGTTCGAGCCCCCAACTGCCCCCAAATCCCTTGGCCCCACGTCTAGGCCCAGAGCGATGCCCCGTGATTCCGACCCCATAACCACCAATATGACGGACGGTTATTGCCCCCCAGACCGCGATCCCTTGGTGAGCGAATCCCCTATGGTTGCCATTTCCGAAACCGGCGATCGCGACTTGACCGCCCCCCTGCGCTTCTTCAACCGCTACGAAGACGCCATGGTGGTCAATGCCGATCCGGACGTGTATCGCCGCTACCTCGACGCCCACGACGAATGGTTTGAGCGCTGCGCCCGTCCCATGGTGGCCGAACCCATGGGGGACAACAGCTACGCCATCACCATCGGTCGGTTCGGGGCCTCCGGCTACCAGGTGGAACCCAAGGTGGGGTTTCGGCTCCTGCCCGAGGACCACTGCGTCTATCGCATCGAGACCGTGCCCGTCCCCGGCTATGAGCCCCAGGGCTACGACGTGGATTTTCAGGCCACGATGTTGGTGTCGCCCGACGAGGGTGCGGCGGCCCAGGGGACCGAAGATGCCTCAGCCCTCGCCACCCGCATCACCTGGACCTTGGATTTGACGGTTTTTGTGCGCTTTCCCAAATTCATCCGCGTGATTCCCGATTCGGTTCTCCAGAGCACCGGCGATCGCCTGCTTGGGCAAATCGTGCGTCAGGTGTCCAAACGGCTCAACCGCAAAGTCATTCTAGATTTCCACGAATCCCAGGGCCTGCCCCTCCCCAAGCGCTCCAAGTGGCTGTAGGTCGGGGCGGTCAGTTAGAAGTTGTCAGCTAGGGAATAATCCGCATACTCAGGTCCAGCCAGCGCGATCGCGTCACCATGGCGCTCGTGGAAATGTAATCGACCCCCGTTTCGGCGATCGCGCGGATCGTTTCCAACGTCACATTACCCGATGCCTCCAGAACAATGCGCGGATTGAGCGATCGCGCGATCGTCACCGCCTCCCGCATCATCTCCAGGGGCATATTGTCCAGCATCACAATGTCCGCCCCCGCCACCGTAGCCTCCTGCACCTGCGCGATCGACTCCGTTTCCACCTCGATCGTCAACGGATAGGGCATCACCGACCGGGCCGCCGCGATCGCCGGAGCAATCCCCCCCGCTGCCGCCAAATGGTTATCCTTCAGCATCACCGCATCATCAAGCCCCAGCCGGTGGTTGCCCCCACCCCCCACCCGCACCGCGTACTTCTCCAGGAGCCGCAGCCCCGGCGTCGTCTTGCGCGTATCCACCAGCCGCGCTGGCAAATCCCCAATGCAGTCCACATACTGCCGCGTCAGCGTCGCAATCCCGCTGAGCCGCATCACCAGATTCAGCGCCGTCCGTTCCCCCGTCAGCAGCACCGCCGCCGGTCCCTCCAGCTCCGCCACCACCTCCCCAGCGCCACAGGCATCTCCATCCTCAATCAGCGGACGCCAAGCCAACGCCTCCCCCGCCCCAGATTCCTGCGCCAACAATTCAAATACACGACCCGCCAACGGTAGCCCCGCGATCGTGCCCTCCTCCTTCGCACGCCACACCGCCCGAACCGTTTGCCCTAATCCCCGCCGCGATCGCTCCGTCGCCACCGCGATCGTCGACCAATCCCCCCGCCCCACATCCTCCTGCAGCCACCGCCGCAGCTCACCCTCCAGCCCCCCCCCAGCCAACAGCAAACCCAAACCCTCCATCATTCCTGTACCCCGCAGTAAAACCTGTAACGCTTACTGTACCGAGGTCAGAGCCCCCTCTTTGCGCCGTTCAAAAAAACTTTCCGAAAACCGCTTGACAGTTCAGCTTCGTCTTGCTACCTTAATAAAGCGCTGAGGGGAGCGGGACGCGAAAGCGGCCCTGACCCGCGGGGCAGAACCTAGACAAAAGAATAGTTTGGAAGCCATTAAAGCATCAAAAC
>Ga0209278_1000103_pt1 | contig 127514 bp, 119 predicted proteins | sample JI81BgreenDNA_FD_187504 | JGI IMG/M metagenome (GOLD analysis project Ga0209278, IMG submission 187504) | Wastewater effluent complex algal communities from Wisconsin, to seasonally profile nutrient transformation and Carbon sequestration -... | ecosystem: Engineered > WWTP > Effluent > Algae... | reverse complement strand
CCACCAGAAGCACCAGGCCCCTGTCTTGACTGCCACCTCGATCAGCGCAGCCTCGCAGTATACACCAGTTTTTGACGTCGCGTCAACTTTTTTAAAGTTTCGCAACATCGCCGGCGTGTCAGGCACCCGTTTTTTGTGGGCACCGAGTCGACTGCGCCGGCTCGTCAACATCCCGTCGCTCTGCCTGCATTTGTGCTTGTATCCACAGGAGCGCGCCGTCAGGCTGGGGGATTGATTGTACACAAAATTCAGAACGTGGCGGTACGCTCCTCTGAGAGCCAAGCCAAGGGGGTGCCTCGTTCGGGCCGGATAATGCGTGCGGTCTTTGCTCCTCTCTCATATGGCTCTCATCACGCTTCAGAACGCACAGCTGGCCTACGGGCATGTCCCCCTGCTTGACCATGCGGATTTTGCTTTGGAGGCACTGGAACGTGTGGGCCTCATCGGGCGCAACGGGACAGGCAAGTCGTCCTTGCTGAAGATTCTGGCGGGCGTTGAGAAGCCGGATGACGGCGTGTTGCAGACGCAGTCTGGCGTTCGCGTGGCCTACGTGCCGCAGGAGCCGGTGCTGGACCCGCAGAGCACGGTGTTCGAAGCGGCCAGTCTCGGTATCGCCGACGCCATGGCGGCGCGCGCGCAATACCTGGCCGGCGGCGACAGCCACGAACTGGAGGAGCTGCAGAACCGCATTGAAGCCCTGGACGCCTGGAACTGGGAACAGCGGGTGGCAGAGACGCTGGAGCGGCTGCACCTGGAGCCCGACGTGAAAGTGGGCGCCCTGTCGGGCGGTAACCGCAAGCGAGTGGCGCTGGCACAGGCTCTGGTCAGCCGCCCCGACGTGCTGCTGCTGGACGAGCCCACCAACCACCTGGATCTGGACAGCATCGGCTGGCTGGAGGATCTGCTGATCGACTTCCGCGGTAGTGTGGTGACGATCAGCCACGATCGCGCGTTTCTGGACCGTGTGGCCACGCGCATGGTGGAACTCGACCGCGGCAAGCTGCTGAGTTACCCCGGCAACTTCGCGCGTTACCAGACGCTGAAAGAAGAGCAACTGGCGCAGGAAGCAACGATCAATGCGCGGGCCGACAAACTGTTGGCCCAGGAAGAGGTCTGGATCCGCAAGGGTGTGGAGGCGCGGCGCACGCGCGCGCAGGGCCGCATCACGCGGCTGGAACGACTGCGCGAACAACGCACGCAGCGCCGCGATGCACTTGGCCGCGTGAAGCTGGAGGTGGCCAGCGGCCAGGCCAGCGGCAAGATCGTGGCCGAGCTGGAAGGTGTGAACAAATCGTTCCCGACGGCCGATGGCGGCCAGCGGACAGTGGTTCGCGACTTCAGCGCAACCATCCTGCGCGGTGACAAGGTGGGCCTGATCGGCCCCAATGGCGCTGGTAAGACCACGCTGCTCAAACTGATCCTGGGCGAACTCGTCCCCGACACCGGCACGGTGCGCCAGGGCAGCCGGCTGACGGTGGCCTATTTCGATCAGATGCGCGACCAGATCAACCTGGACGCGACGCTGGAGGACTTCATCAGCCCGGGCAGCGAATGGATCGAGATCGGTGACAAACGCACCCACGTGCGCAGCTACCTGAACGATTTTCTGTTTTCGCCAGCCCGCGCCCACGCCCCGGTGCGCACCCTCTCGGGCGGCGAGCGCAACCGGCTGCTGCTGGCCCGGCTGTTCGCCCGGCCGGCCAACGTGCTGGTGCTCGACGAACCGACCAACGACCTGGACATCGACACCCTGGAGCTGCTGGAAGAACTGTTGCAGCAATACGAGGGCACGGTGTTTCTGGTCAGCCACGATCGGCGCTTTCTGGACAATGTGGTGACCAGCACCCTGGTCAGCGAGGGCGACGGCCGCTGGCGCGAATATGTGGGCGATGTGCAGGACTGGCTGACCCAGTCTGCGCGCGCACAGGCCTTTGAGCGTGGCCAGGCGACGACTGCAGCGACGGCCACGGCCACTGCGCCAGCGGCAACCGCCGCCAGCATACCTGCCGCGGCGCCCGCGGCCGGCAAGCGCAAGCTCAGTTACAAGGAGCAGCGCGAGTTCGACGCGCTGCCCGGGCGCCTGCAGGCGCTGGAAGCCGAGCTGGCGGGCATCGACAGCGAGCTGGCCGGCGGCCAGCTGTTTGCCACCGACGTGGCCCGTGCCACCCAACTGAGCGCACGGCACGCTGAAATAGAAGAGGCCTGGATGCAAGCCCTGGAGCGCTGGGAAGCCCTGGGCGGGCAGTGATCGCGGCAGGTCGGTGGCGGTGGCGCGCAATGCGCTCATGAACGGGACAGCGATCGCTGGAACACTTGCCAAAACGCCACATCCTGGGTGGTGGCGAAATTGATGCGCATGAGCGTACCTGGCCGGCGCCCGGCATGAAACAGCGCCCCCGGCGCAATCAGGTAACCCTCGTCGAGCATGCGCTGCGCCAGCGCCTCGGAGTCCACCCCCGTGTCAACCCAGCCGAACAGGCCTGAGGGTTCGGCCACAAAACGGCAGCCCGCCGCCTGCGCCAGTTTGACGCTGCGGCTGCGCGCCGCGTCCAGCCGGTGGCGGATGCGCTCGGCGTGACGCCACAGCTGCCCGCTTTCGATGCACAGGGCCATGGCACGCTCCAGCAGGCCGGGCGTGGTCAGGGTGGCCAGCAGCTTGGTGTCCAGCAGGCGCTCGGTCAGGTCCGGCGGCGCCGCCAGGTAGCCCACGCGCCAGTTGGGCGCCAGGATCTTGGCAAAGCCGCTGACATAGATGGTGCGCTGCAGGCCGTCGAGCACGCTCATGCGGGTGGCGTGTTCGGGCGCGATGTGGCTGTAGGTGTCGTCCTCGACGATGTGGAAGCTGTGCTGCTGCGCCAACTGCAGCACCCGGTGGGCACTGGCGGGGCTCAGACAGTAACCGGTCGGGTTGTGCAGCACGCTGACGCTCACGAACAGCTTGGGCGTGTGTGCCTCGCAATAGCGCGCCATCACCGCCAGGTCGGGTCCGGCCGGACCGCGCGGCACCGGCAGGATGCGCATGCCCAGTGCGTCCAGTCGTGCAAACTCCACCGCCCAGCCCGGCTCCTCGACCATCACCGCATCGCCCGGCTTGAGCAGTGTGCGGCTGACGATGTCCAGCGCGTGCGTGGCGCCGACGGTGGTGATGATCTGAGCCGGGTCGGCCGGCAGGCCCAGACCCTGCAGCCGGGCGGCCAGCACACGTCGCAGGTGGGGCTCGCCCATGGGCTCGCCGTAGCGCAGGGAGCTGTCGGCCAGCGCCGCCGCGCCGCTGACCTTGCGCAGAGCCGCTGCCATGAAGACAGACTCCAGCCAATCGGGCGGGAACACCCCCATGCCGGGCTGCGGCTTGCCGCCGGTGGGGTGAAACATGCCCCGGATCAGCGTGGCTGCCGACAGGGGAGCGGCCATGCGTGCAGCGGCCGGTGCCGCGACCACTTCGCACTGCGGCGAGCGTTCGCGAACAAAGAAGCCGCGGTGCGGCCGCGCCTCGACCAGGCCCTGGGCCAGCAACAAATCGTAGGCCGCCACCACGGTGGACGGGTTCAGGCCATGCTGGGCCGCGCACTGGCGCACGCTGGGCAGTCGCGCCCCAGGCGCAAGCAGGCGATCGCGGATGCGCGCGGCGAAGCGTTCGGCGAGCTGCTCGGTCAGCGTCTGTGCGGTGGTACGGGTCAGTGCCGCGACCGCTGCAGTGGCCGGCGCGGCGTCTCTGGAGTCCTGAACATGGCGCATGCGGTGTATGGGCTTGATCAACCACACAGATCTGTCATGTGAGCCGACCATCTGTATGGTTTGTGTATGGCTCACAAGGATAAAGTGCTTCGCATGTCTTCACAAGCCGCCACGGCGAAACCATGACCGCCAGCGAATTCAGCGCCCTGCTGGTGCTGGCCACGGCCACCAGCTTCACCCCCGGGCCGAACACCACACTGTCCACCGCGCTGGCGGCCAACGGCGGGTTGCTGCGCGCGCTGCGCTTCATCGCTGCGGTGCCGGTGGGCTGGGGCCTGCTGTTCACGCTCTGCACCGCGGGGGTGGGCTCGCTGGTGGTGGCGGTGCCGGCCTTGCGCTGGGCCATCTTGATCGGCGGCACCGGCTACCTGCTGTGGCTGGCGCGGCGGCTGTGGGGCAGCCGCTCGCTGAGCACGGTGGACAGCTCGCGGCTGCAGGTGACCTTCTGGCAGGGCGTGGGCCTGCAGTTCCTGAACATCAAGGCCTGGATGCTGGCACTGTCCATCGTCGCCGGCTGGGTCGCCGGGCAGGCCGATGCAGCGCAGCGCTTCCTCATGGTGCTGCCGGTGCTGCTGGCCTTTGCCTTCTTCAGCAATCTCAGCTATGCCCTGGTCGGCTCCTTGCTGCGGCATTGGCTGGCCGGGCCGATGGTGGACGGCCAGCCCACCGGCCGGCGGCTGCTGGTCTTTAACCGGCTCATGGCCGTGGCCCTGTTGCTGACCGCTGCGTGGATGCTGTTTGGCGGCGCGGGTTTGAACGGTCGGTCAGCGTGAACCTTGGCACCACAGCGCCCCCTGCCCGTGCGAGCGATGCCACCCTGGGTCTCTGGCTGGGGCTGCTCGGCGTGACGGTGTTCGCGCTCACGCTGCCCATGACGCGGCTGGCCACCGGCACGGCGGACGCTCCGCAGCTCTCGCCCTGGTTCGTCACATGGGCCCGTGCCGCGCTGGCCGGCGGCCTGTCGGCGCTGTACCTGCTGGCCACCCGCTCGCGCCGCCCCACCGCCGCCGAACGCGGGCCACTGCTGCTCTCGCTGGCGGGCAACGCCATTGGCTACCCGCTCCTGCTGGGCTGGGCGCTGCGCTACGTGACGGCCAGCCACGCGGCCGTCATCACCGCGCTGCTGCCACTGGCCACTGCGGCCATCGCTGCCTGGCTGCTGCACCAGCGCGCACGCCTGGGCTTCTGGCTGTTCGCCGGGCTGGGCAGTGCACTGGTGGCCCTCTACAGCCTGATCCGCGCGGCGCAAAGCGGACACGGCTTTGGCCTGGAATGGGCCGACGCGCTGCTGGTCGGCGCGGTGCTGGCCGCCTCGCTGGGTTATGTGGGCGGCGCGCAGGCGACCCCGACGCTGGGTGCCGAGCGCGTCATCAGCTGGGTCTGCGTGATGGCCCTGCCGCTGACCATTCCCGGTGCGCTGCTGACCTGGCCCGATCGGCCCATCGCGTTGTCGGCCTGGCTGGCGCTGGGCTATGTGGGCGTGTTTTCCATGTGGGCCGGCTTCTTCGCCTGGTTCCGTGGCCTGGCCCTGGGCGGCGCGCTGCGGGTGAGCCAGACCCAGTTGCTGCAACCCTTCGTCAGCATCCTGGCCGCCGTGCCGCTGCTGGGCGAGTCGCTGGACTGGCTGACGCTGGCCTTCGCCCTGGCCGTGGTCGCCACCGTGTTCATGGGCCGGCGCCTGGCGGCCCCACCGCCAGCGCTCCGATGACGACCGCACCACTGAAGGCCGACTTCCAGGCCCTGCTGGCCAGCCTGCCACAGCCCGCGGGCGGCGACTACCCGCAGGGCACGCCCTTTGTGCCCGCACTGACCCACGGCAGCCTGCGCGTGGAGCTGTTCGCGCCCGCCACCTCGGGGCTCGGTCGCGACATCCAGCAGCCGCACGCGCAGGACGAGCTGTACGTGGTGCAGCGCGGCCACTCGGGCTTTTGGCGCGACGGCCAGACCACCACGGTGCGGACGGGCGATGCCCTGTTCGTCCCGGCGGGCGTCGCGCACCGCTTCGAAAATTTCAGCCCCGACTTTGTCACCTGGGTCGTGTTCTACGGCCCCTCCGGAGGAGAACCCACTTGAGCACCATCCACTGGACCCTCGCGCAACGCGCCCACAAGATGAACCCATCGGTGATCCGCGAGATCCTCAAGGTCACCGAGAAGCCCGGCATCATCAGTTTTGCGGGCGGCCTGCCCTCGCCCAAGACCTTCCCGGTCGAGGCCTTTGCCGCCGCCTGTGCTGCGGTACTCAGCACCGACGGCCACGCCGCGCTGCAGTACGCCGCCAGCGAAGGCTTGCCCGCGCTGCGCGAGTGGATCGCCGGGCAGCTGCCCTGGGACGTGAACCCGGAGCAGGTGCTCATCACCACCGGCAGCCAGCAGGGCCTGGACCTGGTGGCCAAGGTGCTGATCGACGCCGGCAGCCCGGTGCTGGTGGAGACGCCCACCTACCTGGGCGCGCTGCAGGCCTTCATGCCAATGGAGCCGCAGATCGTGAGCGTGGGCAGCGACGCCGAGGGTCTCGACGTGGCCGATCTGCTGAAGAAGGCGCCGGGCGCGCGCTTCCTGTATGTGCTGCCCAACTTCCAGAACCCGACCGGCCGCACCCTGAGCGAAGCGCGCCGCCAGGCGCTGGTGAACGCGGCGCAGGCTGCCGGCCTGCCCATCGTCGAAGACAACCCGTACGGCGACCTGTGGTTCGACCAGCCGCCACCCCTGCCGCTGACCGCCCGCAACCCCGAGGGCTGCATCTACCTGGGCTCGTTCTCCAAGGTGCTGGCGCCCGGCCTGCGGCTGGGCTATGTGGTCGCCCCGAAAACCCTTATGCCCAAACTGCTGCAAGCCAAGCAGGCGGCCGACCTGCACAGCCCCAGCTTCAACCAGCGCATGGTGGCCGAGGTGCTCAAAGACGGTTTCATCGACCGCCATGTGCCCACCATCCGCGCGCTCTACAAACACCAGTGCGGGGTGATGCTGGACGCCCTGGCCCAGCACATGGCCGGCCTGGACGTGCAGTGGAATTCGCCCGACGGCGGCATGTTCCTGTGGCTGCGCCTGCCCGCCGGCATGAGCGCGGTGGACCTGCTGCCCAAAGCGGTGGACAAGGGCGTGGCCTTCGTGCCCGGCGCCGCCTTCTACGCAACCGAAGCCGACCCGCGCACCCTGCGCCTGTCGTTCGTGACCGCCAGCGAAGAGCAGATCCGCATCGGCATCCAGGCGCTGGCCGCCGCCATCCAAGAGGCACGCGCATGAAGAGCCGACCGTTCCAGCAGGTCGACGTCTTCACCAGCACCCCCTACCGTGGCAACCCCTTGGCCGTGGTGCTCGACGGCAGCGGCCTGTCGACGGCCGAGATGCAGCACTTCACGAACTGGACCCACCTGTCGGAGTGCACCTTCCTGCTGCCGCCCACGCCCGAGGGCGCCGCGGCCGGGGCCGACTACCGGGTGCGCATCTTCTGCCCGGGCCGCGAACTGCCGTTCGCCGGCCACCCCACGCTGGGCAGTTGCCACGCCTGGCTCGAAGCCGGTGGCGTGCCGCACGGCGAACACGTGGTGCAGGAATGTGGGGTGGGGCTGGTCAAGCTCAGACGCGATGGCGAACGGTTGGCGTTTGCCGCGCCCCCGCTGATCAAGAGCGGCCCGCTGGACGAAGCCGATGTGGCGCTGATCGCCCGCGGCCTGGGCGTGGCGCGCGAGGATATCACCGCGCACGCCTGGTGCGACAACGGCCCGAACTGGCGCGGCGTGATGCTGCGCAGCGCCGAGCAGGTGCTGGCGCTGCGGCCTGACGCGACGGTGCTCGCCGGGCTGGACATCGGGGTGGTCGGGCCCAACCCCGGAGCTGCCGGCCCGAGGCCACCGGGTGGCAAAGTGGGCGTGGTCGGCCCGCAAGACGGTGGCGACACCCAGTTCGAGGTGCGCGCCTTTTTCCCCGGCCACAACGGTCTGACCGAAGACCCGGTGACCGGCAGCCTCAACGCCGCGCTGGCGCAGTGGCTGATCGGCGCCGGGCTGGCGCCCGAGCGCTATGTGGCGGCGCAGGGCACCGCGCTGGCGCGCGAGGGCCGGGTGCACATTGAGCGCAGTGCCGACGGCACGGTCTGGGTCGGTGGCGCCAGCGTCACCTGCATCAGCGGCACGGTGCGGCTGTGAACCCGTCCAGCCCCCGGGCGCACATCGACCACCTGGTGGTGGCCGCAGCCTCGCTGGCCGAGGGGGTGGCCTGGTGCGAAGCCACGCTGGGGGTGGCGCCCGGCCCGGGCGGCACCCATGCCTTGTTTGGCACCCACAACCGGCTGCTGCGCCTGCACAGCGCCGCGCACCCGCAGGCCTATCTGGAAATCATCGCCATCGACCCGGTGGCCACCCCCACCCGCCAGCCCCCGCTGCGGCGCTGGTTCGACCTCGACGACCCGGTGCTGCGCCAACGGCTGCGAGACGCAGGGCCGCAACTGGTCCACTGGGTGGCGAGCGTGCCCGACCTCGACGCCGCCTGTGCGCGGCTGCGCGCCCTGGGCATCGAACGCGGCCCGGCCATCGAAGCCTCCCGCCCCACGCCGCAGGGCCTGCTGCGCTGGCGCATCAGCGTGCGCGACGACGGCCAGCGCCTGTTCGGCGGCGCGCTGCCCACGCTGATCCAGTGGGGCGACACCCATCCGGCCCACCACATGGCCGACGCAGGCCTGGACCTGCACGCGCTGCGCCTGCAGCACCCCGAGGCCGACCGCCTGCGCAGCGCACTGGCGGCCATCGGCCTGGACGGCGTGGCGGTGTACACCGGCCCGGCCGGCCTGCAGGCAGACCTGGGCACCGCGCGCGGCACCTGCGTTTGCCTGACCCACACCAACGCCCCGTGAACCCATGAGCCTGCCCAGCCTGTCCGACATCGAGGCCGCCGCCCAGGTGGTCTACCGCGCGTTTCCCCCCACCCCGCAGTACCGCTGGGCCTTGCTGAGCCAGCGGCTGGGCACCGACTGCTGGGTCAAACACGAAAACCACACACCGGTCGGCGCCTTCAAGATCCGCGGCGGGCTGACCTATTTCGACCAGCTGCGCCAGCGCGGTGCGCTGCCCCGCGAGGTGGTCAGCGCCACCCGTGGCAACCACGGCCAAAGCATCGGCTGGGCCGCGCGCGCCCATGGCGTGGCCTGCACCATCGTCGTGCCGCACGGCAACTCGGCCGAGAAAAACGCCGCCATGCGCGCGCTGGGGGTGCAACTGGTCGAGCACGGCCACGACTTTCAGGACAGCCGCGAGCACGCCCGGCGCCTGGCCGAGGAACGGGGCGCACACCTGGTGCCCAGCTTCCACCCCGACCTGTTGCGCGGCGTGAGCACCTATTGGTGGGAGTTTTTCCAGGCCGTGCCGCAGCTGGACGTGGTCTACGTGCCCATCGGCCAGGGCTCGGGCGCCTGCGCGGCGGTGGCTGCGAAGCAGGCACTGGGGCACCGCGCGCGCATCGTCGGTGTGGTCAGTGCCCATGCCACCACCTATGCCGATTCGATCGCCGCCGGCCGCGTGGTGGCATCGCCGGTGAGCACCGTGCTGGCCGACGGCATGGCCTGCCGCGTGGCCGACCCGGCCGCGCTGGACGTGCTGGCGCCCGCGCTGCACCAGGTGGTGCGGGTGAGCGACGACGAGGTGGCCGCGGCCATGCGCACGCTGTTTGCCGACACCCACAACGTGGCCGAGGGTGCGGGCGCTGCCGCCTGGGCGGCGGCCATGCAGCAGAAAGACCGGTTGAAAGGCCTGAACGTGGGCGTCACCCTGTGTGGCGGCAATGTGGACAGCGCGGTGTTCGCCCGGGTGCTGGCGGGCACACCGTAGGCGCGCCAGTCGCTGCCGGGACAAAGCCGGCCCCCCGCGCTCACCCAGAATCCCCGCCATGGGAACGCTCTACCTCGTGCGCCACGGTCAGGCCTCTTTCGGGGCCGCGCAATACGACCAACTCAGCCCCTTGGGCGAACGCCAGTGCGAACGCCTGGGCCGCTACTGGGCCGAACGCGGCCTGCGCTTTGACGCCGTGCTGCGTGGCAGCCTGCAGCGCCACGCCCAAACCTGGGACGCCATCGCCCGGGGCGCGGGCTGGGCACAGAGCCCGCTGGAATGGCCGGGCCTGAACGAATACGACAGCCACGCCCTCCTCACCGCGCTGGCGCCGGGCATGCCAACGGCTGCCCTGGGCGACCCGACCACCCCCGACGGCTACCGCGCACACTTTCGCCGCCTGCGCGAGGCCCTGGCGCAGTGGATGGCGGGCAGCCTGCACCCCGTTGGCATGCCCAGCTACAGCGGTTTCGTGCACGGCGTGACCAGCGCGCTCGACCATGTGCGCCGCGCGCATGCGGGCCAGTCGGTGCTGATCGTCTCCAGCGGCGGCCCCATCGCCACCGCCGTCGGCCAGGTGCTGGGCCTCGGTCCTGACGCGATCATTGAACTGAACCTGCGCATCCGCAACAGCGCGGTGACCGAATTCGTGTTCACCCCCCGGCGGCACAGCCTGCTGAGCTACAACACGCTGCCGCACCTGGACCACCCGGACTGCGCCGGCTGGGTCACCTACGCCTGATCGGGGCTTGCGCGGCCGCTGCCGCCCCACGCGGTGGTCTCCGTCAGCGTATCGGGCGGCAGTTGGTCGATTTCGGCCAGCAGGCGGGCCAGGGCGCGGCCGGCCGCGTCGAGCAGGGCGTGGCCCTTCTCGGCGGTGGCAGCGGCGGCATCGCCCACCGCGCCGTGGGGGTTGTAGTCCTGCATCATCCAGGCCAGCTTGGCACTCTTTCCATTGCCCAGCGTGGCAAAACGCTCGGCCCGGTCTTGCGCGGTGGAGCGAAAGTGCTGTGCCCGCTCCATGCGCACCCGCTCAGGCCGCAGCGCCCGCATCAGCGAGGTTTCCACGTCGCCCGCGTGGATGCCGAAACGGTGCTCCCCGGCGCTGAAGCGTGCGTTCACGTCCTGGCCCTGTGCATCGAGCAGCGGCAGGTGAAACCAGTTGACGCTGTACACCAGCAAGCCCAGGCGTGCGCGCAGGTCGCGCGCCACCAGGTCCAGCGCGCCCACCTGGCCGCCATGGCTGTTGAGCAGCACCAGCTTGCGCACGCCACTGGCGGCCACGCACTCGCCCAGCTCGGTCCACACGCGAATCAGCGTTTCCGCCTTGAGCGAGAGGGTGCCGGCAAAGCGGGTGTGCTCGGGCGAAAAACCCACCGCCTGCGTGGGCAGAAACAGCGCGGGCAGATCGGGCGCCAGGTGTGGCAAGGCGGCCGCCACCACGCCGTTGACGATGTCGGTGTCCACCGACAGCGGCAGGTGCGGGCCGTGCTGCTCGGTGGCCGCCACCGGCAGCACCGCGATGGCGCGGGCACGGTCGAGCGTGGCAAAGTCGGCGGTGGACAGGTCAGACCAATAGCGGGCAGGGGCTTGCATGCGCGCATCTTAGAGGCAGTGTGGCCGGCAGCTGCCCGCCCGGCTGGCGCCCGGCCACGCAGCTGCACATCACCGCCACACAGCGTGAACCTTGTGCGCCCGCGCGGCTCTGTCAGCCATCGTCCCCTGCACCCTTTCAGCGCCGGCTTATATTTACCGATCCCCTTCGCCTGCCGGCAGCCCGTCGTGCATGGCTGTGGATTCATCCGCCTGTTGCTCTATGCCCGTCCTCTACCGCCTGTCACGTTTTCTGCTCGCCGCGCTGGCCACTGGCGCGCTGCACCTGCTGCCCGCCAGCGCGCAAAACCTGCTCGGCGGTGCCGAGGTCCGGTCGGAGCAAACCACCGCCACCCTGCTGGCGCATGCGCCCGAAGGCGTCCGCCCCGGCGCACCGGTGTGGGTGGGCCTGCAACTGCAGCACGCGCCGCACTGGCACACCTACTGGAAGAACTCGGGCGATTCGGGCCTGCCCACCGAACTGCAGTGGACGCTGCCCGCCGGCGTGGTGGCGGGTGACATCGCCTGGCCCACGCCACGCAAATTCCCGCTGCAAAGCCTGGCCAACTACGGCTACGACGGCACCGTGCTGCTGCCGGTGCCGCTGACGGTGGACCCCGGTTTTCAGGGCAGCCACCTGCAGGTGGAGCTGTACGCCGCCTGGCTTGCCTGCCGGCAGGAATGCATCCCCGAAGAAGGCCGCTTCACCCTGCGCATTCCGGTGCAGGGCTCTACCGCGCTGCACGGCGCGGCGTTTGAGGCGGCCTGGGCCGCAGCCCCGAAAGACCAGCCCGCTGGCAACAGCGCGCTCGCGCCCGAGCCCGGCTTCCTGCAGGCGCGCATCAGCGGCCTGCCCGCCGCCTGGCAAGGCCAGTTGCTGGAATTCTTCCCCGAAGCACCCGGCTTGATCGAACCCGGCGCCGCCTGGACGCAGGCCTGGGAAGGCGACCGCTGGACCGCCCGCATCCCGCTGTCGGCCCACCGCAGCGACGCGCCCGCCCAGGTGCCGCTGGTGCTGGCCCTGGCCAACCCGCCGGGCAGCGGCCCCGGCAGCCCGGGTGTGCGCCTGCTGGCGCCGGTGCAGGGGAGCTGGCCGCCCGCCGCGCCGCTGCCAGCGGCCGTCTCGCCCGCGCTGCAACAGGCGCTGGACGCCAACACCGCCCGCGCCAGCACACCCGCTACGGGCGGCGCTGCACCCATCGGCCTGTGGGCCGCGCTCATCGGCGCGCTGCTGGGCGGCCTCATCCTCAACCTCATGCCCTGCGTGTTCCCGGTGCTGGCCATCAAAGTGCTGGCCTTTGCCCAGCACGCCGACGACCGCCGCAGCCACCGCCGCGCAGGCCTGGCCTACACCGCGGGCGTGGTGCTGTCGTTCATGGCGCTGGGCGGCCTGCTGCTGGGCCTGCGCTCGGCCGGGGAAGCCATTGGCTGGGGCTTTCAACTGCAAAGCCCGCCGGTGGTGGCGGCGCTGGCCACGCTGTTCACCGTCATCGGCCTGAACCTGGCCGGCCTGTTTGAATTCGGCTCGCTGCTGCCGTCACGCCTGGCCAGCCTGCAGGCGCGCAGCCCCACGGGCGATGCCTTCCTCACCGGTGTGCTGGCGGTGGCCATTGCCTCGCCCTGCACCGCCCCCTTCATGGGCGCCTCGCTCGGGTTGGCCATTGGGCTGCCGGCCGGGCAGGCGCTGGCGGTGTTTGGGCTGCTCGGTGTGGGCATGGCGCTGCCGTATCTGGCGGCCAGCTGGTGGCCGGCGGTGGCGCGCGCGCTGCCGCGCCCCGGCGCCTGGATGAACACCTTCCGCCAGCTCATGGCATTTCCCATGTTCGCCACCGTGGTCTGGCTGCTGTGGGTGCTGGGGCAGCAAAGCGGCATCGACGGCGCCGCCGCCCTGCTCATGCTGCTGGTGGTGCTGGCGCTGCTCATCTGGGCGCTGGGCCTGAAGGGCAAAAGCCGCGCGGTGCTCGGCAGCGTCGCCGCCCTGGCCCTGCTCTGGCTGGGCACGGTCATTGGCCCGAACGTGACCCGCCTGCAGACCGCCAACGGCCCCAGCGCCGCTGTGGCCACCAGCGTGCAAGGCCTGAGCTGGGAAGCCTGGAGCCCCGAACGCCAGGCCGCCCTGCTGACCGAGGGCCGCCCGGTGTTTGTGGACTACACCGCCGCCTGGTGCGTGACCTGCCAATACAACAAGCGCACCACCCTGGCCGACGCCACCGTGCTGGCCGACATGGCGGCCAAAAATGTGGCCCTGCTGCGCGCCGACTGGACGCGCCGCGACCCGGCCATCACCGCCGCCCTCGCCCAGCTCGGCCGCAACGGCGTGCCGGTGTACACCCTGCTGCAACCCGGCCAGGCGCCACAGGTGCTCAGCGAAGTGCTCAGCGTGGACGAAGTGCGCGCCGCGCTGGCCCGGCTGTAACGGCCGACCCACACCACCCGGGGCGCCGCGCCGGGTGGCGTGGGTCAGCTTCCATCTGGGGCTGAAAACACCCGCAGCTTGCCCTGCGGGTGCGGCATCCGGCACCACCGCCAAAACTGCAGCGCACGCCTGTGCTGAACGCTCCAGCCCGCTCCAGCCCGCCTCAGTGCTGGGGCAGCACAGCAGTGGCGTTGATGGTCAGGCGCGCGCCCGCTTTGGGCAGCGCCGCAATGCCAATGACGGTGCGCGCCGGATACGGCCGGGAAAACTGCTCGGCATACGCGCGGTTCATCTCTGCGAAGTCGTTCACATCCACCAAATTGACCTGCACAGCGGTGATGTCCGCCTCGGTCCCCCCCGCAGCCACCACACAAGCCACCACATTGCGCAACGCCTGCGCCGCCTGGGCATAGGCCGAATCGCCCGCCAACTGGCCCGATGCCGGGTCCACTCCCGGCGTGCCCGAAACGAACAGCAACGCACCCGAGCGCACCGCATGCGCATACGGTCCGATCGGTTCAAACAAGGGGCAATCGACCAACGCTCGTGGCATGTGCGGGGCTCCTGTGGGGACATGGGGGTGCAGGGGCTCGGTGCACACCCCTGCGCCCCATTCTCCGCCCTATCCCAACCGCTGTGTCCCGGAAAACCCGATGCGCCCCCTGCTGCGCACATGGGCAGCGCGCAAGGGGTAGCGCGCGAGCACGCGCAAGGCAGGGCGGGCGTGTATCCGTGAGGGTTCACAGGCATATCGCGCGTGCCGCTGGTCTGCAGTCGCGGGCCGGAGGCTGTCATGCCGAACGTGTCTCGCGCGCGGGCGTGCCAAAGCTGCGCCGATGCCAGCGCGAGAAGGAGCTGAGGTCGGCAAATCCCAGCAACTGGGAGACCTCGGTGAGCGTGCGCTGCCGGTCGGCCACATAGCGCTGTGCGAGGTCTGCCCGCAGCGCTTGGATCAAGCGCCCGAAGGCATGACCTTCCACCGCCAGCTGACGGTGCAAGGTGCGGCGGTGGATGCCCAGATGGCGCGCCACCTCTTCTGCAGTGCAGCGGGCCTGCGGCAGCAGCACCAGCGCCATTTGCCGCACCTCGTCCGCCACACGTTCGGTGCCGCGCCGGTCGCTTTGCAACTGGCGACGGATGTAGCCGGCGACCACCGGGTCGGCGGAGGTGATCGGGGTGTCCAGGTCGGCGCTGGTGCAGACCACACCATTGAAATCCTGGCTGAAATCGGGTGTCTGACCGAGCACACGGCGGTGCACCGAAAGATCGGCTGGCCGCGGGTGGGTAAAGCACAGGCGCCGGGGCCGCCAGTCGTTGCCCAGAAACACGCGCATGGTGCGCAGTGCCACCGCCACCACCAGTTCGGTCGCCTGGCGCACCGGGCCGCCACCGTCGAACACAAGATCCTCGCGCACCACGGCCAGACCATCGGCCTCGTCGATGCGCTGGCAAAGCGACTCGTTGTGCACCCGGGCAAAGCGTTGCAGCGATTGCAGCGCCAGGCGCAGGCTGGGCTCTTCACGCGAGAGCAGGCCCAGCGCGCCCAGGTTGGAGATGCGCCGCCCTTCGGCCATGCGCAGGCCGAAGGCTTCCTCACCCGAGCGCTGCGCCGAGCGCTCCAGCAGATCGCGCACGGCTTCGCCGGAGATGCGCAGTTCCGGATCGTCCAGGCAGGCACGGGGCAGGCCGACATCGGCCAGCATGCGCCAGGGGTCAAGCCCGACGCTGCGCGCCACGTCGGCGTAATGGGTCAGCGAAGCCGCTCGGACAAGGTGTGTCATGGTCTGGGGTTTTCCCGCAATGTCACGAAAAGGCAAATTCGTGGCACGTAATGCTAAATCGAAGCCGCAAGCCTCTCAAAGAATGCGCCATCCCGTTGACGCAACCCAAACCATGACCGAACACCAGACGACACCGGCCACACCACTGTGCGACCAGCTCAGGCAGCTGGGCGAGTGGAACGAGGCGTGGAACCCGATCTACGAACTGGACCCGCTGTGGACCGAGAAATTCATGGACATGGGCACGCTGCCCATGCGCAAGGGGGTGCTCGACCCCAAAACCATCGAATTCATCGCCATCGCGGTCGATGCGTCGTGCACCCACCTGTACGGACCGGGCGTGCGGCGACACATCCGCAAGGCCCTGGACCTCGGCGCGACCCGGGAAGAAATCACCGCCGTGCTGCAGCTGGTCAGCGTGCTGGGCATCCACAGCATGAGCCTGGGTGCGCCGATGCTGGTCGATGAACTGGCGCGCACACCCCTCTGACCCGCCTGCACTTTCCTCATATTGCCATTGGAGACCCCTCATGCATTTTCTCGACGACTCCCTCCTGCCGGAGAACCAGCAAGCGCTGGTCATCCAGGTGGCCCCCTACGGTCCGGAGTTCCTGCCCGGTGACTCGGACGACATCCCGGTCAGCATGGATGAGCAGGTGCAAAAGGCGGTGGACTGCTGGAACGCCGGCGCCACCGTGCTGCATGTGCATGTGCGCGAGGCGGATGGCAAGGGCAGCAAGCGGCTGTCGATGTTCAATGAGATGCTGGCACGCCTGCGCGAAGCGGTGCCCGACATGCTGCTGCAGGTCGGCGGTTCGATCTCGTTTGCGCCGGAGGGTGAGGGCGCGGATGCGAAGTGGCTGGGCGACGACACACGCCACATGCTCGCCGAGCTGGACCCCAAGCCCGACCAGGTCACGATCGCGATCAACACCAACCAGATGAATGTCTGCGAACTGCTCAGCGCTGACGACGTCGCGGGGACCTCATTGGCGCTGCCGGCCTACCAGCAGGCCTATTCGGAGATGACCATTCCTTCAGGTCCGGCCTTCGTGGCCGAACACCTCAGGCGATTGCAGGCAGCGGGTATCCAGCCGCACTTCATGCTCGGTGATGCCGGACAGCTGGAGACCGTGGAGCGCCTCATCCGCCGAGGCATCTACACCGGCCCGCTGGTGCTCAACTGGGTCGGCATCGGCGGCGGCGCCGATGGCCCCAACCCGCGCAACATGATGGAGTTCATCAACCGCTGCCCGGACAACGCGGTGCTGACCATCGAGAGCATCATGCGCAACGTCTTGCCGCTGAACACCATGGCCATCGCCATGGGCCTGCATGTGCGCTGCGGTATCGAGGACAACCTGTGGGGGCGCAAGGGCCAACGCATGACCAGTGTCCAGCAGGTCGAGCAGCTCGTGCGCATCGCCCGCGAACTGCACCGCGATGTCGCCACCGGCGCGCAGGCCAGGCAGATCTACCGCATTGGCGAGCAATACGGCAGTGCCGATGAGACCCTGGCGCGGCTGGGCTATGCGCCCAACCGCGAACCGGGTGAGCGCGGCGTGCCGCTGCGGCTGGCCGCCTGACCCGGGCACCCCGCCCCCCACACCACAACACCCACAGGAGACCGCACATGGACACACAACGACGTCACTTTCAGAAAAGCGCCGTGGCGCTGGCCCTGGCCCTGGGAACGGGCCTGGGACTGGCGCAGACCTTTCCCTCCAAGCCGCTGCGCATCGTGGTCGGCGCGCCAGCGGGCGGCACCGCAGACCTGATGGCGCGTGTCATCGGCGATGAGCTGACCCGGAACCTGGGTCAACCCGTGGTGGTGGACAACAAGCCGGGCGGCGCCGGGGTGCTGGGCTTGCAGGAGCAACTGAAGTCGCCGCGGGACGGGCACACCATGCTGCTGTCGGTCAACGGACTTGTGTCGGAGATTCCGCATGCGGTGAAGCTGCCGGTCGATCCCCTCAAGGAACTGCAGCCGCTGATCGAACTGGCCCGCACCGGTCTTCTGTTCGTGAGCAACGCCGCCCTGCCGGTGGGCAGCGTCAAGGATGCGGTGGCGCACATCAAGGCCAACCCGGGCAAGGTGAACTATGCCTCGTACAGCCCGGGCACGCTCTCGCACACCCTCGGGCTGGAATTCAACCGGCTCATGGGCACTGACATGACCCATGTGGGCTACCGCGGATCGCCGCCGGCCCTCGCCGATGTGGTGGCAGGCCATGTCTCGTACATGTTCGACGGTCCGGCCACCTCCATTCCCATGGCCAAGGGCGGCAAGGTCCGCATCCTGGCCACCACAGCCCCGCAGCGCCTGTCGGTCTTGCCCGATGTGCCCACCTTCGCCGAGCTGGGCCACAAAGACCTGACCGAGACGGCCTGGATGGGCATGTTCATCACCCCCGATGTGCCGGCGCCGGTGCAGGCCCGTCTGCGCGAAGTGCTGGGCCAGGTCATGGCGCAGCCAGCCGTGCGCCAGAAGTTCGCGGGACTCGGCCTGGACGTGGTGAACTCCCCCTCGCCCGATGAGTTGCAGCAGTCGCTGGTCGCCGCCTCTGCGCGTCAGGCCAAGACCCTCAAAGAGATCGGCTTCAAGCCCGAATAAGCGCGGGGGTCACATGACGCTGGACAACAAGGTGGCACTCGTCACCGGCGCCGGCCGGGGGCTGGGTCGCGCCATTGCCCAGGCGCTGGCACGCGAAGGCGCTCGGCTGGTGGTGTGCGATATCGACACCAGCGCACTGGAAGAAACCCGTCAGTGCCTCGCCGAGCAGGCAGCACCCGTGCTCGCGCTGCGCTGCGACGTGTCGGACCGGGCGGCGGTGGACGCGATGTTTGTCGAGGCGGCGCAGCGCTTCGGCACGGTCGACATCCTGGTCAACAACGCGGCACGGGTGCCCAGTTCACCGGCCGATACCGAGCGGCGCAACCGGCACTATGCCCACGTGACCACACCCGTGCCGCGAAAGAGCCTGGGCATCGTCTCGTCGCTCAACGACGATGACTGGCTCCAGTGGTGGGGCGTCAACGTGCACGGCGTCTTCTGGTGCACACGGGCAGCGCTGCGACTGATGGAGCCACAACGCTCAGGCAAGATCATCAACATCGCCTCGGTGGCGGGACTGGGCGTCGCCAGCATGCACAGCCCGGGCTATTCGGCCTCCAAGGCGGCGGTGATCAGCCTGACCAAGACCACCGCCTACGACGTGGCCGGCGCCAACATCTTCGTCAATGCCATTGCCTGCGGGGGCGTGCTCACCCCGCCGTTCCAGGCCTACCTCGACGGCGCATCCGAGGACCAGCGCAACAGCCTGTTCCAGATGCTGCCGCTGGGGCGGCTGGGCACACCGCAGGAATATGCCAATGTGGCTGTTTTCCTCGCCCGCGACGGGCACTACCTGGTGGGGCAGGTGATCAGCCCGAACGGTGGTTATGTGATCTGAGCCATGCGCGCGAAAGACCGCCCCCTTCGCGTCAACCGGTGCGAGCCCGCAGGGGAGGTCTGACCCGGGTCGATGGGTGGGAGTGGCTCATGGGGCATCCTCTGCGGACACCACGCGCCAGATGGCATCGGCAGTGAATCCGCGCGACGCCAAAAACCGCATCTGCCGAGCGCGTTCGGCGGGGTCGGCGGCCGGCACCCCAAACTTTTTTTGCCACACCGCCCGCGCACGGTCCACCTCGGTGGTGCGCAACTGGTCGAGCGCCTGGGCCAGCGCCTGGGCGCCAATGCCCTTGGCGCGCAGTTCGTGCTGCACACGGGCGGCACCCCAACGGTCTGCACGCCGGTACAGCACAGACTCCACCACCCGCTGTTCGTTGATGAAGCCCCTGGCCTGCAACTCATCGAGCACACGGGCCAGTTCGCCAGGTGCCTGCTCATGGGCTGCCAGCTTGCGTTCCAGCTCGGCACGCGAATGCTCGCGCTGGGCGAGCAAGCGCAGTGCGCGCCCTTTGAGCGAGGGCAGCCCAGGGCCCATGTTCACTCGCCCGCGGGTTCGGTATCGCCTGCGGCCGCTTTGCTCTTGCGGGCCTTGGCCGGTGCAGCCTCATCGGCTCCACCCTCGACGGGCAGCAAGGGCACACCCAGTGCCTCGCGCACCTTGTTCTCGATTTCCACCCGCAGCTCGGGGTTCTCCCGCAGGAACTCGCGTGCGTTGTCGCGGCCCTGGCCGATCTTCTCGCCGTTGTAGGCATACCAGGCGCCCGACTTTTCGATCACCCGGTGCAGCACACCCAGGTCGAGGATTTCGCCTTCGCGGCTGATGCCCTCGCCGAACAGGATGTCGAACTCGGCCGTCTTGAACGGCGGCGAGACCTTGTTCTTGACCACCTTGACCTTGGTCTCGTTGCCAATCGAGTCTTCGCCCTTTTTGATGGTCCCCGTGCGCCGGATGTCCAGACGAACCGAGGCGTAGAACTTCAGCGCGTTGCCGCCGGTGGTGGTTTCGGGGCTGCCAAACATCACACCGATCTTCATGCGGATCTGGTTGATGAAGACCACCGTGCAGTTGGTTTTCTTGATGGTGGCGGTGAGTTTGCGCAGGGCCTGGCTCATCAGGCGCGCCTGCAGGCCGGGGAGGGAATCGCCCATCTCGCCTTCGATTTCGGCCTTCGGGGTGAGCGCAGCGACCGAGTCGATGATCACCAGATCGACCGCGCCAGAGCGCACCAGCGAATCGACAATTTCCAGTGCCTGCTCGCCGGTGTCGGGCTGGCTGATCAGCAGATCGGGCACGTGCACGCCCAGCTTCTGCGCGTACTGGATGTCCAGCGCATGTTCGGCATCGACGAACGCGCAGGTGCCGCCGAGCTTCTGCATTTCGGCAATCACCTGCAGGGTGAGCGTGGTCTTGCCGGACGATTCCGGGCCATAGATCTCGATCACCCGGCCCCGCGGCAGACCGCCCACGCCCAGGGCAATGTCCAGCCCCAGCGAGCCGGTGGAGACCACCTGGATGTCCTCGATCGCCTCGCCTTCGCCCAGCCGCATGATGGTGCCTTTGCCGAACTGCTTTTCGATCTGGGCAAGGGCGGCTTGCAGGGCTTTGGCTTTTTCGCTGTTGAGGGCGCTGGTTTTGACGGTGGTGTCCATGTTCGGCTTTCCTGGGGTGGGGTGGGTCTGAGTGTTCGCATGCAAGCTGTATGCACGAACAGTAGTTTATCGACGAATACTTTTTGTAAGCCCTGATTTTTTGTCAGTTTGCCTTATCATTTGGCGCCATGGATCCGCTGCAAAGCGAAAAGCGATCCCCATCCACTCCCCTGCGGAAAACCTTGACCGGATGGCTGGTGTGAGGTTTTCACAGTTTTCCACCCATTTTCCCGATGGACCGCGCGAACAGGCTCCCGGCGGCCGTGCCCGATGACCGCTGGCGGTCTGGCCACCTGGGGCGGTTGATGGGGCAAGCCTTGCGCCGCTTCGACGAGCGGGTGTTGCACCTGATGGCGCACGACCCGCAGGTGCCACTGGCCCTGTCCCGCCTGGCGGCACGCGATCAGATCGGCGCTGCCCATGTCCACATCACCCGCCACCTGGGCCTGCAAGGCTCGCGCCTGACCGAGCTGGCCGCCAGTGCCGGCATGAGCAAGCAGGCCATGGGCGATCTGGTGAACCAGTGCGAAGCCTGGGGTCTGGTGCGGCGCGAGCCCGATCCGAAAGACGGCCGCGCGCGGCGCATCGTGTTCACCGACACCGGTCTGCTGTGGCTGCAGGCCTTCCGCCTGGCCGTGGCACAGGCCGAGGCCGAATTTCGCGCGCAGGTGGGCCACGACGTGGCCACCGTGGTGGCGCTGGGGCTGGAAGCCTATGCGGGTTGAGCGGTCGCCCACGCCAGCGGCACGACCGCCGGGGAAGCCGACCCCCATGGCCTGTGGCCTTGGCGTGCAGCGTGCTGCGGGCGGGACTTGCGCCAGCAGCCGCTTGGGCATGCCCCGGGGTGCTCCGGCACTGAGCGATCAGCGGGTTTGTACCGCCCTGCGCCAGCGGCATGCAGACCGATGGGCCACCTAAAATGTCTGCCCAGATGGCCCCCTGCTGCGGGCAGGGCATGCCGCCCCAGAGGAGACAAGCGATGCGTATCCTGATTGCCGAAGACGACCAGGTGTTGGCCGACGGCCTGCTGCGCGGGCTGCGCGCCGCCGGCGCGGCGGTGGATCACGTGGCCAGTGGCAGCGAGGCGGACGCGGCGTTGATGACCAACAACGAGTTCGACCTGCTCATTCTGGACCTGGGTTTGCCCCGGCTGCACGGGCTGGAGGTGCTCAAGCGCCTGCGCTCGCGCGGCTCCACCCTGCCGGTGCTCATCCTGACGGCGGCCGACAGCGTGGAAGAGCGGGTCAAAGGGCTGGACCTGGGCGCCGACGACTACATGGCCAAGCCGTTTGCGCTGTCCGAACTGGAAGCGCGGGTGCGTGCGCTCACCCGCCGCGGCATGGGCGGTGCCAGCAGCACCATCAAGCACGGACCGCTGGTGTACGACCAGGCCGGCCGGGTGGCCACCATCGACGGCAAGATGGTCGAGCTCTCGGCGCGGGAACTGGGCTTGCTGGAGGTGCTGCTGCAGCGCGCGGGCCGCCTGGTCAGCAAGGACCAGCTGGTGGAGCGACTGTGCGAGTGGGGGGAAGAGGTCAGCAACAACGCGATCGAGGTGTACATCCACCGCCTGCGCAAAAAGATCGAGAAAGGCCCCATCCGCATTGCCACCGTGCGCGGCCTGGGCTACTGCCTCGAAAAGATCTGACGCGCGCCGCGCTCCGTCATGGCCGACGACAAGCACGACCAGGAGCGCATCACCTTCGGCCTGTTCCAGCGCGAACAGCGCAGCCTGTTCGGGGAGATCCTGGACTGGATGCTGACCCCGCTCCTGCTGCTGTGGCCGCTGTCGCTGGCGCTGACCTGGTTTGTGGCGCAGGGCATTGCCACCAAGCCGTTTGACCGGGCGCTGGAGTACAACCTGCAGGCACTGACGCAGTTTGTGGTGGCCAAAAACAAACGCCTGAGTTTCAACCTCACGCCGCAGGCGCGCGACCTGCTGCGCGCCGACGACAGCGACCTGGTGTACTACCAGGTGCTGGGGGTGCGCGGCGAACTGATCAGTGGCGAGAGCGACTTTCCACTGCCCCGCGACCTGGAAACACCCGAGCCCGGCCGGGTGATGCTGCGCGACGATGTGCTGCGCGGCGACGAGGTGCGGGTGGCCTATGTCTGGCTGGAGCGCGACACCGAGCCCCGGCGGCTGGTGCTGATGCAGGTGGCCGAAACCACGGGCAAGCGCTCCACCCTGGCCACCGAGATCATCAAGGGCGTGATGGTGCCGCAGTTCATCATCCTGCCGCTGGCGGTGTTGCTGGTGTGGCTGGCGCTGGTGCGGGGCATCCGGCCGCTGAACGATCTGGAGCAGACCATCCGTGCGCGCAAGCCCGACGATTTGAGCCCGATCGGGGAGCGCGACATCCCGCAGGAAGTCGCCCCGCTGGTCTCCTCCATCAACGACCTGCTCACCCGGCTGAAAGCATCGCTGACGACACAAAAGCGTTTTTTGGCCGATGCGGCACACCAGCTCAAAACCCCGCTGGCGGGTTTGCGCATGCAGGCCGAGCTGGCGCAGCGCGAGACCAATGCGCAGGAGATCCGCAACTCGCTGCAGCAAATTGCCCACTCCAGCAAGCGGGCCACCCACACCGTCAACCAGCTGCTGGCCCTGGCGCGGGCGGAAACCACCGGCCGCACCCTGCCCAGCGCACGGGTCGATCTGGCGTCACTGGTGTTGGCGGTGGTGCGCGACTCGGTCCCGCGCGCCCTGGAACAGGGCATTGACCTGGGTTACGAGGGCCCTGAGGCCTTGCCCGAGGGGCAGCAGCGCAACGGCAACCCCACGCTGCTGCAGGAGATGACACGCAACCTGGTGGACAACGCCATGAACTACAGCGGCCCAGGCAGTGTGGTCACCGTGCGGGTGCTGCTGGACCGCTTCAGCGACGTGCTGACGGTACAAGTGGAAGACAACGGACCGGGCATACCGGAGAGCGAACGCGAACGGGTGCTGCAACCCTTCTACCGCGCGCTGGGCACCAATGTCGACGGCTCCGGCCTGGGCCTGGCCATCGTGCACGAGATCGCGCAGCAGCACGATGCCACGGTGCACATGGCCGACGCCCACCCCGACAGCCCGCGCAAGGGGCTGCAGGTTTCGATCCGCTTTGCACCGCGCCCGGACAGCACGCGAGCGAGCGAGAGCCCGTGAAGGCCGTTGCCCGTGGCCACCAGGCGCGAGGGTGCGGCGCGCTCACCGCACGGTTGGCTGCCACTGCCTGCCCATCCGCCCAGCCATCCGCCAGCCCCGGGGCATGTGCGGCTGGCGCGTGAGACAGGCGCCGCCCGGTCAGCCCGCTGCCGGCGGCTGGTACACGTTGAGCTGCAGACGCTCGCGCTCGATCACCCGGGCCACCGCCGGCAGCGCCGCAAAGCGTTGCGACAGGTCCCAGGTGGCGGGGAAGGTGGTGGGGTCGATGCCGGCGTAGCCACCCCAGCGCAGCAGGGTCAGCGCATAGGCGTCCAGCGCTGACGGCTGCGCGCCGGTCAGCCAGGGCGCAGCCTTGGCAGCCATCGCCTCGATCTCGCCGAGCAGGCCGCGGTAGGCCTGCACCGCATGGGCACGGATGGCCTTTTGCGCCGCCTCATCATCGGTGAACTTCTGCGGCATGAACACGTGGGTGAAGGTCGGGTGCACCGTGTTGTTCATCCAGACCAGGGTGGACAGCGCGCGGGTGCGCGCCGGGCCCGACGCGGGCAGGATGCCGGCCTGCGGGAACTTCGCGTCCAGGTGCAACAGGATGGCGACGATCTGGGTGATGACTTCACCGTCGTCCACCAGCACGGGGACCTGGCCGCGCGGATTGAGCGCCAGGTACTCGGCACTGCGCTGCTCACCCTTGTGCAGCTTGACCATCATCGGCTCGAACGGCGCGCCGGTCAGCTCCAGCATGGCGTGCGGCACGAAGGAACAGGCGCCGGGGGCGTAGAACAGTTTGAGGCTCATGGGGGTTGTCTCCTGTGGTGTTGAAAAACGGTCTGAGCGGTCAGTCGGCCAGGTGCTGGCCCACGAGGCCAGCGATCTCGAACATCGTCACCTGGTCCTTGCCGAACACCGGACGCAGCTTCGCATCGGCGTTGATCCTGCGTTTGTCGGCCGCATCCTGCAGGCCGTTGGCCTTGATGTAGTCCCACAGCTTTTTGACCACCTCGGGGCGCGACACCGGCTCACTGCCGATGACCGCCGCCAGCGCGGCGCTGGGTTGCTTGCCCTTGTTGAGCGAGGACGCGGCGGTGGTCTTGCGCGGGGCTTTGGGCGCCGCAATCTTTTTCGCCGCCGGCGCCTGCTTGGCCGCAGCGGCCTTCTTCGCGGGGGCCGCCTTGGCCGCGCTGCCGGCCGTCTTGCGCGGCGGGTACTTGCTCTCGCGCGGCTCGAACTCGAAGTTCACCTTGCCCGCCTCCTTGTCCCAGGCCAGGAAGGCCTTGAAGCTGCGGCGCGTGCGCATGGAGACGAACTTGTCCAGCAGGTCGGTCTTGCCGGTGGCCAGCAGCTTGCTCATCTGCTCGCGTGCCACCGGTTGCTGCAGGATGATCTTGCCGCTCTTGAAGGTACAGCCGGGCGTGGGCTGTGCAGCCGTGGGCACCGCCTTGCTGCACACATAGTTGCTGCCGTGCTCGTACACCGGCGCACCGCAGACCGGGCAGGAGCCCAGACTGTCCTGACCCGCGAAATCGACCAGCTCGCCGGTTTCCTCGGCATTCCTGTCGTCGCCAAAGTCGAACTCCAGCTTCCAGTTGCGGTCTTCATCGCTGTACTGGAGGGTCATCTCGGCCACGAAAGGCCAGCCCGCCTTGGAGCGAAAGCCCTCCAGCGGCCCGATGTGGCGATCGCGCACGAAGGCCTCGGCCTCGGCGACTTCGAAAGTGCGGCCGGCCGGCGACTTGGTGAACGAAAAGCCGCAGCCCTCGCTGTGACCATCGGCACCGGTGCAGGCGTAGCGTCGGTAGTTTTCCTTGACCACGCCACCGCAGTTGGGGCAGGGTGAGGCCAGCGTCGCATAGTTGCCCGGCACGGTGTCGCGGTCGTATTCCTTGGCCTTCTTCACCAGGCGCTCGGTCATGGCCGCGATCTCGGCCATGAAGGCGGCGCGGCTGAGCTGGCCCTGCTCCATCTGGGCCAGCTTGTACTCCCATTCACCGGTCAGCTCGGGGCGCGAAAGCTCCTCGACCTCCAGCCCGCGCAGCAGGGTCATGAGTTGGAAGGCCTTGGCGGTGGGGATCATTTCGCGGCCTTCGCGCAGCATGTACTTCTCGGCCAGCAGCCCTTCGATGATGGCCGCGCGCGTGGCCGGGGTGCCCAGGCCTTTCTCCTGCATGGCCTCGCGCAGCTCGTCGTCCTCGATGAACTTGCCCGCACCTTCCATGGCGCCCAGCAGCGTCGCTTCCGAATAACGCGCCGGCGGTTTGGTCTTCAGGCCCTTGGCCTCGACCGACTCGGTGCGCACCGTCTCGCCCTCGCGCACCGGCACCAGGTTCTGGCCCTTGTCGCCGTCCTTGGCACCTTCCACTTCCTCGGCCGCCTCTTTGCCGTACACCGCCATCCAGCCCGGTTTGACCAGCACTTTGCCTTCGGTTTTGAAGTGGTGGTTGAGTACCTTGCTGATACGCGTGGTCACCATGAACTCGGCACTGGGGAAGAACACCGCCAGGAAGCGGCGCACCACCAGGTCGTAGAGCTTCTGCTCGGCCTCACTCAGGCCGCTGGGCGCCTGCAGCGTGGGGATGATGGCAAAGTGGTCCGAGACCTTGCTGTTGTCGAAGATGCGCTTGCTCGGCTTGATGTAGCCGTTGTTGAGCGCGGTCAGCGCATGCGGCGCCAGGTGCCTCATGCCATGCGACTGCACATCGGCCAGCATCTCGAAGGTCTGCTTGACGGTGCCCAGGTAATCCTCGGGCAGGTGGCGCGAGTCCGTCCGCGGGTAGGTCAGGGCCTTGTGCCGCTCGTACAGGCTCTGCGCCAGTTGCAGCGTGGTCTTGGCCGAAAAACCAAAGCGGCCGTTGGCCTCGCGCTGCAGGCTGGTCAGGTCGTACAGCAGGCCGCAGGCCTGGGTGGTGGGCTTGCTGTCTTCGGTGACGCTGGCGGCCTTGCCGCGCACCGCCTCGACGATGGCCAGGGCCTCGCGATGGTCCCACAGGCGGTCGGCGCGCAAGTCGCCGTCGGCATCGTCTCCTGTGGGTTTCTTGAACGCCGGGTCGAACCACTTGCCCGGATACTCGCCCGCCTCGGCCAGGAAGGAGGCATGGATTTCCCAGTAGTCGCGGCTGCGGTGGGCACGGATCTGCTCCTCGCGCTCGACCACGATGGACAGGGTGGGGGTCTGCACCCGGCCCACAGTGGTGAGGAAAAAGCCGCCGTCGCGCGAGTTGAAGGCGGTCATGGCGCGGGTGCCGTTGATGCCCACCAGCCAGTCGGCCTCGGAGCGGCTGCGCGCCGCATCGGCCAGCCCGCGCATCTGTTCGTCGCTGCGCAGTTTTTCAAACCCGTCGCGGATGGCGGCCGGGGTCATGGACTGCAGCCACAGGCGCTGCACCGGCTTGCCCAGGCCCTGGTACTGACCGTTCTTCTGCCCACCGGCGTACTGCTCGATCAGGCGGAAGATCAGCTCCCCCTCGCGCCCCGCGTCGCAGGCATTGATCAGGCGCCCCACGTCCTTGCGTTTGGCCAGGCGCACCACCGCCGCCAGCCGCGACTTGGTCTTGTCGATGGGTTTGAGTTCGAAAAAGGGGGGCAGCACCGGCAAGTGGGCAAAACTCCACTTGCCGCGCTTGACATCGAACTGCTCGGGCGCGGCAATTTCGACCAGGTGACCCACGGCGGACGTCACGACGTAGCGTTCGTTCTCGAAATGGTCCTCGTGCTTCTCGAACTTGCCCGCCACCGGGGTGAGCGCGCGGACGATGTCTTGCGCCACGGAAGGCTTCTCGGCAATGACCAGGGTTTTGTTCATCTCTACAATTTGGGCTTCACGCGCGTGTGCACGCGCTCGGGGGCGCACACGCACACGCGCGCGCACCTGCATGAAACAACCTTACCAAAGTTTCCGCACGTGACGCCAAGCCCCCGCTCCCGCACCGCCGCCCGCCCGGCCACGCGCGCCGTCAAAGCCGTCAAACGCATCCAGACCCGCCGCTCCGGCGTGCACGGCAAGGGGGTGTATGCGCTGGTCGACCTGGCCGAGGGCGAGAAGCTCATCGAATACGTGGGCGAAATCATCACCTGGGACGAGGCGCTGCGCCGCCATCCGCACGACCCCAGCGATCCGCACCACACCTTCTACTTCCACATCGACGAGGACCACGTCATCGACGCCAAGGTGGGCGGCAACTCCTCGCGCTGGATCAACCACAGCTGCGACCCGAACTGCGAAGCCGAGGTGGATGACGGGCGGGTCTTCATCCGCGCGCTGCGCCCCATCCGCGCGGGCGAGGAGCTGTTCTACGACTACGGCCTGGTGATCGACGAACGCTACACCCCGGCGCTGAAAAAGCAGTACCCCTGCTGGTGCGGATCGAAGAACTGCCGCGGCACCCTGCTCGCGCCCAAAAAGCGATGACCCCCCTGCGCCGCTTCGCGTCTTCCCCTTGGGGGGACAACACCTGTGCCCCGGCAAAGCCGCTGGGAAAATGGACCGCTGCGGGCGGTTTGCAGCCAACGATTCTTCTGCCGCGCAGGCTCCTGGCACGGTGTTCTGACTTGAAGGCACTTCACACGCATGTCTGACCTGCTCGCTCATGTGGAAGGCATCTGGCAGGCGGTGGTGCCGCAGTTGCCGGACTTCACGGTCGAGGTGCTGCCCGCCATCGACTCCACCAACACCGAGTTGATGCGCCGTGCGCGCAGCGGCCCGCTGGCCCCGGTATTGCTGGTGGCCGAGGCGCAGACCGCCGGCCGCGGCCGCATGGGCAAGGGCTGGCACAGCCGGGCTGGCCAGTCGCTGACCTTCTCGCTGGCCCTGCCGCTGGCGCCGGCCAGTTGGTCCGGCCTGTCGCTGGCGGTGGGCGTGAGCCTGGCCGAGAGCCTGCACCCCGAACTGCGCCTGAAGTGGCCCAACGACCTGTGGTGGCAGCAGCGCAAGCTCGGCGGCATTCTGGTGGAAACCGCCGGCAGCGGCGACGGCGCCGCCGGACCGCGCACCGTGGTCATCGGTGTGGGGATCAACATCGCCCGCCCTGCCGACGCGGCAGTGGCCGGCAGCCCCGCCGCCATGGCGCCAGCGGGGCTGGCCGAGCTGCACATGGGGATCACCGTGGGTGAGGCACTGGCCCGGGTGGCCCCCGCCCTGGTGCGCGGCGTGCTGCGCTTTGAAGCCGAAGGCTTTGCCGCCTTCGCCGACCGTTTCGCCCGGCGCGATGCGCTGCGCGGGCTGCCGCTGCGGCTGAGCGACGGGCGGGAGGGCACCGGCGCGGGCGTGGACGCTGGCGGCAGCCTGCTGCTGCAGACGCCGCAGGGCAGGATCGTCGTGACCAGTTCGGAAGTGAGTGTGCGCCCATGTTGAGAGTCGCTGTCTGTGTGCTGCTGATCGCCAACGCCTTCTACTACGCCTGGTCCCAGGGGCACCTCGCATCATTCGGGCTGGCACCGGTCGATCCGTCGGAGCCCGAGCGCCTGCAGGCGCAGATCCGACCGGAGAGCCTGCGTTTGCTCAACGCACCCAAAGAAGGGGTGGCTGCGCCAGCGGACACCGTGTCCAACCCCCCGGTGGCGCAAGCCTCAGCCGCGCCGACCGAAACAGACGCCGACCCCGCCAGCACCCCAGCGGCGCCACCCGAGACCACGGCTTGCTGGGCGGCCGCCGGTTTTACACCGGCGCAGGCCGAAACCTTGCGCAGTGCGCTCGCGCGCATCGACCTGCCACGCCAGGCCTGGCAACTCAATGAAACATCCATCGGTGGCCGCTGGGTGGTTTACATGGGGCGCTACACCCCCGAACAGCTCGAACGCAAGCGTGCGGAGCTGCGCAACATGGACGTCGAGTTCCGCACCCTGCCGCCACCGCTGGGCCCGGCTCTTGCGTTGGGCACCTACTACAGCGAAGAGGCCGCCCAGCAAGGTCTGCGCAACGTCAACCGCAAGGGTGTGCGCACCGCACGTGTGGTGCAGGAGCGCGCCGAATCCAGCGCCTGGAGCCTGCGCCTGCCCGCGATCACCGAAGCGCAGCGCAGCGCCGTGGCCGGCCTGGGTGCCGCCATGGCCGGTAAACGCCTGCAAGCTTGTGAATAGGGGACACCCCCCTGCGCCGCTGCGCGGCTTCCCCCCTCTCTGGCGCGCCGCTGATGCGGCGCTGGGAGGGGGGACGCACCCTGTGGCCGGGCAAAGCCCGTTCCACGGGTGCCCTGGCGGGGGCACTTGCTCCGGCCGGATCGGTGCTCCCACTGCGCCGCTGCGCGGCTTCCCCCCTCTCTGGCGCGCCGCTGATGCGGCGCTGGGAGGGGGGACGCACCCTGTGGCCCGGCGAAGCCGGTTCCACGGGTGCCCTGGCGGGGGCACGCGCGCCGGGTGGATCGGTGCTCCCACTGCGCCGCTGCGCGGCTTCCCCCCTCTCTGGCGCGCCGCTGATGCGGCGCTGGGAGGGGGGACGCACCCTGTGGCCCGGCGAAGCCGGTTCCACGGGTGCTCTGGCGGGGGCACTTGCTCCGGCCGGATCGGTGCTCCCCCTGCGCCGCTGCGCGGCTTCCCCCCTCTCTGGCGCGCCGCGGTGCGGCTCCTAGGAGGGGGGACGCACCCTGTGGCCCGGCGAAGCCGGTTCCACGGGTGCCCTGGCGGGGGCACTTGCTCCGGCCGGATCGGTGCTCCCACTGCGCCGCTGCGCGGCTTCCCCCCTCTCTGGCGCGCCGCGGTGCGGCGCTGGGAGGGGGGACGCACCCTGTGGCCCGGCGAAGCCGGTTCCACGGGTGCTCTGGCGGGGGCTCGTGGGCTAGGGCTTACCGGCTCACGACGCGGACCATCTCCAGGCACTTGTTGGAGTAGCCCCACTCGTTGTCGTACCAGGCGACGACCTTGACAAAGGTCTTGTCCAGCGCGATGCCGGCGTCGGCGTCGAACACGCTGGTGCAGGTCTCGCCGCGGAAGTCGGTGGCCACCACCTTGTCTTCCGTGTAGCCCAGCACGCCTTTGAGCGCGCCCTGGCTCTGGGCCTTCATCTCGGCCTTGATCTCTTCGTAGCTGGCTTCGCTGTTGAGTTCGACCGTCAGGTCGACCACCGACACGTCGCTGGTCGGCACGCGGAAGGACATGCCGGTGAGCTTCTTGTTGAGCTCAGGGATGACCACGCCCACGGCCTTGGCGGCACCGGTGGAGGACGGGATGATGTTCTCCAGAATGCCGCGGCCACCGCGCCAGTCCTTGTTCGAAGGACCGTCCACGGTCTTCTGTGTGGCGGTGGCGGCGTGCACGGTGGTCATCAGGCCGCGCTTGATGCCCCACTTGTCGTGCAGCACCTTGGCCACCGGAGCCAGGCAGTTGGTGGTGCAGGAGGCGTTGGAAATGATGGTTTGGCCCGCGTAGGTCTTGTCGTTGACGCCGAAGACGAACATCGGGGTGTCGTCCTTGGACGGGGCCGACAGGATGACCTTTTTGGCACCGGCGTCTAGGTGCTTCTGGGCGGTGGCTTTGTCCAGGAACAGGCCGGTGGACTCGATCACCACATCGGCGCCGACCTCGTTCCACTTCAGGTTGGCAGGATCGCGCTCTTGCGTCAGGCGGATGGTTTTGCCGTTGACCACGATGTGGCTGCCCTCGACCTTGACGGTGCCCTTGAAGCGGCCGTGCACGCTGTCGTACTGCAGCATGTAGGCCAGGTAGTCGGGTTCGAGCAGGTCGTTGATGGCCACGATCTCGATGTCCGGGAAGTTCTGGATCGCGCTGCGCAGCACATTGCGACCGATGCGGCCGAAACCGTTGATACCGACTTTGATAGCCATGTCCTCAGCTCCTGTGGATGGATGAAAAAGAATGAAAGGGAAACCTTACTTCGCCAGCACGGTGCGGACGGTGTCCACCACGTTGGCCGGCGTGAAGCCGAAATGCTGGAACAGCACCGGCGCCGGGGCCGATTCGCCGTAGGTGTCGATGCCGACCACCGCCGAGACGCCGTACTTCCACCAGCCGTCGGTGGAGCCCATTTCAACCGCGACACGCGGCAGGCCTTTGGGCAACACGGCGGCTTTGTAGTCGGCGCTCTGGCGGTCGAACACGCTGGTGCTGGGCAGCGAGACCACGCGCACGGCGATCTTGTGTTCCCTGGCCAGGGCTTCCTGGGCTTTGAGGGCCAGCTGCACTTCGGAGCCGGTGGCGATGATCACCGCCTGGGCCTTTTTCTTCAGGCCCACGTTGGCCGGCTCGGACAGCACGTAGCCGCCCTTGCTGATGTCGGCCAGGTCGGCCTTGGGGGCATAGGGCAGGTTCTGGCGCGACAGGCACAGGGCGCTGGGGCGGTTGGCCGTTTGCAGGGCCATGGCCCAGGCGACGGCGGTCTCGGCCGTGTCGGCCGGGCGCCAGACATCCAGGCCCGGGATCAGGCGCAGGCTGGCCACGTGTTCGATCGACTGGTGGGTCGGGCCGTCTTCGCCCAGGCCGATGGAGTCGTGGGTGAAGACATGGATCACCCGCTGCTTCATCAGCGCGGCCATGCGGATGGCGTTGCGGCTGTAGTCGGAGAACGTGAGGAACGTGCCGCCGTAGGGGATGAAACCGCCGTGCAGGGCCACGCCGTTCATGATCGCGGCCATGCCGAATTCGCGCACGCCGTAGTTGATGTGGCGGCCACCCACGCCAGCCTCGTTCTTCACGACGTTGCCGGCCAGATCGAAGCGCAGGTTGGGCGTGGACTTGGTGTTGGTCAGGTTGGAGCCGGTCAGGTCGGCCGAGCCGCCCAGCAGCTCGGGCAGGGCCGCGGTGAAGTGCTCCAGCGCGATCTGGCTGGCCTTGCGGCTGGCCACGGTCTCGGCCTTGGTGTGGGCGTCGACAGCGGCGTTGACGGCCACCTGGTGGAAGGCCTTGGGCAGCTCGCCCTTCATGCGGCGCACGAATTCCTTGGCCAGTTCGGGGAAGGCGGCTTTGTAGGCGGCAAACTGGGCGTTCCAGGCGGCCTCGGCGGCCTTGCCCGCTTCCTTGGCGTCCCACGCGGCGTACACGTCTTTGGGGATCACGAACGGAGCATGGGGCCAGCCCAGGGCTTCGCGGGTGAGCTGGATTTCTTCGGCACCCAGCGGCTCGCCGTGGGCCTTGGCGGTGTTGGCACGGTTCGGGCTGCCCTTGCCGATGTGGGTTTTGCAGCAGATCAGCGTGGGCTTGTCGCTGCTTTGCTTGGCGGCGGCGATGGCGGCGCTCACGGCGTCGGCATCGTGGCCATCGACGGCGCGGATCACGTTCCAGCCGCAGGCTTCAAAACGCTTGGGGGTGTCGTCGATGAACCAGGGCGCGACCTGGCCGTCGATGGAGATGCCGTTGTCGTCGTACAGCGCGATCAGCTTGCCCAGTTTCCAGGCGCCGGCCAGGGCCACGGCCTCGTGGCTGATGCCTTCCATCAGGCAGCCGTCACCGAGGAAGACGTAGGTGTGGTGGTCGACGATGGCGTGGCCTTCCCGGTTGAACTCGGCCGCCAGCAGCTTCTCGGCCAGCGCCATGCCCACCGCGTTGGTGATGCCCTGGCCCAGCGGGCCGGTGGTGGTTTCCACGCCGGGCGTGTGACCGACTTCGGGGTGACCCGCCGTCTTGCTGCCGAGCTGGCGGAAGTTCTTCAACTCCTGCATCGGCAGCTTGTAGCCCGTCAGGTGCAGCAGCGCGTAGATCAGCATCGAGCCGTGGCCATTGGAGAGCACGAAGCGGTCGCGGTTGGCCCAGGCCGGGTTGGTCGGGTTGTGGCGCAGGTGGCGGCTCCACAGGGCCACCGCCATGTCGGCCATGCCCATGGGGGCACCGGGGTGGCCGGAGTTGGCGGCCTGCACCGCATCCATGGCCAGCGCGCGGATAGCGTTGGCCTGGGTCTGGGCACTCACGGTGGAGACAGGGGCAGGGGGGGTGCTGGGTGTGGCGTCGGACATGGCGGGTGCTGGGTGGGAATGGGGGCGCCGGGGCGCAGAATGTCGGATTTTATCGGCCGGCCCCGCCACCCCTTCCATGCGCACCGATCCCAGCCCCGCTCCCGCCGAGATTCCCGCCATGATCCTGGCCGCCGGCCGCGGCACGCGCATGCGCCCGCTGACCGACAGCACACCCAAGCCGCTGCTGCCGGTGCGCGGCAAGCCGCTCATGCAGTGGCCCATGGAGGCGCTGCAACACGCGGGCTTTCGGCGGCTGGTGGTCAACACCGCCTGGCTGGGCGAGCAGATCCCGGCGCATTTCGCCGACTGGCCGGCGCTGCACCCGGGCAGCACCATTGCCTGGTCGCACGAGGGGCAGGATTTCGGCTACGCGCTGGAAACCGCCGGCGGCATCGCCCGCGCACTGCCGCTGCTGGGCGAGGTGTTCTGGGTGCTCGCGGGCGACGTGTTCGTGCCCGGCTTCGTTTTCAGCCCGGATGCGGTGGCGCGTTTTGCCGCCAGCGACGCGCTGGCCCACCTCTGGCTGGTGCCCAATCCGCCGCACAACCCCGGGGGCGACTTCGGCCTCTCGCCCACGGGCCGCGCGCTCAACACCCGCGAGGGTGAACGCTTCACCTACAGCACCATCGGCCTGTACCGCCGCGCCCTGTTCGAGCCGCCCTGGTGCGACATCCTGCCCGGCAACCCGCAGGGCACTGCTGCACCGCTGGCACCACTGCTGCGCCGGGCCATGGACGCCGGGTGCGTCACGGCGCAGGTCTACACCGGGCCATGGACCGACGTCGGCACGCCTGAGCGCCTGGCCGAACTGAATGGGTGAATGACCCCCACGCTCCCCCGCTGCGCGGGTCGCTGCCCCCCGAGGGGGCGCAAATTCACCTTGGGGCGGCCCGGCGGTGAATTCAGGCCCCCTTGCGCTCCATCGCCTGTTGGCGCTGTTTCGCGGCTCCGCCGCTGGGCGGGTCGCGCCTTGCAGGCCGCGGCGTTGCCGGAGTCAACGCCTCTTCGTCCCGTCCCGGCCTGCGCAGGCAGGCCGTGAGCCGCGGTCCTCAGCCCCCCGAGGGGGCGCAAATTCACCTTGGGGCGGCCCGGCGCCGGATCGTGACCCCCTTGCGCTCCATCGCCTGCGGCGCTGTTTCGCGGCTGCGCCGCTGCGCGGGTCGCGCCTTACAGGCCGCGGCGTTGCCGGAGTCAACGCCCCTTCGTCCCGTCCCGGCCTGCGCAGGCAGGCCGAGAGCCGCGGTCCTCAGCCCCCCGAGGGGAGCGAATGGAGCTGGGGGCAGCCCGGCGCCGGATCGTCCGCAACCCTGAACCTCGCACGGCCAAACGCAAACGCCGCACAATGCACGGATGGACGCTCAAACCTCTTTTGCTCTTTATGCCGAACGCCGCGCCCGCGTGGCCGCTCAGCTCGGCCCCGGTGGCATCGCCATCGTGCCCACCGCGCCCGAGCGCACCCGCAACCGCGACAGCGAGTACCTGTTCCGCTTCGACAGTTACTTCTACTACCTCACCGGCTTCACCGAGCCGCGGGCCTGGCTGGTCATCACCGCCGAAGGCCACACCACGCTGTTTTGCCAGCCCAAGGACTTGGAGCGCGAAATCTGGGACGGTATTCGCCTGGGCCCCGCCGCAGCGCCCGCAGCGCTGGGCGTGAACGAAGCCCATTCGGTGGACGAACTCGACGCCCGCCTGCCCGGGCTGCTGGAAAACCGCAGCACGGTGTGGTTCCCGTTTGCCATCCACGCCGGGCTGGAAGGCCGTGTCGATGGCTGGCTGCAGAAGGTGCGGGCCCGGGTGCGCTACGGCGCGCTGTGCCCCGACGCACAGCGCGACCTGTGCGGCATCCTCGACGAGATGCGGCTGGTCAAGGACGCGCACGAGATCGCGCTGATGAAGCGCGCGGCGCAGATCAGCGCACAAGCCCACATCCGCGCCATGCAGCGCTGCGCCCGCATGATCCGCGCTGGCGAGGACGTGCGCGAATACCACCTGGACGCCGAACTGCTGCACGAATTCCGCCAGCACGGCTCGCAGTACCCGGCCTACGGCAGCATCGTGGCCGCCGGCGCCAACGCCTGCGTGCTGCACTACCGCGCCGACAACGCCCCGGTGCGCGATGGTGAACTGGTGCTGATCGACGCCGGCTGCGAACTCGACGGCTATGCCAGCGACATCACCCGCACCTTCCCCGCCAACGGCCGCTTCAGCGGCCCGCAGCGCGACCTGTACGAACTGGTGTTGGCCAGCCAGGCGGCGGCGGTGGAGGCCACCCGCCCGGGCGCGCGCTTTGTCGACCCGCACGACGCCACGGTGCGGGTGCTGGCCCAGGGCATGCTCGACTTGGGTCTGCTCAACCGCGACGATGTCGGCCACCTCGACGACGTGATCGAGCAGCGCCACTACTTTCGCCACTACATGCACCGCACCGGGCACTGGCTGGGGCTGGATGTGCACGACTGTGGCAGCTACGTGGAGCCGTCGGAACGTGGACAGCTGAGCGAGCGCACCGATCCGCTCTCGGGCGAGGTCATCAAAGACCGGCCCAGCCGCATCCTGCGCCCGGGCATGGTGCTGACCATCGAGCCCGGCCTGTACGTCAGCCCGGCCGAAGACGTGCCGCGCGAGTTCTGGAACTGCGGCATCCGCATTGAGGACGACGCGGTGGTCACCGCCAGCGGCTGCGAACTCATCACCCGTGGGGTGCCGGTGGCTGCTGACGAGATCGAAGCGCTGATGCGCGGCTGACGCCATGCACGTGCTGAGCGTGCAGACCGGCCGCGCGCTGCCGCTGCAGGTGGCCGGGCGTACCGTGCTCACGGCCATGGGCAAGCGCCCGGTGGCCGGGCCGGTGGCGGTCGCGCCGCTGGGTCTGGCCGGCGACGAGCAGGCCGACCCCAACGTGCACGGCGGCCTCGACAAGGCGGTCTATGCCTATCCGAGCGAGCACCTGCCGTTCTGGCAGACCCTGCGGCGCGAGCGCGGCGCCAGCCTGTTCGACGAGGCGTTGCCGCCGGGCTTCATGGGCGAGAACCTGAGCCTGCAAGGCCTGCTGGAGCATGAGGTCTGGATCGGCGACGAGCTGCACTTCCCCGACTGCGTGCTGCGGGTGAGCGCGCCGCGGGAGCCCTGCTTCAAATTCACCGCCGTCATGGGGCTGCCCCATGCCGGCCGCGTGATGATGGAGCGGCTGTGCTGCGGCTGGTACCTGCGGGTGGCGCAGCCGGGCAGCATCGCCGCGGGCCAGGCCTTCCGGCTGGTGCCCGGCGCCCGCGGTCTGCGGGTGAGCGAAGCCTTCGCGGCCAAGCGGATCAAGCACCTGCGCTGACGGGTATGCCCCGCTCCGCCACCGGCTTGCGGTACAACCGGCCCATGGCAAGTGAAACACCCTCTCTCGCACAGCCGCTGCGCGTGCTGTGCCTGACCATGAACCCCGCGGTGGACCTGGCCACCGAAACCGAGCGCGTGGTGTCCACGCACAAGCTGCGCTGCGGCGATACCCGGCACGATGCCGGCGGCGGTGGGGTGAATGTGGCGCGCGTGCTCACCCGCCTGGGCGGGCACTGCACGGCGGTCTGCCCCACAGGCGGCTCATCGGGCCAATGGCTGCAAAAACGCATGCGCGAGGAGGGGCTGGACAGCGTATTCCTGCCCATCGCCGAGGAAACCCGCGTCAGTTTCACGGTGCACGAACACAGCACCGGCGCCGAGTTCCGCTTTGTCATGCCCGGTCCGCACCTGAGCGAGGCCGAGTGGCAGGGCTGCCTGCATGGCCTCGAAGCGCTGCAGCCCTTTCCGGACCTGCTGGTGGCCAGCGGCAGCCTGCCGCCCGGCGTGCCGACGGACTTCTACGCCCGCCTGGCGCGCCTGTGCCGTGCGAAGGGCGCGCGCCTGGTGCTCGACACTTCGGGTCCGGCGCTGGCTGCCGCGCTGGCCGAAGGCGTATACCTGTTCAAGCCCAACCTCAAGGAACTGGGCGAGCTCAGCGGTCAGCCGCTCCAAAGCGCCGAGCAGTGGCAGGCCGCGGCCCAACAACTGGTGCTCGACGGCCAGGCCGAGGTGGTGGCCCTGACCCTGGGGCACCTGGGCGCTGTGCTGGTGACCCGCGACGCGGTGTGGAGCGCGCCGCCGCTGGACGTGCCGGTGGTCAGTGCGGTGGGGGCTGGCGACAGCTTTGTCGGTGGGCTGGTGTGGGCGCTGCAGCGCGGTCTGCCGGTGGCACAGGCGTTCACCTGGGGCGTGGCTGCCGGCACCGCCACGCTGCTGAGCGCCGGCACGGCGCTGTGCCGGCCGGAGGACGTGCAGCGGCTGCAGCCGCAGGTAGCGCTGACGCGCCGTGACGGGGAGCCTGCCCGGTAGGGTATGCGCCTGGCCAGCGCCCCGTGCCGGCCGGTGTGCAGCAAGGCCGCTGAAAATGTCAAAGCTGCCATGACCCATACAACGAAAAAACGTTCAAGAGCTGCCGACCCCTAGCCTCTAGAATGCAATATCGCATTCCGCAATACAGAATTTCCGTCAGGAGACAGCGCCATGGACCAACCGAACAGCCCCGAAGACAAACGCGCCGAACTGCGCCGCGCCGCACTCGAATACCACGAAAAGCCGGTGCCCGGCAAAGTGGCCATCGCCGCCACCAAACAGCTGACCAACCAGCGCGACCTGGCGCTGGCCTACTCGCCCGGCGTCGCCGCCCCGTGCGAAGAGATCGTCGCCGACCCCAACAACGCCTTCAAGTACACCAGCCGCGGCAACCTGGTGGCCGTGATCACCAACGGCACCGCCGTACTGGGCCTGGGCGACATCGGCCCGCTGGCCGCCAAGCCGGTGATGGAAGGCAAGGGTGTGCTGTTCAAGAAGTTTTCCGGCATTGATGTGTTCGACATCGAGATCAACGAGAAGGACCCGGACAAGCTGGTCGAGATCATTGCCGCGCTGGAGCCCACCTTCGGCGGCATCAACCTGGAAGACATCAAGGCGCCGGACTGCTTCTACGTCGAGCGCAAGCTGCGCGAGCGCATGAAGATTCCGGTCTTCCACGACGACCAGCACGGCACCGCCATTGTGGTCGGCGCCGCCCTGCTCAACGGCCTGAAGGTGGTGGGCAAGGACATCAAGCAGGTGAAACTGGTGACCTCGGGCGCTGGCGCCGCCGCGCTGGCCTGCATCCAGCTGCTGGTCAAGCTGGGCCTGCCGCGCGAGAACATCTGGGTCACCGATCTGGCCGGCCTGGTCTACGAAGGCCGCACCGAACTGATGGACCCCGACAAGGCGGTGTTCGCCCAGAAGACCGAGCAACGCACGCTGGCCGAGGCGATTGCCGGTGCCGACGTGTTCCTGGGCCTGTCGGCCGGCGGCGTGCTCAAGCCCGAGATGGTGGCCAAGATGGCCGCCCGACCGCTGATCTTCGCGCTGGCCAACCCGACGCCCGAGATCCTGCCCGAACAGGTCAAGGCGGTGCGGGACGACGCCATCATGGCCACCGGCCGCACCGACTACCCGAACCAGGTCAACAACGTCCTGTGTTTCCCCTACATCTTCCGTGGCGCGCTGGACGCCGGCGCCTCCACCATCACCGACGAGATGGAGATCGCGGCGGTGCACGCGATTGCCGAGCTGGCCCAGGCCGAGCAGAACGAGGTGGTGGCCGCCGCCTATGCGGGCGAGAAGCTGGCGTTCGGCCCCGAGTACCTGATTCCCAAGCCGTTTGATCCGCGGCTGATGATCAAGATCGCACCCGCCGTGGCCCAGGCCGCCGTCGACAGTGGCGTGGCGCTGCGCCCGGTGGCCGACATGGACGCCTACAAGCAGCGCCTGCAGAGCTTCGTATTCGCCTCCGGCACCCTCATGAAGCCGATCTACGCAGCGGCCAAGACCGCGCTGAAAAAGCGGGTGGCCTACGCCGAAGGCGAGGAAGAGCGTGTGCTGCGCGCGGCGCAGATCGTGGCGGACGAAAATCTGGCCCGTCCGACGCTCATCGGTCGCCCCATGGTCATTGAGCAACGCATCGCGAAGTTCGGCCTGCGCCTGAAAGAGGGCCTGGACTACGACGTGGTCAATGTCGAGCAGGACGCGCGCTACCGCGAGCTCTGGACCACCTACCACCAGCTCATGGAGCGTCGTGGTGTCACCGAGCAAATGGCCAAGATCGAAATGCGCCGGCGCCTGACCCTGATCGGCGCCATGCTGCTGCGCCGGGGCGACGTGGACGGCTTCATCTGCGGCACCTGGGGCAACACGGCGCTGCATCTGGACTACATCGACCAGGTGATCGGTCAACAGGACGGTGCCACCTGCTACGCTGCCATGAATGCGCTCATGCTGCCCGGCCGCCAGGTGTTCCTGGTTGACACCCACATCAACCACGACCCCAGCGCACAGCAGATCGCCGCCATCACCCAGATGGCTGCCCGCAAGATCATGCGCTTTGGCATCACGCCCAAAGCCGCCCTGCTCTCGCACAGCAACTTTGGCTCGTCCAACCAGCCCAGCGCGGTCAAGATGCGCGACGCCCTGGCCCTGCTGCGAGCCGAGGCCCCCTGGCTGGAGGTGGACGGCGAGATGCACGGCGACGTGGCACTGGATGCCGAGGCGCGCAAGGTGCTGATGCCGCGCACCACCCTGGCCGGCGACGCCAACCTGCTGGTGTGCCCCAACATCGACGCCGCCAACATCGCCTACAACCTGCTCAAGACGGCTGCGGGCGGCAACATCGCCATCGGACCGATGCTGCTGGGCGTGGGAAAACCGGTGCACATCCTCACCGCCAGTGCGACCGTGCGCCGCATCGTGAACATGACGGCGCTGACAGTGGCCGAGGCGAACGCCCAGCGATGAACGAAAGGGTGTCAAGGCACCCGAACCCATCGGTCAACCGCCATCGCCGGGGTTTTGGCGCATGTCAGTGGCGCCACGACCCGATGGCAACTGCACCCATGGGGCCCCTGTGGGCGTGATGGACAGCGCCGTACAGCCCCGACCCGGTGTGCAAAGGCAGTCGCTTTTTTCGCTTGAAGGATGCGCGTCGACAGGCGCCCAATGATCGGGTCGGCAGGCGCAGCCTTTGCTTGCATTTCGGTCGGGCTTCGGGCACACTCTCGACCCTCAAACACAGGGTTAACCCGGTCTACCGAGCTTGGTCAACGCTGCGCTGGCGCAGACAGCACGAGCGACTGAAGACAGGGCCAACCGTATCAGGAGCAGGGTTTTCATGGGTCTGAGGCCGATCCGGGTGGGTCGCTGGAGGGGGCAACTGGCTGGTGCAGCGGCGCTGGCGGCGGCCCTGGTGTCGGGTGTCGGAACATGGTGGGCGCAGGCCCGCGCTCCTGACGTGTCGCCACTCCAGGGTGCGGCGGTCTCCACGGTGGCCTACGACCGACTGCCGGTACAAGGGCAACAGGTCATGCAGCAGATCCGCCAGGGTGGCCCTTTTCGTTATGAAAAAGATGGCACCGTGTTCGGCAACCGCGAGCGCTTGCTGCCGGCGCAGAAGCGGGGGTTCTACCGGGAGTACACGGTACCCACCCCGGGCCTGAGCCACCGCGGTGCCCGCCGCATCGTCTGCGGCGGCCAGGAGCCCCGAACGCCCGATGCCTGTTATTACACCGAGGATCACTACGCCAGCTTCCGGCTGATCGTGCAGTGACCCACAGCGACGCGACGATTCATCAACTTTGACATTCGAAAGAGACGCGGAGATGGACACGCCACTTCGTAACGTACGCACCAACATCGTGCAGTCCATCCGGGCCTTCAATGTGAAGGAACTGGAGGCTGCCGCCGAGCAGCTGGGCCACCACTTCCTGTATGCCAATCTGGCCAAGGCGCAGAGCAAGCAGGATGTGCTGGACCTGATCGCCGCGCAGTACACGCTGCCGGCCCACTTTGGCAAAAACTTCGATGCCTTGTACGACTGCATGACCGACTTGGTGCACAAGTCGGGCGCGCAAACCGGGTTCATCGTCGTGCTCGAGCACATTCCGGCCAACAGCAAATTCGACAAGGAAGCCCGGGAACAGCTGCTGGACATCTTCCGTGATGTGGCCGATTACTGGGCCGACCGCAAGATTCCGTTCCGCTGTTTTTACTCATTCTCGGTCGCTCGCGCGCCCAAGGGCGAGGAGCCGACGGACCCGGAAGGCCATGAGCCCATGCCCACCGACAAGCTGCTGGACGTCAGTCCCATGGCCCTGCGCATGAGCAGCCCGTTCAATGCGGGTTACTGGTTAACTGCGGCATAACCCCCCGCGCCGCTGAACTGGACCACACCCCCGCGCCGCCTTCGGCGTCACCCCTCAAGGGGGCGGCACTGGCGGCCCGGCAAAGCCGCTGCACTTGCAGCGGCTTTTTCATGCCTGTAAGCAGGTTACGACTGAACGGCTTGCGCCAGGGCCACGTATTCGGCCACCGGCACTTCTTCGGCGCGGCGTTGCAAGTCGAAGTGGCCCGCAAAACCGCGCGCTTCGAGCCATTTGCCCAGGGTGTTGCGCAGGATCTTGCGGCGCTGGCTGAAGGCGGTCTGCACCAGGTCGCTGTAGGTGGCGAAGTCGATCGCCGGTGGATGCGCCAGCGGCACCATGCGCACCACCGCACTGTCCACCCGCGGCGGCGGATCGAAGCTCTCGGGCGGAACGAAAAGCACGTTCTCCATCGCATAGCGCCACTGCAGCATGACCGACAGGCGCCCATAGTCGGCAGTGGCAGGCCGTGCGACCATGCGGTCGATCACTTCCTTTTGCAGCATGAAGTGCTGATCCTGCACCACCGCCACATGGTCCAGCAGGTGAAACAGGATAGGGCTGGAGATGTTGTAGGGCAGGTTGCCCACCACTCGGATGGTCGGCACACCCATGGCCGCGGCGAGCGCCGTGAAGTCAACCCGCAGCACATCGGACTCGATCACTTTCAACTGGCCGTGCGCGCGCAAGCGGGCGGCCAGGTCGCGGTCGAGTTCGACCACCGTCAGCTGGCCCAGCCGCTCCACCAAGGGCTGGGTCAGTGCCGCCAGGCCTGGCCCGATCTCGACCATGGGCTGACCCGCCTGCGGTGCGATGGCGCGCACCAGGGCATCGATGACACCACCGTCATGCAGAAAGTGCTGACCAAACCGTTTGCGCGCGATGTGGTGCATGCGTCAGCGGCCGGGTTGATCCGGCTTGCGGCACTGCACATCAGCACCGCGAGCCTTGCAGGGGCCGGTCACCGTGGGCAGGGACATGGTCGCCACCGGGTCGATCAAAGCTGCGGCGCCTCGCGGTACTCCACAAAAGCGCGCGCCCGCAGATCCTGCAGCCAGTTTTGCAGCGCTTGCGCGGTTTTCTGCTCGCGCACCACACCCCGCAAGAGGTCGCGCTGTTCGCGCGCCGTCAGTTGTACCTGCCGCCGCTCCTGGACCTGGATCAGGTGAACACCGAAGCGCGAAGCCACCGGGGGCGATACGTCGCCGGGCCGCAGGCTGTTCATGGCTTGCTCGAACTCGGGCACAAACTGCCCGGGACTGGCCCAGCCCAAGTCGCCCCCTTCGCTGGCCGAGCCATCCTGACTCAGTTCCCTTGCCACGGCTTCAAAACGGACCTGGCCGCTGCGGATCTGCTCGCGCACCTGGGCCAGGCGAGCCATCGCATCGCTCTCGCTGGCCTGGGGGCCCGGCCGCAGCAGGATGTGCCGCACCCGTGTCTGCGTGACCGTGGCATCGGGCAGGCCGGCCATACGCTTGTCCACCAGCTGCAGCACGTGAAAACCCGCCGGGCTGCGCAGCGGTCCGGCGATTGCGCCCGGGTTGAGCGAGCGGGTGGCGGCGACGAACAGGTCGGGCAAGCGATCAGCCGTACGCCAGCCGAATGCGCCACCGCTGGCGGCTTCGGGTGCGTCGGAGTATTGGCGTGCCAGCGCTGCAAAGTCTTCCCCCTGGCGTGCGCGATCGGCTGCCTGCTGGACGCGTGCCTGCAGCGTCTGCACCTGTTCGGGTGTCGCCCCCTCGGGTACCCGCACCAGGATGTGCGCGAGGTTCAGGCCCACCTGTGACAGGTCGCTCGGGTTGCTTTGCTCGCGCACGAAGTTGTCGATGTCGACCTCGGTCACCCGCACGCGCGCCTCCACGTCGCGCTCGCGCACCTGTTGCAACAGCAGCTGGTTGCGCAATTGCTCGCGGACTGTCTCCAGAGACAGGCCGTCGGCCATCGCGCGCTGGCGAAAGGCTTGCAGGCTGAGCTGGTTTTGTGCCGCCACCGATTCTTCGGCGCGCGCCAGGGTGGCTTCGTCCACGCTCAGACCGAGTTCGCTGGCTCGCTGCAGCTGGACCCGTTCGTTGATCAACCCTTCCAGCACCTGGCGTGCCAGCTCTGCGCGGGGCGGCAAGGGCGTGCCTTGCTGCGCCAGTTGCTGTTCGGCGCGCAGCAGGCGCACCCGCAGTTCGTGGTTGGTCACCGGCTCGGAGTTGACCAGGGCGACCACGAAGTCAACCGTGCGCGGGGTGTCCACAGCAGCCGACAGGCCGCTCGACGTGCCCAGCGGCCCGCTGGCGCGCAGCGACTGGGCTTGCACCGCCGCCGCCAGACAGAGACCCAAAGCCAGCGAAGTCCAGCGGGGCAGGGAAAGGCGATGAAGGCGGTCAGTCATGGTATTGGAACCGGCTGGGCGGGTTGACGTCTTCGCGCAGGTACTGGTAGCGCGGCACTTGGTTCTTCAGGGTCTGCAGCGGGTTGGAGCCCAGGCGCGAAAAGCCGGAGAACTCGATCTGGAACAGCACGCGTTGTGTGGCCGTGGTCAGGCCGGTGGTCAGGCGCTCGAAGACAACGCGCCCGATCCAGCAACCCGCATCGTACTCAAAGCCCGCCACCAGGTCGACGATCTTGCGCTCGGGCATGCTGTAGTTGATGCGGCCGACGCTGTACCACTGTTGCGGGCCCAGTGCGCGACCTGCCCGGGCGCTGGCCGGCGACCCGGACCACAGGTCCGACAGCGGCCATTGCCAGCCCAGGTCGAGCTGTTCGCTGGTGCCCCGCTGCAGCCGGTAGGCGGCGCTGACACTGCGGTAGTCGCCGGGTGTGTAGCGGCCGCTGAGGGTGGTGCGCACCGACTGGCGCTCGTCGGTGCTGTACTGGATGTTGGCGTCGGTGGACCAGTGGGGGCTCCAGTTCACCCGCGCGCCCAGCAGCACGTCGCTGAGCCGGTTGGTCACCGCCGAGCAGCCGGCCGCGTTGGCACTGGCGCAGCTCTGAGCGGGCAAGACCACGGTCTGGTCGTCCAGCAGGTAGCGCTGGGCCAGGCCCAGGCGCACCACCTCGGCGCCGGTGCCGGGGTCGAGCAGGCGCGAGGTGACACCGACGGTCAGCGCCCGCAGGTCGGCGATGCGGTCATGCCCGCCAAAGGTGTTTTCGGTGTAGACCGTGGCGAAGTTGAAGTCGTTGGCCGCCGAGTCGTAGTTGGGCAGAAGGTTTTGGTCGCGGGTCGGCGTCCAGGTGAAGAAGGCGCGCGACTCCAGTGTCTGTACAAAGTGGCGGCCAAAAAAGCCGGTTTCGCGCTCGAACACCAGTCCACTGTCCATGCTGAACGTGGGCAGGCTGCGGCTGGCGCTGCGCGCGCCGTTGGTCAGTGGAGCGTCGAAGCGGTAGCTGGCGTGGTGCAGCTGCAGGCTGGGCGCGACAAACCAGCCCGGGGCCTCCCAGCGGTGAGCGACGCGGGCCACCACCAGGCCGCGCGTGCCGTTGGTCTGGCGGGTCAGCAAGGGGTCGGACTGGAAGCGGGTGTGGTCGGCCAGCAGCGACCAGGACCAGCCGCGCAGCCCCGCCCAGGTCTGGTGTTCCTGGGCATAGCGCAGCGCCACGGCCGGCAGGCGGTCGTAGGGCGGCACGATGGGCGCCGCCGCGTCTTGCAGGGTTTGCCAACGGTAGGCACCGGCACTGAAGTCCCAGGGTCCCTGGCTCCAGCTCATGACCGCTTCATTGGCCAGCAGGCGCGAGGTCAGCGAGGTGTTGCTGCGCGGGAAATCGCGCCAGTAGTTGTCATCGCTCACCCGGTTGAGGTTCAGGCGCAGCCCCAGCGGACTGTGAACGCCCAGCCTGGCCAGGGCGGCACCCGTGGCGACGCCGTGTCCGTGCTGCAGGGAGTAGCCCCAGCGGTCTTCGCTGCGCAGCCGGTCCTGGGGCATGTAGGCCGCACGCAGCTGCCCGCCGAAGTCGGGCTGCAGGTAGCGGAGCTCGCCCCCCAGGTCCACCCCGCGTTTGCTCATCACGGTGGGGTAGAGGGTGGCATCGAACTGCGGTGCGAGGTTCAGGTAATACGGCAGCGTCAGCTCCAGGCCGCTGACGTTGTCGATGTTGAGCGTCGGCGGCAGCACGCCGCTCTTGCGCTGATCCGACAGCGGAAAGCTCAGATACGGCACGCCGAGGAGGGGGACGCCCTGGAAGGCCAGCACCCCGCCGTGGGCCACGCCGACTCCGCTGGCGTTGTCAAGCTCGATGCGGCTCGCGCTGACCTCCCAGTCGGGCTTCCAGGCGCCCTCGGCCGGCCGGGGGCAGGTGGAATAGCGGGCGTCATGGGCTTGCAAACGGTCCTGGTCCAGAAAGTCCACCCGGCTGGCCTCGCCCTGGCCTTCGGTCTCCAGCAGCGAAAAGCGCGGCTGCACGAAGTGCCCCCGGTTGCTGTCCACATTGAGCTGCAGTTCGGGGCCCTCGAAGCGGTTGCCGGCGCGGTTGATCAGCACCTGCCCACTCGCCTTGGCCTCGCTGCTCTGCTGGTCGTACTCCAGCCGGTCGGCCTTGATCACCAGGTCGTGGCGGCGCAGTTCTGCGTTGCCTTCCAGTGTGACCACGCCATCGGTCTGGCCGAACAGCCGCTCGCCCGATACAAAGCTGGGCACATCGCGCTGCACCGCTTCGGGCAAGGTGGGCAGCAGGTCGGTGCTGGGTTTGAGCCGGGGCGCGGGCTCCGACTGGGCATGCGCGGCGCCGTTGCCCAGCGCCATGCCCGCCAGCGCCAGCGCCCAGGCGCCACCCCACGGAGAGAGCCGGAAGGTGGGCGTCGAAGCGGTCAGCGGGCGAGCAGGTGGGCGTTTCAAGGTTCAGCGGCAAGGCGTGTGGCATCGCCCGGTCGGGCGTTGGCTGGGGTGCCGCAGACCGCGCACCCCAGTTCTAAAATCCATGCCGATTATCGTACGCCGACCCTGACGCACAGGCGTTCGCGGCTGTGAAGTCGCTGCACCTGTGCCACACCCCGTGTGCCCTGATGGGCACCCCCCGTTTTCATGCTCCTGAACACCCCTGCCGTCACTTGGGCCGATCCCGCGCGCGAAGCCGCCTTCAACACTTGGCTCCAAGGCCTCGCCGCCGCCCAGAGTCTGCGCCCGGAGACGCTGCGCCCGGCCTCGGCCGATGCCAGCTTCCGCCGCTACCTGCGCGTGGACACCACCGAGGGCGACAGCCGCATCGTGATGGACGCCCCGCCAGACAAGGAGAACTGCCGGCCTTTCGTGCATGTCGCCGGGCTGATGCAGGCGGCCGGCTTGCTGGTGCCCGACATCCTGGCCTGGAACGAGCCGCAGGGCTTCCTGCTGCTGTCCGACCTGGGCACGCAGACCCTGATGGAGCAGATCGACCCGGCCAACCCGCCGGCCAACCAGGCGCGCTACCGGCAGGCGGTGGACGCGCTGCTGGCCTGGCAGATCGCGTCCCGGCCTGGCGAGCTGCCGCCCTACGACGACGCGCTGCTGCGCCGCGAACTGCAGCTGTTCCCCGACTGGTACCTCGCGCAGCACAAACAGGTGCCGGTTGAAGGCGCCATGGCCGCCACGCTGGCCAAGACCTTCGACACCATCGTCGCGCGCTGTCTGGCGGCGCCCACGGTGCATGTGCACCGCGACTTCATGCCGCGGAATCTGATGATTCCGGCCCGGCCCGGGCCGACCCCGGCGCAGCAGCTGGGCGTGCTCGACTTCCAGGACGCGGTGCACGGCCCCATCACCTACGACATCGCCAGCCTGATGCGCGACGCCTTCCTCAGCTGGGAGGAAGACTTCGTCATCGACATCACCATCCGTTACTGGGAAAAGGCGCGCAAGGCCGGGCTGATGGACTTTGAGGATTGGCACAGCGACTTCGGCGCTTTCTACCGCGCGGTCGAATGGATGGGTCTGCAGCGTCACCTGAAGGTGGCCGGCATCTTTGCCCGCCTGACGCTGCGCGACGGCAAACCCAAATACCTGGCCGACACGCCGCGTTTCATCGGCTACATCCGTGCCACCGCGCACCGCTACCGCGAACTCGGCCCGCTGCTGAAGCTGATCGACGAGGTGGAAGGCCTGCAGGCCGCCAGCGGTTTTGCCTTTGGCCGGGTCTGAGCGCACCCCCATGCCCCGCTTCCACTGCCCGGTACCGCTGACCGCCGACGCGACGCTGGACCTGCCGCCCGCCGCCGCCCGCCATGTGCAGGTGCTGCGCCTGCAGCCCGGCGACACCATCACCCTGTTCAACGGCGAGGGCGGGCAATGGCGGGCCACCATCGAGCGCATGGGCCGCAGCGACGTTGCGGTGCGGGTGGACGCGTTTGAAGCCATCGAGCGCGAGCCCGCGCGCCGGGCGCACCTGGCACTGGGCATGCCAGCCAACGAGCGCATGGACTGGCTGGTGGAAAAAGCCGCCGAACTCGGTGTGGCCAGCATCTGGCCCCTGCACACCGCGCACAGCGTGCTGCGCCTCTCGGGCGAGCGCGCCACCAAGAAGCAAGGGCACTGGCAACAGGTGGCTGTGGCCGCCTGCGAACAGTGCGGCGGCAACCGGGTGCCGGCGGTGCAGCCGGTGGCCGACTTTGCGACCTGGCTGCGCGAGAGCGCCGGCCTGGCCCCGCTGCGCTGCGTGCTCTCGCTGGCCGACGGCAGCCGACCGCTGGCCGACGTGCTGCGCCAGCAGCAGGCCGATGCGCCGGTGCTGTTCCTCAGTGGGCCCGAGGGCGGGCTGTCCCCGGCTGAAGACGTGCAAGCCCGTGCGGCGGGCTTTGTACCGGTCAGCCTCGGCCCGCGTGTGTTGCGTGCCGAAACGGCGGCGCTGGCTGCCTTGGTGAGCGCCCTGGGGTGAACGCCCGCTGAACAACGCCTTCAGCAGGGGTACATCGGTGCGGTAGCAGACTGCACCCACAGTCCATCCCGACTGCTCCATGCACACAGGAGTTCAGCATGAACAAGCCCCTCTTTCTGGTCATCACCGGTCTGCTGGCCGTGAGCGCCGCCACGTCGTCGCTGGCCACTGCTGGCGAACACCACCGCGAAGGTCACGCGAAGCAGCGGTGGAGCCAACACCAAGGCGATGCGCACCCCGCCCCGTCAGGCCATGCGGCCCCATGGTTCGACACCGGCATGCAGCCGGTGCCCACCTCGGCAGGCCCCGGACAGGCGGGCGAAGGGTGGCGTTACTACGCCGACCCGCAGGCCCACCGTGCCGTGGTCATCAGCCCACAAGGCGACTACTTCCTCGGCCGCGGCAAGGGCATGCGTCTGGTCGCGGTGACCGGTTCAGGGGCCTGAGGCACCCCGGGCGGCGCGGCGCACCACGGCCGCCCTGTATAAACAGCGCCTTATGAACAAAAACCTCTGGCTGCTGGCCGCTGCGCAAGGCCTGTTCCTGACCAACAACGTGGTCTTCATCGCCATCAACGGGTTGGTCGGCCTCTCGCTGGCGCCGCTGGGCTGGATGGCCACGCTGCCGGTCATGGGCTATGTGGTCGGCGGGGCGCTGTCCACGCCGCTGGTGGCGCGCACGCAGGCGGCCTTTGGCCGCAAAGCCTCGTTCCAGATCGGGCTGCTGGTGGCCCTGGGCTCGGCCTTGCTGTGCGGGTGGGCCGCGATGGACCGGAATTTCTGGCTGCTGGTGACGGCCACGGTGATCGCCGGTTTCTACAGCGCCAACGGCCAGCTCTACCGCTTCGCCGCCGCCGAGCTGGCGGCGCCAGCGTTCCGTGAGAAGGCGGTCTCGCTGGTGTTGGCTGGTGGGCTGGTGGGCGCGGTGCTGGGGCCCAACCTGGCCAGCCGCACCCGCAACCTGCTGGACGTGCCGTTTGCCGGCGCCTACCTCGCGCTGGCGGTGGTGGCGCTGCTGTCCATGGGGCTGGTGGCCTTTCTCAAGTTTCCGCCCCTGCCGCCCCAAAAAGCGGGGGCTGACAGCGGTCGCCCGCTGTCGGTCATCATGAAGCAGCCGGTGTTCATTGTGGCAGCGGCGGGTGCCGCGCTGGGTTATGGCGTCATGAACCTGCTGATGGCCGCCACGCCGCTGGCCATGCAGGTCTGCGGTTTCGAATTCGACGACGCCGCACTGGTGCTGGAATGGCACGTGATCGGCATGTTCGCCCCGGGCTTTTTCACCGGTCACCTGATCCAGCGCTTCGGGGTGCTGACCATCATGGGGGTGGGGGTGCTGCTCAACATCGCCTGCATCGCGATTGCGCTCTCGGGCGTCGATCTGCACCAGTTCCTGATCGCGCTGTTCCTGCTCGGGGTCGGCTGGAATTTCCTGTTCACCGGCAGCACCACGCTGGCGCTGCAGGCCTACAGACCCGAAGAAAAAGACCGCGCACAGGCGGCCATCAATTTCTTCGTGTTTGCGGTCATGGCGCTCACCTCGTTCGCCTCGGGTGCCCTGGTCACCACCCAGGGCTGGGCGCTGCTCAACATCGGCTCCCTCTTGCCTGTGGCCCTGACCGGCCTCGCCCTGGCCTGGCTTGCGTGGCAGCGCCGCTCGCCCGAGAATGCCGCCTGAACCGGCGCCAGTGGGGCGTCGGGTGTGCCACCACGGGCAGGAGTCATGACATGGGTTTGCTGGATTCGGTTTTGGGTGCTGCCTTGGGCGGACAACAGGGCGCGCAGGCGCCGGGCGCGGGCGGGCTCGACCCGCAGATGCTCATCGGGCTGGTCGGTCAGTTGCTGAACAGCGCGGGCGGCCTCTCGGGCCTGCTGGCCAAGCTGCAGCAGGGCGGGCTGGCCGAGGTCGCGGCTTCGTGGGTGGGCACCGGCGCGAACCAGCCGGTCTCGCCCGAGGCGCTGGGCAGCGCTTTGGGCCCGGACCTCATGGGCCAGATCGCCCAGGCTTTCGGCGGTAACCAGCAGCAGGCCGCCGGCACCCTGGCCGACCTGCTGCCCGGCCTGATCGACCAGCTCACGCCGCAGGGCCAGTTGCCAGCGGACAACGGCATGGGCACGCTGGGCGCCCTGCTGGGCGGAGGGTCGGGCGGGTCCGGCCCCGACCTCGGGGCCCTCGCTGGCGCCTTGGGCGGGTTGTTGCGTCGCTGAACAGCGGGGCCGCTGGCCCCGCGCGGCGGCGCTGGCCGCTCGGAATGGTGGGGATCGCGCTCAGGGCATGCGCGCGATCACCTGCGCCACGCTGGCGGTCAGTCGGCGCGCGTAATCGAGGTGCAGGAACTCGTTGGGGCCGTGTGCGTTGCTGCGCGGGCCGAGCACGCCGCACACCATCATCTGCGCGTTCGGAAAGCCCTGGCTGAGCATGTTCATCAGCGGTATGGTGCCGCCTTGCCCGATGGTGGCGCAGGCCGCGCCGTAATGCGCCTGCGAGGCCGCCTGCAGCGCCGACTCAAACCACGGCGCGGTGGCCGGCGCGTTCCAGCCGGTGGCCGCGCTCAGGCCCTCGAAGGTGACTTTGGCCTGGTAGGGCGCGTTGTCTTCCAGCAGCGCCTTGAGCCGTTGCACCGCGTCGGCTGCGTCCACCAGCGGCGGCAGGCGCAGGCTGAGTTTGAAAGCGGTGTAGGGTCGCAGCACGTTGCCCGCGTTGGCGATGTCGGGAAAGCCGTCGGCCCCGGTGACGGACAGGGTGGGCCGCCAGGTGCGCGCCAGCAGGGCCTCCACCGGGTCGGTGGTGGTGGGCAGGGCGGAGACGGTGGCGCCGCCGCAGTCGTGGTGCGCCCACGGAAAGCGTTTGAACAACTCGTCGCCCAGGATGGCGGCCGTGGCCTGCGCCTGTGCCAGCCGCTCGGCCGGTACCTCGCAGTGGAAGCTGGCCGGCAGCAGGCGGCCGCTGCCGCTGTCTTCGAGCCGGTCGAGCACCTGCCGCATGATGCGAAAGCTCGACGGCACCAGACCCGAGGCGTCACCCGAATGGATGCCCTCGGTGAGGATTTCGACCTTGAGCACGCCGCTGGCCATGCCGCGCAGGCTGGTGGTCAGCCACAGCTGGTCGTAGTTGCCGGCGCCGCTGTCCAGGCAGATCACCAGACCGACATCGCCCAGCCGCGCCTTGAGTGCGTCCACATAGGGCAACAGATCGGCCGAACCGCTTTCCTCGCAGGTCTCGATCAGGCCGACGATGCGCGGGTGCGCCACGCCCTGGGCCTTGAGCGCCTGGATGGCGGCGATGCTGGCGTAGACGGCATAGCCGTCGTCGGCGCCGCCGCGGCCGTAGAGCTTGCCGTCGTCGATGACCGGTGTCCATGGCCCCAGATCGCTGCGCCAGCCGTTGAATTCGGGCTGTTTGTCCAGGTGACCGTACATCAGCACCGTCTGCGCCGAAGGGCCCCCACGCTCCGCCAGTTCCAGGGGCTGATGCGCCTGGGGGCGGCCCAGCGGCGAATCACCGGCCGGCGCGGCCGTGCCATCCCGGCCTTCGCTGGCCGGCACTTCAAAGAACAGCACCGGTGTGCGCGGTTTTCCGTTGGCGTCGTTCAGGCGCACGATCTCCAGCCGCAGGCCGGGCACTTGCTGGGCGCGCACCCAGTCGGCGGCCGACTGCAGCACCCGCTCGAGCAGGCCGTGGGCCGCCCAGTCGGGGTCGAACATCGGCGACTTGGCCGGGACGGCGATGTAGCGCTGCAATTCGGGCACGATGCGCTCGTGCCAGGCGCTGTCCACATGGGCTTGCAGGGCTTGGGTGTCCAGCGGTGAGAGCGTCAGTCGGGTGTTCATGGGCGGGGCCTGTGGCGGTATGCGAGGCAACCAGTATAGGCAGCGCCAGCGGTGCCTGCACGGACAACAGCCGGCCTGGGGCGGGGCGCCACCCGGCCGACCGGTGGCCACCGCCTGACGGTTCAGCCGCTCAAAAAAGCTGGCCGACGTTGAGCAGGGTGAGCACCCCCAGCGCTGCAAAAATCAACGCCGAGATGCCATGCACCAGCCGCATCGACAGCTTCTGCGCGATGCGCTCGCCCAGCCAGACGGCCGGGGCGTTGGCGATCATCATGCCCAGCGTGGTGCCGGCCACCACGGTCACGAAGGCGTCGTAGCGGGCGGCCAGGGCCACGGTGGCAATCTGCGTCTTGTCGCCCATCTCGGCCAGGAAGAAGGCCACCACCGTGGTGCCGAAGACGCCCAGGCGCAGGCCCTTGGCGTCGGTCTCGTCGTCGTCGATCTTGTCGGGGATCAGCATCCACACCGCCATGGCCAGGAACGAAGCGCCGATGATCCAGCGCAGCCACTGCGGGCCAATCGCGTCGGCCACCCACTGGCCCACTGCCCCGGCCAGTGCGTGGTTGGCCAGCGTGGCCACCAGAATACCCGCGACGATGGGCCAGGGGCGGCGGAACCGGGCCGCCAGCAACATGGCCAACAACTGGGTCTTGTCGCCCATTTCACCGAGCGCCACCAAACCGGTGGATACCAGAAATGCTTCCAAAACAGCCTCAATTCTTGAGCTTGAAAACGGCCGTGCTGGCCAGAAGGTTGGGCAGGGTGCGGATCTCGCGCCCCTCGTGCAGGCCGAAGCTGTCTTCTACCCGCAGGCCGCAACTGCGCGCGAGCACCTCGAAGTCGGCGTAGGTGCCGACGCGGATGTTGGGCGTGTCGTACCACTGGTAGGGCAGGCGCTTGGTCACCGGCATGCGGCCCTGCAGCACCGCCAGCCGGTTGGGCCAGTGGGCGAAATTGGGGAAGGCCACCACCCCGATGCGGCCCACGCGGGCGGTTTCGCGCAGCATGGTTTCGGCATTGCGCAGGTGTTGCAGGGTATCGATCTGCAGCACCACGTCGAAGGCGCCGTCGCCGAACATGGACAGGCCCTCTTCCAGGTTGAGCTGCAGCACGTTGACGCCGCGGCGCAGGCAGGCCTGCACCTTGGTGTCGTCGATCTCGACACCGTAGCCGCTGCAGGCGCGGGTGTCGCGCAGGTGGGCCAGCAGCGTGCCGTCACCGCAACCGAGGTCGAGCACGCGCGAGCCCGGCGGCACCAGGCGGGCGATGCTGTTGATGATGCTCGCTTCAGCCATGGGCCACCTCCTGGCGCACGCCCTGCGCCACGGTCTGCTCGAAGTAGCTGCGCACGGCGGCGTGGTAGCGCGGGTCGTCGAGCAGGAAGGCGTCGTGCCCGTGCGGCGCGTCGATCTCGGCATAGGCCACGTCGCGGCGGTTGTCGAGCAGGGCCTTGACGATTTCGCGCGAGCGCGCGGGCGAGAAGCGCCAGTCGGTGGTGAAGCTGATCAGCAGGAACCTGGCCGTGGCGCGGGCGAGCGCGGCGCTGAGGTTGCCGTCGTATGCGCGTGCGGGGTCGAAATAGTCGAGCGCCCGGGTGATCAGCAGGTAGGTGTTGGCGTCAAAGTACTCGCTGAACTTGTCGCCCTGGTAGCGCAGGTAGCTCTCGATCTGGAATTCCACGTCTTGGGTGCTGTACCGGTACCCCCACGCTCCGCCGCTGCGCGGGTCGCTGCCCCCCGAGGGGGCTGCCCCGCCTTGGGGCGGCCCGGCGGCAGGGCGCGCATCGTTGGCCAGCACGCCGTCGAGGTCGGCGGGTTTGAGCGAACGGCCGAACTTCTCGTTCATCACGTCGTCGCTGAGGTAGGTGATGTGTCCGATCATGCGCGCGATGCGCAGGCCGCGGCGCGGCAGGGTGCCTGCGCGCAGGTAGTGGCCGCCGTGGAAGTCGGGGTCGGTCACGATGGCGCGGCGCGCCACTTCGTTGAAGGCGATGTTCTCGGCCGTGAGGTTGGGCGCGCTGGCCACCACAATGGCGTGGCGCACGCGCTCGGGGTATTGCAGCGTCCAGCTCAGCGTCTGCATGCCGCCCAGGCTGCCGCCCATGACGGCCGCCAGCTGCTCAATGCCCAGCACGTCCAGCAGGCGGGCCTGCGCGTTGACCCAGTCCTCCACCGTGACGACGGGGAAGTCCGCACCCCAGGGCTGGCCGGTGGTGGGGTGACGGTGGGTGGGGCCGGTGCTGCCGAAGCACGAGCCGAGGTTGTTGACCCCGATGACGAACCAGCGCCGGGTGTCCACCGCCTTGCCGGGGCCGATCATGTTGTGCCACCAGCCTTCGCTGCGCGGCTTGGGCTGGCCGTGCTCGTCGGCATGAACACCCGCCACATGGTGGCTGGCGTTGAGGGCGTGGCAGATCAGCACCGCGTTGCTCTTGTCGGCGTTGAGCGTGCCGTAGGTTTCGACCGCGAGTTCGTAGGCCGGCAGCACTGCGCCACTTTGCAGCGGCAACGGCTGCTCGAAGCGGAAGGTTTGAGGCGTGACGATCACTGGGTGACTCTCCCTGGGCGGGACCCGAAAAAACAAAACCCGGACCACCAAAGAGGCAGACCGGGCATCTCCCCTTTAGCGGCATTTTTTAAGCGCCCGCAATCCGGATCAAATCGGCGCTGGGCGGCAGTATATCGGCTGCGGCGGTCCGCCAGCATGCGGCCGAAGGCGGGCCGATGGGGTTTGCGCGTGCTGGGGTCGGCACCCCCGGCACGGGCCCATGTTGTAAAGGTGCCGCGAGCGCCCGCCATGGTGGGACAAAAATCGCGAGCCACCGGCCGATGCGCGCATAATATTTTTGCGGGCGGCCGCGGCCGCCCGCTGACTCGGTGATTGGTCGGTTTCGCTTGCTACAGGTTCTTGTGTGCTGACGGGGCTCCATCGCTGCTTTTCTCTGTCTTTCCAGGAGTCCCGAACATGGGCAACAAACTGTACGTCGGCAATCTGCCGTATTCCGTGCGTGACGAAGATCTGCAACAGGCCTTCTCGGCTTTTGGCGCCGTCAACAGCGCCAAAGTCATGATGGAGCGCGACACCGGCCGTTCCAAGGGCTTCGGCTTCGTCGAAATGGGCAGCGACCCGGAAGCACAGGCTGCGATTGAAGGCATGAACGGCCAGCCCATGGGTGGCCGCAGCCTGGTGGTCAATGAGGCCCGTCCCATGGAACCGCGGCCACCGCGCACCGGCGGTTTCGGTGGCCCGCGCGGGGGTGGGGGTGGCGGCTACGGCGGCGGTGGCTACGGTGGTGGCGGCCAGGACGGCGGCTTCCGCAGCCCTTATGGCGCCGGTCGTGGCGGTCGTGAAGGCGGCGGCGGTCGCGGCGGCTACTGATATCCGCGCGCACCGTTGACGGTGTGAAGCGCAAAGCCCCGTGGCGCAGGCCACGGGGCTTTTTTCATGCTCGGGCGCTGGCAATCAGGTCCGGCCCTCGCCCTGCCGGTGCTTGCGTGGGCGACCGGCGAGCAGGCGGTCGAACAGCGGGTTGGGCAGCAGCCGCAGGAGCTTGGCCACCAGCCCCATCTGCCAGGGGATCACGCGGTAGGTGTCGCCGGCGCGAATGGCGTCGAACGCCCGGTCGGCAAAGGCCTCGGCACTGAGCAGAAAGGGCATGGGGTAGCGGTTCTGCCGCGTCAGCGGCGTGTCCACATAGCCGGGCAGCAGGGTCACCACCTGCACGCCGCTGCCGCGCAGCTCACCGCGCAGGCTCTCGCAATAGGCCACCACCGCCGCCTTGCTGGCGCAGTAGGCGCCGTGCCCCGGCAGGCCACGGATGGCGGCCACACTGGCAACACCCACCAGCGCACCGCTGCCCCGCTCGCGCATGCCGGCCACAAAGGGGTGGAAAGTGGCGGCCAGCCCGGTGTTGTTGGTGGCCAAGGTGCGCGCCATCACCTCGATGTCTTCGCGCTCGGCGGTGTCCATGCCCACGCTGATGCCGGCATTGGCGATCACCACGTCGGGCAGCCCCTGCGCGGCAATGCAGGCCTGGCCGGCCGCGACGATGCTGGCGGTGTCGGCCACGTCGGCCGGGTAGACGCGGCAGCGCTCAGGGCCATAGCCCTGTGCATCCACCCAGGCCTGCAACTCGGCCCCACGCCGGGCCACCAGTGCCAGCCGGTAGCCGGCCTGCGCATAGCGCTGCGCCAGCGCCTGGCCGATGCCGCTGGAGGCACCGGTGATGAAAACCAGGGGAGCCTCGGTGGTGGCAGTGTTCATGTGGTGGGGCTTTCCTTTCAGCGCGGTGCCAGCGTCGCGCGGACGCGGCCCTGGAGCACCGCGGCCCGCTCGTCACCGCGGTAGTCGAGGCTGTTGGCGGTCAGGCGGTCGTTGCCGCGCACCAGCACCACCGGGCGGTTGGAGATCACCCGCTCGGGATCGGTGAACACCTGCAGGGATTCGCCGCGAAACTCCAGCCGGGGCACCGCTGCCGCCGCACCGGACGGCGCCGGCTCGCGCACGACCACCGCGTCGCCCTCGAGGATGAACGCGGTCTGCCGCGCGTTGCTGATGATGCGCTGCGCGGTGGCCGTGGTGACCCGCCCGTCCGGCCCCAGCGAGCGGATGCGGGCCTGGTCGATTTCGGTGGTGTCGGTGTCGGGGTGATGGCGTGCCTCGGCACCGTACACCTCGGACTTGAGCGCCCCGCTGGCGTCGAAAACTTTCACCGAAAAGCGCCGCATCAGGTGATCGGGCTCGTGGGTGGGCGGCCGATCGGGCTCGGGCTCCAGCGGCGCGGGGGTGGCGCGCAGCAGCCAGTAAGAGGCCAGCGCCAGCAGGCCCATGAGCAGCACCGGCAGATAGATCGAGAGCTGGTCCCACCAGCGGTGGTGCCGGCGCGCACGCCGGCTGGGCGGCGCATGGGCTGGCGCTGCGATAGTGGCGGCGGTGTTCACCGTGCGGCCGCCTCCAGCTCGCGCGCATAAGCGCCCTGGGCCACCAGCAGCAGGTCGCAGAACTCGCGCGCCGCGCCGGCACCGGCCGGGGCCTGCGTGGTGTGGTGGGCCAGTGCCCGCACCTCGGCGTGGGCGCCCGGCGGGCAGCAGGCAAAGGCCACGCGGCGCAGCACGGCCAGGTCGGGCCAGTCGTCGCCCATGGCCGCGGCCTGCGACCAGTCCAGCCCCAGACCGGCCAGGATCTCGGCCGCCGCAGGCGCCTTGTCCTCGGTGCCGTAGCGCACCTGGGTCACGCCCAGGGCCTGCAGCCGGGTGCGCAGCGCCGCCGAATCGCGCCCGGTGACCACCGCCGGCGTGATGCCCGCGCGCTGCAGCAGCTTGATGCCATGGCCGTCGAGCGAGTGGAAGCGCTTGAGCGTCTCGCCCGCCTCGGTGATGTAGAGCCCACCGTCGGTGAGCACACCATCGATGTCGAAAAACACCACCCGCACCGGCTGCGCCCGCAGCAGCAGTTCGGGGTCGACGTTCAGCACAGGGCGCAGAGGCGGCAGTTCGGTCAGGGACATGAGGGAATGCTAACGGGAGAAGCAGCGATCGCGCGAGTTGCCGCCAAGCCAGGGCGCCGCGGAACTGGCTCCGCCAGGCCGCCAGCGCCGTCCCCTGGGGGGTGACGCCGCAGGCGGCGCGGGGGGCGTTGTGTTCTGGGGGTCAAATGACTTTCGCCCGCATCAGGTCGTGTGTGTTCAGCGCCCCCACCAGCCGGCCGGCCTCGTCCACCACCAGCACGCTGGTGATGCGGTGTTCCTCCATCAGCTCGGCAGCGGTCACCGCCAGGGCATCGGCACCGACGGTGCGCGGGTGGGCGTGCATCACCTCGTGCGCGCGCAGGCTGCGCAGGTCGGTGCTGTTGCCGCTCTTTTCAATCAGGCGGCGCAGGTCGCCGTCGGTGAAGATGCCGCGCACGCGGTCTTCGGCGTCGACGACTGCGCTCATGCCCAGCCCCTTGGCGCTGATTTCGCGCATGAGCGTCATCAGGTCGGCGTCCAGCAGCGCCCGCGGCACGTCGGCGCCGCTGCGCATGACGTCGCGCACATGGGTGAGCAGCTTGCGCCCGAGCGCACCACCGGGGTGCGAGCGGGCGAAGTCGTCGGGTTTGAAGCCGCGTGCATCGAGCAGGGCCACGGCCAGCGCGTCGCCCAGGGCCAGCTGCGCGGTGGTGCTGGCGGTGGGCGCCAGGTTGTGCGGGCAGGCTTCCTTGTCCACGGCGGCGTCGAGCACCACGTCGGCATGGCGGCCGAGCGTCGAGCTTGCACGGCCGGTGATGGCCACCAGCGGCACGCCCATGCGCTTGATCAGCGGCAGCACGGCGGTGAGCTCGTCGCTCTCGCCGCTGTTGCTGATGGCCAGCACCACGTCGGCGGCGGTGATCATGCCCAGGTCGCCGTGGCTGGCCTCGGCCGGGTGCACGAACATGGCGGGCGTGCCGGTGGAGGCCAGGGTGGCGGTGAGCTTGCGGCCGATGTGGCCGCTCTTGCCCATGCCCATGACCACCAGCCGCCCGCGGCAGGCCAGCACCAGCCGCACCGCCCGGGCAAAGGTCTCGTCCAGCCGCCGGGCCACGGCCAGCACGGCCTGCGCCTCGATGTCCAGGGTGTCGCGGGCCAGCGCCAGCGCACGCTGCGGGTCGAAATCGGTGTGCACGGTCATGCGCGGCATTATCTGTCCCGCTGCGGGCAGCGCCCGCAGCAGCCCCCCCGGTCGACCGCTACCATTGCAGGGTGAACGCGCTGGACCTGACCCTGCTCTACCTGGCGGCCGCCGTGCTGGGCGTGGTGGGCTGCCGCATGCTCAAGCTGCCACCCATGCTGGGTTACCTCGCGGTCGGCGTGGTCATCGGGCCGAATGCGCTGGCGCTGGCGCAGAACTCGCAGGGCCTGCGCTACCTCGCCGAGTTCGGCGTGGTGTTCCTGATGTTCGTCATCGGGCTGGAATTCAGCCTGCCCAAGCTCAAGGCGATGCGGCGCTTCGTGTTTGGCCTGGGCCTGTCACAGGTGGTGCTGACGGTGGCGCTGACCACGCTGGCCTCGCTCGCACTGGGCTGGCTGCTGCCGCAGTGGTGGCAGATGGAATGGCAGATGGCGCTGGCCCTGGGCGGGGTGATGGCCATGAGCAGCACGGCCATCGTCATCAAGCTGGTGGCCGAGCGGCTGGAGCTCGAATCCGACCACGGCAAGCGCGTGGTCGGCATCCTGCTGTTCCAGGACCTGGCGGTGGTGCCGCTGCTGGTGCTGATCCCGGCGCTGGGCTCGCCGCCAGACGAGTTGTTCAAGGCCCTGGGCATTGCGCTGCTCAAGGCCACGGTGCTGCTGGGCCTGCTGCTGACCGGTGGCCAGCGCCTGATGCGCTGGTGGCTCACCCTGGTGGCGCGGCGCAAGAGCGATGAGCTGTTCATGCTCAACCTGCTGCTCATCACCCTGGGCCTGGCCTGGCTGACCGAACACGCCGGCCTGTCGCTGGCCCTGGGCGCTTTCGTGGCGGGCATGCTGATTTCGGAGACCGAGTACAAGCATCAGGTGGAAACCGATATCCGGCCCTTCCACGACGTGCTGCTGGGCCTGTTCTTCATCAGCATCGGCATGCTGCTCGACTGGCGCCTGGTGCTCGAACGCTGGCCGCTGGTGCTGCTGCTGTTCACCCTTTCGCTGGGCTTCAAGGTCGCCATGATCACCGGGCTGACGCGCGCCTTCGGCGCGCCCACCGGCACCGCGCTGCGCACCGGCCTGTACCTGTGCCAGGCGGGTGAATTCGGCCTGGTGCTGCTGTCGCTGGCCGGCCAGCACAGCCTGGTGCCGCCCGCGCTGTTCAACCCCATCCTGGCCAGCATGGTGCTGTCCATGCTGGCCACGCCCTTCATCATCCAGGCAACCAACGGGGTGGTGACCCGGGTGGTTGGCAGCGACTGGCTGATGCAGTCGGTGCAGATGACCAGCATCGCGCGCAAGGCCATCAGTGCCGACAAGCATGTGATCATTTGCGGCTACGGCCGCTGCGGCCAGAACCTGGCCCGCCTGCTCGAAGCCGAAGGCATTCCCTACATGGCGCTCGACCTGGACCCCGACCGGGTGCGCCAGGCCGCAGCCGCCGGGCACTCGGTGGTGTTCGGCGACGCGGCGCGGCTGCAGGCCCTCATGGCTGCCGGCCTGCACCGCGCCAGTGCGGTGGTGGTCACCTACATCGAGACCGCCAGCGCGCTCAAGGTGCTGCACCACACGCAGGAACATGCGCCGCAGGTGCCGGTGGTGGTGCGCACCATCGACGACGCGAACCTGGAGAAACTGCGCAATGCGGGCGCCACCGAGGTGGTGCCCGAAGCCATCGAAGCCAGCCTGATGCTGGCCAGCCATGCGCTGGCCCTGGTGGGGGTGCCGATGCGCCGCGTGATCCGGGTGGTGCAGGAGCAGCGCGACGCGCGCTACCACCTGCTCAAGGGCTATTTCCATGGCGCCGACGACGAGACCGCGGAAGACGCCGACAACGAGCGCCTGACCACGGTGACCATTCCGCCTGGCGGGCGCAAGGTGGGGCGCGACCTGGGCAGCCTGGCTCTGGAAGCGATGGGCGTGCGCGTGGCCAGCCTGCGGCGTGCCAATGGCCGTGGTGCCGTCTTCAGCGACGCCACCGTGCTCGAAGGTGGCGACACTCTGGTGCTCAGTGGCAAGGCACCGGCCCTGGCACTGGCCGAAGAAAAGCTGCTCTCCGGCAAAGCCTGACCCGCGCAGGCGCTGGGCCCGCAAGGGGGTTGATTTCCATGACTTGTCAGGGGTCAATGTGACCCGCCGGTCAAATTGTTGACTGATGGGTTTTTAATGCGCACTTTGCATTCCCAACCCACCCTTTCGAGGAGATTGACAATGGACCGTCGCGCGTTCCTGGGTGCCGGCATGGCCGGCGCTGCTGCCTTGACCTTCACATCCGTGTGGTCACAGCAGGCCGCCCCCAATTTCGGCGCCCCTGCCCTGCCCACCCCCGGCTTCAAGCGCATGAAGCTGGGCGCCATGGAAGTCATCGCCCTCAACGATGGCGCCCTGCGCCGCCCGCTGGGCGAAGAGTTCGTGCGCAACGCGCCGCTGGAACAGGTCAAGGCCCTGCTGGCCTCGCAAAACCTGCCCACCGACTATGTGGACATCCCCTTCACCCCCTTCCTGGTGGTCGCACCGGCCGGCAAATTCCTGATCGACACCGGCTTTGCCGACAACGGCCCGCCGACCACCGGCCGCCTGACGGCCAACCTGGCCGCCGCCGGCTTCAAGCCCGAAGACATCGACCACGTCATCATCAGCCACTTCCATGGCGACCACATCAACGGCCTGCGCAAGAAAGACGGCTCGCTGAGCTTCCCCAAGGCCAAGGTGCATGTGTCCGCACCCGAGCACGCCTTCTGGTTCGACGACGCGAAGATGAACGCCGCGCCGCCCGCCGCCAAAGGCGCTTTTGAGAATGCGCGCCGCGTCATCGGCAGCCTGCCGGCCGAGCAGATCGTCAAGTTCGAGCCGGGCGCTGAACTGGTCCCTGGCATCCGCTCCGAGGCCGCCTTCGGCCACACTCCGGGCATGAGCATCGTGCGCGTCAGCAGCGAAGGCCAGCAATTCGTTTACGTGGCCGACGTGACCAACGTGCCCTCGCTGTTCGCGCGCAGCCCCGACTGGGCCGTGACTTTCGACATGGACGCCGAGTTGGCGCGCCAGACCCGCCGTCGCATTTTCGACCTGCTGGTCAAGGACAAGACCCTGGCCGGCGGCTTCCACTTCCCCTTCCCGGCCATCGGTTCGCTGGAAGCCGCGGGCAACGGCTACCAGTTCAAGCCCGTCGCCTGAGCGGCTTCGGCCTGGCGGTGCCGCAGCGGCACCGCCCATGCCCAACCCCGCGGCACCGGTTGTGCGATCACCGACGGCGTGCAGGTGTTGTTCATAATCGCCCCATGGACACCACCGCTTTCCTCAAGAGCCACATCCGCACCGTGCCCGACTGGCCGGCACCGGGCGTGCAGTTTCGCGACATCACCCCGCTGCTGCAGGATCCCCGGGTGTTCCGGGTGCTCATCGACACCTTCGTGCACCGCTACATGGCCCCCGCCCTCAAGCCCGACGTGGTGGCCGGGCTCGACGCGCGCGGCTTCATCATCGGTTCGGTGCTGGCCTATGAGCTGGGCGTGGGCTTTGTGCCGATTCGCAAAAAAGGCAAGCTGCCGTACACCACGGTGCAAGAGACGTACGAACTGGAATACGGCAGCGCCACGGTGGAATTGCACACCGACGCGGTGCAAACCGGCGACCGGGTGCTGCTGGTGGATGACCTGATTGCCACCGGCGGCACCATGATGGCTGGTCGGCGTCTGCTGGAAAAACTCGGTGCCGAGGTGATGGAGGGCGCCGCCATTGTCGATCTGCCCGAGCTGGGCGGCTCCCAAAAACTGCGCCAGTCGGGGTTGCCATTGTTCACCCTGGTCGATTTCGCCGGGCATTGAGCACAACGCCTGCGCGCCCGCTGTGGGCGGTTTCTGGCGTTGCGGGGCCGGCGCCTGAAAGCGCAGGCCGCCTGCCCGGCTCAGGTGACCGCCACCCGCCGTGCTGACAAAGTCAGGCGCCGCGCCAGCACTGCGCCCATGGCCAGGCTCAGCGCCAGCGCCAGATCGGGGTGGCGGTTGGACAGCTCCTGAAAGCGCAGCGGCGTGAGCCGCCACAGGCGGCAGGCGCTGGTGGCCTGCACCGTGGCCCTGCGGGGCTCCTGGCTGAAAAAGCTGCCTTCGCCCACCACCGAGCCGGCGCCCAACAGCGCCATGCGGATAGAGCCCTGCTCGTCCTCGCGGTGAGCGGTGAGGTGGCCGCTCTCGACGAAAAACACCGTGCGGTCCTGGGCGCTGCACTTCATCAACACCTCCCCTGCCGACAGGCTGAGGGCCTGCAGGTACCCGCCCAGGGTCTGCCACTGCGCTGCAGGCAGCTGCAGACGCATGGCGTCCACCGCTGTGCTGGTGTCCATGGCACGGGCCAGCGCCAGGATGTCGTGGTGGTGCGCGTCGGGCCAGGGGCTTTTCATGTGTCAACCATAACGCCTGCCCCGGTGCCGCCGCAAGCGGTGGCTGACCGGGATCGCCTTCCATGCCTCACTTGCCGATGCAAAAGCGTGAAAAAATCTCGCTCAGCAGATCGTCGGCACTGAATTCGCCCGTGATCTCGCCCAGCGCGCGCTGCGCCAGGCGCAGCTCCTCGGCGAGCAGGTCCAGGTGTTCGGCGCGTGCGGCCAGGTGCTCGTCGGCCAGCGCCAGGTGTTCGCCCACCCGGCGCAGGGCCTGCAGGTGCCGCTCGCGCGCCATGAACAGGCCGTCGCCCGCGTGCTGCCAGCCGGCCAGGTTGAGCAGGCGCTGGCGCAGCGCCTCCAGCCCGTCGCCCTGTTTGGCCGAAATCACCGCTTCGCCGCGGGCCTGTGCCTGCTGCATCGCGCCGTGCGCGCCTGGGCTGCAGCGGTCGCACTGGTTCCAGACCGGCAGCACCGTCACCCCGGGTGGCAGCGCGGCGGCAATGGCGGCATCGGCGGCCTGGTAGTCGGCCTGATCGGCGCGGCTGAGGTCGTGCAGCAACAGCACGGCATCGGCCTTCTCGATCTGGCTCCAGGCGCGCTCGATGCCGATTTGCTCCACCTCGTCCACCCCGGCGCCGTGGCGCAGGCCGGCCGTGTCCACCACGTGCAGCGGCACGCCCTCGATCTGGATGGTCTGCTGCACCAGGTCACGGGTGGTGCCAGCAATGGGGGTGACGATGGCCAGCTCGGCCCCGGCCAGGGCGTTGAGCAGCGAACTCTTGCCGGCGTTGGGCTGGCCGGCGATGACCACTTTCAGGCCGTCGCGCAACAGGGCCCCCTGGCGCGCTTCGTTCAACACCGCGTCCAGCCCGGCGCGCAGGCGCGCCAGTTGGCCGGCCGCATCGGCCTTCTGCAGGAAGTCGATTTCTTCTTCCGGAAAATCCAGCGTCGCCTCGACCAGCATGCGCAGGTTCACCAGCGCGTCGCGCAGCCTGTGGATGCGCTCGGAGAACACGCCCGCCAGCGAGCGGCTGGCGCTGCGCGCCGCCGCCTCGGTGCTGGCGTCGATCAGGTCGGCCACCGCCTCGGCCTGGGCCAGGTCGAGCTTGTCGTTCAGAAACGCACGTTCGGTGAATTCGCCCGCCCGTGCCGGCCGCAGCCCGCGCAGCAGTGGCTGGCCACGGTCATCCGGCGTCTGTGCCACCTGCAGGCAGCGCGCCAGCAGCAGTTGCAACACCACCGGCCCGCCGTGGCCCTGCAGCTCCAGCACGTCCTCGCCGGTGTAGGAATGCGGGCCGGGAAACCACAGCGCCAGGCCATGGTCGATGGGCTGGCCGGCGGCATCGGGAAACGGCAGGTAGCTCGCCTCGCGGGCCTTGGGCAAACGCCCCAGCAGGGCCGTCACGAAAGGCGCCAGCCCCTGACCCGACACCCGCACGATGCCCACCGCGCCGCGACCGGGCGCGGTGGCAATGGCGGCGATCGGGTTACGGGAAGCAGCGAGCATGGTGTGAAGGATAGGCGGAAAAAACAAAGGGCCCGCAGCAGCAGGCCCCGTGGCAAGAAGTGGCTCGGCCCCAGGACACCGAGGGTCCGGCTCCGCCGGCCCAAGGTGTCGTCCCCCTTTGCAAGGGGGAAGCCGCGCAGCGGCGCAGGGGGTGTCTATCTCTGGGGTTATTTCTTGAACAATTCGAACGGCATCGTGATCTTCAGCGGCACGCCCATCTTGTGGTTGATGTAAGCCTGCTGCGCGATGGTCAGGATGTTGTTGGTGATCCAGTACAGCACCAGACCCGCAGGGAAGAAGAAAAACATCACCGAGAACACCAGCGGCATCAGCCACATCATCTTGGCCTGCAGCGGGTCGGGCGGCAGCGGGTTGAGGGCAGTTTGCACCACGGTGGTCAGCGTCATCACCGCCGGCATCACATAGTACGGGTCGATGGACGACAGGTCGGTGATCCAGCCGATCCAGGGCGCGTTGCGCATCTCGACCGACGACAGCAGCACCCAGTACAGCGCGATGAACACCGGAATCTGGATCAGGATCGGGAAGCAGCCGCCCAGCGGGTTGACTTTTTCCTCCCGGTAGATCTTCATCATCTCCTGCTGCATCATTTGCGGGTTGTTCTTCAGGCGCTCGCGCATTTCCATGATGCGCGGGTTGATCGCCTTCATCTTGGCCATGGAGCGGTAGGCACTGGCGTTGAGCCAGTAGAACGCCGCCTTGAGCAGCACCACCAGCAGCACAATGGCCCAGCCCCAGTTGCCCACGAAGCCGTGGATCATGGACATGAGCATGTACAGCGGCTTGGCGATGATGGTCAGCCAGCCATAGTCCTTGACCAGTTCCAGGCCCGGCGCCGTGGCTTCGAGCACATGCTCGTCCTGCGGCCCGACGAACAGGCGCGACTCGATCGCCTGGCTCTGGCCCGGCGCCACCGCCGCCAGGGCGGTGATACTGCCCACCGAGTACAGGTTGTTGTCCACCTTACGCGCAAAGTTCTCGCGCGCGGTGCCCTCGGCCAGCAGCCAGGCCGAGGCAAAGTAGTGCTGCACCATGGCCACATAGCCGTCGCTGGTGCTCTTGACGAAATCGGCCTTGTTGTCGTCGATCTTCTTGAAATCCACCTTCTGGTACTTCTGCTCATTGGTGTAGACCGCCGGGCCGGTGAAGGTGGAATAGAACGGCGTCTCGCTGGCCTTGTTGGAGCCGTCGCGCACCAGCTGCACATACAGCTGCGGGCTGACCGGCGCGGCGCCGGTGTTCACCACCTCGTGGCGCACGCCAATGACATAGCTGCCGCGCTGCAGCGTGTAGGTCTTGATCAGCCGCACACCGCCGACGTCGGCCGACTCGAACTTCACCTGCAGCTCGTTCTGGCCGTCGGCCAGCGCGGTCGGCCCGGCCACCAGGGTCATGGGCGTCTTGTGGTTGGGAAAGCTGCCACCGATCAGACCGGTTTGCGCGATGTAGGTGTGGTCGGGTGTCTGCGTCAGCAACTCAATGGGCTCGGTGCCCAGCTTGCCGCTGGCGTGCTGCAGCAGCTGCGCACCCACCAGCGCGCCGCCTTCGGTGCTGAAGCTCAGCTTATACACATCGGTGCTGACGTCCACACGCTGAGCGGCCGACACCGGCGCAGTGGCGCTGGGCAGTGGTGCCTCACCGGATGCAGCGGCAGCACTGGCCGTGGGCACCGAGGCATCGGCCTTGGCGGCCGCTGGGCCGTCGGCCGGTGCGCTCGCCGCCGTAGGGGCGGGGAAGAACGTCGGCTTGTTGCCGTTGTGGATCTGCCACTTGTCCCACAGCAGGATCATTGAGAAACCAAACACCACCCAGAGGATGGATCGACGGATGTCGTTCATGACAGCTTCTGTTTTTCAGGGGAAGAGGAGGAGAGCAGACGCGTGAACAGCGCCGGCGGGACGTCAGGCACAGGGTCGCAGCCACCCGCACACCACGGGCCGCAGCGGACGATGCGGTGCAACATCAGATAGGTGCCGGCCAGCGCCCCATGGCGCTCCAGCGCGCCGATGGCGTAGACCGAACAGGTGGGTTCGAAGCGGCAACCGTTGCCCAGCCAGGGGCTGAGCAGCAAACGGTACCCCTTGACCAGACCGACCAGGGCGCGACGCAGCCATTCAGCCCTCATGGGTGGTCTCCGGCACGGGCGCGCGTTCGGCGGGCGCCTTGACCAGCACCCGGCCCAGCAACAGTTGCAGCTCGGCGCGCGCGGCGCGTTTGAGCGGCTCGGAGGTGGCGCTGACGAACTGCTGGCGGCTGAACTCGCTGCGCAGGCGCACCACCCAGGCGGCCTGTGGCAGGGAGCCGGGCAGGCTGCGTACCACTTCATGAATCTGGCGGCGCAGGGTGTTGCGCGTGACCGCACGACGCGCCCAGCGCTTGGGCAGCATCACGCCCAGCCAGACATCGGCCACAGGAAACAGCATGGAAGCGGCGTGCCCGCCATCCAGGGAGGCACGGTGCAGCGCGAAGTGGGCGGTTTTGGCCACAGGAGGGCCTGCCAGCACGGCCTGGAACTGCGCCCGGTTGCGCAGGCGCTGCATCAACCCCTCCCGTACGGGCGGGTGGGCCATGGCGTCCGACCGGCCCGCATCGGCCAGTGCTGTGCCGACCTCAGACAGCCAGACGCTTGCGACCCTTGGCGCGGCGGGCGTTGATGACGGCGCGGCCACCGCGGGTCTTCATGCGCACGAGGAAACCGTGGGTGCGAGCGCGCTTGATTTTGGAAGGCTGGTAGGTGCGTTTCATTGCCATGGCAGTGCGGCCCGGGCAAGGCCAGGGCGGTCAGGTTGGTTGGGAAAACCCAAGATTATCGCGTCAATTTGTGAATCCGGGCAAGCACTTGGCGGGCGATCGCTGTTTTCTGCTTAAACTTCGCCCCCCTGTCCGCCCCGCCAGCCCGACCCTGCCACGCCTTGTGGATAAGTCGCCGGGCCACCTACAATGGCGCCCCGCCCTCTGTCCTTTGTCCACAACACATTCCGCGCCGTTCCCGAGCATGATCGAGGGCAACCCCAACGACCTCACCCCGACCACCGCCGCCCACCTCTGGCAGGCCTGCGTGGATCGGCTGGCGCAGGACATTCCCGAGCAGCAGTTCAACACCTGGATCCGCCCGCTGGCGGCCACGGTGTCGCCTGACGGCGCCAAGGTCACGCTGCAGGTGGCCAACCGGTTCAAGATGGACTGGATCCGCACCCAGTACACGGCGCGCATCAGCGCCGTGCTGGAAGCACTGCGCGGCTCGCCTGTCACGCTGGAGTTGGCGCTTGCTCCGCGCGAGGCCCCCGTGCGCTCGACGCCAGCGCCGCGCACCGTGCAGGAGCAGGTGCTGTCGGAAATGCCCGATGTGGCCCCCACCGATGCCGCCACCGGCCAGGCACCCAAGAGCCGGCTCAACCCGGCGTTGACCTTTGCCACCCTGGTGGAGGGCTCGGCCAACCGCATGGCGCGTGCTGCCGCCATGCATGTGGCGGGCAGTCTGGGGCAGCTCTACAACCCGTTGTTCATCTACGGCGGCGTCGGCCTGGGCAAGACACACCTGGTGCATGCCATCGGCAACCAGCTGCTGGCCGACAAGCCGCAGGCCAAGGTTTTGTACATCCACGCCGAACAGTTCGTCTCGGATGTGGTCAAGTCTTATCAGCGCAAGACGTTTGACGAGTTCAAACAGCGCTACCACTCGCTCGATCTGCTGCTGATCGATGATGTGCAGTTCTTTGCCAACAAGGAGCGCACGCAGGAAGAGTTCTTCAACGCGTTTGAGGCGCTGCTGGCCCGCCAGAGCCACATCGTGCTGACCAGCGACACCTATCCCAAGGGCCTGGCCGACATCCATGAACGCCTGGTTTCGCGCTTCGACTCTGGCCTGACGGTGGCCATCGAGCCGCCCGAGCTGGAGATGCGGGTGGCCATTCTGATCAACAAGGCGGCGGCGGAAAACGCCGTGATGCCCGAGGAAGTGGCCTTCTTCGTGGCCAAGAACGTGCGCTCAAACGTGCGCGAACTCGAAGGCGCGCTGCGCAAAATCCTGGCCTACAGCCGCTTCAACCTGAAAGAAATCTCCATTGCGCTGGCGCGCGAGGCGCTCAAAGACCTGCTGTCGATCCAGAACCGGCAAATCAGCGTGGAGAACATCCAGAAAACCGTGGCCGACTTCTACAAGATCAAGGTCGCGGACATGTATTCCAAGAAACGACCGGCCAGCATTGCGCGCCCGCGGCAGATCGCCATGTTCATTGCCAAGGAACTGACGCAAAAGAGCCTGCCCGAGATCGGTGAACTCTTTGGCGGCCGGGACCACACCACCGTGCTCCATGCGGTGCGCAAGATTGCGGCCGAGCGGCAGACCAACACCGAGCTGAACCAGCAGTTGCATGTGCTGGAGCAAACCTTGAAAGGATGAACCCGTGCGCTGCCCTGCCTGTTCTGCCCGGCTTGCGATATGGGCCGACGAGGCGCATCGGGGCCTGCCCCCCTGCGCATTCACCCACCGTTTGGTGACAGACGGATCGCACACCCCAAACCGGTCAAAATAAACCCGTTTTGCTCACCCGCTTCAGGCCATAGGCCTTCCAAGACGAAAGATCTCCAACATGATCGTTTTGAAATCCACCCAGGACAAAGTGCTGGCTGCGCTGCAGTCGGTGTCGGGCATCGTCGAGCGGCGGCACACGCTGCCCATCCTCGCCAATGTGTTGCTGCGCAAGACGGGCAACCAGGTCCAGCTGACGACCAGCGACCTGGAAATCCAGATCCGCACCACCGTCGAACTGGAGGGTGACGACGGCAGCTTTGCCACCACACTGGGCGCGCGCAAACTGATCGACATCCTGCGCAGCCTGCCGGCCGACCAGACGGTGAGTCTGGAGCACACCGGCGGCAAGATGGTGCTCAAGGGGGGCAAAAGCCGTTTCACGCTGCAGAGCCTGCCGGCCGAGGACTTTCCGCTGGTGCAGGAGTCGGCCAGCTTCGGCCCCGTGTTCAGCGTGCCGCAGAAAACGCTCAAAAACCTGCTTGGCCAGGTGGCGTTTGCCATGGCGGTACACGACATCCGCTACTACCTCAACGGCATCCTGTTCGTGGCCGAGGGCAAGAAGCTGGCGCTGGTGGCGACCGATGGTCACCGCCTGGCCTTTGCCAGCGCCGAGCTGGACGTGGAAGTGCCCAAGCAGGAAGTCATCCTGCCACGCAAAACGGTGATCGAGCTGCAGCGTCTGCTGTCCGATCAGGACGGCGCCATCGACATGCAGTTCGCGGCCAACCAGGCCAAGTTCAGCTTCGGCGGCATGGAATTCGTCACCAAGCTGGTCGAAGGCAAGTTCCCCGACTACAACCGCGTCATTCCGCGCAACCACAAGAACATCATCACCCTGGGCCGCGTGCCGCTGCAGGCCAGCCTGCAGCGCACCGCGATCATGACCAGCGACAAGTTCAAGGGTGTGCGCCTGAACATCGAGCCCGGCACGCTGCGCGTGGCTTCCAGCAATGCCGAACAGGAAGAGGCGGTCGACGAGCTCGACATCGACTACAGCGGCGACCCGATCGAGATCGGCTTCAACGTCACCTACCTGATCGATGCGCTGCAGAACATGACGCAGGAGATGGTGCGCATCGAACTGGCCGATGGCAACAGCTCGGCACTGCTCACCAACCCCGAAGACCATGCGTTCAAATATGTGGTGATGCCGATGCGCATTTGACCCCCCCGCGCCGCATGGTCATGACGCCCCCCGCGTCGCCTTCGGCGTCACCCCCCACTGGGGGGCGCCAGCAGCGGCCCGGCGAAGCCGGTTCCGCGCTGGCCTGGATGCGGGCCCTTCATGCCGCCACCTTTGCCCGACCCGCACTCAGCGGGTTTGGCGTTTCTAGAAGTCTGAGAGATTGACCATGTCCGAAGCCCACAAGCCCGCCGATTCCGCAAACAACGCCGTCCACACCGGTGAAGCGGGCGCCGACAGCTCCAACTTCCAGCCCAAGATCGACGCCCACCAGGCCGGTGCGAGCGAGGGCTATGGCGAGGGTGCGATCCAGATCCTGGAAGGCCTGGAGGCGGTGCGCAAGCGCCCGGGCATGTACATCGGCGACACCAGCGACGGCACCGGCCTGCACCACCTGGTGTTCGAGGTGGTGGACAACTCCATCGACGAAGCCCTGGCCGGCCACTGCGACGACATCGTCGTCACCATCCACACCGACAACTCGATCAGCGTGACCGACAACGGTCGCGGCATCCCGACCGGTGTGAAGATGGACGACAAGCACGAGCCCAAGCGCTCGGCCGCCGAAATCGCGCTGACCGAACTGCACGCCGGCGGCAAGTTCAACCAGAACTCGTACAAGGTCTCGGGCGGCCTGCACGGCGTGGGCGTGTCGTGTGTGAACGCGCTGTCGGTGTGGCTGCGCCTGACGGTGCGCCGCGAGGGCCAGGTGCACCAGATCGAGTTCGCGCGCGGCTTCGTGCAGAACCGCCTCGTCGAAACGCGCGACGGCGTCGACGTCTCGCCCATGAAAGTCATTGGCCAGACCGAGAAGCGCGGCACCGAGGTGCACTTCCTGCCCGACACCGAAATCTTCAAGGAAAACAACGACTTCCACTACGACATCCTGGCCAAGCGCCTGCGCGAACTTTCGTTTTTGAACAACGGCGTGCGCATCCGCCTGAAGGACGAGCGCAGCGGCAAGGAAGACGACTTCTCCGGCGCCGGTGGCGTCAAAGGCTTCGTGGAGTTCATCAACAAAGGCAAGCAGGTGCTGCACCCCCACTGCTTCCACGCGCTGGGCGATCGCCAGAGCGACCAGGGCACCAACATCGGTGTCGAAGTGGCCATGCAGTGGAACAGCGGCTACAACGAGCAGGTGCTGTGCTTCACCAACAACATCCCGCAGCGCGACGGCGGCACCCACCTGACCGGCCTGCGCGCCGCGATGACCCGCGTCATCAACAAATACATCGAAGAAAACGACCTGGCCAAGAAGGCCAAGGTGGAAGTGACCGGCGACGACATGCGCGAAGGCCTGTGCTGCGTGCTGTCGGTCAAGGTGCCCGAGCCCAAATTCAGCAGCCAGACCAAGGACAAGCTGGTGTCCAGCGAAGTGCGCGGCCCGGTGGAAGACGTGGTGGCCCGCCTGCTGACCGACTACCTGCAGGAAAAGCCCAACGACGCCAAGATCATCTGCGGCAAGATCGTCGAGGCCGCCAAAGCCCGCGAAGCCGCCCGCAAGGCGCGCGAGATGACCCGCCGCAAAGGCGTGCTCGACGGCATGGGCCTGCCCGGCAAGCTGGCCGACTGCCAGGAAAAAGACCCCGCCCTGTGCGAGATCTACATCGTCGAGGGCGACTCCGCCGGTGGTTCCGCCAAACAGGGCCGCGACCGCAAGTTCCAGGCCATCCTGCCGCTGCGCGGCAAGATCCTGAACGTGGAAAAAGCGCGCTACGAAAAGCTGCTGACCAGCAACGAAATCCTCACCCTCATCACCGCGCTGGGCACCGGCATCGGCAAAGCCGGCAGCACGGGCGGTGACGGCAAGGACGACTTCGACGTCGCCAAGCTGCGCTACCACCGCATCATCATCATGACCGACGCCGACGTCGACGGCGCCCACATCCGCACCCTGCTGCTGACCTTCTTCTACCGCCAGATGCCCGAACTGGTCGAGCGCGGCCACATCTACATCGCGCAGCCGCCGCTGTACAAGGTCAAGAACGGCAAGGAAGAGCTCTACCTCAAAGACGGCCCCGCGCTGGACCAGTACCTGCTGCGCATCGCCTTGAATGGCGCCAAGGTGCAGACCGGTGGCGCCGCCAACACCCTGCTCGAAGGCGACACCCTGGCCGAACTGGCGCGCAAGCACCAGGCCGCCGAGCGGGTGATCGACCGCCTCTCCAACTTCATGGACGCCGAAGCCCTGCGCGCCATTGCCGACGGCGTGGTCGTCAAGCTCGACACGGTTAACGACGCCGAAGCCAGCGCTGCGGCCATGCAGGCCAAGCTGGCCGAGCTCTCCACCACCGGCGTGCCGCCCGAAGTGGCGGGCGAATTTGACGCCCGCAGCGACAAACCGGTGCTGCGCATCAGCCGCCGCCACCACGGCAACGTCAAGAGCAGCATCCTGACGCAGGACTTTGTGCACGGCGCCGACTACGCGGCCCTGGCCACCGCGGCCGACACCTTCCGCGGCCTGCTCGGCGAAGGCGCCAAGGTCATGCGCGGCGAGGGCGACAAGCAGAAGGAAGAAAAGGTCGGCGACTTCCGCCAGGCCATGCAGTGGCTCATCAGCGAAGCCGAACGCACCACCAGCCGCCAGCGCTACAAAGGCCTGGGCGAAATGAACCCCGAGCAACTGTGGGAAACCACCATGGACCCGGCCGTGCGCCGCCTGCTGCGGGTGCAGATCGACGACGCCATCGAAGCCGACCGGGTGTTCACCATGCTGATGGGCGATGAAGTCGAGCCACGGCGTGACTTCATCGAGACGAATGCGCTGCGGGCGGGAAATATCGACGTCTGATTTTCTTGCGCTCGATCTCCAAAGTCCCAGGGGAATAGCCTGCCTCTGGGCTTTTGTATTTCAAGATCGCGTTTATGCTCGTTGAACATATGAGCACCACACGCGCCTATTCCTCGTCGAGCATTCGCGAGTTTCTTTCTGCTCTGCCGAACACAGTTCTCGGTGAATTGGCGCAAAGTAGCGGATTCGCTATTGAGCCCAGTCAGCGCGATGCCTGGTCAAGGCAAATTGGCATCCTCCAACGACAACTGACGCCGTGGTCCGACAGCGGTCAGTTGTATTTCGAGTTTGTCGTTCCTCGCATGGGTCGCCGCATTGATGTGCTGGCGATCATCCGCAACACGGTTTTCGTCATCGAGTTCAAAGTGGGAGAGACCCACTTCACGCGGGCGGCCCTCGATCAGGTCTGGGACTACGCACTCGATTTGAAAAACTTCCATGAGCCCAGTCATCACGTGACAATCGCGCCCATTTTGGTCGCGACCGAGGCGCACGAAGGGTTCAGCGCGGTGACTGCAAGCCATCACAATGATGGTGTCCTCATTCCCATCAAGACAAGTCCGGAATCGTTGCGGGCCTGTATTGAACAGGTGCTGTTGCTCAGCGATGGGCCCGACATCGACTCGGATAGGTGGATGCACGGTCGCTAAAAGCCGACCCCGACGATTGCGGAAGCCGCATCGGCCTTGTATGGAAAACATTCGGTCGCGGACTTGTCCAGAAGTGATGCTGGCGCAAAGAACCTGTCGGTGACTTCGGCGGCCGTGGATCGAGTGATCGAATCGGCGCGCACTCAGCGCAAGAAAGCCATCTGTTTCATCACGGGCGTCCCGGGTGCCGGGAAGACTTTGGTGGGTCTGGACGTGGCCACCAAACACATGGATGCAAGCAGCGAACTGCACAGCGTCTATCTGTCAGGCAACGGCCCCTTGGTCAAGATCCTCTGCGAAGCTCTGACCCGCGACGAGATTGCTCGGGGCAAGGCCCAAAACTTGCAACTTCGGGTTGGCGAAACGCGCAAGTCCGTGGAGTTGTTCATTCAGAACGTTCACCACTTCCGCGATGCTTACCTCATCGACGCAAGGGCTCCCATTGATCATGTGGTGATCTTTGATGAAGCGCAACGCGCATGGACGCAAGAGCAGACCAGCAAGTTCATGGCGCAGAAGAAGGGTCGCAGTAACTTCAACAGGTCCGAGCCCGAGTTCCTTATCTCCTGCATGGACCGGCACCAGGACTGGGCGGTGGTGATCTGTCTCGTCGGAGGTGGACAAGAAATCAACACTGGTGAGGCGGGCATCAGCGAATGGCTGCGTGCCATTGAACATCACTATCCGTCATGGGAGGTCCATGTTTCTCAACATCTGACGGACAGTGAGTACGCGGCAACGGAGGCGATTGCATCGCTGCAACGGCAAGCCCATGTGGTTTTCAATGAAGACCTTCACTTGGCTGTTTCCATGCGCTCGTTCCGGGCCGAGCACGTCTCGACCTTTGTGAAACACCTGCTGGATCGAGATAAGGTTCGAGCAACAGAAGCGCTTCTTGCCGTCAGACAGCGGTACCCGATCGTGGTAACGCGAGACCTGTCGAAGGCCAAGCAATGGCTCAAGTCACAAGCGCGCGGCACCGAGCGCTATGGCATCGTCGTTTCGTCCCAGGCTGAAAGGTTGAAGCCACACGCGATCAATGTTCGCTCACCCATAGACCCTGTTCACTGGTTTCTTGACGACAAACACGATGTGCGCTCGTCTTACTACCTGGAAGACGTTGCGACGGAGTTTCACGTGCAAGGCCTCGAACTCGACTGGGCTTGCGTGGTCTGGGATGCAGACCTGCGGTGTGGCCCTGATGGCTGGCGCCATCACCAGTTCGTGGGTAACAAGTGGCAGAACATCCTCAAAGAGGAGCGGCAGCTCTACTTGAAGAACGCCTATCGGGTTTTGCTGACACGCGCTCGCCAAGGTATGGTGATCGTTGTACCGCCGGGTGAGCCGGAGGACCCCACACGCGACGCAGCCTTCTACGACCCGATATTTCAGTACCTGCTCGAGGTAGGTGTTTCATCCCTTTGAACGCTGTCAGCTGAGACTTGGCCGTTTGCCGCCAGTTGCAGCGCCGTTCGGTCAAGATCAGGCCAACACCCACCCGCGGTTCAGCCACCCTCGGTCTTGGCGGCGCTGGCGCGCTGGGCGAACTCGGCCCGTAGGGCGCGCAGTTTTTCGCGCGGGTCTTCTCTCACTGTGGCCTGGTCCAGCGCCATTTCCTGGATGAAGCGGCTGGGCTTGCCGGGCACGCTCTCGCGCCCTTTTTTGCGGCGTTTGAGCCAGCTCACCGCCAGTGTGCGCTGGGCGCGGGTGATGCCCACATACATCAGCCGCCGCTCCTCTTGCACCCGCAGGGCCAGGGCGTCGGCGCTCAGGTCGCTGTCGGCATCGTCGGTCTTGAAGGGCAGCAGCCCTTCGTTGACGCCGACCAGCACCACGTGCGGCCACTCCAGGCCTTTGGAGGCGTGCAGGGTCGAGAGGGTGACCACGTTCTGGTCCTGCTCGCGCTCGCTCAAGGTTGAGATGAGCGCGATGGTCTGCACCACTTCCAGCAGCGACTTGCGCTCCTCCTCGACCTGCACCCCCGCATCGTCGGCCAACTGGCCGCCGCAGCGCCTGGCCACCCAGTCGACAAAGTCCATCACGTTGGTCCAGCGGGCGGCGGCCACTTTGTCGTTGTTCTCGCTGTCGTGCAGGTGCTGCTCGTAGCCGATGTCTTTGAGCCACTGCAGCAAAAAGGCGTGCGCCGCTTCGTGGCCCATGGTGTGGCGGGCGCGGTATTCCAGGTCGTTCACCTGACGGCCGAACTCGTGCAGCGCGGTGATGGCCCGGCCGCTGACCGCGCTGGGCAGCGAGTGCGAAAACAAGGCCTCAAACAGGCTGAGCTTGTACTGCGTGGCAAAGGTGCCCAATTGCTGCAGGGTGGTGTGGCCGATGCCGCGCTTGGGGGTGGTGGCGGCGCGCAAAAAGGCCGGGTCGTCGTCGTTGTTGCTGATCAGCCGCAGCCAGGCGCAGAGGTCGCGGATCTCGGCCTTGTCAAAAAAGCTCTGCCCGCCCGAGACTTTGTACGGGATTTGTGCCCGGCGCAGCGCCTGCTCGAACGCGCGCGCCATGTGGTTGGCGCGGTAGAGGATGGCGAAGTCGCGCCACTCCTTGTGCGGGCTGGTGGCGCGCAGGCTCTGGATGCGGGCCACCGCGCGTTCGGCCTCGTGGTCTTCGTTGTCGGCATCCACCACCCGCACCGGTTCGCCCTCGCCCAGGTCGCTCCACAGCGTTTTGGGAAACAGTTTGGGGTTGGGACCGATCACGTTGTTGGCCGCGCGCAGGATGGCGCTGGTCGAGCGGTAGTTCTGCTCCAGCTTGATCACCCGCAGCGCGGGGAAGTCGACCGGCAGCTTCTTGAGGTTGTCCAGCGTGGCGCCGCGCCAGCCGTAGATGGACTGGTCGTCGTCGCCCACGGCGGTGAAGCGCGCGCGCTCGCCCACCAGCCGCTTGAGCAGTTCGTACTGGCTGGCATTGGTGTCCTGGTATTCGTCCACCAGCACATGGCCGAGCTTTTGCTGCCACTTCTCGCGCACCTCGGCATGCTCGTGCAGCAGCTTCAGCGGCAGGCGGATCAGGTCGTCGAAGTCCACGCTCTGGTAGGCCGTCAGGCGCTCTTCGTAGCGCGCCATGATGGTCGCGGTCATCCGCTCGTTCTCGTCCTTGGCTTGCCGCAGCGCCTCGGCGGCGGTCAGGCCGTCGCTCTTCCAGCCGCTGATGGTCCACTGCCAGCCGCGCGCGGTGGCGGCGTCGGTGGTGCCGCCGCAGTCTTTGAGCAGGCTGGTGATGTCGTCGGTGTCGAGGATGCTGAAGTTCTTCTTCAGCCCCAGCACCTCGCCGTCTTCGCGCAGCAGGCGCACCCCCAGCGCATGAAAGGTGCAGATCAGCACCTTGCGCGCCTCGCGCCCCACCAGCTGGCCGGCGCGCTCGCGCATTTCGGCAGCGGCCTTGTTGGTGAAGGTGATGGCGGCGATGCGGTCGGCCGCCAGCCCGGCCTGGATCAGGCGGCCGATTTTGTGGGTGATGACCCGCGTCTTGCCCGAACCGGCGCCGGCCAGCACCAGGCAGGGGCCGCCCAGGTGGTTCACGGCATCGAGCTGGGCGATATTCAGACCGGGGGAGGACATCGGGGAGGGCGGCGGGGCGAAGCGGCGAATGATACCGGTGGGGTGTTGCGCCCACGGCAGCCGCCGGTGGGCGACTGCCCCGCCGCAGCGAGCCTGAGACAATCACCCACCGTGCTCAATATCCTGCTCGTCACCTTCCCCTTCTTTGCGCTCGTGCTCGCCGGGTACCTGGCCGCGCGCCGGCGCCTGTTGCCGCTGGACGCCATTCCGGGGCTCAACGGCTTTGTGCTGTTCTTTGCGCTGCCCTGCATGCTCTACCGCTTCGGCTCGACCACACCGATCGCCCAGCTGCTGGACGTGGCGGTGGCCGGGGTCTACCTGCTGTGCGCGCTGGTGATGGTGGGTTTTGCCATCGTCTGGACGATGAACCGCCGCATCCGCTGGAACGACGCCTCGCTGGGCGCGCTGGTGGCCGCCTTTCCCAACTCCGGTTTCATGGGCGTGCCGCTGCTGGTGGCGCTGCTGGGGCCGGCGGCAGCGGGGCCGGCCATTTTGACCATGCTGGTGGACATGGTGATCACCAGTTCGCTGTGTGTGGCGCTCTCGCGGCTGGACGAAGGCGAGGGCCACGGCCGGGCGGCGATGATCGACGCCGGCAAGAAGGCGCTGCGCGGCGTGGCCACCAACCCCATGCCCTGGGCCATTTTGCTGGGCGCCGTCGCCTCGTATGTGCAGTTTCGCCTGCCCGCGCCGGTGGAGAAAACCGCCTGGCTGCTGGCCGACGCGGCCTCGCCGGTGGCCCTGTTCACCATTGGCGCGGTGCTGGCGCGCTCGCAGATACAGGCCAGCCACCCCATGCCCGCCAGCGACTACCTGCCGGTGGCGCTGATGAAGCTGCTGCTGCACCCGCTGCTGATCCTGCTGGCGGGGACGGCCGCGCAGCAAATGGGCCTGCCGCTGGACCCGTTCGCGCTGACGGTGATGGTGCTGGTGGCGGCGCTGCCCAGCGCCAGCAACGTCTCGCTGCTGGCCGAGCGCCTGGGCGCCGACAACGGGCGCATCGCCCGCATCATTTTGGTGACCACGGCGGCGGCCTTCGTCACCTTCTCGGGCGCGGTTTCCCTGCTCACCTGACGGGTTGAACCCCCACCGGGCGCGTCCGGCCGGGCGGCCCGCATGGCGGCCTCGCGGTGCTGCGTGCTGCGTGCTGCGTGCTGCGTGCTGCGTGCTGCGTGCTGCGTGCTGCGTTGCAATATAAGCAATCAATCATTGTGCGCCGCCGCATTGACGGCGGCTATTGCATTGATTCAATTCATTGCATCGACGTGGCGATAGAGGCCTTCTAAAGTGAGGCTTCCAACGGCAAACGGAGATTGTCATGAACTTGTTCGACAGCTCATCCACCCTCGGCAGTGGCTGGTTGGAAGCCCTGGCCGCCCTCGCGGCAGCCTGCTGAATCCGACGGGTCCACCCCCATCCACCTACAGGAGATCAACATGAGCAACCCCTCTGCAGAAGCCAAGTGCCCCTTCCACGCCGGTGGCGGTGCGCGCGCCACGCACGGCGCCCAGTCCAATGCCGACTGGTGGCCCAACCAGCTCAACCTGTCCATCCTGCACCAGCACCAGCCGGTGTCCAACCCGATGGACCCCGACTTTGACTACGCCGAGGCGTTCAAAAAGCTGGACTTCAAGGCCCTGAAGAAAGACCTGGCCGACCTGATGACCCAGAGCCAGGACTGGTGGCCCGCCGACTACGGCCACTACGGCGGCCTGTTCATCCGCCTGGCCTGGCACGCCGCGGGCACCTACCGCACGGCCGACGGCCGCGGCGGCGCCAACACCGGCAACCAGCGCTTTGCCCCGCTCAACAGCTGGCCCGACAACGGCAACCTCGACAAGGGCCGCCGCCTGCTGTGGCCGATCAAGCAGAAGTACGGCAACGCCATTTCCTGGGCCGACCTGTTCATCCTCTGCGGCAACGTGGCCATGGAGACCATGGGCTTCAAGACCTTCGGTTTCGGCGGCGGCCGGGCCGACATCTGGGCACCGGAAGAGGACATTTACTGGGGCGCCGAGAAGGAGTGGCTGGCCACCAGCGACAAGGCCAACAGCCGCTACAGCGGCGACCGCGTGCTGGAGAACCCGCTGGCCGCCGTGCAGATGGGCCTGATCTATGTGAACCCGCAGGGCCCGGACGGCAAGCCCGACCCGGTGGCCTCGGGCAAGGACGTGCGCGAAACCTTCGCCCGCATGGCGATGAACGACTACGAGACGGTGGCCCTGGTGGCCGGCGGCCACACCTTCGGCAAGATGCACGGCGCCGGCCCGGCCAACCTGGTGGGCCCCGAGCCGGAAGGTGCACCGATGGAAGAAATGGGCTTCGGCTGGATCAACCAGCACGGCACCGGCAAGGGCGGCGACACCACCACCAGCGGCTTCGAAGGCGCCTGGAAACCCAACCCGACGAAATGGGACATGGGCTACTTCAAGGTGCTGTTCAAGTACGAGTGGAAGCAGATGACCACCGCGGCCGGCGCCATCCAGTGGGAAGCGCAGAACGTGGACCCGGAGGACATGATCCCCGACGCCCACGACCCGAGCAAGAAACACCCGCCGCACATGACCACGGCCGACCTGTCGCTGCGCTTCGACCCGGCCTACGAGAAGATCTCGCGCCACTTCTACGCCAACCCGGATGAGTTCGCCGACGCCTACGCCCGCGCCTGGTTCAAGCTGACGCACCGCGACATGGGCCCGAAGGTGCGCTACCTCGGCCCCGAAGTGCCGGCCGAAGACCTGATCTGGCAAGACCCGGTGCCCGCGGCCAACCACCCGCTGATCGACGCCGCCGACGCCAGGGAACTCAAGGCGCGCGTGCTGGCCAGCGGCCTCTCGGTGAGCGAGCTGGTGTCCACCGCCTGGGCCTCTGCCTCCACCTACCGCGGCTCCGACATGCGCGGCGGTGCCAACGGCGCCCGCATCCGCCTGGCGCCGCAGAAAGACTGGGAAGTCAACCAGCCGGCCCAGCTGGCCAAAGTGCTCAAGGTGCTGGAGGAAATCCAGCGCGGCTTCAACGCCAGCGCCCCGGGCGGCAAAAAGGTGTCGATGGCCGACCTGATCGTGCTGGCCGGCAACGCCGCTGTGGAAGCCGCTGCCAAGGCCGCCGGCCACGCGGTGGACGTGCCCTTCACCCCCGGCCGCACCGACGCCACGCAGGAGCAGACCGACGTCGAATCCTTCGCCGTGCTCGAGCCGGTGGCCGACGGCTTCCGCAACTACCGCCAGAAGGCGTTCAGCGTTTCGCCCGAAGAGATGCTGATCGACAAGGCGCAGCTGCTGACCCTGTCGGCCCCTGAAATGACGGTGCTCGTCGGCGGTCTGCGGGTGCTGGGCGCCAACCACGGCGGCTCGCAGCACGGTGTGTTCACCACCCGCCCGGGCCAGCTGACCACCGACTTCTTCACCCACCTGGTGGACATGGGCACGGTGTGGAAGCCGACTGGCGACAACGCCTACCAAGGCAGCGACCGCAAGACCGGCGCCCCCAAGTGGACCGCCACCCGGGTGGACCTGGCCTTTGGTTCCAACTCGCAGCTGCGCGCGCTGGCCGAGGTCTATGCCCAGAGCGACAACGGCGGCAAGTTCGTCCGCGACTTCGTCGCGGCCTGGACCAAGGTCATGAACCTCGACCGCTTCGACCTCAAGAAATGAGGGTTCGGAACCTGTCCAGCACCGCCCTACAGCGTTGATCAGGCAGGTTCTTCCTGCCCCTCTGCCCCCGGCGCCTTGCAGGCGTCGGGGGCTTTTTTTCATCGGTGCGGATGGTCCGGTCGGGCTTGTGCGTGCGCATGAACGTGCTTGTTGTGCGAACCCCCCGACCTGCCCGACGACTTCATGCGCCACCGCAAGGCGCGTGCCGCGCCCGAAGGCCGCCGCCTGCGCGATCGGGTGCTGGCGTGGGTGGAGCGGGGCCTGAAAGCGGCCGCCATGGCAGCACCCGCCTGAAATGGATCGGCCACCGCGAAGGTGGCCGGATGTGCCGTCCGTCATCGCGCGGACATCGAACACAGACCGCATCTTGGCTGGCCTGTGTGAAACGCTGGTGACAGCCCGCGCAGCCGCGAATCCCCGCTTTCCGGCCCATTCACCGGATCGGACTGGTCAATTCACACGTCGTCAGACGACCAGCGGGTCCACGTCCACCGCCCAGCGGACCAGGCCGCGCGCTTCGGGTGCGGCGCGCGCCGCGTGCAGCACCGGCTGCCACGCCGCCAGAAAGCGCTGCAGGGCGGCGCGCGAGGCGGCTTCCACCAGCAGCTGCGCACGCTCCACGTTGGCCACCCGCTGGATGGTCAGCGGCACCGCCGGGTAGAGCGTGATCTCGTCGCGGTGCTGCAGGCCGGCCGCCTGCTGTGCGGCCAGGTTCAAAAAGGCCTGCGCCGCGGCCTGGGTGCGTGCATCGGCGCGCAGCAGCGCCTGGTGGCCAAAGGGCGGCATGCCTGCCGACTCGCGCTCGGCCAGTTGGTCGGCGGCGAAGGCCGGGTAGTCGTGTTGTTTCAAAGCGGTAAACAACGGGTGCGTGGGGTGCCAGGTCTGCACCCACATCTCGCTCGCGCTGGCGTGCTGTGCATCGCGCCCGGCGCGGCCGGCGGCCTGCATCAGCAGCGCAAACAGCCGCTCGGGCGCGCGGTGGTCGCTGGCAAACAGGGCGGCGTCGGCGTTGAGGCTGGCCACCAGGGTGATGCGCCGAAAGTCGTGCCCTTTGGCCACCATCTGGGTGCCCACCAGCACGTCCACCTCGCCGCTGTGCAGCGCGGCCAGCTGCGCCTGCAGGCTGCCTTTGGCCCGGGTGGTGTCGGCGTCCATGCGGGCCACGCGCACCGGGCCGCCGCCTGGGCGCTGCACGTCGGCCAGCAAAGCCGTCAGTTGCTCTTCCACCTGCTCGGTGCCCCGGCCGATGGGGGCAATGTCGAGGTTGCCGCAGTCGGGGCAGGCGCGCGGCACCCGCTGGCTCAGCCCGCAGTGGTGGCAGCGCAGCGTGCGGTCGAGCTTGTGGAACACGCGGTAGGCGCTGCAATGCGGGCAGCCGCTCTTCCAGCCGCAGGCGTCGCAGGCCAGCACCGGCGCATAGCCCCGGCGGTTGAGCAGCACCAGGCACTGCTCGCCGCGCGCAATGCGCTCCTGCATCGCCGCCAGCAGCGGCGGCGCAATGGCTGCACCCTTGGGCTGGTGGTTCATGTCCAGCAGGCGCAGCCGGGGCAGTGCCCCGCCGCCGATGCGCCCGGGCATGTCCAGCCGGCGGTAGCGGCCTTGCCCGGCGGCATGCCAGCTCTCCAGCGACGGCGTGGCCGACCCCAGCACCACCTGGCAGCGCGGGTGGGTGGCGGGCGCCGGCTCGGTGGGGCTGGGCGGTTCGGCCGGGGCGGCAGCGCTGGGCAAAGGCTTGGGGTGGCCATGGGCTTGGGCATCGGCCCAACCCATTGATGGACCGTTGGCCAGAGCGCCACTGGTGGGCTCGGGCGGTGCAAGGTCCGCCGCGGTGCGCCCCGCCAGCGCTTCGGTTTCCACCTTGGCGCGGTACACCGCCAGATCGCGGGCTGAATAGCGCGCGCCCTCCTGGCTCTTGTAGCTGGGGTCGTGCTCCTCGTCCACCACGATCAGCCGCAGCCCAGGCAGGCTGGCAAAAATCGCCATGCGGGTGCCCAGCACAATGCGCGCCGCCCCGGTGTGCGCCGCCAGCCAGGCCGCCAGCCGCTGCGCCGGCGTCATGCCGCTGTGCAGGCTCACCACCGCACCGCGGCCAAACGCGGGCTCAAAGCGCTCCTTGAAACGCTGCTCCAGCTGCGGCGTGAGGTTGATCTCGGGCACCATCACCAGCGCCTGGGTGGGGGCCTCGCCCGCAGGTGTGGCCTGCGCCAGCACGCGCTGGGTGGCGCGCAAATACACCTCGGTCTTGCCGCTGCCGGTGGCGCCGTACAGCAGCACCGGCTCGGTGGCCGTTTGCAGCGCCTGCAACACCTGCGCCTGCTCAGCGCTCAGCGTGTGCCCGCTCGCCACCGCTGCCTCGGCCACCGGGCCGGCCGGGGCGGCGGCGGCCAGCCGCTTCAGGCGGCGGGCCAGTTGCACCCCGTCCAGCTCGCGCAGCGGGGGCGGCAGCGCGGCCAGCGCCACCTCGCCCAGGCTGCGCTGGTAGTACTGCGCCGCAAATTTCACCAGCTGGCGCCAGCGCGCATTCAGCGGCGGCAGCCCGTCCAGCACGCTGGCCACTGGCTTGGTCTGCGCCTCGCTCAGCCCTGCGGGCGGGGTGTCTGGGCAGTGCCACACCACCCCCAGCACCTCGCGCGAACCCAGCGGCACCCGCACCAAAGCCCCCGGCGTCAGCGCCGATGCACTGCGGTAACTCAGAATGCCACCCACCCCGCTGTGGGCAGGGGTGGCCACCACCACGCCGGGCCAATAACTCATCTTGGGACGCCCTGTTGCAGTCGCACTGCCGGTTTACCCGCTAAGTCCTTGATTTTTCGGGTGCTTTCGCAGCTGTCTACAGCTTCTGTGGATAACTTTGTTGATAGGTGCCTGAATAGCCGCTCGAAGCCTTGTAAATCAAGGGCTTTCTTAAACTGCCCACAAAAAAAGCAGTTTTCAATGTTCAATGAAATCAAGCACTTAGCCACTGTGGCCCCAACCCGACAGACAGCAAACCCAGCGCCCACGTCTTGCCGCGCCGCAGCACAAGAAATGTGCATAACCGGGGCTTGTCAAGTGCTTTTTTGGCCTGGTTTTGTGCTAAGCGCTGCCAGACCGGGCCCCCGCCGGGGCCAATTTGCGCCTCGGGCCGCGTTGCCGCCCCGCGCCACCACCCCGCGCAAAGCCTGCCACGGGCCGTGGCGCGCCCGTGGCCCGCTTCAAGCCTGTGGTTGCCCACGCAGCCGCTTCGAATGCGTGTGCACCGCGTCCACCAGCACCCGCACATGCTCGGGCGGCGTGTACTGGCTGATGCCATGCCCCAGGTTGAAAATGTGGGTGGGCCCGGTGCCCGCGCCGGCGTGTGGCGTGCCAAAACTCTCCAGCACCGCCGCCACCTCGCGCTCAATCGCCTCGGGTGGTGCAAACAGCACATTGGGGTCGATATTGCCCTGCAAGGCCTTGGCCCCTTCGCCGCTGCCCACGGCCGCGCGCGCCGCACCCAGGTTCACCGTCCAGTCCAGGCCCAGCACCTCACAGTCCAGCCTCTTCATGTCGGCCAGCCACAGCCCGCCGCCCTTGGTAAAGACAATGCGCGGCACCGTTGCGCCAGCCGCGTCGGTGCGCTTGAGCTGCGCCAATACCCGCCGCGTGTAAGCCAGCGAAAACGCCTGAAACTTGCCATCGGCCAGCACCCCGCCCCAACTGTCAAACACCATCACCGCCTGCGCGCCGGCGTCGATCTGCGCATTCAGATAAGCCGCCACCGCGTCAGCGTTGACGGCCAGGATGCGGTGCATCAAATCGGGCCGGCTGTACATCAGGCTCTTGACCTGCCGGTAATCGTCGCTGCCACCGCCCTCGACCATGTAGCAAGCCAGCGTCCACGGGCTGCCCGAAAAGCCGATCAGCGGCACCCGGCCGGCCAGCGCCCGGCGGATGCTGGTGACCGCGTCAAACACATAGCGCAGCTTGTCCATGTCGGGCACGGCCAGCTGGGCCACGTCGGCCTCGGTGCGCACGGTGCGCGCAAACTTAGGCCCCTCGCCCTGCGCGAATGACAGGCCCAGGCCCATCGCGTCCGGCACCGTCAAAATGTCACTGAACAAAATCGCCGCATCCAGCGCATAGCGCTCCAGCGGCTGCAGCGTCACCTCGGTGGCGTAGTCCACATGGGTCGCCAGCCCCATGAACGAGCCCGCCCTGGCCCGGGTGGCGCAGTATTCCGGCAGGTAGCGCCCGGCCTGGCGCATCAGCCACACCGGCGTGTGGTCGGTGGCCTGGCGCAGGCAAGCGCGCAAAAAGGTGTCGTTCTGCAAGGGGGCAAAGCTCATGGAAGTGTCCGGTGCGGTGCGTCAGAGGTAAGCGTCGATTATCCCGCGTGGACCCTGCGGTCCGGCCGGTGCTGGTGCCGGGTTCTGGGGGCCGGGGCGCACACCAGCAGCCTGCCCATGGCTGCAGCCTTTCGCGCGAGGTGGTGCATGACCGGCTCTTACCACCACTCCACGCATGCAAACCGATCGCTGTGGCCGCCTGGCGACGCTCTGGTGCTGGCCTGAGCCGGCCCAATGCGTTTGCCCGGGCTTGCGCCCCGCGGGTCGCGGCCGAATGGCCAAGCCTCTTGGACGCGTGCCGGGCTGGCGGCAGCGAAGGCATGTGTTCAAGCACCCTTGGTTGATTCAGCGGCCATGTTCAGCGCGGCGATCAAAAACAAAAAGCCCACCGTTTGGTGGGCTATTATGACAAGCCAGGCGCTTGATTGTGTTGGTTGCGGAGGCAAGATTTGAACTTGCGACCTTTGGGTTATGAGCCCAACGAGCTACCAGGCTGCTCCACTCCGCGTCAAGCCTTACATTGTATCACGCTTTTTCGCCGTCCGCCGCTGGAACCGCTTCGGGCGCGCGATCGACCAATTCGACCAAGGCCATGGGGGCGTTGTCGCCCACACGGAAACCCATTTTCAGAATGCGGGTGTAACCACCCGGGCGGGCCTTGAAGCGAGGGCCCAGCTCGTCAAACAGCTTGACCACGACGTCGCGGTCGCGCAGGCGGTCAAAGGCCAGACGGCGGTTGGCGACGGTGGGCTCCTTGGCCAGGGTGATCATGGGCTCCACCACACGGCGCAGCTCCTTGGCCTTGGGCAGGGTGGTTTTGATGACTTCGTGGGTGAGCAGCGAGTTCATCATGTTGCGCAGCATCGCCAGGCGGTGCTCGCTGGTGCGGTTGAGTTTGCGCAGACCGTGTCCGTGACGCATTTGGGTTTCCTTTCAGTGTTTTGCCCCCAGCCGTATCAGGTACTGGGAGGGGTCGTCAGACGAAGATGACGGGTGGAGAAATCAATGTTTGTCGAGACCAGCCGGCGGCCAGTTCTCGAGCTTCATGCCAAGGGTCAAACCACGGGAGGCCAGCACCTCCTTGATTTCATTGAGCGACTTGCGGCCCAGGTTGGGGGTCTTGAGCAGCTCATTCTCGGTGCGCTGGATCAGGTCACCGATGTAATAGATGTTCTCGGCCTTGAGGCAGTTGGCCGAACGCACGGTGAGCTCGAGCTCGTCGACCGGACGCAGCAGAATCGGGTCGAACTGCTGAGAACTGCGCTGCTGGGGCGCGTCGGCGAAGATCTCGGCACCTTCCAGTTGGGCAAACACAGCCAGTTGCTCGACCAGGATCTTGGCCGAGGCACGCACAGCCTCTTCTGGGCCGATGGAGCCGTTGGTCTCGATCTCGAGCACCAGCTTGTCGAGGTCGGTGCGCTGTTCCACACGGGCACTCTCGACGGTGTAACTCACACGCCTGATGGGCGAGAAAGAGGCGTCCAGAACGATACGCCCGAGCGAGCGCGACATGTCGTCGTGGCGACGCAGGCTACCCGGCACATAGCCGCGACCCTTCTCGACCTTGATCTGCATGTCCAGTTTGGCACCAGCGGACAAGGTGGCGATGACATGACCCGGATTCACGATCTCGACATCGTGCGGCGTCTGGATATCAGCGGCGGTCACCACACCTTCACCGTCCTTGCGCAGACTCAGCGTGACCTCGTCGCGGTTGTGCAGTTTGAAAACAACGCCCTTGAGGTTCAAGAGCATGCTGACCACGTCTTCCTGCACCCCGTCGATCGACGAATATTCATGCACCACGCCAGCGATCGTCACCTCGGTGGGGGCATGGCCCACCATGGACGACAGCAGCACCCGACGCAGGGCATTGCCCAGGGTGTGTCCATAACCGCGCTCGAAGGGCTCCAGGCTCACCTTGGCACGGTTGGCCGAGAGTTGTTCGACGTTGATGGTTTTGGGCTTGAGCAGATTGTTCAGCATTCAGACTTCCTTCAGTTCCCTCGGCTCGTTACACCGATAAGGCAGACGGAGCATGGCCCGGGGGACGACCTGCGCCGCCCGGGAACGGAATTAACGCGAGTAAAGTTCGACGACCAGCGACTCGTTGATGTCCGAGCCGAACTCGTCGCGGTCCGGGGTCTTCTTGAAGACGCCCTCAGCCTTGTCGGCAGACACTTCCACCCAGGCCGGGAAGCCGATTTGCTTGGCCAATTCCAGTGCCTCGATCACGCGGGCCTGCTTCTTGGACTTTTCGCGAACAGCCACCACGTCGCCAGCCTTGACCGAAAACGACGGAATGTTCACGGCGTTACCGTTGACCGTGATGGCCTTGTGCGACACCATCTGGCGCGCTTCGGCGCGGGTGGAGGCGAAGCCCATGCGGAACACCACGTTGTCCAGACGCGATTCCAGCAGGAACAGCAGGTTGGCACCGGTGTTGCCGCGGCGACGGTCGGCCTCGGCAAAGTAGCGGCGGAACTGGCGCTCCAGCACGCCATAGGTGCGCTTGACCTTCTGCTTTTCGCGCAGTTGCAGACCGAAATCTGACGTGCGCTGACCAGAAGTGCGGCCATGCTGACCCGGCTTGGAGTCGAACTTGGCCTTGTCGCTGATCGAGCGGCGGGCGCTCTTGAGCAGCAGATCGGAGCCTTCACGGCGGGAGAGTTTGGCCTTGGGGCCGAGGTAACGTGCCACTTGGATGTCCTTGTGATGTCTGCCGCGACCCATGCCACGACAGGGGCATCGTCACGGGAGCCGTCGGCGATGCTGACGGCGGTGGGCTTAGCAAAAATGCCACCGCAGCGGTCTGCGGTGGCGCGAAAAAAGTCTTGGATTGTACCGCGCTCGCGGTACACACAAGCACGGCCTCAGATGCGGCGGCGCTTCTGCGGACGGCAACCGTTGTGCGGCACGGGCGTCACATCGGCAATCGAGGTGATGCGGATGCCCAGTGCGCCCAGCGCGCGCACCGAAGATTCACGGCCCGGCCCCGGACCCTTGATTTCGACATCGAGGTTCTTGATGCCCTGCTCGATGGCAGCGCGACCGGCGACCTCGGAAGCCACCTGGGCAGCGAACGGGGTGGACTTGCGCGAACCCTTGAAACCCTGACCACCAGAAGAGGCCCACGACAAAGCGTTGCCCTGGCGGTCGGTGATGGTGATGATGGTGTTGTTGAACGACGCGTGCACGTGGGCGATACCGTCAGCAATGTTCTTGCGAACTTTCTTGCGGACGCGGGCAGCGGCGCTGGACTGTTGCTTGGCCATGGAAATCCTTCAATCCGATTTACTTCTTGAGCGACTGGGCTGCCTTGCGCGGGCCCTTGCGGGTACGGGCATTGGTCTTGGTGCGCTGTCCGCGCACCGGGAGACCACGGCGGTGGCGGAAGCCACGGTAGCAACCGATGTCCATCAAACGCTTGATGTTCATCGTGGTTTCGCGGCGCAGGTCACCCTCGATCGTGAAGGTGCCGACCTGGTCACGGACCTTTTCCAGCTCAGCGTCGGTCAGATCCTTGATCTTCTTGGAGTACGCGATACCGCACGCCTCGCAGATCTGGCGGGCGCGGGTGCGACCAATGCCGAAAATGGCGGTCAGGCCGACTTCAGCGTGTTTGTGCGGCGGGATGTTGATGCCTGCAATACGAGCCATGTTGCTTCCTCTGAACTTCCGAATCAGCCTTGACGCTGCTTGTGGCGCGGGTCGGTGCAGATGACACGCACGACACCCTTGCGCTTGATGATCTTACAGTTGCGGCACATTTTTTTGACCGAAGCCGAAACTCTCATAGTCTTCTCCTAGTAAATCCGTTTCAATCCACTGACAACCGTCACTTCGCACGAAACACAATCCGTGCACGGCTCAGGTCATAGGGCGTGAGCTCTACCTTCACCTTGTCACCCGGAAGAATCCGGATGTAGTGCATCCGGATCTTCCCCGATATGTGGCCCAGCACCACATGTCCGTTCTCCAACCTGACCCTGAACGTTGCATTGGGAAGGTTCTCAAGCACCTCCCCCTGCATCTCGATCACGTCGCCTTTAGCCATGGCGCACCATGCCGGTTCAGGACTTGAAGTTGGCCTTCTTGAGCAATGATTCGTACTGATGCGACATCATGTAATGCTGCACCTGCGTCATGAAGTCCATGGTCACCAGCACGATGATCAACAGAGAGGTGCCGCCGAAATAAAACGGCACGTTGTACTCAAGGATCAAAAACTCAGGCAACAGACAGACCGCAGTGATGTAAACAGCACCCACGAGCGTCAGACGCAGAAGGATCTTGTCGATGTAGCGAGCGGTTTGATCCCCTGGCCGGATGCCCGGAATGAAGGCGCCGCTCTTCTTCAGGTTGTCGGACGTTTCGCGGCTGTTGAACACCAGCGCGGTATAGAAGAAGCAGAAGAACACGATGGCCGCTGCATACAACGCCACATAAATGGGCTGTCCGGGTGACAAGGCCGCAGCCAGATCTCTCAGCCATCGGGTTGAATCACCGGTGCTCACCCAGCTCACGATGGTCGTGGGCAACAAGATGATGGATGACGCAAAGATGGGAGGAATAACACCCGCCATGTTGAGCTTGAGCGGCAAATGCGACGACTGGCCGCCATAGACCTTGTTGCCCACTTGCCGACGCGCATAGTTCACCAGAATCTTGCGCTGTCCACGCTCCACGAAAACCACGAAGTAGGTGACCAGCACCACCAAGGCGATGATGAACAGCGACACCAGAATGTTCATGGCGCCGGTGCGCACCAGCTCCAGCAAGCCCCCAATCGCGTTTGGCAGTCCGGCTGCAATGGCGGCAAAAATCAGGATGGAAATGCCGTTACCCAAGCCCCGCTCGGTGATCTGCTCACCCAGCCACATCAGAAACATGGTGCCGGCAACCAGGCTGACCAGCGCCGTGATGCGAAAACCCATGCCGGGATCGAGAACCAACCCGGCCTGGCTTTCCAGGGCGACCGCGATACCCAGCGCCTGAAAAATGGCCAGCACCAAGGTGCCATACCGGGTGTATGACGTGATCTTGCGACGACCGGCCTCACCCTCCTTCTTCAGCTGCTCGAAGGTGGGCACCACATACGTCATCAGCTGCATGATGATCGACGCCGAGATGTACGGCATGATCCCCAGTGCAAACACGGTAAAGCGTGACAGCGCACCGCCGGAGAACATGTTGAACAAACTCAGGATGCCGCCCTGCTGCCCCTTGAACAACTGTTCCAGCTGCGCGGGGTCGATGCCGGGCACCGGAATGTGCGCACCGATGCGATAAACCACCAAGGCCAGCAACAGGAACACCAGTCGGCGACGCAGGTCGCCGAACTTGCCCGTCTTGGCCAGGGTTGCAGGGGCTGTAGCCACAGGGTTCCCTCTAGCGGAAAGAATCAGGCCAACGAGCCGCCAGCTGCCTCGATGGCAGCCTTGGCGCCGGCCGTGGCAGCGATGTCTTTGAGATTGACCGCACGGGCAATCTCACCGGTCTTGATGACTTTCACCCGCTTGGCCAGCTGACCCACAAGACCCGCCTGCTTGAGCACCAGCATGTCGATATCGACAGCGTCGATACCGTTCAGGTCGGCGAGCGTTACCTCGGCGTTGAACTGCAGCTGGGCCGACTTGAAACCGCGCTTGGGCAGACGGCGCTGCAAGGGCATCTGGCCGCCTTCGAAGCCGACCTTGTGGTAGCCGCCCGAGCGGGATTTCTGGCCTTTGTGGCCGCGACCGGCGGTCTTGCCCAGGCCTGAGCCGATACCGCGGCCGACGCGGCGCTTGGCGTGTTTGGCGCCAGCTGCGGGTTGAATGGTGTTGAGTTCCATGACGATTGAGTCCTCTTCGCTCGGGTGCTTACAGCACCTTCACCAGATAGGCGATCTTGTTGATCATGCCGCGCACGGCGGCCGTGTCCTGCAGTTCGCTCACGCTGTTGAGCTTGCGCAGACCCAGACCACGCACAGTGGCGCGATGGTCTTGCTTGGTGCCAATCGGGCTGCGCACCAGTTGAACCTTGATGGTGTTTTGAGTGGTCATGATCGTTCCAATCAGCCCAGGATCTCTTCGACCGACTTGCCACGCTTGGCAGCCACTTCGGAAGGAGTCGTGGCGTTCTGGAGCGCGTCCAGCGTGGCACGCACCAGGTTGTAGGGGTTGCTCGAACCGTGGCTTTTGGCCACCACGTCGGTGATGCCGACGACTTCACAGACGGCGCGCATCGGACCGCCGGCGATGATGCCGGTACCTTTGACGGCCGGAAGCATCATCACGCTCGAAGCACCGTGCTCACCCCGCACCTCATGGTGCAGCGAGCCGCTCTTGAGGGACACCTTGACCATGTTGCGGCGAGCCTGCTCCATGGCCTTCTGCACGGCGACCGGCACTTCGCGCGCCTTGCCTTTGCCCATGCCGATGCGACCGTCGCCGTCACCCACCACGGTCAGCGCAGCAAAACCGAGGATGCGACCACCCTTGACCACCTTGGTCACGCGGTTGATCGCGATCATCTTCTCGCGCAGGCCGTCGTCGTTGCCTTCGTTCTTCACGTTTGCCTGAAATTTAGCCATTTGGTGTATCCCGTCTGATCAGAACTGCAGACCGGCTTCACGAGCCGCATCGGCGAGGGCCTTGACACGGCCGTGATAGGCAAAACCGGAACGATCGAAGGCGACCTTTTCGATGCCAGCGGCCTTGGCCTTTTCGGCAATGCGCTTGCCAATCAGGGCCGCGGCAGCGGCGTTGCCACCCTTGCCGGCAGCACCCAGCTGCGCTCTCACTTCGGCCTCGACCGTGGAAGCGGAGGCCAGCACCTTGGCGCCATCGCCCGAAATGACGTTGGCATAGATGTGCAGGTTGGTGCGGTTCACGGTCAGGCGAACAGCCCCTTGCTGCGCAATGCGGATGCGCGTCTGACGGGCCCGGCGGAGACGTTGCTCTTTTTTGGTCAACATGGTCCTGGTCCTTACTTCTTCTTGGTTTCCTTGATCACGACCTTCTCGTCCGCGTAGCGGATGCCCTTGCCCTTGTAGGGCTCGGGCGGGCGCACGGCGCGCACCTCGGAAGCGATCTGACCCACGCGCTGACGGTCAGCGCCTTTGATGACGATCTCGGTCGGGGTCGGAGTCTCAACCTTGATGCCCGCAGGCATCTCGATTTCAACCGGGTGCGAGAAACCGACGTTCAGGTTCAGCTTGGCGCCCTGGGCCTGGGCCTTGTAGCCCACGCCGATCAGCGACAGCTTCTTCTCGAAGCCCTTGCTCACGCCGACCACCATGTTGTTGACCAGCTGACGCATGGTGCCCGACATGGCATTGGCTTCGCGCGATTCGTTCACCGGGGTGAACGACAGCGAGCCAGCGTTGCTTTCCACTTTGACCAGGGCGTTTTGCGCCAGCGCCAAGGCACCCAGGGCACCCTTGACGTTGATCAGGTCTTCCTTCACGGCCACTTCGACCCCGGCGGGGACGGCAACCGGCAATTTACCAATACGCGACATTTCAGTTACTCCTTCAATGCCCGCATCAGGCGACGTAGCACAGCACTTCGCCGCCGACACCGGTGGCGCGCGCCTTGCGGTCCGTCATCACACCTTTGGGGGTGGTGACAATGGCCACACCCAAGCCGTTCTGCACGGAGGGCAGGGCGTCACGGCCGCGGTAGATGCGCAAGCCCGGCTTGCTCACACGCTCGATGCGCTCGATGACCGGACGGCCAGCGTAGTACTTCAGGGCGATTTCGAGTTGCGCCTTGCCACCCTCGTTGCTCACCTTGAAGCCATCGATGTAACCCTCGTCCTTCAGGACCTGGGCGATCGCGGCTTTGAGCTTGGACGCCGGCATCGACACAGTGGTCTTTTCAACCATCTGCGCGTTGCGGATGCGGGTCAACATGTCAGCGATAGGATCACTCATGCTCATTTGTGGTTCTCCTAGGGCTTACCAGCTGGCTTTGGTCACGCCGGGGATCTCGCCGGCGAAGGCCATTTCACGGACCTTGGCACGGGCCAGGCCGAAGTAGGCGAACGTGCCACGCGGACGACCCGTGATCTCGCAGCGGTTGCGCTGGCGGGTCGGGTTGGCATTGCGGGGCAGCTTCTGCAGGGCCAGACGGGCTGCGTCGCGCGCTTCACCGCTTTGCTTGGCGTCGTTGGCAGTCGCCTTGAGTTCGGCGTATTTCTTGGCGAACTTGGCGGCGAGTTTCTCGCGCTTGAGTTCACGTTGGAGTAGAGCTTGTTTAGCCACGCGCCACCTCAGTTCTTGAACGGGAAACGGAAACCAGCCAGCAGAGCCTTGCACTCTTCGTCAGACTTGGCGGTTGTCGTGATGCTGATGTTCAGGCCGCGCAGGGCATCGACCTTGTCGTATTCGATCTCGGGGAAGATGATCTGCTCTTTGACGCCGATGTTGTAGTTGCCGCGGCCGTCGAACGACTTGCCGGAGATACCACGGAAATCGCGCACACGGGGCAGCGCCACGGTGACAAAGCGATCCAGGAATTCGTACATGCGGGCGCCACGCAGGGTCACCATGCAACCGATGGGCTGCTGCTCGCGGATCTTGAAGCCGGCGATGGCTTTCTTCGCCTTGGTGACCACAGGCTTCTGACCAGCAATCTTGGTCAGGTCGCCCACAGCGTTGTCCATCACCTTCTTGTCGGCCACCGCCTCGCTCACACCCATGTTCAAGGTGATCTTGGTGATGCGGGGCACCTCCATGGGGGACTTGTAGCCGAACTTCTTGCTCAGTTCGGGCGCGACCTTGTCGCGGTAGATGTCTTGAAAGCGTGCCATGGTCATGCCACCTTGATTTCTTCGCCGCTGGATTTGTAGACGCGCACTTTCTTGCCGTCAGCCAGGAGCTTGACGCCCACGCGATCCGCCTTGCCGGTGGCGCCATTGAAGATGGCGACATTGGACTGGTGGATGGACATGGTCTTCTCGACGATGCCGCCGGTCACACCCTTCATCGGGTTGGGCTTGGCATGCTTTTTGACGATGTTGACGCCTTCGACCACCAGACGGTCTTCGCTGGCACGCTCGAGCACTTTGCCGCGCTTGCCCTTGTCGCGACCGGCGATCACGATGACTTCGTCACCTGTACGAATCTTGTTCATGATGAATCCTCAGAGAACCTCGGGGGCCAGGGACACGATCTTCATGAACTTCTCGGTCCGCAGTTCACGCGTGACCGGGCCGAAGATGCGGGTACCGATGGGCTCCAGCTTGGCATTGAGCAGCACGGCGGCGTTGCCGTCGAACTTGATCAGGGCACCGTCCTGGCGACGGATACCCTTGGCGGTGCGGACCACCACAGCGTTGTACACCTCGCCTTTTTTGACGCGGCCACGGGGCGCTGCTTCCTTGATGCTGACTTTGATGACATCACCTACGCTGGCGTAGCGGCGCTTGGACCCGCCGAGCACCTTGATGCACATCACGGACTTGGCACCCGTGTTGTCAGCAACATCGAGTCGAGATTGCGTTTGGATCATTTGATTTAAGTCCCAACTTGAATCCTTGACGCCACCACGGCAGCAAGTGATCAGTCTTGGGCCCGTCGTAGCCAGGATCTCTTTGGCTTGTTGACCAAGATCACCCTGCGTTGGTGGGCAGATAACTTCGCTTTTTTGTAGCGAAGCCATATATTGTCACAACATTCACGGCGCCTGTCAACCACTTTGTTGCGGCAAAGCCGCTCGGGTTGCCGCTCCCGGTGTCCGTGTGCCGGCCTCCGGGGGCAACACTTCAAGGGGCCACGCCCCTCAGGCGGGCACCTAACAGCAGCGGCTGGCTGCAGCGGTCTGCAGCGGTCTGCAGCGGTGCGCACGGGTCGCGGACCCTCCCGACGCCACCCACTCCCCATCGGCCCCGGTCGGCGGCCAGCGGCCGACGTGCAGCCCCCCCGGTGCTGCGCTGGCAGCCACCGTTCTGCGAAGATAGGGTGACGCAGCGTCGGCATGGCGCCTGTGTCTTTTCCCTTCCCAAGCTTGTCCCCACCCACCATGGCAACCCCCACCCACCCCCTCATCACCTTCATCGGCGGCGGCAACATGGCCAGCGCCATCATCGGCGGCCTGGTCGGCCAGGGCCACCCGCCGGTTGGCCTGCAGGTGGTCGAGCCCTGGGATGAGCAGCGCGCCAAGCTGACGCAGCAGTTCCCCGGCATGACCGTGCTGCCCGCCGCCAGCGCCGCCCTCCAGCCGTCCGACCTGGTGGTCTGGGCTGTCAAGCCACAGACCTTCAAGGAAGCCGCCGCGGCCACCCGAGGCCATGTGGGCGGCGCGCTGCACCTGAGCGTGGCGGCGGGCATCCCCAGCGAGAGCATCGCCCGCTGGCTGGGCAGCGAGCGCATCGTGCGCGCCATGCCCAACACGCCGGCCCTGGTCGGCCTGGGTATGACCGGGCTGATGGCCCGCGCTGGTGTGAGCGAGGACGACAAGGCCCTGGTCGAGCGCGTGGTGCGCACCACGGGAGAGCTGGTGTGGGTACAGGTCGAAGCGGACCTTGACGCCGTCACCGCACTCTCGGGCTCTGGCCCCGCCTATGTTTTTTATTTCCTCGAAGCCATGCGCGATGCCGGCACCAAGATGGGTCTGCCCCCCGAATTGGCGCAGCAACTGGCCATTGGCACCTTCATCGGTTCCGCCCAACTGGCCCAACGTTCCAGCGACCCGCTGCAACTGTTGCGCGAACGGGTCACCTCCAAAGGCGGCACCACCCATGCAGCCATCACCTCAATGGATGCGGCAGGGATCAAAACGCGTTTTGAAGAGGCCCTGTTCGCAGCGCAGCGCCGTGCGCAAGAGCTGGGACGGGAATTTGGGGAATAGCCGGGTCTGGGCAGGCCCACAGGAGGCCAGCCGCTGAGCAGACGTCCGGGCGCCAGCCAAGACCAGCCGCTTCGATCCCGCCGCCCAGCCCCGGTGGCATGCACAAACGGCGCCGCGGCCGCCGTCCGCAGCCTTCACCCCAGGCCCAGCACCACCCCCACAAACACCGTGAACCCCAGCCAGTGGTTGTGGCGAAAGGCCTGGAAGCAGCCTTCGCGCGTGCGGTGCCGGATCAGCCGCCAGTGCCAGGCCACCTGGGCCAGCGCCACCACCAGTACGGCGCCCCAGACCCACGGGTTGACCCGGTCCCACAGTGCAAGGGTCCAGAGGCCGAGAAACGCCAGATAGAACGCGGTGATGGCCGGCACGTCGGCATCACCCAGCGTGATGGCCGAGGTCTGGATGCCGATCTTCACATCGTCGTCACGGTCAACCATGGCGTACTCGGTGTCGTAGGCCAGCACCCAGAACAGATTGCCGAGCAACAGCGCCCAAGCCAGCCCGGGCACGTCGCCGCTCACCGCTGCAAAGGCCATGGGAATGCCAAAGCTGAAAGCCACCCCCAGCACCGCCTGCGGCATGGAGACGTGGCGCTTGGCATACGGGTAGAGCAGCGTGATGACCAGGGCAAAGACCGACCAGGCGATCGTCGGCCCATTGGTGGTGAGCACCAACAAGAAGGCCGCCAGGGCCAGCACAGCCCCCACCGCCAGCGCCTCGCGCGCGCTCAGCCGCCCGCTGGTGACCGGCCGCTGTGCGGTGCGCTTGACGTGGCGGTCAAATGCGCGGTCGGCCACGTCGTTGACGCAACACCCGGCGCTGCGCATGAGCACCGTACCGGCAAAGAACACCAGCAGCAGATGCCAACCCGGAAACCCGTCCGCCGCCACCCAGAGTGCCGCCAGCGAGGGCCAGAGCAGCAACAACCAGCCAGCAGGGCGGTTCCAGCGGATGAGGTCCAGGTACAGAGACAGTCGCGAAGTCATCGGGTAGGAGACAGTAGCCATGAACAGAAGCGGGAGGGAAGAGAGGGGGAGTGCTTTCAGACTGGACGCCACAGTGATCGCCAGCGGGGTATTGGGCGCAGGATCAATGGCGAAAGGGGCATTCTTCAAAGAGCAAACGCGGCATCCACGCGGCCGGCACGTACGCCGTCAGGCGCTGGGTCGGCAAGTTGGCCGTCAGGTCAGCCGCATGACACCGGGCAGCTCGCAGGCATAAATGGCGTTGCGCAGTTCAGCGATCGCCTCGTAGCGGGTGAAGCTGCGGCGCCAGGCCAGCACCACACGGCGGGTTGGCGGGTCGCCATCAAAGGGCAGGTAACGCACCAACGCCTCGTCGTCGCGGTCGCGCGCCGCGTCGGCGCTGCCACCTTGCGCCGAGCGCGGCACCGACAAGCGCGGCACCAGGGTCACGCCCATGCCCGCGGCCACCATGTGTTTGATGGTCTCCAGCGAGGAGCCTTCAAAGTTCTTGCGAATGCCTTCGGTGTCGTTGGAGAAGCGCGCGAACTCGGGGCAAACCTCCAGCACGTGGTCGCGAAAACAATGCCCCGTGCCCAGCAGCAACATGGTTTCGTTGCGGATTTCGTCGGTGGTGATCGATGTGCGCTGCGCCAGCGGGTGGCTGGACGGCACGGCAGCCATGAAAGGCTCGTCGTAAAGCGGCGCCACCGCCAGGTTGGTGTCCGGGAACGGTTCGGCCAGGATCGCGCAGTCGATCTCACCCAGGCGCAGCTGCTCCAGCAGCTTGACGGTGAAGTTCTCCTGCAGCATCAGCGGCATCTGGGGTGTGCGCTCGATCACCTGCCGCACCAGCGCCGGCAAGATGTAAGGGCCTATGGTGTAGATCACCCCCAGCTTCAGCGGCCCGGCCAACGGGTCTTTGCCGCGCTTGGCAATTTCCCTGATCGCGGCCGCCTGCTCCAACACAATCTGTGCCTGGCGAACGATCTGCTCACCCAGCGGGGTGACCGCGATTTCGCTGGCGTTGCGCTCGAAGATCTTGAGCTCCAGCTCCTCTTCGAGCTTCTTGATCGCCACCGACAGGGTGGGCTGCGACACAAAGCAGGCCTCAGCGGCCTTGCCAAAATGGCGCTCGCGGGCCACCGCCACGATGTACTTGAGTTCTGTCAGGGTCATGGGGAGATTGTGCCCCCCCTGCGCCGCTTCGCGTCTTCCCCCCTGCTGCGCGGGGGGACGCACCCTGCAGCCCGGCAAAGCCGGTTCTGCGGGTGCCTGTTGCCCAAACCCTTCGCACGGAAGGGCCTGCAGAAAAACACGCACCGGAGCGCGTGCCCCAGCCCCAGGGCGCCGTGGAACGGGCTTTGCCCGGCCACAGGGGCCGTCCCCCCGCGCAGCAGGGGGGAAGCCGCGTCAGCGGCGCAGGGGGGGAAAAGTCCTGCTCCCTTCGCGCCGGAGGCCTCACGCCTTCAGATACTCCGCCTTGGTGCCCAGCCAGCGGCCCACGTGGCGCTCGGCGGCTTCGGGGAAGCGGGTCAGCATCTCGCTGGCCGCGCCGCGCGCCCATTCCAGCAGGTGGGTGTCGGTCGCCAGGTCGGCAAAGCGCAGCAGCGGCGCGCCAGACTGGCGGGCGCCCAGAAACTCGCCGGGGCCGCGGATCTCCAGGTCGCGCCGGGCGATTTCAAAACCGTCGTGGGTTTCGGCCATGGCTTTGAGGCGCTCGCGGGCGGTCTGGCTCAGGCGGCCGCCTTCGTTGGGCGTGTACATCAGCACACAGGCCGAGGCCGCCGCGCCCCGCCCCACCCGGCCGCGCAGCTGGTGCAATTGCGAGAGGCCAAAACGCTCGGCGTGTTCGATCACCATCAGCGAGGCGTTGGGCACATCCACCCCTACCTCGATCACCGTGGTCGACACCAGCACGCCCATCTGCCCGCTGCTGAACAGACTCATCACCGCTTTCTTTTCGGCCACCGGCATGCGCGAGTGCAGCAGGCCGACGAGGACCGGCGCACCCCCCTGCGCCGCTGACGCGGCTTCCCCCCTGTCTGGCGCGCCTTCGGCGCTGGGGACGCGCCCTTGGGCCGGCAGAGCCGGACCCTCGGGTGCCTGGGGCTGGGGCACGTCTGAACGAGACACTTCTGCTTGGGCGCTGTTGAGGGCTGCGCTGAGTTCTGCGTGGGTGGCGGTGGCGTTGGACAGGTCGATCGCCTCGCTTTCCTCGATCAGCGGGCAAACCCAATAGACTTGCCGCCCCGCGGTCACTTGCACCCGGATGCGCTCGATCACTTCGTGGCGGCGGCTGTCGGACACCACCCGGGTGACGATGGGGGTGCGGCCGGGCGGCAGTTCGTCGATGGTGGAGACGTCCAGATCGGCGTAGTAGCTCATGGCCAGGGTGCGCGGGATGGGGGTGGCGCTCATCATCAGCAAATGGGGCTCCCCCCCGTCGCTTGCGCGCTGCGCGTCGCCGCTGCGCCCCTCAAGGGGCAAAGCCTGTGGCCCGGCAAAGCCGGTTCCACGGCTTTCTGGGCTTGGCTCCCCCGCTTGGGAGGCCGTGCCCATCTTGGAGCGCAGCGCCAGCCGCTGCGCCACGCCAAAGCGGTGCTGCTCGTCGATGATGGCCAGCGCCAGGTGTTTGAAGCGCACCTGGTCCTGAATGACCGCATGGGTGCCGACCACCAGCGCCGCCTCACCGCTGGCGATGAGGGCGAGCATGTCCTGGCGCTGCTTTTTCTTCTGGCTGCCGGTGAGCCAGGCCACCCGTTGGCCACGCGGCGCGAGCAGCGGCTCCAGCCAGCCGATCAGTTTGGCGAAATGCTGCTCGGCCAGAATCTCGGTCGGCGCCATCAGCGCGCACTGCCAGCCGCTGTCGATGGCAATCGCCGCGGCCAGCGCGGCCACCACGGTTTTGCCCGAGCCCACGTCGCCCTGCAGCAGCCGGTGCATGGGCACCGGGCGCTGCAGGTCGCGCGCAATCTCTTCGCCCACCCGGCGCTGGGCCGCCGTCAGCGCAAACGGCAGCACGCCCAGCAACTGCTCGTGCAGGCCGCCGGGCGCCGCGTGCAGCGCTGGCGCGCGCAGCGCATCGCGCTCGCGCTTGGCCTGCAGCTGCGAGAGCTGCTGCGCCACCAGCTCTTCCGCTTTCAGCCGCTGCCAGGCCGGGTGGCTGCGGTCTTCCAGCGCGGCCATGGCCACGTCTGGCCCCGGGTGGTGCAGGTATTGCAGCGCCTGGCGCAACGAGAGCAGCGGCGCGCGCAGACCCCGCAGGGTCTCCTGCAGCGTGTGCAACACCGGCGACGGCAGGGTCTCGCTCAGGTCGGCGCGCTTGAGGCCACCGACCACCGCTTTGCGCAGGTAGACCTGCGGCAGCTGGGCGCTGGTGGGGTAGACCGGGGTCAGCGCCTCGGGCAATTCGCCGCCGGCGGGGTGAAAGGCCGGGTGCATCAGGGTCTTGCCCATGAAGCCACCGCGCACCTCGCCGCGCACGCGCACCCGCGCGCCCACCGCCAGCGCCTTCTGGTGCGAGGGGTAGAAGCTGAAAAAGCGCAGGGTGCAGGTGTCGCTGCCGTCGTCGAGGGTGACCAGCAGCTGGCGGCGCGGGCGGACCTGTATCTCCTGCTGCGTCACCGTGCCTTCAACCTGCACCACCTCGCCGTCGCGGGCGTCGCGCAGCGCCGTGATGCGGGTCTCGTCCTCATAGCGCAGCGGCAGGTGCAGCGCCAGGTCGATGTCGCGCACCAGGCCGAGCTTGTGCATCGCCTTCTGTGGTGCAGAAAGCGGCTTGCGCGGGGCGGTGGACGGGGCGTCGGGCATGGGACAATTCTGCCTGCCCCGGGCACGCGGTTGTGCCGCCGGGCGGCCCAGCGATGGATCGCACGGGCTTGTCTGACATGGTTTTGGAACGGGTCTTGTCCGGCCCTCAAGCAGCATGAACAACTCTCCAGCCTCTGCGGCACGCGCCTTCACCGTTGCCGACTTCGATTTCCCGCTCCCCGAATCGCTGATCGCCCAGCACCCCAGCGCCGAGCGCAGCGCCTCGCGCCTGCTCGACGGCAGCGGGCCGCAGCCGGTGGACCGCATCTTCCGCGAGCTGCCCAGCCTGCTGCAGCAGGGCGACCTGCTGGTGTTCAACGACACCCAGGTGGTCAAGGCGCGTCTGTTTGGCGAGAAATCGTCGGGCGGCCAGCTGGAGCTGCTGATCGAGCGGGTGCTGCTGCCACACGAGGCGCTGGACGGCTCGTGCAACGAGGTCGTTGGCCACCTGCGGGTGAGCAAGAAGCCCCTGCCCGGTGGCCGCCTGCACCTGGCGGGCGGGCTCCACGGCGGGGGGTTTGATGCCGTGTTCATCGGCCGCTGGCCCGACGAGCAGGGCCGGCTGTTCCGCCTGCGGCTCGAAAGCCCGGCCGGCGAAGACCCCTACACCCTGATGGAGCGCCACGGCCATGTGCCGCTGCCGCCCTACATCACCCACGGCGACACCGACGACGACGCGCGCCGCTACCAGACCGTGTTTGCCCGCGTGCCCGGCGCTGTGGCCGCCCCCACCGCCGCGCTGCACTTTGACGAAGGCGTGCTCGCTGCGCTGGAGGCCCGCGGCGTGCAACGCGCCAACGTGACGCTGCACGTGGGCGCGGGCACCTTCGCACCCATGAAAACCGAGCGCATAGCCGACCATGTGATGCACCACGAGCGCTACGCCATCCCGCCGGCGACGGTGCAAGCCATCGCCGAGTGCCGCGCGCGCGGCGGCCGGGTGGTGGCCGTGGGCACCACCACCGTGCGCACGCTGGAGAGCTGGGCGCAAACCGGCGAGCTGCAGGGCGACACCAACATCTTCATCACGCCGGGCTTCGAGTTCCGGGTGGTCGATGTGCTGATCACCAATTTCCACCTGCCCAAGAGCACGCTGATGATGCTGGTCAGCGCGTTCGCCGGCCACGGCCCCATCATGGCGCTCTACCGGCACGCGGTGGCGCAGGGCTACCGCTTCTTCAGCTACGGCGACGCGATGCTGCTGGCGCGCCGCGACGGTGCGCCGTAGCCGCCAGCCGCCAGCCGCCAGGCGCTGGGCGCTGGGCGACAATCACCGCCATGCTGCAGTTCGACGTTCTCAAAACCGAAGGCCACGCCCGCCGTGGCCGCCTCACCCTCAACCACGGCGTGGTCGAAACCCCCATCTTCATGCCGGTGGGCACCTACGGCACGGTCAAAGGCGTCACGCCCGCGAGCCTGCACGACATGGGCGCCCAGATCATCCTGGGCAACACCTTCCACCTGTGGATGCGGCCCGGCCGCGAGGTGATGGCCAGCTTCGGCGGCCTGCACGCCTTCGAGCAATGGCACAAGCCCATCCTCACCGACTCGGGCGGCTTCCAGGTCTGGAGCCTGGGCGCCATGCGCAAGATCACCGAAGAAGGCGTGACCTTCGCCAGCCCGGTCAACGGCGACAAGCTGTTCATGTCGCCCGAGGTCAGCATGCAGATCCAGACCGGGCTCAACAGCGACATCGTCATGCAGCTCGACGAATGCACGCCCTACGAGACCAACGGCCACCTCACCACCGAGGCCGAAGCGCGCCAGAGCATGGAGATGAGCCGCCGCTGGGCGCTGCGCTCCAAAGCCGAGTTTGAACGGCTGGGCAACCCCAACGCGCTGTTCGGCATCGTGCAGGGCGGCATGTTCGAACACCTGCGCCAGGAGTCGCTGGAAGCGCTGGTGGAGATGGACTTCCCCGGCTACGCCATCGGCGGCGTCAGCGTGGGTGAGCCCAAGGAACAGATGCTGCAGATCATGGCGCACACGCCGCACCGCCTGCCGGCCCACAAGCCGCGCTACCTCATGGGTGTGGGCACACCGGAAGACCTGGTCGAAGGCGTGGCTTGCGGCGTGGACATGTTCGACTGCGTCATGCCCACCCGCAACGCGCGCAACGGCACGCTGTTCACCCGCTTGGGCGACCTGAAAATCCGCAACGCCCGCCACAAGACCGACCACCAGCCGCTGGACGCCACCTGCACCTGCTACGCCTGCGCGGGCAAGTCGGGCGTGAGCTGGGCCGACGGCGGGCGCGACGGCTTCTCGCGCGCCTACCTGCACCACCTGGACCGCTGCGGTGAGATGCTCGGCCCGATGCTCTCGACCATCCACAACCTGCACTACTACCTGAACCTGATGCAGGAGGTGCGCAACGCGCTCGACGCTGGCCGCTTCGAGGCCTTCCGCGCCCAGTTCAAGACCGAGCGAGCACGCGGGGTGTAGACCCAATGGCGTGAGTGATTGGCGCTACCCACGCGCAGTTCAAGGCAGATCGTTCGCCGGGGCATCCGGCATGCTCAGCTCCGTGCCTGAAAGGTGCGAGGAAAAGTCACCGGTTGCAGGCGGTTGACCAAACGGTAACCCATTGGCGAACGTGGCGCCCCTGTGGCCTGTGGGCCCACCTCCTTCAAAAAATCTGGTGCCGCCAGGGCGCGGGTGCGAAACGCGCTTTTGTCGACCGGACGACCCAGCACGATCTCGTAAACCCGCTGCAGCTGGGGCAGAGTGAAGGGCTCGGTCAGCAAAAAAGCGGGCAGCGATGTGTATTCCACCTTTGAGCGCAACCGATCAACGGCCGCCGAAAGGATCGGTCCATGGTCAAAGGCCAGCTGGACATCAGGCTGCGCCAAGCCGGCGGCATCGACCGGGAACCAGCGCACGTCCGCAGCATTGGCTCCTTTGCGCGGCTGCAAACCGGCCGACGGTAACAGCGCGAAATACACCTGCGTCACCGACCAGCCGCGCGGATCGCGCAGCCGCCCACCCCAGCCGCCCAATTGCTCCAGGTAGGGACTCTCCACTGCGGTCTTGTCTCGCAGTTTGCGCAGCGCACAGGCATGCAGATCATCGTCCAGCAGTACATCCACAAACCCTCCGGGTAGCGCCCACTGCCCTGGAAAAGGCTCACGCTCGTCGGACGGACGCTGCACCAGGAGGACATTCAGCACTTCGTCGATCAGCGTGAAAACGACGACATCCACCGTCACCAGCGGACGCTCTATGTCCTGTACCGTGCTGGCCGGTGCGCTGCGCAAGGCGGCGCCTTGTTGCGTGGTTGTCATAAAAATTTCTACCATCAAGGCTTAAAAGTTGTATTATGCAACTCATAAAGTTGTACTGAGCAACTTAAAAGTTTAGACCTTAAGAACCGCACCATGCCCCACGCCAACGTACTGACCAGTCTGAATTCCCCGTTACGCGTGGCGCATGTTCGCGCCGGCCCCACATGGGGCGCCGTCGGTGTCACCCTGTGCCCCGGGAAAAGACAAAGCACGTCCATATCGGGCGCTTGGCAGCGCGACCTGGACGCGGACATCGACGCCTTGCAGCGATGGGGCATTGCGGCTGTGGTGACCCTGATGCCGCAACACGAGTTGCAGCTGGTGCAGGCCGACCGCGTGGGCGAAGCCTGTGAGGCACGGGGTATCGAGTGGCACCACTTGCCGATTCGGGATGTCGATGTTCCCGATGCTGCCTTCGAAACCACCTGGCTCTACAGCGGCCTGCGCCTGCGCGAACACCTGCGCGCTGGCCGCAATGTGGTGTTGCACTGTCGAGGTGGCCTCGGGCGCAGCGGCACCATCGCCGCGCGGCTGCTGGTGGAACTCGGATGGTCGGCGGACGCCGCCATTCGGGCCGTGCGTGCGCAGCGCCCCGGCGCCATCGAAACGCATGCACAGGAAGCACATGTGCGAAGCACGCGCCACCTGCCCAACGATGAAAGCCATGCGGCTCGCGTGCTGGGCTGCATTCTGGGAGGCGCTCTGGGCGATGCTTTTGGCTACGCCATCGAGTTCGACGACTGGAACACCATATGCCGCCAGTACGGCGCCCGCGGCCTGCTTGAGCCGGTGTTGCAGAACGGGCAATTGGTGGTCAGCGACGACACGCAGATGACGCTGTTTACCCTGGAAGCCCTGGCCGAAACACTGTCCAACCCGTGGCCAGTGCCCTTCAATGAGACCTCGATGCGACAGTTTCAGGCGGCCTGCCGCCGGGCCTATCTGCGCTGGGGGCAGACGCAGGGCATTGGGCCGTTGGCTGAAACGGCCCATGCAGCCGACCCAGGCACCCTGCACCGGAGCCCCGCCATGCGCCAGCGGCGCGCGCCCGGCAACACCTGCCTGGCGGCGGTGCGTGCAGGAGCCAACGGCAGCACATCCAACCCCATCAACCTGTCCAAAGGCTGCGGTGCAGTCATGCGCACCGCCCCCATCGGCCTGGTGGGCGGCGTGGGCACCGAACTGGCCCTCGCGCTGGGCAATGCCGCTGGTGCGCTGACGCATGGCCATGTGGACGGTTGGCTGCCCGGTGGCGCACTCAGTGCCACGGTCTGCCTGCTGAACCAGGGGGAAGACTTGGAGCCGGCTGCATACCACACGCTACGGCTGCTGGCGGCCTCGCCGCACGACCTCATCCATTCCGGTACAGCTCGATTGCTTGAGTCCGCGCTGCAGCTGCTGGCCGACAGCACACCAGACCACGCAGAGATCTTCCGCCAACTGGGTGAAGGCTGGACGGGCGATGAGGCCCTGGCCATTGGTGTGTACGCGGCCTGCGCCACCACCAATTTCAAAGATGCGGTGCGCCTGGCGGCCAATCACGGGGGCGACAGCGACTCCACCGCGTCCATTGCCGGGCAACTCTTCGGCGCGCGCCATGGCGTGATGGCCTTGCCGCATGATTGGATACGTCGGATCGATGTGCTGCAGGACGCTTTGCAGGTGACGCAACGGTTGCTGGCAGGGCAGACGACCCCATTACCTACAACAGGCACTTCAACTCAACCACCCCAGGAGGCATAAATGGCATTTTTCACCTTCAAACCCGAAGCCATTGCGCAAGCGGAATTTTTGCCCGCCAAGGACTTGACGAGCGCCGGCGTCAAGGAGAACGTTCTGCGCGACTTGCTCGCCACACATTTGCACCAACTCGACACCGAGCGGCGGCTGATGGTGCTGGCGTGCGAATACACCGGCTGGAGCGACGCCAAGCGGTCCATTGATCTGCTGGCCATTGATGAAGATCAAAATCTGGTGGTGGTGGAACTCAAGCGCACCCAAGACGCAGGCCATGCCGAATTGCAGGCATTGCGTTACGCTGCCATGCTGTCCACCCACACGTTTACCAATGTGGTGGACGCGCTGCTGGGCAACCGGCAGAAGACGAACCCGGAGGCCACACGCGAGCAAGCGCAGGCCGACCTGCTGGACTTCCTTGGGGTGGCGGATGCCAGTGACGTCCATCTCAGTGAGATGCCCAGGATCATGCTGATTTCTCAGGGCTACAGCGTTGAAATGACCACCACGGTGCTTTGGCTGCGAAACCACACCAACATCGACATTTCCTGCCACACCGTCGCGCTTTACCCATATGGCGACCAATTTGCGCTGCACTTCGACTTGTTGCTGCCACTGCCCGAACAGACCAGTTACCTCGTCAAAGTGCGGAACAAAGCCATCGCCGAAGCCAAGCAGGCCGAGGCCATTCAACGCCAGCAGCGCTCATGGCTGATTCTCGAAGCTGCCAAGCAGCTGCACCCAAACAGCGAGTTGTATCTGGTGAAGCTGCCTCGACCCCAGATGCAGATCACCGACGAACTGCAAAGCAAGGCCACCTACCTGGGCAACGGCAAAGTGCGCTGGGCATTTGACGGCAACATCCATACGCTCAATTCACTGACCACGACGTTGTGCGAGTCGCACGGCATGCCAGTCAAGTCCATCCAAGGGCCGGCATATTGGGGAAAGAAGGGCTCCACGCTGTCGTTGGCAGAAATGGCCAGCACTTGCGCGGCGAACCAACCAACGCCTCCCCTGCTGGAGGCACAGTAGTCTGACCATGGGCAGTCCGCAGCCAGATGAACACACCGTGTGCAGCACGCAGCCCTGCCACCGCGCATGCCTTTCACCTGCATGGCTACCATGCATCTTGATGCCGCAAAAGTGGCGTGAATCGTTACCTCGATGACCGCCTCGGTATGCCGTGGAACGAACGCCGGCTGGTGATCGGCCTCGCGACACCATATGCGCGCTGTGCCCGCTTACAGTCCTGTCATGACGCCGCCAGCCCCCATCCCCCGCCACGTCCTGCCGGTGCTGGTGTTCGCCCAGTTTGCTGGCACCTCGCTGTGGTTTGCGGTCAATGCGGTGATGCCGGACCTGCAGCGCGAGCTGGGCTGGCCCGCCACGGCGGTGGGCACGCTCACCTCGGCGCTGCAGGCGGGCTTCATCCTGGGGACCCTGGTGTTTGCGCTGCTGGCGATTGCCGACCGTTTCCCGGCACGGCGGGTGTTCCTTTTCTGTGCGCTGGCCGGTGCGGGCTGCACGGTGGCCGCCTGGGCCATGGTCACCAGTTTTCAGGCGTTGCTGGGCTGGCGTTTTGCCACCGGTTTCTGCCTGGCCGGCATCTACCCGGTGGGCATGAAGATCGCGTCACAGTGGTACAGCCGTGGCCTGGGGCCGGCGCTGGGCATGCTGATCGGCGCGCTGGTGTTGGGCTCGGCCAGTGCCCACGCCTTGCGCGCCCTGGGCGACGGCCTGCCCTGGCCGACGCTGATGCTGGGGGTGGCGGCGCTGGCCGCCTTCGGTGGTGTGCTGCTGTACGCCGCCCTGCCCGAGGCACCGCATGCGGTGGCGCGGGTGAGCACGCTGCAGTGGCGCGCACTGGCCGCCATCGGCACCGACGCGAAGGTGCGCAGTTCGGTGCTGGGCTACTTCGGCCACATGTGGGAGCTCTACACCCTGTGGGTGCTGATGCCGCTGATCCTGGCCACCCGGCTGGAGGGCGCCGCCCTGTCGTGGGCGGCGTTCGGGCTGCTGGGCTCCGGCGCGCTGGGCTGCGTGGTCGGCGGGCTGCTGGCGCCGCGCTGGGGCAGCGCGCGGGTGGCCGGCACCCAGCTGGCCACCAGCGGCCTGTGCTGCCTGCTCGCGCCGGCGCTGATGCAGGCGCCCGATGCGCTGTTCTACGCCTGGCTGCTGGTCTGGGGCATCACCGTCTCGGGCGACTCGCCGCAGTTCTCCACCCTCACCGCGCGCAATGCGCCACCACAGGCGGTGGGCAGCGTGCTGACGCTGACCAACAGCATCGGCTTTGCCATCAGCATCGCCAGCATCCTGCTGTTCGTCGAGCTCACGCGGGTGGTGCCGCTGGGCTGGCTGCTGACGGGCCTGGCGCTGGGCCCGGCGCTGGGTCTGTGGGCCTTGTGGCCGCTGTGGCGGGCGCGGGCTTGAGACCCGCTGGCGGCGCATCGTGGCGGCGCGCCGGGCCGCCGCAGGCAAAGCAGTAGCGCGCAAATGCGCTCTTGCGGGTGCTGCACGCGCCGCAGCGGTCGAACAGGCACAGGCCGCAGTGCGGGCAAAAGTCGGTCTTGCCGTCCTTGAGGTCCACCATGCGTTCACAGCCCGGGCACACGTTCTTGGCCAGCCGTGCCTGGGCCAGGTCGTAGTCCATCTCCTGGCGCCGCTGGGTGTCCGGCAGCGCCTCCACCGCCTTTTGCCGCTCCAGGTAGCGCTGCAGCGCAGCGATGGCATAGCGTCCGCCGATCACCGTCAGCACGATGCCGACGATGTAGCGCACATAGCCGCCGTAGCTGGGCAGGTAGGGCACCAGCTCGACGAAGAAGGCGAACAGCGCGAAGAAGATGAAGCCCCACACAAACGGCCAGGACGGACCCTGGCGGTGCCGCTTGAACAGCCAGCCGGCCACCGCCAGCAGTGGCAGGGTGAGCGCGAGGCGGTAGCCGAAGACGCGCAGTTCCTGCGCGCGCAGGGCCGCTTCGTACCCGCCCCGGGCGGCGTCTTCCAGCGTGCGCAGTTCGTCCTGCGCGCGCTGCTGGCCCTGGCGCGCGTCCAGCGCCGCCTGCTGCTGCCGCTCCACCGCCGCCAGTGCATCGCGCTCGGCCTGGCGCAGCGCGTCCAGTTCTTTCGTGCGGGCGATCAGTTCGCTGTCCTGCTCAGGTTTCTGCGTCACCTGCCGCGTGGCCAGCCAGTTGCTGAAGGTCTCGCGCGCGGCGCGGTTGCTGGCCTGAGCGGTCTGGTGGCGCAGCTGCGCCTGGTCGAGTGCTGCCTGCGCCTCGTCGGCGGCGCGGCCAGCGTCCTGGATGGCCTGGCGCAACACCGGGGTGCGCTGCGGGTCCATGAAGTCGTCGAGCGTGCGCACCTGCTCGACTTGCGGCAGATCGCCCACCAGGGTGCTGCCCAGCCCGGTGAGAAACCAGGCGAACAGGACCGCCACCAGCCACAGGCCGCGGTGGAACCATTTTTCAGACAGGCGCAGGGACTTGCTCATGGTCTTGCTCGGACAGTCAAAGTGTGTGCTCCATTGTGACCCCCGGCGCGCGGTCTGCCGCATGAAAGCGGCCCCGGGCGGTGCTGTCGCTGCCGGCCGGCATGGGCTCTGCCCACCACCCGCCATCGTGTCACACGCAGGACAGAAGGTCATGGTTTGCACCCAGCTCATCCCCGGCGTCCCGTTCCTAGCATGGCGTCAGCGGTCAGCAGGACGAACCACGCCTCGGACCGCTTTTTTCTTTGACAAAGGACTCCCGTCATGCCGAGCACCGTTTTTCAGCGCAACCTGTACGCCATGGGTTTGAGCATCGCCGCAGTGGCCGTGCTGACCGCTTGTGGTGGTGGCCTCACCGCATTGCCCGAACCGGTCGAGCAGTACGTGCCGCCCGAGCCGCCGTCGGGCTACACCGCCAAGACCATCCGCTATGCCAACCAGGACATGGTGTCGGCGGCCAATCCGCTGGCAGTGAAGGCGGGTGTAGACATCCTGGCCAAGGGCGGGTCCGCGATCGATGCGGCGATTGCCGTGCAGATGGTGTTGAACCTGGTGGAGCCGCAGTCCTCGGGCATTGGCGGCGGGGCCTTCATGCTGCACTACGACAAGGGCGCCAACCGTTTGCGGGCTTACGACGGCCGCGAGACGGCGCCCAGCGAGGCCACCCCCGATTTGTTCATCGGTGCCGACGGCAAACCGCTGGGCTTCCTGGCGGCGGTGGACGGTGGCCTGTCGGTGGGTACCCCCGGTGTGTTGCGCATGCTCGAAGCCGCGCACAAAGCCCATGGCAGACTGCCCTGGAAGGATTTGTTCGATCCCGCCATCAAGCTCAGCGAAGAGGGCTTTTTGATCTCCGAGCGCATGAGCGTGTCGATTGCCGGCTCCGCCGCCCGCATCAAGGCCCAAGGGGAGCCGGGTGCCAGCTATTTCCTCAACGCCGACGGTACCGCCAAGGCGACCGGCACGCTGCTGAAGAACCCCGAGTTTGCGGCGACGCTCAGGGCCATCGCGGCCGGCGGCGCTGACGCTTTCTACCGCGGCGAGATCGCGCAAGACATCGTTGCCAAAGTCAGAAACCACCCGACCAACCCCGGCAAGTTGTCGCTCAACGACCTGAGCACCTACACCCACAAGGTGCGCGAGCCTGTGTGTGGGGTGTATCGCATCCGCTACCGCATCTGTGGCATGCCGGCACCGAGCTCGGGCGGCATTGCCGTGTTGCAGACGCTGGGCATGCTGCAAAGCTTTGACCTGGCCGCCATGAAGCCCAACACCCTGGATGCGGTGCATGTGGTGTCCGAAGCCTACCGGCTGGCGTACGCTGACCGTGCCCTCTATGTGGCCGATCCCGATTTTGTGAACGTGCCCCAGGCCGGCCTCATCGACGCCAACTACCTCAAGGAGCGCGCCAAGCTCATTGACATGCAAAAGACCATCGGCGTGCCGGTGGCGGGCATCCCGCCCGGGGTCGCCATGGCCCGGGGCCCAGACAGCTCGCCATCCCTGCCCTCCACCACCCACCTGTCGATCATCGACAGGCGTGGCAACGCGGTGTCGATGACGACCACGATCGAAAACGGTTTTGGCAGCCTGCAGATGGTGCGCGGCTTCCTGCTGAACAACCAGCTGACCGATTTCTCTTTCACCGCCACCGACGCGGCGGGCAGCCCGATCGCCAACAGCGTGCAACCGGGCAAACGGCCGCGCAGCTCCATGGCACCCACCGTCATTTTCAACGCGGCCACCGGCGACCTGGAGGGCTTGATCGGCTCGCCGGGCGGTAGCGCCATCATCCAGTACACGACCAAGGCCATCCTGGGCATGACCGATTGGGACCTGAACGTACAGCAGGCCATCAACCTGCCGAACTTCGGTGCGCAGACCAACGCCACCACCTCCATCGAAAGGGGCTCTCTCATCGACACGCCGGCCATCCGTGACGGACTGGCAGCGCGCGGTCACACCGTCGCCCGGTCCACCAGTTTCACCAGCGGTTTGCATGGCGTCGTGTTCAATGGCCTGCGCAGCAACGGCACGCCGGGCCTGCTCTCGCGCAACCCGGGCGCTGGCACCTACGCCGGCGGTGCAGACCCGCGCCGCGAGGGCACCGCAGAGGGCAACAACTGACCGCGCAGCCGCATCACCGACCCTCGCGAGCCGACCGCGCCCGCGAGGGTGCTGCCCGGCCCGGTGACCCATCAGGCGAACAGGACATCCACCCGCCACAGGCTGCGGCGGAACCATTTTTCTGACAGGCACCGGGACTTGCTCATCTGTGCTCCCTCACAGCGCATGTGTTGTGCCGCATGGTGAACACGCTCACAGCGCTGTCCGCTGCGAAGCCGAACCCAGCCCGGTGCGCACCAACCAGTCGAGCACCGAGTCGACCGTCACCGTCTCGATGCGGTCGGCGAAGCGCTTGTCGTTCGGGTGGTCGTCGAAGCGGATGTGGGCCGAACCGGCGCTCGCGCCCAGCCGGGTCATCGGTCCCACGCGCAGCGTGCTCGGCTGGTAGCCCTTGAAGCCCAGCCAGGCCTGGGCCTGGGCCCGGGTGGTGACACCCGGCTCGGCGGCGATGGCCATCGTTTCGATTGCCCACTGGTTGGACTGCTGGTAGCGCGTGCCCCAGACATAGGCCACCATGTTGTAGCCGCGTTCGTGCAGGCGCAGGCTGCGGCTGCGGTCGTTGAGCAGCGCGTACAGCGACGCCTGCAGCTGCGGCGCCGGCACCGACCACACCGCCTCGTAACGCCAGAGGTCGTCCAGGAAAAACTCGCCCAGCCCCTGGCGGTAGATCGAGCCGGTGGCCGTGCCGCACTGGTTGAGCTTGTGCAGCACCCGCCATGGCCCCTCGGGCGTCTTGTAGGCCCAGCCCAGGTGCGAATAGCGCAACTGGTACTTCGACAGGTCTTGCCCCGCGCGGCCCAGCACCACCACCCGCGCACCGCTGCGCGCGAACTCGGCGTCCAGCGCCTGCGCCGTGCGTTGCGCCAGCTCCAGGCCCTGGGTCAGCGTCTGCGGCGTCAGCGGGCGCCGCTCGCAGGAGCGGCCAGCGTGGGCCGCGGTGGTGCCGAGCAGCAGCACGGCGATGGCCAGCGCATGAGGAACACCGTTGAGCGTCTTGTTCATGGTCGGCCCTCAGTCGGTCAGGGGTTCGTTGTGCAACAGCGCGCGCCCCAGTTCGTTCGGGATGAAGCACAGCACCTCACCGGCTGCCGACAGCACCACGCCGGCGCCAATCACGCTCACGGCCACCGCCGTGCCCACACCGGTCACCACACCCGAGGCCGCGCGCCCGGTCAGTTCCACACTGGCCCGCGCACCGTCAGACGCCCGCTCCAGCACGATCACCGTGCCACGCGCCGACACCTCGACCGCCTTGACCACCAGCACCGCGCCGCTGACTGCCAGCGCGGCGGGCACCGCGCTCACCGCTGCCGCGCCGGCCACCGCGCTGCCCGCGACCATCGCCCCGGCACCGACCACCGATGCCACCGGCAAAGCCGACAGCACCAGCGAAGCCTCGCTCTGCGCCCGCGCCGGGCCGGAGACCAGGGCCACGCTCAGGCTCGCGGCCAGCAGCATCTGTCTGAAGAATGTGTGGCGCATGTCATTGCTCCTGCCCTTGGGCTTGACGGCGGTGGTGGTCGATCAGGTCGGCCTCGTGGCGGTCGCGCAGGGTTTTGGCCAGTGTGAACGCCGAGGTCACGAGGTAGAGCCAGCTCACGCCCAGATAGGCCTTGTAGGTCTCGTCGATCTGCATGCGCAGCAGACCCCAAAGCGTCAGGCCCATCGCCACGGCAAAGCCGCCCCAGACCACGAAGCGCCACATCGGCGTTTCGGCCTCACCCGACAGACGCGCCTTCTGCTGGTCGCGCACCGCCTTGGCCAGCACGAACACCGTCGACAGACAGAACACATAGCCCATCACCATGAACGCCCGGTCCAGGTCATGACCGGGCAGCCACGCCAGACCGGTGGCGCAGAGAAAGACCGCCAGCACGAACGAGACCCAGACCTGGAGCTGCCAGGCGCGGGTGTCGCGCATCACGAAGAAGGGAGAACGGGAACCGCTTGCCATGTGAAACCTCGGTGGGTTGTTGAACATGGGGCGGATGGTGGAGCGAATGCATCGCTTCCATGCTTTCTTTATCTACTGGAATTGCTTTTTCGGCTTTGCAGTATCGTTTTCAGATACTTTTATCACCCAATGGATCGTCTTGCAGAACCTGGAGCCGAACGGGTTGGTGCCCGGGATGGATGACATGCCGGTCTGGCCTTGCTGCGGGTTGCCGCAGCCAGCAGGGGTTGGATGCTTGTTGCGTGCATCGCACGTTGGGCATCAGTGATAGTCGTCCTCACGCTGATGCCGCACTGCACCGACGATGACGGTTTCACCATCGACGATCTCAAACAGCGCCACACAGCCCGTGCGTCCCAACGGAATCACCAGCTCGCGCTGAAACGGACTGCTGCCCGCTTTGCGGCAGGCGAACGGGGACACCGCCAGCCATGCGATGCCGCCCTTGACGGCTTGCAGCGCGCGGGCGGGTACGTCGAGGTCAGCCGTGTCGCTGTCCAACCCACGCTGCAGCGAAAAGTCGAACAGTTCTTCGAGGTCTTCTTCGATGTCTTGACTGGCCGCTTCGCTGAACATGACCTTGAACGTCATCCTCGGCGCCGCGCCTTGACCTGACGCCCGGCGTCCAGCCTGGCCTGCAGCCGCGCCACGACCTGGTCAGCGGGAACGCCCGACCCGGTGAGCCGCGTTTCCTGTATCGCCGCGATGCCACGCCGCACGAACTCGGCCTGGCGCTTGCGCCTTTCCACAACGCTGCGCACGGCGCTTTCGACGAACTGGGACAGCGTCTCGCCTTCTTCCAGGACGCCTTACAGCGCCTGGCGGAAATCGGGAGCTGCGCGCACCGGGGAAAGGGTGGCCGTTTTCATGGGCACATTGTGTTGCACATGCCATGCATCCGCGAACACACCGGGGTGGCCTGTCAGCCCAGCAAGCCCGCCACCCGCTCCCGCAAGCTCTCCGGCGTCACCCGCTCTGCGGCCACCGCCTCGCCCACGTTCAGCCCCACGCGGTTGAACAAGCCGCGCCGGAACGGCTTGACCATCGCGGTCGGCTGGCCGCCGTTGCGTTCGATGCGGCTGAAAAACGAGCCCCAAAGGTCGGTCAGCGCCATCGGAATCACCTTCACGTCCTGCACCCCGTCGGCCTTGGCCTGTTCGAGGATCTTCATGATCCCGCCCTTGAAGGGCTGGAGCTGGCCGTCCCGCGTGATGCCACCCTCGGGGAAGATGCCCAGCAGGTCGCCTTCGCGCAGCACCTTCGCGGCCTCGCGGAACGCGGCTTCGTAGGTGGCGGGGTCTTCCTTCTGTGGCGCGATCGGGATTGCCTTGGCGAGCTTGAACAGCCAGCCCAGCACCGGCACCTTGAAGATGCGGTGGTCCATCACGAAGCGGATCGGGCGCGGGCTGGCGGCCATGAGCAGCACCGCATCGACGAAGCTGACGTGGTTGCACACCAGCACGGCCGCACCCTCGGTCGGGATGTTCAGGTCGCCCGTGACCTTGAAGCGGTAGACGAAACGCGAGGCGATCCAGGCCACGAAACGCAGCAGGTACTCGGGCACCAGCATGAAGATGTAGAACGCGACCACCGCGTTGGCCAGGCCGATGACCAGGAACAGTTCGCTGATGGTGAAGCCGGCGCTCAGCAGTGCGCCGGCCAGCAGCGAGCTGGCGATCATGAACAGCGCGTTGAGGATGTTGTTGGCCGCGATGATGCGGGCGCGGTGCGTGGGCTGGCTGCGCATCTGGATCAGCGCGTACATGGGCACGCTGTAGATACCGGCGAACAGCGACAGCAGCGCGAGGTCGGCGAGCACCCGCCAGTGCGCCGCTTCACCCAGGAACTGACCGAGCGTGAGCGCGACGGTGTGCGGCGGCAGGCCGCGCGAGGCAAAGTAGAGATCGACCGAGAACACGGTCATGCCGATCGCGCCCATCGGCACCAGACCGATCTCCACATGGCGGCGGCTGAGGATCTCGCACAGCAGCGCGCCCGCGCCGATGCCGACCGAGAACACCACCAGCAGCAACGAGGCGACCTGCTCGTTGCCGTGCAGCGTCTCGCGCGCGAAGGCCGGGAAGTTGGCGAGGAACACCGCGCCGAAGAACCACATCCAGCTGATGCCCAGCAGCGATCGGAACACCACGACGTTGCCGTGCGCGAGCTTCAGGTTGCGCCAGGTTTCGGTGAACGGGTTCCAGTTGATCCGCAGCGCCGGGTCGGTGGGCGGCGAGACTGGTACCGCCTGCGCCAGCGCACGGCCGAGCAGCGCGAGCAGCAGACAGGCCGCGGCGACATAGCTCGGGCCGACCAGGGGCAGCGCGATCAGCAGACCGCCCGCGACGTTGCCCAGCAGGATGGCGACGAAGGTACCCATCTCGACCATGCCGTTGCCGCCCGTGAGTTCGCGCTCGTTCAGGTGTTGCGGCAGGTAGGCGAACTTGACCGGTCCGAACAGCGTGGAGTGCAGGCCCATGAGGAACACGCAGCCCAGCAGCAGCGGCACGTTCTGCTGCAGGAAGCCCCAGCCGGCCAGCAGCATGATGGCAATCTCCAGGTTCTTCACGAAGCGGATCAGCAGTTCCTTGGGGTACTTGTCCGCCAACTGGCCGCTCGTTGCAGAAAACAGCAGGAAGGGCAGGATGAACAGTGCGCCGATCACCAGCCCGGCCAAGGACGCCGGCAGCCACCGAACCTGCAGCTGGTAAGTGACCAGCACGGTGAAGGCGAACTTGAAAACGTTGTCATTGCCGGCGCCGAGAAACTGCACCCAGAAGAAGGGGCCGAAGCGGCGCTGCGTGAGCAGGGCGAACTGGTTGCTGTGGGCTGCGTGGGCGCCGGTGTCGGCCGTCATCGTGGCTTGCGGGGTGGGCATGCGGGTCTCCTCCAGGGGTGTTCTTGGCGCAGGGGTCACGCGGCGCGGCGCGGTGCATTCTGCCGCAGGCTCGCAGGCGCCCTCACCCGGCGCTGCGGCGCCAGGGCTGCGATGACGGGCCAGGCGGCACAGGCGGCAGCGCAGTGCTTGAGGCTGTGGCCAGACACCGTGTCAGCCGTCGCGTGAAACACGGCTTCATCACCAAACTCCAGCCACTTGGCCAAACCATACAGACCCATCAACACGCCCAGCCGAATGCCGATGGCGCCGACAACCGATTTGCGCAGCGCCAGCCAGACGATGAGCGCCATGCCGCCGAACTGCACCACGGCCCAGGGCAGCACGTTGCCGCTGGAAGCCGGCAGGATGGCCGAGAGCAGCGCCAGCGGCAGCAACACGCGCAAGGTCTGGCGCGCCGGCACCTGACCGACCCGTTCGGCCACGGCCAGCGCGAGCGCGCCGGAGAAAGTCACCGCCATGCCGAGGCGGTCCCAGACCAGACCGGCGGCGTCGGGTGCCCAGTGGTACCAGGCCGAGCCCAAGCCGGTGAGCAGCAGGCCCGCGAAGAAAACCCGCGCTGCCTGCCGGGTTGTACCGGGCAGCAAGCGCCCCCTGAACACCAGCATGCCCCACAGGCCGGCGAGCGAGAGCGGCAGGTTGCTGAGCACGTCCATCGCGTTGGGCAGACCCAGCAAAGTACGGGCGTCGACAAAAGGATGACCGTGGGGGTGCAGCCGGGTGTGGCCGTGCGGGTTGAAGGACAGGTCCAGGGCGTTCAGCAACGCAGGCCCTGCCAGCAGCGCGACCAGCCAGAACAGGAGCAGCACGGCGGCGCAGCGGTAGAAGGCGTGTCGAGGCGACACGGACGGCATTCGCATGAGGCTTCCTTGGGTGGTTGAACGGCGGGCACAGTGTCTGGCTGGCCCCACCGGAGCAGACGCACCATGCGATACAGTGGCCTTCCTGTTCACCACCGGTATCGCCAAACGGTACCCCAACCGCATGAGCACCACCCTCGACCTCGTCGGCACGATCAAGAAGGAACTCAAAACCGCGCAGATGACCTACGCCGACCTGGCGCAGGCCCTGGGCATGGCCGAATCCAGCGTCAAGCGCATGCTCGCCAAGGGCGACATGTCGCTCTCGCGGGTGGATGAGATCTGCCGTGCGCTGAAGATCGATTTCGCCGAACTGGCGCGCCGCGTGGCCGACGCGCAGCCGCTGCTCAAGGAGATGACGGCCGAACAGGAGCGCGCTGTGGTGGCCGACAAGAAGCTGCTGCTGGTGGCGATCTGCGTGCTCAGCCAGTGGACGCTGGAGCAAATGGTCGCGGCCTACCGACTGAGCGAGGCGGAGTGCGTGAAGTACCTCGCTCAGCTCGACCGCATCGGCATCATCGAACTGCGTCCGCTCAACCGCTACCGCCTCAAACTGGCCAAGACCTTCCGCTGGCGCCCGCACGGCCCGGTGATGATCTACTTTCGCGAGCATGCCCTGCTCGACTATTTCGCGGGCGGTTTCGACGGCGCGGGTGAGGGGGTGATGCTGGTGCACGGCTCGGTCAGCCGGGCGCTGGCACCGGTGTTCCTCGAAAGGCTGCAAAAAGTGGCGCAGGACTTCGCGCAGCAGCACCAGACCGACCAGAAGCTGGCGGAAAAAGACCGCGAGGGCTACACCCTGGTGCTGGCCATGCGCAGCTGGGAATTTGAAGCCTTCAGCATGCTGCGCCGCTGACGGCTCAGCCCGCTTCGCGGCCGGGCTGGCATGATGCCGGGCTTGCCCCAATCCCTGGCCGTTTTATTTCTGCCCTGCCATGAACGTCTCCGCCGACCAAGACACGCCCGACAACGCCCCAGCGTCACCCGCTGAAAGCACCGCCACCGCACCTGTCGCAGCAAGCGCCGACACCGCCCGGCCACACCGGCGCACCGACGGCCGCAATGGCGGTGCTCGCAACGATGGACGGCGTCCACAGCGCACCGCCACCCCTGGGCAGCGCCCGCCGCGCCCGGCGCCCGCGCGCCAGCACCCGGTGCTGGACCAACTGGCCACGCTCTACCCGGTGTTGTTCGGCGATGCGCTGCGCCCCCTCAAGCGCGGCATCTACGAGGACTTGCTGGCCGCCCAGCCGGGCGTGCTGGAGGCCGAGAGCCTGAAGGCGGCGCTGGCCCAACACGCACGCTCGTCCCGCTACCTCACGGTGGTGGCATCGGGCCAGCAGCGCCACGACCTGAATGGCCAGCCGGTGGAAGCGCTCACCCCCGAGCAGGTGCACCATGCGTTGATCGAGGTGTTCCGCCGCCGCGGCGCACGCAGCCCGGAAGACCTGCGCCCCAAGCTGCGCCGGCGCATCCTCCAGGCCTACGAGGCCTCGGGCCTGTCGCCCGATGCGTATGTGCAGCGCGTGCAGGGCAAGGACGAGGCGGTCAACCAGCTCACCCGCGAGGCCCTGGCCGAGGCCAGCGCCCAGGCCGCGCGCGAAGACGCCCTGCTGCGCGCCTTCGAGGCCAGCGGACAGGACATCAACACCTTTGCCGGCATGTACGGCCTGCATGTGCTGGAGGCCAACCGCTGCCTCGAACGCGCCCGCGCCCGGCAGGCCACCCGAACCTGAGCCGGCTGGCGATCCAGGAGCCTGCGCGGCAGAAGGCGTTGAAAGCGAAAACCGAAGGTTTCATCAAAAACGCCCCCAGCGAAGCCCGTTTTAGCCGGATTTGCAGCCCCATAGCCCGGCTATGGGGCAAAAAGACGGTGAAAACGAAGTTTCGATAAAAATGGACCGCTGCGGGCGGTTTGCAGCCAACGATCTTCTGCCGCGCAGGCTCCTAGCCACCGGGGGCGGTGAACACCGTCAACACACCGGTGTAGCCATGGATCTGGCGGTGGGCGATCTCGCCGCTGGCGAAGAAACCCACCAGGGGCACGTCGCCCAGGGCGTGGCGCACGATCTGCAGTTCGGCGCTCGGCCCGCCAAAATGCGGCCCCCCGCGCCCGGTGCAGCTGACGTACAGGGCGCCCACCATCTGCCGTGGCGGCTGCGCCGCTTCTTCCGCCGCATCCCCCGGCCCGGACCCCACGGTCTCGGGGGCCAGCTCCTCGCGGATTTCGCTGCACACCCGCACCAGATCGGCGCGCGCAGCCTGCGGGCTGCGATCGCAGAACGCCAGGTGTGTGCCCACCGCTGGTGCGGCCGCCACGGCCACACCGCGGCGCCCAGGGTCCAGGCCGATGATGTGGCGCACGCTCACTTCGTCGCCGAACTGCTCCCGCACCCGCCGCTGCGCCAGCGCCGCGTCGGCCCCACGGTGGCGTGCATCGGTCAGCCCCACCAGCCGGCGGCGCAGGGTCTCGATCAGCTGCTGCGGCCGCTGCAGCGACAGCTGCAGCTCACGCAACAGCACGTCAAGCGCCGGTTCGCCGTCCAGACCGAGCAGCAGGTTGCCATCGACCTCGGTGATGACGCGCTCCCGGTCAATCGGCTGCGCACCCTGGGTGACACGCGAGAGCAGCGCGACATCGGGCCCGAAGGCCACGCCACTGAGCCCGCCGTGGAAGACCCCACTGGCCGTGCCCTGCCCGCGCAGGTTGCCGCCGCTGCCCAGTGCGAACTGCACGCTGTCCGCCCGGCTGCTGCACAGGCCGCCGAACACCTGCCCCGAGGCGGTGCGGTCCGCGATCTCGTCGATGAGTTCGCTCAGGTCGGGCGTGGCCGCATCGGCGTGCACCAGGGCGGTGTGGGCCACAAAGCCGCCCATGCCACCCGACGGCGGCAGCGGTGCGACCCCGCTGAACACCCGGTACTGGTCGGGGCTGAGGTCACAGAGCATGACCGCCAGCGCCGGCTCGTCGAAGTACTCGGCCCCGGTCGCGGCGATGCCCAGGCCGGCGGTACCCACCCAGTCGGTCACCTCACGCAGCTCGGCGCTCAGGCATTCCAGGATGGCCGGCGCCTCGGCGGCGTAATGGTCGGTGATGTAGAGCAGGCCCAGCGAGGGCGCGCGGGCATGGCCGGGCAGCGCCATCTGCGCCCGCAGCTGCGCCAGCACCAGCGCCACGGCCATGCGCCACTGCGGGTGGGTGGCGTGCGCGAACGGAAAGCGCTGCATCACGACCCCCTTCAGCGCCGCCGCGCGCTGCGGGGCGCCGGTTTCTTCGCGGCGCTCTGGCGGGCGGCGGGCGCTGGCGCCGCCGCGGGCGCGCCGGGCACCTGGAAACCGGGGAAGAAGGCGGTGGGCCAGTCACCGGCGCCGGCCGACGGCTGCGCCGACGGGGCACGGGCGGCACGCGTGGCCGCTTTTTTGGGGGCTGCCACCTTTTTCGGGGCCGCTTTCTGGCGGGTGGGGGCCGGTGGGGGCGCGGCCTTGCGGGTGGATTTTGGAGTCGCCTTCGGGGTGGCCGGTGCCGCCGCCCGGTGGCCACTGGTGACGGCCCGCGCGGCCGCCTGCCCCATGCCAACCGCGGTGCCCACGTTGCGCGCCACGGTGTCGGCCGCCTTGCCGGCCATGCCGGTGGCGGTCTTGACGGCCTGCTCGGTCAGGCCAGTGGCCACATGGCGGGTGGCGTCGAGTGCACCTTGCTGGGCCATGTCCTTCATGGCGTTGGCGGCGATGGTCTGGAACTGCTGCGACAGGGCACCCCACCACTGCACCGGGTCGATCACCCCACTGGCCGGTGCCGCCGGCCCGGCCGCGGCCTTGGCCGCCGACCGGCGCGGGGACTCTTTCGCCGCCGGCGATTCCTCGGGCGCCGCCGCCTCGGGCGCGGGCGCTGCACCGGCCTGGCCGTAGTTGCGCGGCGGTATCTCCAGCCCCGCGAACTGCGACTTGCCGCCGGTCAGGCCCGAGACGGTGTCGGCCGCCTTGATCTTCAGCGCATTGGCCACATCGCCCAGGCTGAAGTTCATGTTCTTGAGGGTGGCCAGGGTCATCTTCTGCACCTCCAGCGCCTGGATGGTCGCGCCCAGGGCCTTGGCGTTCTGGTCCAGCCAGAAATGCACCGCCTTGAGTTCTTCGATGCGCTTGTCCAGCTCTTCGACGTTGAAGGTGGGCGCCACCCAGTGGCCCAGGTTGGGCATCTGCGGCAGGCTGTTGCCCAGGCCCTGGGCCATGCCGCTGGCGGCCTGCCCGGCCAGGTTTTGCAGAAACTCGAAGCCCGGCACGAATTTGCCGAAGCCGCTGGCCGATGCATCGCTCATGAAGATCTCCTCAGAAACCGAGAGGGAATGGGGCGTGACCGAGAGGGCACCCGAAGCGCCGCCGGCCAGGCGCAAGGCACAGCCGTCGCCCGGGCTGCGGCGCGCATTTGCAAAGCCGCAGGCGGTATTTTGGGGGGCAAGGCGGTCATGACCGATGTCCTCTCCTCCATGGCGGGTGCCGGGGCCGGCACTCATGGGTCCACGCCATAGCGCGGCGCGCGGCGCTCGCGCAAGGATGCCACACCTTCGCGCACGTCGGGGCCGGCAAAACCCATGAATTCGAGCGCCAGCGAGGCGTCAAACGCCGGGCCGGCCTGGCGCAGCCAGTTGTTGAGCGCGTACTTGGTCCAGCGGATGGCGGTGGCGCTGCCGCTGGCCAGCCGGTCGGCCACCTCGTAGGCCTTCTCCAGCAGGGCGTCGTCGTCCACCGCCAGCGACACCAGGCCAATGCGCTCGGCCTCTTCGCCACTGATCGGGTCGCACAGCAGCAGGTAATACTTGGCCTTGGCCAGGCCGCACAGCAGCGGCCAGACGATGGCGGCATGGTCGCCGGCCGCCACGCCCAGCCGGGTGTGGCCGTCCACAATCCTGGCGCTTTTGGCGGCAATGGAAATGTCGGCCAGCAGGCCCGCCACCAGGCCCGCGCCCACCGCCGGGCCGTGCAGGGCGCTGACGATGGGCTTGTCGCAGTTGATGACGTTGTAGACCAGGTCGCGCGCTTCTTTCCACACCTGGGTGCGCACCTCGAAGTCGGTGGCCAGGTCCTGCACCAGCGCCAGATCGCCGCCGCCCGAAAAACCCAGGCCGCTGCCGCGCAGCACGGCCGCGCGCACGCTGTCGTCGCGGCCCACGTCGCGCCAGATGTCGCACAGTTCCCGGTGGCCTTGGTGGCCGGCGGTGGGCAGCTTGCCGTTGCCGCCCGGGCCGTCGGCTCGCATCTGGATGTCCAGCACCGAAGGCACCCCGTCCACCGTAGGCCCTCGGCGGCTGATGTGCAGGGTCTGGTAGTGGCTGTAGTCAACGGGGTTCATGGCGGGTCCTCGCGGTGCAAAGCGGTACTGGCATTCTGCGGCCGTTTTCGGGCGGTTTTTGGGCTGTTTTCACCGGCCATGTCGCGGGTCATGCCGGGCGTTTCCCCCCTTGCGAACCGGCCGCACTTGACGTGCGTCAACGTGCCTGCGACGCTGCGGGCGCAAGATCAACGCGAGGGTGCAAAACCCGCCGCCCAACAGGAGAACCCATGAGCCAGAACATTTCCGACACCTACGCCGCCCAGTTGCAGCAAATGCGCGCCGACCTGATCGCCCAGTTGCGTGCGCAGCGCGGCGGCCAGATCGGCCGCGCCGAGGCCGCCGCCGAAGCCCGCGAGCACGACAGCGACGACTGGGCCCAGGCCGATGCCGAGCGCGACCTGTCCATCGCTCTGGAAGAGCGCGAGTCGGCCGAGCTGGTGGCCATCGACGAAGCGCTGCAGCGCGTGGCCGACGGCAGCTACGGCCTGTGCGTGGACTGCGGCGAGCGCATCGCCACCGCCCGCCTGCACGCCAACCCCACCGCGATGCGCTGCATCGGCTGCCAGGGCCAGCGCGAGCGCGCCCAGGGCGGCGTATCGGTGCCCGGCTACTGAGGGCGCGCGTGGCGGCATTGCGGGGCCGGCTTTGACAGCGGCTGCGCGGGCTGGGTACGCTGCCGCGATGCAACCGCCCACCCACAACCCGCCCAACCACACCGCGCCCACCGGCACCCTGCCCGCATCTCCCACGGGCGCCTGCACCACCCCGGTCGTCGGCCCTGGCGATGACAACCGCGCTCTGGACGGGACCTTGTTGCCCGCGCGCAGCCTGTTCCACCTGGCGTTTCACGTGACCGATCTGGACCGTGCCCGCCAGTTTTATGGTGGCGTGCTGGGTTGCACCGAAGGCCGCAGCACCGACACCTGGGTGGATTTCGACTTTTTCAGCCACCAGATTTCGCTGCACCTGGGCCAGCCCTTTCACACCACCCGCACCGGGCGGGTGGGCGACCACTGGGTGCCCATGCCGCACTTTGGCCTGGTGCTGCTGCTGCCCCAGTGGCGGGCGCTGGCCGACCGGCTGCTGGCGGCGGGGGTGGATTTTGTGGTGCCGCCGCACATGCGCTTTGCGGGCCAGCCCGGCGAACAGGGCACCCTGTTCTTCTGCGATCCGTTTGGCAACCCGATCGAAGTCAAGGGTTTTGCCTCGCGCGAGGCGATGTTTGCCACCTGAACCCGGCGGTCGGGTGGCGCGGCCCGCCACCGCTCAACTGTCTCCGCCAACCACTTTCTGCCCGGCCGCGCGCCATTCGGGCAAGCCGCCCCGGAACCAGTACACCTGGGTGTAGCCGGCGGCCAGTGCGGCGCGGCTGGCCTTGTAGCTCTTCCAGCACTCAGCACCGTTGCACGCAAAAATCAGCTCGCTGCTCTTGTTGGTGCCCAGCTGGCGCAAGTCAAACTGGTCGAGCTTGGCGTCGTAGTCGGCATCCTTGGGGCTTTGCTCTGCATAGGGCACCAGCACCGCGCCGGGCACGTGGCCGGCCTTGAATTCGTCGGCGGTGCGGGTGTCGATGTAGCGCGCCCCGCGCTGCAGCAGCTGGGCCACGGTGGCGGCATCGGCCACCCGGGCGCCGGGCAGGCTGCGCGGCGTGAAGTAGCCCAGCGTGGACACGTAGGTGTAGTCGTCTTTCTGCCGCGCGACGGGCTTGCCGATGCGGGCCAGGTCGGGCTCGCGCTGCAGGGCAGCGGCCAGCTCGGTGCGCAGGGCATTGAGGTTCAGGCCCAGGTCTTCGCGCACCGCCACGCTCATGCCGGGCACGCTGCGGGTTTGCATCAACACCTGCAGCTTCTCGCCGCTGTCCACCCAGCGCTCGTACAGGCTTTTCTCCACCGCCACCACGTCGCACTGGCGCAGCTGCAGGCAGGTGAGCAGCGCGTCCTGGTAGCGGGTTTCGTAGACCCGCCCAAAGTGCCGCTTGATCGTGGTGTTGGCGGCGTTGATTTCACCGCGGAACAGATAGGTCACCAGGCTGTCCTGCAGCGGCATGCCCAGGCGCTTGCCCTTGGCCTGCTCCAGCGTGGTGATGCCGCTGGCGGCGGGGGCCACCAGCAGCGTCTGCACCGTGCGGTCCAGCCCGCCCACCGGCACATAGCCGTAGCGCATGGCACTGCCGATCACGTGCGCGGGCGCGGCGTACACGTCCATCATGCGCGAGCGGGTGGTCTGCAGGTCGCGGGTGGCATCGTTGGAGAGCTGCGCCGCCACACCCTCCGCACCGGCCCTGCGCAGCGCCTGCTCCAGTGCCGACTTCCAGGCGCTGTAGTCGGCCACCCGGCTTTGCTCGCGCAGGTCGCCCGGGTTGATGAGCACCGCGGTCTGGGCCGCTGCCTGCAGGCAGACGCCGGCCAGCGATACCGCCACCCATGCGGCCCACCGTGGACGCCAGGTGGTGCGAACCTTCTTCAGAATGTTGTTCATACAGCTCCCCCAAAATCAGCAAAGGCTCTCATTCTAAGAAGCGCACAGCCCCCGACCCAACGGCCCAAGCCTGGGCCCGGCGGGTCAAACCCCATCGGGCACGGGCGGGGCAATGGTCTGGTCGATGGCGCCAAAGATGCTCTGGCCGTCCTGGCCCTTCATTTCAATGCGGATGGTGTCGCCGTACCGCATGAAGCCGGTGCGGGGCTGGCCGTGCAGCAGGGTCTCGATGGCGCGCTGCTCGGTCAGGCACGAACAGCCCCTGGGCCACGACCGTTGGCCATCGACCTCGACACCCGGATTGCTGACAGGGCCAGAGCCGACGATGGCGCCGGCGCGCACCCGGCGCGTGCGGGCGAGGTGGGCGATCAACTGGCCAAAGTGGAACGTCATGTCGGGGCCGGCGTCACACCGGCCCACCGTGCGGCCGTTCCAGGCGCTGTGCAAGCCCAGGTGCACCCGCCCACCCTGCCAGGCATCGCCCAGCTCGTCGGGCGTCACGGCCACCGGGCTGAAGGCGGTGGCCGGCCTGCTCTGCACAAAGCCCCAGCCCCCGGCCCATTGGTCTGCATCCCCGTCGTGCAGGCTGATGCTGTTGGCCAGCATCAGCAGGCGCACGCCGTCGAGTGCCTGCTCGGGCGATGCGCCCATCGGCACGTCGCCGGTGACCACCGCAAGCCCACCTTCAAAATCGATGCCGGACTCCTCATCGGGCAGCACCACCGGGTCGCAAGGGCCGCCGAAATCATCGCTGGCGCCCTGGTACACCAGCGGCTCCTGCCGGGCGCTGGCCGGCACCTCGGCGCGGCGGGCCGCCTGCAGCAGCGCCACATGGCTGAGGTACGCCCGGGCGTTGGCCCACTGGTGGGCACGCGGCAGCGGCGCCATGCACAGGCGGGGGTCGAACGCGAAAGCGTGGCGCGCCTTGCCGCTGTTGAGCGTGGCGTACAGATCCTGCAATTGGGGCGCCAGAAAGTTCCAGTCGTCCAGCACCTGCTGCAGGCGGTGGGCGATGCCGGTCGCATAATGGGCTGTGCTCAGGTCGCGCGAGACCACCAGCAGTTGTCCATCGCGCGAGCCGTCCTTGTAAGTGGCCAGTTTCATGTCTTTCTCCTGCCCGGCAGCCGGTGGTTTTTTGCAAACGCGGGCGACAACAGCGCCGCAACAGTCCCTCTTTTACCGTCTTTTTGCCCCCTGTCGGCGCCATGAGCCCTCGCATCCGGCCCAAACGCACCTTGCAGGGGCGGTTTTGCACCCGTCCTGTCTGGTTCATGCGCCCCATGTCTGTCAGCTCCAGCCCAGCCCGTCGCCCCCACCCCACGCGGGCCTGCTGCGCCGCGCGCTCGGGCACCGGGTGGGTGGCGGTGGGCCTGGCCCGGCTCCCCGGCCACCCAAGCGCTGCGCCGCTGCGCACAGCCGCTCGGCGCCAACCGGAGCCCCCGCCGGGCCGGCTGCAGCGGCTTGACGGCCACTGCACCGCCGCCGCATCCCGCACATGACACAGGCCCACCTCCCACCCGCAGCGCCGCGCTGGCCGGTACGGCTGGGCCTGGGCAGCGCGGTGCTGGCGGCGCACCTGTGGTGGCTGCTGGGGCCGCTGCCCCTGGGTGCACCCCCACCCGCGGCCGGGGTGCACGCGGGCCACCCGTTGGCGCCACCACAGCAGCCGGGTTGGGCCGGTGCAGCGGCCACACCGGCGGCCGCAGCAAGCGCCCCACACCCGGTCCACAGCGTCCGGGTGAGCACCGTGCGCTGGATCGCGCCCCCACCGCCCCCGGGCCCGTCGGCAGACGCCACCACCACAGCCGCCGCCCGGCCGCCTGCGTCCAGCGCCACCCCCGGTGCACCGCCCGCCAGCCGCCAGACCCCGGCGCGCCCTCGGCCGACCGCGCCCACCGGCGGTGCGGCCGACACCGCATCCCCAGCCCCTGCCCGGGCGGCCGACGCATCGGCCACCCTCCCCAACGCCGACGCCCCCAGCGCCGCCACCGCGCCTGCGCTGGCCGACCAGGCCGCCGAATCGCCAGCCGAATCGCCCGCCCACACCCTGCTGGCCAGCGCCCCCCAAACCCCCATCACCCCCACCACGGCCCGCCCCACCAGCAGCGCCGCGCCAGCGCCCCTGCCCACCACGGC
>Ga0209278_1000102_pt1 | contig 128957 bp, 110 predicted proteins | sample JI81BgreenDNA_FD_187504 | JGI IMG/M metagenome (GOLD analysis project Ga0209278, IMG submission 187504) | Wastewater effluent complex algal communities from Wisconsin, to seasonally profile nutrient transformation and Carbon sequestration -... | ecosystem: Engineered > WWTP > Effluent > Algae... | reverse complement strand
TATTTATAAAGCTCCTGTTTTAGCAGGTCTTTTTGTAGGAGGTATGATTCCATTTATTTTCTCAGCATTGTGTATTCAAGCAGTCGGAAGAGCCGCAATGGACATGGTTCAAGAAGTTAGAAGACAATTCCGTGAAATACCAGGTATAATGGAATACAAAGCTAAACCTGAATATGAGAAATGTGTAGCTATATCTACTAATGCTTCCATTCGTGAAATGATGTTGCCAGGAGCAATTGCATTAATAACCCCAATCATTGTTGGTTTTCTTTTCGGCCCAGAAGTTTTAGGTGGTTTATTAGCAGGAGTTACTGTTTCAGGGGTATTGATGGGTATCTTCCAAAGTAATGCAGGAGGTGCATGGGATAATGCGAAAAAATCATTCGAAAAAGGAGTTCTTATTAATGGAGAAATGTTCTATAAAAAATCAGAACCTCATAAAGCATCAGTTACTGGCGATACAGTAGGTGATCCATTTAAAGATACTTCTGGACCATCAATGAATATTTTAATCAAATTGATGTCAATTGTTTCGCTTGTAATTGCTCCTTACATTTCTGTAAAAAGTACTGAAGCTAAAATTGAACAACCTTCATCTGAAATAAGTATGGAGCAATTCACTTTACTGTATGATGTCACAAATACAAAAATTGTTTGGTTGGCTCAAAAAGTAGGTGGTTCGCACACAGGAACTATTGAACCTCAAGTAGGAAAAATTGAATTTAATAATGGCAATCCAATTATTGGTAAATTCGTTATCAATACTAAATCAATTAAAGTAACTGACATCCAAGATGCAAAAATGAATAGCGATTTAGTAGGGCATTTAAATTCAAGTGATTTTTTTGATACCGAACAATTTCCGACTGCATCTATCAATATATCAAATTTTGAGAAAATTTCTAATAATACTTTCAAAGTAAACTCTAACATTACAATCAAAGGAATTGAGAAACCAGTAGTTTTTACTGCAAACCTTAATAATACGAACGGAGTTATTGTAATGAATGCTGAGATTGTTTTAGACAGAACGCTTTGGGATATAAAATACAAATCGAAAACCTTTTTTAGCGAGTTTGCTGATAACTTTATTTATGATGAATTTAAATTGATTATTGAGCTAAAAGCTTTTGCAAAGTAGATAAAACTGTATGAAATACTAAGGCTGTTTCGATTTTCGAAACAGCCTTTTTTATTTGCTGAAAGTTTAAGATTTCGAAATACCAATTTAATTTTAGTAAATCCAACAAGATTTATAAGTTCTAAATTAATGAGCAAAAAAAAACCGCCAATATTGGCGGTTTAAATTTTTATTGAAAACTTTTTATTAAGCTAATTCTGTTTCAGACATTATAGCCGCATCTACTAAAATTCTTCCACAGTGTTCACAAACAGTGATTTTTTTGTTTAATTTAATGTCTAATCTTCTCTGAGGAGGAATAGTATTAAAACAACCACCACACGATTCTCTTTCAACTGGAACAACCGCTAAGCCATTGTGTGCTGCTTTCCTAATTCTTTTGTAAGCATAAAGCAATCTAGATTCAATAATTACCTCTGCATCTTTAGATTGATTTAATAAATCTTGCTCATCTTTTTGAGTTTCTGCAATAATTTCATCTAGCTCTCCTTTTTTGTGATCTAAATCTTTTTTGCGTTCATCTAGTTTGGCTTTTGCAGCGTCAATTAGTTCATTTTTTGAAGCAATTTGTGCTTGGTATTCTTTGATTCTTTTTTCAGCTAATTGAATTTCTAATCCTTGAAATTCAATTTCTTTATTTAATGAATCAAATTCACGATTGTTTCTTACTGAATTTTGTTGCGATTTGTACTTTTTTATGGCTGAATCAGCCTGAACCATAAAATTTTTCTTCTCAGTTATTTGTACTTGAAGTGACTTTACTTCTTCAGAAAATTTTTGGATTCTGGTTTCTAAACCCACAATTTCATCTTCCAAATCCTGAACCTCCAAAGGTAATTCACCTCTCAAGGTTTTGATTTTGTCAATTTTAGAATCGATTAATTGTAAGGTATAAAGTGCTTTAAGCTTATCTTCAATCTTTACCTCTTTAACTGATGCGTTATTTTTATCAGCTTTGGCCATTAGATATAATAATTTATTGGGTTCGTATTAATTTTTGATAAAAGGAGTGCAAATGTAGAAAATTTTTTCTTTAAAATTTCTTCGAATATTTCAACTGTAAATTGTTCGCTCTCAAAATGTCCAATATCGCAAATCATTACTTGATTTTCGGCATCAAAAAATTCATGATATTTAAAGTCGGAAGTCACAAAAGCGTCAGCCTGTGCCGATTTCGCGTCTTTCAATAAAAAACTTCCTGAACCTCCACAAATTGCAACTCTTTTTATTTTTTTATTGAAGTTGGTATAACGAATTACACTCAAATTCATATTTTTCTTCAAAAACTTTAAAAATTCCTGGCTGTCCATTTCTGTCTCAAGCTCTCCTATTATTCCCGAACCTACTTTGCTAAAACTATTATTTAATGAAACAATATCAAATGCAGGCTCTTCATAAGGATGATTATTTTTGATGGCATCTATTATTTGATTTTCTAAATAGTTTGGGAAAATACACTCAATCTTGATTTCATTTTCTTTATGCCTAACGTCTTTTTCTCCAATAAAAGGTTGAGCATTTTCGTTGGCTTTAAAGGTTCCAAATCCTTCACTATTGAAACTGCATTCGCTGTAATTTCCAATAAATCCAGCACCTGTTTTGAAAATAGCATCTCTCAACTTTTCAGCAGCATCTTTTGGCACAAAAACAAATATTTTTTTTAGAAGATTTTGTTTTTCTGATAAAATAGAAAGATTATTTAAATGAAGTTTTTCAGCAATTTTCTTATTTACACCAGTTATAACATTATCCAAATTGGTATGCATGGCATAAATGGCAATATCATTTTTTATTGCTTTAATGATTGCTCTTTCAACATAATTTTTTCCATTAATTTTTTTTAAACCTGAAAAAATAATTGGATGATGGGCAATAATTAAATTAACATTAGAAGCAATTGCCTCATCTATTACAGCTTCTGTGCAATCTAAACTTAAAATTGCCCCGTTTACATTCATTTCTTTATTTCCTGTGATTAAACCACAATTGTCATAACTTTCTTGTAAACTTAAAGGAGCAAATTCCTCTAAAACACTAATTATATCTTTTATTTTCATATTTCCAAGCGTCTTTGTTGGCCCAAATTTATCTCAAATATCAAATAAAATGGCCAAGCTATTGGCATTTATATATTTTTGTGGAAATGAAATTTTTTAGGATACTCTTACTCCCTTTCTCAATCTTGTTTTGGTTGATAATCCGACTGCGAAATTTTTTATTCGATTTTGGAATTTTAAAATCCAAATCATTTTCTATTCCAATCATTTCTTTCGGCAATATTTTAGTTGGTGGAACTGGAAAAACGCCTCATAGTGAATATGTTTTAAGATTATTAAAAGGAAAGTATAAGGTTGCTTATTTGAGCAGAGGATATGGCAGAAAAACAAATCATTTTATTGAATTAGATGAAAATAGCAATCCTGAACAAGTTGGTGATGAGGCTATTCAGATAAAAAACAAACTGAACAATTTGGTCATTGCTGTCGATAAAAAACGTGTTAATGGCATTGCTCAAATTACTGCAAAACATCCTGAAACAGATGTTATAATTTTAGATGATGCTTTTCAGCACCGAAGTGTAAAACCCGGAATGAATATTTTACTGACTCCTTACACCAAATTGTTTTTAGATGATTTTCTGCTTCCCGCTGGAAATTTAAGAGAACCTTTAGGCAATAGTAAAAGAGCCGATGCTATAATTGTGACCAAATGTCCTGAAGTTTTAACGCCTATTGAAAAACGTCAAATTGAAGAACGTGTAAAAATTCTACCAGATCAAAAACTTTTTTATTCCTATTTAAAATATGGTGATTTTGTCCCATTCCTTAAAACAAAACGTATCATTTTAAATAAAGATTTTTATTTTGATAGACGATTCAGCATGATTTTGTTTACAGGAATTGCCGATGCATCGCCTTTATTGTATTTTTTAAAACGATATGCCTCCGAAGTTCATCACATTGAGTTTGGCGATCATTATAATTTTAAAAAAGCTGATTTAGAAAGAGTCATTCAAACATTTAAAGATTTACCCAAAAAGGATAAAATTATAGTTACAACAGAAAAAGATTCCATGCGCTTAAAATCGCAAGATTTGAAGGACTTATTAATAAATTACCCCTTATTTTACATTCCAATTGAAGTTGCGTTTCACCCAACTGAAACCGATTTTAATAATTATATCTTAAACTATGTTGAAGAAAATAAAAGAAACAGCTGATTTTATAAGCAATACAACCCATTTTAAGCCACAGGTAGGTATTATTTTAGGAACTGGGTTAAGTGGTTTGGCCAAAGAAATTGAAGTGCAGCATACACTTTCTTATCAAGACATTCCCAATTTCCCAATTTCAACTGTTGAAGGACATGTTGGAAAATTGATTTTTGGGATTTTAGGTGGCAAAAATGTTGTAGCCATGCAAGGTCGTTTCCATTTTTATGAAGGTTATACCATGCAGGAAGTTACTTTTCCTGTAAGAGTTTTTCAAGCTTTAGGAATAAAACATCTTTTTGTGTCCAATGCTAGCGGTGGCGTAAATCCTGATTTTGAAATTGGTGAGGTGATGATAATAAATGATCACATTAATTTTTTTGGCACTAATCCATTAATTGGGAAAAACTTAAACGAATTAGGGCCGCGTTTTCCAGATATGATGGAAGCTTATGATAAAAACCTGATAGCTAGAGCAAAAAAAATAGCTGCAGAAAATAATATAAAAGTTGCCGAAGGAATTTATTTAGGATTAACAGGGCCAACTTTCGAAACACCAGCAGAATATAAAATGGTACATATTTTAGGTGCTGATGCAGTTGGAATGTCAACCGTTCCTGAAGTTATTGTTGCCCGTCACATGTCGATTCCGGTTTTTGCGGTTAGTATTATTACCGATTTAGGTGTGCCCGGAAAAATTGTTGAGGTTACGCATGAAGATGTTCAAAAAGTAGCCCAGATAAAAGAAAAAGATATGACATTTTTAATGAAAAAATTAATAGAAACTTTATAAAAAAACACCATGAAAAAACTTCTAAGCTTCACTTTCTCCCTTTTACTTTTTAATACGCTTTTATTTGCTCAGTTTGACTATTTTAACATGGCGGCTTATTCCAATTGGTTTGATCCAAATGCAACTGGAACATCGTCAATAGGCTCGCAATACAGCAGTTGTTGGGGTTTCAGAAATCCTGACAATAAAGAATATGCTATTTTAGGTGGAGCCAATGGAACCTATTTTATTGAAGTTACAATTCCTGATAATCCTCAATTGAGAGATTATGTTCCTGGCTTTTTAAACAATTGTATTTGGAGAGAATATAAAACATATCAGAATTACGCTTACATGGTAAGTGATGATGGTAATGACAATCGTTTTCAAATAGTTGATGTTTCTTTTTTACCCGATTCGGTTCATTTAGTTCATAATTCTGATTCAATTTTGGTAAAATCACATACTATTTATGTTGACAATGGACTTTTATATGGCGGAAGTGTGTTGCGTAAAAACAATGTTTATCATTCGCTTGCTGTTTTTGATTTAACTCAAACTCCAGAAAAACCTCAATTTTTAAGAGCTTTAAATGATGATTTTCCTTTTATTACAACTGTTCATGATATGTTTGTTAGAAATGATACCGTTTATGCATCATGCGGATACCAAGGATTTTATGTTTTTAAATATAACAGAACAATTAATCAATTTACTTTAATCGGAAATTTAACCTCTTATCCTGATGCTGGATATAATCACAGTTCGTGGATTACACCAAATGGAAAAACAATGGTTTTTGCTGATGAAGTTCCGAACGATTTGGCTGTGAAAATTATTAATGTTGAAGATTTAGGCGACATTCATGTTAAGTCAACATTTAAGTCAAATGGCGCAACACCTCACAATCCATATATATTAAATGACCAAACACTGGTAATGTCTTATTATGAAGATGGAATTCGAATGTACAATATTAGTGATCCTCAGAATCCCCAGTTAACTGGCTATTTCGATACTTATCCACAAAATGGTAGTACTTATGGAAGTTATGCTTACAAAGGTTGTTGGGGCGCATATCCATTTTTGCCAAGTGGAATTTTATTGGCCTCTGATATGCAAAATGGTTTGTTTGTTTTAAAAATGGATGAGGCTTTAAATGTTTCTAAAAATGAAAAACATCAATTGAAAACCTTTCCAAATCCAGCTAACAATTATTTTAACATCATTACTGAATCGGCTTTTGGAAAAAATGCTTTATTGTTTATTACTGATATGAGCGGAAAAAAGGTTTACGAAAATCAATTAAATATTCAATCAGATATTACAAGAGTTGAAATAGGTGAAAGTTTGAGCACAGGAATTTATTTAATTAATCTCACCATAGAAGGAAAAAACAAAATTGGCAAGTTGATTATTGAATAATTTCTGCTTTAAAATCAGAACAATAAAATAATACCTTTGCACCGCAAAAAAGCAATTTTAAACAAGAAATGAAAAAAATATTTGGATTTTTAGCCGCAACAGTAATTTTTGTTGCCTGTGGCGAAGAAAAAGCTGGAAATGTTAGCATTACTGGAAATATTACTAATGGAACAGATAAAAAACTGTACATCGAACAAATGTCGTTTACACCCAAAACATTTAAAGATTCAGTTGAAATTGGCAGCGATGGCAGCATAAAGTTTAGTCCAGACATTCCTGAAAAGGGCTTCTATAAGGTGTATCAAAATCCATCTAATTTTGTGATTTTAATTTTAGATACAGTTGATAAAATCACTATCAATGGCGATTTAACTAACATTGCTGAAACTTATACAGTTGAAGGAAACAAAGATTCAGAACTTCTTTGGCAGTTTAATAATTATATGAAAATGAGTGCTCGCAAGTTAGACTCACTTTCAAAAGTTTTCGCGCAAAACCAATCAAACCCTAATATTGCTGCTATTCAACAAGATTTAGAAGCAAAATACATGGTGGAAGTAAAAAACAAAGAAGAATTTTTAGCCAAATTTGTTAAAGACAATAGCTCATCTTTTGCTTGCTTAGCAGTAGTTGAGCAGCTTAATGCAGATGATTTTTATGAAGAATATAAATTAGTTAATAAAAATCTATTGGAAAAATATCCTAATTCAGAATATACTATCACTTTTAATTCAAGAGTGAGTGAATTAGGAAAGTTAGCAGTTGGCACACTAGCTCCAGACATTATTATGAATGACCCATCTGGAAAAACATTAAAACTAAGCGACCTAAAAGGTAAAATTGTTTTAATTGATTTCTGGGCAAGCTGGTGCAAGCCTTGCAGAGCTGAAAATCCCAATGTTGTAAGAGTTTATAATACTTATAAATCAAAAGGATTCGAGATTTTCGGAGTTTCTTTAGATAAAGAAAAAGGTGCTTGGGAAGCAGCCATTCAACAAGATAAATTAACTTGGAACCATGTTAGCGATTTAGGTTTTTGGAATTCTCCAGTGGTAAAAACGTATAATATTTCCGGCATTCCATTTACAGTACTTTTAGATAAAGAAGGAAAAATTATAGCCAAAAATTTAAGAGGCCAACAATTAGAAGCCAAGTTAGCTGAGTTGTTAGGTTCATAAAACACAAAACTTGGAAATAGAAAAAGGAAAAAAGATTTTCTTCATCTCCGATTTTCATTTGGGCGCGCCCAATTCGAAGCTTAGTTTTGAGAGAGAAAAGAAAATAATTAATTGGCTTAACGATATTAAAAACATTGCCCAAGAAATTTATTTAATGGGCGATGTTTTTGACTTTTGGTTCGAGTATAAAACAGTTGTTCCAAAAGGTTATGTTCGTCTTTTAGGCAAGTTAGCCGAATTGGCCGATTCAGGCATTCCTATTTATTGTTTCACTGGAAATCATGATATGTGGATGTGGGATTATTTTCCCAAAGAACTAGGTATTCCGATAATTAAAGAACCACAAATAAAATATTTTTCAGGTAAAAAATTTTTAATTGGCCATGGCGATGGACTTGGCCCAGGCGACAATGCCTACAAGTTTTTGAAGCAATTTTTTAAAAGTAAAATTTGCCAATGGCTTTTTAAATGGATTCATCCTGATATAGGTATTGGAATTGCTAATTATTTCAGTTCTAAAAGTCGTTCAGCTAACGAAATTCCCGATCAAACTTTTTTGGGTGAAGAAAAAGAATGGCTTATTGTTTACTGTAAAGAATACCTTAAAAAAGATGCCTCAATTGATTATTTTATTTTTGGTCATAGGCATTTACCGCTCGATATTCAATTGAATGAAAAGAGCAGATATATCAATTTAGGTGAATGGATAAAATCATGCACCTATGCTGAGTTTGATGGGGAAAATGTGAGTTTAAAAAAATACTAATTAACCTACTTTTAAAACCAAATCAACCAAACGCTGACTGTAACCAGCTTCATTGTCATACCAGCCAACAACCTTCACTAATTTTCCTAATACTGATGTTAAGTCTGGGTCGAAAATACAAGAGTGCCGATTTGAAATAATATCAGAAGAAACTACAGGGTCGGTTATATACTCTAACACATTTATCAAAGTTCCACTTTCAGTTGCTTGTTTAAATAATGAATTGATTTCTTCAACTGATGTTTCTTTTTTCAAAATACAAGTGATATCAGTCAATGAGCCATCAATAACCGGAACACGAATACCAGCACCACCAATTTTGCCTTCTAAATCAGGAAAAATGCGCGTTATTGCTTTTGCCGCACCTGTTGTTGTTGGAACTATGGAATTAGCTGCGGCACGAGCTCTTCTTAAATCTTTATGTGGTGAGTCATGTAATTTTTGGTCGCCAGTGTAAGAGTGTATGGTTGAGATGTAGCAATATTCTATTTCAAAATTATCTTCTAAAACTTTTACCATTGGCGCTGCGCAATTGGTAGTGCAAGATGCGTTTGAAATTATTTTTTCAGTACCATCAAGAATATGATCATTTACTCCTAAAACAACCGATTTTATTTCCGGGCTTTTGGCTGGAGCCGAAATTATAACCTTTTTTGCCCCAGCTTCAATATGTTTGGAGGCTGTTTCAGTGGTTAAAAAATGTCCTGTTGATTCAATAACAATGTCAACTCCCAATTTGGCCCAAGGCAAATTAGCAGGCTCTTTTTCTGAAAAGCAAGCAATGGTATTTCCATTAATAATTAAATGGTTTTCATTGGCTTCAACATCACCATTAAAACCGCGATGAACCGAATCATACTTAAATAGATGTCTCATAGTTTTTGTATCCATCAAATCATTGATGGCTACAATTTCAATTTGAGAATTTTCGAAAGCGAAACGAGTAAAAACTCTACCGATTCGTCCAAAACCGTTTACAGCAACCTTTATTTTTTTCATTTTTTTTAAAACATATGTTTTTCAGCATGATAGGAAGAGCGAACTAGGGGACCACTTTCAACATATTTAAAACCTTTTTCTAAAGCTATTTCTTTATATCTAGCAAAATCTTCAGGTGTCACAAAACGTTGAACAGGTAAGTGCTTTGGTGTAGGTTGCAAATATTGGCCTAATGTTAAAATATCAACATCGGCTTTTCTTAAATCATCTAGGGTTTCAATAATTTCTGCATCAGTTTCGCCAACGCCCAACATAACGCCCGATTTGGTTCGCATTCCACCTTGTTTTAAGCGAGCCAAACATTCTAAACTTCTGTCATATTTGGCTTGAACTCTTACTTTTTTAGTCATGCTTCGAACTGTTTCTAAGTTATGAGAAACTATTTCTGGAGCAATGTCTATTATTCTTTGAAGGTTTTCCCAAATGCCTTGAAAATCGGGAATCAAAGTTTCTAAAGTAGTTCCTGGCGATTTTTTCCGAATGGCTTTAATGGTTTCAACCCAAATTAATGAGCCTCCGTCTTTCAAATCATCTCTGTCAACCGAGGTTATCACACAATGTTTAACGCCCATTAAAAACACCGATTCGGCTACTCTTTCTGGCTCATCCCAATCCACAGCTTTTGGTCGCCCGGTGGCAACTGCGCAAAATTGACAAGAGCGGGTACAAACATTTCCTAAAATCATGAAGGTGGCTGTTCCTGCGCCCCAGCATTCGCCCATATTTGGACAATTGCCGCTTTCGCAAATGGTATGCAGTTTATGCTCTTCTACCAATTTACGAACCTTTAAATATTCAGGACCGGTTGGTAATTTTACTCTCAACCAGTTTGGTTTTTTAACTTTTATAGGATTATCTTCTGTAAGAATTTCTTTCGCTTCTATCATTTATTGAAGGTATTTTTGACCAAATAAAAAACTTACGTAAAATTGAATGTATGTTCTGTAATTATCAGTAAGTGCCATCATTGGAATTTTTTTAGTAAACATATCTACTGCAATTCCAGTTTCAATTGCTTTCACTCTGTCATATTCATTCGAATATTCAAAAGTTATTGCAAATTTCCCATAAGCACCGGGTACAATGGATAATTCATCTAAACCCCTAGTAAATGATGCTCTGCCAAAAATATTATTTGCAAAATGTTTATCAGGATTGTATTTCTCAGTACTTACATAATCATATGGAAAATTACCTGAGTTTGACTCTACATATCCAATTTGAAGATAAACTGGTTTCACTATTCCTATGGCTGCTCCCAAAAACAAGGCGCTTCTAATTTCTAAACCTTTTCTACCATCTTTAGAAAACATAGCTTTTTGAATACCGTAACCTAGTCTCAAATTATTGAAAGTATTTTGTTTGCCATATACATATCGTTTGGCATTATCAATAAAAGGATTCCCCGATTTTATCTCTTTTGGATGTTTTATGAACAAAAAATCAGCCTCATACATGCCTTTGGTTTTTGCCGTAAATGCTGTGCCATAGCGACCTGTAATTCCAAAAGAATTAGTGCCTAACAATCCCCCAACATGAAACTCACGTTTATGCACCAAGCCTTGATCAACCTCAGTTCCTGTTATTTGAGCGTAGGCTGCAAAACATTGAAAAAGCAATATGAATAGCAGTTGTTTCATTAGGCTTCGAAAATATGAATTTTAAACGTAATGTTTCTAAATTTGTTCCATGACTAAAATGACTGTAAAATATTTAGGTGAATTAAGAAATGAAGCAACACATTTGCCTTCAAGCATGCAAATAATTACCGATGCTCCTCTTGATAATAAAGGAAAAGGGCTTTCTTTTTCACCAACAGATTTGTTATGTAGCTCTTTAGCTACCTGCATGATAACAATTATGGGAATCTACGCTAATGAGCATGGTGTAAATATAGATGGGCTTGAAGCTGAGCTAATTAAAACTATGGCTCAAAATCCAAGAAGGGTTGCTCAGGTAGATATAAATTTTAAATTTCCAAAAGTTAATTATTCTGAAAAGGAAAAAATAGCCTTAAAAAACGCAGCTTTGAACTGCCCTGTTGCCAAATCTATTCATCCGGATATAATATTGAATGTGGTTTTTAATTATTAACCCTACCAATTTCATGTTTTATTTCTGAAACGCTAATAGCATTGTGCGAAAGATGAAACAAACATTTTCCGTTTTTTATAAAAAGTACTTGGGGAGATTCGTGTTCCACTGAAAATTTATCGGCCACATAATTGGAAACACTTCTGAAAGAAATTAAGTCAATAAAAAAGCTTGGAATTGAATGCAAATCCCAAGCTTTTTCAAAACGATTTAGAGCCATTGAACTTATAGAACAACGCGTACTATGTTTAAAAATCAATATTCCTTCTATATTGTCTTTGAAGGATAATTCAACCAACTCATCAATTTTACTGATGCTTTCAAGCTGAACCCAATTCATTTACTTTGAAGCTAAATCGGTATTGCCGCTTTTAGTAACTTGTCCATATGCAGGACATTTTTCAGGCGCGCGACAAGCAGATACGGCAGTGATTACTAAAAAACCACCGATTAAAATAATTTTTGCTAATTTGTTCATGTGAAGTTTAAAAATCTATTAACGAAAATAGGGTTAAAAATAAGGTTGCCAAATTTAGGAAATAATATTTGTGAACAATTAATGTTTATCATTTTGTTTTTAATTTACCGATTGATTTCAAGCAAATAATGTTAAAAAACTTACTTTTAGTAATTATTCTTTTCGTTTCAGTTGTGAGTTTTTCTCAAAAACTTGTGCTTGAGATAAAAGGACTGGAAGATTGCTCGAGGAAAATAAAGTCTCAATTTGAGCTTAATAACTACAAACAAGTTGAAAAAACAATTAAAGAAATTCAGCTTTCGGTCAATGCTTTGGGCTATTTGGCGGCTAATTGCGATTCCATTTCAAAAGATACAATTCAACCCATAGCTTATTTTTATTTAGGTAACACTTTTCAATGGGGAAATTTATTGAAAGGCAACACAAATCCTTATTTACTAGGTGAATTAGGGTTCAAAGAAAAATATTTCGAAGGAAAAAATATTGATCCTATCAAAATTTCGGATTTGCTGCAAAAAATAATCACACATTATGAAAATAATGGTTATCCATTTGCTGTTTCCTATTTAGATTCAATTGAGATAAAAGACGATATTTTTAATGCAAAAATTAAAACTGAGTTGAATGATAAAGTTTTAGTGGATACCATAAAGATTTCGGGTTCAGCACAAATTAGTGTCAATTATTTAGAAAATTACCTTGGAATAAAAAAAGGCGATTTGTACAACGAACAAATGGTTAGACAAATAAAAAGACGAATTAGTGAATTGCCATTTTTAACCGAATTAGCGCCTTATGAAGTAATTTTTACCAAAGAAAAAGCTTCCTTAAACTTATATATAGACAAAAAGAAAGCAAGCATTTTTGATGGTGTTTTAGGTTTTTTACCCAATGACTTAATTCCGGGAAGAATATTAATAACGGGCGATATCAAACTCAAACTATTAAACTCATTTGGCAAAGGCGAATTAATTGATGCCAATTTTAAAAAGCTACAAAATCAAACCCAAGATTTAAAGCTCAACTTTGTTTATCCCTATATTTTCAGAACAAAATTAGGTGTTGATGCACGCATAGATTTGTATAGAAAAGATACTTCCTATGTGAATGTGAATAGGAATTTAGGTGTTCAATATTTGCTTTCAGGAGGAAATTATTTTAAGGCTTTTATCAAAAATAAAACCTCTAATTTAATCTCAACTAAAGCCTTCGAAAATTCAGTTTCATTGCCCGATTTTGCTGATACCCAAACCAATTTGTATGGAATTGGATTAAAGTTTGAAAGACTCGATTATAGATTTAATCCTAGAAAAGGCTATTATTTTGAAGCCGAATTTGCTGTTGGAACTAGGAAAATTCGGCAAAATGCTAATTTAAATCCTTTGGCTTATGAAGGTTTAAAACTCAATTCGAACGAATATAATTTAGATGCGCTCATTGAATTTTATATTCCAATAAGCAAGCGTGGCACTATTAAAATTAGCGACCGAACAGCTTTTATCTACAATGAAAAATTGTTTGAAAATGAACTGTATCGTTTTGGAGGATTTCAAAATTTAAGAGGTTTCGATGAACAATCCATTTTTGCCTCTTTTTATAACATCCTAAATGTTGAAGCGCGTTATTTACTTGAGAAAAATTCTTATGCATATTTATTTTGGAATGGAGCTTATTACGAAAAAAAGTTAAATAACAGCTTCGTTGCGGATAGCCCTTATGGATTTGGTGCAGGCTTAAGTTTCGAAACAAAGGCCGGTATTTTTTCGCTGAGTTATGCTTTGGGTAAACAATTTAACAATCCAATTCAGTTGCGTTCGGGTAAAGTTCATTTCGGAATTATCAGCTTTTTCTGATAAGTTTGACAAAAAAATAAAACAATGTATTTGAAAAATATTTTAGTGCTGCTAATAGCTTTAAGTTTTAGTGAAATAGTTTTTGCGCAAAAAGATGCCTATAAAATTTTTGAAAAAGGTGGAAAGGAAACATCTTATCAAAAAATGCTAAAAGAATTGAGCTCAGCCGATGTTGTTTTTATTGGCGAATTGCACAACAATCCTATTATTCACTGGCTTCAACTTGAAATTACGAAAGATTTATTTAAAGTAGATTCTAATCTGGTTTTAGGTGCTGAAATGTTTGAAGCCGATAATCAAATAATTTTGAACGAATATGTTGCTGGATTGGTTACAGAAGCCAATTTTAAAAAGGAAGCCAAACTTTGGCCGAATTATGCTACTGATTACAAGCCACTTTTAGATTTTGCGAAAAGCAAAAAATTAAAATTTGTGGCTACCAATATTCCAAGAAGATATGCAAGTATTGTTTTTAATAAAGGTTTTGAAGGTTTAAATTCACTTTCGGTTGATGCCAAAAAATCGATTGCACCATTGCCAATTGAATATGACGCTGAACTTTCGGGTTACAAAGCCATGATGGATATGGGCATGCATGGTGGAGATAATTTACCTAAAGCGCAAGCCATAAAAGATGCAACTATGGGCTATTTTATTGCAGAAAATTTGAATAAAAATAAATTTATCCACTACAATGGAACCTATCATTCAGATGATTTTCAAGGTATTTTATGGTATTTGAATAAATACAAACCCAATAAAAAAATTGTAACGATTAGTTGTGTTGAGCAAGACAATGTTGAAAAATTGAACGATGAATCGAACAATAAAGGCAACTTTATTATTGTTATACCATCCACAATGACAAAAACGCATTAAAAAAATATGAAATTTGGTTTCACTTTTTTTCTGTTATTATTTTTTGCCAGTTGCGCAACTCAGCAATACGACAAAACAATTAATGTTGCTAAAACTTATGATAAAAACTCTATTGCTTTAACCTCTGATTTTAATGTGCAGCATGTAAGCAATATTCAAAGTGTTTTAAGTATTAGAATTCCAGTCAAAAGTTTAGTTTTTGTTATTTCGAACGGAAAAAATGAAGCTCAAATTAATTTAATGTATCAATTATTAGATCCTCAAAACCTAAATGCACCAAGCGATACAGTTTTTAGAACATTAACAATTGATGCATCCTATCAAAAGGAAGAATGGTTTACCTATAAAATACCTTTAAGTTTAATGGATTCTAAAAATTACATTTTGGATATTCAATTAAAAGATTTTACTAAAAATGAAGTGTTTAAGCAATACGTTTTTGCTAATAAATCCAATATCAATAGTAAAGGATATTTTGAAGTAAGTGAACCTGAAACGGGCAATGAAAAGTTTGGTCAATTTTTATCCGTTAATCAGAAAATGAAAGTTAAATATCTTGGTAATTCTATCAATAAAATTTATGTACGCTGTTACTTTCGCGACTTTCCCCTTCCTGCCCCTCCATTTTCGTCCAACATAACTAAGGCTTTCCAATATGCTGCTGATAGCATATATAGTATTGATATACAACAAAATGAATTCGAAATCTCTTTCCCTAAAATAGGATTTTATCATTTCCAAGTGGATTCAACTATTAGTAAAGATGGATTAACCTTCCATGTTTTTAACGAAAAATTTCCTTTTGTAAAAAAGGTAGATCAAATGTATTTGCCACTTCGATATATTACCGACAATCGTGAATTTGATGAATTGTCGAAAGCTGAAAAGAAAAAACCAGTTATTGATAAATTTTGGATTTCGCATGCAGGAAATCAGCAAAGAGCGCGCGAATTAATTTCAGAATATTACAATAGGGTGCAGGATGCCAATCTTTATTTTAGCTCTTATGTAGAAGGCTGGAAAAGCGATAGAGGTATTTTATACATAGTTTTTGGGAAACCAAGTGTTGTTAGAAGAGGCCCACTTTCTGAAACTTGGGTTTATGGACAAGAAGGAAATGTGAATAGTTTAGTAATTACTTTTTTTAAAGTAAACAATCCATTTACAGATAACGATTATTTAATGGATCGTTCAGAGATTTACAAAACTGCTTGGTATCGAGCTGTTGACCTGTGGCGACAAGGAAGAGTTTATTAGTTAAAATAATTAACAAGCAGCTGAATATTTGCTTATTTTTAATCCAACTAAATAAGTAATATGAAACAAATTTACATTACAATTTTATTAGCGATTTCATTATTTGGAACGCAAGCACAAATAGATTGCAGCACTGGAAGATTTGATCAGCCAATTTTCCAAAATGTTGATATTACTAGCAATATTGTTTATGGCAATGCTGTTAACTATCAAAATCAGGCAATGGATTTAAAAATGGATATTTATCAACCACAAGGAGATACCATGCAGCAACGTCCATTGATAATTTTTGCATTTGGTGGAAGTTTTATAGCAGGTGATAAAAATTTGCCTGATGTAACCAGACTTTGTACTGAATTTGCCAAAAGAGGTTATGTTACAGCGTCTATTCAATATCGTTTAGGAATTACAATAGATTTTACAAGTATTGTTCAAAATGCTTTAGCCGCAGCCACTCGCGCCTCGCAAGACATGAAAGCTGCTGTTAGATTTTTCAGAAAAGACAAAGCAGGAAATAACTTATATAAGATAAACGAAAACAAAATTATTGTGGGTGGCGTTTCTGCGGGAGGTTTCGCTGCTTTGCAAACTGCTTATTTTGACAAAGAAAGTGAAGCGCCAATTTTACTTGATTTGAATGGCTTAGGTGGTTTGGAAGGAAACAGTGGTAATCCGGGTTTCTCATCAGAAGTTTATGCAGTAGTTAATTTATCGGGCGCATTAGGTCGCGCAGATTGGATTGAACCGGGCGATGTTCCATTAGTTACTCTACATGGAAATCAAGATGAGGTGGTGCCTTATGGTCATGGTTTTGTGAAATTGGGTGGATTTAACATTATTGAAGTTGATGGTGGTAAACCAATTCATGAAAGAGCAATTGATTTAGGCATTCAAAGTGAACTTTACACCTTTTACAATCAGTTGCATGTGCCTTTTACTTCGCATGCAGGCGGCAGTTCCATGGTAAATTTATACATGGATACTACCATTCAATTTGTAAGTAATTTTCTTTACAAATTAGAGGGTTGTACACCTTCTAATCCTAATCCAATTGCCAATCAACCTATTGATCCTTTAAGTATTAAAAAATACAATGTTTCTCAAAGTTTTGAAGTTTACCCTAATCCAAGTGCTGATTTTATTAGATTAAAAACAAACGATTCTCAGTTTGAAAATATCAATTATGAAATGTTGGATTTAACCGGTAAAAAGTTAGCGGAAGGAAATGCAAAAGCTAGTGATTTTAATATAGATTTAAAAGCATACGAAACAGGAGTTTATGTGCTAAAAATTGCCAAAAACAATCAAATTGAAAATTACAAAATTGTAAAACAATAAGATTAGACAAAATTTAAAAAAGGCCAGTATCAGATGATGCTGGCCTTTTTTTATTGTTTTACACTTCAATCACATAAAAATACTCTTTCGGAAAAATTCTGAAATAAATCCAAGTATTACATTGATTAAAAAAAGCTGCAATATCAAGATATTGAATAAATGCAGCTTTTTAGCAAGGAGAAATTAAATTATTTTTTCACTACTTGATTGTGAATGTCAATTTGAAGATAAAATTGAGCATCGAGTTTTTCTAAATCTTTTTGTAATTCATCAATCATGGTTTTTTGTAAAACAATAACAGAATCGTTTTCATGATTGCTTTTTAATGTTTCAATTTTTTTGCTGATTTCAGCAATAGATCCATGAATTTCAGCATTGGTTTGTAAGTATTTTTCTTCGGTTGCACTGCTTTTGGCCCTTAATCCAAAAAATGAGAAGCCGCCAATGCTTAGCAAAAAAGCAACAATTACAAATTTGTTTTGCGAAACGGTTGATTTTTCTAATGTGTTTTTATAAATCAAAAGTGGTAAATAAACAAAAATGGCGATTCCCATACCTGTCATAAACATTACCCAAGCACCAGGCCAGTGAAATATTTTGAACATAACACTTATCACACCCAGATTGATGGCAATTAAACCCACTATTTGGGCAATTTTGCCAGATTTAGAAAACTCATTTTTAAAATAGAAAATAAATAAAGATGGGATAAAGAATATCGCCAAACAGAACATGCCTGTAAGCAATAGCACGCCTGCACCAGGCCAGTGTTGAAATTTAAATAAACTTCCTAAGCAAATTAAGCCTCCGGCAATAATTCCGCTAATAAATGATGATTGTCTCATAGTATTTTCTTTTTGGTTTAATAATTCTTCTGTTTCAATTTGTATTCGAAGCAAACCATGATCACCAAAGGCAGAAAAAGCTTCTTCAAAGGCATTTTGGAAGCTAATTCCTGTATCCAATCGTTCTTCAATGGCACAACAAACATGATCGAGCAGGTTCATTTTTAAATCATACAGTTGCACACCATGTGCCTCAATATGCTCTGCTACCTGCTCAATCTGTTGATCAGTTAATGCTATCATGCTAAACCGGTTTTGGGTTTTAGTAAAAACTCAATCGTGCCAATAAAATCAAGGAGCTCGCTTGTTTTATCAACTGATTCTTTTTTGCCGAAGGGTGTAACAGCATAATACTTTCTGATTCTTTTCCCAATGTTCATTTCGCGGGTAAAAACCAGTCCGTCAGCTTCCATTTTATGCAAAATGGGATACATAGCTCCTTCAGTAATTTGAATTTTTCCTTGAGTTAATTCTTCAACTTTTTTGCTGATTTCATAACCGTACATTTCTCCTGCCTCCGCTAAAAGGTTGAGGATAATGGTTTTTAATGTGCCTTTGATTAATTCGCTTGAATACATAATGCAATTATACATAACTTTCTTATGTATATCCAAATTAATACCTAAGAAAGTTGGGTATTTTTATTTAAGTTGTTGGAAATGAGGTGGTAAATTTCAAGATGTGAATGTATTAAGTGTAATTTTTAAATTTCAACAAAGAAATTATACGTCAAAATTAGATCTCACTCCCCTTTAAAAACCTCTAAAACAGGTAGCGCTTTGTTTTGAAAATCGAACAAACTTTGATTTTCCCATGGAGAAGCTTGTGTTGATTGGTTGCCTTTCCAAGCAATTAATTCAGCTCCCCAATAACAAAAACCGATAGACTTATCTACCTCTTTTGTTATTGTTTTCATTTTTTGGAGATAATCTTTTTGTCCTTGAATCGAAGCTGGATAATCAGGTAAAATGAGTTGATCTTCCGCACCTACAATGTTATTGGTCCAGTCATTCCAGTCTAAGGTAAAAGGATAAGCTGTTTCAGCAATTACAATTTTTCGATTATAAGTTTGGCTGAGATAATTCATTTGCATTTTTAATGAATCTAAATCTTTTCCATGCCAAATGGGATAATACGACAAGCCAATAATATCGTAATCTACATTTTTCACGAGATTAAAAAACCAATCGGCATCTCTAATTCCTGCAAAATGTAAAATTATTTGGCAGTCGGTTTTGGTTTTTCTTACCGCTTCAGCAGCAGTATTGAGTAATGTTTCAAATTGCTGAAATTCGTTAGAAATATGTCCTTGTGGATGCAGAAAACCTGAGTTTATTTCATTACCAATTTGAATATAATTGGGTTGTAAATCGGCAACAATTTTTTGGGTGTAAGCAAAAACACTGTCTTTTAATTCATCAAAATTTTTGTTTTGCCAAGCTGATGGTGTTTCTTGGTGGGCAGGGTCGGCCCAAGTGTCAGAATAATGCAGGGTAAGCCAAGTTTTAAAGCCTTCATTTTTTAAGATGCGAGAAAATTCTTTTACTTCATTAAAACCCGAATGTTCTGAATTTGGATTTACCCAAAGTCTCAGCCTTACAGTGTTCACGCCATTTTCTTTTAGAATGGCTAAAAAGTCTTTTTGTTGTCCATTTTGGTCATAAAAAGCCGGATTTGATAAATTAATTTCAGGATAGCTGGAAATGTCAACAGCAGATAGGAAGCTATTATTTTCAGGGTTTTTGGGTGTTGGAAGGCTTATTTCATTCTTTTTTTTACAAGCTAAAAAGCTAGTAAGTAGAAGAATAAAATATAATGTAAACTGCTTCAACGAATTTGATTTATTGAAAACCGAATTTAGTTAAAGCTTTGGTTAAATTGTAAAACAAATACAGATTTTATTAATCGGTTTTGATTCTGCTTATTTTGAAAAAAACTAGCATTAAAATAAAGCATTTTTTAAAATTTGATAGACTTAAAAAAGTTTTTTAAGTTCAATTTTATAATCAAGCTGCAAGTCTTCATGAAGTGTTTCAATGGCCTTGTGAATTTTTACTACTTGCGCTTGATACATGTTGTTGAGTTGGGTGCTTGATTTAAAATTGATATTTGAATCTTTCATTTTTTCACAGAAATAAAGCAGCAATTGTATCTCCGTAGTTTTTTCGTTTGAAAATTTAATGTGTTTATTAATGATGCGAAGAATTTTTCGCAGACCTTTTTTCGCGAAATAACTGCTGTTTGAGTTTATTTCAAGAAATTTTTCATCTACTTCAGCTTTTACTTTTTCTATAAAACTCTGTTCATTTTCGGCCTCAAAAAGCAAATAACCCAAAAATTCTTTATTCTCTTTTTTGTATTTCGCTAGTTTTAAGCAAAGCTGCATTAAGTCGGTGGGTTCTAAAACCCCTAACTCTTTTTTTATATCGCTTAAAGTAATTGTTTTCATTTTTCTAAAATCGTCTATTCCAAATTAATTCTAGGTTGAGTGTGGTTTCACCGCTTAAAAATCGGATCATTTCTGATGCAAAATATGGCGCTATCATAACTCCTTTTGTACCCAATCCATTAAAGATAAATAGATTTTTAAATTCTGTATGTTGGCCCATTAATGGTCGTCTATCAATTACTGTTGGCCTTACGGATGCCTGATGGTCTATAATTTTGAATTCTACTTTGAGTAAACTTTTTAATTTTTCAATTAATTCATTTTTTCCTGCTTCACTTGTTTTTTCCGAAATGTCATCCCAATTGTAAGTTGCCCCAACTTTAAAAATATTGTCTTTTAAATGCACCAAATAAAAGTTTTTATTAATAATTTCTTCAGGCTTGAAATCGTCAATTTCTATGGTTAAAACTTCACCTTTTGTAAGTTTAAAAGGCAAATTAGGAAAAAATGGATTTTGTTGTGCTTTAAATCCTTCACAAAAAATAATGTTTCGAGCTTTGAAATTCTCATAAGTTATCCATTCACCAATTTCAATTTTTTTGTAATCAATTTTTGATGAATAAAAGGCATTTTGAGAGATTAAATAGTTTTTTGAGTGCTCTAAAAAGTTTTTGGTATTTAGCCAGCCGCAACTATTTAAGGTTACAGATCCAAAATTCTCTTTTAAATGATTTTCATAAAGCGGAAATTTGGTTAGGTTTTTAATGTAATCGAAGTTTTTTCTTTTGGAAGATAAAAAGTCGAATTCTTCTTTATTAATAAGTTTTGCAATGGGTTTTTCAACCAAAAAAGAAGCATTAAATAAACTTTCATTTTTTTTGTAAAACTCGGTGGCATAAGGAATTAAAATATTGGCCATCCATGATTCAGAAAACCTTTTGAAAACAATTGGATTGTAAATTCCCGCAGCAATTTTTGAAGAGCTTATTTCACTTTCTTCATCAATGACCAAAATTTTATATTCTTTTTCAATTAATTGCAGTGCTAATATTGTTCCGGCAATTCCTTGACCAACAATTATATAATCGAAAATCATAAGAGGATTAAAATTTTGGTAAAAAAAAAGCTGCTCTAAAGCAGCTTTTTTTTATTCATTTATATCGCTAAAGGCACCTATAAACCAGGTGTCAGTCACCAAGATTGACTCTTTATTGGCATTATATAGTTTACAACTAATTTTTGCTTTTACTTTTATTACAGTCGATGTATCTGTACTCGCGTCTTTAATTTCTTTAATTTCTAAATAACTACCAACTTGAGAGGCAGGAAGATTAGATGAACTCCAAACAACACCACTTTGATCATAGTATAATACCTCAAAACCTTCTTCTGCATATCTTGATAAAGAATATTTTTTGGGTGCAAAAAAGTCAGTGAAAGCATTGGGGTTCGGTCTACCAGTGGTAGGATTTGGATAATATTCAAATATTCCCTTTTGGATAGCAAATCTTGGAGTCACAATTTTAACGGTTGGAGCTGGTGGGTTTTCGATTCTGGTAGTATCTATAAATCCAGCAGCATATTTAGCTGCAGTTTTTTCAGGAAAAGTTCCAAGTTCAATGTCGGAAATATATTTTATAAATACAGAATCCTTTGTTGGGTTATTGCTGTAACCAAATCTTACTTGGTTTAAATAGCCAAAAACTTTTGGCTCTTCATCTATACTTGGTTCAGGAAATACAGTTGAGCTACCTCTATCTAAAGGACCTTGCTCTACGTAATCAGCTTTTTTAGGTTTACAGGCAAAAAAGGTCAGTGATAATACTGCTGAGAAAATAAAAAATAATCTAAAATTTTTGAGAATCATTTTTGTTTGAATTTTTTCAAGCCTCGATAATACTCAAAATTTTCCAATTGTTAATAAATTGGACAAAACTTTACATTAAAAATTTCGGCTTTTGTCGCAGACTGAGACTTACTTTTTCCATTCAAAAACTAATTCCCCGTTTATGAAAGTGGCTAAAACTCTTGTATTTAATACTTCATTTTCTTTACATGAAAATAAGTCATTATCAACAACCACAAAATCTGCCATTTTACCGATTTCTAATACTCCTTTTTCTGCTTCTTCAAAATTTGCCATTGCATTCCAATTGGTCATTGCTCTCAGTGCCTGCAGGCGGGTTAAGGCATTTTCTGGCTCAAAAGCTATTGTATCATTTTGCTGAGTTGATTTTCTAAAAACCGCAGCATAAAAACCTAAGATTGGGTTTACGCCTTCCACTGGAAAATCACTTCCTCCGGCAAGAATTTTATTTTGCGCATACAATTTTTGATAGGCATAGGCATTTTTTAACCGTTTTTCGCCTAACCTTTTTCTTGCCCAAGCCATATCAGATGTGGCGTGTGTTGGTTGAACTGATGGTATGATGGTATATTTTCTAAATAAATCGAAATCGGCACTATCTATCACTTGTGCATGCTCTATTCGCCAACGCAAATCGTTTAAATCTTTCAAAATTTGTCCGTACAAATTCAACATGATGTGGTTAGCCGAATCACCTATACAATGCGTATTAACTTGATATTGATGTTTGTAGGCAAACTCAGCATAAGCCTTCATGCTGTCAACTGGAGTTAAAAGTAATCCATGGTTTTTGCTTTCATCTTTGTATTCTTTTTTTAGCAAAGCTCCGCGCGAACCTAAAGCGCCATCAGCGTAAATTTTAAAACTCCTAACATGCAATCTTTCGCTTTTGTAAATCCCATTTTGTTTCACGAAATTTTTGCTCTCTTCATTGGGATTCAGCATGGCATAAACCTTCATTTTTAAAAAGCCTGCTTTTTGCAATGAGTCAATCAGTAAAACTTGGTCAACATTCAATCCTGCATCATCAACTGTGGTTAAACCATATTGAAAACAAGTTTTTTGAGCATGATTGAGCGCAGTAATTTTTTCCTCTATGGTTAATGCTGGAATCACTTTTTGAACCAATTCGACAGCATTGTCAATCAATAAACCATTAGGTTCACCATTTTCTAAAACAATTTTTCCACCTTCAATTTTTGTATTAGCAGTAATATTGGCTTTGCGCAAAGCGGCTGAATTACAAACGGCCGCATGCCCATCAATACGAAACAAAAAAACTGGTTTTTCAGGGAAATATTTATCTAACAGTGTTTTGTTTGGCATGTTAGTATCAATCCAAATGTTTTGATCCCAACCTCTGCCTTGAATCCATTTACTATTCACTTTTTTTGAAAATGACACCAAACTATCAACTGTTTTTTCCCACGAATTAATGCCTAATAAATTGGCACGGTAGTAATTTGTACCCAAACCATAAAAATGACAATGCGCATCAATAAATCCAGGATAAATTACTTTTCCTAAACCATTGTAAACATTAGCAGATTCCCATTTTTGTAAAATATCTTTGGTTCTGCCAATGGCCACAATTTTTCCGCTATCAATCACCATACAATCAAAAACGGTGTTGTTTTCATCAAGTGAATAAATTTTGGCGTTAGTGACAATTAAATCAGCTTGTGGATTTTCAAAGCATGATGAAAAAAGAACCACAATCAGGCTGAGGAATAAAAATTTTTTCATGGACTATTTTTTTGTTGCGCTAAAAATATGTTGGCTGTGTGTTTTATAGCGTCTTCAATTTTTATAAAATTGATATTTAAAGCGGTTGTAATTTTTTGATTCGAAAACTCAAACTCTTGATAGGCCGATTGAGCAGTTTCTTTTGTAATAAGCGGATTGGTTCGCGTTAACCATGCTATAAAAACGGAAAGTCGCCAAATTATTTCCGACATTTTTTTGCTGATATGAATCGAAGGAATTGGTTTGCCTAATGCTTGATGCAATAAATTAAAAAAATGACGGTATCTTAAATTTTCGCCATTCACAATAAATCTTTCGCCAGAAAATTCGCTGTTCATTAATTGAATCATACTTTGCGCCACATCACGCACATCAACAAAACCCGTTTTTCCATCGGCATAAAACTTCAAACCTTTAAAAGCTGAAGGAAAAAAATTGGTGCTGCTTTTGCCCCATTCTCCAGGTCCAATTATTATAGATGGATTAATAATTACAGCATTTAAACCTTCTTCAATGCCGCGCCAAACTTCTCTTTCTGCGCCAAATTTGCTTTCAGAATAACTTGAGTTTTCTTTGGATGGTTTCCACCAATGGCTTTCATCAATGGTGTTTATTTTGCTGTTTCGGCCTAATGCAGCTATGGAACTAACATGACAGAACTTTTCGATTTTAAAATCAAGGCTCAAATTAACCATGTTGGCCGTTCCTGTTTCATTAATTTGTTTCATCAGCTTTTTATCGCCTGATTTAAATGAAACAAAGGCAGCACAGTGATAAACGAAGTTTACATTTTCAAAGGCAATTTCTAAAGCCGGGATGTCTAATAAATCTGCTTCAAACCATTCAATTTTCGAAAATAATTCGAGGCCATTTGGCGATAAATATTGAAACAATCTTTGAACTGAATCGGTATTAGAATGAGCTCGTTTAATGGCTCTTACAGTAGTATTTTGTAAGCATAAATAATACAAAACATGACTTCCTACTAATCCTGTTCCGCCTGTTACCAGATTTAGTTTCATGCGCCAAATTTATGCTTTTTATTAGCCTTTTTAACTTACTTAATATTTATAGGAACATTTTGTTCAATTTCAACCGGAAAACGTTTGCTTATAATTCCCATCTTACCTTTAACAGTTCCAACAGCTTTTAGTTTAATATCTTTTTTTGCCATCAGGCTCATAGCCATTGTATAGATATTTGTTACACTGTCATTAATATCTAAATGAAATTTAACTTCATAACTTTGATTGCTTTTGGCTGCCAAAACCAAATCTTCACTCAGTTTTATTTTCCCAAAATCATTGCCTGAAATTAATATGTTAGCATCCACATCTTTTACAATTACCTTTTTTGTGTTTGGATTGTCAATTTTAATTTTGGCGATTAAAACGGCTGTTTTTCCCTTAAAATCTTTAATTTGAACATCTTCAAATTTTACCAAACTAACATCTTGAACATTGCCACATGCTGCTAAAAGGCCAACTAAAAGCAAAAGCATAATTTTTTTTAGCGTTTTCATAAAATCGTTTTTCGAAGCTTTTATCTATAATCAAGCCAAATTGGAATGTCAATATTTTAAACTAGCAACTATATGAAAAATTAAGAATTCAAAAAATTGAAAATGTATCTTCGCCAAAATTTATGACAATGAAATTCGGAACAAAAGCCATACATGCAGGTTTAGAGCCTGATCCAAGCACTGGAGCTATTATGACTCCAATTTTTCAAACTTCAACTTATGTGCAGGAATATCCTGGAAAACACAAAGGTTTTGCTTATGCCAGAGGAAAAAATCCAACTCGATCGGCTTTAGAGAAAAATTTGGCTGCTTTAGAAGATGCTAAACACGCACTTTGTTTTTCAAGTGGAATGGGAGCTATTGATGCTGTTGTGAAACTTTTGAAACCTGGTGATGAATTGATAACAGGCGATGATTTATATGGCGGAACTTATCGCATGTTCACCAAAGTTTTTGCCCCAATGGGAATAAAATTTCATTTTATTGATTTAAAAAACCCTGAAAACATTAATAATTACATCAATGCCAATACTAAAATGATTTGGTTAGAAACTCCAACTAACCCTACCATGCAAATTATTGATATTGAAGCTTGCGCAAAAATTGCCAAAGCCAATAATCTAATTTTGGCTGTTGATAACACTTTTGCTTCGCCTTATCTTCAAAATCCTATGCATTTAGGCGCTGATATCATTATGCATTCGGTTACTAAATATTTAGGTGGCCATTCAGATGTGGTGATGGGCGCTTTGTGTTTAAATGATGATTCATTGTATGAAAGATTGGCTTTTATCCACAATTCTTGTGGAGCAACACCAGGACCAATGGATAGCTTTTTGGTGCTAAGAGGTATTAAAACTTTGCATGTTCGTATGGATCGCCATTGTTTTAATGGTAGAAAAGTAGCTGAGTTTCTTAAAACACTGTCGAAAATTGATAAAATTTATTGGCCAGGTTTTGAAGATCATCCAAACCATGACATTGCTAAAAAACAAATGAAAGATTTTGGTGGAATGATTTCGTTTTCTTTAAAAGGAAATTCGAAAGAACAAGCCTTTAAATTGGCTACTTCAACCGAAGTTTTTTCATTAGCCGAATCTTTGGGAGGTGTAGAATCATTAATCAATCATCCAGCTACTATGACCCATGCATCCATTCCTGCTGCCGAACGCGAAAAAGCGGGTGTAGTTGATTCATTGCTTAGATTAAGCGTTGGCATTGAAGATATTGAAGATTTATTGGCCGATTTAAAACAAGCTTTAGATAAAATCTAATATAAATAAAACAAAAAAGAGCTGCTTATTTCAAATAGATTTAGGCAGCTTTTTTATTATTCTAAAAACGAGAACAGATTTCAAAATTTCAATATTCTTTACATCTTTGGTTTTTAAATATTCAATATGCTAAGTGAAAACAAATTTGCCGTAATTGGTATGGGTCGATTTGGTTCGGCAGTTGCCAGAACATTATCAAAAAGAGGAGCAGAAGTTATTGCAATTGATTCGAGCGAAGAGCGTATTGAAAATATAAAAGATGATGTGGCTTATGCCATTGCACTTGATGCCACAGACAAAAGAGCATTGATAGCCCAAAACATTACTGACATGGATGCTGTGGTGGTTTCTATTGGGGAAGATTTCGAATCGCTTATTTTAACGACTGTAATTTTAAAAGAGTTAAAAGTTAGAAGAATAATTGCCAGAGCAAGTGGCTCCCATCAGCGTTTAATAATGGAAAAGCTGGGTATTGAAGAAATACTTTCACCTGAAGATGAGTTTGGTGCAGCTGTTGCTGAAAAACTCTTAAATCCAAACATCGTTTCTTATTTGCAATTACCCGATGATTATGAAATTGCAGAATTAAAAACTCCGCCAGCCATAGCCAATCGCTCATTGGAAGATATTAATCTACCAAAAAAATACCGTCTCAATTTAATTACTTTAAAAAGAGAATATGAAGTTGAAAAAGATGGCGAATTAACCAAAGAAATGCACATTATTGGTGTTCCAACAGCTTCTACTATTTTGTATGATACTGATACAATAGTTGTGTTTGGCCTAGGAAGCGATATCGAAAGATTTTTAGATATAAATCGATAAATCAATTTAATTGTACCAAGTATTATGTACTAAGTACCATGAAAATTGTACAGTGTAAATTGTACCATGTAAATTGTTAAACCAATTCAACTTTCAACTTTCTCAACCCTCTAACTAAGAGACAACCAACTGCGCCACACTTTTGGTTTTTTGTTCCATTAGTATTTTTTTACCCAAAGTAAGCGCCTGTAAAATGGTTTCATTGTAATGACGAATGGTAATTAATTCAACATTTTCGTTTAGTTGTATTTTAAACTGTGGACTCAATTTTTCAATTAAGGCATTCACTTTTCGGGTATCATTATTAGCCGCTACCGAAAAACTAATGGCTGAGTTTTGCATGATGTTCACTTTCAACTTTTCTTCAGCAAAAACCCTAAAAATTTCCTTCAAATTGGTTTCCACAATAAAAGAAAAATCAGTTGGCATAATGGTAATTAAAACCTGATTGGGTTTAAAAATGTAACAGGGAACTGGCAATTCGTTGCTGGCATTGCTTACCAATGTTCCCGGATCGCGCGGATTGATAAAAGATTTTACGTAAAGTGGAATGTTTTTGTTTTGTATCGGCTGAATGGTTTTTGGGTGAATGACCGAAGCGCCATAATAAGCCAACTCAATAGAATCGCGGTAGGAGAGATGATCAAGTTTCACCACTTTTTCAAAATATTTTGGGTCAGCGTTTAACACACCTGGCACATCTTTCCAAATGGTTAATGATTCAGCATTTAACAAATAAGCCAAAACCGAAGCCGTGTAATCAGAACCTTCGCGACCTAAAGTTGTGGTAAAGTTTTCTGATGTACCACCAATAAAACCTTGGGTAACTATTCGGTATGGATTTTTGGAATCTGATTTAAAATTGGGTTTCAAGTTGCTTTCAGCCAATGAAATAGATAAATCAAAATCAATAATTCCTTCGCGGTAGTTGTTGTCGGTTCTTATAAAATCGCGTGCATCTTTCCATTCGTTTTTAATGCCAGATTCATTTAAATAAGCCGATAAAATTTTACTGGAAACGGTTTCGCCAACCGATACAATTTGGTCGTATTCAAAATCGAAAGTGCCAGTTGGTTCGTCTTCAATGGCCCATTCAATTTCAACAAAAGTGTTGTTTATATCATCAAAAACCGGATTATTTGGGTTTTGGAAAAGTTGATTTAAGATGTTAAAATGATAATCTTTTATTTGTTTCAGTATTTCAAACGGGTCTTCCTTTTTATAAAAATAGGCTTCTGTCAATCGTTCTAAAGCATTAGTGGTTTTTCCCATAGCCGATACTACCACAGCAATATCATCTCCTGGAAACAACCTAATAATTTCCGCTACATTTTTCACGGCTTCAGCATCGCGAACAGATGCCCCCCCAAATTTGAAAACTTTCATTGTTTTGTTATATCTATTTTTTAAAATTGGCCGCGAAAATAAGGAAGATTGCGAGTAATATTTCTAAACTTACTACTTTTCGGTCAAAGGTTGATTTATTAAGAATAAAGTAAGTATTGAACCAATGTATTAATAAGGCAGTCCAAAATTTTTTCGTACAATGCCGTAGCAACAACTGTTTAGTCGAATGCAATTGGACTATTACAGATGTGCTAACGGTATAAAACCTAAATTTCTACCACTTTGTTTCCTGAAACCACAAAAACACTGTCGTTTTTTTTAGGATTAATGTTGGCGGTGCCTGTAAATTTTCCAAAAGCGGGTAATATCAATTGTCTTTGTGAAGTATAAAAACAAGGCAATTTTGCCGATTGTTTCCCTTTTCCAGAAATGGTGATGGATGGATGAACATGCCCACAAAATGCAAAATGATTTTCTGGAATAGGATTTTCGCTTGGGTGATGCAATAGTATAAATTGGGTCATTAACAAACCTTCATTTTCTAAGCGGATATCGTTTTTTTCGAAAAGTTCAATGGGTAAAATATCATGATTGCCTTTGATCAAAAGAAAATCGAGTTGGTGATGGTGTTTTCGCCAATCCATAAAAAAGGCAATTTCTTCATTAAATTTTGAATGGAACATATCGCCTAAAAAAATCAATTGGCTAGGATTAATTTGTAAGATGAGTTTTTCTAGTTTTTTTAAACTTTCGAAACCCACATTGCTTGTAACAGGCAATCCACTTTTTCTAAAATGTCCTGCTTTCCCAAAATGCAAATCAGCTATTAGCAAAGCATCTTTTTGTTTCCAAAAAATGGCTTTTTCGGGCAATAAATAAAAATGTTGGTCAAATATTTCGAGTTCGAACATTCGCTAATTAAGGACGCTTAAAAAGGTTCTTTTTTTATTTTTTAGCTAATAAATCTCTTAAATATTTAACTTCTGCCTGCAAGTTCTCTATAAACTTATCTGTTAAAGCTCTATTATCGTGATAAAGGTTTTGTACTTCTTGGTGACCTATTGAATTGTCTTTAAGGTCTTGATTATAAATATTTTCCGATTTTAAATTAAATATCTCGGAAATAGAAAAATCCAAAATTTGTTGAATTTGCAACAATCTTTCAACCGTTAGTTTGGTTTCCTGTCTTTCAATTTTGTTATAAGCAGAAACACTAATTTGCAATTCCTCAGCCATGTTTTCATGGCTCAATCCAAGCGATTTGCGTTTTTCTTTAATTTTTAGAATTATGTTTTCAGAAAGCTCATTAATTTTTTCGAAATCCATAGGTAAATAAATTTTCCGTGAAAGTAAATAAAAAGTCGAAAAAGTATTTTGTAGTTTAAAATATCTTTCCTTAATTCGTTTTAAGCTTTCCGTTACATTATATTTTGAATATTCTAAACAAATAATATGTAAAGATTAACTATTAAATAAATACCCTATGCTAAACAAAAACAAATTGATTGTTGCTGCAATTTTTGCTCTTGCAACAGTTTCAGAATCAAAAGCTCAATGGAACTTAAATGGTAATACAGGCATTACCACAACTAATTGGCTCGGAACTATTAACAATGTTCCTTTAACGGTCAAAACCAATAATGCTTTTCATACCATATTTAACAACAACGGTACTGTAGGAATTGGGTTATCTAATCCTATTGATAAATTGCATCTACATGGTGCAGCTATTTGCAATGGTGAAGAACAATTACCCCCAGAAAATGGAGACCCAACCGATCAGTACTGTGTTGGATTTAGATTATCTAATACTCTTACAGGCTCCGGAACTATGGATGGCTTTTCAATTAAACTTATAGATGCTAATACAATATTTACTGCTTGGGAAAATAATGCTAGTATAAGTTTTTTAACTCAAGCCGGAAGTATAAATTTTAATCAAAAGGTTTCGGGTCAAACATATAAACGATTGGGAGTGCATGGAAATGGCAATGTTTATGTTGGAAATATAACCCCATCAGCCAAACTACATGTGAAATCTGAAAGTACAAGTGACTGGTTGGGCTTTTTCGAAAATAATGCGTTTGACAGCAAAGGTTTAAAAATTAAGACTGGAAAATTTGGAAGTGTCAATGCGGGTAATGTATTAGAGTTAGGCACGGATAAAGATGGAAGTTATTACAAAGTTTTTACTGTCAATGCTAATAATGGGAAAACTTATGCCCGTGAAATAATTGTTGATTTACAAACCAATTGGCCGGACTATGTTTTTGAGTCTAATTACCAAATGCTGTCTTTAAAAGATTTAGAAGCCTATATTCTTGAAAATAAACATTTACCGGGCGTAAAATCAGCGAATGAAGTAAAAGAACAAGGTGTAAATATTGTTGAAAATCAAGCGGCATTGCTAGAACAGATTGAACAATTAACACTTAGACTAATTGAAATGAACAAAGAAATTGAGCTATTAAAGAAAAAATAGATATTTTCAGCTATATCAAATTCTAGATTCAATTTTAATTCCATCTATTATGAAAAAGCAAATTTCATTTCTGACAATAATTTTATTGCTTACAAGTATTTTAGGCTGCAAATGCAAAAAAACAGAAATAACAGATTGTTTTGAGCCAACAAATCCATTTTGTAAAAACTACGACCCTTGTTATGGTAAAAAACCTGTAAGTGCTGATTTTATTATGGAGCAGGGTTTTGGGATTTTTATTCCTGATGTATATGTAGAACTTGAAGATAAAATGAGCCCAAGAACAACTTGGTTTACTGCCAAAGAAGAAAATGCAAAATATACTTGGTACTTAGGTGCGGAAGTAATTACAGAAAAAAAGTTTAGCAGAAATTTCGTGAACGAAAACGGCAATACCATCCAAATTTCTTTAGTGGTGGAAAAAGAGCCAAATAAACAATGTTTTCCCTATGAAAGTGGAAAAGACTCTGTTTCTAAATCTTTTTACATTGTAAATGATTGTTTAGAGCTTGATATAAGTAATACTTATAAAATGGCTTTAACCAGCAATCCTACCGACAGTTTTATTTGCGAATTACGTTATGGGTCAACTTATATGGGCGTATTTTCTGAACATTGCAATGGCACCTACATTAAAAATGTAGACAATAATGGGTATGAAAGAGGTGATTTACCAACCTATTCAACCTTGAATACAATTATGATAGTGGATGGATCACAAGCTGAACCTGTCGGTGAATTTAAAATTGATCCAAAAACTAGAGCCGCTCATTTTAAATTCAAATTATATAAGGTTGATTATGAATCTTACGGAAGAGCTTTGAATTAGCTTAAAAATTTAAAAATATTAAACCTATACTTATGAAAAAAATATTATCCATTTTGCTGATAATGATACCAATTTTTGCCTTTGGGCAATGCATCAGAAACATCAGCACCAATCCAGAAAACCCAGAAAATAATGAGTTCTTAAATTATTTAAACAATCCTAATTATACTGTTAACCCATTTTTGAACACTTTTAAATGGTATGATTATGGGCCAACTACTCCTGCTGCTGATTTCAGTTCTGTTAGAATTGCAGGAAATACCGGTTGGCAAATTCCACATTTACAAAACACACCTGGAAATGATTATTACATGTTCAATCCTTTTTCGAACAGTAGTGCATCTGGTAGTTACAGTTATTTGTTAAATCCTTACGATGGTGGTTTTATGGATAGAGATTGGCATAATGAAGACGGATGGGAATTGTTATGGCTAGGTACAGGATTTTTTCCAAATGGAGAAAGATACAACCAAATGTCAACGGGGAATCCATTTGCAGCTTATGGTTCAGCTCCATTAAACAATCCAAGTATTCCTTATATTATTTTGTATAATAAATATAGAGGAACAATAAGGGTGATTTCAACAGTATTTTTTGGCGATGAAAAACCGAATCACATTAAAGTAAGTTTACAATTTCTTAGAGAGTATAATGACCAACCTGTTTCAGGTTTATTGCGCCATGCCAATGCTTATGATAGTCCTTTAGACCAAGAGACTAAGGTTTTTTCTATTAGCTCGCCTAGTTACAATCCTTCGGAAAATACTTCATGGGGGGTTGTTGATTTTAACATTGGTTACGATCCATGTACTTGTATCTATCCATCAAGACTTCGTTTAAAGTTTAATATTAGTAATGAGATAAACTTTCAGGGTAAAATATATCAATTTGGAACTGAAATACCTATGAACGAATTTCAGAATGATAATTATATGGAAAGAGCATTTACCAACCTTCAAAATGCGGATGAAAATTTTGATGTTCAAGGAAGTATAATGTATAAAACAGTAGATGATTTTATTGACATTTATGATAAAAAAATTGAGGTTTATAATGACCAATTGAATGATTATAATAATTATCAAAACAATCTCATAAGGCAAGGTTTAGAATTTGCTAAAAATATGGCAGTTAATGGCGCAACTAGTGCCATTCCTACTGAACAAATCGCTAAATTTTTAAAAAAGAAAAAGCTCAATTTTGGAACATCAGAGGCAGATTTGAAAAAAGAATTGACAAATGGTGCGAAGGGATTGTTAAGTGAGGGATATGATTTAATGATGGCGCAATTGTTTGGCAAAGCACCTGATAAACCTTCTAGGCCATCGATGCCGGTTGTCAATTTTACAGAAGGTAGTTTTTCGGGAGTAATGACTGAAGAAGATATCAGATTAATAAATAACTTATATAACCCTGGCACTTTTGCCACTGCTTATAGCAACAATCCAGGAGCAATGGAATATCCAGCTTATAATGAAGTGCTAGGTATGTTTGCCATGCTAGAAACTCCTAAAGTGGAAGTTTTTAAAGACTTAGATAAAAAGTTTAATTATAAATTGTTTTATCAATCAAGGCCATGTGAGGGACAAACCCAAGATCCAAGATTAATAGATAGTGCAGAAATAAAAGGAACTTATGATATGAGATTTGCTATAAAACTAAAAGAAAAATTAAAATTTAAATACAATGATGCATTAAATTTTGATAAACCTAATACCAAACTTTATGGAAAATTTATTGTCACTTTGAAGGGAAATATTTCTAATGACTTAAAGTTAGAATTGAAAGAAAAAAATTATTTCAATATTGACCATGAGTTTCACAACTTTGTCTCTGCTCATAATTATCCTGGACTACCTTCTCACATTGAAAATAAAGAGTTTATTATAAGCACTCCTTTTTTAGATTTTGACCAATTAGGAGAAGAGTTTTATTATTTTAATTTATTTAGAGATACCACAATAAAATTTTCAAGACCTAATTGTTCTACTGGAGGTTATTCAAATTACGACATATCAACAACACTTGATATTGAAAAAGTGGAATTTAAGATTGTAAATGATATGTATTTTGATCAATTAGGTTGGGATGGTGAACAAATAAATACGACTCAAGTCCTTACCTATTTACTTTACGATCACTCAAAAGGCATTGATTTTATTGAGACTCACGGAAATTATAAAAATAATTTGTCGGATATAAAGACTTATAATCCTGATACAATTTATTTGAATGGTCAAATTGGCTATAACTCTATATATCTAGATGACCCTGATGCTTTAACCCCAACAATTTTGGCTTCAAATGTTGTAATAAATGGCGATTTATCTCTTTCAAATATTTATGAAAATATTACAATAAAAGCCATCAATAGCATTATTGTCAGAAATGCAGCAAGAGTAAATCCAAATATCAGATTAAAGGTTGAAAAGTTCATGAATTTTGGAAAAATGCCTGAACAAGATAATGAGTATTTAGCTGAATTTTGCGCAGAAGAAAATTTATATAAAGCCAAAGAACTCAATACACGTTCCTCAAATCTATATGCCTCAATGAAAGCAAAAGAAGCTGAAAGAGCGAAAAAGCTGAATTTATTCAATAAACTCAGAGTTTATCCCAACCCTGCAACAGATGTTTTGTATTGCGAAATGAAAAACTATCAAAATGGTAATTATACCATTAGTGTAAAAAGTATCATTGGGCATGAATTGTATTCTAGAACTATGAAGGTTGAAAACAACCATTTAGAAATGATGGATATTAAGGATCTAGCTCCTGGAACTTATCTAATAACAGTTAGCAACCGAGAAACTGGTTACATGGAAACTGAAAAGGTGATTGTATTGTAGATTTTAAAATTGGGAATAGAAAAAGAAAAGTCGCCTTATTTGAGGCGACTTTTGTTATTTTAGTGAAAAGAATTGAATGCTATAATTTCAAAAAAAATGAAAAAATCATTTCTCCTACTGCTATTGTTTTTAACTATTGGGTTAACCGAAGATTTACGGGCTCAAACCACCTCTAAAATTATTTATTGTGAGATTTATTCGATGGATAGATCTTTTAGCGATAAAATAAAAGTTAGGGTAGATTATGGAACTGAAGATAGGTTTATGGAACTTCAGGATGATTTAACAAGGAAATCATTGATTTTTAACTCCATGATTGATGCTTTAAATTATATGGCTAAACTTGGTTGGGAATTGGTTCAAGTTTACAAAGAATCAGAGAAAACGCATTACATTTTAAGAAAGGAAATCAATTGATAGACAGAACCTCAATAGATTTATTAAAAACAAGATGAAACAAAAAAGACCCTCAAATTGAGAGTCTTTTTTGTAACAATTTATTTAAAAATTAACTGCCACACATTTCACATCCTTCTGGATTATCGAGTGAGCAGGCAATGGCTTCCATACTTTCTTGTATAGAGTTTTCTTTCGCCTTCACAACTACCGGGGTAATTTGAGCTTCGGCTTGTTTTTGAACCGTAAATTTAATAGCATCAGTGGCAGCTTTGGTTCTTAGGTAATACATACCTGTTTTTAAACCTTTTTCCCATGCGTAAAAATGCATAGATGTAAGTTTACCAAAGTTGGCATTTTCAACAAATAAATTTAACGATTGCGACTGGCAGATAAACGCACCTCTATCAGCAGCCATGTCAATCAAAGCTTTTTGTTTAATTTCCCAAACGGTTTTGTAAATTTCTTTTAAGTTAACCGGTATTTCTGGTATATCTTGTACTGAACCATTGGCTGAAATGATTTTGTTTTTCATTTCTTCATTCCATAATCCAAGCGCTACTAAGTCTTTCAATAAATGTTTGTTTACAATCACAAACTCACCTGATAATACTCTGCGGGTGTAAATATTGCTTGTGTAAGGTTCAAAACATTCGTTATTTCCTAAAATTTGTGAGGTTGATGCGGTAGGCATTGGAGCTAACAACAATGAGTTGCGAACACCAAATTGCATTACTTCTTCGCGCAACACATCCCATTCCCAACGGCTGGAAGGTTTTACATTCCACATATCAAATTGGAATATACCTTTCGAAATTGGTGAACCTGGGAATGTTTCGTAAGCACCATCTACTTTTGCTAAATCTTTTGAAGCTGTTAGTGAAGAGTAATAAATGGTTTCAAAAATTTCAGCATTCAATTTTTTAGCTTCATCGCTTTCAAATGGTAAACGCATCAAAATAAAGGCATCAGCCAAACCTTGAACACCTAAACCAATTGGGCGGTGACGCATGTTAGATGTTCTAGCTTCTTCAACTGGATAATAATTGTTGTCAATTATTTTGTTTAAGTTTTTAGTAGCTACGTAAGTTACATCAAACAACTTTTGGAAATCGAACGATAAATCGTCATTTACAAAACGAGGCAATGCAATAGAAGCAAGGTTACAAACCGCTACTTCATCAGGTGAAGTGTATTCTAAAATTTCGGTACATAAGTTAGATGACTTAATGGTTCCCAAATTTTGTTGGTTCGATTTGCTGTTGCAAGCATCTTTATAAAGCATATAAGGAGTGCCTGTTTCGATTTGTGCTTCTAAAATGGCAAACCATAAATCTTGTGCTTTTATTTTTTTACGAGCACGACCTTCTTTTTCATATTTGGTGTAAAGAGCTTCAAATTTTTCGCCCCAACATTCGTCTAAGCCTGGTGCTTCGTGTGGACAGAACAATGACCATTCGCCATTGTCTTTTACACGTTGCATAAATAAATCTGAAATCCACATGGCGAAGAATAAATCTCTAGCACGTAGTTCTTCTTTTCCGTGATTTTTACGTAAGTCTAAAAAGTCGAAAATATCAGCATGCCAAGGTTCTAAATAAATAGCAAATGAACCTTTACGTTTTCCACCACCTTGATCAACATAACGAGCAGTGTCGTTAAACACACGTAACATTGGCACAATGCCGTTTGAAGTGCCATTGGTTCCTTTAATGTAAGAACCAGTTGCACGAATGTTATGTATGCTTAAGCCAATTCCACCAGCTGATTGAGAAATTTTAGCACATTGTTTTAAGGTGTCATAAATGCCATCAATACTATCGTCTTTCATGGTTAATAAAAAGCATGAAGACATTTGTGGTTTTGGAGTTCCTGCGTTAAATAGGGTAGGAGTGGCGTGTGTAAACCAACGATCGCTCATTAAATTGTAAGTTTTAATGGCTGACTCGATGTCGTTTTTGTGAATACCAACTGAAACACGCATCAACATGTGTTGCGGGCGTTCAACTACTTTTCCATTTAAACGAAGTAGATACGATCTCTCTAAAGTTTTAAAACCAAAATAATCGTAGTTAAAATCGCGGCTATGGATGATAGATGAATCTAAAACTTCAGCATTATCGCGAATTACTTCATAAACATCTTCCGCAATTAAACTTGCGCTTTGTCCAGTTTTTGGATCAACAAATTCATACAACTGTTTTACAGTTTCAGAAAATGATTTGTTGGTGCTTTTATGCAAATTAGATAAGGCAATTCGAGAAGCTAAAATGGCAAAATCAGGGTGAATGGTGGTAAATGAAGCAGCTGTTTCAGCAGCTAAATTATCCAATTCTTTTGTGGTTACGCCATCATACAAACCTTCGATAACTTTTTTTGTAACCTTGTGAGCGTCAACTAATTTATCTAAACCATAACATAGTTGTTCAACACGTGAGGTTATTTTATCGAAGTGAACATCTTCTTTACGGCCATCTCTTTTTATTACGTACATTTTTTCTTGTTTATATTATTAACAATTTGCTTTTTTCAATTTACTAAAAATCTTCGTCTAATGAAAATACATTTTCATCTTTGCTGCTCATTACGCCCGATTTTTGGTATTCACCTACTCTTTTTTCGAAGAAATTGGTTTTGCCTTGCAATGAAATCATTTCCATAAAATCGAATGGATTGGTAGCATTAAATAGTTTTTTACAACCTAATTCAACTAATAAACGGTCGGCCACAAACTCAATGTATTGACACATTAAATCTGAGTTCATACCAATTAATTTAACCGGAAGTGCATCTGAAACAAATTCTTTTTCAATTTTTACTGCATCGGCAATAATGGCGGTTACGGTTTCTTGCGACAATTTATTTACAACGTGATTGTTGTAAAGCAAACAAGCGAAATCGCAATGCAAACCTTCATCTCTTGAAATTAATTCGTTAGAGAAGCTTAAACCTGGCATTAAACCACGTTTTTTAAGCCAAAAAATGGAACAGAATGAACCTGAGAAGAAAATACCTTCAACGGCTGCAAATGCCACTAATCTTTCTTGGAAACTTCCATTATCAATCCAACGCAAAGCCCAGTCTGCTTTTTTGCGCACACAGTCAATAGTATCTATGGCATGAAAAAGTTTATTTTTTTCAGCATTGTCTTTTACGTAAGTATCAATTAGCAAAGAATAGGTTTCGGAATGTATATTTTCAATAGCAATTTGAAAACCGTAGAAAAATTTAGCTTCTGTATATTGAACTTCTGCTACAAAGTTTTCGGCTAAATTTTCATTCACAATACCATCGCTAGCAGCAAAAAATGCCAAAACGTGTTTTATGAAATGTCGTTCGTTGTCGTTAAGTTTATTTTCCCAATCATTTTGATCTGATGAAAGGTCAATTTCTTCCGCAGTCCAAAAACTTGCTTCTGCTTTTTTATACATTTTCCAAATGTCATCGTGCACTATTGGGAAAAGTACAAATCTGTCTTTATTCTCAACTAAAATCGGTTCGTTCATTGCCATATCTATATTGTTTCCTTTGTTTTTGTTTCTGATTTTCAACAACTTAATCGCGTTTCGTATGTAAATTGCTTGCTTATCAAGCTATTAATAGAAAAACAATCAAAAGGCGTTATTGATTTTTCGTTTCACAAAATTTGTCAAAATTTTAGGGCTTTGCAATCTTAATTAATTCACAAACCACTATCAGTTTTTAACAATCGAGTTAAACCGCGCTTTGCGTAGAACCCTTAATCAATTGTCTTAAATTCCTAAATTTCAGCAGATTGTTTTTTAAATGCCCTCTAAGTATAAACTACCTAAATTACTCTACCAAACGTTTTTCAAAACTTGTTGAAAATTATCTGCCTTTGTGCTTCAAATAGGCTTCTGCTATCTCTTTAAGTTCTGAATACCATTCACTTCCATACTTTCTTGTTAAGGGTTTTTCAAGAAATTTGTAAGTAGGCACTTTTAGCTTCGCACCGCATTCGCAAGCTGGTTTACAAATTTCCCATTCGTGGTAATTGACAGCTTCGTAATCTTTGTATTTTGTAATTCTAATTGGATATAAATGACAGGAAATAGGTTTTTGAAAATCGACTTTTCCGGCTTTCCAGGCTTTCTCAATGGCGCAAGAGGCTAGGCCGTTTTCTTCAAATACCACATAAGCACAATGTTTGTTGTCAACCAATGGCGTAACCAAATCGCCATCGGTATCGAAAGTAAAAACATGATCGGCTTCAATGGCTTTTATACCATCTTCGGCCATAAAAGGTTTTACATAATCGTAAATTTCTTCTAAAATATCGGCTTCATTATCTTCTAAAGGTGCTCCAGCATCGCCTAAAACACAACATGCGCCTTTACAAGCGTTTAAATCACAAACAAATTTTTTTTCAAGAATATCTTCTGAAATGAGGGTTTCGCCAACAGCTATCATGCTGCAAAGGTAAATTTATCTTAAAATGTATATTGATAATTTATCCCAAATTGTTGGTTATTGTGTTTGTTTTTTCCTTCTTTAAATTGAAATGATTGCTGAAGCTTTTGAAGATTGTATTGAAAATTGATACTTTGATTTCGAGAAAAATAAAAGGCTATTCCAGCGGTAAATCCGCTTCCAATAAACAATTTCTTGTTAAACTGTTGGTTCAATTCGAAGGAATCATTGTTATTACTAAATTTATTTCGTTGTTGCTGGATAATATTAAAAGCCAAATTTCCTCCAATTGGAATTCCAATTCTGCCTATTCTAATTTCATAAACCAATGAAAAAGGTAGTACTAAAGTTTTGATTTGATTTTCAAAATTTACAACAACCGCTGTATCCCAATTATATTTTCTAGTTCCTTCGGTTAAGGCACTAGGAAGGTTGGGTGTTCTGCCAGATAAAGTATCAAAAGGCAATCCCAATTTATTAGCCATTTCAGATGTTAATAGAATTGGATTTTTATAAACTGTATTTAATTGATAATTAAATTTATTGTCATAAAAACCTGTAGTGCTTATTACGGCATTTCCTTTTTCAAAATAGTTTTGAGCGCCAATGCCTGCGCTAAATTTAAATCTACTTAAAAATTGGAGATGTAAATTGGCAGTATAACCTAAAACTATTTCAGGTTTCATTTCAATATATTGTCTTTTTTCTTTGGTGCTTAAATGATTGGTATTTGCACCAATAGATATGGCAAAAGTTAACTTTTTACCTTTTTCATTCAACTCAGGTTTTATTTTCCAACATTTTGGTGCAAACCATTGGCAGTTTTCTGTTTCAACTAATTCGCTTTCGCTTGTTGGTTGATTATTTTCTGTTTTGTCTGATTCAGTAATTGGTTCAGCGCTTTGATTTTCGGCAATATTTGTTTGAACTTCAGCTGGTGTTACAACTTCAGTGTTTTCAGTTAAATTGTTTGTTGCATTAATGTTGTTTGAAATATTTGAATTTTGAGTATCAAAGTCAGCCATTTGGTTTTCAAAAGAATCGGTATTGGATGAGGTTTTTAAACCATCTGTTTTCTTTTGAATTGGTTTTTGATTTATAATTTGATTCGAAAATTTGGAAACATTTTTCGGTTTTGGATCAGCCTTGGAATTGCTGTTTGTTGTAGTTTTCGTTTCGTTTTTAGGTAGTTTGATTGCCGTGTTTTGTTCTGTTTCAGGTTTAGTTTGGGTTGTTGTTTTTTCTGTTTTGCTAATTGCAGTAAAGTTTTTGTTTTCTTTCACTGTGTTTTTAGTAAAAACAAAATAGGTAAATGCGCCTGCAAGAATAAGAGCAGGAAAAAATAGCCAGAAAAAACCTCTTCTTTTCTTTTTGGGAGGAATTTTTGCACTCAGCTTTTCCCAAACATCATTGTTTGGTTTTTGCTGAAAATCTGAAAACAGATTTTTTAAATTATCGTCAAAATCTTCATTCATTGCTGGGTAACATTTTCAATGTTTAAATGCTTATCAATTAATTTCTGCAGACAAACTCTGGCGCGGGCTAATTGTGATTTACTTGTACCTTCTTCAATTCCTAAAATTTTGGCGATTTCTGCATGCTGGTAACCTTCAATGGCATAAAGATTCAGAACAGTTCGGTAGCCAGAAGGTAAAAGCTGAATGAGCTTTAAAACATCTTTGGCTGATAAATTGGAAAAAAAATCGTTGGTGGAATTTTTATTTAAAGTAAAGTTGTCATCAATAGGCTCGAATATTATTTTTTTCTTTTTTAGAGCATCTAAACAGCAATTGATACATATTTTTTTGCTCCATGTAATCAGGGCTTTTGCTTCCTTTAACTCATCAATTTTTTGATAAATTTTAAGAAACGAATCCATCAAAGCTTCTTCGGCTTCTTCGGTTGGACTTAAATAACGTAAACAAATTGGATATAAAATAGGAGAGAGTTGATCGTAAAGTCGCCTTTGATAATTTTTGTTACCATTACGAACACCATTAATTATGTCGATCAAATCTTTCTCCTCAAACATTAACCCCTTAATGTAAGTTCTTCATTTATTGATAAAAACCTAAACTCAGTAATTGATTTACGAATTGTGGTTTTACTCTTATGTCAACTATTCTACCTTCCGGGCAAGTGCATGCTGCACAAAAAATCGCATTGGTTTGGTAAGAAATTCCAGACGAAAGTACTGCTGGCACACCATTATTTTGTAAATAAATAAGAGCGTTTGTCAGCGTAACCTGCTCGCTTGGGTCTACTATAAACGGATTGTTTTGGCATTGTAACAATTCATAGTGTAAAAGTTGATCATCGCCATCACCAGTCTCAGGGCAGGATTCAATTAAATTATCGGCTGCAAAAAGACTTTGAGAACTTGCACTAGCTTTAAACTTGAACAGACTGCCAGATGGTGCTCTGTTGCAATCGAAATAAGCAATTTCTAAATAAAATGGGCAAGTAGTTATTTCCAAATTTTCATAATTGGTAATTCCCAAGCCAGTTAAATAATTTTCGAAATTTTGAATTCGATCTATGTCATTGCTTGCATCTTGAAAATCGTTTCCACATAAAAAGATATGGTGGTAGTAGATTTTAGAATTTGAAACCGGATTGTTCGATGCTTTTCCATTGCTTGATTTTGCTGGAAAAATCTGATTTTTTTCGCTGCAGGAAACTATTCCTATAGCTAAAGCGAAGATTAAAATGAAGTGTTTCATGGTTATATATTTATTAAAAGATTACGATTGAGTAAATCCTGCAGCAATCATTTGATTTACAAATTGAGGCTTAACAGTAATTTCAATTCTTTTTCCTATTTGGCAAACACAGGCATTACAAAGTGATGGATTGCTTGCAACTACTGCTGAAGATAAAACTGCTGATACACCATTATTTTGCAAATAAATTAAAGCATTAGACAAGCTAATGTTATGATTTGCGTAATCAACCATAAACGGATTGTTTTGGCAAGGCAAAATTTCATAGTAAAACTGTTGTCCAATTACAGGTGATTGCGCTAAGCAGTCAACTCCAATAGCAGTGGCATTAAAAAGACTTTCATAATTAGCAGGAGCGTCAAATTTGAAAACATTGCCCGAAGGACATTCTTCACAACGTACGCACACTATTCCAGATTGACTTTCGCAAGCAGTGAATTCAAGATTTTGATATCCGTTTGCGCCAATTTGAAATAAATATTTTTGAAATTTTTCTAGGTATTCCTTTTCGCTGCTTGCATCACCAAAAATATTGTTGCACAAATAAATTTGATGATAAAAGGTTTTAATTTCTAAATTGGAATCTTGTTCTTTTGCTGCATCTTTTTTGATTAAATCTGCATCCGTTTTTTGGCATGAAGCAAAAACTAAAAGAAGCAATGCTGTAAAAAAAGAAGTTTTCATGGTTTGTAAATTATTTTGATTTGTTAGTAAGACGAAACAAGTTTATATAAAGGTTGCATGACCTATTGTGATGGTAGTTAAATAATTGATTTTCAGAATATAAATTTTACATAAAAAATTAATTAAATATGTTGCCTCGGGTTTAAACCCATGGCAATAGGGTAACAAAAAAAATCCCCCGAAAATTTTCGGGGGATTTACCTATCAAAATTTGTTCTTTAAATTAACCTAAAAGTGATTTCAGAATTTCTGAAACCTTTTTGTTGTCGGCTTTGCCGGCCAACTTTTTGGAGGCCAATCCCATAACTTTGCCCATTTCAGCGGCTGATTTAGCGCCACTTTCTGCAATTATTTGTTTCAAAGCTTCTGTAATTTCTGCTTCTGAAAGTTGCTGAGGAAGGTATTTTTCAATAACACTTGCCTGAAACAATTCAACATCGGCCAAATCCTGACGGTTTTGTTGGATGTATAAATCTGCCGATTCTTTGCGTTGCTTCACCAACTTTTGTAGCATCTTCATTTCAGTGTCAGGATTATATCCATCTGCTGAAGTTTTTTGCAACAATATAGCTGATTTAACTGCGCGAATTGCTTCCAAGCTAGGGGCATCTTTTGCCTTCATAGCTTCTTTCATGTCGTTCATCACTTTTTCTTCCAGTGTCATAATTCAAAATATTTGGTCAAATTTATGAAATTACCTTTCAATTCTTAGTCAGCACGATCGTGCAAATAAGGATTGTTTGGTTTTATCTCAGGCTTTTTATCTTCATTTTCTGAAAGTGTGTATCTCGAAATACTACTTTGAGAAGAATGAGGTAAATTATCAAATTTCACATTTCTGCGTACAAAAGCAGGCTCGTTTTCTAAATCGCTAAATGAAGCTGCTTTAGGAAATTTTTGAGAAAACTCTTTCAGTTTTTGCGCTCTGTCTTGCAAAACTCTTAACTGACGTGTTCTTTCATCTTCTTCATTTTTTGTTTCCTGTGCTTTTATGCTCGCAGCGTTTTCTTGTGCTTTAATTTCAGGTTTCACTTCTGGTGCTTTTGGCGTTTCAGTAGTTAATTCCATGTCTAAAGTATGCACAATTTTTTCTTCTGTTTTAGGAAAAACTTCCACTTTTTCTTCAGCCACTGGAGTTTCTTCTTCTAACTTGAAAATTACTTTTTCTTCCACTTTAGGTGTTTCTTTCTTTTCAACTTCTAAGCTAGGGAACACTGTAGTTTGGGTGGTGTTTACCTTATCAATGGTTTTTAAAGTAAATTCAAATTCTGGACTTTTAGCAGGAGTAGGAATTTCAGCTTTCACTTCTTCTACTTTATTTTCTTCCAATTTGTGTTTTACTTTTTCATCTGATCTTTTAGAGTCAAAAGCCACATTGATAGAAGCTTTTGTGTCGAAACCAGTAGCAACAATAATTACACGAACTTTATTACCCAAAGTTTCGTCAAAAGCAGCACCGAAAATAATGTTGGCATCAGATCCTGCTTCTTCTTGAATGAAGTCCATGATATCGCCAAATTCATCCATGCTAATTTCTTGCGCACCACTTGTGATTTGCAATAAAACTTGGCTAGCACCACGAATGTATTGGTCGTTTAACAATGGAGAAGCCAATGCTTTTTCAACCACTTCAATTGCACGGTTTTCACCTTCCGCTTCAGCATAACCCATGATAGCAGTTCCACCATTGGTCATAACGGTTTTTACATCGTTAAAATCGACATTGATGTAAGCATCTTTGTTTATGATTTCAGCAATACCTTTTGCGGCAGTTAATAATATATTGTCGGCTTTTGAGAAGGCTGTGCGGATACTTAAATTTCCAAAAATCTCTCTCAACTTATCGTTATTAATTACGATTAAAGTATCAACACATTTTTTTAATTCAGCCATTCCTTCTTCGGCCACTTGTCTTCTTTTTTTGCCTTCAAAAGAAAATGGAATAGTTACAATACCCACGGTAAGAACACCCATATCTTTTGCGGTTTGTGCTATGATTGGCGCAGCACCAGTTCCAGTTCCACCACCCATTCCGGCAGTAATGAACACCATTTTGGTATTGTTTCCCAAAATGTCTTTAATGTCATCCAGATTTTCGATGGCGGCATTTTTCCCAATTTCGGGTTGTGCACCGGCACCTAATCCTTCAGTTAAAGTTCCACCCAATTGCATTTTGGTTGGAATAGCGCTTCTGTTTAAAGCTTGTGCATCAGTATTGCAAATGATAAAATCTACATCTACAATTCCCTCTGCAAACATGTGGTTAACAGCATTGCTGCCGCCTCCACCAACACCAATCACCTTGATGATTTGGTTTCCGTTGTTTTTTGGCAAATTGAACTCCATTTTGATATGTATTTATTTAGGTTAAATTTTTATCGAACCTTGGCAAATCTGCTTTGCTATTAGTTCTTGGTTTATATTTTTATTTAATTTTTAATTATCGTCTTCAAAAAATTCTTTTCCTTTTTGCAGTATTCTATCAAAAAATCCACCTTTTGTTTTTTTAGAATGATCTACTACTTGTGTTTTAGGATCAGGATTAGTTTGGGTAACATTTTTGCTTTTGTGGCTCGATTTTAAACCTTGCATCAACAATCCTACACCTGTTGAAAACAAAGGGTTTGATAAATCGAATTGCGATTTGGCTAAATGTTCATTTGGGTAACCAATTCTTGTGTCCATGCCTGTTACTAATTCGCACAATTGTTTAATATGTTTCACATTCGATCCACCGCCAGTTAAAACGATTCCGGCAATCAGTCTTTTTTCGAAGCCAGAACTTCTAATTTCATAATGAACCGATTCTAAAATTTCTTCCAAACGTGCTTGAATCATGCTTGCCAGATTTTTGATGCTAATTTCTTTTGGATCTCTACCTCTTAAACCTGGAATTACTACTACTTCGTTTTCCTGATTTTCGCTGGCCAATGCTGAACCAAATTTTATTTTTAGCGCTTCTGCTTGCGATTTAATAATCGTGCAACCTTCTTTTATATCGTCAGTAATTACGTTTCCTCCAAAAGGAATAACAGCAGTGTGACGAATGATTCCATCATGAAAAATGGCTACATCGGTTGTTCCACCGCCAATGTCAACCAAAACAACACCCGCTTCGCGTTCTTCATCGGTTAAACATGAATCGGCAGAAGCCAATGGCTCTAAGGCCAAATCTTTTACTGTTAAACCAGCTTTTGCCACACATTTATAAATGTTTTTGGCAGCAGTAATTTGTCCTGTTATGATGTGGAAATTAGCTTCCAATTTCACGCCTGACATACCAATTGGATTTTTCACACCAGTTTCTTTATCAACTGTATATTCTTGCGGAATAACATGAATAATTTCTTCACCTGGTTGTGTAACCATTTTGTGCATATCATCAATTAAGGCATCAATATCCACTTGGCCAATTTCATCGTCTAATGAGTTTCTGGTGCGCATTCCACTGTGCTGCATGCTTTTAATATGTTGTCCGGCAATGCCCACATTCACTTCTTTAATTTCAACACCTGATTTGTCTTCAGCTTCGGCCACCGCATCGCGAATGGCTTGCACGGTTTGATCGATGTTTACAACTACACCTCGCATTACACCAAATGATTCAGATTTTCCCATGCCCAAAACCTCAATTTTTCCGTGTTCGGTTTTTCTACCTACAATACAGGCAATTTTTGTGGTTCCTATGTCCAGTCCTACTGCAATTTCTGATTCCATATCTTTATTTTTTTGTACAAACAATTTGGTCTTTAAACTTCAGATTGATGTAACTGTATTGATTCCAACCCAGCTTGTTCAATCCATTTTTATATAGAATAAATAAGTTGTTTAATTTTTCTTCTAAATTTTCTACACTTCCAATCAAAATTGTGTGTGAGCCAACTCTCGGAATTAATTCAAATTCATGGTTTCCTGTTAAGTAGATTTGCTGAATTTGTGCCTTCCAAAACTCATCTTCATTTATAAAATCTACTAATTCTACTAATTGATAATAAATGCTGTCGCTAAACAATGAATCAGGATGTTGTGGTGTTGGAAAATGCCCTGATGCCACTAAAACATCGGATGTGTATTTTCTAGAAAGCGGCATAAAATTTTCGTTTTTATCGATGTAAAAACTAAAGCCATTTTCAGAGAAAACCCTTACCATTGGTTTACGTTGTTTTACTTCAACATTCAATTTTCCATCAACTGATTTGTAAACTTTTGCATCAGCAATTAATTGATTTTTAAGCACTGCTTTTTCGATACTTGATAAGTTTAAGGTTGACATTCTTTGACCTTTAATACTATCAAAAGAAGTACTCAAGGTTTTTTGAATGTCTTTTTCATCCACAAAAAATAGATTATCGCTGTAATCCACTGACACGGCTATTTCATCGCACACTTGTTCGTTTTGGCTTTTTCGGATAAAACCAAGCGATATTACTAAGCCTAGAAAAGCTATGATAATACCTGCTATTTTAAAAAACCTGTGTTTGAACATTTATACTCTATATTTTTCTATTAATGTGTTTTTAATTGGTAAAATTTGTTTGTCAATATCGCCAGCACCAATGGTTGCCAATATTTCAGTATCTCTATTTTTAATAAATTCAATTAGATTTTTATCGTCCACTAAATATTTATTTTTATTAGGAATCATTTCTAATAATGCTTGAGAGCTAATTCCTTCAATAGGAAGTTCTCTGGCTGGATAAATATTCATTAAAACAACTTCATCTAATTTGCCCAAACTATCAGCAAAACCTTGCATAAAATCGCGGGTGCGTGAATACAAATGCGGTTGGAAAATGCCTGTAATTTTTTTGTTTGGATATACTTCTTTTAAAGCATTTACAAAAGCCTCAATTTCAGTTGGATGATGCGCGTAATCATCAATGTAAACCAATTTTTCGGTTTTAATAATGTATTCAAATCTTCTTTTAACTCCTGTAAATGAGGCAATAGATTTTTTGATTCTTTCTTTTTCAGCATGCAATAAAAGCGCTATGGTAATTGCCGCTAAAGTGTTCTCTACATTATGTCGTCCAGGAACATTAAGTCTCACACCTTCTAAATTTCCCAAAGGACTGATGTAATCAAATTCGAAAGATCCATTTACTACTTTAATGTTTTCAGCCCAAATTTGAATGCCGTCTTTTTTCTCAATATTATATCTCAAAACTTTGTTAATGCCGCCCGTGCGAATGTTTGCATTGGCATGTGCAATTAAAGTTCCGCTGGCGCTGAGTCTTTTTGCGAATAAACTATAAGTATCAGTGAGGCTATTCGCATTTCCATAAATGTCTAAATGATCAGCATCGGTTGATGTAATTACTGAAATTTCAGGATTTAAGGTTAAGAAAGATCTGTCAAATTCATCGGCTTCCACAATGCAGTATTTAGCATAGTTGGAAAGAATAAGGTTAGAGTTAAAATTGGTTGAAATGCCTCCTAAAAATGCGTGGCAATTTCCAAGGATACTACTAACTAAATGCGAAGTTAAAGTCGTAGTAGTTGTTTTACCATGCGTTCCGGCAATGGCAATTGTTTTATAGTTAGAAGCAATTAGACCCAACACTTCAGAACGTTTAAACATTTCAAATTTTTGATTTTTGAAATAGTTTAAAATAGATGAATCTTTAGGAATAGCCGGAGTGTAAATAATAGCCATTTCTTCATTCAAATTTGTTTTGAAAGTCTCAGCAATTCTGCTTATTAAATCAATGTAAGTAATGGCAATACCTTCTTTTACCAAAGCTTTCGTAAGCTCTGTTTCGGTTTTGTCATAGCCGGCCACAACACAACCCAAATGTTTGAAATAGCGAGCCAAAGCACTCATACCAATGCCTCCGATGCCAACTAAATAAACGTATTTGAGTTTTTCTATTTTCATTTTTTTAATCCTAATTTTATTACTTCTGTTGCTATTTCTATATCTGCGTTTGCTAAAGCCAATTTTGAAATATTCACACTTAGTTTTTGCATTTCCATGGGGTTTTGCAGCAACCAATTTATTTTATCGGTTAATTGATTTTTAGCTTCTATATCTTTTATCAAAATCGCGGCATTTTTATTAACCATCGACATCGCATTTTTGGTTTGATGATCTTCAGCCACGTTTGGCGATGGAATTAAAATGCAAGGTTTTCCTACAATGGCTAATTCTGACACGGAACTTGCACCTGCTCTTGAAATTATAATATCCGCTGCCGAATAAGCGTAATCCATTTTCTGAATAAAATCGAAAACTTTAATGCCTTTATAACTTAAATTTTGAACCGCTTTTTGAGCAGTTTCGAAATAAGTTTTTCCTGTTTGCCAAATCAATTGAATGCGGTTATTTATAAAAAACGATAGGTTTTCATGAATGGCTTCGTTGATGGTTCTGGCACCTAAACTTCCACCAATAATTAAAATGCATGGCTGGTTGTTTTCTAATTGAAAATGTTCTAAACCTCTAGCATTTTTACCCTCTAAGTTTTTTATGTCTTTTCTAACCGGATTGCCTGTTAAAATGATTTTATGTTTAGGGAAGTATTTTTCTAAACCATCATAAGCAACACAAATTTTATCCACTCTAGGAGCCAAAATTTTATTGGTAATTCCTGGATATGAATTTTGTTCCTGAATTAAGGCAGGAATTTTTTTGTTTATAGCTGCGCGCAACAGTGGACCACTTGCGAAGCCGCCAACACCAACAACAACATCAGGTTTGAAGTTGCGTATAATTTTAAGCGATTTCAGCATGCTAGAAAGCACTTTTACAGGAAATAATAGGTTCGTAAAAGTCAATTTTCTTTGTAAACCACTTATCCATAAACCTTCAATTTTGTAGCCAGCAGTAGGAACTTTTTCCATTTCCATTTTGCCTTGAGCGCCAACAAATAAAATTTCAGTATCTGGTCTCAGTTCTTTCAAAGCATTGGCAATAGCAATAGCAGGGAAAATATGGCCACCTGTTCCGCCTCCGCTAATTATAACTCTAAGCTGTTGCAAGTTCGCCTCCTTTCTCCTTTTTGCTTTCTTTCACAGGATCATGATCTTGACTCAATTCTTTGCTTACGCTTAAAATCATCCCTAAAGCAATACCCGTGAACACCACAGAAGTTCCTCCTTTGCTTACAAACGGCAATGGTTGCCCAGTTACAGGCATTAAATTCACTGAAACAGCCATATTTATTAAGGCTTGCGACACTAAAAGCAGTCCGCAACCTAAGGCCAACAAAGCGCCAAATGTATCATCGGTTTTGTTGACTATGATAATGACACGATAAAGCAAAAGCATGTATAAAAACACAATGCCCATGCCGCCAATCATGCCGTATTCTTCAATGATAAAAGCATAAATAAAATCAGAATAAGGGTGTGGTAAAAAGTTTCTTTGTGTGCTTTTTCCAGGGCCTTTGCCAATTATGCCACCTGTTGCAATGGCTATTTTTGCTTGATTAACTTGATAGTTTTCTTGGTTTTCACCGTTTTTGAAGTTTTCAATACGATTTTTCCAAGTTTCTAAACGTGGTAAAACGTCCGGTGCTTTGTAGGCCAGTAGAATTAAAATGGCGAATGCAAAGACGCCTGCGCCAACCATTGCACCTAAATATTTTAAACTTACACGACCCACAAACATGAGTACAAAACATACCATGAACAAAACAGCCGCAGTAGAAAAGTTGGCAGGAAGAATTAAAACACAAACCAATCCGATTGGCCAAATAATAGGGAAAAAGCCCTCTTTTAAATCTTCAATTGTATCTTGACGTTTAGCAAGAATTCTTGCCAAATAAGCTATTAAAGCAATTTTACCTAAATCGGAAGTTTGAAACGAAATGCCTAAGCCGGGAACAACCAACCAGCGGCTAGCATCGTTTAAATTGGTACCCATAACCAAAGTCAATGCCAATAGAGGTAAAGCAATATAAAATGCTAATTGTGATATTTTAGAGTAATAATTGAACTTGAGTTTATGTACAAAAAACATCAAAGCAAAACCTACGCCTACGGTAATAAGGTGTTTAAACAGGATTACTTCCTGATTACCACCTCCCGATTTATAGGCCAATGTTGAAATTGAGCTATAAATGGCCAATGTGGAAACAATTGCCAGAATTACTGCAATTGCCCATATAACGCGGTCGCCTTTTATATTTTGTAAAATAGATTTCAATTATTTCATTTTTTATAGTTCGCGCACGGCTTGTTTAAATTGATTGCCGCGATCTTCATAGTTTTCAAATAAATCGAAACTGGCACAAGCTGGTGATAAAAGCACTGTTTCACCTTTTTTACCGTTTCTGTAAGCTGCTTTCACAGCGTCTTGAATATTGTTTGTTTCCACAATTGGAATAATGCCATCAAAAGCATTTACAATGGGTGAATTGTCAATTCCAAGACAAACAATAACCTTCACTTTCGATTTTACCAATTCTAAAATCTCAGCGTAGTCGTTGCCTTTATCAACACCTCCAGCAATCCAAATAGTTGGCGTGGTCATGCTTTCCAAAGCAAACCAAGTTGAATTGACGTTGGTAGCCTTCGAATCGTTGATAAATTCAATGCCATTTACTTTGGCAACACTTTCCAATCGGTGTTCGATGTTCTGAAAATCAGATAAACTTTCGCGAATGATATCTTTTCTGATTTCAAACAGCTTAGCTGCGACTCCGGCAGCCATTGAGTTGCGCAAGTTGTGCTTTCCTTGCAATGCTAGTTCTTCGAATGACATAGTGAATTGGTTGTTATTTGGGTTTATTACTATTTTATTTTCTTCTATCCAAGCACCTTTTTCTAGCTTTTTTTCGCTGCTGTAAGGCAATTGGGTTGAATTTATTTTTTTCGTTTTTAAGGCTTCCGTGGTTATGGTGTCATCAGCGCTATAAATGAAATAATCGCTGATGCTTTGGTTTTGGGTAATTCTAAATTTGGAAGCTATATAGTTTTCAAGTTTGTAATCGTATCTATCTAAATGGTCAGGCGTTATGTTGGTTAAAATGGCCACGTCTGCTTTAAACTTAAACATGCCATCCAATTGAAAACTTGACAACTCTAAAACATAATAATCGAAGTTGTTTTCAGCCACTTGCCAAGCAAAACTTTTGCCTACATTGCCCGCTAAACCCACATTTAGTCCAGCTTTTTTGAAAATATGATAGGTTAATAAAGTGGTAGTGGTTTTTCCATTGGTTCCTGTAATACAAATCATTTTGGCATTGGTGTATCTACCAGCGAATTCTATTTCAGATATAACAGGAATGTTATGGGCTTTAATTTTTTTGATTAATTCTACTTTATCAGGAATTCCAGGGCTTTTAACCACCTCAAAAGCATCTAAAATTTTCGATTCAGTGTGCTGACCTTCTTCAAAGTCGATTCCTTTTTCTAGTAAAATGTTTTTATATTTTTCTTTAATTAAGCCTTTATCAGACACAAAAACCTCAAATCCTTGTTTAAGCGCAAGCATAGCAGTGCCAACTCCACTTTCGGCAGCACCTAGAATTACTATTTTTTGCTTGTTGCTCACTTATTTATCTGATTTTTAAGGTTACAATACTTAACACGGCTAATAAAATTCCAACAATCCAGAATCGGGTTACGATTTTAGATTCATGATATCCTTGTTTTTGATAATGATGATGTAATGGTGACATTAAGAAAATGCGTCTTCCTTCACCATATTTTTTCTTAGTGTATTTGAAATAAGAAACCTGAATCACTACGGATAGGTTTTCGATTAAGAAGATGCCACATAAAATAGGAATTAATAATTCCTTACGAATGGCAATAGCAAAAACGGCTATAATTCCACCGAGCGCTAAACTCCCTGTATCGCCCATAAAAACTTGAGCAGGGTATGAGTTGTACCACAAAAACCCAATGCAAGCACCAATAAAGGCTGCCATAAAAATTACCAATTCACCCGTGAAGGGTATGTACATGATGTTTAAGTAGCTGGCAAAAACGGTATTTCCAGAAACGTAGGCAAATACACCCAAAGCCGTTCCAATTATGGCTGATGTTCCAGTTGCTAAACCATCAATTCCATCTGTAATATTGGCGCCATTTGAAACAGCAGTAATAATGAATATTACAATTGGAATATAAACTAACCAAGCCCAATCGTTGGCTTTTTCACCTAAAAAGCTGAGTAAAGATTTATAATCAAATTCATTGTTTTTGAAAAATGGAATGGTAGTTTTTAGCGATTTATTTTCAACCCATTTAAAATTTTGTGGTTGCTCCATGCTCAAGTCACCTTCAATTATTTCGTTAGAAACCACCATGTTTCCTTGAAAAACTTTCTCATTGATTTTTACATTTTCATTAAAATATAAAGTTGCGCCAACAATTAACCCAATTCCTATTTGACCAATAATTTTGAATCTTCCCGCTAAACCTTCTTTATCTTTTTTAAACACTTTGATGTAATCATCTAAAAAGCCAATTAAGCCTAACCAAATAGTTGTTACAACCATTAAGATGATATATACATTAGTTAGTCTGGCTAATAAAAGTGTTGGGATTAAAATACCAGCAATAATGATTACACCGCCCATTGTTGGTGTACCTTTTTTTTGTTTTTCGCCTTCTAAACCTAAATCACGAACGGTTTCACCAATTTGTTTGCGTTGCAAATAATTGATAATTCTTTTGCCCATTATTAAGGTAAAGAGCAATGATAAAATTATAGAAATGGCCGCTCTGAAAGAGATGTACTGAAACAATCCCGCTCCGGGAAAGTCTAGTGTATCAAGATATTGGAATAGATAATACAGCATATTAAATTTCTAATAGTTTGAATGATTGGGTTAATACTTCTACATCATCAAAAGGCAATTTTTCACCTTTAATTTCTTGATACTTTTCATGACCTTTTCCTGCCACAAGAATAATGTCGCCTGGATTAGCCAAACTGCAAGCGGTTTTAATAGCTTCGTTTCTATCAGTTATGCTCAATACTTTTTTGAAGTCTTGCGGTTCAACGCCTTTTTTCATTTGAGCAATTATTTCATTTGGATCTTCTGATCGTGGATTATCTGAGGTAAGAATTACTTTATTGCTCATGGTGCAAGCAATTCCGGCCATAATGGGTCTTTTTTGCGAATCTCTATCGCCACCGCAACCAATTACAGTAATTACATTTTCGTTTTTTGTTCTAATATTTTCAATGGTTGTAAGCACATTTTTTAAAGCATCAGGTGTATGCGCGTAATCAACAATAGCTGTAATATTTGATTTAGATCGGAAATATTGGAAACGGCCTTCCACCGCATTTATATTACTCAATCCGGTTAAAACAGCCATTTTATCTTGATCTAATAAAGTAGCAACAGCATAAACCAAAAGGAGGTTGTAAGCATTAAATCCACCAATTAGTTTAGACCAAAACTCATGACCATCAATGTTTAAATGCAAACCTGAAAATTCATTTTCAAGAACTTTGGCTTTAAAATCAGTATCATTTAGCAAACCAAAAGTGAAAGTTTTGGCTTTGGTGTTTTGAATCATCACCAAACCATTTTTGTCATCTCTATTCACAACTGCTTTAGCATCACTAGGTAATAAATCAAAAAATTGTTTTTTGGCTTTTATGTAAGCGTCAAAAGTTTTATGATAATCTAAATGATCGTGTGTAATGTTGGTAAATCCAGCTACTTTGAAGTCTAAGCCTGCAATTCTTTTTTGGTCAACGGCATGCGAGCTTACTTCCATAAAACAAAACTCACAACCTTCGGCCACCATTTGCGCCAGAAGTTCATTTAGTCTAACTTGATCTGGCGTGGTGTGTGTTGAAGTATATTCTTTTTGACCAATTACATATTTTATAGTAGAAATTAATCCACAGGCATAACCCAAATTGCTAAATAGTTGATGTAATAAAGTTGTCGTGGTCGTTTTTCCATTAGTGCCTGTAATGCCAACTAATTTTAGTTTTGAAGAAGGATTATCGTAAAAATTAGAAGCGATAATTCCTAAAGCCAAAGCTGCATCGTTAACGATTATATAATTTATCTTTTCGTTAATATTTACAGGTGCTTTTTCGCAAATAATTGCGATAGCTCCTAGCTCAATAGCTTTATCAATAAATTGATTGCCATCAACGTTCACGCCATTTATTGCCACAAAAGCACAATTTCTAGTAACCTTTCTGGAATCTTGTGTAATAGAAGTTATAAATACATTGGTTGTTCCAATAACCTCCGTTAAGCCCGCTTTATATAATATGTCTTTCAGTAACTTCATTTAAATCAATTCCAGCGTTATTACATTTCCTTTAGCTATTTTTTGTCCCGGTGTAATTGATTGGCGCTTTATTTCGCCTCTTCCAATTACTCTCACAACCAAACCATTGTTTTCTAGTAAGTAAACAGCATCTTTTAATCCCATTCCAATAACATTTGGCACAAGACTTTCAACCACTTTGCTTTCATTTACAATTACTTTTTCGGGCATTGTTGTAGTTCGCACCCATTCAGCATCAGGACTTTTTATTTCGTTTTTTACATTCAGTTTTTTGAACAATGTTTTTAAATCTTTTTGAGATCCATTTTTAGAAATAGGAGGTTTATCGGCAATTAAATTTTCGGTGTTTAATTGTTTATGAATTTCAAGTTTGGTTGAAAAAACTTTATCAGCAATTTCTTTAAAAATGGGTCCAGCAACTAGGTTTCCATAATAAACAGCGTTTGATGGTGCGTTTACAACCACAATGCATGAGTATTTGGGATTTTCCGCTGGGAAATAACCTACAAAAGATGCTTGGTAACTAATTTTTTGCTCGTATTTGTAACCATATTTATCATTGGCAATTTGCGCTGTTCCTGTTTTGCCAGCAATTTTATAATTGGCATTTTTTAGGTTCGAGGCAGTTCCTTTTTCTACCACCATTTCCAAAGCTTTTTTCACTTCTTTAATGGTTTTTGATGAAGCAATAGATTTCTCAATTACTTCAGTGTCATATTCTTTAATGACATTATTTCTTTTTACAACTTGTTTCACAAAACGAGGTTTTACCATTTTTCCATCGTTAGCAACAGCATTATAGAAAGTCAATATTTGTAATGGAGTTAAACGGCTTTCATAGCCAATACTCATCCACGGAAGTGTTACGCCAGACCAATCTTTTTTATCGCCTGGGTTTTTGATTTTCGGGTTTCCTTCCCCAGGAATGGATAAATTAAGTTTTTCGTTTAGCTTAAATTGTTTGATTTTGTCTATGAATTTTTGTGGGTTTTCACCATAGTTTTCTGAAATTATTTTAGAAATAGCCACATTCGATGAAAGTGCAAAAGCTTCCTTAATTGTAAGTTTACCATAACCTCCTTCATGCGAATCTTTCATTACTCGGTCGTAAAATTGTTTTTTTCCGCCTTCTGTATCAATGCTATCACTCAATTTTATATATCCATCTTCTAAAGCAGCCATTAAAGAAGCCAATTTGAATGTAGAACCCGGTTCGGTGCTTTCGCCAATGGCATAATTGTATTGTTCGTTATAAGTGCCATCAGACATGCGCGATAAATTGGCAATTGCCTTAATATCGCCTGTTTCAACTTCCATTAAAACCACACAGCCATGATCAGCATTTTGACGCGCCAATTGTGTCAATAAAGCATGTTCGGCAACATCTTGAACATTAATATCGATTGAAGTAATTACATCAGAACCATCTTCAGGATCAATTTCATTTTCATCGTTTAATGGCATCCAAATACCACCTGCAATTTTTTGCATCAATTGTTTACCCCCAACACCTTTTAAATATTGAGAAAATCCTGCTTCAATTCCTACAGCCGGAACGCCTTCAATTTCATAACCAATAGTTCTGGCGGCCAATACTTTGAAAGGTTTAGCACGTCTGTTTTTTTGAATTACAATTAGTCCACCTTTGTACTGACCTCTTTTTAAAATTGGAAATGTTTTTAATTTTTTAAGTTGTCTAAAAGTGACTCTTCTTTGTAATAAATAATAACGGTCTTTTGCTGTTTTGGCTCTCAATAAGTCGCGTCTGTAACCTTCTTCAGATTTATCTTTAAATAATTTCGAAAGTTCGAAGGCAAGAGAATCTACTTTTTCGTTAAAGTCGGGATTGCTGGTTGAAGCAGCCGCTAAGTCTAAACGAATTTCATAACTGGGAAGAGAAGTAGCCAAAAGACTTCCGTCTTCAGCAAAAATATTTCCACGCACCGCTTCAATGTTTCTGTATTGAAGCGATTGGGCTTTCGCCTGATCTTTCCAATAAGAACCTTGAACCACTTGAATACGGAAAATTTGAAAGATGATAGCGCATCCAATCAAAAACATTCCTGTAAAAACAAGGTAGCTTCGGAGTAATATGGTTTTTTTCTCTTTCAATTTATATTTTAATCGTTAACAACAATTTTTTTTGGAGGAACAGTAGATTCTTTGATACCTAAATCAGCCACAGATTTGGCTACTTCACTTTGTTTGCTTTTAAACATCAAATCTGATTTGGTGTAGATATATTCTGATCTTAATTCCTTCAATTCATTTTCCATTTTATTTATTTTCCTAACTGTGTCTTCCGCATAATATCCGTTAGCGATATACGCCATGGTCATAAACATTAAGAAGAAAAAGAATGGAGCTCTTTCTTCATCAAAAACTCCGGTAAGCACTTTTCCTTTTACGGTGTCGGAAATGGCTTTAAACAAACCTGTTTTAGGTTTTTTAATCGCCTTTTCTTTCGGAGCTTCCGGTTTTTCTTTTAATTTATTTGCCATTATATTTTTTCTGCAATTCGCAATTTTGCACTTCTTGCTCTGTTATTTTTTTCAATTTCCTCTTCTGAAGGAATTATCACTTTTCTATTGACTGCTTCAAGTGGCGTGGCATAATTCCCAAAAAAATCTTTCTCAATAGTTCCTTCAAAATTTCCTGTTTTGATAAGATTTTTTACCAATCTGTCTTCCAAAGAATGATAGGACATTACCACTAATCTTCCGCCCGGTTTCAACACTTCCACTGCTTGCATCAACATTTCTTTCAAAACCACTAACTCTTCGTTTACTTCAATTCTTAAGGCTTGAAACACTTGCGCCAAAAACTGACTTTCTTTAAACTTTTTGGCAAACGGATTGATTAGTTTTTTTAGCTCATCAATGGTTTCAATAGGTTTTTCAATTCTGCTTTTGCCAATAGCTCTAGCTATTTTTCGCGATTCTTTTATTTCACCATACTGATATAATACGTTGGCTAAATTTTCCTCGCTGTATTCGTTCAAAATTTTTGCCGCAGTAAGTGGTGAATTTTGGTTCATCCGCATGTCTAAATCGCCATCAAAACGAATTGAAAATCCTCTTTCAGCCGTATCAAATTGATGTGACGAAACGCCCAAATCGGCCAAAATGCCATCAACTTGAGCAATTTTGTAGAATTTCAAATAGTTTTTTAAATACCTGAAATTTTGTTTTACAAAAATCAATCGCTCATCATCAGGTCTATTGGCATAAGCGTCATCATCTTGATCAAAAGCCACCAAACGACCATTTTCGTTTAGTTGATTTAAAATAGCTTTTGAATGACCGCCTCCGCCAAAAGTCACATCTACATAAACACCAGAAGGGTTGATACGCAATCCTTCTATACAATCATTTAAAAGAACGGGTTGGTGATAATTATTCATTATCGTTTTTTAAATTTCCCATTACATCTTCAGCCAATGCTCCAAAAGCATCAGGATCAATATTCGTATTCATATCGTTGTATTTTTTCGCATCCCAAATCTCAATTTTGTTTAAGCTGCAAAACATTATTACATCTTTATCAATACCTGCATATTCAGCTAATCGTTTCGGTAGCAGCAGTCTGTTGGCACTGTCAACTTCTACTAACACTGCCCCGTTAGTATATATCCTAATGAAATCATCATTCTTTTTTACAAAGCGGTTTAATTTGGATAAATCCTTTATGATTTCTTCCCAACTTTCGGTTGTATGCAAAACCAAACACTTTTGAAACACACTTCTGTTTACGATGAATTTATTTTTCATCGCATCAGGAATTTGCTTCAACAAGCCCGCAGGGAGCGACAATCGCCCTTTTACGTCAAGTTTTACATCATATTCTCCGATAAAATTGGTCACAGTTTTCTACTATTTGGATTCAAAAATAGATATATTTCACCCACTTTAATACACTTTATCCCACTTTTTACCACTTTTGTTGAAAACTTTCTATTCTCATCCCATTTTTTCGGATTTAATTTTTTCAATGAAATATTTTCAAAATAGGATGGCAATTGAGATTCGTATATATTTTTTTAATTATTATTTTCGCCAAAAGCTCTTTAATGAGTTCATAAAAAAGATATGACTGAAAGCCAGATTATTAAAGAAGGAAAATTTGAGTACGTAGAAAGTGGTGAAGGACAACCACTCATTTTGTTGCATGGATTGTTTGGAGCCCTCAGCAATTTTGAAGATGTGTTTAATCACTTTTCAAAAAAGTACAAAGTGGTAATGCCATTATTACCTATTTATACTCTTCCCGTTTTAAGCACCAATGTTACCAATATAGCCAAGTTTTTACATAAATTTATTGAGCATAAGGGTTTTGAAAAAGTTAACCTTTTGGGAAATTCATTGGGCGGTCATGTGGCATTGATTTATTCAACACTACATCCTGATAGAGTTAATTCAATGATTTTAACAGGAAGTTCAGGCTTATATGAAAATTCGTTTGGATCGAGTTTTCCAAGAAGAGAGGATTATGAATTTATTAAGCAAAAAGTAGCGGTTACTTTTTATGACCCATCGCACGCTACCAAAGAATTGGTAGATGAGTGCTACAAATTAGTAAATGATAGAACGCGATTAATTAAAATATTAGCCATAGCAAAATCGGCTATCAGAGATAATATGTCAAAAAAATTGGTGAAATTAAAAATGCCAGTTTGTTTGATTTGGGGGAAAAATGATACCATCACTCCTCCAGAAGTGGCAGAAGAATTTAATCAATTATTAGAAAAATCGGAATTGTTTTGGATTGACAAATGCGGTCACGCGCCCATGATGGAAAGGCCAAATGAGTTCGTTGACATTTTGGATAATTGGTTAAATAAAACATTAAAATAAATAAAATGCTTATAAAATCAGCAGAGTTTTTCGGGAGTGTTGCCGACTATAAAAAATGCCCAAAACCCGAATTACCTGAATATGCATTTATTGGTCGTTCAAACGTTGGCAAATCATCGCTTATCAACGCAATTTGCAATAATAGCAAGCTTGCAAAAACATCTTCCACACCAGGGAAAACGCAAACAATAAACCATTTCTTAATTAATAAAAATTGGTATTTGGTCGATTTGCCGGGCTATGGTTATGCCAAAAGTTCAAAAATGTTGCGCGAAAAATGGTATGATTTCATTTTAGGTTATTTCGAAAATCGCGAAAATTTAGTTTGCACTTTTGTTTTAATTGATTCAAGACTAGCTCCCCAGCAAATTGATTTAGATTTTATGGCTTTGTTGGTTGAAACTGAAATTCCTTTTGTAATTGTATTTACCAAAACCGACAAATTATCGCAAGCAGATTTGGGTAAAAATTTAAGGTTTTACAAAAAGAAAATGCTAGAAACTTGGGAAGAAATGCCTCAAAATATTTTAACCTCAGCAGAAAAAAAGAGAGGAATGGACCAGGTTTTAGATCTAATTGACGAGCTTAATGCTTCTTACGGCAAGTAAGTTGAGGGTTGTACCAAGAGAAAGTGTACAATGTACCAAGAATTAATTAGTTGAAAGTTTAGAAGGTTGGAAAGTTGTAGCATGATGAAAGTACCATGTACCAAGAGTTAAAGAGTTGAAGGTTTAGAAGGTTGGAATTTGATGTACGATGTAAATTGTACCAAGTACCAAGAGTTAAAAAGTTGAAAGTTTTGAAGGTTGAGAAAGAACGAAAATCATTGAGTTGTCAGAATTTGCAATCTGTAATTTGCAATTGTCTTAATACTAATATCTCACATCTAAAAATCTATTTCAATTAATCTTTAACTCTGTTAAAAGCCATTGCTTTAACAATCCAATCTGGTAAATTCTTTTTTGGATCGCGTTTTCTTAAATCAAGATACCAACCAATTTTTTTCAGAATAGGCACTTTGTGGGTTTCAACAAATTCAATCCAAGTTCCGTCAGGATCTTCAATGTATGAAAAATGACCTGCGGCTTCGCCCATATCGAACGAATTGCTGCTATCAACAGTAAAAGGAAAACCTTTTGATTCACATTCTTTTTGTAAATCTTTCATATCATTAATGTCGAAACATAAATGAATAAAACCTCTATCGCCCCAAAATCTATTTTCAAAAATATTGCGAGGAGCACGTTCAAAAACCTGCACCAATTCGATTTGGGTTGGTCCTAAAAGTTTAGAAAATCCACCCGACTTTTCTTTTGAATGAGTTAATAAAACACGTCTAATTTTTCCCGTTGCACCTTTTATGCCTACTAAATCGGAAGGTGAAACATCTAGAGTGTCATGTAAAATTTGGTCGTAGCCTAAAATATCGCGGTAAAGTTTTAATGATTTTTCGATATCGGAAACACAAACAATTGCACCCAAAACACCACCAGAGGCTTTGTTTTCATTTTTGAAGCAGTATTTATCTTCAACAACTTCAAAAATATTTTGATAAGGATCGCGCACAAAATAATGTCTTTTGCCACTTGGGTCTTTGGTTATTTGGGTAAGAATTTCAATTTTATTTTCTTGATGTTGTTTAAACAAGGCATTGATATCTACTGCACGCATTTTGGCAGCAAAAATTCCTAAATCGCCATAAAGCACTTCAAAACTAGGTAACTGCGGTGTTCTTGAAGTGTATTGCCAAATTTCAAATCCGCCACCACCTTGCATATTAACGGCTAAAGCTGCGTGACGTTTGTGAACTTCGCCACCTGTGTAACGAATCATTAGGGCGGCTGGCGCGGCTTCTTCAAAAACTCGAATATCTGTCCCGAAATTTTTTCTGTACCATTTCCAAGCCTCATGCATATTTGGAATGCCTATTCCTACTTGCTGAATTCCGTTTATCTGTTTTGCCATTACCTAAAGATTTTCGGCAAATATAATTTCATTAGCTTTTGAATCGAAAATTTAAATTGTTTGGGTTTCAAATTTGGGAATTGATTGTTTTTTTTGATTTAAACTTCTAGAAAAGTTAATTCAAATTTCCGCTCATTTAAAACTAATTGTAAATAGCTATGTTTAGCAATAAATTTTTAAAATGGTATTGGCAGAAACAGACATCCAAAATTTGGAAAAGGAATATAGACGAAACTTTATCAACTCCCTATCAGGCTTCAAAAGTGCCAACCTTTGCGGAACTAAAAATGAAAAGGGTCAAAGTAATTTATCGATAATAAGTTCTGTGGTTCATTTAGGTGCTGACCCGGCAATGTTAGGCTTGGTAATGAGGCCGCCAATTGTGGAACGACATACTTTCGAGAATATAAAAGAAACAGGTTTTTACACTATCAACCACATTCACCAAAACATTTATAAAGCTGCGCATCAAACAAGTGCTCGTTATCCAAGAGAAATTTCAGAATTTGAAGCTACAGGTTTAACGGAAGAATACACTAATTTTTTTGCTCCTTATGTGAAAGAAAGTGTTGTGAAAATTGGAATGGAATTGCTTGAAATTATTCCCATAAAATGGAATAATACTGAATTTATAATTGGTAAAATTGTTGAAATTCAATTACCTGATTCTATTGTTTCTGAAGATGGTTTAGTAAATTTAGCAAAAGCAGAAACAATTACCTGCACTGGACTGGATGCTTATTTCACTGTTTCAGAATTATCGAGATTGAGTTATGCCAAAAAGGATAAAACTTTAACAGAAATTCCATTTTAAAAAATAAACATGAAAGAAAAAATTGCCATTTTTTGGCATAGAAGAGATTTAAGAATCGATGATAATGCTGGATTGTATCATGCACTTAAATCTGGATTTAAAGTTTTACCACTTTTTATATTCGATGCGGAAATTTTAAGCCAATTAGAAGATAGAAAAGACGCACGTGTGAATTTTATTCAACAAGAAATTGAAGCATTAAAAGCTGAATATGAAAAAAATAAATCGAGTTTATTAGTCAAATTTGGTAAACCTTTTGAGGTTTGGAAAAACTTAATTAAAGAATTTGAAATAGCTACAGTTTTTACCAATCGCGATTATGAACCTTACGCACAAGAAAGAGATAAACAAATTTTTGAATTTCTAAACGCTCAAAACATTCCTTTTAAAGGATTTAAAGACCATGTGATATTTGAAAAAAATGAAGTTTTAAAGGATGATGGAAAACCTTACACTGTTTTTACACCATACAGCAATAAGTGGAAAGCTAAAATTACTCCGTTTTATTTAAAATCTTACCCAACTGAAAAATACATTCATAATTTGTATGAATGCACAAAGCTGCCTTTCTTATCACTTTCAGATATTGGCTTTGAGCCAAGTGCTATTCCCTTTCCTGAGCGAATTACTCCTGAAAAAATTATCGCCAATTATCACAACACACGCGATATTCCTTCTAAAAATGGCACAACGCGTTTGAGTTTACATTTACGTTTTGGTACAATTAGCATTAGAAAATTGGCCATTTCAGCGCAAAAAGGAAATGTAAAATATTTGAATGAATTGATTTGGCGCGATTTCTATCAAATGATTATTTTCCATTTTCCGCATTCGATTGAAAGGGCGTTTAAACCTGATTACGATAAAATTGAATGGCGCAATAATGAAAGTGAATTCAAAAAATGGTGCGATGGAAAAACAGGTTATCCAATTGTTGATGCTGGCATGCGTGAACTAAACGCAACTGGGTTTATGCACAATAGGGTAAGAATGATTGTAGCCAGTTTTTTAACCAAACATTTACTGATTGATTGGCGTTGGGGTGAAAGATATTTCGCTGCTAAATTGTTAGATTTCGAATTGGCTTCTAACATTGGCGGATGGCAGTGGGCAGCAAGTTCGGGTTGCGATGCAGCGCCTTATTTCAGGGTATTTAATCCAGAATTGCAAACCGAAAAGTTTGATAAAGAATTGAAATACATTAAAAAATGGATTCCAGAATTGAATACCAATCAATATCCAAAACCAATTGTGGAACATAAATTTGCCAGAGAAAGGGTTTTAAAAGTTTTTAAAGATGCTTTAAGTGCTTAAAATTTATTTCGTTTTAGGCATTTCAACATCATTTGAGCTAGATTTTTTGAAAGTATAAGTTTTAAAAATCAGTTTCTCATCGTCATTTATATCAAACTTAATTCTATCAGTAATTGGGTCAAAACCATCACTTTTTATAGTTATTACAAACTCTTTTGTGCTTGAAAGTGAGGTCATAAAATTGCCAGATTCATCAGTATTTATAAGCGCTACTACTTTTTGATTGGATGCATCAACAATTGCCAAAGTAGCTTCGTGCGGACCTTCCGTTCCAAAAATTTGAACACGACCTTTAAAAATTCCTAGATTGGATTTTTTGGGATTATCATTAATAACCACTTCGCTGGCTTGGGTAATTACATCGTCTAAAAACTCAATCGAATAAATATCTCTATCGCCAAAACCTTCTTTTCTTATGGCAGAATAATGGGCAATTTTTCCATTTAATGACAATACAAAATGAACATCATCGCCTGTGGTATTTATAGGATAACCAATATTTTGAGGTGTGCTCCATTGTTCACTTCCTTCATCCCAAACTGTTTTGAAAATGTCGTATCCGCCCATATTTTGATGGCCTTTTGAACTAAAAAATAGTGTTTTTCCATCAGGATGAATGAAACAAGAAATTTCATCTTTAGGTGAGTTTACAATACCACCCAAGTTTTTAATTTCTCCAAAAGTGTTTTTTCCTGTTTTTTTGGCTCTGTAAATATCTCCTTCGCCAAAACCATCGCGGCTTTCAGATACAAAGTATAAATATTCACCATCAGCCGAAAGGCTGGCCGAACTTTCAAAATAACTGGTGTTTATATCATCTTCAACAGGTTTTGGGGCTGTCCAAGTGCCTTGCATATTTAAAGTGGAGTAATAGATGTCACCACTTTTGGTTTCTTTCGGTATGTTTTTGTACAAAAATATTTTCGATCCATCGGGCGAAATACTCAATGAAGCATCGTGACCTTCTGTATTTACTTTTCCAGGAATTAATTTGGCTTCAGACCATTTTTTTGTTTTTTCATCCCATTCGCTTTGAAACACATCTTCATAAAACTGGCGATCTTCATCGGTTAATTTACCACTTTTTCCCGCAGCTCTGCGTGAGGTAAAAATCATAAACTTTCCGTCTAAAGTAAGCGATGGACTGTATTCAGGAAATTTACTATTAATGTTTTCTCCGACATTTTCAATCTTAACTTTTAATGGCGTTTGCATCAATTCACGAGCCACTAAAATGGAATTATAGGTCTCTAAAACTTCATCATATTCCAAAGTTTTTTTATCAGTTTTATCTAGGTGTTTTTTTATTTTTTTTTCAGCGATGTCCAAATTTTCCATGTTCAAATAAGACATTCCTAATATGTAATTAGCTTTTGGGTCGATTAACGAATCTTTTACCAAAGCTCTTTCAATCCATTGCGAAGCAAGCGGATATTCTTTTTTTAAATAATGTAATTCACCAATTCTATAAATTACTTCTGCATTATCTTGATTGGTATGCAATGCATCTTTGTAGCGTTCCATTGCATTTTTATAATCGCCCATAGAAACAAGCTTTTCAGCCAGGTTTACAAACTTTTTCCCTGAACGATCTAATTGTTTGTAGGCTTCACTCGATTGTGAAAAACTTAATTGAACTGTTACCAAAAACAGTAAGCTTATCAAAGTTTTTAATTTCATTTTTTCAAATATTAATATTTTCAATTTCTTTCCAAAACCTTTGCAGCGCCTGCTTTTTAGGAGCATCAAGATTATAATCTAAATAATGAGTTAAGTATTTTTTTACATCGGTGTTATAAACCGAGTTGTTTTCATATTCTTCAATTACATCCTCTACGTGATCCAAACCAAAACGGAGCGCTTCATTAAAAAATGTAAGAAACTTTTCATCTAAAGGTTTTGTGCTAACCCAACAGGCAAAAACAAATGGAAGACCAGTATAATCAAACCAATTGCTTGCTAAATCGTAAACAAATTTAAATTGTTGATGGAGTCCAAAAGTTCTATCCCCAATAATTACACCAGCATTTTTACCTGAAATTTTCGAAATAAAATCTTCATCAGCAGGTAAAAAATTGGGCGATTTTTTCCAGTAATTTTTAAACAAAATTCGTGTAAGCATTACTGAAGTGCGTGAATGAAAATCGAGGTAAACATTTTCAATTTCTTCAATTGGAACTTCTGAAAATAAGGCTACTGAATAAACTTCGTTTTTAGTTCCTATGCAAAAGTCGCTTATTATTCTAAAATTTTTGTTTTGTGGAATAATGGCTACAGGCACCAAGCCTATATCAGCTTTTCCGGTTAAAAGTTTTTCGGCACAAACCGATGGAATATCTAATTCTAAGTCAATGCTTTTAAGCAATCCCGAATGCTGAATGCCATATATAAAAGGCTTGGAATTAAGGTATGAAACAACCGAAATTTTTATGGCTTTATCAGGAATTCTCATGAAACAATTATAAGCATTAAACAATTTGCAGAAATCAATTTCTTAGAATTTTATTAGCAAAATGTTTTTAATAGTTTTTGATTGAAAATGGATTTTTAGATTTTTTGTTTTTCTTGAATATCCAAAAAGCCTAAAGTTGTTGCCATAACCGTTATGGTTGGAGCTAAAATCCAACCAACAAATGGAATTAAAAATATTAATAGATAAATTACACCACAACTGATGGTAAACATCTTATTTCGTCTAACAAAATTTTTGCTTTCAGATAGATTTAATTGATGGCGTTCCATACTGAAATCGAGGTATGAAAAACCTGCAAAATAAGCTTGAATAATAAAAATAGAAAGGGAAGTGAAAATGGCCAAAGCTGGCACAAAAGAAAGCATAAAAAGGCTAAGTGTGATTAGTAATTCTAAAAATGCATTGCGAGAATTTAACTTTAAGCTTCTAATAAAATCATGCATTAATTGTTTATATGAAAATGAATACTTTTTCTGTGTTACTTCAGTTTCTGTTTTTTCTGAAAGCCAACTATGAAAAGGAGATAAAACAATTAAAGAAATATACTTATATATTAATGCATAAAATAAAAATAAACTTATATAGTAAAAAACCAAAATGAAAAATCGGATGATGGATAAAATTACTGAATCAAAATTTTTGAGTAAATCATTGACTAATGGTAAAATTTCATTGTTTAAATAGGTTTGTCCATAATGGATAAACATAAAAAGATAAAGTGCAAAAAGCAGCACATTTATTATTCCAGGAACAATTAAATATTTAACAAATCCCTTGTTGCTAATGAGCTGAAAAGCCTTTTGATAAGCCTTAAGTGCTAAAACAAACTGTGTCATTTTTCTGCTATAATTTAATGTTTTTGTAAAGTCTATTATTCACCAAAATAATCATTCATTAAACAATCAAAAAATTTACCTTCGCGCTTTTAATTTTCAAATCAATTACATGTTCCTAAACGAATTAACAGCTATATCGCCTATTGACGGAAGATACCGTTCCAAAGTAAATGATTTAAGTCCTTATTTTTCAGAATGGGCTTTGTTTAAGTATCGTGTTTTGGTTGAAGTTGAATATTTTATTGCACTTTGCGAATTGCCGGTACCACAGCTTAGCCAAGTAAATGCTGATAATTTTGAAGCATTAAGAAACATTTATCGTGAATTTTCGACTGAAGATGCTCAAAAAATAAAGGACATTGAAAAAGTTACCAATCATGATGTAAAAGCGGTTGAGTATTTTTTGAAAGAAAAACTAGAAAATTTAGGAATTGGTATTGAAAAAGAATTTGTTCATTTTGGACTAACTTCTCAAGACATCAATAATACTTCTATTCCTTTGAGTTTAAAAGAAGCTTGCGAAAAGGAATTGTACCCACATTTAGAACGATTAATTGAAAAATTAGAAACATTAGCCGCTGATTGTGAAAACGTTCCAATGTTGGCAAGAACGCACGGACAACCTGCTTCGCCAACACGTTTGGGAAAAGAATTGAATGTTTTTACAGAACGTTTGAGAATACAATTTACCAATTTGCGCAATATAACTTGGGCAGCTAAATTTGGCGGTGCAACAGGAAATTTTAATGCTCATTTTGCAGCTTATCCTGCTATAGACTGGAACGATTTTGCATTCAATTTTATTAATAACCAATTGGGCTTAAGTCGTTCGTATCCAACCACGCAAATTGAACATTATGATGAGTTTGCTAATTGGTGCGATGCTATGAAACGCATCAATACCATTTTAATTGACCTTTGTCGAGACATTTGGCAGTATATTTCAATGGAATATTTTAAGCAAAAAATTAAAGCTGGCGAAATTGGTTCTTCAGCCATGCCTCATAAAGTAAATCCCATTGATTTTGAAAATGCAGAAGGAAATTTAGGAATTGCCAATGCTTTGTTCGAACATTTTGCGGCTAAATTGCCTATTTCTCGCTTGCAGCGCGATTTAACAGATTCAACAGTTTTGAGAAATGTGGGCGTTCCTTGTTCTCATTTTATGATAGCTGTTCATTCGATTGAAAAAGGTTTGGGCAAATTGCTTCTAAATCAAGAAAAAATAATGGCCGATTTAGATGAAAATTGGGCTGTTGTAGCAGAAGCTATTCAAACAGTTTTGCGGAGAGAAGCTTATCCAAAACCTTATGAAGCCCTTAAAGAACTTACCAGAACCAACGAAAAAATAACTAAACAGAGCATTCATAATTTTATTGAAACTTTAAATGTTTCTGATGAAATTAAAGATGAATTGAAAGCTTTCAGTCCATTTAATTATGTTGGAAAATAAATTAATTTTCAGCTAATTCTTTCAATTTTTGGTTCATGGTTTCAAAACCTAACTTGGTGTTTTCATTGAGTTGTTTTAAGAAAATGGGTACTAAAATTCCATTAAATTTTTCGCTGTGATTAAAAGTTACTGAGTTATTGTCGTTTTCAATTATTTCGAAAATATGCTCACCATCAAACAATCCAGGAATTAAAAAATTACCTTTCCAACGAAATTCTTTATTGATTTCAAAAGCTAAAACTTTGGGCTTAAAAGTCATTTTTTGGGAATTTGGAGGTTGAATTTCAGCTTTAATTCTTTTACCAATTTCAGGATTTCCTTCTATGTTTTTTATAAATGGATTCCAATTTTTGTAGTCCTTAAAATTGGTGAGAATGCTCCAAACCTTTTCTTTTGTTGCATTAATTTGGATAGCTGTTTTGATTTCTGCTTTCATTATTTCTAAATTTTGATGAAGCAAAAGTGAGATCAAAAAAACTTTATGTGCTTGATTTAAATCAAGAAATTTCTGGTTTAACTTTTTTCCTTATTCTACTAAAAGTTTCGGGAGTCATACCTAACATTGATGCAATAAATTGAAGTGGAACTTCATTAAAAAGTGATTTATTGTTTTCGAAAAAAATATGATACCTTTCTTCGGCTGAAAGCGATAAAAAGCCAAAAACTCTATCTTCAAGCATGATGAAACATTTAGCAATAAATAGTTTTTCGAGTTCATGCCATTTTGGAATGATGTTGCCAATTTTTCTATAATCTTCTTTATGAATAACATACAAATCTGCATTGGTTAAAGCTTGAATGTTCCATCTGGCTGGGCTATCAAAAATTAAGCTTGCCAAATCGGTAACAAAACCACCTTTTACAGAAATCCATTGTGTTATTTCTTCACCATCATGAAGCGCGTAAATTCTTATTATTCCTGAACTTATGAAAACAAGTTTGTCGCAGTTTTGGCCGCTTTTGAGCAAAAATTCGCCTTTTTCAATTTTTTGGGTTTTAAATAAACTACCAATTGTATTTAGTTCGTTCGATTGAGAAAAGCCAAAATAAGATTGTATATAATTTTCAAGTTCGGTCATAAATCATAAATCGGCCTAAATTTAAGCCGATTTATGATGAAAAATTTATTGTTTTTCTATAAGTATCGCAATTTTATTGAAGTCAGCTGCAGCATTAATTGTTTTTTGAAAATCAGTAAAAAGAGCTACTGGATAATGAATAGCATTGTAATACTCATCGCATGTAACAATTAGCTGATTATTAACAACTTCGTAATCAGATTTAAATCCGCACAACACCTCCGATTTGTCATTTTTACAAATAAAGTCCATTTTTAATTTTTCGAGACCTTTTAAATTGTAACCTTTAGGAATATTGACAACGATTTTTCTTTTATAATCATGTAAATAATTTAGTTCTACATCATTCACACGATTTTTTTCTTGATACAACTCAACTTGTCGACCAATTAATTCGCCTATTTTAAAAATGATATTTTCACCAGCGTCTTCTATAAAATCGGAGCTTGTAGTGTTTGCGTCAATTATGAATGGTTTTTTCATTGCTTCATAATCATTGATGTCAGTGTTTTCATACTTCACATTTTTGATTTTTGCATTTTCTGCCATTCCTTTAACAAAAGGTTCAAACACTTCTTTTCTTCTATCTTCATCAAATAGATAATAAAGAGCTCTTAAATTTTGTTCAGCATAGCCCATCATGGTTCTATGGAAATGAAAATCTATAGAATCAAGATTTGGATGAAAGGTTATTGTGTAGTTTTCTAAATCTGTTCCAGATTCTTTTGAATTGGCTCCAATATTTTTGATATATGCTGCTCCTAAAAAGGTTCCACCAACATCTATGGTTTTTACAAATACAGCTTCTTGATTTAAGTTTTTCTGATCAATTAAACCCATTCTGTAATCCATTCTGCTTGGGTCGAGAAACATTTTTTGATCAGGGAAGTAAAGTAATATTTCATTTATGTATGACCATGAATCGAATTTAGGGTCAAATTTTTTATTTTCCTTATCTGTAGTTAATACTATTTCAGTTTTAATGTTTAAGTTTCTAAAAATCCAATAATATAATTGTGAATGATTCTCAACATTAGCATATTTTAATTTTAACATTTCTGATACAGAAGCCAGATCGGGGGCATTTTCTTCAACTGCTAAATTTGATTTGATATAACTTTCAATTTTAAATATTTTTTCACGTACATCAGTTATTTTATCCAACTTAAGTGATTTTATAATTTTTGCTATTTCTTTTTCATTTTTTTCGAAATCTTTATTGAACGAATCGAAAAAACTTTTTCCAATTTCTGGATACTTTGCGTATTTATAGCCTGTACTTAAATTTTCTCTAAAGGTGTATTCAATACGTGTTTTATTGGCATAAAAGGCAGAATAGCTTTCTTTTGAATATGGCTCAATATTTTTGGCTGTAATTTCAATAAATCTTTGTTCATCAATTACAGTATCAATTTGTGTTGATTTTACATTGTAAGCCTTTGCTTCAAATTTTAAATTTTTAGGAGAAATTAAGGTAAATGAAAAATTCTGAACCGGAAAATTTGTGTTTGGATAGTAATCTGCATATATCCTTGAGCCTGATTTGGTTCTAATTAAAGTTTCCATTAAGCAGTTTTTAGACAAGCCTTGCACTGCCAATAAATGGTACTTTTTGCCTTCTTCTACCACTTCTTTTAAATCATTTTTAGTAGATTCAAATACAATTTTTCCATCTTTTATAACCCTTACTTTTAATTCCATCAAAGTTTCATGGTTATAAATGGGCATGTAAATTTTATTGTTGTCTTCAATGGCTTTATCATCAAGTAAAAATTTACAATTATGAGTAATTAAATTTCTACTTACACCTTCCTTAATTGGCTCGTAAAAGACGAAATATTTTTGAAAAGGCATAATATAACTAATGGCTGTATCTTGGCTTGTAGTTTTAAAATCAATTGGGTTTTTATCCCAATTATAAGTGTAAAAATCTACTTCAAAATTTTGGGCTGATATGTTAAGTGTGAGCAATAAAAGTGCTAAAATGTTTAATATTTTCATGATTTATCTTTTTTCAAGTACAATTAATTCTTTGTATGATTTATTTATTTTGTCCATTTGTTTATTCCATTCATCAAAGTGTTTACTTTCTATTTCAATGGTTTTAAGGATAAACTTCTCTTCTAGAATTATTTTATCATCTTTTACAGAATAGGTTTGTGAATGATAAAACAAATCTGAATCATAGGCTATATTTTTTGGGATTTTTTTAAGTTGGTACCCCTCAGGGATATTTAAAATATAGGTATTGTGCTCATCAAATTCGTATCTAAAATAACTTGATGCTTTTCTTTGTCCAGTTGTATCAACCGCATAACTGCCATAATCTTTATTGAGGTTTAGGCTTATATATTTTTTATTATCAATTTCTTTAGCGTAATCTTTTAAGCTAAGTTTATATTTAATATTTAATTCTTCATCTCTATTTTCAAGACCTATTAATTCGTAGCTTTCAATATTACATTTATTATTACCAGTCTTCAAATAATTTTTTATTTTTTCATCTTTATCTTTTGGTTTCAGGTAATATAGCATGTCAGAAAAAGTTGATTTTAAATAACCATTGGCTTTTAAATCGCCTGAGGCTAATATTTCAGAATCTTTTGATATAGTCATTTGTATGGTATGATTCCTTGTATTTTTATTCATTTTAATTGGATTCACCTTTACAATTTCAAAATTGTTAGAGTCAATTGCAATCAATGCTTCTTTGTTTTGAATAGAAATAGAAGGATAGCCAAAAGCAGTGTTTTTTGAAGTTCCATCTAAAAATATCCAATCATTGTTTTGCTTTACTGCGGCAATCATGTGGTTGCAATTGTAAGGGCTTGGAAACTTATAAAAAGAGTAGGGTAGAGCATCAGTGCCAATCCAAGTTAAGTAAGATTTAATTCCAACATAGTTGAGCATTGCTGTTATTAAACTTGAATAATCTTTGCAGTCGCCATATTTCTTATTAAAAACCTCATTTGCTTCTCTGGGCACGTGGCCGCCTTCGCCATCTTCAAAAGCAATGTATTTTACATGATCTTTTACCCAATAAAATATATTTTTGGCTAAATCAGATTCATTTTGAGTGGCATTTTTTATTGAATCAGCTACAAACTTTATTTCATTACTTAATTCATTGGAATTGGTGTTTTTAATTTTTGAGTACATCATTTTAAATAATGAACCAACATCATTAAGCAGTTTTACTTCTTCTCCATTTTTTCCTTTATAGGATTTGATATAAATAAAAATATGTGGGTAATAGTATCTTGAACTAGGAACGTGTTCAGGGGCTTTAACAGCGGGGAAATCTCTTACTTCCCATTTATAAATGAATTTATTTTTTTGTTCAGTTTTAGTGAATTTAACTGCTGAAGAATCGCCATGAAAGTAATAACCTAAATTTACATCTTTAGGAAATTCAACTTCCAAAAATGATTGTAAAATAGGTGAACCACTTCCAAAATAAAAACTTCCTAAATTGTTCGGATCTACATAATTGTACTCATATTCCATATAAGTAAAAGCGCCTTTTTGAATGGATGGGAAGGTGAATTTTTTTACTTTTAAGTCGTCAAAAAATATTCCATCATCAATCATTCCTTCCTCTTTGAAAGTTTTCACGGATGCTTTTTTGTAAGAGCCATTATTTGGAATATATGTGGCAGCCTCGAGCGATTTTAAATCAAATTTTCCTGGTAAATATGAAACTGTTCTTTCATCAGTTGAAAGTGAATTTAAATCACTCAAATGCAAAACTTGTTGTTTTGAAGTGCTTGTTATATCAAGTTTTCCAGATTTTAATTCAATTTTAAAGCTTTCTGATTCATTTAAAAAGAGGTACTTTTCGTTTGGATATTTTTTCAATAATTCATCAAAGTCAAACTTTTCTTGTGCAGTTGCTAATCCGAAAGATAAAATGAATAGAAAATTTATTCCATTTTTAATAAATAACGCCATTTGTATAGTTTATTGATTTAATAACTTTTCCATTCACATCATATTGTTTTTCTTCTCCATTTTTTATTCCAAATTGATAATTAGTTTCTTTTCTAATGTTGCCATTGTCATAAAATATTTTTGTAACCCCGTGCAGCAAATCATTGGCGTAGTTTTCTTCTTCTATTAATTTTCCTAGCTCGTTAAATGTTTGTTGAGGTCCTTCATCCATTCCGTCTTTGTAAAATGATTTTTTATAGACTTTTCCATTTTCATGATAAAAAATAAAATCGCCATTTAACAAACCATTTTTAAGTCCAAATTCGATTGCTTTTTGTCCGTTTTTATAGAAGGCAATAATGTTTCCTGTTTCTCCTTTTAAAAATATAGGTGCTGTGTAACTACCATCGTTTTTTTGATATGAATAAGAAACAGCCACACCATTATAATAATTCATTTTAAATGCAACATTGCCTTGTGGACTATACAAAAAGCTTTCTCCATGGCGTTCGCCATAATTTAGTTGTCTTACATATTCAGGTTTATTGTTGTAATGATAAGAAGTGTAAAGACCATGCATTTGTCCTTCTTTGTAAGTAATTAATCTATCTTTTTGACCATTTTCATTGAAGAAATTCCAAATAGAATCCTGATTATTGAGTGTCATTTTACCAGTTGATCTTAGTTTTCCATTTTCATGATAACTTTTAAAAATTCCATTCTCCATATTTTTGATGAAATTAACTTCTGAATAAAGAGCTCCACTGCTGTAAAAATCATTGTAAATGCCCTCTTTCATTCCATTCGTTAATTTACCTTTTCTGTTGGGTTTGCCATTTTCGAATAGCAGTGTATATGTTTCGTTTTTGCAATCGAATGAAGTATTAAAAAGTGCGTTTGAAAGCGTATCGTAACCAATCATTGTTTGAATTAAGCCTTCAAAATATAAATATTTATAATCCATTTTTCCGTTTCGTTCATAGCTAAGTTGCACACCAGTTATATCACCATTGTAATAATATTCAGAGGCATCTTTTTGACCATTGGTATAATAAAAATTCCAAATCCCATGCCTTTCATCGTTTAAATAATAGCCTTCAGATTTTAATTCGCCTGTAATGAAATAAGAGCGACTTAATCCTTCGGCCATTCCATTTTTGTAAAAAGTTTCAATAGAAACTTGTCCATTTTTATAATAGTTTTTGGTAATTCCATTTAATCTGCCATTTGAATATACCTCAATTGATTTTAAAGCCCCATTTGGATAATAGTATTTCCATTCGCCTTCCTCATTCAAATTTTTTAAAAGTCCTTCTGAAACTTTGTTCCTAAGATTATTATAACCTTCATAATTTAATTTTCCACCGCTAGGTTTGGCTGCATAAATTTCTTTGCCATTGGCATCAAAATATTTTAGTTCATCCCATTTGTTGTTCTTAAATTGAATTTCTGAAAGTATTTTATTGTTTTCATCAAAGCTTTTGCTTAGGCCATTTAATTTACCATTGTTGTAAAATTTGATGTCGCTCAAATTTCCATTTTCATAGTAATATTTCCATTCGCCAACTTCTTTTCCTTTTTCATAATTTCCTTCTGATTGAATTTTTCCGTTATCATAGAACCACGTCCATTTTCCATGCCTATTATCATCTAAAAATTCACCTACTGTCGATTTTTTTCCATTGAGCGAATAAAATTCAACTGGCCCATGAAGTAAGTCGTTTTTTGCTTGGGCTTTCATTTTTATTGGACCCTCTTTGTGCCATGTGGTGTACGAACCGTTTATTTTTGAGTTATCGTCAATAGTATATTCATAATTTTTGTTTCCGTTATCATAGTAATAAATATACTTACCGTTTAGTTTGCCTTTTTTAAACGATAAATCCATTTTTTGACTTCCATTGGCATAAAAAACTGTTGCAGGTCCAATGAGAGAATCATTTCTAAAGGTTGATTTTTCATAAACACATCCATTGGGATAATAAGTAACTTGTTTACCTGATAATATACCATTTTCAAAAGTTTCAGATTTTTTCAGTACACCGTTATTGTAATAATATTTCCAATCGCCATGTTTTAAGTTTTTTACAAATCTGCCCTCAGAACTCATGTTGCCGTCTTCAAAATAAAATTGGAACAAGCCATTTCTTTCTCCATTTTCCAATTTTCCAATTGCTTGTAGATTTCCTCGATCGCTGTAGAAGAAAGATACTTCTTGCATTTTTCCATCGAACATTATTTCTTTTAATGTTCTTTTGTTTTCTAAGTAATTATTCGCCCATTTAAGGAAGGCATCAATTTTCGATTTTTTACTTTTTACTTCCTTGTTCACTTTATCAATATCTATTCCGCTGAAAGCCAATAAACAAGCGCCTTCAAAATGACCGCTTTTCCAAAGTTCGGAGTAGAAATCGTGATAAATACTGTATAAATATTGATCTTTAAAATTATTTTCAGCAGGAAGTTTTTCCATTAAAACCTGCATTTGTCTAAAAATTCTGAAATCTAATTTAGTTTTTAGTTTGTATTTGGGACTTAAGGCAACTTTTGAGTTTATAATTTGCTCAATTTCTTCTAAGTCATTTGAAAAGGGAAATAAATCTGCACTTGCTTTTTCTTCCGTTGTAAATTCACCATCTAAAACAGTTTCAAGACTAGCAACAAATTTGTTTATTGATGGATAATTTGGGTTAAGGAGTATGAAAAAGAACATTGACATTGCAGCATAACTTTTTTGATTGGCTTTGGCAGCAATTAAGCCCACATTGAAGTGGCTAAGCGGATGGTAAAGGTTTAATTTTGTTGATTTTTCAAAACAATCTAGTGCTTCTTTATAATTGGTAAGTCCAAAATTTGTTATACCTTTTTCGAAATGAAATCGATGACTGTAGGGAAATGCTTTTGCACCAATATCGTAGCAATGAAATGCAGAATCTGCCATTTTCAACTGGTCGAATGCATCGGCTAATGTCAAATAAAAATTACTGATGTAACCTGAATTTAAAGCAATGCCTTGCTTACAAATATCTACTACTTCGCCATATTTTTCTAATTTAAAAATTGTAATAGCCTTTTCGTAAAGCGCTAAGGAATAAGCCGAGTCGCCTTCATGAACCTGATTGTATTTAGTTAAAGCATCTTCATACTTTTCATCATCATGAAGTTTTATACCCTCATTTACCAATGTGAAACCTTTTATGTAAGGATCTCCAATGTTTTGAGCATAATTGTTAATAAATAGAAAGTTTAACAAAACTGTAATCAGCATTGCTTTAGAAAAAATCGATTTTTGAAACATAAGATTATAAGGCATTTGATTTTCAAAAATATTAATCCAATTCTAATTTGAAAATTTTATTTTCACTTTTCGAATTTTTTATATCAGCTTCTGTTTAATAGAATTTATTAGCCTGTCAAATTGGTTATAAACAAGGTTCAATGCGTGTTTTCTTCAAATTATTTTCATAATTTGAAATAATTTAAACTTAAAATATTAATAAATAGGAATTTAGAAAAACGCTCTTACCTGCACGCCACCATTGTGAATTGTTGGAATACCAATTGATTTTCGACCGTTGTAGGTTAAATTGAGTTGCAAATTGTTAGATAAATTTTGCTGAAAAGCTACACTCCATGTAATGTTTTCGCCTGTGCTTAACCCTTCTAACATTTCAAAAGATAAAGAAGTATTGTTTTGCCCATTGTAATTATTGTTGATATAATTCAAATTCACCAACAAATTGCCTTTCGAAACAATGCTATAACGAAATTCAGTTCCAAAATTTTCAGCCCGATTATATTCTGCGCCAAACTCTGGTTTATTGCTTTTTTCGCTGTGTTTGTAAAACAATGCCCAACGCAGTTTGGTAGAAAATTGCAAAGTAATTCTAGGCTCTACATTAAAATAATTGATGTAAAAAGCTTGATTGGCAAAGAGTTCACTTTCTCTCACTTTTATACCTGAATTTCCCTCGAAGTTTAATAAAATTAATTTTGAAGCATTCACACGCAAACGTGCGGTTTGATAAGTGTTTTGTCGAGCCTCGAAACCATTGGTGAGTAATGATTTATTTCTATTGTCTTGCCAACTGTATTCCATTCCCCAAATTGGGTCAATTCTATTAAAAAAGATAGTGTTTCGCAAAGAAGAATTAAGGCTGATTAAACTAGTATCAACAATTTCAGAAAAAAACGGATTAAAGGCTGTTTCAGGCGATTCATAATTGGTTTTTCTATCAATTCTATAAGCTGTTTGGTTATAAAAACGGCTTATAAATTTTTTCCATTTTGTTTTTTCTACACTCCAAACATTGGCTGGTGAAATGTTGATTATTTGGTTAAATTGATTCGAAAATGTTCTAATAAATTCATCGGTTGGCACAAAAACTTTCAAAAATTTAGCTTGATCTACAAATGCAGCCACTTCAAATTCATTCACATCCTGAAGACCGTTTCCATTTAAATCGCCTAAATAAGCATGACTTCCTTGTCCAGCAGGAACTTCAATGAAGGTGAAAGATTTTTTGTTTTCTAAACCAGAACCAACTTCGTAGAAAGTAGTAAACAAAAAAGTGCCTTTTAGCAAACGTAAATTATATTCAATTCTAGTGAGTAAAGTGTTTTCAGGTTTGTTGTTGCTCAATTCTGTATTCACAATTTGAAGTTTTCTATACGTTCCTGTGAAACGCAAAATTGAATTCGGGTTTTTGGTAAAACCAAGACTTAAGCCATAATTTTCTGCAAAAGTTGATCTTGCCAAAAGCAAAGTGTCAGCAGCATTGTCAATTCTTTGGCGATAGAAAAATTTAAAGCTTGTTTTAGATGTGTCTTTGCTTTCCACAAAACCTTCCCATTCTAAATAACTGTAGCTATTGCTTAACAAAGTGTCATTGTTAACTTTTTTACGAACGTTGTTTTCAAAATCTTCCCAAATACCAATATTTAGATATTTAAATTTTCTTTTTACAGTAGCTCTTTGTCTTAAGAACTGTGTGTTTTCTTGTACATCATTAGCCGATAAAAAACTTCCGTTTTGAATCCATTCCCATTTTTGTGTATTAATATTAGCATTCAACTGATGTTTCAAACCTTGGTATTGTCGTTCTGTTAAAAATGACGTGAAATTGTATTCTAAAAATCCAATGTCTTTTTTGGCCAAGTTAAAGTTCAAGCCCGGTATGTATTGGTTTTCGTTAAATGTTTTATTAATAATGTTCCAATCTCTTTCAAACTCAACTGCTCTAAATCGTTCAATTTGAGTAAAGTTTTTATTGACTTGTTCGTACAAAATGCCTGATTTCAGTAACCATGAATTTTCATTTTCAGCATTCAATTTTTTGGTGTTTTCAATTTTAAATTTCACAGCAATGTCTTTATCGTCAGCGGCATCTTTGCCTGAAAAGGTGTTTAAATCGTTATTGCTTAAAGCCAATTCGAGGAATGCTTGGGTGTTTTTAGTGAGTTTATATTGAATGTTTCCAGCCAACATTTGTCGTCTTTTGGGTGTAACCAACAAAATTACAGGAGCATAATTTCCTTGTTTAAGTCCATTTACTGGCGCAACCCATTCGAAAACCCGACCATTGGCAGTGCTTGTTGATAAAATATAATCGCCATTTCCAAAACCAACTTGCGAAAAGGTGACTTTAAAATTGGTTGAGTCTGGTTGATTAGAAACTACAAAAATAGAATCGTAATAAGTGCCAAGGGCAACTGTGTCTTTCAAAACATATTGAACCTGATTGGCATTAAACTCAGTTAAACTATAAGAGTTAATTTGAGCCTGATTTAAACTGTCGCCAATATCGGAAAGTAAATCTTTCTGTTCTTGTGTCAATTCTTGCAAAAGCGACTGATTTTTATTGTCTTGCTCGCTGAAAAAATTGAGGTTTACTTTCATTTTTTTATTTTCAAATGAAGTTCCTGTTTGAATTAATGATCGCGCATAATTTCTATCAGAATATTGAAATTCGACCACAATTCTTCGGTCTTTGGTAATTAATTTTTTGGCTGTAAAAGTTATTTGAGCCGTGTTGTAATCAATTACATAGTCGTTTTCTTGTCCACGTTGAAGCAATTCTCCATCAATATAAACTACCTCAGTTCCCGACAAAACAATAATAAATTGTTCGCCTTCAGCTCCGCGAAGCAAATAAGGTCCTTGATTGCCCTCAATACCTTGAACTACATTTCTTGAAAATTTTCCTTTCGAAACCGCGGCCGAAACTGTAAAACCTAATTTTAAGCTATCATTATTTTTGTTTTTAAAATCTTGCAAAGTGCTGAAACTTCCGCCTTGCCCGCGTTTGTAATAATTGGTGAAATAAGATTCAGGCCGACTTAATATGAAATCGCCCACCGTAAGTTTCGATTTTTTATCGTAAAGTTGAATATAAACTTGGTCAAAATCTTGCAACTGTTGTGTGTTTCCATCGGGTTGAATGGGAATATTTTCATCTGTAATGGCAGCAGTTAAAAACACGTTTTCGCTAATTTGCCCTGAAAGCTGAAGGTTTAAATTAGAATTAACAGCCAAATCCTGCGCATTTCCAAAAGTAACACCCCGCGAAATACTTCCATTTTTGGTTAAACTTCCAAAGCTTAACATTTCACCACCAGGATTTTGTTTTTCGAAATTGTAAGAAAATGGATTTATATCGCCATAAGAATTAGGCTGCAAAAGCGATATTTCTTTGTTTTTATATTTTTTAGAAAAATTGAAATTAAAAGTGCGGTAATTAAAAACTAAAGTATCGTTTATTTTTTTCTTAAAAATTAAGGTGGCAGCAGCAAAATCTATCTTATAAAAAGAGGTGTCAATTGCTTGTCCATCTTTATTTTTTAGTGAGAACGAATTGGGTAAAATGCTCATTGAATCTAATTTTAAGGTATCAGATTCTGGTAAAATATTTTTGGTTTTTAAACCCGAATTTTGGGCAAAAACCATCATATTAAAACCAAGAAAAAGTATAAAAAGTAGATTTTTCAATTTTGAATCAAAATTTCGACAAAGTATTTACAATTATCTTTTAATTTGTTTGCCAAAGCTAATTAAACGATAAAATAACGAAGAATGTCATTAATCATTTCATATAATGTAAACGGGATAAGAGCCGCTATGCAAAAAGATTTTACAGGTTGGATGAAAGCTGCGAATCCCGATATACTTTGTTTACAGGAAACTAAAATTCAAGAAGGCCAAATTGATACACAAATTTTTTCAGAAATGGGTTATCATAGTTATTGGCATTATGCTGAAAAAAAAGGCTACAGTGGCGTTGCAATTTTAACCAAAGAAAAACCAAAACATATTGAAATTGGTTCAGGAATTGATCATTTTGACCGCGAAGGCCGCATAATAAGAGCTGATTTTAATGACTATTCCGTAATCTCAGTTTACATTCCATCTGGTTCTAGTGGCGAAGAAAGACAAGGTTATAAATACATTTGGTTAGCCGATTTTCAAACTTATATCAACCAATTAAAACAAGAAATTCCTAACCTAATTATTTGTGGTGATTACAATATTTGTCATCAAGCTATAGACATTCATAATCCTGTTTCAAACGCCAATTCATCGGGTTTTTTACCTGAAGAAAGAAAATGGATGGGTGAGTTTATCAACGCTGGATTTATAGATTCGTTCCGATTTTTTAATAAAGAACCTCATCATTATTCTTGGTGGAGCTATCGCGCTAATGCCAGAGCAAAAAACTTGGGCTGGCGAATCGATTATTGTATGGTAGCAAATTCCTTAGAAAACAGATTAAAAAGAGCAGCCATATTGCCAGAAGCCAAACACAGCGATCATTGCCCGGTGCTGGTTGAATTGAATTAAAAAAGATGAAAAACGCGGATAAAATTTTAGCTTATTATCAATTTATTAATCAATTTGGAAAAGAAAATGGTTATGAATTGAAGGTGATTGAACCAGGTAAAATTGAATATACATTTACCATTGAGGAAAAACATTTGGCAACACCTGTTGCAGCTCATGGAGGAGTTTTGGCAGCTTTGGCTGATGCATTGATTGGTGTTGCAGCTTTGAGTGCAGTGGCGGAAGAATTAAAATTGGTTTCGACCATTGAGTTTAAAATAAACTATTTGAAACCAGCTTTTTTAAATGATAAAATTGTTGGAAAAGCTTTGGTTTTGAACAAAGGCAATAGAATTATAGCCGCAGAAGCGGAAATTTTTAATGCCAAAACCAATGAACTTTTAGCGAAAGCAATAGGAACTTTAAATGCTTATCCGATAGAAAAAAGTCCTTTTTACAATGATTTTTTAAAATTTACAGAAACAAAGCCTTCAACTCTGTAGCATCTTCCGCTTTCATTTTTCCAGCTAAAATTAAATTGAGTTGTCTTCTGCGCAAAGCCGCATCAAAACGTTTTTTTTCTTCAGCAGTTTCTGGAACTAAATCGGGCACATGAATCGGGCTTCCTATTTGATCAACGGCCACAAAAGTGTAAATGGCTTCATTGCATTTTTGTTTTTCACCTGTTGAACGATTTTCAACAAATATGTCAGTAAAAACTTCAACTGACGATGAAAAGGCGCGCGAAACCTTCGACTCGAGTGTGACAAAATCGCCTAATCGAATAGGTTGATTAAAAGAAACATTGTTTACAGCCGCAGTTACAACCACTCTTCCAGAATGGCGATGCGCGCAAATGGCTGCATTTAAATCTATCCAACTTAATAGATTTCCACCCATCAAATTTCCCAAAGTGTTGGTATCGTTTGGTAAAACTATTCTGGTGCTAACAGTAAGCGAATCTTTTGGATTTTTGGGTTGTAGGCTTTTCATGGTTTAACCTGATTGTAAAATCTTGGTCAAATAAAATGATTTTAACTCATTAAATTGAGCTTTTAGGGAATAAGTTTTTAATTGCAGATTGCAAATTTTGAAATCCTAATAATTTTTGTTCTTTCAAAACTTTCGGATTTTCCCTTCAAAGTACTTTGTGCAATCTACTTGGTATTTTAAGTAGTCTATTTTCATCATTTTCCTTTTTTCCTCATCCCAGAGGGATGACATGTTTATAGAAAAACATATTCCACCCATTTTTCACGACCCCAGAGTGGGTTGAAGAATGTCGTTTTTAATTGCAAATTACAGATTGCAAATTTTTAAATCTAAAAGATTTCGATCCTTTCCAACTTTCTAAACCTTCTAAATTCGACTATTATTCTATCGTTCTTTTCCTTGATGAAAAGAACCAAAAATCAAGACGATGCAAAAACCCTTCGTTTATTCTGCTCACCAGCCCCATCGCGAACAAAGGCTGAATAAACCCTGCTTTGCACCCGCTTGGCCGCCACATGTATCGTCATTGCCTTCGCACGGTTTTTCGTTTAACCTGATGATTTTTTGTCTTTCAAAACTTTCGGATTTTCCCTTCATAGTACTTTGTGCAATCTACTTGGTATTTTAAGTAGTCTATTTTCATCATTTTCCTTTTTTCCTCATCCCAGAGGGATGACATGTTTATAGAAAAATAAATTCCACCCATTTTTCACGACCCCAGAGTGGGTCGAAGAATGTCGTTTTTAATTACAAATTGCAAATTTTAAAAATTGGATATTTTTTTGTTTTTCGAAAATGCTTAAATTATTGATTGGAGTTTTTACCCAATAATTTTTTTCCACAATTCTTTAAAAAGTTTAGAGGTTAAAGAATTAGGATATTTAGCAGAAAATGGCAATTTGTAAACGCCCATTTTTTCAATTTCAGATAAATAAGGAATAGCAACATTGATGGTTTCAGGATATAATTCCTTAAATTTTATCATGGTTTCTTGATGCAAAGTTTTCCTTTTTTCAACCATCGAAAAAAAGGTTTTGAGTTTGCTTTTTTCTAATTTATTTTCTTGAAAATATTTATGAATTTGCTCGTAAGTCCTTTCGCATAGAGTGCTCGGAACACTTGGTACTAAAATTAAATCAGCATAATTAAAAACATTGTCTGAAACCTGTGTTAGGTTTGGCGGACAGTCAATAATTATATAATCATAATTGCTTTTAACAGGTTTAAATAATTTTTTAAGCCATTTGTTGTCCTTCAAACTTGAAACATAAGCATCAATTTCTCTTAAGTTTTCATCAGCAGGCAAAATATCTAAATTTTTAAAATCGGTTTTTTGAATGGCTTTTTCAATTTCAGACTTTCCGAAAAATGCCTTTTTAGCGTCTTTGTTATTTGTTTCTGCTCCAAAATAAAAAGTAGTTGCAGCTTGTGGATCTAAATCAACCAGCAATATTTTGTTTTTACCCGTTGAAGCAACGTATGCCAAATTTACAGCTGTACTGGTTTTACCAACACCACCTTTAATATTATAAACAGCTATTATTTGCATGGCGACTAAAGTAAAAAATCTTATTTATATTGATTGCAAATTACAGATTGCAGGTTGCAAATTTTGAAAATCTGATGATTTTCGTTTTTTCTAACGTTCCAACCTTTTTACCTCTCAAAAAAATACATCAATTGGGGTAGTAAACTGATTTTACGATGCTGCAAATTTGTATCGTTAAATTTTAAATCAACCAGATTATGAAAAAACTAGTACTTATTTTATCCATTTTTGTAAGTGGAATGTTTTCTGCAACCAAAGCGCAAGAATCTTCAGCCGGATTGGCTTATAGTCTTCAATACCAATATGGCACTATTGATGACTTTACGAGCTTAAAATTACAAATGCCTCAAGGCTCAAATTTTTTAACTGCCTATACTTATTATTTTCAAAGAGATGCTAATAAATTAATTACTAGCGGTTCAGGTAGCTCTCCTTTCACGCCTGAAACGAGCAGTTTTACCATGACTGTTAATGGAAATACGCGCACTTATACATCAACCATTAGTGAATCAGGTTCATCTTCTTTATCAAGACGCGAAACTTTTTACGCTCATAATGGTCAAGACACAGCTGTTACTGTAGAAATTTATGATGAAGCAACTTCGCAATTTAATCTTACACAAATGGTAAGGTTTTATTGGAATGCCAACGGAAAACTAATTGGTGATAAAAACTACAATTATAATGGAACAAACTGGGTAATGTTTTCATTTTCAAACATTACACTCGATGCAAATGAATTACCATTAATTGATAGTTCTTATTCAATAGTTACTGGAACACCCGTTGCTACTTCAATTAGAAATTACACAAATACTGGTGGAAAATTAGATTATGCCACTTCTGTTGAATTAGATTTTAATAACGTATATGTAAATAGTGGAAAAGCTATTTTTACTAACAACGCTGCTGGTAAAGTGATCGAAATTTTAGAACAAGAATGGAATGAGAGTTCTATGACTTGGGAAAGTAGCTTTAAAATTGTATTAGGTTATGAAGGACCAACTTCTTTAGCTGAAAACACAAACAATGATTTATTGAAAATTTATCCAAATCCTGCTCAAAACCATTTGTTCATAAACACACAAGCTATTGATGCTGAAAACATTGTTTATGAAATTTATAGTACTGATGGCAGATTGGTGAAAAGTGATATTTTAAACAATAGCCTTCAGCATATAGAAATAGCTAATATTTCAAATGGATTGTATTTTGTGAAAGTAAATGCCAACGGTAAAATTTATACCCAAAAGTTTCTGAAACAATAAAAAATAATATTGAACAAACAGATAGCCTGAGCTTAAATGCTTAGGCTATTTTTTTTACATCCCATGTTTTTATAACTTGTATTGTTTAAAAATATAATCGCGAAGCCAAATTTCGAAAACAGGATCTATAAATTCTGGTTTTTTGCCAAATAAATCAATTACTTCTTTGCTTTCTAAAGCTTTCATCATTCTTGCCACATTGGCAGATGAGCCCAAACGAAATTTCTGAATGTTTTCAGCTGTTGAAAAACCTTCACGAACTCCCGAGGCCAACATTCGCATAAGCTGAACTTGCGCATTGCTTAAACTTTCAAACTCTTTTTCAAGCAAAGGCAATTGCGATTGTACCATTAAATCAATGGCTTCATTTAACAGATTTTCAGTAGCCTCTTTTTCGGTTTTGTTCCATAAATAATGCGCTAACTTTTGAACATAATATGAATGGTTAGATACAGTATGAATAAGCTTTTCGGCTAATTCATCAGAAATTAATTTGTTGCTATGCGCAAAAGCTTTAACAATAAATTCTTTAAAAGGCCTAGTTTCTATTTTTTTTAAATAAAAAACATCTCCAAATTTATAAAATGGCATAGAACGTTTTTCAAACAATTGCTGCATCATATGCCTTTTACTGCCGAATAAACAGTAGGTTACATTCTGATGTTTTTGCCACTGCGCGCGCAATAGTTTTTGAAAAGCCAATGGATTATCGAAAAATTCAATATTTTGAAATTCATCAATACATAAAATCAGTTTTATATTTTTTTCGATGGCAATTTTTTCGGCTAAGTCTAAAATAGCTATATAATCTTCTTTTTTATCAGATAAACTTATACTGAACTCCGCGTTTGAATTGGGTTCAGCGCCTAACGAAATTTTAGGATTGAGTCGTGAAATAAATTTTTTGGCAGTTTCTAACCATTCTTCCCATTGTGTGGAAGTTGATTGAATTAGCTGTTTGGTTAAATAGTTAAAGAATTCCTGCTCGTTGCGAACATTAAACATATCTATTTGGCAAAAACGGATGGCAGGATGTTGCGCTTGCATTTCTAAAGCCACTTTGTTTACCAATGATGATTTTCCCCAGCGTCTGGGTGAAATTAAAATGGTGTTGATGCCATTTAAAAAGTTTTGCGCAAGCAAAAACCTATCATTTTCGCGGTTCACAAAAATGCTTTCATCTACTATTTTACCAAATTTAAAAGGATTGCTCATGCCTTTAATTTCAGCAAATATATCAACATTTTAGTTAGTAACAAGTTTGTTAGTAACAATGTTGTTAGTAACAAACTTGTTACTAGATTTAAAGCTACAATCTATCAGCTAAAACAACGGTTTTTTTAAACTTTTTTACATCTCCAGAAGTGTCAAAAGTTTCGAATAAAACAACATAAATTCCAGATGGGAGTCTTTGTTGATTTTCATTAATTCCATTCCAAGTATAAATACCTTGAAAACCCAATAATTCGTTTTTTACTAGGTAACGAACTATAGTTCCATTCGAGTCGAAAATGGTAATATTTCCAATATTTCCATTACTGGCAAATTGGTAGGAAATATTTACCAAATCGTTGTAACCATCATTATCGGGTGAAAATATTTTAGGTTCAATTAAAACATCATTGTCTTCAAACTCGCTTGGAATAAACTGGCTGTTTAAATAACCTGGAGTGGCGTAACCTTCAGTTTTGGAGGCTGAATGCCAATTGGATGGATCGCTAACAGCTCTATTAAAATCTAATCTTTCTAATGAAACACCGTTTTTATCATCTAAAAGTGGAAAATGCCAAGCATCAAAATAATCCAATCGCTCCATCACCGAATCACGATTACTTATTAAAATTACATTTCCCTCGCTATCATTATAACTTGGCGTTGAACTCATAACAATAAAACTTCTTCCTAAACTGCGTGGGTAAGTAGCTTGTACATTGGCAACATCTTTCGTTAATACCAAATATTGTTGAGGTTGAATAACATAATTTTTATCGGAAATATTAACTACAGAACCCAATGTATCTTCCTCAATATCAAAATTGGCAAGTTTCCAGTTTTTTAAGTTGATATATTTTGCTGAATTGTTATACACTTCAACAAAATCTGAACCTCCAGTTTTAGGATTAAAAAGCACTTCATTTATAATAATATCACCTTTTGTGGCTTCAGCAGGTAAGATAAAATCAGCAATTAAATTAGCACTTACATTTCCAACACAATCGCTGCAACCATTAATAGTTAACTTATAAAAAATGTTTGGTTGCAAACTATTGGTCAATTTTAGAATTACCTGTTTGCTATTTTGCCAAAAAATAGCATCAATAAATATTGAATTATTGATTTCATAATTGGCATTTAAAAGCGAAAGGCTATCAGCAATTTCATTAAAATTAACTTCAACAGTTAAGGTATCAATTGCAAAAACTGAAACAAGCTGAGGCGCATCGTTATCAGGATTGTTGCCAAAAACTGAATTTTGAGCACCAGGCGTTCCGCCTTTATTATCCACAGAAGCTTTCCAATTGTTGGCTTCGCCACATGGGTTATTAGGGTCAATCATTTCGAGCGACCAACCTCCTTTTTCTTTTTCAATATTATCAAACCAAGTATCAAAATATTCAACTTGATGAATTATTTCGCCATTGGGTTTGCGCAAAGTCAATAAATCATCGCTGTTATTTAAAGATGGAAAACTAGAAACCGAAATAGCTTTTCCATAAATATTTAAAGAATCTAAAGACGATGAACCGCAAACAATTAAATAACCAAAAGCCGGAATAATAGCATTGTTTATGGTAGTAACTGAAGTTCTATCAGAAAATTTAAAACCATTTAAATTGATCAGTTTGTTGGTGCGATTATACAACTCAACAAATTCTGCATTAGGCAAAATGGTTGATGAATTGGGGATAGCATGAATTTCATTAAAAACAATTTCAAATTTTTCAGGAGGAACACCAATACCAAAATCAATTGTATTAAGTTGAGAAATTAAGTTTCCCGAGCAGTCGCTTACATTATTAACAGTAATGGTATAAATCAAACTTGGGTCAATGTTTCCAGAAAGTTTTAAAGCCACTTTTGCTTGATTTGGCAAAACAGCAGTTTGAACAAATGTTAAACCATTATTTAAACTATAACTGCCATTTAATAATGAATTTTGATTCATTAATTCACTAAAAATCAACTCAATTGAATCGTTTGCAATAATATCCATCGACAATAAAGCAGGACTTATTGTATCTGGACTTATATCAAAAACTGAATTTTGAGTTCCAGGAGTTCCGCCAATAGCCGCATCACTTGCTCTCCAATTGGCTGATGAACTGCCGCAAGGCGCAAAAGGATTTATTAATTCTAAAGTATAACCGCCATCATCTTTATCAACATTTCCATACCAAGCAATATCATAAGCAATTTCATCAATTTTGTTTCCAACATTATCTTCCAGTGTTATTGCATCGCTCGTGTTGTTTAATGATGGAAAACTAGCAACACCTTTAGTTGGGCCATAAACTTTATACAAATTAGTATCAGCATTAGCACAAATAATTAAATATTGATTAGGAAAAAGAACATAATTAGGCAAGGTGGCACTCGAACTAGGGTCTTTTAATTTCCAACCTTGTAGATTAAATATTTTGTTGGATTTATTATAAATTTCTACAAATTCACTTTCAGGCAAACCAACGGGTGGGGTAGGGTCGGGAAATAATTCATTTATTATTACTTCTCCAAAAGCGGGTATTTCAAAAATAAGATAGGTAAAACCGACTGCATTTAAACTCATAACATTACCATTCAAATCTTCTACATTTTGAACTTGTAATCCATAATTTGTATTGTTGGTGAAATTGTTTCCAAAACTAAGATGAACCAATTTGTTATTCCCAGCATCCAGCAAAGCTTGTGTAGGGTTCCCTATTCCATTATTTACTGAGTAATTATTTACAATTTGTGCTGACGCTGTCGTAACATTTTCATTAAATAACACATCAACTTGATTCGCAGAAATGGCAGTAGCTGAGACAATTTCAGGAGGCGCTACATCTAAAATGATGTTTCCAGCATAAAAATTGTCAAAAAAGTGTTTGCCAAAAAAACTTGCAGTCGATTGCCTTATATAAATGCCAATTGCAACACTGCTATTAAATGTATTGTCTATGGCTGTTCCCTCTGCAAAATAATTGGTGCCGCCAGTTGTATCGCGCTCCAAAGTCCATAAATCTGAAATACTCCTTTTTACTTTTATGTTTATTGTATTATTTGATTTGTTAGTGGAACCATCAATACCATCAATAATTTTGGTAGCCGTGTTTAAAGCTCCTGAGCGTTTAAATAAACAAATTTCGTCTGCCGTTCCGCCAATTCTCACAAAATATCCATTAATATTATTGGCTTTTAAATTGTTTTGATCGGAAATTAAGTACACATCAACAAAATTGGCCGATGAAGTATTAAACTGAAAGTTGACCCAAAAATCCCATTGCGCATCGTTTGCAACGGTTGAAGCGGTGCTTAAATAAAATGTATCATTTGCGATGTTTGAAATTGAATTTAATTGATTGTTTAAAATCTGAAAGTCAGCAACATCTCCTATCCAAGCTGGGTTTGATGTGAAATTTCCATCTAAAAAATCATCGGTAATTTGCCCAAAAAGAGATGAAAGTTGAAAGCAAATGCAACAAAAAAACAGGATATTTTTAATCATAATTTTAGACAACAGTTAACTTTTTAAACTCAAAAAAGAAAAAAATAGCTTTGTAAATATATTATTTTTGACCACCTCAAATTTTATATAAACATTAAGAAATCGACCAATGAAAATTGCCCTTGTGGGTGCTACCGGTTTGGTAGGCTCTGAAATGCTGAAAGTGCTTGAAGAAAGTCAATTATTGCCATCATTTGAATTGCTAGCCGTTGCTTCTGAAAAAAGTATAGGTAAAACCATTCTTTTCAAACAAAAGGAAATAAAAATAATTTCAGTTGATGATGCCATAAAACAAAAACCTGATTTTGCTTTATTTTCAGCCGGAGGCAGCACATCATTGGCATTGGCTCCAAAATTTGCAGAAGTTGGCACAAGGGTTATCGACAATTCATCGGCTTGGCGTATGCATCCAAACCACAAATTAATTGTTCCGGAAATTAATGGCAATACACTTGTTGAATCAGACAAAATTATTGCAAACCCGAATTGTTCGACTATTCAAATGGTGTTGGCTCTGTTTCTTTTGCATGAAAAATTTAAGATTAAACGAATTGTGGTTTCAACCTATCAATCTGTTACAGGAACTGGCGTTAAAGCAGTTACTCAACTTAATAATGAACGCCAAGGTATTGAAGGTGAAATGGCTTATAAATATCCTATCGACTTAAATTGTATTCCTCAAATTGATGTTTTTACTGATAATGGTTATACCAAAGAGGAAATGAAAATGGTGAACGAAACCCATAAAATTTTAGGCGATTATACTATTGGTATTACCTCAACAACTGTTCGAATTCCTGTTGTGGGCGGGCATTCCGAGTCGGTAAATGTAGAGTTCTATAATGAATTTGAAATGTCGGAAATATTCTCAATTTTAGAAAAAACGCCTGGCATAATTGTGTATGACAATCCTGCAGAAGCCAAATATCCAATGCCAATAATTAGCAAAGGAAAAAACGAGGTTTTTGTTGGTCGAATTAGAAGAGATGAATCTCAAGCAAAAACTTTAAACATGTGGATTGTAGCTGATAACTTGCGTAAAGGAGCTGCTACTAATGCTGTTCAAATTGTGGAGTATTTAGTTGGCAAGTTGAAAGTTTAAAGAGTTGAAGGTTAAAAGTTAGAAGGTTTTGGAAGTTAAGAAAGAACAAAGATCATCTGTTTTTAAGATCTAATGTCTATTTCTATTGCAATTACACATTTAGTAATCCTTCCAATTATTTCTTACTAATTCAAAAAGACAATTTTTTTAGCGCTTTAGAAACAATTTGGTCTTTTTTGTCTTAGTTTGGGTTTATATAAACCTTTAACTAATAGCTATTTAAAAGCAAAAAGTTTATTCTCATCCAATCCAGTTTTAAATCGTAACGCCATCAATTGCTGGATTGAAAAAAGACTTTCAATTCGCCATATTTTTAATAGAGTCAGCAACAAAACTTGATGACAGCAATGCCGACTTTTGGGCAGTTTAGGCAGGGCATATTATAGTTTAAATAATGTAGAAAAAGCTAAAGAAAACTGGCGAAAAGCATTAATTAAAAATCCCGAAAATGAACAAACTAAAAAAGCCATGAACTACTTTAATAGCTTAGAGAATGGATAATTTTTTAATAAAAAGCAATTTTATTTTGCATTCTATTAAAGCAAATGCTCAATTTTACTATTTTTAAAAACTGAATATTTTCAATATGTCAAAATATATCCTAATTGCCTTTTTAGTATTGAGTTTCAATAAAGTTTCGGCTCAAGATTATGTTACTAAAACTTTTAACGTTCCTAAAAAACAAACCGTTTCACTAAAAAATACCGAACCAGAATTTAATGTTCAATTGAATAATCTAGAAGCACCAAAACCTGACGGAGATTCGTATCGCTCTTTTTTGATGCGTCAAAAAATTGCTTCTGCTAAAAAATTCCCCAGAAAATCAGCTTCTTCCAAAAACAGAAACACAGGTTTACAACCCATAAAGGGGAAAGATTTTGGGCTTAAAAGAAAATTAAATAATGGCAATTGGTCTGATATTGGCGGAGGAATTCCGAATGATAATACTTTAGCTATTTCTGATAGCGGAATTGTTTTGCTGGGAATCAATAGTTTAATTTATGCTTATGATTTGAAAAATGATTCCATTTTGTTTCCAAATTTTTCTCGTTCTCTTAGTTCAATTGGCGGAGGAAGTGCCATTCAAAACAATTATTACGATCCAAAGGTAATTTATGATGAGGTTTATGATCGATTTATTCTTGTTTTTTTAAAGAATAACGACCCAGCAACCAATAGATATCTAATCTGTTTTTCTTTAAGCAACAATCCTATTGATGGTTTTCATGTATATGAACTTCCAGGAAATCCTTTAAACAACAATCGCTGGACCGACTTTCCAGTAATTTCTCATACCAAAGAAGAAGTTTTTTTAACTGGAAACTTAATTATTCCAGGTGTGAGTTGGCAAGTAGGTTTTGATGGCTCCATAATTTGGCAAATCAATAAAGAAAAAGGCTACAATGGCGAAGATGATTTAAATCCAAAGCTTTATTCGGATATAAAATACAATGGTCGATTCACTAGAAATCTGCATTTAGTGCAAGGTGCAAAAGGTGCTGCTGAAATCCAATATTTGCTTTCAAACAGAAATTTTGATATTGAAAATGACACTGTTTTTGTAATGAAAATTACAGGTCCAAAAGATGATTCTACAACAGTTTTAGAAATTAAAGCTGCCAGAACAAATTTGCCTTATGGTGTGCCGCCCAATGGTAGACAATTTGACACCGATCTGAACGACCCAACCACAGGTTTACAAACCAATGATGCAAGAGTTTTGGGCGCAATTTTAATTGATAATAAAATTCAATATGTGGCCAATAGTATTAATACTGCAACGGGTTTTTCAGCTATTTATCATGGTTTTATAGAAGAAATGGACGACAATCCAATTATCACAGGAAATTTGATTTCTGATCCAGTTTTAGATTTTGGTTATCCTAATATTGCCTTTAGTGGAAACGAAGACTGCGATATTGAAACGATTATAGCTTTTAACTATACTTCAACTGACAGTTTTCCTGGTATTGCAACAGTTGCCTACAATAATGATGGGAATTATTCAAGTTTAATGGTGCTAAAAGCGGGTGAAAATTATGTGAATCGTTTAAATGGAGGTTATGAACGCTGGGGCGATTATTTTGGGTTACAACGCTGGCACGCTCAACCTGGAAAAGTTATTTCAGCAGGATTTTATGGTTTAACAAATCGCGGAAACGGCACTTGGGTAAATGAACTAATCAGCCCCGATCCTGATAAACTAGTGAGTAGTTTTGAAGTGAAAAATAACGCTACTTTTTGTAAGGCCGAACTATCAGCCAATGTTTCTGGAGGAATGGCACCTTATAAATTTTTCTGGAATAACTCAAACGAAGAAGGCAGTTCAAGTGTAAATGAGGTTTGCAAAGATGTTTGGTATAAAGTAAAAATTGAAGATGCAAGAGGTTGTTACATCATAGATTCAACGATTGTTAACACTCAAAAATTAAATACCGATGGAGTAATCTATCCCAATCCTTTTGTTGATCAAGTGGCACTTCAGTTTAATTTAGACGCAAAAAGTCGAATAAAAGCGAATATTTATGACTTAGATGGCAAATTGGTTTATGAATTGGTAGAAAAAACAGTTGAGGCAGGATTAAATGAATTGGTTTTTTCACTTGAACCACTAAAACAAGGCGTTTATTTTCTGCGCGTTTTTAAAGATGATCAAGAGTTTTTGACCAAAAAAATAATTAAAACTAAAAACTAACCTTAGTTTTTAGTTCCACCCAATTGTCTGTATTGATTGTAAACAGCATTCGAAGTGCTCAAATCGCCCATTTCTTTGTAAATAATTGCCATAAAATACAAGGCATCTATTCTATTTTTATCTAAATCATAGGCTTTTTGCAAGCATTCAAGTGATTGGCTAAAATTGCCTTTTCTTGCCAATGCATTTCCTAAATTGAGCCACATTTCAGCAAAATTTGGGTTTTGTTTAACACCTTCTCTGTAGGCAGCTTCTGCATTATCTATTTGATTTAAATTAAAATAAGCAGTTCCAATAAAATTATAGGTATTCTGGTATGTAACCCCTTTTGCAATGGCCATTTGATGAAATTGAATGGCATTTTCATATTGTTTATTCATAAAATAGGCATCGCCAATGTTATGAAACAAACTTCCACTGTGTTGACTAATTTTATTTGCTTTCAAAAACCGATAAAGAGCTTCAGGATATTGTTCTGTTTTGTAATAAGAGACACCTGAATTTACCCAAGCATCATAATAATTAGAATCTATTTGAACCGCTTTATCCAAAAAAGCGTTCGCTATTTTTAAGTTCTCCTCCGATTGATTGGGTGTGTTTAACAATAATGAACCATAATTGTAATTGTTCCTGCAACTATTTTTAGCTATTTGAACATCGGTTGTATAAAGCGTTGCATCCGATTTCCATGCTTTATTTCTATCCACAGTTTTAAAAGAATAGGCCAAAAACGGCAAAACCAAGAGTGCATATTTTAATTGATTGCTCCATTTTGAAAATGCAAACAATGAAATGATAGCCATTGTAATTCCTAAAGACGGAATAAACAAAAACCTATCGGCCATGGTAGCGCCAATTTTGAAAAAGATATTGGATGTGAGAAAAATGCTAATAAAAAAGAACAATATTCCGAAGCTTAAAAGTTTGTTTTTTAAACGTATTTTATAAGCTAAATATAACATCAAACCAATAGCAGCAAACGTTAACCACGGCCATAAGTCAGCGAAAGAATAACAAGGAATTTCACCAAATGAATAGTCATGCGACATTTTATAAGGGCAAACAGATTTTAAAATATAATCACCAAAAATGGTTAAAGAAGTTGCCATTTGATTTAAAAAACCTTCGCAAGCTAAAATGGAATTATCGAAATAGGTATAAACAATTGGTTGCAGTTTGGCAGTTCTAATTACTAATTGATGAATAATTAACCAAAAACCGACAACAGGAGCAAAAAACATAAGTTTTCCAATACTTTTTCGTGCATTACTTTCTGTAAACATTAAATCTTGAATGAACAGAATCGGTAAAAAAAGTATTGCACTTTCTTTTGATATTAATGCCAAAAAGAAAAAAATGGCAGCAATTATTTTTGATTTAACGCTAAGTTCTCCTTTTAATAAAGTAATGGCGGTGAATAGAAAAAACAATAAACTCAATATTTCATCTCTGCTTTTAATATTGGCAACTACTTCTGTGTGAATTGGATGGGCTGCAAAAAATAGACAGACAGCAAAAGGAATAAAATCATTTACTGTGGGTAGCAATAATTTCATCCATTTAAAAAGCAAAAAAATGGCCAACGAAAACAACAAAACATTCATAAAATGATGTATGAATGGATTGCCATTAAAAAATTGATATTCAATAGCAAAAAGCACCAAAGAAAGTGGTCGATATAAACCTGCGTTTGCTTCCCAATAACCTTCCCAATAAAAGCCTGCAACAATATCAGGTATTCCTGCTAATCCATTTTGTACATATTTGTTTTGGGTAATAACAGCCACATCATCCAAAGCAAAACCAAAATTTAAAGTATTTGCATACAGCGCAAAAGCTACCAAAGCGCCAACATAAGGCAAGTAGCTTATAGGCTTAGAAATGGAAACAGCCGGAACAGGATTTTTAAGGTTTTTGATTTTTTGCTTTTTCATAAAAGCTATATAAATATTTATAAAGCGCTGTAACAATGATATTGAAAATAGTAGCAATTACCATTAAGAAAGCAGAAAGATTGTTTTTGTGTAACAAGAAAATTGTACCATGTACCAAGAATTAATGAGTTGAAAGTTTAGAAGGTTGGAATTTGATGCACAATGAACTAGAAAGTTAGAAGGTTGAGAAGTTAGAAAAAACGAAAATCATCAGATTTTCAAAATTTGCAATCTGCAATTTTCTCAAAACTAATAGCTCATATCTAAAAATCTCTAATTGCAATTTGAAATCTCCTCCATGAAGGTGTTTAAAAAAAACTACTTTTGAGATTCAACAAAAAATCAATTTAAATGAAACGTATTGCAGTATTTACTTCCGGTGGCGATTCTCCCGGAATGAATGCAGCCATTAGAGCAGTGGTGCGCTCGGCCGCTTATTATAACATGGATTGTTTTGGAATTTTGAGAGGTTACGAAGGCATGATTAATGACGAATTTCGTATTATGAATCCCTCCGATGTAAGCAACATTATTCAAAGAGGCGGAACTATTTTAAAATCAGCAAGAAGTAAGGCTTTTATGACCAAAGAAGGTCGACAAAAAGCTTATGATAATATAAAACTTCATGGTGTTGAAGCCATTGTTGCCATTGGTGGTGACGGAACTTTTACTGGTGCTAAAATTTTCGAAAGTGAATTCGGCATTCCTATTGTTGGCATACCTGGAACTATTGACAACGATTTGTTTGGAACCGATTACACCCTAGGTTATGATACTGCCGTAAACACAGTTATTGAAGCGGTTGATAAAATTAGAGATACAGCTGATTCGCATGATCGTTTGTTTTTTGTAGAAGTAATGGGCCGCGATGCTGGTTTTATTGCTTTACGAAGTGGAATTGGTGTTGGCGCTGAGGCTATATTAATTCCTGAAACAACTACTTATATTGACAAACTAATTGATATTTTACAAAGAGGTTGGGAACGCAAAAAAAGTAGTTCCATTATTATAGTGGCTGAAGGCGATGATATGGGCGGAGCGACAGAAGTAGCGGCTAAAGTGAAAGAAAAATTTACGCATTATGACATCCGAGTTTCTATTTTAGGACACATGCAACGCGGTGGAAGTCCATCGGCACTCGACAGAATGTTGGCAAGCAGAATGGGATTGGGCGCAGTAGAAGCTTTAAGAGATAATAAAAGTGGTATAATGATAGGTGTTGTAAATGGAAAAGTTACGCATACTTCATTCGATAAAGCCATCAAACACAATGTAGATGTAAATCCTGAATTGCTAAGATTGGCCGAAATACTTTCTCAGTAATTAATTGTAAAATAAGCCAAATCATAAAATTTGGAAAACCTAAATTCAAGTCCTTTTTGCGAGGTAATTTTGCCATTGCCTTTACCGAATCGTTTTACCTATAAAATTACTGATGTTTTTAAAAATCAAATTGAAATAGGAAAACGAGTGGTGGTGCCATTTCACACCGATAAATTGCAAACAGGAATTGTGGTTGCTTTTTCTGACAAAGCCAACGAACGTTTCGAAATTCGCGAAATTGAAGAGGTTTTAGATGAAATTCCTGTGGTTAATGCCTTCCAATTTAAACTTTGGAAATGGATGTCAGAATATTATTTATGCAATGAAGGCGATGTGATGAATGCAGCTTTGCCAGGCACTTTAAAATTATCATCAGAAACAAAAATTGTTTTTTCAGCTCATGAAAATCCTGATATTCCTTCTTTAAATGATAAAGAATATTTGCTTTATCAAGCTTTAGAGGGTTATAACGCCTTGAGTTTAAAAGACATTTCTTCCATCATTGGCCGAAAAGTAATTATGCCAACGGTTAAAAGCCTTATTGAAAAAGGATATGCCAGCTATTATGAAGAATTAAACAAAGATTACAAGCCTAAAACTGAAAAATATGTTTTGCTGGATGCGAAATTTGAAAATCAAGAGTTTTTAAATGAATTGTTTTCAGAGCTTGAAAAAAAATGGCCCAAACAATTGGAATTGCTAATAAAGTTTATTGACCTTTCAAAACACTTTTCTCCAGCGCCTTTGCCTGTAAAAAAGAGAATTTTGTTAAAAGAAGAAATTTCTAATTCGGCATTTCAATCTTTGGTAAAAAAAAACATTTTTATAGAAATGGAGCGCGAGGAAGGGCGTATTCCAAAGTTTGCAGGCAAAACTTCAAGTATTTCTGAATTACAAGAATTTCAGCAAACTGCTTATCAGCAAATCAAAGACAATTTTGAAACAAAAAAAATTGTGTTGTTGCATGGTGTTACTGGCAGCGGAAAAACCGAAGTTTACATTCAATTGATTGCAGATGCGATTAAAAAAAACAAACAGGTTTTATATTTATTACCCGAAATAGCATTAACCACTCAAATAATTACCCGTCTTCAAAAGGTTTTTGGTCAAAAGGTGGTTGTTTATCATTCCCGATTTTCTGATAATGAAAGAATAGAAATCATAAAAAGTTTGCATTCAGGTAAAAGTGAATTCAAAATAATTTTAGCTGCGAGGTCAGGCATATTTTTGCCTTTCAGTAATTTAGGATTAATTATTATTGACGAAGAACACGATCATTCTTTTAAACAATACGATCCTGCGCCACGTTATCATGCGCGCGACACAGCCATTTGGTTAGCTGCTCAATTTAAAGCCAATGTGTTGTTGGGTTCAGCTACACCATCTTTAGAGTCTTATCACAACGCCAAAACAGGGAAGTTTGCTTTGGTTGAATTAAAACAAAGATTTGGCGGAATTCAAATGCCTGAAATTAAAGTGGCTGATATGCGCGTGGAGTGGAAGTCGAAAAAAGACAGACCCATAGTTTCAGCGCCTTTACACGAAGAAATAACAACTGCTTTAAAACAAAAAGAGCAAATAATTTTATTTCAAAACCGAAGAGGTTACAATCCTTATTTGCAATGTAATGATTGCGGCCATGTGGTGCGCTGTGTGCGTTGTGATGTGAGTTTAACTTTCCACAAAGCAGGTGAAGAGTTGCGTTGTCACTATTGCGGATATAAAGAAAAATATCCGGGAGCATGTGTTAGTTGTGGCAGTTTAGATTTGCAAAACACAGGTTTTGGTACCGAAAAAGTGGAAGAAAATTTAAGAGAACTTTATCCAGATGCTAAAATTGCTCGATTAGATTTGGATACCACACGCACCAAAAACTCTTTTCAAAGAATTTTTGCAGAATTTGAAGAAAGAAACATTGATATTTTGGTGGGTACACAAATGGTTACCAAAGGTTTAGATTTTGATAATGTAGCATTAGTGGGCATTTTAAATGCCGATCAAATGTTGCAACATCCTGATTTTAGAGCCTATGAAAGAAGTTTTCAATTGATGGCGCAAGTGGCAGGTAGGGCAGGTAGAAAGAAAAAACAAGGTCGGGTAATTATTCAATCAATTGATCCGAAAAATCCGGTTATTCAATATGTAATTGACAATGATTTTATAGGTTTTTTCGATAATCAGCAATTAGAAAGAGAAGCTTTTTTATATCCACCATTTTATAGATTAATACAATTTACCATTCAACATCGTGATAGAAAAACGGTGATTGATTCTGCAGCTTTTTTTGCGCAATTATTGGCTCAAAACTTTGGAACGCGTGTTCTTGGCCCTGAATTTCCTCCTGTTTCTTGGATTAAAAATATTTATAGAAAAAGTATTATGCTGAAGTTGGAGAAAAAAGTTAATTTAACGGAGTGTAAAAAAATGATCCGCGAAAGCATAAAACAAGTGCAATTGCAAGATAATTTTAAATCGGTTAGGATAATTGCCGATGTTGATCCTTATTAAAACCAATTCTTATGAAGGCAAAATTAGTTTTAGTACTTATTTTTCTAATCAGTTTAAGTGCATGCAAATTATCACCTTTTGCTAAATATTATTTGCCAACAGGCAAAAATGACTTGCCGAAATTTAAGAAAAAAGACTTCGTAAAAGGCACAAATTCATCGCTGAGAGCTTGTTTTGATTTAAAATATTATGACTGGACAATTGAGCCAAATGCCAAAAACAAAAGCCTTGTCGGTATAATGAAAATTGGCTTTACAGCCGTTCAAAACCAAGATTCAATAATGCTGGATATGGAAAAAAGTTTGAAAGTTGATAGCATTTTTTCCAGCAAAAAAATTGTAAAATGGACACGAAAAGGCAATTTTTTGTATCTAATTTTTGAGGAAAATTTAGTGGTAAATCAAAATGAAAACATTGAAATTTATTACCACGGAAAACCAAAAAATATTATGAAACAAGGTCCAATTCAATGGCGAAAAGATGCCAATGGAAAAGATTGGATTTGTACACAAACCCAAGGTATTGGCCCTGAATACATGATGCCATGCAAAAGTCCGCTGATTGATGAGCCTGACAGTTGTTTTATTCGAGTGAAAACTACCAACAATTTAATTGGCGTTGCGAATGGAAAATTAGACAGCATTTCAGCAAATGGTGATACTAAAACGTATCATTGGTCGGTTAAAAATCCTATTAACATTTACAATATTTCATTCAACATTGGCGATTATATTTCCTTTCAAAAAATTTATACCGATGTCAATTTAAAAAAATGGCCCATTACAGTTTACACGCCTCGCTATTATGAAGAGAAGGCCAAAGAATTGTATGATGTTGTTCCAAAGTTTATGGCTTATTTCGAGCAGACATTTGGCACTTTTCCTTGGTGGAATGATGGATGTAAATTTGTTGAAAGCACTCTTCAGCCCGGCAGCGGAATGGAACATCAATCGGCTATTTCTATGGGTTTTACCAAAAATGTTCCAACAGATGTTTCTCGTTATATTTTAGCACACGAACTTGCTCATGAATGGTGGGGCAATAGCATAACAGGAGCCGATTATGCTGACGCTTGGTTGCACGAAGGTTTTGCTGAACTTTGTGCTGCTTTAGCCATGGAGTCGGTTTATGGAAAAGAAGTTTATCAAAAATTGATGGCGCATTTTATTGGTGGAACCGATAACAAACGACCGGTTTTAAAAACGGCAAATGTTAATTATAACAGTTGGTTACACCATCACGATGGCGATATTTACGGCAAAGGAGCTTTGTTGCTTAATACACTTCGAAACCAATTAAATAACGACACTTTGTTTTTTGGAACTTTAAAAAGTTTTTATCAAAAACATCAAAAATCGAATGTAAGCACACAACAATTTATAGATTTTTTTAATGCATCAACGAAACAAGATTTTAGTGTCCTTTTTAATCTTTATTTAAAACAAACAAAAGTTCCAACATTAGAGTTTAAAACCTTTATAGATGGAGATAATCAAGTAATTATTTACAATTGGGATAAAGAAACAGATACTAGTGTTAATTTAAAAGTTGAAGTGATTTGTGGCGATAAAAAATATAGCATTACGCCAAGTAAAGAGAAAAAAGCTATAGAAATTAACAATATCATTTCACCCATAACTTTTAACCGAATCTACAATCCTTATATAAACTTCAAAAAGCTGAAATAAAATGACTTTAGAAATTGTAATAGAGCATTTTTATGAAGCTGAAATAGCTCAAAAATTTGGCGTTAAAAGAGTTGAGTTGGTTTCTGCGTTCGATTTAAGTGGTTTAACGCCTTCTTATGCGGCCATAAAAAAATGTTGTAGTTTGCCATCCATCGAAACTCATATTATGATTCGGCCACGAGCTGGTGATTTTTTTTACTCTGCCGATGAATTGGAGATTATGCATTCCGATATTGAAATGGCCGGACAATTGGGCGCAAAAGGTATTGTTTTCGGGGTTTTAGATTCATTTGGAAACATGGATTTGAGCGCTACTCAGCAGCTTTTTGAAACAGCCAAAAAATACAATTTAGAAGTTACAATGCATCGTGCATTTGATTTTTCAGCAAAACCTTTTGAAACCTTACAATCGCTTATAAAAATTGGTTTTGACAGAATTTTAAGTTCTGGTTTAGCTGGCAATGCTGAATTGGGTTTAAACAATTATCCAACATTAAAAGCTGCTGCTGAAAATAAAATTCAAATTATGGCTGGTGGCGGCATTAATGCTAATACAGCTGAAAAATTAAAAGGTAAAGTTGATGCAATTCATTTTGCTATTAGGAAAGCAAAAAGCCAACAATACAATGCTGTTTTTGGTAATGAATACGAAATAGATTTTGAAAAAATTGAAGCCATTAAGAATATTTATAAATGAAAATAAAGGCAACTGAAAAACTCGGTTGCCCTTATAATTTAAAATTAAACAAATGATTGGCGTTTATTCCGAATCAATAATAAGGACAGCGCAATCACAAAAAATAGACTTTCAATTATTATCCATTGATTTCCAAAAGCACCCAAAGCACCTTCAGCAAAAATGGTTATGGTTCTTGAAAGGGCATAAAATCCCCAAAGCATGGTTAAAAAACCTAGCGCATAATCGATGTTTTTGCGCATGAGGAATAAAAGACTTAAAACAATTGTCATTCCTGCGCCACCATAAATTCCTCTTATAGAACTATAAGCATCGGTGTTTTCAAGTTTAACTGATACCAAATCCATGACAGATTGAGGATTGTTAAAGGCCATTAAACTAACCGATAATAAACTTAAACTGGATAATCCAATAAAGCCTAAAGAGGCATACTTTACTACATTTTCTGATTTCATTTTTATTGATTTTTGATGGCTCAAAAGTCTAAAGTTCAGAAATTGTAAATATTGGTAAATGCCAAGTTTTAAATCAAGAATAAATGAAAAGCAGTATTAATTTAAAATAATGTAGTTTTTGGATCTTTTGTTATAAAACTTCCAAAGCCTTGTGTTGGCTTTTTTAATTATTTTATCGTTATCCATCAAACCACCCAAAGTTCTTTCATAGTATGGAAAAGGTCTTCTTAATTGATTAAATTGATGGTCTTTAAAAACCAAAGCTTCAAAACCGAAATTGTCGTGATTGCTATAGCTTTTTCTTACTTCAACCGTTGTGTCAGTCGCAGCGGTGTAATAATCTTGAAATTTTGGATCAGGATTGCTTTCCAGCTTAGCTATTTCTGCTACAAAAATGCCTTTTCCTTTCCAATTATCACTTTTATAGGTTTGTAAATTTTCATCTAAAAAATCTAATTTTTCCAAATCTCCTCTTTCTACCTCTTTTGATTGCGATGAGTAAAAGAAAAGTACTTCGCTAAAGTTGTAATAAGCTTTAAAAAAGGTAATAATTGTTTTGTTTTCTTCTTGTTTTTGGGCCAAAAATTGTTTCGCCATTTCGTTTTTGCCTTGAGCTTTAAGCAATGAATCTCTATGATTTCCCGAAACCAAACGAATCAGTAAAATACCATTTTTTAAACTGTTGATTTGGTAAGCTGCAACAGTTTTTCTTTTGATTTTAGGTTTTTTATTTTGGGCAAAGCTTAAGTTAAAAGAGAAACAAAAAATTAGAATTAGCAGTAGTCTCATTAATTTGCAATAAACAAGTATTTTTTAGGTATTGCAATAATAAGCTTTAATTTCAAAAAACAACGAGCTAATTAAAACTTTTACTTCCGTAAAATTTCAATAAACAACTTCCTGCGCTAAATTTCCTTTTTCATCCCAATATTGCCACTTGCCTTTTTTTTCGCCATTTTCATAATTGCCTTCGTAGCGTTTTTGGCCATTTTCATAATAAGAAGCTGTTCGTCCATGTCTAATTCCTTGGTCGTTGTAATTTCCTTCACTCCATGGCAAACCATTTTCATAAAAGGTAAACCAAGTCCCAATTCTATTGCCATTAAACTTATTTCCTTCTACTTTAACTTGACCATTTGCATAGTTTTCGGTGTAAAAACCATTTTTTAAAGTATCATTAATCACATAACTCGGGTTAATACTCATGCCATTTTGACCTGAAGCAGCATTTTCCGTTTTATTTTCTTTGGTAGCTTCTTTTTTGTTTTCGCTTTTTGGGTCTGATTTGCAGGAATTGAGAGAGACGAATAATAAAATAAAAAAACTAAAGGACTTCATATTATTTTTTTCTTGAAATAGTGTATTCAACAAGGTTTATTAATGATTGTTTCACTTCGGTTTCAGGGAATGAAGTTAACATTTCTAATGCTTCATTTTTATATCTGTTCATTACTTCAGTTGCATAAACTAATCCATCGTTTTTTATAACAAAATCAATTAGTTTGCTCACCTGCAAATCATCTTCATTATGATTATGAATAATGTTAATCATCCATCTTCTGTCTTTGTCAGAAACTTTGTTTAAAACTGAAATAATTGGCAAAGTCAATTTTTTTTCTTTGATATCAATTCCGGTTGGTTTGCCAATTTCGGTATAACTTCCGTAATCAAACAAATCATCTTTAATTTGAAAAGCAATGCCCACTTTTTCACCAAACAATCGCATTTTTTCAATCAACTCAGCATCTTTTGACACCGAAGCGGCTCCTGCTGAGCAACAAGATGCAATTAATGAAGCTGTTTTTTGACGAATGATATCAAAATATATTTTTTCTTCAACATTTAATCTTCTCGATTTTTCTATTTGCAAAAGTTCGCCTTCACTCATTTCTTTCACAGCATTGCTTACAATTTTTAACAAATGAAAATCATCGTTATTAACCGAAAGCAAAAGACCGCGCGATAGCAAATAATCGCCCACTAAAACCGCAATTTTGTTTTTCCAAAGTGCATTGAGCGATAAAAATCCACGCCTTTCGTACGATTCATCTACCACATCATCGTGCACTAAAGTGGCGGTGTGTAAAAGTTCTATTAATGAAGCTGCACGATAGGTTGATTCGTTCATGTCACCACACATTTTTGCTGTTAAAAACAAAAACATGGGTCTAATTTGTTTGCCTTTTCTTTTTAATATGTAATTGGTTATTTTGTCTAAAAGTGGAACAGCACTTTTCATAGAATCTTTGAACTTTTGTTCAAAAATTTTCATCTCCTGCGCCACCGGAGCTTTTATTTTTTCAGTTGAAATTTCCATAGCTCCTTACCATTTATTTATGGCATTTTTATTTTGCATCATTCATCGAAAATAAGCCTGCCGAATTTATAGTTTTTTCCTTTTTGGGCGAATATTATTATGCTTTTATCCGATAACTGATAATTAACGCTGGGTCTTAAAATTAGTTCTTCATTATTCAAATTATTTAAAATCGACTTGTTTTTGCTCCCGCTAGGGAAAAGTGTTTCAACAACAGGTACTGAGCGTTTGGGATTGCTCATCGATTTCATTTTTGGCTGATTGTTATCTAAATTTTTCGGGTTATCATTAAAAATAAAATGTATTCTATTTTTTCCGGGTTTTACCAAAAAGGATGAGAAAAAGCCTGATTCGTTAATGGTTTGTTGCGATTTTGAAATTCTAGCCGATTGAAGAATTTCACCATTTGATGCTATTTTTAAGCTCACAATGTCGTTGTAATAATAATGGTCATTACAAGTTTGCATGCCTGTGCGAGGGTCAATAGAACAAAAAAGTTCGTAAATATATTGTTCTGCAAACAAGTAAAAATTGCCTTCGCTATCACTTTGTAACGATTTTAATAAAAAGCTGGATAGCTCAACTTTTTCATCATTGTTCTGCTGGGTGAAAAACTCATCTAATAAGGCTTTTGGCAATGGTTTTAAAGCCTTATTTTTTAACTGGAGGGTTTGTGCATTTACAGTTAAAAAGTAGAAACCTCCAATATTGGGTTTTAATTCTTCATAACTTCTATATCCGAAACTTGCATTATTAACTCTTTCATTTTTTTGTTGACTTTCAGTATAAAATCCAGCTACTAAAATGTCTTTATTCTCTTGACGAATTAATTTTATACTCGATATAAATTTATTTGGCAATTTAATTTCATATTCAAAAAGTTCATCTTTAGTAGGCGAATAAACAAATAGCGAGTAATTATTGCCCGTTTCGGTTTGTTTGTTCAGTTTTTCTGTTTTGATTTTTACCAAAAAATAAACATTCGACTTTTCATCTAGTATCACTTCTTCAATCTCTGATTGACCTTCTTTTAAAGGCAATTGCAAAGTTTTTTGCCAAATAGATTGAAGATTTAAGTCGATAGCTTTAAAAGAAATAGTTTGATTGGTTTTTGTTTTGGCAGGTGCGGTTTGACTTATTAAAAATTTGGAACTATCGGGCGAAAGCACAATTCTGTAATTGCCGCTGTTTTTTAGTTGTGCCGATTCAATTTCAGCTATGAGAGTTGGCTTGAAAATATTTTCGCCTTTTGAGTTAATTAACTGATAATAAGCTGAGTTAACTTTCGTTTCAGGATTGTATTCAGAGGTAAATAACACTAATTTATTTTTGATAACAAATAAATCTTCGAAGGTTTGAGAAGCTACATTGCCAACGGGAACCAATATTTTATTGGAATTTAAAAGCTTTAAAGTTTTTTTATCGAACTGTTCCAGCCAAATTTCTTTGACTTTATTTTTTTCTCTTGTTTTTAATAAATAAAATGAGTTTTGATCTTCGCCAGCTATTTTTTCATAAAAATCATCTTTTGCAAATTCCATTAATTCTGACCAAACCTCTTGGGTTTGTGCCAAACAAATGTGAAAAGTTTGGAAGAAAAAAAGCAGCAAAAAAGTTATTCTCATTCTTTTAAAGCTAGTTTGTTTTTGTTGGCTAATTGTCCGCAAGCGGCATCAATGTCTTTTCCTCGGCTGCGTCTTACTTTTGCAATAATGCCCTGGCTTTCTAAATATTTTTGAAATTTATCAACTTTTTCGAAATCAGCTTGCTGAAATTCACCACCATCAATTGAATTATATTCAATGATATTTACTTTTGAAGGAACATGTTTGCAAAACTCAGCCAATTCTTTCGCATCAATTAATTCATCGTTAAATCCTTTAAAAATAATGTATTCGTAAGTTACAGGATTTTTGGTTTTTGAATAATAATATTTTAAAGCATCAGCCAAATTTTCTAAAGTGTTTTGCTCATTAATGGGCATAATATGATTTCGTTTTTCATCGTTGGCGGCATGCAATGAAAGTGCCAAGTTAAATTTTACGCCATCATCACCCAGTTTTTTAATCATTTTAGCAATTCCCGCAGTGGAAACAGTAATACGTTTGTAAGACATGTTTAAACCTTCGGGCAAAGTAATTTTATCAACTGCTTTTAGCACATTGGCATAATTAAGCAAAGGTTCGCCCATGCCCATAAAAACTATATTGGTTAAAGGTGTTTGATAATGTTGTTCCGCCAAATAACGAATGTTTACAACCTGATCGTAAATTTCATCGGCATTGAGGTTGCGTAAACGTTTTAACTTGCCTGTTGCGCAAAACTTGCAGGTAAGCGAACAACCAACTTGCGAAGAAATGCAAGCCGTCATTCTTGGATATTTTGGAATTAAAACACCTTCCACCACATTGTCGTCAGCCAATTTGAAAGCACACTTTATGGTACCGTCATTCGACAATTGTTGTTCGTCAATTTTGACTTCATTAATGGTGAAATTTTCATTTAAAAAAGCACGCAATTCCTTTGAAATATTGGTCATATCATCAAAAGAACGACTCGATTTTTTCCAAAGCCACTCATAAATTTGTTTGGCTCTAAAAGCTTGCTCACCTTTTTGGGTAAAAAGTTCTTTTAGCTCATCGAGCGTTAAAGCCCTAATATCTTTTTTTGCGTTTTGCTCCATCAACATATCGCAAAGATAAATTTTAGAAGTATAAAATATTAACAATAAGAAGCTATCGGGAAAAATGAAAGAATTTTAAGCTCTTTTCAGTTCCAAGACACTTATTTCAGGCCAAATACCTACACGACCTTTAAAACCTAAAAAGCCAAAACCACGATTGATGTGCAAAAATCTTCCAGCTTCTTCATACAATCCTGCCCATTTTGAGTAACGATATTGCACCGGACTCCATCTAAATCCAGGAATTTCAACACCCATTTGCATGCCATGAGTATGTCCTGAAAGTGTTAAATGAATGGGATTATTTGATTTTTTCACTTGTTCTTCCCAATGACTAGGGTCGTGAGACAATAAAACTTTAAATGAATCGGCTTTTGTTTGCGCCAAAGTTTTTGCTAAATCGCCTTTTTGGTGAAATCCTTTTCCCCAATTTTCTACACCCAACAAACTTATTTTTTGACCATCTTTTTCTAATTCAACAGCTTCATCACGCAACAAACGGAAACCTAATTTTTCATGATTTTGAACTAATCTTTCAAAATTTCCTTGTTTTTCAGCTTCACTATTCCATGGAATATAATCGCCATAATCATGATTTCCAAGAATAGAAAACTGCCCAAATGGAGCTTTTATTTTACTAAAAATATCAATCCAAGGTTCTACTTCTTCAGCTTTGTTGTTTACCAAATCTCCTGTAAAAACAAATAAATCTGAATTTTGAGCAATGGCAAGATCAACGCCTCTTTTAACTGATTCGGCATCATCAAAACTTCCGGAGTGAATGTCTGAAAGTTGCGTAATGGTAAATCCATCAAATGCTTCAGGTAAGTCTTTGAAAAATATTTGATGTTTGTGAACCTTGTAATTGTATTTTCCTTTAGTGAAACCATATAAAAATGAGGCGAATGGCAAAGCGGCTACCCCAATAGCAATTTGACTAATAAATTCTCTTCTTCCTGGAATGTAAGAACCTTCATGCAATGCATTGGATTTAAAAAACGATGCGGCATAACTAAAACCACCAATTAACAAACGAGTGGCATCTTCAAAAACTAAAAACACAATAATTACTACTTTGGTAACCAATAAGGTAATAAATAGATTACCTAATAAAGATGGGAGAAAAGCATTTTGTGAAATGTTGGCTCTATTCAAAAAAATGATAATAAAAGACACAACAAACAAAACACTAAAAGCCCAATATACAACTTTCAAAATTTGCTGAACGTTTTGTTTTTGTAGCGGTTTGATAGCTGTTTTTAGTCCTTGAAAGGCATATAAATCAATCAGGAAAATAATTAAGAACGAAAAAATTATAGGAATAATAGCTTTACTCATCTGAATTTTAAAATTGTTTGCAATATTAAGTCAAACAAAAATGACAACCCCTAATTAAGTATGAATGGTTTAAATTTGTTTTAAACCGTTCCTGATTTTTGATATTTTAAGAAATGGAAGGAAAATTCAAAATAAGAGATGAAAAAGAAGCGAAAATTATTCTGCAAAACTTTTTTCATTTAAAATTACAACCTCCTAAACAGGTCTTTAATATAATCTAAACTCACTTTTTGTTCCCAATCTAAACCAAAAGCATGTCGCCACATGTGCGGAAGGGCATAAGAAATTTTAGCCATAGCGGTAATGGTTTCTTCATCCCAATTTTTGGATAAGTTTTGAGGTAAACTCAAGCCATTTACTTTTAGCATTTCTTTAAACTCAGCAACACCTTCACCATAAACATCTTCTAAATGCTGAAACGCTATACAATTGGCATAACAATGTTTCATTTCTAACACAAAACCTAAACCATAAGAAAGCGCATGACAAACGCCTACTTCAGAATAGGTTAAACTTAAACCACCCATTAAAGACGCAATCATTAATTTATCGTCATTTTCAGGATTTTGGCCAGCTTTTTCACCTAAATAAACTTCTCTGCAAAGTTTTAAAGATTCTTCGCCATAAGCTCTACTGAAAGCATTGTTGTACATTCCGCTAGCTGATTCATGGCAATGAATAAAGGTGTCCATTCCTGTGTAAAACCATTTGTCTTTTGGAACAGTTGTGGTTAATTCTGAATCTAAAATAACCTGATTGAAGGTTGTCCAATCGCATTTAATGCCTAATTTTTTCTCAGGACCAGTTAAAACAGCCGTCATGGAACATTCAGCTCCTGTACCTGAAATAGTGGGAATACCCACATGATAAATTCCTGGATTTTTAGCCAAATTTAAACCTTGATAATTTTTCGAAGGTCCAGGATTATTGACCATAATCGACAAAGCTTTTGCAATATCCATAATAGAACCACCGCCAATACCAACAATTCCTGAAGGCAAACCATTTTTAGCTAAAATAGAATCTCTTAACTCATCAATTTGTTCTGTGCTTGGCTCGTGTGGGTCAACATCAATGTAATAAACTAAATCTTCTGCTTGATTATTTAATCTGCTTTTGAAATTTTCATCATTCACAAACCAATTATCAATAATATAAACCATAAAACGTTGATTGGCTGAACGATGTGGTTTCAAAATGTCAGCTAACTGATTGAATGAGCCACGACCAAAAACAACATGGTCTATATTTTTAAAATTTTTATGCATAAAAAAGGTTTCGCTTAATTAAAAAATCAGGTTGCGAATTTAGTGCTTTTTGTTTGGTGGAAAAACAAGATTAATTGAACATCAAAAGCCAATTTATTCAATTTTGTTTCTAGTGTTTTTACTTAACAGAATCAAAATTTCCAATCTTCTAATTATCAGATTTTAACTAATAATCTTCTTAATAAGTATTTTAAAAAGGTGTTAAAACATACCTGATTTCTACAAAATGTTGAAAAGTTAAATTAATAAAGGGATATATTTCTTTAAATTTAAAATCTAAAATTTTCCCTTTTTTGAAAATTTTACTTTAATGAAAATCAACCGTTTAAGATGATTCTAATTTTTGATACAGAAACTACCGGTTTGCCGCGTGACTTTAATGCTCCAATTTCTGACAGCGAAAACTGGCCGCGGATGGTGCAAATTGCTTGGCAATTGCACACCGCAGATGGAACTTTAATTGAAGCTAAAAATTATTTGGTTAAACCTGAAGGATTTACCATTCCGTTTAATGCCACCAAAATACATGGCATTTCAACGCAAAAGGCCGAAGAAGAAGGTTTGCCGCTAGTTGAAGTTTTAGAAAAATTTCAAAATGCGGTTCAAAAATCAACAGTTTTTGGAGGACATAATTTAAAGTTTGATTTAAATATCATAGGTGCTGAATATTTTAGGAAAGATTTCGAGTCGAATTTGACCCAATTTGACGTTCTCGATACTATGGAAGGTTCGGTGCAGTTTTGTGCATTGGCTGGCGGAAAAGGAGGGAAGTTTAAATTTCCTAATTTGGGTGAGCTTCATGAAAAGCTATTTGGAGTTGTGTTTGCCGAAGCTCATAATGCAGCTGCCGATGTGGAAGCAACCACACGTTGTTTTTTCGAACTGATAAAACTTAAAGTTTTACAGCATAAAACAATTAATTTAAGAAATGATATTTCGGAGTACTTAGTTGAAATTGCTCCTAAAATTCTAGAAACTATTCAAGAGCGTTCTATTATTGAACAAGCAAATGAAATTCTAAAGCAGGCAGATAGTAAGTCGGTTAATTTAAATGATATCAATTTTGCTCACTTACACACCCACTCTCAGTTTTCATTATTGCCATCAACATCAGAAATAAAAAGTTTGGTGAAACAAGCAGTTAAAGAAAATATGCCTGCTATTGCCGTTACCGACCATGGAAATATGTATGGCGCCTTTCTTTTTTTTGATCAAGTCGATAAAGAAAATGAAACGATAAAAGATCATAATCTTAAGGTTGAAGCTGGAGAAATAGTTGAGCCTAAAAAAGAACTATTTAAAGGAATTATTGGAGGAGAATTTTATTTATGCCGCGATCACAAAAATAAATCAATTAAAGACAATGGCTATTATCAAGTTTTAATTGCTAAAAATAAAAACGGATATCAAAATTTAGCTAAGCTCAGCTCGATATCTTTTATTGATGGAATGTACTATTTTCCCCGAATTGACAAAGAAGTCTTGGTACAATATAAAACAGATTTAATTGCAACAACAGGAGCTTTAACAGGCGAAATACCATCACTAATTTTAAATGTTGGCGAAACCCAAGCATTAGAAGCATTTCTTTGGTGGAAAGAACAATTTGGCGATGATTTTTATGTTGAAATCAATCGACATGGCTTACCTGAAGAAGATTATGTTAATAAAATTTTAATTGAATGGGCCAAACAGTTTAATGTAAAATATTTTGCATCCAATAACACCTATTACACTAAAAAAGAAGATGCGGTTTCGCACGATATTTTGCTTTGTGTAAAAGATGGTGCCTTAAAAGACACTCCTGTTGGGAAAGGCCGTGATTTCCGTTTTGGTTTTCCAAATAATGAATTTTATTTTAAAAGTAAAAATGAAATGTTCGACTTGTTTAGCGACATTCCAGAGGCTTTACATAACACTATTGATATTGTAAATAAATGCGAACATTATAAACTTTCACGCGAAGTTTTGTTACCTAAATTTGATATACCGACTGAGTTTGAAGATCCAAAAGACAAAGAAGATGGAGGAAAAAGAGGTGAAAACAATTATTTGCGTCATTTAACTTACGAAGGAGCAAAAAAGAGGTACAAAGAAATTAGCGATGAAATAAAAACTCGCCTCGATTTCGAACTTTTGACCATTGAAAAAAGTGGTTATCCAGGATATTTTTTAATTGTTCAGGATTTTACAGGAAAAGCGCGCGAAATGGGTGTTTCAGTTGGTCCGGGTAGAGGTTCAGCTGCGGGTTCGGCAGTAGCTTATTGTATTGGAATTACCAATGTTGATCCAATTAAATACGATCTCCTTTTTGAGCGTTTTTTAAATCCCGACAGGGTTTCATTGCCCGATATTGACATCGATTTTGATGATCGAGGGCGTGGAAAAGTAATGAGTTATGTAATTGAAAAATATGGCAAAAACCAAGTTGCCCAAATTGTAACTTATGGAACAATGGCCGCAAAATCAGCGATTCGCGATGTGTCAAGAGTTTTACAATTGCCACTTTCTGAAGCTGATAGATTGGCAAAATCATACCCTGCAAGTGCCAAAAACCTCAAACAAATTTTATTACCCGAATTTATTTCAACTGAATTAAAAGAATCATTAAAACCTGAAGATTTACCAAAAGTAGATGAATTAAGAAGGCTTTTTAGAGGTGATGATTTAACTGCAGAAGTTTTAAAACAAGCAACAAAGCTAGAAGGTTCTTTGCGCTCAACTGGCACGCACGCTTGCGGAGTAATAATTACTCCTGACGACATTACAAAATTTGTTCCCGTTAAAAGTGCTGAAGATGCCGAAATTTCCATAGTTACACAGTTTGATAACTCAGTGGCCGAAAAAGCTGGTTTATTAAAAATGGACTTTCTTGGCTTAAATACCTTAACGCTTCGCGATGATGCCATTAATTTAGTGAAACAAACCAAAGGAATAAAAATAGAACCTGATGATATTCCTTTAGACGATCCAAAAACCTATGAGCTTTTCCAAAGAGGAGAAACCGTAGGTATTTTTCAATACGAATCACCTGGAATGCAAAAACACATGAAAGATTTAAAGCCTGATTCATTTGGTGACTTAATTGCCATGAATGCTTTGTATCGCCCAGGTCCAATTAAATATATTCCAAATTTCATTAATCGTAAACATGGCCGAGAGCCAATTACTTACGATATAAACGACATGGAAGAGTACCTAAAAGAAACCTACGGAATTACAGTTTATCAGGAACAAGTAATGCTTCTTTCGCAAAGTTTGGCCGGATTTACCAAAGGTGAAGCGGATATGTTGCGTAAAGCAATGGGTAAAAAAGATCGTAAAACTTTGGATAAAATGAAACCAAAGTTTGTAGAAGGTTGCAAAGCAAAAGGCTATGATTTAGAAGTGGTTGAAAAAGTCTGGGTCGATTGGGAAGCATTTGCTTCCTACGCATTTAACAAATCGCACTCAACCTGTTATGCCTATTTAGCATTTCAAACCGCCTATTTAAAAGCAAATCATCCAGCAGAATTTATGGCTTCTGTGCTTTCGCAAAATATGAGTGATATTAAACAAATCACCTTTTTTATAAAAGAATGTAAGAGAATGAAAATCAACGTTAACGGACCCGATGTTAACGAGTCTTATTCAAACTTCTCAGTTAATAAAAAAGGAGAAATTCGATTTGCATTAACTGCTATTAAAGGTGTTGGAAACAATGCGGTTGATCTAATTGTGCTAGAAAGAGAAAAAAATGGTCCTTTTTCGAGCATTTTTGATTTTGTAAGAAGAGTTGATAGCAAAGCCGTAAACAAAAAAACAATTGAAAATTTAGCATTGGCCGGAGCATTTGACTCTTTAAATATTTCGCGTGAGCAATTATTTTTTGATAATAATGGCAACAGCACTGTTTATTTAGAAATGCTTATAAAATTCGGAAACGCCTTCAAAGAAAATAAAGAAAACTCGCAAGCATCTTTGTTTGGCGATTCTGCTGAGATTGAAGTTTCTGAACCTCCTTTGCCAAAAGCTCCTGAGTGGTCAACCATCGAAAAATTAAATAAAGAAAAAGATGTGGTGGGAATTTTTCTTACAGGACATCCTTTAGATGCTTATAAATTTGAACTAGAAAATTTCTGCGACATAAGTGCTGCTGAATTGGCGATTAATGAAACTAAACCTTCAGAAAGAGAGTATAAAATTGGCGGAATTTTAACTGAAGTGGCGCATTTAACTACAAAAACAGGTAATCCTTTTGGAAGAATAACGCTAGAAGATTATACCGGAAGCTGCCAATTTTTCTTGTTTGGTGATGATTATTTTAAGTTTAAAAACTATCTAGAAAACCAAAATATGGTTTTGATTAGGGGCAAAATAGCTTACAGAGTAAAGTGGGTTGAAGGCAAAAAAGTGAATGATGAATCTAGTTTTGAGTTTAAAATAAGAAGTATTCAAAGTTTAGATGAAATTAAAAAAGAAGTGAATGGCGCAACTTTTCAAATACCTATTGCGTCAGTGACTGAAATATTGGTTGATCAAATTCAAACTATGTTTGAACAAAACCAAGGCATGTGTAAAGTAAAACTGGAAATTGCCGATTTTGAAGAGAATTATTCAGTTACTCTTTCGCCTAAAGCCACAATTAATTTAAATGAGGTTTTTCTAGAAAACCTATCAAGCACAATGAGTTTGAATTATTTTGTTGACAAAAAGTCAGAAAATAAAGATGGTATAAAGATTGTCTTCAGCCTTATACAATCTGAAAATGAGGATAATTTAACAGAAATTGGCGAAGATATTTCTATGGATTTGGAACTTGTGGAAGATTAAAATTTATATTTGAAAATCATTTTAAAAACTTAAAAATTAAAGAAATGGCACTTGAATTAACAGACAGTAACTTCGAAGAATTAGTATTAAAATCAGATAAACCCGTATTGGTTGACTTTTGGGCGGTTTGGTGCGGTCCATGCAGAATGGTGGCGCCAATTGTAGAAGAATTATCTAAAGACTATGAAGGTAAAGCAGTTATTGGAAAATTAGACGTTGACGCTAATCCAGCAATCGCTGCAAAGTTTGGAATCAGAAACATTCCTACTTTATTAGTATTCAAAAACGGTCAAGTAGTTGACAAAAATGTTGGAGCTGCTCCTAAACACATTCTTGCGGCAAAAGTTGAAGCACAATTTAACTAATTGATATAAAAACGAAAAAGCCGATTTGAGTTATCAAATAGGCTTTTTTATTTCCGTATTTTAATTATTCAACTGTAACAGATTTGGCTAAGTTTCTTGGCTGATCAACATTACAACCTCTTAACACAGCTATATGATAAGACAAAAGTTGTAATGGAATAGTTGCAATCAATGGCACTAAAGCATCATCCGTTTCTGGAATTTCAATAGCAAAATCTGACATAGATTTCACGGTTTCATCTCCTTCAGTAACGATAGCAATAATTTTACCTTTTCTTGCTTTTACTTCTTGAATATTACTTACTACTTTTTCATAGTTAGATCCTTTTGTGGCAATTACAACAACTGGCATTTCTTCATCAATTAATGCAATTGGGCCATGTTTCATCTCAGCCGCAGGATAACCTTCAGCGTGGATATAAGAAATTTCTTTCAATTTTAAAGCGCCTTCTAATGCAACAGGAAATGAATATCCACGACCTAAATACAAGAAATTGCGGGCATTTTGGAAAATATCAGATATTATTTTTACTTGATTATCGGTTTTTAAAACGGTCTCTACTTTTTCAGGAATAGTAGCTAATTCAGCAATTAGCTGATGATAACGAGCTAAATTAATGGTTCCTTTTTTGTGTCCTAAAGCCAAAGCCATCAACGTTAAAACAGTCACTTGTGCTGTAAATGCTTTGGTTGAGGCCACTCCAATTTCTGGACCAGCATGTGTGTAAGAGCCAGCATGTGTGGTTCTAGCTATTGATGAACCAACTACATTACAAATTCCAAGTATCAATGCACCTTTAGATTTTGCCAACTCCAAAGCAGCCAATGTGTCAGCTGTTTCACCCGATTGAGAAATAGCTAAGACTACATCTTTTTCAGAAATAATAGGATTTCTATATCTAAATTCAGATGCGTATTCCACTTCAACTGGAATTCTTGCCAAATCTTCAATCAAATATTCCCCTACCAAACCAGCATGCCATGAAGTTCCGCAACCAATAATAATTATTCTTTCAGCATTTAAAATGCGGTTCATGTAATCAGCAATTCCACCTAAAGAAACCAAACCTTCTTCCAATCTTAATCTTCCTCTTAAACTATCTTTAATAGATTTTGGTTGCTCAAAAATCTCTTTTAACATGAAATGTGGAAATCCACCTTTTTCAATCGCTTCAAGCTGCAATGATAGCTTTTGTATTGATGGTGTTATTGGTCTATTCTTGATATTTACAAGCTTTAATGATTTACCCAAACTTACCAAGGCAATTTCTTCGTCTTCTAAATAAACTACATTTTTCGTGTATTCTACAATTGGTGTGGCATCTGAAGCGATAAAAAACTCATTTTCACCTATTCCTATTACCATCGGACTTCCTTTTTTTGCAGCAACTAATTCAGTCGGGTTGTTTTTATCCATAATAACTATGGCATAAGCACCAACAACTTGATTTAATGCTAAACGAACTGCATCAAAAAGATTTACATTTTCAGTTATTTTAATCTCTTCAATTAAATGTATTAAAACTTCTGTGTCGGTGTCACTATTAAATGTATGGCCTCTTTTGATTAACTCAGCTTTTATAGAAGAATAATTTTCAATAATGCCATTATGAATAATGACCATATCACCTGAATTCGAATGATGAGGGTGCGCATTTCTATCATTTGGTTCGCCATGTGTAGCCCATCTAGTATGTCCAATTCCTATTTTTGATGAAGTATTGGAATCACCGACATGTTTTATCAAGTCTGAAACCTTTCCCTTGCATTTGTAAACATTCAAACCATTGTTTAATAATGCAACTCCTGCACTATCATAACCTCTGTATTCAAGTCTTTGCAATCCTTTTATAAGTATTGGGTAAGCTTCTCTATGCCCAATGTAACCAACTATTCCGCACATATGTTAAAGTTTTGTATAGGTTAGTTTTAATTTTATTTTTTTATCAGGGTGATTTGAACCATTTAAAACAGTTCTCACTGGACTTTCAGCAGTTCTCTGTGGAATCAGCTTTAATCCATAATCATCAGTAACACCATTTGCTATAAATTGTAAATGACGAACAATGTTAAAAGTATAACTTTCAGAGGTAGCAGTAAATGAGCCTCCATAAAAAGTTGAACCTTCTAATATATCCGGAATTAAAGTAGTTTTACCTTCCTCGTTTAATGAAAGTAGGATTAACTGGTCGTGATTAAAATGTTTTGTAAGATTTGTCTCTTCTCTATTCAATGGAAAAACTAATTCTGCTTTATTGATAATCATTTTTTGACTTCTCAAAAAATTTTGCAAACCAGGAAACATTAATTTTGAATTTACTCCTGCCAACGATTGAACATAAATCTTTTCTCTTCCTAGGGTTGAATCATTTAGTTGAGCCCCAACTTCCGTGTTATTAAAATTGTTTTCTAAATGCGAAACTCTAACACAACCTGGTTCAATAATAAAACTTTGATTCTTTGTGACTGTATCTCCTGTTACCTTGTAATATAATGTAATTTTGGAAGTAGTTGAGTTTAAATTAAATGACAAAATTGCACCATCATCGGTATTGTTTTTAGAATTTACAGTTACATATATACCTTTAAAAAAAGATATGAAGCTTGCATCATCGGCAAAATTACTTGACCGTGAAGCTCCTAAAAATCGCTGACCAATTTCATCATTTAATTTAATTCGCAATTGAGCAGGTTCCTTTGTAGATCCTAGTTTAACACTATCTTCTAGATTAGGAGCGTGATCTCTTTTTATGCCAATATAATTGGGTTTCACTGCAAATTTATCTTTAGTATAATAACGTTTAAATCGCTCTAAATCAGTATCAAGCTCGTAAACTAAAAAGGTTTGGGGACTTAATTTCCCATAATAATTACCGCTATATCTGAATGATAAAACAATTGAGTCAAGACTTAATTCGCTTGGATTTCCTAAATCTAAAGCATTAGTTGGTAAACCAAATTGAGTGTAGAATGAGGCTTGTTGTGTTCCAAAAATCGGATCGTTATAACTCCCAAGCATGTTCACGTTTAACGAATCTCCAACAATTGAATCAGTAGAAACAGTCCATGAAATACATTGAAATGTATCAACTACCTGAAGATTCAATAAATCTGAACTTGGAAGGATTCCCAAGCCTAAGTTATTTTCTGTCTTTTTACAAGAAGAAAAAAAGAAAAAAGCAAGTGACAATGTTAATATTGTCGCTTGCTTCAATAGGTTTTTAGTTAAAGTCATTTATTTTATTCAGCAAAAACAGGTTCTAACTCACAAATTTCATCGTAAAAACGCGAATAGTCGTCCATATATTCTTCACCTGAGTGCTCAATGCTTAGTTTTTTAGTATTATTTACATATTTAACTAATTCTGGGTTAAGTGCTTCTTCAGCAAACACAAATCCATCGGCATAATCAATCGCAAGTTTCGTTAAATTTAAATAACTAGGATCGTTTGCCACGGAAATATCTGATTTTTTTATATTCTCGTATTGTGACAATTTCTCCGTATATTTTTGATTTAAAGATCCTGGAAAATGATCATTATAAAGAGAATAAACCACTTTTGAATTTGCAAATAGAGGATCGTCTTTATATGTTTTTTTAATTAAAATTGGAACAGCACTTGTAATCCAACCATGACAGTGAATAACATCAGGTGACCAACCTAGTTTTTTAACCGTTTCTAAAACACCTTTCGCAAAAAACAATGCTCTTTCATCGTTATCAGCAAAAAATTCGCCACTGCTTTTGTCAGATAAAATAGATTTTCTCTGAAAATACTCTTCATTGTCTATAAAATAAACCTGCATGCGGGCTTGCTGTATAGAAGCTACTTTGATAATTAGCGGATGATCTGCATCATCAACTACCAAATTCATTCCAGAAAGACGAATAACTTCGTGTAATTGGTTTCTTCGCTCATTCACACAACCATAGCGAGGCATAAAGATTCTTATTTCTTTACCTCTTTCTTGTATGCCTTGCGGCAAAAATCTGCTAATTTTTGATATTGTGCTCTCATCTACATAAGGAAGTATTTCTTGCGAAATGTAAAGAACTCTTCTTTTCTCCATAATCAACCGGGATTTTCAAAAAAATTAAAAGGGCTACAAAGGTACTCAATAATTTGTATTATTCCAACCCAATTACATAGCTTTGCCCAGTTAAATATTCTTTATTGATTCGCCAAAAAAAAATCAAGTCATTAAAATTTTATCAATTTGAAAGTACTAAAAACCGTTGAGGCACTCCATAGTTATTTGGATAGCATAAAAAATTTGAAACTTGGTTTTGTGCCAACAATGGGTGCACTGCATCAAGGGCATATTTCACTTTTAAAAATAGCAAAGCAGCAAAATGAAGCAGTTTTGTGCAGCATTTTTGTCAATCCTTTGCAATTTAACAATCCAGAAGATTTAAAGAAATACCCACGAAACGAGGCTTTAGATTTTAAATTATTGGAGGAAAATAATTGCGATGCTGTTTTTAATCCTTCTTATGAAGATTTGTTCGCCAATTATCAAGTTAAACAATTCGATTTAGGAATGCTAGACAAAGTAATGGAGGGGAAATTTCGGCCAGGACATTTTAATGGCGTTGCCAATGTGGTGTTTCATTTTTTTCAATTAATAAAACCTCGAAAAGCTTATTTCGGAGAAAAAGATTTTCAGCAATTAGCTGTAATTAAGCATATTGTATCAACTGAAAATTTAGACATTGAAATTATTCCTTGTCCAACTTTTAGAGAAAAAAGTGGTTTGGCAATGAGTTCTAGAAATTTAAGACTTACTGCTGATGAGCAAGAAAATGCGCTTTTTATCTCAAAAACTTTATTCAAAGCAAAAACTTTGAAAGACAAAAAACTTCCTTCAGAAATTATTGAAATTTGCACAAACGATTTTAATGAAAATAAAAATTTGAAACTTGAATACTTCGAAATTGTTGAAGAAAATACTTTAGAAACACCTATAGAGTGGAACGAAAGCTTAAAATTCAGAGCATGTGTTGCCGCTTTTTCAGGTGAAATTAGATTAATAGACAATGTTCAACTCTAAGCTTGAATTGTTTTTAAGCACAAATGTTTCGATTATTAACTAACTTTGCGGCCGCATTTTGGAGTTTTATTGATGAAGATTGAAGTATTAAAATCAAAAATACACAGGGTAAAAATTACCGAAGCCGATTTAAATTATATTGGAAGCATTACCATTGATGAGGATTTAATGGATGCCGCTAATATGATTGAGGGCGAAAAAGTTGCCATTGTAAACATAAACAATGGTGAACGTTTAGAAACATACATTATTAAAGGTAAGCGTGGTTCCGGAACTATTTGTTTGAATGGTCCTGCTGCAAGAAAATGCCAAAAAGGCGACATAGTAATTGTAATTTCTTATGCTTCAATGGATTTTGAAGAAGCAAAAACCTTCAAACCCACAATTGTTTTCCCTGACGAAAATACAAATCGCTTAGTTTAATTCTCTTGAAAAAAACACTAATCAATATCCTCAAAATTGGAATTCCACTATCATTGGGAGTTTTTTTAATTTGGTGGATTTATAAAGGATTAAGTGAAGACGAAAAACAAAGTATTTTTAATTCCTTAAAATCGGCTGACTACTCATGGTTTTTAGCTGCTTTTGTATTAGGTATTTTTAGTCACTTAAGCAGAGCTTATAGATGGCAAATTATGGCGGAAAGTTTAGGATATAAAACTCGCTTGGTAAATAGCATGGGGGCAGTTATGATTGGTTATTTAGCCAATATGGCCTTTCCTAGATTAGGCGAAGTTTCTCGCTGTGCTATTTTAAATAGATACGAAAAAATACCAATTGAAAAGGCTTTAGGAACCATTATTGCAGAACGAGCCATTGATTTGATTATATTATTGACTATTTCTTTTACAGTTCTTTTTGTAGAATATGACATTATTTATCAGTTTTTGAATGAAACGATTCTAATTCCAGTTTCTGAAAAATTTAGTGGTGAAGATGGACTGAAAATTAAACTAATGATTCTTTTTGGTTTTACACTTTTTATTGGAATAGCTTATTTTTTATTGAAAAATAAATTTTCAGGTTTGGTAAGCAAAATCAAAGGTTTAATGGTTGGAGTTTTAGAAGGTTTGCAGTCAGTTCTTAAACTTAAAAGAAAACTAACTTTCATTTTTCATTCCTTTTTCATTTGGGGATGTTATATTATGATGCTTTACTTATGCTTTTTCTGCTTACCAGAAACATCAATATTACCTTTTGGTGCGGCTATGAGTGCTTTTGTTTTCGGAAGTTTTGGAATTATTGCAGTTCAAGGTGGTATTGGAGCATATCAAGCTTTAATTACCAAAACATTAGCACTTTATGGTTTAGCAGAAGCTTATGGTTTTGCATTAGGTTGGATTTCGTGGACTGCTCAAACACTCATGATTCTTGCATTGGGTTTTTTGGCTATTTTCATGCTGCCAATTTTAAATAAAAACTATAAAAATGAACAAGTCTAAATTCATTGAAAGTAAAATTATTACGCCCCAAGATCTTATTTTCAAATTAAACGTACACAGATTTTTGGGAAAGAAAATAGTTTTTACCAATGGCTGTTTTGATTTAATGCATAAAGGCCATGTTAAAGTTTTGGCCGATTGCGCTGAATTTGGAGATATTTTAGTGATTGGATTAAATTCTGACAATTCTGTTTCTCGATTAAAAGGACCAAATAGACCTTTACAAGATCAAGATTCACGTGCTTGGGTTATTGCATCTATGCATTTTGTAGATTATGTCGTAATTTTTGATGAACAAACTCCTTTTGAACTAATTAAATTAATTCAACCTGATGTTTTGGTTAAAGGTGGAGATTATGAAATTGAAAACATTGTTGGTTACGATATCGTTAATCAAAATGGTGGAAAAATTATAACCGTTCCAATAGTTGAAGGATATTCTACTACCAATATTGAAAAAAAAATAAGAAGCTCTCAATAAAACGATGTCAAAAAACAAGGTTAAAACTTCATTTTTTTGCCAGAATTGCGGAACTCAATCTGCTAAATGGATTGGGAAATGCAACTCCTGCGGCCAATGGAACACATTTGTCGAAGAGGTTATTCAAAAAGAAGAAGGACCAATTGGATTTAAATCAACTAGTCGTCAAATAGCCTATAAACCCGTTTTAGTTCATGAAATTGAATTTAGACATGAACAACGACTTGAATTACCAGATCAAGAATTTAACAGAGTTTTAGGTGGAGGTTTGGTTGCTGGTTCTTTAACTTTATTTGGTGGAGATCCTGGCATTGGAAAATCAACACTTATGTTGCAAACAGCGCTAAAATTGAAGGGACAAAAAGTCCTTTATATTTCTGGTGAAGAAAGCGAGCAACAAATAAGAATGCGTGCCGAAAGAATTGGAATCAAATCCGAATCTTGTTTCATTCTAACAGAAACACTTACGCAAAACATATTCAAACAAATTGAAAGTTTTGAGCCGGATATTGTCATTATTGATTCTATTCAAACTTTACACTCCAGTTTAATCGATTCTTCTCCAGGCAGCATTTCTCAAATTAGAGAATGCGCAGGTGAATTTTTGAAATTTGCAAAAGAAACAGGTACACCAGTTTTTTTAATAGGACATATTACCAAAGATGGAAGTATTGCCGGACCTAAATTATTAGAGCACATGGTTGACACAGTGCTTCAGTTTGAAGGCGATGCCAATCATATTTATCGTTTACTTAGAACTTTAAAAAATCGTTTCGGCTCGACCAATGAGTTAGGAATTTATGAAATGGTTGGAAGCGGTTTAAGAGAAGTAAGCAATCCATCAGAAATATTAATCACACAAAGAGATGAACCATCTAGCGGTGTGTCTATTTCTGCAACAGTTGAAGGCATGCGACCCCTGTTAATTGAAGTTCAAGCTTTGGTTAGCACTGCCGCTTATGGCACTCCTCAAAGAGCAACAACTGGTTTTGATATTAGAAGATTAAATATGCTTTTGGCTGTTTTGGAAAAACGTTGTGGATTTAGGCTTGGGGCAAAAGATGTGTTTTTAAACATTGCTGGCGGCTTAAAAGTAGAAGATCCTGCTATTGATTTGGCGGTGGTGATGGCAATTTTATCTTCAAATGAGGATGTAAGCATTCCGTCTAATTATTGTTTTGCTGGCGAAATTGGATTATCAGGTGAAATACGTCCAGTAAATAGAATTGATCAAAGAATTGCAGAAGCGCAAAAACTAGGTTTTGAGAAAATATTTATTTCAAAATTTAATCAAAAAGGGTTGAACCAAAGTAGTTTTAAGATTGAAATAATTCCAATCAAGAAAATTGAAGAATTAGGAAAAAAAATGTTTTAAAGACATTTGAAATAATCGAAAGGCTCATCACAATTATTGCATTTATACAATGCTTTGCAGGCCGTAGATCCAAACTGACTTATCATTTCTGTATCAACTGATTTACATTGAGGACATCTAACTGATTTAGGACCATTACTAAACAAGACACCTTTATCAGCGCTGCCTTTTACTGGAGGTGCAATACCATAATCTTCCAGTTTTTTTAAAGCTTCATCAGTTAACCAATCTGTTGTCCATGCTGGCGACAAAACAGTTTTTATAATAAAATTATTGATTCCGTTTTTTTTCAAAATAGAATCGATATTTTTTTCAATTTGATTCATGGCGGGACAGCCAGAGTATGTAGGTGTAATTATTATTTCAATATTATTTTCATTGAAATACACCTTCCTCAAAATCCCCATTTCTAAGATATTTAAAACAGGTACTTCTGGATCATGTACCTGTTTTAACAAGCTATTAATTTTTTCTATTTCAACAATTGAAACTACCATGTAGCATTAGGGTATGCTCTTTGTAAAAATTGCATTTCTGCTAAAATGTAGCCTAAATTTTCAGAATGTTTTCCAACTCGTCCTCCACTTTGATGAAAATTTGAGGTTGGAATACTTAAAGAAGCAGTTTCTAAAATTTCTTTTCTTTTTGCATCAACTTTGTCTTTTATTAATGCTGTATCAATTGCAATTCCTGATGCAATTAATATGTTTTCAACTTCATCTTTTTCAAAAAACTCTTCACCGTATTCCCATAAATCATCAATCGCATCTTGAACTCTTTTATTACTTTCTTCAGTGCCATCGCCCAATCTAATTATCCACTCAGAACTAAATCTTAAATGATAGGTAGTTTCTTTTAGCGATTTTTGAGCAATTGCGGCTAATTGCGGATGCAAACTATTTGATAATTCTTGAAAAAAATAATAATGAAAGGAGTCATACAAAAATTGACGAACCATGGTAAAACCAAAGTCTCCATTTTCTTGTTCTGTCAATAGTGCATTTTTAAAATGAAATACATCTCTCAAATAAGCCAGAGCATCTTCATCTCTACCTTTATTTTCAACTTCACCAGCTAAACTCAAAAAGCTTCTTGCTTGCCCAATTAAATCCAATGAAATATTTATCATAGCAATGTCAGTTTCTAAAACTGGCCCATGCCCGCACCATTCAGATAATCGGTGTCCTAATATTAATGAGTTATCGCCTAGTCTTAGACAATAATTAAATAAAGCGTCTTTTTCAGTCATAATTTACATGTGGGTAATGCCTTCTGGTACATCATAAAATGTTGGATGACGATAAATTTTGTCATTTGCAGGCTCAAATAATGATTCCTTTTCACTTGGTTCAGACGCATGGATAAACTTTGATTCAACAACCCAAATACTAACACCTTCTTGCCTTCTAGTATAAACATCTCTTGCGTTTTCAATTGCCATTTTCGAGTCTGCTGCATGCAAACTGCCAACATGCTTATGATCTAAACCATTTTTACTTCTTATAAACACTTCCCAAAGGGGCCAATTTCCTTTTTCCATAATTAAGCAACTTGTTGATTTTCTTTATTTTTTTGTTTTTCTGCAAAAGCTGTTGCAGCATCTCTAACCCATTTTCCGTCTTCCCAAGCTTTAACTCTAGCTCTTAATCTTTGTTTGTTGCATGGGCCATTTCCTGAAATTACTTGATTAAATTCTGTCCAATCTATTGCTCCAAATTCCCAATGCCCTGTTTTTTCATTAAATTTTAAATCCTTATCAGGAATGCTTAAACCTATTGAATGAGCTTGAACAACTGTTCTGTCAACAAATTCTTGACGCAATTCATCATTCGAAAATCGTTTAATTTTCCATTTCATACTTTGAGCACTGTGTGTTGATGTGTCATCGTTTGGCCCAAACATCATTAATGATGGCCACCACCATCTATTCATTGCATCTTGAGCCATTTCTTTTTGCTCAGGAGTTCCAGTGGCAATTTTGGTCATTATTTCAAAGCCTTGTCTTTGATGGAAACTTTCTTCCTTACAAACGCGAACCATCGCTCGCGAATATGGGCCAAAAGATGCTCTGCACAATGGAACTTGATTCATAATAGCCGCACCATCAACTAACCAACCAATTGCGCCAATATCAGCCCAAGTTAAAGTAGGGTAATTAAATATATTTGAGTACTTTGCTTTTCCAGTATGCAATTGGTCTAGTAATTCATCCCTTTCTACTCCCAAAGTTTCGCATGCTGAATATAAATACAGTCCATGCCCTGCTTCATCTTGAACTTTAGCTAATAAACCCAATTTTCTTCTCAAATTCGGAGCTCTGGTTATCCAGTTTGCTTCTGGCAACATTCCAACAATTTCAGAATGAGCATGCTGTGAAATCTGTCTAATTAAAGTTTGCCTATACTTTTCAGGCATCCAATCTCTAGGTTCAATTTTTAGTTCAGCATCTACTTTTGCTTGAAATTCTTGCTCCAACAATTCAGTATGCATATCGTATCAGTATTTTGGTTACAAATATAAATCTTAAGATAATAAAAACATTTTTATTCTTTTCATCTTTAATGAATAGACGATTAATGTCATACTATGAATAAGATTTTAAGATTAATTTTTTTCAATAAACCATTTATAAACTAATATTGTTCGCAAAATTCATAAAATGTCAAAGTTTTTTAAGCTGAAAATAAAAGAGAAAAAACAAGAAACCGATGACTGTGTTTCCATAACCTTTCATATTCCTGATGAACTAAAGGAGCAATTTCAATATAAACAAGGACAATTTTTAACCCTTCGAGCAACTATAAATAATGAAGATGTAAGAAGGTCATATTCCATTTGCAGTTCTCCATATATAAATGAAGACTTAAGAATAGCAGTTAAAAAAGTTGATAATGGAGTATTCTCAAATTTTGCAAATCAAACATTAAAAGTGAATGATGAAATTGAAGTTTTGCCTCCTGCTGGAAGATTTTTTACAGAATTAGATGTCCGAAATAGTAAAAAATATTTAGGAATTGCTGCTGGCTCTGGCATTACACCAATTATTTCTATTATTAAATCTATTCTTTCAGTTGAACCCAAATCGACTTTCACATTATTATATAGTAATAGAAATATTGCATCTATCATTTTTAAAGAGCAAATTGAAGATTTAAAAAACGTATATCTCGAAAGACTAAATGTAATACATGTTTTTTCTAGAATGCATCAAGGTGTTGAATTGTTCAATGGTAGATTGAATGCTGATAAACTTATTGCAATTTGCCAAAAAGCGATTAACATAAATGCTATTGATGATGTATTTATTTGTGGACCAAAGCAGATAATTGATGATGCAATTGATGTTTTTCAGAACTATAATTTTGACAAAAAAAATATCCACTTCGAACTTTTTGCCAGTCCAAATCAGCATAAACAAAATCAAAATGAAATTGTAGATGAAACAAATTTGAAAGAGTTAAATGACGTTTCAATAGTTATTGATGGCAAAACACACTTAATTAAATTAGCGCACAATGGCAAAAATGTATTAGATGCAGCACTTGATTTTGGATTAGATGTCCCATTCGCTTGCAAAGGAGCTGTATGTTGCACATGTCGCGCAAAAGTTATGTTGGGCGAAGTTGACATGAAAATGAATTATTCCCTTACGGATGACGAGGTAAATAGAGGATATGTCCTAACATGTCAATCACATCCAATTTCTAAAAAGGTAACCATAGATTTTGATCAACCTTAAAAGAATGAACTCAATTAATTTTCTTGTAACTGGCGCAAATAATGGAATTGGCTATGAAATTGTTAAAATTTTGGCTCAAAATCAATTCTATAATATTTTTACACTTTCAAGATCTACCAATAAATTAGAAGATTTTGCTTCCAAATTGGAGTCAAAAAATGTTTTCCCCATAGAATTTGATTTACTTAAAGATGATATTAGCATAATTAAGTCCAAAATTCCTTATTTAAATGTATTGATTAATAATGCAGGAGTGCTTTATAACAGCCCTTTTAATGAAACTACTGAAAATCAAATTCGCGAAACCTTTGAAATAAATTATTTCAAACCATTAGAATTAATCAGAAGTCTTTTACCAATTTTTCGATCTAATCCTTATGCCCATATCTTAAATATTGGAAGTATGGGAGGGTTTCAAGGCTCTGAAAAATTTCCAGGACTCTCTGTATATTCATCTTCTAAAGCTGCAATTGCTTGTTTAACCGAGTGTCTTGCCATCGAATTGGCTCAATTTAATATTAAAATTAACTGCCTTAGCCTCGGTTCGGTGCAAACAAATATGCTTGAAAAAGCTTTTCCAGGTTATAAAGCCCAAACAAATCCTCTTGAAATAGCTCAGTTTATAGTCGATTTCGCAACTGAAAGACACAGATTATTCAATGGAAAGAATATTCCAGTAGCTCTTTCTTCCCCCTAGATAATTTTTTACAGCTTGTAAATCATTTGATTGAGTCAGGAAGGTATAATAAAAAGGCGAATAAATTTGGAGGATGAGAAAAAGGTTTTACTTTTGCGCTCCCAATTCAACGG